>Ga0209504_1000046_pt1 | contig 122956 bp, 112 predicted proteins | sample COGITO_mtgs_1005_FD_184791 | JGI IMG/M metagenome (GOLD analysis project Ga0209504, IMG submission 184791) | Pelagic marine microbial communities from North Sea - COGITO_mtgs_100511 (SPAdes) (version 2) | ecosystem: Environmental > Aquatic > Marine > Epipelagic ... | reverse complement strand
CGTCGGTTTCAAAGTTCAGGACCGGACCGTTGGTCTGCGAAACCAGCTCCAGATCGTCCGAAATCGTGTGATAACCGGCGTCGATCGCACCGTACCAGCCGTTCGGCTCTGCCGAGGCCGTTCCGGCGGTGAACAGGCTCGCCAGGGCGACGCCAGCAAGAAGTTTCAGCTTCATGATAGTCCTCATACTCGTGATTGTCGGATGTCCACGTCTTTACACGTGACACTCGCAGGCCGAACGACAATGTGTCGCTCCGGTTCCGCGTTCCCGCCAGCAATGCGGCAACTGTGGCGCCATTTCAACATAATTACCTTGATTAACCAGTTTATTGGCCGAGCAAAGGTGCAGGAACGCAGAATTGCGGCATTCGGGCACATTGCTCACATCGATCAGCTCTGAACGGGCCGCATGGATAAGTCCTTTAACGCAAGCCTGTTTTCTTCCCACTGATCCGGCGCTAGGGACAATGGATCTCATAGCAGGAGCATGCGCATGGCGATGACATTCGAGGGTCGGGTAGCGATCGTGACCGGAGCAGGCGGCGGACTGGGCCGCGAACACGCCCTGGCCTTGGCCAAACGCGGAGCGAAGGTCGTGGTCAACGACCTGGGCGGCGCACGCGATGGTTCCGGCGGTTCAGCCACAGCCGCCGAAGCCGTGGTCGCCGAGATCGTGGCGGCGGGTGGTGAGGCCATGGCCAATGCCGCCTCTGTCACCGACGCGGCGGCGGTCCAGTCCATGGTCGATGAGGTCATGGCCAAATGGGGTCGGGTCGACATTCTGGTCAACAATGCCGGCGTCCTGCGCGACAAGACCTTCGCCAAGATGGAGCTGGAAGACTTCCGCTTCGTCGTCGACGTCCATCTGATGGGGGCGGTCAACTGTACCAAGGCTGTGTGGGAGATCATGCGGACGCAAAACTATGGCCGCATCGTCATGACCACCTCGTCCTCGGGCCTGTACGGCAATTTCGGCCAGTCCAACTATGGTGCCGCCAAGATGGCACTGGTTGGTTTCATGCAGACCCTGTCGATCGAGGGGGCCAAGAACGACATCCGGGTCAACTGCCTGGCCCCGACGGCCCACACGCGCATGACCGAGGACCTGGGTGCGGCCCTGCCGCTGGAGAAGCTGGGGCCCGACATGGTCACGCCGGGCCTGCTGTATCTGGTCAGCGACGACGCCCCCAGCCGCTGCATCCTGGCCGCCGGTGCCGGCGGGTTCGAACGCGCCTATGTCACCCTGACGCAGGGGGCCTTCATCGCCGGCGACGACGCGCCCGAACAGGTCGCCGCCCGCTTCTCCGAGATTTCGGACCGCACCGGAGAAATCGTGCCGGACATGGGTGCGGCCCAGGGGATGATCGAACTGTCCAAGGCCCAGAAGGCGCATGGGTGACATTCAGGTTTGGAGGCTGGGGCACTTGCCTTGACCCGACGGCAAGCGCTTACAGTCCCTAGCGAGGAAACCCGCGCTCAAGCAGCGAGCGACCGCGTCGCAAGTGTTAGCGCCCCAAAAAGAAGGAGCATCCCAGATGCGTGAAGCCGTCATCGTCTCGACCGCCCGGACCCCGATCGGGCGCGCCTATCGCGGGGCCTTCAACGACACCCAGGCGCAGCAACTGGGGGCCCACGCCGTCAGGCATGCCGTCCAGCGCGCAGGCGTCGATCCGGCCGAGATCGAGGACGTCGTCATGGGCGCGGCCCTGCAACAGGGTTCGACCAGCCAGAATGTGGCGCGTCAGGTCGCCCTGGCCGCCGGCCTGCCGGTCACGGTTCCGGGCATGAGCCTGGATCGCCAGTGTGCCTCGGGCCTGATGGGCATCGCCACGGCGGCCAAGCAGGTGATCTTCGACCATCAGAAGATGGCGGTCGGCGGCGGTCTGGAGAGCATCTCCCTGGTCCAGAACCAGCATATGAACCTATACCGGATGAAGGACGAGGCGCTGCTGAAGCAGGCCCCCCACATCTATATGTCGATGCTGGAGACGGCCGAGGTCGTGTCTCGTCGCTACGGCATCTCGCGCGACCGCCAGGATGAATACGCGCTCCAGTCCCAGCAGCGCACGGCCCAGGCCCAGGCCGAAGGTCGTCTCGACGCCGAGATCGTGCCCATGACCACGACCATGCAGGTGGTGGACAAGGCCACGGGCCAGGCCTCAGCCAAGGAAGTCACCTTGTCCAAGGACGAGGGCAATCGCGCGGACACGACGCTGGAAGGCCTGAAGTCGCTCAAGCCCGTCTTCGGTGGCGGTGAAGAGATCCAGCAGGGCGAGTTCATCACCGCGGGCAATGCGTCCCAGCTGTCCGACGGGGCCTCGGCCTGCGTCATCATGGAGGCGGGCGAGGCGGTAAAGCGCAGTCTGCAACCTCTGGGGGCTTATCGCGGCATGGCCGTGGCCGGCTGTGAGCCTGACGAAATGGGCATTGGCCCGGTCTATGCGGTGCCGAAACTGCTGAAGCGCCACGGGCTGACCGTAGACGACATCGGCATCTGGGAACTGAACGAGGCCTTTGCCGTGCAGGTTCTGTATTGTGCCGACACCCTGGGCATTCCAATGGACCGGCTGAACGTCTCGGGCGGCGCGATCTCCATCGGCCACCCTTACGGAATGTCAGGAGCCCGGATGACCGGCCACGTCCTGATCGAGGGCAAGCGTCGTGGGGCCAAATACGGCGTCGTCACCATGTGCATCGGCGGTGGCATGGGCGCGGCGGGCCTGTTCGAGATTTATTGACCGGGTTCAGGCGCAGGGCTCGCTGTTGCCCTGCGCCGCCCACTTCGCCCGCTCGGCCTCCATCAGCTTGAACCAGCGCGCACGCAAGTTGGCCGGTCGGCCCGGATAGCGGTCGTCCAGATAGTCGGCCTCGACCACCCGATCGGTGCGGAAGGTGCGGAAATCGTCGCGCGTCTCGCACCAGCCGACCAGAAGCCGGGTCGTCTCTCGATAGCCGACCAGGCAGGGCCAGATGATCCGCTGCGTCTCGCGCCCCTGTTCGTCTGCATAGTGAAGCCGCAGTTTGCGGCCGGCGTGAATGGCGGCGCGGACGCGGGCCATGTCCAGGGTCTCGACCGCATGCTGCCAGGCGGGCGGTGTCGACACCGCCGGCTCCATCACCACGGGGCGCAGGCTCTCGGGCACTGTTGCCGCGATCTTGGCAATCAGGTCGCGCGCTGCCCGCGCCAGCCCCGGATCGCCACGCCCGGCCACCCACTGCGCCCCCAGCACCGCCGCCTCGACTTCGTCCGAGGTCAGCATCAGCGGCGGCATGTCGAAGCCGCCGTCCAGCACATAGCCGATGCCCGCCTCGCCCCGGATCGGCACGCGCTGCGCCATCAGGGTAGCGATGTCGCGATAGATGGAGCGTTTGGAGGTCTCGAGCTCTGCCGCCATGGCGTCGGCCGTCACCGGTCTGGAAGACCGGCGCAGCACCTGGATGATCTGGAACAGTCGGTCGGCGCGTCTCATCTTTTGTGGCGCTATCGCAAACGACGCGGTCGTTTGCTGCTTGAGCGCGGGCTCCTTCTTCGATGACCAAGTCATGATGCCGCATCACTGCTGACAGCATGCTGGCAGCAGAGTGGCAGTAGTTCAAGAACGTCGGCGGCGAGGGGCCGCCCGTCCTTGGGAGATATCAAGATGATCACACTGTTCCACGCCCCGCAGTCGCGCTCGTCGCGCATGGTCTGGTTGATTGAGGAACTCGGCATCGACTGCGAGGTTCGGTACTGCCAGATCGCAGTGCGCAACGGCCAGGCTGTCGGCGAGGCCGATCCGGCCAATCCGCACCCCGACGGCAAGGTGCCGGCCCTTCTGCATGAGGGTGCCCTGATTACGGAATCGGCGGCGATCGCGCTGTATCTGGCCGACCTGTTTCCCGAGGCCGATCTGGGTGCCTCAGTGGGCACAGCCGAACGCGGACCGCTGCTGACCTGGATCTGCTGGGCGGTGGGCGAGCTGGAGCCGGCGATCTGGTCCAAGATGACGGGCGAGGCGGATCGCGATCCCCTGGCCAAGGCGCGTTATCAGGCGGCCGTGGATCGGCTGTTGGAGGCCCTGTGGGTCGGGCCTTACCTGATGGGTGAGCGGTTCACGGCGGCGGACGTCATGGTCGGCTCCAGCCTGGCCTGGGCGCGTTCGTTTCTGCCGGAAAGCCCGCTGCTTGATGCCTATGCCGATCGGCTGGCCCGGCGTCCCGCCCGCATCCGGGCGGATGCCAAGGACTCGGACAAGGGTATGTCCCAAACAGACGAGGTTCAGGCCGCGTAAATATCCCTCCTCCGCTCATCCCGGCTTTCGCTCGGGATGAGCCGAAGGCGATGATCAGGCGGCGTGAGCGGGGACGGTATCGCCGTCTCCGTCCGCAGGCTTCTCGATGGCGCGCAGGGTGGAGACGAAGTCATCGCGCCAGATCCCGACGTCGGTGTCCCGCACCACCTGCATCAGCGTCTGCCACTTCCGCTTGCGCTCTTCCAGCGGCATGGTCAGGGCGCGCTTGATGGCGTCGGCGACCTCCTCACGGCTGAAGGGATTGACCAGCAGGGCCTCGCCCATCTGCTCGGCCGCGCCGGCGAAACGCGACAGCACCAGTACGCCCGGATCATCCGGATCCTGGGCTGCGATATATTCCTTGGCCACCAGATTCATCCCGTCGCGCAGCGGTGTCACGAGCCCGACCCTAGCCGCGCGATAGATTCCCGCCAGCTGGTCCCGGCGATAGGTGCGATTGATGTACCTGATAGGCTGCCAGTCCATGTCGGCAAAGGCCCCGTTTACGCGCCCGGCCAGGGAGTCCAGGCGCCCGCGAATGTCCTGGTAGGTGTCGACATCGTCACGGCTGATCGGCGTGACCTGCAGCAGGAAAACCTTGCCGCGCATGTCGGCATTGTCCTGCAGGAACTGCTCATAACCCAGCAGCCGCTCTTCCAGCCCCTTCGAATAGTCCAGGCGATCAACACCCACGATCATGGAGCGAAAGGCCGAGGACGCCGCCATCCGGTCGTAGGTGCGGCGTCCGAATACGGAGTTTCGCGCGTCGAGAAAGCCGTCAACATCGATTCCGATGGGGAAGACGCCGGTCTGTACGGTCTTGCCGAAGGCCTCCAGCGCGTCGTTGGGCAGAAGTTTGCCGTCCACGCTGGGTTCGGACGCCACATAGTCGCGGAACAGATCCAGCCATTCGCGGGTGTGAAAGCCGATCAGGTCATAGTCGAACATCGACTCCACCAGCCGGCGATGGTGCGGCAGGGTGACCAGCAGCTGGCGCACGGGCCAGGGCGTGTGGAGGAAGAAGCCGATCCGGTTCTTGATCCCCAGGCGGCGCAGATCCCGCGCCATCGGGATCATGTGATAGTCGTGAATCCAGATGATATCGTCCGGCTGGATCAGCGGGGCCAGAACCTCGGCGAAGCGCGCATTGGTGCGCTCATAGCCCTCGCCATAGGTGCGCTCATAGGCGGTCAGATCGACCCGGTGATGGAACAGGGGCCACAGCGTCTTGTTGGCGTAGCCGTTGTAGTATTCGTCGACGTCCTGGGCCTCCAGGTCGACCAAGGCGACGGTGACACCGGCGCGATCCTCGATCTTGGCCTCGCCGGTGAACGTCTCGACGGTGTCTCCGGACCAGCCGAACCACAGTCCGTCATAGGTCTTCAGAGCGGCGGACAGCGCCATGGCCAAGCCGCCCGCGGATCCGGCGGAAGGGTCCTTGGGGGCAGAAACGCGGTTGGAAACGACGATCAGGCGGCTCATGGACACAGGCTCATCGCGCGTCCGTCCAGGATCGGCTGAGCAGGACCGCGCAGTTGATGATGCCAACCAGCGAATAGGTCTGCGGATAGTTCCCCCACAGCTCGTTGTCTCCCAGCGAGATGTCTTCGCTGAGCAGGCCCGCATGGGTCCTGCGGCTCAGCATCTGTTCGAAAATCTCGCGCGCCTCCTCGATCCGCCCGTTCTGATGCAGGGCCTCGATGAACCAGAAGGTGCAGAAGTTGAAGGCCGTCTCCGGCTCGCCGAAGTCGTCCGGCTCGACGTAACGGAACAGATAGGGACCCTTCTTCAGATCGCGCTCGATGGCTTCGAACGTCTTGACCTGGCGAGGGTCCATCGGATCGATGAAGCCCAGGTCGGTCATCTGAAGCAAGGAAGCGTCCAGTTCGCGATTGCCGAAGCTGGCGGCGAAACGGCCTTCGTCCGGCAGATAGGTCTCGGCCTCGATGCGGGCATGGATGATGTCGGCCCGATCCCGCCAGAAGACCGCACGATCCTTCAGGCCAAGATGATCCGCCGCCTTTGACAGGCGGTCGCAGGCGGCCCAGCACATGACCGAGGAATAGGTGTGCACCCGCGCGATGGTGCGGAACTCCCACAGGCCGGCATCGACCTGATCGTGCATGGCGAAGGCGCGGTCCCCGACCTTCTCCAGGGCGTGGAAATCGGCAACGGTGCCGGGACGCAGCAGCCGCTGGTCGTAGAAGCTCTGCACCAGTGGCAGGACGATCTGGCCATAGACGTCATGCTGCAGATGCTCTCGAGCCTGATTGCCGACACGCACCGGCTTCATGCCGCGGTAGCCTGCGACCGTCTCGGTGATCCGCTCGTCGATGTCTTCTTCCAGACCGACGCCATAGACGGGCTGCACATGGCCGCCCGCCGACTGATCGACCAGATTCCTCAGATAGGCGAGATAGTTCTCCAGGATGTCGACCGCACCCAGCCGGTTCAGGGCCCGCACCGTATAATAGGCGTCGCGGATCCAGCAGTAGCGATAGTCCCAGTTGCGCCCGCTCTCGGGAAACTCGGGCACCGAGGTCGTCATGGCGGCGACGATGGCCCCCGTCTCTTCATAGGCGCACAGTTTCAGGGTGATGGCGGCACGGATCACCGCCTCCTGCCAGTCCAGCGGCAGGTACAGGGTCCGAACCCAATCCTGCCAATAGGCCACGGTGCGATCCAGCGCCGCCGCGACGCCCGGCCCGACTTCCTGGTCGTAGCCCTCGTCCGGCCCCAGGAAGAAGGCATGCGGCCTCTCCAGCCGGAAGGTCCGCTCGTTCAGAATATGCGAGACCGGACAGTCGGTGGTCAGGCGGAAGGTCACGTCGGTGCAGATGTAGCGGATGTGGTTCGACCCATGTGTCGTCTCCGCCGCCCTCGCGCCCCAGTCGGCCGAGGGGCGCAGCCGCACGGTGATGCGGGGCGAGCCTTCCAGCGGGCGTACGATCCGGCCAAATGCCAACGGCCGGTAGGTTCGGCTGTGCTTCATGTGCCGCGGGGCGAAGTCTATAATTTCCAGGGAAGCCCCGTCTGCCGACGTCAGCACCGTGCGCAGGACCGGGGTGTTGCGGACATAGGCCTGTTCCACCGACACCTGATCTTCCAGCCGGATGTCCCAGAAACCGTGGTCCGGATCCGTGCCGTTCATGAGAGCCGAGAACACCGGATCGCCGTCCACGCGGGGCGCACAGGCCCAGATGAAACGCCCCTCACGATCGATCAGGGCGCTGATCGAACAGTTGCCGATGGGGGCAAGGTCCAGGTTGGGGGTCATGCGATCTCCTCGATCCGGTCCAGCCAGTCCAGCACGGCGTCTACATCGGGCAGGCTGAAGCGGGCCGCCGTCTCACGCGGAGGGCCGACCAGAACGCCGAACCCCCCGAGGGCTTCTGCGGCGCGAAAGCCATATTCGTCGGTCAGGTCGTCGCCCAGCATGACCGGTACGGCCCCCTTGAAGGGAGCCTCGTTCATGAAGGCCGTCAGGGCGGTACCCTTGTCCGCGCCGGGCGTCTTCAGTTCAACCACCAGATTACCAGGTTGCAGGCTCAGCCCCGTCTCCTCGGCCAGTCGCCCGGCCAGGGCCTCGGCTGCGGCGGCGTGGGTGGGTGCGCCCCGGAAATGCAGGCCGGCGGCGACGGTCTTGTCCTCGACGATCATCCCGGGCCGCGTGCGGGCAAAGTCGTCGAAGGCTTCCACGGCCTCGCGCACAGCCGCGTCCGGTCTGGAGCGGAGCATCTCCCCATCGGCCCTGCGGCGTTCCAGACCGTGCACTCCTGAGGCCGAAGTCACGGCCTCGTCGGCGATGCGGTCAATCTCCTTGATCGTCCGCCCGCTCAGGATAGCAACCCGACCGTTCAGCCGCTTCTCCAATGACGTCAGGCTCGCGGTGCGGCGAGGGTCAGCAACGACGTCGTCAGGCGTGGGGGCCAACGGAGCAAGTACACCATCCATGTCCAGAAACAGGGCGGGACGTTGAAGTCGTAGGGGTGGAGGCGGCAATTTCGCGGGGGTGTCGGCGCGCGCTGTCGCGGCACCCTGGGTCGTCTCTAGCGTCACCATGGGCCTCCTAACGCATCAACCGCTCTGGGTTTCCCGCAAGCGTCACCTTTTCTTCGCAGGCGCAGCATGCACGGGCCAAGGCTCAACATTGTGAAACCGCCGGGGATGGGTCAAATCCCTGTGCATGAGCACGCTCGAGCCCCTTTCCGCCAATCCCGCCGCCATGATCGCCCGTGCGCGGGAGGTCATCGCCCTGAACATCTCCGCCCTTCAGCAACTGGAGGCGGCGATCGACGACAGCCTGGCCCGGGCGGTCGAGATCATCCTGTCGCGCCCTGGCTATCTGGTCGTCACCGGCATGGGCAAGTCCGGCCATATCGGGGGCAAGATCGCCGCAACTCTGGCATCGACCGGCACCAACGCCTTCTTCGTCCATCCGGCGGAGATGAGCCACGGCGATCTGGGCATGCTGCGCAAGGATGTGACCCTGCTGGCCATCTCCAACTCGGGCGAGAGCCGAGAGCTGCGCGATCCGCTGATCTACTGCCAACGCGAAGGCATTCCGGTCATCGGCATCACCCAGCGGCCGAACAGCTTTCTGGCCCGCATGTCCGCCGTCTGCCTGACCCTGCCCAATGCGCCCGAGGCCCATCCCGACGGCCTGGCCCCCACCACCTCGACCCTCATGACCCTGGCCATGGGCGACGCCCTGGCCATGGTCCTGACCGAGCGGCGCGGCTTCACCGCCGAGGATTTCGGCCTGCACCACCCCGGCGGCAAGCTGGGCATGAGCCTGCAGAGCGTGCGCGACTGGATGGGCGACCGGCCGCCTGCACCAGCCACAGTCTCGATGAATGCCAGTTTCGCCGATGTCGTCTCGGCCATTACCGAAGGTCGCAAGGGCGCGGCCGCCGTGGTCAATGACGACGGCACCCTGGCGGGGATCGTGACAGACGGCGACGTACGCCGGGCCTTTGCGCGGGGCGATCTGAGCGGCCTGACCGCCGCAGACGTCATGAGCCCCCGCCCCAAGGTCATCGACCCCAGCGCCCGCATGAGCGATGCCATCGACTTGATGACCCAGAACAAGATCGCCACGCTGCTGATTGTCGAGGACGACCGCCCGGTCGCCATCGTCCATATCGCGGAACTGATGCAGGCGGGCTACGTCGGCTGACACCTTCGGGCCGATCCTGCGTTTGGATCGGCAAGGAGGCATCATCCATGATCGACCATGTCGCATTCGACGTCGCCGACATCGCGCGTTCCCGCGCCTTCTATGCGGCCGCTCTCGCGCCGCTCGGCTATCGCATCCTGGCCGAGGAGAGGGACGGCGATGCTACCGTCGTGCTGTTCGGTATCGAAGAGCCGGACTTTGTGATCGCCGACAAGGACCGGCCCGCCCAGGCCAACCACATCGCCTTTCGCGCAGAAAGCCGCCCGCAGGTCGAGGCTTTCCATCAGGCCGCATTGATGGCGGGTGGTATCGACCACGGTGGCCCCGGCCTTCGCACAGAGTACGGCCCCAACTACTATGCCGCCTTCGTCCTCGATCCCGATGGCTTCAATGTCGAGGCTGTGTGCCATCGGCCCGCATAGGCCTGTGCAGGCCAATATCTTCACCGGAAAATGGGCTTGAATCGGGCTTCGAACTTGACGTTGACGTAAACGTAGGGCTTTTGTCCCAGCGCGTTTCAATTGCAGACGTCCCTCAAGCAGCGTGGCGCCGTGCGCCAAGCGATAGGGACCCAAAAAAGAGAGACACCTCTCCATGACCGAAGCCTATATTTACGACGCCGTCCGCACCCCGCGCGGCAAGGGCAAGAAGGACGGGTCTCTGCACGAGATCACCGCCCTGTCGCTGGCCACCCAGGTGCTGGAGGCCCTGCGTGATCGCAACGGGCTGGATACCTCGAAGGTCGACGATGTCATCCTCGGCTGCGTCTCGCCGGTGGGCGAGCAGGGCTCGGACATCGCCCGCACTGCCGTGCTGAACGCCGGCTGGGCCCAGACGGTGGCCGGTGTCCAGATCAACCGCTTCTGCGCCTCGGGTCTGGAAGCCGTGAACATGGCGGCCGCCAAGGTGAAGGCCGGCGAGGCCGACTTCGCCGTCGGCGGCGGTGTCGAGGCCATGAGCCGCGTGCCCATGGGCAGTGACGGCGGGGCCTGGCCGGTCGATCCGTCCAGCGCGTTTTCCACGTACTTCGTACCCCAAGGCGTGTCCGCCGACATGATCGCGTCCAAGTACGGCCTCTCGCGCGACGACGTGGATGCCTATTCGGTCGAGAGCCACAAACGCTCGGCTCGCAGCTGGGCCGAGGGCCGGTTCTCGAAATCGGTCGTGCCGGTGCTGGACCAGTTGGGCCTGGTCCGCCTGGACCGCGACGAGACCATTCGTCCCAACACGGACATGCAGACCCTGGGTGCGCTGAATCCGTCGTTCGCCGCCATGGGCGAGATGGCCTTCGACGCCGTGATCAACCAGCGCTACCCCGAGGTTGAGCGCGTCAATCACGTCCACACCCCCGGCAACTCGTCCGGCATCGTCGACGGTTCGGCCGGCGTCCTGATCGGCAGCCTGGAAGCGGGCAAGGCCCTGGGCCTCAAACCCCGCGCCCGCATCGTCGGGGCCGCCTCGATCGGCTCCGAGCCCTCCATCATGCTGACCGGCCCCGAGTTCGTGACGAAGAAGCTGCTGGGCAAGCTGGGCATGACCACCGCCGACATCGACGTTTGGGAGCTGAACGAGGCGTTCGCGGCCGTGGTCCTGCGCTACATGCAGGCGCTGGATATCCCGCATGACAAGATCAATGTGAATGGCGGCGGCATCTCTATGGGCCACCCGCTGGGAGCCACGGGTGCCATGATCACGGGCATCGCCCTGGACGAGCTGGAGCGGTCCGACAAGTCGACCGCCCTGATCACCCTGTGCATCGGCGGCGGCATGGGCACCGCCACCGTCATCGAACGCGTCTGAGGATCACGACCATGGAAAACTTCAAGATCGACGTCGACGCCGACGGCATCGCCCTGATCACCTTCGACGTCCCCGGGCGGTCGATGAACACCCTGACCTCGGGCGTGATGAAGGAAATCCCGGAGTGGGTCGAGCGGGTCAAGACCGACGACGCTATCAAGGGGGTAGTCCTGACCTCGGGCAAGGCGTCGGGCTTTTGCGCTGGAGCCGACCTGGGCGACATGGCCGGCGGCATGCTGGCGGGCGGCTCGCTTCAAGAGGCCTATGACGCCGGCTGGAAGCTGAACGGGGCCCTGCGCGCGCTGGAAACCTGCGGCAAGCCGGTGGCGGCCGCGATCAATGGCCTGGCGCTCGGCGGCGGTCTGGAACTGACCCTGGCCTGTCATTACCGCGTCGTCGGCGACAGCCCCAAGATCCAGCTCGGCCTGCCCGAGATCAAGGTCGGCCTGTTCCCCGGCGGCGGCGGCACCCAGCGCCTGCCGCGCCTGATCGGCGTCCAGGCGGCGATGATGGCCATGACCGAAGGCAAGTCCTTCCGCCCCAACGACGCCAAGGGCGCGGGCTTCATCCATGAGGTCGTCCCCGTCGGCACCGAGGTCGAGGCCGCCAAGGCCTGGATCAAGGGCGGCGGCAAGGCCGTCCAGCCGTGGGACGACAAATCCTTCAAACTGCCCGGCGGCGGCCCCTACCACCCCGTCGGCGTCCAGAATTTCATCGTCGGCAATGCGATGATCCGCAAGCAGACCTACGGCAACTATCCCGCCGCCACCAATCTGATGAGCGCCGTCTATGAGGGCATGCAGGTGCCGATGGACGCGGCCCTGCGCATCGAGACCCGCTACTTCATCAAGACCCTGATGACGCCCCAGGCCCAGGGCATGATCCGGTCGCTGTTCCTGTCGAAACAGGAACTGGACAAGGGGGCCGTCCGCCCTGCCGGTGTGCCCAAGTCCGATCCCAAGAAGGTCACCGTTCTGGGTGCCGGCATGATGGGCGCGGGCATCGCCTATGTGCAGGCCCTGGCCGGGATCGAAACCATCCTGATCGATCAGACCCAGGAGGCCGCCGACAAGGGCAAGGCCCATGTCGAGGAACTGCTGAAGAAGCGCCTGTCGCGCGGCCAGATCACCCAGGACAAGTTCGACGCCCTGCTGGCATCCGTCACCGCCACCACCGACTATGATCACATCAAGGGCTCGGACCTGGTCATCGAGGCTGTGTTCGAGAACCGCGAGATCAAGGCCGAGGTGACGAAGCGTGCCGAGGCCCAGCTGGAGCCCGGCGCCATCTTCGGCTCCAACACCTCGACCCTGCCGATCACCGGCTTGGCCGAGGCCTCGGTCCGTCCCGAGGACTTCATCGGCATTCACTTCTTCTCGCCCGTCGACAAGATGATGCTGGTCGAGATCATCCTCGGCGAAAAGACCGGCGAGGCGGCCATCGCCAAGTCGCTGGACTACATCCTGAAGATCAAGAAGACGCCGATCGTCGTCAACGACGGCCGCGGCTTCTACACCTCGCGCTGCTTCGCCACCTATGTCGCCGAGGGTCTGGCCATGTTGCAGGAGGGCTATGCCCCCGCCCTGATCGACAACATCGGCCGTATGACCGGCATGCCGCGCGGCCCGCTGGAAATGCACGACGACGTGGCCCTGGACCTGTCGGTCAAGGTCGCCAAACAGACCGCCATCGACCTGGGCGACAAATACGTTCCGCTTCAGGGCGCCGAGATCGTCCGCACCATGGTCGAGGATATGGGCCGCTACGGTCGCAAGAACGGCAAGGGCTTCTACGACTACGATACGAAGCCCAAGACCCTGTGGAAGGGCCTGTCCGACCTGGCTCCGGTGACGATCAACGATTCGACGCCCGAACTGGTCGAGGATCAGAAGCGCCGCCTGCTGTATCGTCAGGCCGTCGAAGTCGCCAAATGCTGGGAAGAGGGCGTCATCGACGACCCGCGCGAAGCCGACGTCGGTGCCATCCTGGCCTGGGGCTTCGCGCCCTGGACCGGCGGCCCGATCACCTACATCGACCAGATCGGCCTGAAGGCCTTCGTCGAACAGGCGGACAAGTACGCCGCCCAGTACGGCGACCGCTTCCAGGTGCCCCAGCTGCTCCGCGACATGGCCGCCAAGGGCGAGACCTTCTACGGCAATTTCGAAGGCAAGAAGGCCGCGGCCTGATTTTGGGGACGGGCTAGAGGTTCACCACCTCGAACCCGTCCTCGCTCGCCAGCCGCTCGGCCAGAACGGCGCGGTGGCAGCCCGCATGGTCGGCCTCGAAACACAGCAGCGCCGTCCGCTTCTCGCCCGCCAGCGCCCGCAACTGCTGGAAGGCCGCTTCCGACGCCGGCTCGCTCATGTGGCCTGCGAAGATGTCGCGCATCTCTCCGATCCGACCCTTCTTCGCCGCCTCGCGCCCGGCCTTGGGCGTGCCCAGCGGGCGCAGGTGCAGATAGTCGATCCCGGCCTCTCGCAGGCTGTTGCCCAGGATCGTCTTGGAGAAGCCCGCCCGGCGCGAGGCCGCTACGGCGCGGACATCCACCAGCACCTCGACACCCGCAGCCTTCAGCCGGTCGATCACGGCGGCCTGCGGCTCGCCCTCATATCCGATGGTGAACAGTTTCATCGCCGTCAGATGGGAAACATGAGCCCGATCGCCAGCGCGACCGTTTCTGACGCATCCTCGTGGCAAAGTCTTCTTCTCGGACGGGTGGGCGGGGCGAAGTGGACTGAGTGGACTCAGTGGACTGTGTTTTTGTCGCCTTGACCTTCAGGCCGCCCTGCCGCACGGCCTGAGAGTCAGAAGGAGTCTGCCGCATGATCCGCCGCCTCGTCCTCGCCCTGCTTCTCACGGGTGCCGCCACGTCTGCACAGGCCCAGAACCTGCTGATACGGGGCGGTCCCATCTATACCGGCGTAGAGGCCACCCCGACCGCCGAGGTCGTTCAGGTCCGCGACGGCCGCATCTACTATGTCGGGTCCTTCGCCGAGGCCCCGGCCGGCGACGGGCTCACTCTGGTCGACCTTAAGGGCGCGGCCCTGTTTCCCGGCTTCACCGACGGCCACGCCCATCTGGACGGCATCGGCTGGCGCGAGCTGACCCTGAACCTCGAGGGGTCGACCTCGGTCGCCGATGCCATGGCCAAGCTGACCGCCTGGGCTCAGGCCCATCCCGATGGCCCCATCGTGGGGCGTGGCTGGATCGAGACCCGCTGGCCGGAAGCCCGCTTCCTGACCGCCGCTGATCTGGATGCCGCTGCACCCGGGCGTGTCGTCCTGCTGGGCCGCGCCGATGGCCATGCGGTGGTCGCCTCGACCGCCGCCCTGACTGCGGCCGGCATCACGGCCTCGACCCAGGCTCCGGCGGGCGGCGAAATCCTGAAGGGCCCCGACGGTCAGCCGACCGGCCTGCTGGTCGATGCGGCCGAACAGCTGGTGGCCCAGCTCATGCCCCAGGCCGACCCCGCTGCCCTGCGCGAGGCCTACCGCGCCGGCTTCCGCGTCGAGGCTCAATATGGCTGGACCGGCATCCATTTCATGAGCGCCCCATGGCGCGACATCCCCCTGCTGGAAGAGATGGCCGAGGCGGGCGAGGCCCCCTTGCGCGTCTACAACAGCGTCACCCCCGACGGTGCCGCCGCCCTGATCGCGGGCGGCCCGCGTAGCGTGGCGGACGAGCGAGTCGTGACCCGCGCCATCAAATACTATGCCGACGGCGCCCTCGGCTCGCGCGGTGCTGCCCTGTTTGAACCCTATGCCGACCGGCCCGATACGACCGGCCTGATGCAGATCACCGAAGCCGAGATCGTGCCGCTTTACGAGGCCGCTCTGAAGGGCGGCATCCAGGTCGCCACCCACGCCATCGGCGATCGCGGCAATGCTTCCGTAGCCGACTGGTATGCGCAGGCTCTGGCGGCGGTCTCCGCGTCCGAACGCCCGGACGGCACCGATGTGCGCTGGCGCATCGAACACGCCCAGATACTGCGTCCGGCCGACTATCAGGACTTCGTCGACCTGCCGATCATCGCTTCCATGCAGCCCAGCCACGCCATCGGCGACCTGCATTTCGCCCCGGCCCGCCTGGGCGACGCCCGTCTCGACGGGGCCTATGCCTGGCACAGCCTGGTCGATCGCGGCGTCATCGTCGTCGGCGGCTCGGACGCCCCGGTCGAGCGCGGTTCACCCCTGATCGAATTCTATGCCGCCGTCACCCGCCGCGATCTGGAGGGCTTCCAGGGCCCCGACTGGCGTCCGGACGAGGCCGTAGACCGCGTGACCGCGCTCAAGATGTTCACCCTCTGGCCCGCCCATGCCAGTTTCCAGGAAGACGATCTGGGCACCATCGAAATCGGCAAGCGCGCCGACCTGACCGCCTTCGACGTCGACCTGATGACCGCCCCCGCCGCCGACATCCCCAAGGGCAAGGCGACCCTGACGGTCGTGGATGGCGTGGTCGTCCATCAGGCCGACTAGAAACGACGACGGGGTGGCACGCGCCGCGCCCACCCCGTCTTGAGCTTGGTGCCCTAACCGCCTAAGGCTTCGGCAGCGCGGGCGTGATGTAGTGGTAGCCTGAAAGCTTCCCAAGCTTTTCGTGCGGGTTCGATTCCCGCCGCCCGCTCCAAGCCTCAGGGCATTTGCGGCTTGCTGATCATCCGAACACGGATCAGTGTTTGCCTTTTTTGCTTTTGTTTTCCACCGATGCGTAGCACGGCTGTTCAATGGTCCAGTAGCAATGGGTAAAGGTGCTGAAGGTCTGAACCTGACTTATTGCGGGCGTCCACAGCGCCTTTTGGCAGCCACAAGGGCGATGGAGCCTCGGCGTACTGACGAAGTAGTTCTTTGCATCAGTGAGCTTGTGGCACTTGCTTGTCCTGCAGGCCGTTGCTCAAGGAAAAGCCTGTTCTCGCGCTCATTCGGCGCAGGTTCTCGAGCAACAGCTCCAAACGATCATCTGCCATGTCGCGAAAGAGGTCTTCTGCCAGTTCGTCAGCGCGGGCCTTCATCCGGTCGTAGGCCTCCCGGCCTGCAAGCGTTAGCTGGACAACATTGACCCTCCGGTCAAAGCGGTGCGCGCCGCGCTCTGCCAGTCCAGCCTTTTCGAGGTCATCAACCAGTCGGGTGACAAACACTGACGACTTGCCAATGGCCTGAGCAAGATCACCCTGGCTCAGTGCTCCCCTACGGGCCAGAGCGCTGATGGCGTAGATGTCAAATTGATCGAGCTTTTGACCCAGAGCATTGACCACGCTTTCATTGATATGCATCGCCAATCCATAGATGGCACGCATAGTTTCGAGTTCGGCCTCGTGACGTTCAAGAGGACAACGATCGCGATCGACGGGTGGGATTACTCCGCGTATGGCCATAGCTGGCGCTCCGCCGCTTGCCAACCTTTAGGGCTAGGCAAGTTAAACCATAGCGAGAGGGCGGGCGTCAACTTCCGTCTGTGCGTGACACTTACGGCCTCGTTTGCTTAAGCGCAGCATCAGCATGTCCGACAAACTGAACCAGGCATCGCTGCAGTTCTGTAATCAAGTCTTCAGCGAGCGAATCAGGTACTTGGCCGGACCGCAAAAGCCCAATCATGGCAATGGCTGGATTGAGGGCACCATCCGGCCAGTGACGCGTATGGGACAAGGCATCAGTCATCGCACACAGCATTAGAAGAGTGCGGCCCAGCAGCGGTTTGTTCAGGCCACTACAGGCCGTCAGAGCGGCGCTGGCATTCCGTCCAACCTGTTGGAGCACGGGGTCTGGCGGACGGACGACCGGGTAATCACGTGCGAACTCAGCCAATGGCAGCAGACGAAGGTCTAGCTCTTCGAGGCAGATACCCTCGATTGAGGCCAGATTGGCCTCGGCTGCGGCCAAGGCGTCGCTGACACGGACACCCTCATGGGCACGCACCATCTTTTCAAGACTGGTGGTTACCCGCCGAATTATAACCGATGTCATAGGGCCATCTTCTGCGGTTTCAGGAGGCTGTCGATTTCGGACTGAGACATGTTCGGATCAACCGCTTCCCCAACTTCGCCCGACAGATCACTGCGCCGTCGCCCGATCTGCCCTGCCGGCACGCCCTCGTTCTTGAAGCGCCTGTCCGGTCCCACATAGGCGTCGGCTTCGACAAATAGCCTCGAGTTCTTACCAACCCAAATAACACGCGCCAAAAGAGTGGTCGCACTGATCGGTTTCACGACCACAAAGCTGGCTCCGCAATCACGGGCTTGCTCGACCTGGGCACGGGGGGTGTGGCCCGACAACACAATGATGGGTGCATAGCGGTTGGGCTCAAGATTGCTGCGCCGAAGCCAGTTGACGAGTTCGTAGCCGTTACCATTCAGACCTCCTTCCAGAAGGATCAGGTCGAACTTGGTCCGCGCCAGACATTTCTTGAACTCGTCACCTGTCTGAACGCGAGTGATTTGCTGAATACCAAAGCCGATCAGCATCTGACCCAGAATATCGAGGCCCTGAGAGCTGGCGTCTGCGCATAAAATTCGAGCCTCCCGAAAGTCGAGCTTGGCGTTGCCGTCCAGGTTCGCTTCCGCCTCCATCACCAAAGCTCCGCATCACCGGAGCCAATAGTCGCAACGACCGGCAGACCAGCCAGCCGGCGGCCCAGGCCTCCCAGATTGAGCCTCGCTACCGCCGCTCGAATATGATCAGCGGCTTCCCGATGATCAGCCGAAACTCCGCTGATGTCGCCGCAAAGCTGAGACAACTGACGGAGATGTTGGCTCAAACCATCCAGAGCTTGCACAGCCTCAATTTCGGCCTCGGTCAGGCTCCGGCCTACAAGTACATCGCCGATGACGTGTTCAAGTCTATCCGACGCTGACGCCCAGTCTCCAAGCTCATCCCGCATGGCGGTCAGCAGGCGCGACATCTCCGCGGAGGCGGCCATCAGAACAGTTCCAGTTCGCCGGCATCGGCCGACACAGGTGCCGGCTGGGAACGCTCGGGAGCCTTGATGGCCGTGCGATCCACGACATGCTGACGGGCGCGACCAGACACTGGCCAGAACTGAATACGTCGCGCTGCCTCGCCACCTAGGCTAACCCCGATCACGGGAATGCCTTCATCAGCCAGAAATCTGCGAGCGAAGACACCATTCTTACTGCCAATGTCCGTCACGCCCACCGTCATGCGTGCGCCGCCAAAGACCTTGGCCTGAACGCGGTCACGCCGCGCGCCGTGTTTCAGCAAGCCATTGATCAGCAACTCCATGGCCTGCACGCCGTAGCGCCGGTCACCAATCGCTCCGTCCGGTGCCTCCGGGAGCAGAAAATGGTTCATTCCTCCTACGCCAGCCACAGGGTCCCAAAGGCAGGCTGAAACACAGCTGCCCAAAATAGTCGTCAGGCAGACTCTGTGATCGGTGCTGACCTCATGCCGGCCTTGAACGACATGGATCCGGCGCTCGCCGATGGGTGCGCCTGTCATCATGTCAGCGGCCCGTAAACGTCTTCGATTTTCTGACGCAGCGTGGCGACCGTGAAAGGCTTGACCAGGTAGTTGTTGACGCCAAACTGGACGGCGCGCTTGACCAGATCGCCATCTGCGCGACCGGTCAGCATGATAAATCCAATAGACTTGAGCTGAGGGGCGGCGCGCACAGCACGCAGCAGATTCAGACCGTCGAGCTTTGGCATGTTGTAGTCGGAGATGACGAGATTCACCGGACTGCCCAGCAGCTGGCGCAGCCCGTCCTCACCGTCCGACGCTTCACGGATATCGGTCATGCCGATCTCACGAAGACCGTTTCGCACAAGCGATCGCATCGTCTGCTGGTCATCAATCACCATAACTTTTACCGAAGCAGCAGCCGGCATCACGCTGTCCCTTTCACTTGATTGCGGCTGGCCGACAGTGCGGCCGAGGCGATGCGATGCAGGGGCAACTGACGCAGGACGGCACCCAGTTCGTCAGCAACCCTGGGCATGCCGAATACGACTGAGCTGGCTTCATCCTGACCGATCGTGGCTCCGCCCGCCTGTCGGATGGACAGCAGGCCTGCGGCACCGTCGCTGCCCATTCCGGTAAGAATGACACCTACGCTGTTACTTGCAGCAGCAATGGCCACGGAGCGAAACAGGGCATCTACCGAGGGGCGGTGCCCACTGACCAGATCGCCCTCAATCAGTCGGGCGATCAGTTGGCTCCCGAGTCGGTTGACTGTGAGATGACGCATTCCGCCAGGTGCGAGGTAGATATGGCCGGGTTGCAAGATATCGCCATCCCTGGCTTCCCCCACATGCGGCGCGCAATGGCGGTCGAGACGGCCAGCGAAACTGGTCGTGAAGTTTGCTGGCATGTGCTGGGTGACGACGGTCGGCGGGCAATGCTGTGGGAACGCGCCCAGCACGGTCATCAGAGCTTCAACTCCACCCGTCGAGGCACCGATGGCAATCATACGATCGCCAGGCTGGTAGGGGTTGTCGATGGCGGGGCGCGGCGCGTCTGACCTGGCTGCTACCCTAGCGCTGGCCGCCTGCGCCACGACTTCGGCCAAGGTCTCAAAGCTGCCGTCGTCGCTACCCGTCGGCTTGCCCACGCAATCGACCGCGCCGCGCTCCAAGGCCGACAAAGAGGCCTCGGCACCGGCTTGTGTCAAGGTCGAGACCATGACGACCGGGATCGGATGCAACCGCATCAGACGATCCAGGAACTCCAGACCGTTCATGTTGGGCATTTCGACGTCCAGCGTGATGACGTCTGGTCGCATTTCCCGGATGTAGGTGCGGGCTTCCAGCGGATCGCCTGCTTCGCCCACAACCTCCAGATCGGCACGCCTGGTCAGGGCCATCCGGATGATCGCCCGCATGGTCGGCGAGTCGTCCACGATTACGACACGGTGGCGCTTCACCCTGGCCTCCGTCGATAGATGGTCAGGCCGTCCGGCTGCAGGTGCGCCGATTCCGCCCTTTCGGAGTGTCCGATATACAGACGTCCCTCTGGCGTCAGTGCCTGAGCAAAACGATCCCAGAGGCGTTTCTGGGTGGTGTCGTCGAAGTAGATAGCGACGTTGCGGCAGAAGATGACGTCGAACTGACCCTTCATCGGCCAGGCCTCATGAAGGTTCAGCACACCAAATCGCACCAGCCGCCGGACGTCGTCACTGAGCGCCGGTTGTCCCTCGGCGCGGTTGATGGTCCGCGAGGCCATATCTTCAGGCACCGGCTTGAGATCGTCCTGCGAGTATGTCGCCCGCCGAGCCGTTTCGATCACTTGCGGATCAATATCGGTCGCCAGGATCCGCACATCCAGATCGGCCGCATTCGGCAGTTCTGCCAGAACCGTCATGGCAATGGAGTAGGGTTCATGCCCCAGCGAACACCCCGCAGACCAGAGCCGGATGCGACCTCCAGACGCGGCCCGGGGCCCCAGATGGTGACGAAACTGTTGGCGCAGCGCGTCGAAGTGGTGAGGCTCGCGAAAGAAGCGCGTCACATTTGTGGTCAGGGCGCTGAGAAGCGCAGACCGCTCGACCTCGCCGGTCGGGCCGTCCAGGATTGCGCAATACTCAGAGAAGCTGTTCAGGCCCAGCGCTCGTAGGCGTTTGCCAAGACGCGAATAGACGAGCGTGGCCTTGCTGGCGGGCAATGCAATGCCAGAGGCCGCGTAAAGCGTGTCTGCGATCATGCGGAAGTCGCCATGGGTGAAGGCGAACTCACCTTCCACAAGCGCGGTTTTGCGCAGCGCGCTCATGCCGCTTCCTCGACAGTGACTTCGGGCAGCAAGCCGTCCAGGGCGATCAGACTGATCATCCGCCCGTCGACAGGGATCACACCCTTGACGAAGCCTCGCACGACCTCGCAGGCGATGTCCGGCGTGGCCTGTATGGTTTCGTCCGAAACCGTCAGTATGTCTGAAACCGCTTCGACCAGAAGGCCGACTGTCCGCAGGCCGACACGGGCGACGATGATGACATGGCGCGCGGACGGCGTGGCCGTGCCCAGACCCAGCCGGCAGCTCAGATCGATGATCGGAAGGACCGCACCCCGCAGGTTGATCACGCCGCGCACATAGGCGGGCGATTGCGGCAGCGATGTCGCTGGCGTCCAGCCGCGGATCTCCCGGACCGACCGGATATCGACGCAGAACTCCTGCTCGCCAATCGTAAAGGCGATCAGTTCCTGGGGATTGAGCACATTGGTTTGGGCTTGGGTCATGGCAATCACTCAGCTGGCCTGCGCCTGAAGCAAGGGACGGGCGGTCGTGCGTTTGCGACTGGCGATTAAGCCGTCGACATCCAGGATCAGGGCGACACGTCCGTCCCCGAGAATGGTCGCAGCCGCGACCCCTTCGACCTGACGATAATTCTGCTCCAGGCTCTTGATCACCACTTGCCGCTGACCCTGGATGGCGTCGACGCGAAGGGCCGCCAGCCCCCCCAATTCGCTCTCGACCAACAGGGTGACGCCCCCTGCCGGCCCCTCATTACCGCTCGCCCAGCCTAGAGATGGGGCCACGTCGATGAGTGGGACGTGACTTCCGCGAACGGCCAGCACGGTGCCCTCTGGTCCAAGCCTGCGGACGTCGATGGCCTTGGGTTGCAGGCTTTCGACGATGACATTGATCGGAACCACGAGGGTATGATCGCCCACGCTGACGACCATCCCATCGAGCACGGCCAACGTCAGCGGCAGGCTCAGCGTGAAAACCGAGCCTTCGCCGGGCCGCGATGTGATGACGATTCTTCCCCCCAGAGCCTGGATCGATCGCTTGACCACATCCATGCCGACACCCCGACCGGAGATATCGGAGATCGCTTCAGCGGTCGAAAAGCCCGGCGCGAAGATAAGATTGTCGACTTCTTCGTCTGACAGGATGGCATCCGCCGCCACGATACCGCGATCAACGGCAATGGCGCGGACCCTTTCGCGATCAATGCCGCGACCATCGTCTGCAACCTCGATGACGATGCGGCCGGAGCGGTGCTGCGCACTCAGCCGTACCGTACCTTCTTCGGCCTTGCCGGCTGCCACTCGACGGTCCGGGCTTTCCAGTCCGTGGTCGATCGCATTGCGGATCATGTGGGTTATGGGGTCCGACAGACGCTCGATGACTGTCTTGTCGACCTCAGTCCCTTCCCCCTCGGTGACCAGACGAACCTTCTTGCCTGTAGCCGCGGCGACCTCGCGCACCAGTCGCGGCATTCGCTGGAAAACCGACTTCACGGGCTGGGCACGGATAGCCATGACACTGTCCTGGATCTCGCGTGTCAGCTGCTCCAGATCGTCCAATCCCAGAGCGATCGTGCTGGAGCGTGCCAGCCCGGCTTCGACAACGCGCTGGGCCAGCATGGCCTGATTGATGACGAGCTCGCCCACCAGGTCGATCAGTCGATCGACGCGCTCTAGATCGACACGGATGGTCGTCTGCACCAGAGCTTCGGGTCGATTTCCGGTGACGGAAGTGACGTCTGACTGCGCCAACGGCTGGACCGGCCTGTGAGTAGGTGCCGCCGTTTCGGTCTCGGCCGCGACATTCGCCTCACGCATCAGCCGGTCAAGGAGTTGCTCCGGGCTCTCGGCTCCGACTGCGTTCGGTGAGGCCAATACGGGGTCATCGAATGACGCAACTTCCTCGGCCCCTACGCTTCCCGCAAAGACGTGCAGCTCGCAGTCCCCCTGCACGAACTCGAACACATCACGGATCTGGCTTTCACCAATGGCGGCATCGGCACAGAGTTGCACGCTCCACGTGAGGACCGGTTCCGTCACGACCTTGTCGGGCAGGCTTGGCACAACCTCTTGGTCGACGACCACTCGTGTGGTTCCGAGGCGGTCTAGCTCGCGGATCAGCAGGATCGCATCGTTGGCATTTCGGTACAGGGCTGCTGCCGGCTTGAACCGGATGGTCCAGTCGTTATCAGGCGTCAGAATGGCCTGAGGCGTCTCATCCAGGTCGAGCGCCAGCATCTGCGGCACGAATGAGATGTCGTCACCGTCATCCGCAGGTTCCATCAAGGCTTCGACACCGGTGAACTGCTGCAGATCGGATACGATCAACGCTGCGTTGACTGTATCGACGGGCGGCCCTCCCTTGGCAGCGGTCACGTGGTCTGTCAGTGCATCCGCTGCCCGCAGCAGCACGGCGACAATATCGGGGTCGACTGCCAGCTTGCCGCTGCGGACATCGTCCAGAGTCGTCTCGAAGACGTGTGCGAAGCGGACGAGGTCCTCAAGACCAAAGGCTCCGGCACCACCTTTTACGGAGTGCACGGCGCGAAACACGGCATTGACCGTCTCATGATCGCCGTTGCCGTCCTGAAGCGACAGCAGCCCCATCTCGAGGTCGCCCAGCAGCTCTTCGCATTCCTGGAAAAACGTCGCGCGGATTGCCTCCATGGGATCCATGGCGGCCTCAGGCAGCGACCCGACGCACGGCGTCGATCAGTTTGATGGGATCGAAAGGCTTGACGATCCAGCCGGTCGCACCTGCGGATCGCGCACGCAGCTTCTTGTCCTGATCGCTTTCGGTCGTGAGGACTAGAATCGGCACGGCACCGTGGCGCTGCGACCGCCGCACGCCTTCGATAAAGCCGAAGCCGTCCATATTGGGCATGTTGATGTCCGTAATGATCACGTCCGGACTGCTGTCATTCAGGACTTCCAGACCATGGACCCCGTCCACCGCCTGGACGACCGTGAAGCTGGCATCCGTCAGGGCCAGTCGCAGCATGTCGCGCATGGTGCGACTGTCATCTACGGTCAACACGATCTTGCTCACGCTGCCTCTCCCGCGCTCAGTCCCAGGCTCAACCGATCGAACACATCCATCAGGACAGTGGTCGGCTCCACGATCCGCAGCTTCACGCCATCCTCACGCCAGGTTCGGAACGTCGCGAGTAAGAGCTCGACGCCCAGTCCATTGACGCGTTCGACGTCATCACCTGCCAGGTCGAGGTCCTGGCCGCGCATTGCGAGAATCTGTTCCTTCAACGGCTCGAGCGCGTTTCCTTCGAGCCTCCTGGGCAGGCCAAGCACGGCAGTCATCAGAACTCCTCCCATTCCGCTTCGGTCGTGGGCTTCAGGGCGAGCGCCCCGTTGACACGGGGAGGCGGCGCATAGCGCTTCGCAAAGTCGGCAATGCGTCCCTGCGAATCAGCAAGCGCCGGGTTGGACGACATCGCCGGACGAGGCGAAGGCCGGGCGGTGGCCGCGCTGATACCGGTCAGCTGGAAGCGTCCGACCAGCTTGGCCAACTGGTCCGTCTCTTGGGTCAGGCTGTGGCTGGCGGCGGTGGATTGCTCGACCATCGCAGCGTTCTGCTGGGTGGCCTGATCCATCTGGTTCACGGCGGTATTGATCTCGCTCAGTGCGGTGGACTGCTCCTGGGCGGACGCCGTGATCTCGGCCATCAAGCCGTTGATCTCCAGAACGCGACCGACGATGGCGGTCAGAGCCTCACCTGTCTGTCCGACGAGGCTGACGCCTGTCTTGACCTGCTGCGTCGATGCGGAGATCAGCGACTTGATCTCCTTGGCAGCCTCTGCCGAACGTTGGGCCAGCGCCCTCACTTCGGAGGCCACCACGGCGAAGCCTCGGCCCGCCTCGCCAGCGCGTGCCGCCTCGACGCCCGCGTTCAAGGCCAGCAGATTGGTCTGGAACGCGATCTCGTCGATCACCCCGATGATCTGGCTGATCTGGGTTGCTGAGGACTCGATCGCGCCCATGGCATCGACGGCTTTGCTCACGACCTCGCTGGACCGTTCGGCATCATCCCGCGCTGCGACCACGACTTCGCCCGCTCTGGAAGCCCCCTCGGCTGTGCGCCTCACCGTTGCGGTGATTTCATCCAGAGCGGCAGCCGTTTGCTCAAGGGTTGCTGCCTGCTGTTCTGTACGACGTGAGAGATCGTCCGCAGCCTGACTGATTTCGCCCGCGCCTGTCCGCATTGTCAGGGTGTTCGACGCAATCTCGGACATCGCGGATTCGAGGCGGTCCATAGCCCCGTTGAAGTCGGTCTTGAGCTGCTCATAGTCGCCATCGAACGGGGCACTGATGCGTGTCGTCAGGTTCCCCTCTGCGACGTCGGACAAAGCACGCGCGGTTTCATCGACGACGAAGGCCTGAGCCTTCTCGGCAAGTTCACGCTGATCTTCCATCGCCGTGATGTTTGTGGCCATCTTGATGACCTTCACCGGCAGGCCATCCGTTCCCATCACCGGGCAGTAGGTCGCCAGCAGCACAAGGCGCTGACCGGTCTTGTCATAACGGACAAACTTTTCCGTCAACGGGCGCCCGAGCCGGAGCTGCTTCCAGAACTGGCGATATTCCTCGCTGGCCCCGTAGTCTTTGTCGAGGAACAGGCGGTGATGCTGTCCGACGATCTCGTCGAGATCGTAGCGCATGGTTTTCAGGAACAGCGAGTTTGCGGTCAGGATTCGACCGTCCATGTCGAACTCGATCGTGGCCTGGGACTGATCCAGAGCCTGGACGATGCCTTGCATGGTCAGCATGAGGCGCTCGTTATCCTCTCGCGCCTTGGCACCCATGGCCTCGGCCTCGGCGCGGGCCGTTTCGGCTGCCTGCAGATAAAGCGAGATGACGAAATCCATATCGAGCATGGCCGCCTTCATGACCGCCGAGAGCGTGGATCCCAGTGCCTCGCCGGTGTCATGACGTCCAAAGCGTTTGCGCCGGCTTTCGTGATCCCGGACAATCGCCTTCATCAGGCCATCCATCACCAGCGCGTAGCCGCCTATGTACCAGCGCGGCTCCAGCCCGATCCGCGCATGGGTCGTGCCGATTCGCTGCACCCCCTCGACATATCCGCGGTCAAAGGCACCCGTTGCGATGATCGACCAGTGTCGCGCCTGGGCTCCCTTGGCCCCAGAGATATGGCTTTCGCTGCCGAACAGCTTGGCGACGTCCGGAAAGCGGCGCACCTGATCGTAGAAGGCATCGAGGCTTGCGGGCAAAGCCTGTTCGATGATGGGCTTGGCTTTCGCTAGCGCAGTCTGTGCCTCCTGATCCAAGGCGATGAAGGCGAGGCGTTCTTGGAGGGCAAGGTTATCGGACATGCAATGGGCCCTAGGGTTGCTTATGCCAGCATTCTGCGCACCTCCACCTAAGCGAGCGTTCGCAATCGTTGATCCGCGTAACGTGTGCAACCTGAAGCGATTTCATTCTGTAATGAATGGTAGTGGAATCTTTGGATATCGCGGGCATTCGAGATGGGTTGAGGCTGTTCCGTTGGACAAACCAAAGATGACGACCCTCGATTGCAGTGCCGAAATCCCGAGCAGCGGTGCTGATGTGCTCGCGCTTTTGGCGAACGCTGAAGCCCTTAGACCTCTAAGCAGCGGATTGCGCAGTTCACGGATGAAGGCGCTACGCCTGATCCCAGGCAGCCGGTCGGCGGGGCATCAGTCAGGCGGCGCTGGCCAGCGAGATGGGCGTTTCGCATGCGGCCGTATCTCGCCTGTGCGACGAGCTTGAAGCGGGTGCCGTGATTGTCCGCACAACCCACCAGTTCGACCGGCGGATGAAGACACTGCATCTGTCGGAGACCGGTGTGAAACAGGTGGAGCACTGCGATCGCGCTACGCTTGCGAAGGCCGCGGGGGCGATTCCGCTCTTGAATCAGGGCGGGCCCGCTTCAGTCTCTGATCTTTTCCACCAGATGGTGATGCAGATGCAATCAAACCCATGTGCATTGCTCTGCCAACACTGCCTGATTGGCGGTTGTTGACACTCAAAGCCAAAAGAGTCCCTGAGGCTGCTTCGCCTCGGAGACGTCTGGGTGACGGCGAGGCGCAGGATTCTTTCGAGCTCCATATGCCGTAGAGGCGTTGTTTATTCGAGAAAAACTGAAGCCTGCCAAGCCTTTCGTGCGGGTTCGACTCCCGCCGCCCCCTTAAAAGTCATGAATGATTCTAGGGCTTTAGGATTTTCTCTCTTGGGCGGACGCCCTCCCAACCGTGAACATTCGGGATCCAGCGCCGCGTGTGCCACACCAAACCTGATAGCTTTTGGCGGTCGGCCAACACTGAATCTTGCTGCGTCAGAGCAAGCGCCAGGACCTGAACTTCAGAATGTCTGCCAAGGGTGGCAAGCGCAACATGGTGCCGGCCTAAAAGGAAAAGGCCCGGTGTTTCCACCGGGCCTTTCCGCATTCAGTCGATCGAGCCTGATCAGATCACGCGGCTTCGGCTTCTTCTGCGTCTTCAGCGGCAGCCTCGGCGGCGGCGATGACGGCCTTCTTGGCACTCAGGGACTTGGCCAGCAGTTCGACGGCGGCTTCCTTGTCGATCTTGTTGGCGGCGGCGACTTCGCGGGCCATGCGGTCCAGGGCCGATTCATACAGCTGGCGCTCGGAATAGGACTGCTCCGGCTGGCTGTCGGCGCGGTGTAGATCGCGGACCACCTCGGCGATGCAGACCAGATCGCCCGAGTTGATCTTGGCTTCATATTCCTGGGCGCGGCGGCTCCACATGGTGCGCTTGATGCGGGCGCGGCCCTTCAGCGTGGTCAGGGCGCGGGTCACGACGTCGTCGGCGGCCAGCGAACGCAGGCCAGCCGTCTTGGCCTTCTTGGTGGGGACGCGCAGGGTCATCTTCTCGTGGTCGAAGGTCACGACATAGACCTCCAGCGACATGCCGGCGACTTCCTGGGTCTCGACCGCCGCGACCTTGCCGACACCGTGCGCCGGATAGACGACCGCGTCGCCAACCTTGAATTCCAGACCACTCTTGCTCGTCATGTCATTCCTTTCACGGCGCAGGTGAAGGGCGAGACGTCGTCACACAGTCGAAAGCACTGCGACCCCCGGTGGAGAACCCCCGTGGGTCGATCTTACAGTCGTCAAACGCGAAAACGGATCACCGAACCTCTGGCCGACTTCACCTGCGTGGGTGAAGTTCTGTCGCAAACGCGGGCGGCGCGAAGTTATCGCAAACCGCCCGTCCCAATAGGGTGAACCTATCACAAAAGTTGAGAAATTCAAAACGTCCGCAGGCAGAGCGTCGCCACACCGCATGCCGCAACCTTGAAGCAGCGAAAACTCAGGAACCTGTGCCCGGCTTCGGCGAGAAGTATTTCTCGAACTTGCCGGTTTCGCGCTCGAACTGTTCGCGGTCTTCGGGTGGGGTGCCCTTGACCGTGATGTTGGGCCAGACCTTGGCGTACTCGGCATTGACCTGCAGCCACTTGCCGTCCGGCTCGTCCTCGGTGTCGGGCACGATGGCGTCGACGGGGCATTCCGGCTCGCACACGCCGCAGTCGATGCATTCGTCGGGCGCGATGACCAAGAAGTTCTCGCCCTCATAGAAGCAGTCGACCGGACACACCTCGACGCAGTCCATGAACTTGCACTTCACGCAGGCGTCGGTGACGATATAGGTCATGGGCGGATGGGATCGGTCTGGCTGGAATGGCGGGACGGGTTGCGCAGATGACCCCGCAGGCCGGAAGTGTCAACCGAACGCGACGGCGAATGCGGCGTTAGGCTCTTGCCAAGCGAAGTCCCGCCTCTATCTGTTACAGTTCTGATTGCAGTTTATCCTCTCGCGCCAACAGGAGCCTTCCATGAACCGTCTCGTCCGCTATTCCCTCGCCGGTGCTGCCGCCGCTGCTCTGATGACCTCCGGTGCCGTCGTCGCCCGCACCCAGGCGACCCAAGTCCCTGCCGAGGTCCGCGCCGGTAGCTATGCCCTGGATTCCGCCCATGGCAAGATCACCTGGTCGGTCAACCACCTGGGCTTCTCGACCTACTATGGTCAGTTCGTGAACGTGCAGGCCGAGCTGAACTTGGACCCCGCCAATCCCTCAGCTTCGACCCTGTCGGCGACCATTCCGCTGACGGACGTCGATTCCAACTCCGACGGCCTGGACACCCATCTGCAGACGCCGGATTTCTTCGATACGGCCAACCATCCGACCGCCACCTTCGTCTCGCGCTCGATCACCATCGACGCCGATGACCCGACCGAGGCCGATGTACTGGGCGACCTGACCCTGCGCGGCGTCACCCGCCCTGTGACCATGGAAGTCGAGTTCAACCAGGCCGGCCCGTCGATGGGCAACACCTACAAGGTCGGCTTCGATGGCGAGGCGACGATCAAACGCTCCGAGTTCGGTATCAACTATGCCCTGCCGGGCATTTCGGACGAGGTCGAGCTTCACATCGAAGGCGAGTTCGTCCTGAAACAATAGGCCTCAGCCTGTCTCAACCAGGGCGTACAGGGCGCGGGCCTCCTCCGCCGGTCCGCGCCGCTCGCCCAGGCCTTCCACCCGCAGATCGATAAGCCGGGGTCCGACCATGAAGGTCAGGCCGTCGCCGACGTGGACACAGCGGCTGGGCTTGTCCAGTCGCACCTGACGCCCCGCATGGGTGATCCGCACCGCACCTCGTTCGACCAGTGTCGCGGCCATCGACCGCGTCTTCACGAATCGCGCGCGCCATAACCAGACATCGATGCGGCAGCCTTCAGACACATAGACCTCTGCTCATTCCGCGGCCTTTCTGCGTCTGGGTCGCGTACGCTTGGCGCGGTCGGCAACTTGTGTCGGCTGGGTCAGAGCTGACAGGGCCGCGAAGGGCGAGTCATTGACGGGTCCGGTCTTCCGGTCGTCGGTCCCAGCCTGCCGGGCCCGTGTGGACTTCAGGGCCACGAAAAGGGCTTGCGACTGCTCGCGGGTAATGCCGAGTGTGGCCAGATCGACGTCCGACACCGTTCCCTTGCCATTTGCCCGCGCCTCGCCGAGCGCCTCCAGTGTCTCGACCGCGACGGCCCAGCGCCCGGCAGCTCGCAGCCCGAACGCGGACAGGAGGCGCGGGGAGGGGGCGGGATCGGGCAGCAGGCTCAGCGTGCCCGCAGGCCGGAACGGCTCGCGCGCTACAAAGACCTGCGCGACCGCCCGAGGGCGGTCCTTTAATAGGGCCGGTAGCCAGACGGAGTGCGCTCCCACCCGGATCCCGAACGTCTTCAGGGTGCGCCGCTCGACCTGGCTCAGCGCCGCCAGATCCCGCTCGACATCGCGCCGATCCAGGAGGCCGCCGGTCTCCAGCAGGCGGAAGGCGAGGCCGCGCGGCAGGCCTTTCAACGCGCCGGTCTCGACCGCCGTCCTCAGCCGACGCATGGGGCGCAGCGCGCGTCCGGCCTCCGCCGCCAGCCAGGCCTCCAGCCGGCGCTGTGCCCGCTCGCGCGCCGCCGCGGGACCCAGCTCGCCCAGCAGCCGCACCTTGGGCGCGAACCAGTCGCCGCCGGTGACCTGACCCGCCTGCGCACCGCGCCACAGCACGGCTCCGTCCGGCAGGACCGCAAAGGCGTCGTCGGTATCGGCGGCCAGCCGGCCCAGCCGCCGGGCGATCTCTGGCGTCACGGCCTGACGCGCCGCGTGGCGCAGGGCGCGATCTTCCAGGGCCCCGGCCCCCTTTTCGATCTGGAAGTCGATCCCGTTCAACTGGCCGACCGCATGACCCTCGACGACCACGGCTCCATCGCTGCCGACGTCGGCGACCGTATCCTCGGTCACGTTCAGCGCCCGCATGAGGGCTGTGGTGCGCCGGTCCACGAACCGCGCCGTCAGCCGTTCGTGCAGCACGTCCGATAGCCGCTCCTCCAGTGCCTTGGTCTTGTCGCGCCAGCCCTGCGCTCCATCCAGCCAGTCGGGACGGTTGGCGATATAGGACAGCGTCCGCACCCCGCTGAGACGGGCCGACAGCTGATCGATCTGGCCGTCGTCGCGATCCACCTCGGCAAAGCGCGGCGCGATCCAGTCCTGGGTCAGCCGGCCGTGCCGCCCGGTCAGGGCCTGGAAGATTTCCTTGGATAGTCGCGCATGCTCGTCCAGCGTGGTCTTCTGGAAGTCGGGCAGCTGACACGCCTCCCACAGCCGCATGATGGTGCCGCGCGACCGGCTGATGCGGGCCACATCCTCGTCCTTGATCGCGCGCCGCAGCAGGGTTTCGTCCAGCGCCGGCTGGGTCAGGTTCAGGCCGCGAAAGCCGGACGTCACCGTCAGCGACCGCAAAAGGTCGGGAAGGGTGTCGAAGTCCAGCCGCGCATTGCGCCACTCCGCCGCCTCGACCGGATCGAACCGATGCTCCACCACCTGTTCGACGATGTCCTGATCCAGCTCGGTCGCTTCGGCAGTGACGCCGAACGTGCCGTCGCGCAGGTGACGCCCGGCCCGGCCCGCGATCTGGCCGATCTCATGCGCATGCAGCCAGCGCGTCCGCCGCCCGTCGAACTTCCTCAGGCCCGCAAAGGCGACATGGTCCACGTCCATGTTCAGCCCCATGCCGATGGCGTCGGTGGCGACCAGAAAGTCCACCTCGCCCGACTGGAACAGCTCGACCTGGGCGTTGCGGGTGCGGGGCGACAGGCTGCCCATGACTACGGCCGCGCCGCCCCTCTGGCGCCGGATCAGCTCGGCGATGGCATAGACCTGGTCGGTGGAGAAGGCGACGATGGCGCTGCGTGGGGGCAGGCGGGTCAGCTTCTTGGAGCCCGCATAGGTCAACGTCGACAGCCGTTCGCGCGTGACGATCTCCACATCCGGGATCAGCGAGCGGATGAGGGGGGCCATAGTGCCGGCGCCCAGGAACATCGTCTCGAACCGCCCGCGCGCATGCAGCAGCCGCTGGGTGAAGACGTGGCCGCGCTCCGGGTCGGCGACCAGCTGGATCTCGTCGATGGCCAGGAATTCTACCTGTCGCTCCAGGGGCATGGCCTCGACCGTGCAGACGAAAAACTGCGCCCGGGGCGGGACGATCTTTTCCTCGCCGGTGACCAGGGCCACCGACGACACCCCGCGCCGCTTGACGATGCGGTCGTAGATCTCGCGCGCCAGCAGCCTCAGCGGCAGGCCGATCATGCCCGAGGCATGGCCCAGCATCCGCTCGACCGCCAGATGGGTCTTGCCGGTATTGGTGGGCCCCAGGACCGCGACGACGCGGGAGGGAGCCTGGCCGGTCGAACGGTCGCTCATGATACCGATAAGGTGGCGACTTCGTGCTGGTTCCTCAAGCGGGGCGATGCGACCGCGACAATCCCGCCCGCGCGGCCAGATAGACCAGCAGTCCTATCGGACCCGCCATCAGGGTCAGGAACAGCACCGGCACCATGGCCGAGTGCGGCACGCCGCGTTTGCCGGCGTCCTCCACGGCCCAGGCCCCGACCCACAGGTCGAACGCCAGATAGTGGACCCAGCCGACCAGCACCGCCTCGGGTCGGGAAAACAGGGCCGTGACACCTTCCAGAGACGTAAACCCGCCGCCTTCGGTGCCGCCGCCTGCCAGCGAGGTGATCAGCAATCCCGCATAGGCCAAGGCCAGCGTCACGCCGATCACGCGCGCGGCCAGCACCAGCCGGCCCCTCGCCAGCGGCGCAAAAGCGAGGACGATCCACCCCAACAGAGCGATCAGATTGGCGATGTCGAACAGGCGTTCGGTGGTCATGGCAGCAACATCTCCCTGAAGGCTTAATGCGCGTAAACGCCTTGGCGGAACAGGGGCGAAACGAATCAGGACCGAATCAGTGACACCGCCCGATTCGGGGTTTGTTCTCCACAAGATATTGTATCTTAACGACGATTAACCACAATCGCTTTTCGGCAGCGTCCGGCGCGGGCGAGGCTTCTGCCGGGACGACGACGGTTTTGATTATCTGCCCGCTTCCCCCGCGCCGCTTCTGACGCTAGTTCACGCTCGCGTGGTCCCGTAGCTCAGCCGGATAGAGCAAGGCTTTCCTAAAGCAGAGGTCGGGGGTTCGAGTCCCTCCGGGATCGCCACCTTCATAACCTTCTCCTTTAAAAACAGTAGTTTGCGGGGCTGGTTGGCTAACCGGATCGTGGGGTTAGCCAACTTTTGTTCTCAGTTCTTTCCGCCTAAGCGGTTTGCAGACGCATCGGCGAGGCCGCTTTGATTGCGGGCGTGGGTGTAGCGCTCGACCTCGCGGCTCGACTTGTGACCAGTCCAGGCCATGATCTCGCTCTCGCTGCAGCCCTTGTCAGCAAGCCGGGTCGCGCCGCACTTGCGCAGGCCGTGCGCCGAACAATGGGGCAGGCCCGCATCGCGGCAGGCGGATGAAAACCAGTTGCTGAAGCCCTTGGCCGTGAACGGCAGGCCGTAGGCTGTCACAATGAACAGCATCTGATCTTGCGGGACGTGTGCCAGCGAAGCGGACAGAGGCTCCAAGATCGGCAGGGACAGGCGTGCGCCCGTCTTCTCTTGAACGAAGTGCAGTCGCCCTTGGCGGACGTGCTGACGGCCCATTTGGCGAACGTCGCCAGACCGCTGGACGGTGTAGAGCATCAGATCGAAGGCGAGCCGCTCTCGGGTGCCGACAGGCCACCGCTTCTCAAAGACCTCGGCTTCATTCTCGGACCAGGTGTGGAAACCGTCGCTTTCGACGCGAAGCGCTTTGATGCCCATGACCGGGTTATCGGTGCGCATGTTGCGATCGACGGCGAAGGCCATCATCCAGCGCAGCACCTTCAGGAAGTTGTTCGCGGCGCACGGCGTCTGGCGCTTCTTGTCGCGCATTGTCCGCACATGCCCGCAAGTTAGCATCGCGACAGGCAAGTCGCCGTAGTCGCGGCGCATCGCTTCCATGATGCCGCGACGGCTCCTTTTCGTGGTCGGCGCGAGTTGATGCCATTCGGCGGATGCGTAGATCGCGACGGCTAGGGCGTTGATGGTTCCGGCCTTGGTTCGCTTCGCCGCGATGACCAGCGGCGCGCCGGACGCGGCGGACTGATACGCTTCCGCGAACTCAGGCGATCCAGGCACGCCGGGAAGGTAGACCGTGGCCATGCCCTTCCTGCGAAAGCGGTAGCGGACTTTGCCATGACGGTCGCGGAAGGCGCTCGCATTTGGAAAACCGATCACTCGAAGACCACGTCCCATGGATTCGCCCTATCTTCTGCCAGAGACGAATTCTCCGCTCTTTGGGAATTCGGCGCAATACGAATGACACCGCCGGGCCGGATCTCCATCACATAGCCAACCTTCGCGGCTGCTTTCGCAGCGCGGTCAAGATCGGTTTGCGTGAAGAGCGCAGCCCGGCGAGCCATGATCAGACAGTCGGGACCAGGCGAACGGCAACGGTGCCGGACGGGTTGGCAACGGCAGACGCCGCAACACCCAACTTGGCGTTGCCGCTCGCCGTCTTGGTGACCAGTTCCGTCGCCGCGTCCCAATAGACGACGTCACCTAGGCCGATGGCCAGGGCGGCGACTTTCGGCAGGTCAAAAACGCCCGTGACATCGACATCGACAGGGTCGCCGATCGCAGCGTCGCCATTGGCCACGCCGATGATTGCGCCAGCGGCAACAACGCCACCGGACAGGACAGCCGCAGGGGCCGGGAAGGTGAGAGTGTCACCGCGTTGGATGAAGTTGCGCATGGCTTAAAGCCCCTTTGAAGTGGTGAAGATTATGGTTTTGGGAACGGTGCGACCTGCGATCTGTCGCCGTAGATCGGCGATGTAGGCAGACAGCGATTTGTGATCTGCAGCGCCGAAACGGACCCGCTCGCCGTTGGAGTCGGTCACCTCGGCAGCGAGCGAGCCTGTCAGCAGGCGGTGCAGCGCGGCCTCAGCTTCGACCAGTCGTTCGGCGAGCGTGCCCATATCAGGCCCCGGCGTTCCGATACGCGCCGCGGTGATCGACCGCGCCGGCACCGAAGTCCAGGATTACGCGGAACTCGCGCCCCAGCACATCCCAGCCGTCGCGGCTGGCCAGTTGCGGACCTTGGGCCGATGACAGGTAGGCATATTCCAGCACCGCGTTGATCGCTGGGTCGGCGAACACGTACCAGGATAGGGCGGGCAGACGCGGATCCACCAGCAGGGTCAGCTTGCCCGAGAACGGGTTCTGATCATCGACGGTTGAAGCGTTCAGCGTGGCTAGGATCTTCTCAGCTTCGGTTTCCAGGTCGGGGGCGACCAGCAGGAACTTCGGCGTGATCGCCACCGGCGTCTTGGCGTCCAGACCCTTCTGAGTCCGCATCGCCAAACGGGCAGCGCTAAGCGACTCGACGGACAGGGCGGACGGCACAGCGGCGAGGTTGCCGTGATCGGCGTGGAATAGGCGGACGCCATCGCCCATGACGGGGCCAGCGCCGGACGACTGTAACAGCAGGGTGGTGAGTTGTTCGCCCTCGGCTTGCGCAGCCGCTTGGCCCATCATTTCGGACCACCGGGCTAGGGCACCTAGGTCGTCATTGATCAGGGCTTGGCGCGAGATGTTGAAGATGCCGCCCAGCGTTTCCAGCTTGTAGCCTTCCGCCGCTTCGCCGACCGTCAGGGCCTTGATCTCACCGGACTCGGTCACCTTCTGCAGCGCAGAGAACTCGCCTAGCTTGATTAGGCTGATCGGCCGGAAATCGTCGGCGGTGCGCTGGCGTGCAAGTTGTTTCAACGGCGATTGAGCGGCGCGATAGGCAGACTCCAGAATGCGTTGACCAGCGCCAGTCAGCAGGTTCGGAAAGTCCGACACCGTATGCATGGCGCGGGCCAGCAGTTCTTCGCGGCCTAAGGTGGCGACGCCAACACCGGAACGGGTCAGAGCGTCACGCGCGAAGTCTGAAAGGCCCCAAGCGGCGTAGGGCTTGGCTGCATCGGTCGGGGCGGGACCGCCCATGCGTGCAGCAAGGGCTTCAGCTTGGCGTGACTGGATCACAGCTGGATCGTCATTCGATTGACCGACCGTGGCCGTGCGGATTGGAGCGGCGCGGGTGCGCATCTCTTCAAAGGCAGCGGCGCGAGCCGTGACGATATCGGATTCGGCATCGATCTGTGCATCGGACCAGGTGCGCGATAGCCCAGCGATCTCGCCGATCGAACGGATCTGCGCATTCACTTCGGCACGGGCCACGATAGCAGGGGCGGGGGTATGCACGGCCTGATCAGCCGTGGTGGTTTGGGTTGTCATGGGTAGACTCCTGATAAGCGACGCCGGATCGGCCGGAATCGGCACAACCGAAATTTCGCGGATGGTCGGGGCGGCGGTTTTGATGCGGCGACCGGCTTCGACGGTCTCGCGGATGTTCGTGGGGGCGTAGCCAATCGACACACCGCGCAGGACGCCCTCGCCGACCTTCAGCACGGTGTCTCTGGCGTCATCGGCAGCGCTGAAGCGGATTGACGCGACCAGGTGCAAGCCCTCGCGGCGGGCAGAGGCAATGACGCCGACTGTAGAACTGACCCCTTGGCGGTGATCGCTGAGAACGGGCAGTCCGATCAGGGAGTCGACATCGACGCCGGACAGGTCGAGGCGTTCCACATAGGGACCGCGTGCATCGACCCGAGACACGTCGGCACCTGTAGAAATGACGGCTTCGACCGTGCGGGCTTCGGCGTTCCAGGTGGAAGGCGTGAACGGTGCGCGGCGTGTCTGAAGGTCTAGGACGGTCATGCTGTCGCCTCCGCTTGGGGGTTGGGGGCGGCGGTAAACGTCAGGCCAAGCCGTGCCTCGCGTTCGCGGTCGGCTGCGATCTCGGCGTCCAGCGTTTCGACGGAATAGCCGCGCTCGGCTACGGCCTGTCGGCGAGACATCAAGCCGGTCTCAATCGCCTCGCGTGTTGCGGCCATATCCTTCGCAGGATCTAGCCAAGGCATCGGCGGCGGGTAGTGCTCCGCAGCGACGTAGCTGGCCACGGTCGACTCGAAGTCTGGCGCATCAAGTTCGCCGGACAAGACTAGCGAGACCACCGTGCGTGCAAAGATTGGATCGGCCATTTGTGGGACCAATGCGCCGAACTGGATTTGCTCCAGCTTCTGGCGGAAGGCGATCATTCCGGCGCGGAGCGACCCGTAATTCGCATCGCGAAGGTCACCACTAACCAGGTGCGCAGGTACGCCAAGGCCTGCTGCAATGGCGCGGATTTGATGCGCCACAAACTCAGATGTCTGTTGCGCCTGTTGAGGGGTCGAGAACTTGATGTCGAAGCCGGACGGCAGGCGGCGAAGAGTGCCCGGCTCCAGGCTCAGTTCAGCCGGGTCGCCTTCAAACGGCTCGCCGGTCCCGTTCTGATCAGTCAGGAAACCAGCGTGCATCGCAGCGATCTTCACGCCGACCGCAAGCGCATCCTCAAGGGAGTCCAGTTCGGACAGCCGCAACAGGATCGGCGCAAGCCATGACACGCCGCGAACCTGTCCGGCTCCCATGGGGACCATCAGGTGACACATGTCATAGGCAGGGACGAAGATTGATCCGCCCGTCGATGCAAAGACGTCGGTGGGACGCGACCGCAGTACGGAATAGCCGGTCCGCTCGCCGCCTGCGGTGAAATGAATGCCTGCCACGACGTACCCGCCACCTGGCAGATCGCGAGTGTCGGACTCGTCGATCATCTCAGGGGGCAGCAGTCGCAGCCGCGTGCCGTCCATGTGGATGAAGGCTTCGCCGTCGATGACCAGGCCTCGCGCGGCCCCAGCCTGCAGGCCATAAAGATCAGTGCGGCCATCTGCGTCGGCGACCTTGGCCCATGCGGCAACTGCCAAGCCGATGCGGCGGCGCGTTTCGGGGTCCGGGTGAGCGGACGCCGGAACTACGCCAGCGCCGACCAGACCCGTCACAAGCGCAGCTACGCCGTTAGCGGCCCAAGGGTTGTTGGCAACGAAGTAGCGGGCGCGGGACCGGATAGGTGCCGACGCCGCAAGCGTTTCTGCATTCACCCGACCGAAAGACGGGCGAACATCCCAACGCCGACCGCCCGCAGCCGCATCGAAGCGGCGCGTGCTTAGCGGCTTTGGAGCCGTCAATCGGTGAATGAGATCGCGGATTGGCACGGGCTAGTTGCCGACGACACGGCGAAGGTGCCGCAGAACGGGCTGCAGTGAAATATCAAGCGCTACCACGACGACGGCGGTCGCAACCATGGCGTCATGTCGGGTGACTGAACTGTGTCGCTCATCACCCTCGGCTGTCAGAGCGGCGTCGATAATACGCTGACCTGATCGAGCGTCGCGCAAGAACTGCAAGTCGAACGTAACGGAACTGCCGTCTAAAGCCCGCAAGAGCGCTTGGGTGATGGGATGGTGCGTAGTGGCAGACGTCTGCGACGACTGTGTCCAAGCGTAGAGCGAAAGACTAGCGGCCTGCAGAACCTCGTGATCAGCGATGCCCGCGTCTTGAAGTGCGGACAAGACCACCGCTGCAGCCATGTCAGACAGGGCAAAGCGGTTCGGCTGCGTTGCAACGCCCTTTTCGCGGACGTGGATCAGACCCTTTTTTGCGTAAGCAGCAACGCGGGCATTGGCGGTCGGATAGGGGAGGCCCGCCGCGACCAGAGCAGCCGTCACATCCTTTATCGCAAAGCGAGGGCCAGGCTCGTCGTGCATGAAAAGCGAAATGGGGGCGTGAGACATCGGAGGTCCTCCAGAAATGCCTCAACACCATACGAGACCCAATAACTGGAGTCAACAACTCCAGTTATTGCATTTAGCGCAGCTTCGTGGTTTATTGCTCTCGGGAAGAGCGTCGCTCTATCTCCACACGATGCGGCTGAGGTTCCATGTTCCCTCAGGGCGCAGCGGGGTCACCGGGATGTTTCCCTCGGTGATCGGCGGCGAGCGGTGCGCCAATCACCGAGGCGTCGCAAACGGTCTGCCGGGGAGGGGCTTCCTCGGCAGACCACTTTGCCGTTTTCATTCGATGGTTGAATCGCATACGGTCCGCCGAACGGATTGTTCAGCATGCAAGGTTTCTTTGATGTCTTATAGCGTCCGGCACCAGGTATTCGTCAGCTCGACGTTCACAGACCTAAAAGAAGAGCGTTCGGAAGTCATACAAGCAATCTGGGAACTTGACTGTATACCCACAGGTATGGAGGCTTTTGTAGCGTCTAACGAAAGTCAATGGTCAGTGATAAGTAGAGTCATAGACGAGTGCGACTATTATGTTTTAATTATCGGTGGACGGTACGGTTCAGTCACTAATGAGGGTCTGAGCTATACTGAGAAGGAATACAGGTATGCAAAATCTGTAGGCATACCTGTCATCGCCTTCGTGCATGGCGATCCTCAGCAGATTCCAGTTGGAAAATCGGAAAGCGAAGCTGGTCAAAAAGCAAAATTGGAGGCTTTTAGGGCTGGTGTGATGGCAGAGCATCCAATCCGAACTTGGTCGACCGCATCGGAATTGGGCGGATTGGTTTCACGATCACTTGTTCGCGAAATAAAGACGACGCCCCGTCCAGGTTGGATTCGAAATGACGGTAGCTCTCCCATCGCGCTTTTGGAGCAAGTCAATAAACTAACCCAAGAGAATGCAGCTTTACGAGAAGTTGCCGCTACTGAACTCGAGCCAGATGCAGATCTTGCGAGCGGTAAAGACCCGATAACGTTAAGCGGAACTTGGAACGTTTACATATCTGGACAGGGATTTGTCGACGAGATTTGGTCGCTTGTAACAAACTATGATGATATTTTCCGAGATTTAGGTCCTGCGCTGATAAATGAAGCAACCGAGCGCCGCTGCCACGAGATAATTGAGGATTTTAAGTCACTAGCTAAAGGTAAATCCGGAAAGAACGGATCGTCCCCAGTTATGTACAAAGAGGACATAAACGAAGTTATGATACAATTTCGTGCGCTTGGTCTCATACAGCCAGGCGTAAAGAAGCGCGGCGTGAATGATCGTGGTAGTTATTGGGCTATAACTCCAAGAGGGGATGCGCATCTTGTCAAATTGCTCGCCAAGAAAAAGCCGATCGCCTAGTACGCATCAGGGTAATCAAGTGTGTTAGCGTTGCAGCCAATTGGACTTGATCGTCGTTGTTCGAACCGCCGGCGCGGCGACCGTTGATAAATCCTCTTTACGCCGGTCCAAGTTCATCCCGATGAGCGACCGCGCGGCCCACGCATAGACCACGCCGTCCAGCGTCTCGGCTCGCTTCCCTTTGATGCGTTCAAACCGGGCTTGCGGCGTCCCTCGCACGTAGCGGACGATCTTTCGCTCGCTGGCCAGTTGCTCAAAAAATACCGCCTCCAGAGCATCGCCGAACCGGAATCCGGTGCCGCGTGCCAGTCTGGCGAATACCTGCGATTTCACGGCATCCGACCCGACAAGCCAAAGTGCGGCTTGGCCCTTGCCGCCTGATTTCTGCAGGAAGGGGCGCGAGAACCCCGACACGCCTTTGCCGCTTACTATGCGCCGACCGAACCGGGGCCGGGTGAAGCTATGCACGATGTCTGTGTGACCACCGTCGCCGGAGTCGATCACGGCAGCATCGACCTTAAGCGTGCCGCCTTTTGGGTGTGGCCACGTCTCGCGCAGCATTGCGTCCAGATCACGCCAGGCGTCTTCACCGTCGATCGGCCCCCAGAATATGCGGTGACCTAGGACGAAAATGTCTGCCCTTCCGTGGCCCATGATCACCGCCTCCAGACGATCATCCTGACAGTCGACGCCGACGGTGATGAACAGCACCTCTTCAGGGATAGCCGACAAGCTGAATGGTTCGCGCCTGTTGAACAGCGCATGTTCGTCCAGATCCTCGCCATCGGTCCGCCACGGCTCGCCTAGAACCAGGTTCGTGAAGGTCTGCAGCGTTTCCGGGCTTTGTTTCGCCAGCAGGAACTCAGCGGCGAGTTTGCCCCATCGCGCGTTGTGGTGGGGACTGATGAGCGCGTTGACGTGAAAGCCGGCATGTCCCTTCACGTCAGGGGCAGTTGCTCGCCAACGGCCTTTTCCCACCATTGACGGCTTATGGCGCTCTTCCACCACACAGCCGTTTGATGGGCAGACCCAATGAGCTGAGTCCGGGTCGCCTTCATTCCATCGAATGTCTGGCCAGCGAACGTCGCTGAAGTCGCCACAAGACGGGCAGCAGCATTCGTAAATGCGCTTGTCCGACTTGTCATATGTTCGGGTGATCGGGCCGTAGTCGAAAACTGGCGTACTGCCCGCAAGAATTTTGCGGTCGCGGAAGGTCATCGTCCGCATTTCAGCGAGCGCTATCGGGTCGCCCTCTTGGCTGATTTCGTACCCGTCGATCTCGTCCAGGGCGAGGATCTTGGCCGTGTGGCGTCGCAGGTTACGGGGCGACTTGGCCGCTAGGAACTTCAGCGACCCGCCCGGAAAGCGGCGGTTCAACAGGGTCGATCGGCCGGTTTCGTCCGTTTCATCGGACAGCAGGCCACGAAGCGACGGTGACGCCTCGAATGTCTGTTCCAGATCGACGGCGAAGTCCCGCGCATCGTCGGCGGTCGGTTGGACCGCTAGGATCGGGGCCGGCGAGTTGCTGACGTAGCTGGCGATCACGCCGGACAGCAGAGCCGTGTAGCCAATCCGCGCCGACTTCATGACGGTGACCCGTTCCACCTCTGGATCATCCAGCGCATCGCAAATGCCGCGCTGATAGGCCCATAGTTTCATTCGACCAGGCAGGGCGGACGCGGTCGCGGGCAGATGGATGTTTGCTTCGATCCAGTCCGCCGTTGCCATGTCGGGGGGCGGGCGAAGGGACTGCAGCGCATTCCGCCGCATAAGTTCAAGCGTCGCCATCAGCCAAGCCCTCCAGTGCGGATTTGATCTCGCGATCGATCGCGGCGACATCGTGCGGTGTCAGGTGAGCGAGCGAAGCGCCGCAACGCGACGGGACGGCCAACATCATCGACCGGACATCTCGCAGGACATTGGACCAAGCGGACTCGACTTCGGACGATAGGACTAGTTCGCGGCGAGCGGCGGCATTCTGAAGGGCCAGCTTGTCGGCGGCTTCCCTCGCCTGTCGTATTTTCTCGGTCTTCAGTTCATCCATGACCGTCACGCCGCGTGAGGCCTTCTCCCTGATCCAGGTGCAATAGGCGCGAACGGCAGCGCGGCGATCAAAGGCAGTTGCGCCTCGGCCTCTTCGCGGAATGACCCCGTCAGTAACCAGGTCGCGGACACGGCGCGATGTCAGGTCTAAAAGGTCCGAAAGTTCGGCCTCTGAAATGAAGCCCCTTAAGCCTGAAGAAGGGTCGTCGTGGGCCGCGACCCGTGGCGAGGCGGCGACCCCGCTCAGCGAGCCGGGAATCGGGTCGGATGGGCCAAGCAGATCGGCCAGGTCGTCGTGCGCAGCGGAATTCATGATTGAAAATTCCGTTGGCGCAAGAGTTTGCGGGGTCTGTGTTCCCCGCATAGGCCACCCCCCAGGAGGGACCCACAGTTCCGTGTCAAACTTTCTTGCTTTCGCTTGAGGCCCGATGCACGCTTGGGGCTGGAAGAGACGGAGATGACCATCTCGACCAGCCCCGCGCCGCGGAGCCAGTTGCTGCGACGGGAAATGCGGGTCACCGGGGTCGAGCCGGTGGCTCGCGACCCTTCGGATCGCAGCAACGAAATCATCATGCCGGTGATTCGCGCTACGAAGCATCGACCCAACGAATCGCTATCCCCTGCCATCAACAGCCTATCCCCTGTCATTTTCAGAGCGAAGGCGACTGCTGACCCGGACAACCGGACAGCCTCTATAGAGGGCTGTCCGTGTCCGTCCGGGTAGGTGCAGCATGGCGAGGGGTGTTGTCCGCCCATTGTCCGGGCCTGTCCGGTCATCGTCCGCCCGATCATTCCGGACCTCCCAAGTAGTCATCAAAGGCAGTGGTGGCGGGATTTACCGTCCGGACAGTGTCGCCGACGATGATTGTCCGCCCTTGTCCGGCAAGGTCACGACTGGCACGCCTGAAGGCACGCCTCCGACTCTCTTCATCTTCGGACCCGGACAAAGCCCTTCCGGCGACACATGCGTCTCGCCAGGCGCATTCAGAGACGGACTTGCCCGGGCTGTCCGCCTCGAGTCCGATCAGGATATCCAACGCGACCTTGGCGCTAGGGGATAACTTTTCAGCCCGTGGCGTGTCGCCAGCATGAAGTTCATCAGCATAGGCAGCGGTGATCGCGTCGCCGTCTTCATCCCGGCCTAGAACCTCGGCAGCGATCAGGAACGCCATGTCGCGATCACATGAGCCGTTGCGGTTCTTAGTCAGCTTGCCGCGCACCACGCCGAACTCATCTCGACTGACGTGCATGGCCATATCCAGGGCACCGTTCAGCAGCGAGTGGCCGCGCGGTGTCTTGCCCTCGGCTTTCGTGTCGTGGTGGATAAGGACCACCGCCGCGCCCCATTCGGTCAGTGCACGCGCGGCAGCGACGACGCGCCCCATGCCTTCAGCGCTGTTTTCCTCCAGACCAGGGAACGCCATTGCCAGCGTGTCGATGAAGACCAGCGCGGGTCTCTGATCAGCCACGGCATCCTTCAGCGCAGCGAAGTCCGGACTGTCCGGCGACAGCAGGTCAGACACTCCTTCCACAAGGGTGAAGTCGTCCGCATCGCCTTGGCGCATCTTCAGCGCCGTGACCCGCCCGCGCATCCCGTGGGGATCTTCGGCAGCGACATAGAACACGCGGCCCGGCTTCGACCTCATCCCGAAGGCTTCGCGGCCTTGTGCGACGGCGTAGCCGATATGAGGCGCGATCAAACTCTTGCCGGCACCGGGTGCACCGAAGATGCAGCCCACGTCGCCGGGTGCCAGGATGCCCTTCACCACGTAGCCGCGTGAACGGCTCGCCTCGCACTGTGACGGCGACAGGAACGTCAGCCGCGACGGTGGTCCTGCAGGCTTCGCGCCCCAGCCGTACGACTTGGCCAGATCGAATAGCGACCCGATGCCCACGGCCTTGCGGCGTGTCTCGCCGAATGACTTCCAGACACGTCGCTGATCTCGCTCGTCGAACTTCTCAGACTGACGGGACCAGGCATCCCATGCGGCCGAACCGTCGGCGGACCCACGGCTTTCGGAATGCAGGGCCATGCCAACCGTAACCCATTGGTCCCGATCATCGGCAGGGATGAAGGCCAAGGCAGAGTTAATACGGTCGAAGTCAGGAGGTATCAGCGCGGCAAGGTCGTCGGAGTCGTCCGGCTCGGCACCTGTCACGGCTTCAGCTTCGGCAGCGCTAGGGCGACCGATGCGGGGCAGTTCGGCAGCGAGGTCGATCGCGCGGCCATCGACGACTTCGACACGATGGTGAGCGCCGTCCCCTGTCGCGCCGAAATAGTAGGCTTGAGAGCGGGTGAAGGACTCGGTGGCGAGAATGCCGCCTAGGGCACCGTTGACCCGTTGGCAGAGCGCGTCGCGGGCATCCGGCGACAGTGGCGACGACGTGGGGCAGAGGACACGCCAGCGCGGTGCCTCCGGCGAATGGCTAGGGGTCGTGTAGACAATGCCAGCCAAGTCGGCCGCTCTTAGCCGCTCGACCGCCTCTGACACGGTGATCACGCCGCCGTCGTAATCGCCTTCCACGCCTTCGACGCTGATCAGGTTCGCGTCGTGCCGCAGGGCACCCTTAGGCGTGGGGACGTTGCCGAACGCGGCCAGCTTGAGCCAGGGCAGGGCCGCTTTCGCGGGTGCGCGGGTCGTCGTGATTAGCCGGGCAAACTGTCGAAGCGTGACGCTCTGTCGGGTTTGTCGTTTCGACGTGGCATCGGCGAACTGGGTCAGAGTCAGGCGGCGATCAAGCGGCGAAATCGGCCCTAGTAAATCGGCGAAATCTTCGTATAATTCGTTCTGAGGCTGAGCAGCTTCATAAGCGATTTGAGCGCCGTTCCGGGGACCAGCCGGGGCGGCGTTTCGCATTTCGGGCGGCGGGTCAGGTGGCCCTAGCAGGTCCAGCAGATCGGGTGCGATCTGGGTAGCCATCGCCGGAAAAACACCTTTCCGATCAATAGCGACGTTTTGGGTGGTTAGCCTAGCTTGTGCATTGGAATCGTTGAGGAACGTGTATTCCTCCGGGATCGCCACCTTTTTGTCGGGACAACTTAGAACCGGCTCAAAACCAGCTAAGAATGGCTCATAATGCGAGAGATTCGCGAAAGCGAGATCGCTGCGCCTTCGCGACCCGTTGATAGCTGCCTAATGTCCGCTTGTGACTCCTGCGGACGTTCCAATGATTCCTTTAGGACACGACTGGAACCAAGGTCCCCTGCGTCGCACCTGACCTGAGGCTTCCCTCCTGAGAACCCGAGCCAACCCATGACCAGATAGATGACCATCCGCATTTGGCCGTCGGAGGGTAGGAGCCTGTCCACAACTCGGTGGGGAGCGTTCGCGCCGCTCATTCCTATTAACGGTTGCAAGCGCGACAAATACCGGCTGGATACAACGCAGCTATATCCATGGACCGGTCCGCATAATGCTGCTGCTGCACCTGAGCGACATTCATTTCCGTTTGAGAGACGTCGCCACGGCTCTAGACCCCAATAATGCCCTGCGAGCAGAGTTGGTCCGGGATGCGGTGGATCGCTGTGGAGTGATCGGCCAAGTGCCTGACGCGATCCTCATCTCTGGCGATATCGCCTACGCCGGGAAGCAGGAAGAGTATGAGTTCGCCGACGCTTGGCTCGAGACGCTGGCGCAAGAGACGGGCACGGCGCTTGAGAACATCGTGGTCATCCCTGGCAATCACGACGTCGATCGTACTTTGGCGGGACGGCCCTTGAACGCTACGCTCCATCGCAGCCTCCAAGCGACTCCTAATGCGACGGTTCACCAACATCTCCTCGGTCTCCTTCTAGATCCGCAGGCTGCGGCTGTTCTGTATGAGCCGCTCGGTGCCTACAACCGATTCGCTCAGCGCTTCCTGTGCGATCTCAACCCGCCAGATCGTACGCGCGTGTTTCGAGAATTCCCGCTGAACGACGGTTCGCGCCTAAGGGTTTGGGGACTGAACTCGGCGTTCATTTCAAGTGCTGCTGACCGCAAAGAAAGCCTATTTTTCGATTCTGCCTCTCTCCAGATCTCGCGCCAGACGGGCACCGAAAATCTAGTAATGATTCATCACCCGCCGGATTGGCTGCGCGACGGCCAGATGCTGCGTGACGCGCTCGACAATGTGACGCGTGTCCAGCTGTTTGGTCATGAGCACGTGGCGAGGGTCGAACAGCACAGGCGGTTTGCCAGAGTTCGAGCCGGCGCCGCTCATCCAGATCGCGACGAGCCAAACTGGGAGCCCGGCTACAATCTCGTCGAGATCGATATCGAAGGTCGGGACGATGACCGCACCATGGTTCTCAAGGTCCATGCGCGCGGATGGCGCCAAGGCACCGGCCGGTTTCATGCTATCAGGACGCCTGAAGATGAGGACGTCTGGATGCAGAGGATCGTGCTTGAACCTTGGTCCGCCTCGGCGAACACCGAGGCGGAGCCCGTCATCGCCCTCGACGCCGAAGGGGGCGCGCAGATGACAGCTCCGGACATGCGCAGCCTTCGAAAGATTGCTGTCCGCTTCTTCGCTTTGACCCTCAGCCGAAGAAGCGAGATTGTTGGCCGACTGGCGCTCCTCGAAGAAGCGGACGTCGAACTTTCGGAAACAGAACGCATGCGCAACGCGATCCTACGCGCACATGAGCGGGGCGTGCTCGCCGATCTAGAAGCCGCCATCAAGCAGATAGAAGAAGGGTGAGGACTGCATAATGGATATTGCGGATCAGTACGCCAGCGCTGGCATGTCCCCCGGGCCGGAGCTTCTAAGCCTGAGGCGGCTTTCGATTGAGCGGATGGCAGCTCAGAGACAGACCCCTGAAATTCTAGAACTCACCCGCCTCTTCTACGGTCTTTCTCCTCGCAGCCTGGACTGGTTCGTTGAGGAACTCCGTCAGGAAGACCCAAGCTTTTCTCTGATCACAAACAAGCGCGAGGCTGTACTGCTCGCGGCGGCGATCCTGCTGCAGCGGATCGATAAGGGCGACATCCGGGCCGCGTTGGCCATCGTCGTCGGTGCTGCCATGGGCGTCCGCAAGCCGGCTATTTCCGACTGGCTGCTGACTCGAGCGACTGAGGCCCTAGCCCGTGTCTCGGTGGAGGACAGGCAGGTTTCTGCCCAGCTTTCCCGCATCACCGGCCCGGCAGCGTCGAAGATCTCGGATGACATTGAAAAGTTGGATGGCGACCCGGCGGTCCAGAAGGCCGTTCTCATCAAGATGCGCGCTGAGTCCGCAGCGGCGGTGAAGGCCTTGTCCACACAAGTCTCGGCCGTGGCCGGTGATCTGGTGCGCAGCCTGACCCTAGCGCGCGAGGAGAGCGGTATGCTGTGGTGGGTGTTCGCCGAATGGTCTGATAGCCTTGACCGGCCCTTAAGCGGCTTGGTTCCTGGTCAGGCCTGCCTCGCAATTGCTCGCGACCTCGATCATCTGACCGCCTCCCGCCTAGGCCCCGTGTCGATACGCGCTATGATGCAGAGGGCGCTCGCAGCGACCAAACGTGATAAGGCTGCGGTCTCTCTAGCGAGCGCCGTCAGCGCGGTTGTAGATTACGCGGGGTTCTCAAACCAGATCGTCGACGGCGACGAGGACATCCTGCCCGTCCATGGAGCGCTGAGGCGCGCACACCTGTCAGGCGGCGACAGCTGGAGCGTTGGCTTTACAGCGGCGGCGAAGCTTGACCCTGACCAGTCGGTCAAGCCTGAGAGTCTCGCCCTGCATTACTACTGGGAGCGGCGTCTCGTCGCCCTGATAAATGACTGACGCGACGCGCGACACCGATCCCGCCGATGTCGACGTGTTCGAAGAGCCTGATCTCGAGACGTCTACTACGGACGTCGGAACTTGGAGATCCCTAGCGCCAACAGGCCTGTTCGACGTCGCGGCCGCCGATCGATTCCTGCGCCGGGAGGCGGCGACCACAGTGGCCGTGGTAGGCGAGCGCGGCGGGGGCAAGACCACCCTGATCAGCGCCATCTACGAACGGCTCCAAAGGGGCCGTTTCGCCGGGCGCGCCTTTGCCGGCAGCCGCACCATGTCCGGCTTCGAGGAACGCAGCTTTCTGAGCCGGGCCGCGTCCGGACGCAGCAGGCCCGACACGCCTCGTACCTCAGGTCAGGCACCACTCAACTTCTTCCACCTTGCACTGTCGCCAGAGGAGCGGCCGGTAGACCGGATTAATCTGCTCATCACCGAGCGCGCAGGAGAACACTATCGTAAGGTCCGCGACGCGCCAGGTGAGGTCCATAATCTTCCCGAGTTAAGGCAGGCGGCGCATCTGGTGTTTGTCATTGACGGCGGACGTATGGCCGACGACGTGCTGCGCCACGAACTTCAAGCCTCGGTGCGGGGATTAATCCGGCTAGTGCGCGATCAAGGTCTGGCAAGCACCAGCCGAGTCGAGGTGGTCGCAACCAAAATGGACCTCCTGCGCGCTGAAGGTGCCGAAGCGGCCCTGAAACAGCTAGCGGATTTTCAGCAAAGGCTAACTGATAGCTTTGCGGTTGATTTTGCCGGTTTCGACCATTTTGAGGTCACCGCGCGTGACCCGTTTGGCGCAATCGAGGTTGCCGAAGGCGTCGACAAACTATTGGCCCTTTGGTGCGAATCAAGTGTCGCGCCTCCGTTGCCGGAACCCAGCCTCCCGCCGCTAATGACTCCACTTGACCGGTATCTAACGCGGGCGGTCGCTCAGGAGGTTACGCATTGAAAAGTTCGCGCCATGTCATCATGGGGCTGGCCGCGTCCGGCAAGACGACCTATCTGGCCGCCCTCTGGCACCTGATCGAAGCAGGAGAGGCCGAAACCGGCTTGAAGCTGCTAAAGGCCGAAGGTGATGTCGGATACCTCAACAAGATCGCTGAGGACTGGCGCTCGTTCAGGCGAGTCGAGCGCACTTCTCAGACCGGCGACATCGACGTCCAAATGATTGTGCGAACTGCGGATGGCTCTTCTGACGCCGAGCTCCTATTTCCGGATCTGGCCGGCGAGAGTTTCGACGTTCAAGTCGAGGGCCGGAAAGTGTCTGAGAAATATGTCGCGGACCATGCGGGTGCCGACGGCGTCCTACTATTCGTAACGGTCGATCGGCCCGATGAGCTCAGCATCGCAGAGATGAATGCCGTCCTACCTTCCGAAGCGGGAGGCGAGGAGGAGATGGAACTCGTGGAATGGGACGTGACCCGCACCCAAGTTCAGGCGAGATTGGTCCAAGTAGTTCAGGATCTGCTGGACGAACCCTTCGATGCTACTCCCCGGCGCTTGGCAGTAATACTATCGGCGTGGGACCTCGTGCCCGAGCCGCGGCCAAAGCCCCTCGACTGGCTCAGGGCCAACTATCCACTGCTGGAACAATTTATTGCATCCAACGCAGACATGTTTGAGGTGAGGGTCTATGGCGTATCGGCCCAAGGCGCGCCTCTCGGGAACGGACCGCCTGAAGGTTTCGCCAGCATCCCTGCGAGCGAGCGTATCATCGTTCAGGGTCACGGGTCCGGCGAGCATGATCTCTGTGCGCCGCTGGTGTGGTTGATGACGGGGGACTAGTGGCGACGACTGAATCCGTCATTCACCAGGCGCTATTTGGCTATGACGACGGTCACAAGCTGATCGCTTCGTCTCTTCGGCTGCCCACGGACGTGGCAGTCGACCTCACGGTCATCAGCGATTTGGCACCCGGGGTTCGGTTTGAGGGATCGAAGGGCTACTGGACTGGCTTTCCGCTGCCGACGCTCAAGCGTTATGCCCTAATGCGGACCTGGCCTGCGCCAGAGATGCCCCGGCCGGGCTGTGTCTGGTCGCACGTAGTGATGTTGGAAACTGAGGCCTTGGCAGAACTCTCCAACTTGTCTCGCCTTGCAGCTCTGTTTCGCCGCCCCTCAGACGGATGGAATAAGACTGACTATAGCCAGCCCATATCATCCTTCAGCTCGATCGATCGAGAGTCAGACCATCCTCATGCCTGGTCGCCCGAGATTCCCGGTCGTCTTCTGACGGCGCTCTACGCCCGTGTTCGGCCTCCTGTGATTCAGTCTGCGGAACCAGTGGACGACGCCTTAGTGTTCGGCGTTTGGTCCCAGCAGTGGCCGAAGTTGCGTCGAAATTTCCGGTTCCAGACCGCGCTTCTGGAAAGACCTTCGGAGCGGGGTGTTCGTTTTGACTTGCGGTTCGCCCGCCGCGTCTCGCTCGACGACGAGAGCGCAGACGAACCTCCGGTTGGGAGGGAGTTCGGTTGGATGGATGTAGCGCAGTCCGACCTGAGGCAGCAGGGTATGACGCCCCTGCGCACATTTTTGCGCACCTACGGGGGCGATGTTTCCCGTCCCCGCGCGTCCTACATTCCTCTTGTGAGTGTTTTCGCGGATGCAGAAGCTGGCCGTCTAAGGGCCGATGGAGCCCAGGAAGTACTCGCGCTAGTCGCCGAAGCATTCCCGGAGCGATCTGACGCAGGAGCTCTCAAACAGGCGCTGATCTCGGGTTCGGATCGTAGGCTTGACCCTGATCCGATCACCTTGCTTGGCTTTCTCCTCACCTCGCCCTACGAGAGGTCCTTCCCTGACGTCCCAGACGAAGCGGTCGAACGTCTAGCGGCCGGCTGGCCTTCACGGCGAGAAGCCCTGCTGAACCTCGCCTCTGACGCCTTGGTGTCTCCTGCTCGGATCGCTCAGTCTGTCGTCGAAGCCGTACTAGCGGCTATCCCGGATCCGGAAATCTGGGATGCTACTCGGGATCATCCGGAGTTCCGTGAGCTTGCGCTGGTACGTCGGCCGCATTTGATCGCGGATCCTCGTGTTCTCGACCTCGATGGCGAAACTCTTGTGAGATGCCTGACGGCTATCCAACAAGACGCCCCATTTGTCGACGCGGTCATTGCCAATCTGATGGGACGGGACCATCCGGGCGCAGTAGAATGGGCGTTCAGTCGGTACCCCGATCGTGCGGTCGAGGTGGTCGTGCGCGAAATGGGTCGCGGTCGACCTTTTGCGCCAGTCTGGATCCGGCGGTTGGGCGATCATCCGCAGCACGTTTTGACGCCGCGCATTCTGAGGCTCGCAGCCAATACCTTCTCGCTTAATCAAATACTGCGCACCTTCGGGCCGCAATCCGACGCTATTGCTCACGCCGGGGCAGAGCCCTGGGTGGAGGCCCTGAAGGCGGCGGAGGACAATCTCGAGCGTGACGACAGCTTGAACTTCAGAGCCGCCCTGCTCCGCCTCGCCCTTGGGGGGGGCGGGGCAGGTCGAGAGGACCTCCTGCAGGCGGTGTTCGATCCACTCTATGACCGCGCCGAGTCGTCCTATTTGCCTCACCGAGTTCGAGAAACGCTGGATCCCGTGCTGCCGCAACTAGGGTACCGAAATTACGATATTGCTCTTCGTTTACTTGCCGCGGTTGTTTCGGCATTCGTCTTCGGCGGCTTTAAGAAGAAGGCCTTCAGCGAAGTCAGCAGACGAAAAAAGACGCAGAAGGCTCTGACAGACTTGGCTTCCAGCATTCCCGACGGACGTCGCTTCCTGAAGTCGCTCTGACGGAGACGCCATGCATTCCCAGAACCGCCGCTAGCGTCCCCGTGTCGCTTCTGAAAGGGAGGGTGTACTGGGCGGAAGTGGCAGTTCATCCGGCCAGGCTGCAAAAGTCCATTTTCCGGCGGCGAGTGAATGACTGCTCAAGGCGCGTTGCGGACTTGCTAACCAAGGTCCGCGCACCTGCCCCTCCAACGGCTGGATAGTACCGGTTGCGACCGGAGCTTTAACTCGGCGCTCACCTCCCAATGGTTTAACCGCCAACGCCGATGGATCATCCGGCTAGGCTAGCGGCTCTAAGGCTGAATATAATGCCCGCGCTCTATTATATACGATAGACTATAACGCAGCGGGCAGCTGTGGCGAGGCTCGTGAGAGCTCAAAATTAAAGTCGTGCATACAGCAATCGGCTCTGGAAAACTAATTCCGCTGACTGGTGAGTCCTTCGCCTGACCTGTCGGCCTGGAATTCACCCGGTAATCCGGACTGCCAAGGAGCCTGAATATGCGTCCGCCCTGAAATCCGGCGTCTTATCTGCAGCTTACCGCAGAATTGACGCGAGCCTCAGGTGAACACCCAAGGCCCGGTCGGAGGATTCTAATCCACATTCGTTTGGCGACGATGTGATGATGATCCTCCGCTCAGGGCACTAAGTCAACGGCGTTTTCAGAGACGCCGGTCGCCTCAACTCGCGCCAGGCCCAACTCATCCCAAGTTCAAGGAGACCAGGATGAACCTCGTTCATCACGACTTCTGCTTGCCTGCTTTCGAGCCTCAAAGGGCGCTCGAAAAGGCGCTGCTACAACCCGCATGCTCAGACAATCGACTGTCCTGGGAAAGTCTGGCAGCCACTGCCACGATCGTACTGGCCACCACGGGGGGATCCATACGGACCATCGTGACCGGCAGACGCGTCATCACGACCGGTGTGTACGCGAGCCGCAAATCAGGGCGAGCCCAGCCCTACGAAAGCATGATCGAGCGTGCATTCTTCATGCACTGCGAAGTCGATACCGACGTCGTTGATTACGCCGCCCAGCCCTTCCGGTTCGAGTTCGTCATCGGGGGCACGAAGCGAGCCTACATCGTCGATGCCATCACGCTGCGGTCGGACGGTACGGTCGAAATCGTCGAGATCAAAAATGACCGCCGCGCTCTGCGGGATCCGGACTATCGGCTGAAGCTCAGCGCTGTCCGCGAGATCTGTGAAGCGGTCGGTTGGCGCTTCCGGATTGTTTTTCGAAGCGATCTGTTCGAGCCGGTCGAGGCGCACCGTGCTGTCGAGGATGTCCAGTCCTGGGCCTTCACCGAATATCGAACGGCTGATGTTTTCGAGGTCGTCCGGCAGCTGCGCGCCCACGGACGACTGCCTTTGGGCAAACTCGCCGAATGCTTGGGCGAACGTCTTCTCGGCATCGCCAAGCTCAAAGCCATGATGGTGGCGCGCGTCGTGCGCCTCGACCTCACCAGCATCCCAAACCACTCAACGACTGTGACGCTGGTCGACGGATCGCGGGAGGAAATCCAATGAACGCCATCCAACTGAATGCGGGAGAAACCTGGGTCATCGGCCACGAACACTACATCCTGGAGCAGGTCATGGGCAGTAACCTTCTGCACCTGCGATGCCAGCGAACCGGCGCGCCGCTCCAGGTGACAGGCGACAACGGCGATCTGGTCACCCCCAACTCGGTTTGGCTCACGGAGCAGTTCGCGGCTGGCCAGGCGCACCGCATTGACCCAAAGGCGGCCAAGTCTTCCGTCCGTAAAGCAGCCCTCGATTATGGTGGGGACTATGAGATGGTGGTGTCTCGGGATCGTGCGGCGCCATTTCGGCTAGCTGTGTTGAAGTCGCTTGACCGCATCGGCGGCTTTTCCCGAAGTGATGACGGCATCCGTAAAGCTCTGGCGGCCATCGCCAAGGCCAAGCCAGAGCTCGTCCGTAACAGAAAGTTGCCGTCGCCCACCACCATCCGTCGATGGCTCGCCGATCGAGGGGAGGTTGGTGAGCGGCCGATGAAAGCGATGGTCAGCATGTCGGGCAGGGTGCCCCGCAAAAAGCGGCTCCCGAAATCAGTACGACGGCGGATGCATGACACGGCCATAGCTTTCTGGACCGATCACCAGACTTCGATGGGCGACGCTTACGACGACCTTTGTACGCGGCTCCAAAAGCCGAATAACTGGCTCAGGCAGCGGTCGGCCAGGTGGCGGGCAGTTCCCGTGCCGTCCAGAGAGACCTTTCGAAAATACGTATGGTCGCTCGAGTGCCATGAGACGGTGGCGGCCAAGTTCGGAAAGAAGGTTGCCGACCAGCGCTTCAAAGCCTCTGGCCAAGGGCTTGTTTCTCAGCGTCCATTGATGCTTGGCGCCATGGACCACACCCAGGTCGACTATCACGTCGTCATAAACTCCAAGGGGTGGAAGCTGCTTGGACGGCCGTGGCTCACCATCATTGTCGATGTTCACACGCGCTGCATCGTCGGTTGGGTTTTGACCTTCGAACCGCCCTCTCTCTACTCGGTCACGGAGTGCATCAAGCGGGCGAACCGGCCGAAAGTCCGGATGGCTGATCGGTTTCCGGAGCAGCCAGCGCTGGTGAGTATCCACGGCAAGTTCGACGAGATTGTCGTCGATAACGGATGGGAGTTTACCGGGACCTCCTTCGAGGCTGCTCTGGTAGATATGGGGACCAGCGTCCGCTGGGCCCCTGTCAGATCTCCAACCTACAAAGCCGTGGTCGAGCGGCTGTTTGGAACTTTCAATACGCGCCTACACCGCAAGATGCCGGGCGGGACCTTCCCGGTTGCACAACTGCGCGAGTGGGGTCTCGACCCCCGCAAGGCTGCTGTCCTGACCTTTGAACAGGCTGAAGACCTCCTGATATCCGCGATTGGGAACTATCACCAGGAACTCCACTCCACCTTGGGTGAAGCGCCGGCGGCCGCTTGGGAACGCAAGGTCCGGGAGCAGGGGGGTGTGCAGGTAATCGGCGACGACAGCCAGCTTGATCGGATGTTGGGTGCTCGCCGTGACGCTAGCCTGAATCGCTCAGGCGTGACGCTCTTCAATCTTCAGTACCACGATCCGGCGATCACGGGTCCTCTTCTTGAAGATCTGGCCCGGGGCGAGCCGCGCAAAGGACGCCGGAAGGGCTCAGCGACGGCCAAGGTCGTCATCAAATACAACCCAGCCAACCTTGGGACGATTTACGTCTGGTCACCTGGCGAAGGGGAATTCGTTGCGCTGCCCTGCACCGATCCTGACTATGCCGAAGGCCTTTGCAAATGGCGTCACGACCTCATTGAAGCCTGGACTCGTGAAGAGCATCGCACGACGGAGGAGGAGAGACGCGCACGCCGTATCGAGCTGAGAAAGGAGATCGAAGCCGCTACGCCGGTCAAGGTGCTCACTCGGAACAAACGCGCTCAAGCCCGCCTTCTGTCGTCGCCGAAGATTGAAGCCATGGCGCAAGGAAGCTTGCGGATCGACTATGCCAAGCCGCGGCATGACGGCATGGCACCTGTCATTCCTACAGTGGCTCTAGCTCCCGAGCGGACCGACGCCGGTGCCAAGCCTGTTCGCCCGGCCCGAGGCGGGAAGCCCAAAGCTCGCACCCAAGCTGCGCAATCCTCCGCGACCTCGACCGAGCCCGCATGGATCGTCGCAGAAGGCTCTGCCGAAGAGCGTTGGGAGGGTTTCCAATGACCCGAAGCATCGCTGAACTGAACGACGAAGCCGCCGAAATGGTCGCGCGCTTCAAATCGGTGTTCATCCCCTATCCTCCGCATGTCGCTCTGCATGGTCGCCTGGACTACCTCCAGAAGATCGGTCAGCGCACTAGAGGCAAACCCCAGATGGGACTGCGCGTCCTCGCTCCATCGGGTTCTGGCAAGAGTACCGCTGCCGAGGCCTATATGGCTTTGGTCGAAACACGTCGCCCGCGAACCCACGATTTCGTGCCGGTGATCAAGATCGACCTCGAACGGCACACGACCTCGAAAAAGCTGATGATCCTGATCCTGGAAGCCTTCCGGGATCCGTACGCGGCCTATGGCAACGAACTGACGCTAAAAAGGCGCGTCCTCAGCTGCTTCGAGCGGTTCGGGACGGTGCTCCTGATCGTGGATGAGGTTCAGCATCTGAACTATCGCAATGGCGTCAGGAATGACGTCACCGACACGTTGAAAGGTATGCTCGACGCCGGATTGGTACCGATCGCCTTTCTGGGCACAGAGGAGGCGCTCCCGATGTTCAGGAGAAACCTCCAACTGAACGGACGGCTCCTGCCTCCATGCGATCTGCATCCGCTGAATGTCCGTAGTGGACGAGACCAAAAGCTGTTCGCCGGATACGTCGCGCATCTCGATCAGGCCATGGTCGATCAGGGTATCTTCAAGCAGCGCTCCGGGCTCAGCGAACTTGAGATGCTTGGTGCCCTCTTCGACGTCTCGAAGGGAGTGGTTGGGAGGGTCAACCGATTGATGGAGGCATCGATCGAGGTGGCGGTTCGTCGAGGTGCCACCCATCTCGAGCGCGCTGATCTGTCATGGGCGGTAGATGCCTGGGCGGTGGAGCAGTCCTTCATCGACCACAACCCCTTCAAGCGGGGTCGTCATGGCTGATGGTGCTATTGCGTCGTCAATCGCGGCTCCATCCAACGCGGGGAAGGGCTTGCTCTTCCCCGTTGAGCCCGCAACCGGCGAAACTCTGTTGAGCTACATCGTGCGGTGCGTCGAACGAAACCACCTCGGCACGCCGGTACAGTTCCTGCGCCAGGCGGCTATCGACCTTTCGATCTCCGGCGACCTGCTGGGGCGTTTGCAGCGCTCATTGCCGTTGCTGGAAGATCTGGTCGGCGAGCCTCTCGGTACACAGGCCCGACTGTGGGGAGCCGAGGCACTTGACGAACAAGGCAGGCGCAGGCTGGGCGGGGTGTTTCTTCGCCCTCAGCTTATCGACCAGGCCCGCCGGCGCGTCGATCCGAAGCTCGCCAAGGGGGAAGGCGACCAGGCCATCTGGATGGTCAGGCACTTCGACTTCTGTCCACGCAGCTGGAATGTGCTCGTTCGGCAGTGTCCAAACCGGTTCTGCGCGAAACCCCTCACCTGGCCAAGGGCTGACAGCCTGCACCTGTGCCGGCACTGCCGTGAGCCTCTAGATCAGGGGAAACCTGAGAAAGTGCCAAAGGTTTTCCAGCCGGTATTGTCTTGGCTGGCGAGCCTGTTTTCTGACTGCGAGACCGAACGTCAGGCAGCGATGCGAAAGGTCCCGACAGCCTTCAGGCTCAGTTCTGAAACAGATGTGTATGAGTTTGTCGTTGCGATGGTCCACGCCAGAAGTCTCATGGGGCAGGCCGAAGATGACGATGCCAGCGTTGGATGCAGCTACAAAAGCCTCCACGCCGCTGCCAGCTTCGTGCTCGATTATCCTCGCTCACGCTGGGACATCCTTCAAAAGCGGCCACGGGGGCAGCGCGACAAGTTCTACGGGATCATGGCCCGGATTTCACGGGATACTGCTGTTCCGATCGTCAGAGATACACTTCGGGACATTCTATCCGACAGTCCGATAATGCTGCTGCCTCGCGACCGGCGGCCGCCGACTGGTGAGCTGACGTCGCGAGGTGCTGCTAGCTTGCTGGGCGTGCCACCTGGCGATGTGACCCGGCTGGTTGATGCAGGCCTGCTTACCCCATTGTCGAGCTCAGGAACGCAACGCAAGCAGTACCTTTTCGACTACCAGACCGTGAACGACATGCGAGATGAGCTGACCGAAGGGTTGGCTGACAGGGTGGCGGCATCGGATCTGGCGATACCTGTGTGCGCTATCCCTCAGCTCGTCGCCCTCAACATCCTTCGAAGGCAGCCGAGCAAGGTATCCGTCTTCCTGAGAGGCGATCACCGGGTGGACGCCCGCGACGTCGAAGTGCTGGCTGAGTGGGTCAATAGGCGTCCTGTCGTTGAGCGGTCGAGAAAATGGATTCCGCTCAGCGAGGCTTTCACGGCCATAGGTGGGCGAGACAAGCCATGGGGTACGGTCATCAAGGCGGCACTAGCTCGTGAACTGCCCGGGGGCCTCGTGTTTGTGAGAACCTTATTCGACGCCGGCGTAATCTCGATGTCGCGTCTTGTCGCCCGCGAACTGCTCTCTGGTGGCCCGCAGTCGTTGTCTCCGCTGGCGTTTCGATACGAGGCTTTTGGCGCGACGGCGCCCGCCTGGATGACGCCGGGGGAGGTTATGGACTACTTGAACTGCTCGGCCGTCGAGATCTCTTGGCTGCGGGAGCGAAATCTTTTGATGCCACAGAAGTGGATCTCCCCAACCATCTATGACCGTGCCGACGTCGAAGCCTTCGGGCACCAATGGATGACCACACGTGAAGCTGCTGCCAGGTTGGAAGTCGAACCACGCGGGCTATGGCGGCTCATAGAGGCTCATCCTGTTGAGCCGGGGCTCGGTCGCGGCTTCTATCCTCGCTCTGATCTGGAAGGTGTTGTGCGCTCCCTGGCGTTTGAACGGGAGACGGGGACATGGCCAGAGGACCTCGCACCATTCATCCTGAGGCGTACGGCATGACCAGTCAGCGCAACATCAGTGAGCCGTTGCGCCGGGCTCGTCGGCTGGTTCAGCTGATCGATCGCCGGATCGCGAGAAGTGACAGGGTAGAGCTCGTCGCCGACGTCGATAGCTTCGACTTGGTGATGTATCGCCTTGCGGACTTATGCAGTCTTTCTGGCCTACCTGATCTGGTTGAACGCCAGGTGAGGATGGCCTGGTCCGGCATTGACCCCATCGCCGAGAACAGGTGCGACACGGTCGATAAGGTCATCGCCTTCGTGAACCTAGCAAAGGGTGTCCTGGCACAAGCCGGTGCCGATCCTGATGATCGCAGCCTGGACGGTACTCACGGGCGGTTTGAGCAAGCTCAGGCTACGGCAAAGGCACTGGAAGCCGAACTCAGACGGAGGGGTGTGACTGCCGTCTATGTGTTCGGCTCGGTTTCGCGAGGGGAGGACCGTCCCGGTTCCGACATCGACATCGCCATTGAGCGTTCGCCCTCCCATGATGGGTTCGACGCCTGGGATTTGGGCTGGGTTCTGGTTCGTTTCCAGGAGCTCATGGAGGTCGAAGTAGACGTTCTCGACCTTGCTGGCATTTCAGATGAGATGAGGCGGCGCATTAGTCCCGACCTGAGGCGGTTGCTCTGACTCTGAGCTTCAGTAAAGGGTCCTCACCGGGGGCTCGCCGAGGCCGGGCTTTCGGAAAGATTATGCCATTTGCGCGCTTATGGCTGCTCGCTGACTTCCGGCAACTGGAGAGAGGGGCACACACGCTCCTCTCTCCAGCCGTCGGCTTCGGCGAGCCAGATGTCGGCTAACCTTGGCGGGCTCCGAACGGGATCGCCGTCATCCCCGCCTCCGCCATTGATCCGCCCCACACGACGGCTTCTCCGACGGTCCCGGCGCTTCTTGGGTCCCGGTCCCCATACGCACTTCGATCAAGCAGCCTGTGCAGTCTGGTCCAAAGACGTGGCCGCCACGACCGAACGGAAAGTCTGCAGCATCTCGGTGTGTGCCTCGGCCAAATAGCTCTCGATCGCGGGCCGCGAGAGCAGCCGTTCAAGGAATCCGGCTGCTATGACGAGCACCAGGGTGTCGTCGCCAAATGACGCCTCCAGCTCATGGTAATCCTGGGAGCCAGCATCGAGCTCCCGCTGTAGCTTTTCGATCTGCTCAGGGCTGAGACCGGCAATGGATTTTGCTTCTGGATTAACAAGATCGGCCGGTTTGGTCGTGACCAGCAATGCCCTCGCATAGCTGGCACTGTAGTTGTTCGCAGACACCATCAGCTCCGCCACCTCCAACTGGCGAATTGGCCTCATCTTACGCAGTTTCTGGAAGGCGCTTATACCGACGGGCTTGTCCTTAAGGAGCTCGGCTACCTCGGCGTTGATGCCATTCAAGAGCTGGCGTCGTTGCCTGATCGCCCCGATGTCGACGTTGAGTGCTCGCGCGAGCTTCTCCTCAGACACGCCACGTTCGATGGCCCGCACGATCATGTAGTGCTCCTGGATCGTCGCCAGCCGGTTCACTCGTTTGTTGTAAGTGAAACCCTCGTCGTCGGAGGACACCACACATCGCGCGGCCTCGATGTCCAGCTCCTTCAAGATACTGAGACGAACATGGCCATCCAAGAGTGGATAGGCATTGCCAGATCGAACGTGCGCGACGACCAAGGGCTCTACTAGGCCGACCTCCGCCACCGAAGCAGCGATTCTCTTGTACTTCGCGGACTCGATGACAGCGGCTGACAGCATCTTAGACGGGAGGATTTGTTCGAGCGGGAGAACGCGCACCCGCTGTTCAAACGCGATCTTGACGGTGTCCATCATCCGCGCTCCTGGCCCAGTCTTGTGGCCAAGGCAGATGGGAGGGTTTGGATACCCTCAACCCTCATCAGCATCTGGAAGTGTTCTTCGCCCAGCAAGTGTTTGAGAGCGTTGATGACGAACACTAAACGCGAGCGAGTCAAGGAGGCGCGACGGGCGAAGGACTGACGGCGTTCGGTCTCGCGCTGAAGTGAGCGGATCAGTGTGTCGGCTGTGACCGGCTTCTGGTTGCGATTGGCGGTGCGGCGATTGTGAATGCCTTTGCCGCTGGTGTTCCTCTGCTCAATGATCTGCCGGATTGCCAATATCTGATTGCCTGGGATGGCCTTCTCTTCATAGGCTTCGGCGAGCGCCCGCTGAACGTCGCCCTCCTTGGCGCGAGCGATTTCCATGGCGATCGTATGTGGGATGACTCCGCGTTCGACGGCGGAGATCAGCTTCTCTTCGCCGTTCTCAAGCAGGTAGCAGATGGCGCTCACGTACTCGGCGCTGAAGTCGACTTTGGCGGCGATCTCATTGATCGAATAGCCACGCTCACGCAGGGTGCCGATGGCGCGGACCAACTCAAGGGGCGTATGCTGGCGACGGGCAAGGTTCTCGACCAGGCTCATAACGTAGCAATCATCCTCCGACGCCTCGATGATGACGGCGGGTATCTGCTCCTGCCCAAGAGCGATGAAGGCTTCCAGACGGCCTTGGCCACACACCAAATCGTAGCGTGACCGTCCGGGTCGCTGGCTGACGGTGATCGGTTTTTTCAGTCCAAGCCTTTCGATGCTGGTGACCAGTTCCTGAAACACACGCTTGTTGCGTGCGCGTGGGTTCAGGACGGTGATGCCGTTCACAGGGATCATACGGATTTCTGGAGCGTCGATCATGCGGCGGCTAGCTCTGTACGCTTGGCGAGGTCGTAGAAAGCATCGAGGGTGTCGAACCGAAAAGTGTCGAGGAGGATGCCGTTGTCCGGTGCCAGGCGAAGGCTTGGGTCGGAACCGTACTCAATCCAGGGAAGCAGGTAGTAGTCGCGAACATCGACGTTTCCCGGCTGCAAGCGGACTGCGATCGTGATGTCTGGGCGCAGGCCCTGATCGATACGGATCTTCCACCGCAAGCCGCCTGCTGGCGTTTCCATGCATCGCGCGATGACGATGGACGCAGTGAACTCCTCGTTGATGGTGACGAGACCGTCGTCTGTGGAGACAGCTTGGCCGCCAGCATCGACAAGACCGGCGAGGACTGAGGCCATTACGTCCGGGTGCATCGCGCGGATCGCCCGGTTGGCCTCGATGTAGCGGTAGTCCCGCGCAGGTGAGTAGCCGATCAGCTGGTAGGCTTGGAGCAAACTACCGAACCGATGGCGGTAGACAGAACTCGACGGCATGTCGTCGAATTCGTCAATGACGACGCCCGATAATGCCCCTCTGCGTTCCAGCAGTTGTGTCAGCTTGGCCAGCAGTTCGTCATCGGTAAATCGGGCGCACCGAGCCTGGATGATCCGCTGAGCCGCGTCGAAGAAGTCGGGGTCTACAATGCCCTCGAACGCGCCATCCTTCCGAACCCACATGTCCGGTGCGTTCGTCACCCGCTTGGCCTTTAACTTAAAAGACGAGCGGTTGAAGATGTTATTGCCGATGTACTTCTCATTGGTAAGGACCTGGTGCACCGACGCTCGCGTCCAGGGCTGTCCCCGATCCGTTACCAGGCCCTCGACGTTCAGTTGGGTCGCGATTTCCGTCTCCGACCGCTGTTGCAGCACAAAGAGCCGATAGAGGCGGCGGACGACTTCCACTTCCTCGGGCGGACCAGGGGTTAGGATCACGCGGTCAGTCTGGAAGCTCTTGTGTTCGCCTCGCGAAAGGATGGCTTTCGGCTTGCCGTGTTCGTCAACAAGCTGTCGCCGAAGGCCGTAACCGGCCGGACCGCCTTGCCTGTAGCCCAGAGTTATCAGGCGGCATTGACCGGCGAAGACCTTGGCCGATAGCTCGCGGCTGTATTCTCCAGCCATGGCGCGCTTCATGCTTTTGATGACCGTGGCGCTGAGGCTGCCGTCGTTCTCGAACTGCTCGGCACAGTAGTGGACCGCCAGGCCCGCCTCGCGGCAAATGAACTCGTAGTAGGCGCTCTCGTCAGAGTCCTGGAATCGGCCCCAGCGGCTGACGTCGTAAACCAGGATGGCGTTAAAATCGGTGAGACCGTTTCGTACGTCAGCGATCAGCTTCTGAAGCCCCGCACGACCATCCATTCGCAGGCCGCTTTTACCAGCGTCCTCGTAGGTCTTGATGATCTCAAATCCGCGCCGGGCTGCATAGGCAGCGATTGCCTCGGCCTGGTTTTCGGTGGAGTACCTTTGGTGCTCCGTAGACATGCGCACATACTGCGCCGCGCGCACGACGCGCTTGGTATCGCCTTCGTGCTGAACGCGGTCTCGGTCCATATCGCACGCACAAGCTTGCCGCCGTTACGAGGCGGTCAAAGAAGGGGCGTAGTCACAGGGCTGGTGAAAGTCTTTTCCAATTTTGGGCTGAAAACTTCGGTCCAAAACCAGAAAACAATTTCCAGTTTGCGAGGTGTATGATGGACGCCTTCCCGAAGCTTATCGCTGATGCCCTGCACGCCGAATGGGGATCCACTCTCTCGTCGCGAAAGATCGTCAGTAGAATAACCCATGCAAACGAGCGAGCCGTGAAAAACTGGTTCGAAGCTCGCAACGGGCCCAGTGGCGAAAACCTCGTCGAGCTCATGAAGCATTCCGATGCAGTGCTAGACACGATGCTTGTTGCGTCGGGGCGGCGAGGGCAGCTTCAAGCAATCAAGCTCGAGGCGATTGAGAGGCCGCTGCGTGAGCTCCTTGGCCTTATTGAAGCGGGACGCCGGGGCTTGGATTTCCACTGACCAACCCACTACCGATCTAGGACTGAGCAGGTCTTACTTGGTTCGGGCCCGATTTGAGCAGGTCTTAAGTGGTCGGCTTACGTGGTCAGATTCCAAAGTCAAACGTTCGCGGTCCCTGAGTGAGCCGGTGTTAAGTGGTGCCGACACTTTTTGTCGGGACAGCATAGAACTGGCTCACCATGCGATCATATCGCAAGGGCGTCGGCTGGCTTGATCTTGTCTGGTAGCGGTTCCTTGCAGGCGTGGCTCCCGACTCGGGTTCCATATCCAACATCGGCACGAACCGGTCGATGAGGCTGCTGGACGCGATCTGGAAAGCCAGCGCATAGAGGCTCGCCACCTGCCCTGCCGCGTGTAGTGCAGCGGCTTCGTCAGGCTTCCCTGTGCGACATCTTCTGCGACATCCCGGGAATGGCCCCGACGACGAACATAGGTCAGCACCGCATGTCGAACCGCCCGCCAATCCGCGTCCAGAAGGTCTGAATGCGGAGTGTCACCGCTGGCCGCTGTGGCGGTTCCGACGCGAAATCCTATGGCAGAGTTAGCCTGACGTAAGCGGCACGCCATAGAAGCCCTCTATGACAGAAATAACCGGGCCATGACGCCTGCTCGTTCTCCCAGACCTGACGCGGTCAGCTAATCCGTCGGCGGGCTGACCTTACTCCTTCACGGTTGCGGGTGCGCTTCGAGCCTGGTGGGAGCGCCGGCGGGGCCGTTCGGTTAATCAATTTTAATGATTTGAAATGCCGATGTTCGCCAAGGCCGGGCCGGGTAGGCAGCGTGTGCGCCGGCTGTGCCTGCGTCCGGGGGTTCCATCAATGAATGGCCGCCGGTCCACACGAACGGAGGGCTAAATTATGCGTGCACTCTACCTTGCTGCCGCCGCCATCGGCACCCTGATGACGGCTCCTGCCGCCATGGCTCAAGACACCACCCTGGTCGTCAGCACCAATGTCGCCAGCTACTGTGCGATCTCGCTGGCCAATGTCGCCGGCAGCAATGTCTCCGTCGCCAACGGCCTGCGCCAGAAGGTGACCACCATGCGTCTCGCCTGCAACGATCCAGATGGTGCGGTACTGACCACCAACAATGCCAATGGTGATTTGCGTGGCCCTCCGGGACCGGGCTCCGGTGGCTTCCAGATCATCAACTACGATTGGGAGCTGGTCGTAGCCAATCCGGCCGCCAGCCTGGGCTTCGCACCGGCGGACACCTTCCCCGGGGATGGTCCGACAGTGACCAATGCGGCCTATTCGGAAGGCCTGGCCAACGGTGTGTCGGCCGACTTCTTCCTGAACCTCTGCTATCAGGAACCAGGCGGTTCGACGGGCTGCGGGGGCGCTGATTCCGAGGCCCTGTCGGCCCCGGCCGGCATGTATCAGGAAACCTTCACCTTCGACCTGAACCCTGCCTGACGCCAACAGGAGCCGGAGCCGCCATGGGCGGCTTCGGCCTCTTGCCGTTTCCATCGACATCGCAATCCAGGGGGGATCGAAAGATGTTGTCCCGACGCCTTTTCACCGTCGGACTGGCCGTCGCCGCGTCCGGCGTCTGGGCCAGTTCGGCCAAGGCCATGCAGGTCTCGCCTATGGTGGCGGAGATTACACCCAGCGGCCCGAAATCCACCTACCGGATGGCCATCCGCAACGACAGCGCGACGCCAATCACCGTCGAGATCGTCAGCTTCAGCCTGGCGGTGGATGATCAGGGAGCCCAGACGCTTGGGGAAGATACGGGCGATATCATCGCCTATCCGCCCCAGTCCATCATCCCGCCCGGACGCGAGCAACTCGTCAATGTCCGCTACGTCGGTGCCGCCGATATCACGTCGCCGAAGATGTATGTCGTCCGCGCCGCCCAGCTCCCTGTCCGCCTCGGCGATGCCCAGACCGACGCACCCAGCGATGCGGCCGAGGTCAAGGTTGGATTCAACATCAACACGCATGTCTTCGTGTCCCCCCCCGGCACGGAGCCCGAAGTCAGGGTGTCGTCGGTACGCCGCGCGGAGAATGGCGACGCCCTGATTTCGGTGTTCAACGCAGGGACCGGCATCGCCCGGCTCCGCCGAGCACGCTACCAGCTGAGCGACGCTGCCGGCCACCAGGTCGAGCCTCCTGCCTCGGACGTCCAGCTCGGCCAGGTCAGTGCGCTGCCCGCAGGCCAAACCCGGGAACTGAGAATCCCTGCGGCCGCAATCACCGCCCTGGCCGGGGAGATCAGCGCAGTCATCCGGCTCGAATGACGCGCTGTCGGGGGATGCAACATGACCGCGACAAGCCATCACGCCATCCTGCGCCTTCAACTGGGTCTTGCCGTCCTGCTGTATATCTCGGGTCATGCCAGTACGGTGCTCGCCCACGGCGACCCTGATGCGCCTATCATGACCGCGCCCAGGATCACCGAGGGCGCTGTTTCGGTGACGCCGCCCGGCACCGATCCAGAACCGGTCACCGCCGGGCCGACAACAGACATTCAGGAGGCCGGTCCAGCAGCGGGTCGTCAGGCGCGCGTGCTGACGCCCATCCAGGGACCGCTGAAACTGGACGGGAGCTATCTTGGCGATATCAGTGGTGAGGTCGGGCTGGACGGTTCGGGGCTTGTGGACGCAGCGCGTCTGCTCGACCTGCTCGAGCCGGTCATGGCCCCGGCCGGCCTTCAGGCGCTGAGGGATAGGGCAGGCGGGCGGGAAAGGGTGTCATTCGACAGCCTCGCGAGCGAGGACTTCAGCCTGTCATTTGACACCTACGCCCTGTCGTTCGAGGTTCGGCTGGAGGCCGGCCTTCGCAACCGCCAACGAATTGATTTCGGACATTCGGACAACCTGAACCCGGCCGATTTTGAGCCGCCCGCCGCCTTCTCGGCGCAGGCCAATGTCTCGCTCGCCCAGACCTTTGACCACGATGCGGGAGACTTCAGGAGCCTTCGAGGTGTGACGGACGTCATCCTCAACTGGGGCGGGTTCGGTGGCGTGACCCTGGTCGGCGGTTTCGACTACGACGGCGAGTCCGAAGACCGTTTCCGCCGCCACGAGTTCCGGCTCACCAAGGACCTCTTCGGGTCCGCCGTCCGGCTGACAGCGGGGGAGTTCTCGCCGCCCGTGACAGGGTTTCAGGGCTCCGACCGCATCCTCGGCGTCAGCGCCGGTCGCGCCTATTCCGTCATCCGCCCTTTCCAGAACGTGCGACCGTCGGGCCGACGCGAGTTCGTCCTGGATCGGTCGGCCTTTGTCGAGGTCGAGGTCAACGGTGTGATCGTCGAGCGCCTGCAACTTGACCCAGGCCCCTATGCCCTGAGCGATTTTCCGTTTGGCCAGGGGGCCAACACCGTCCGATTCCTCGTCGAGGACGGGGCGGGACGTCGGGAGATCGCGGTTTTCGACCTCTTTGGCGGAGCCTCCTTGCTCGACCCGGGCATCATCGATTTTGGCCTGTCGGCGGGGCTCCTTCAGGACGGAGGTGAATACGAGTACGGCGGAACGCCGGCCGTGAGCGGCTATGTCCGAAAGGGCTTCACCGATGCCCTGTCACTGGGGGCGTCAGGTCAGTGGGTGGACGACCGTGTCATGGCAGGTGCGACCGCGACATGGGGCTCGCCGCTGGGTCTTGTAGAGGTCGGACTGGCCGTGAGCCGGAACGGACAGACGGGGCGGTCAGGATTTGCCGCTTCCGTGGATTATGTGAAGGCGTTTTCGGTTCTCGAACGCGATGATACCCGCGTAATCTTCACCAGCCAGGCGACCAGCCGGGACTTCCAGGACGCCTTCGAACGCGGGGCGTCAAACCCCGAGGCCTGGCGGATCGCCGGCCAGGTGTCCAGCCGTCTGAACCGCTACACGGTCAATCTGGGTGCTGCCTATGTGCGTGGACGGGACAACCTTCCCGACGAGCGGTCGGTGGATTTCTCTCTCGGTCGCAGCTTTGGCAGGATTGGGGTCACCGTTTCGATCGGGCATCGCAGTGTCGACGGACGTGAGGACGAGACGCGTGTCGGACTGTCACTGACCATGGGCCTGGGCCGCCGCTGGAACGCGCAGGCTCGCTACGACAGCGGCGACGACTTCCGTGAAGTCGTGATGCGACGCTCCTCGAATGGCGATCTTAACGACCTGTCCGGCGGCGTTCGTATCAGCCGTGATTCCGGACGCGAGACTGTCGGCGGCGACCTTCGCTACATCAACAACCGCTTCGACGCCGAACTGATCGGCAGTCGGCTGGCGTCACGGACATCTGGGGGGGCAACGACAGAGGAATCACTATGGCGGGTCTCCACCGGCCTGGTCTACGCCGATGGATCCTTTGGAATAGGACGTCCAGGTCGCGAAGGTTTCATCATGGCGCGCCGTCATGAGAGCCTGCGCAAAAGCCGCCTCGCGCTGACGGACAGCAATGGCCGCGCCATTGCGCACGCGGGCTGGCTCGGCCCGGCCGTCGCTCCGATCGACCGGGCCTACAGCCCGCAACGCCTGGAGGTGGCCGTCGATCCGCTGCCCAGCGGCTACGATCTGGGCAGCGGTGTCATTTCTGCCTTCCCGGGGTACGGGTCAGGATACGCGGTGACGATCGGAAGCGACGCGTCCCGCACGGCCATAGGCGTACTGGTCACGCCTGAAGGCGCTCCCGCCGCCCTTATGAGCGGCACAATTGTAGCGCTCGATCCGAGCCAGTCGACGGCACCGCCGAAGCCATTTTTCACCAATCGCGCCGGTCGCTTCGTCGGCGATGGTCTCGCGCCAGGCCGATATCGCCTTGTGGTGGGGGACATTTCTATTGGCGAGTTCACTATTTCCGAAAAGAGCGAGGGTATCACCGATGTCGGCCTCATCCAGATCCGCCTGCCCTAGTCGCGGCTGGCTGCTCGCCGCAGTGACCATGACCATCGTGGCTGCAGCGCACGCGGCCCGCGCCGAGCCCTGCGATCTGCGACTGGTGCGCGACCCAGTGCCGGTGCGGATCGACTATGACCCGTTCGCCTTCAGCCGTCTTCCCGGCCATCTTGATCTGGATCTGGTCAACGCCGGCGACGGGCGATGTGATCTGGAACTGCGTCTTATGGACATTGACGGACAGCCCCTGCGTGCTCTCGACCTTGGCGGGGTAACCCTGGATATTCGCCTTCGCGAAGGCGGGGCTGCTGGCGCGACTCGTCTCGATCCAAACCGGTTCACCCTGTCTGTGCCTGCGGGTGCCCCGGTAACATTGGCGCTAGCCCTCCTGGCAACGGCGGACACAGTCGCGGAAGCTGGCGAGCACCATGCCGCTTTTCGCGCCGAGATCAGTCCTGTCGGCAGCGACCCGATGGTCCTTATCGGCCCGATCGATGTTGTGTTGTCCTCTCCACCTCGCGCCCAACTCAGCATCGCCGGCGCTGCGGGTGCGTTCGGCTCGACGTCGAGTGTCGAAGTGATCGACTTCGGCGAAGCTCGAACTGGAGCGGTCAAGCGCGCCTTTCTGCAGATTCGAGCCAACACCCAATCCCGTCTGACGTTTGTGTCCGAGCATTCTGGGACGATGCGACGGCTCGGCGCGACCGGGGACGAACCTGGCATCGAGTATCGTGTCATTCTGCAAGGCGAACCACTCGATCTGCGTCAACAGGCGGTGCGCAGCGTGGACCCGCCCCGGACTTTGCAGGGCCAATCTCTGTCTCTGGACTTCGAACTCGATTCAACGCTGGCGCGAAAGTCAGGTCGCTACGAGGATTTGCTGATGATCGACATTGATCCGAACTGACCCGCTCAAAGATTCGGGCGCTGCTTTCCGTTTTGGTTTCCGTGAGGGAAGGACTAGATTACCTTCAAGGATAACAATGTTAGATAAACGGTCGTTTTGGTCGCTGTCTTAACCACGTGCCAAGCCGTCCTGTAGAGTTCAGTTATTTCGATCCGACGGGCAGTACCATTTTGATCCATCCGGTGCCTCCCTCATAGAGCGAGACGACCATGCAGGTTACACGTTCGCCAGATACACCACGCATTCATCCTTTGATCGTCAGCGATCTCAAACCGCTCGGGGAACCGATACAGTCGGAACTGCCGCTACCCCCAGCCATTGGTCGTCCGACCGAGCAGACGGCCGAATGGTTCGAGATCAGCCCTCGAGCCTGTTTTCTGGTGGATGCGTTAGGTCGGGTTCAGGTCGCCAACTGGGAAGCGCGCCGAGTTCTCGCTGCCGGGTCATATCTGTCTGAGTGCGGAGGTCGGCTACGTTTTCATTGTGCGGCGAGCCAGCGGCTGCTTTGCAACGCGCTGGCGGCAGTCTGCAAGGGCGGCAAGGACAGGGTGCAGCGGCTACTTCGCGCGGATGACGCGGAATGGCGAATGATCTGGGTCCTGCCTGCGTCGAACCGCAACATGGCTTTTGTCGCCCTCGCGCAAAGCGACAGCGCGTCCAAGGTTATCGACCAGCTCAGCGAGGCATTCGGCTTCACATTCGCCGAGGCCAATGTGATGAAGCTCATCTTGGAAGACGAGGCCCCGAAACAGGTCGCTGCCAGCCTGTCGATCTCTACCAACACGGTCCGCACACATCTGCGTTCGATCTACAGCAAGATGAATGTTCGCGGGCTGGCGCAAGCCATCCGGCTGGCGTCCCGGCTGACGACGTCCTGAGGTCGAGCGTGCTCGCAGGGCAAGGCACTTTGCCTTGCCGGCGCGAAACTCACGCTGAACTTGCCTTGGACAGCTGGGAAATCGGCTCCCACGCATTGAAGCGTTCAGAGCCGATTTCATGTTGGCTGGGCGTCAGGGTGCTGCTTCTCCTGCGCACCGCCCCGGTCCTCTGATTTGCATGCGGGGTCGTGTTCCGTGCCCGCTCCAGCCTCCTTACGAGGCCTCGTCCACTTCAATACCGCGGTCTTCGAGCATGGACTGGACGCTGTCGTCACCGACCAGATGGGCGGCCCCAACAGCGATGAAGACGTTGCCCGATCCAGCCAGAAGGTCCTGGATCTGGTCGGCCCAGGCCTGATTCCGGCGCGTCAGCAGGGCCTCGTAGACCTGAGGCATTTCGGTCTTCATCTCCTCGACCATGACGCGGTCCAGGGCGTCGACATCGCCGGTCGACCAAGAGCTGACCATCGCGTCCAGCATGGTGGCGGCCTCGTCGTAGTCTTCAAGCGTCGAGCGCAGGAAGGCCAGCTGGATGTCCTCGGGCATGTCGGCCAGGATGCGGATCTGCTGGTCCAGGGTTTCGAAGCCCTTGATGGGCTTGCCGGCGGCCTCGGCGCGCGCCTTGAGCACGATCTCGACACCCGATTGCGGGTCGTATCCGGCCTTTACCAGCGGCGCTACCGACAACTGCAGCGCCGCCAGCCAGGGGCGGAAGACGTCCAGCTGCGCGCCCGATGCGCCCAGGGTCTTGGCCGCTTCGTCGAACTTGGCGAACTCCTCGGCGGTCAATCGGCTGGACAAGGGATTGGCGGGGTCCAGGCCGTGCTGCTGGATGATCGGCATCAGGGCCGCCTGATCGTCGGGGTTGGAGATCTCCAGCCAGACCTCATCTGCGCTGTCGAAGGCGGCGTCGACCCGGGCCGTGCCCCAGGCCGTGGTCGGGCGCAGCACATGGACCGTGCCGAACAGATAGATGGTCGAGTCCGCATCACGGACAACCCACAGGGCCGGGCCTTGCCCTTGAGCCTGGGGCACGGCGCGCAGGGCCGGCGCGGCGGCGGGCGCTTCGGCGACGGGAGCCGGCGCGGCCTGGGCGAGGGCCTTGGCAGGCACACCGACGATGGCGGCGACCAGACCGAGACCGAGGGCGGCCCCGAGCGCCAGACGGCTGACGGCGGTGGTCGTGGACTTAAGGCGGGAGAAAAAGGCCATGGTCTTGATCCTGTTGGAGGAAGGGGAGGTGACGATCTTCAGTCTTCGAGAAAGATGGCTTCGATGGCCTGGTCGAAGACCCGGGCGATCTTGAAGGCCAGAGGAAGGGACGGGTCGTAGCGACCGGTTTCCAGGGCGTTGACGGTCTGGCGCGAGACGCCCAGCCGCTCGGCCAGTTCGGCCTGGGACCAGTTGCGCTCGGCGCGCAGCACCTTGAGGCGGTTGTTCATGCTCTCCCCCTACCGGTGCCGCAGCCACCAGGCGGCCCAAGCCACCAGGTATCCCGCCGTCATGACCGCTGCCAGCAGTGTCGCGCCCAGCGCCATATAGGCCGCCGGGTCGTCCCGAACCCCCAACATCGCCTGGGCGTCGAAGGCAGCCGCCTGCGGCAGGGTGGCCAGGATCACGAAGACGCCGCCGGTGGCCAGACCGCTGAGCCCGCCCCAGTACCAGGCGAATTTGTGCGCCTCGCGCGCGGCCTCGTCGATGAACCGCATCCAGACCAAAGTGACGATCAGGGCGGTGACCATCGCCCCGACGATGAGGGGCGACACGATGGCGGGCACGGCTGATCCGATATCCGGCTCCTTGCCCGCATAGCCTTGCATGAAGCCGGCGACGAAGGCGATGGCGAAAGGCAGGATCAGCATCAGGGCTAGGCCGCCGACGCAAAGGGCGATGATGGTGCGGGTGTTCATGGGCTTGGTTGTCATGGATCCTGCTCCTACCGGTGCCGCAGCCACCAGGCCGCCCAGGCGATCAGGTAACCGGCCAACATGAGGCCCAGCGTCAGGGCCGACCCTGACAGCAGCAAGCCGTCAGGTCCGTCGCCGTAAGGTGGAATGTTCAAGGTGATGACGCCCCAGCTCGACAGGACGAACAGCACGACGACGGCTGCGATGCCGGCCGAGCCGCCCCAGTACCAGGCCCATTTGTGCGCCTCGCGAACGGCCTCGTCCGCACCCTGCCACCAGCGAACACACAGGATCACACCGGCAATAATGGCAGCCGTGAGCAGGACGGTACGCAGCACGGGGGTATAGGGCCCGCCGAACTCATCGGTCAGGACCGCCGCCAGTCCGATGCCTCCACCCAGCAGCGCGCTGTAGCCCAGGACGCCCAGATAGCTGAGCGGGCGACGGCGTTTCGGTGAGCTGGCTTTCATGACAACTGTCCCTGTCGTTTAGACAAAGGTGTTTTACATCATGTGAGGTTGCTGTCAAGCGGCCTTGTCATACAGAGTCAGACCAGCTTGCGGGTCTCTTCCGGCGCGATCAGTTCAGGCCGGCTCAGGCTGCGCGGCGACTGGTCGACGACGCCAAGCTCGGGCAAGGCCTTGCCCTCGTGATCAACCTGCAGGTCCTCGAACCGGCGAGCGGAGACCATGACCTGGCTCTCCAGCGAGCCGACGAACTGGTTGTACTTGCCCACGGCGGTGTCCAGCGCCCGGCCGACGGCAGCGGCGTGTCCGCCCATGACGGACAGCCGCTTGTAGAGTTCCTTGCCCAGTTTCGCGACCTCGTCGGCATTTCGCGACTGTTCCTCGGCACGCCAGCCATAGGCGACCGCCTTGCACAGGGCGAACAGGGTCGTGGGCGTCACGATGACCACGCGCGACGCCATGGCCTGGGTCATCAGCTCCGGTTCATGGTCCAGGGCCGCAGCCAGGAAGGCGTCGCCGGGCACGAACATGACGACGAAATCGGGGCTGGGCTTGAACTGGTCTTGATAGGCCTTGGACGACAGCTGGCGGACGTGCGTCTTCATGCTGGCGGCGGTCCGCAGGGAGGCGGCGCGGGCCTGGGCCTCCTCGTCGCCGTCCGTGGCATCGCCGAAGGCCAGCGAAACCTTGGCATCGATCACGAACATGCCGCCGCCGGGCAGGCGCACGATGAAGTCGGGTCGCGACTGGCGACCCTCGTCATTGGCCTCGGATGTCTGTTCCTGAAAGTCAAACCGCCCGGCCATGCCGGCGGCCTCCAGCACATTGCGACAGGTCTGCTCGCCCCAGCGGCCGCGACGACCGGTATTGCCCTTCAGGGCTTCGGTCAGGCGGCGCGCCTCGTCGCGCGTGGCGGTCGAGGCCGTCATCAGCAGGGCCAGCTGTTCCTTTAGCCCGCCGGTCTCTTCGGCCCGGACCTTTTCCAGGGCGGTCACGTGTTCCTGGAACCTGGCCAGGGTTTCGCTGACGGGCTTTAGCTGCGCCTCCATCCGCTCGCGGGCCAGCAGGTCCTGCTGGCGAAAGGTCTCGGTGGCCCGGCTGACCATGTGATCGGCCACGACCTGGGCCGATTGCGCGGCTTGGGCCTTCAGCAGGTCGGCCATGGTGATGCGGCTGTCCTCGACCAGGGCGATGCGATCCTCCGCGCTGGTCAGTTGTGCCCGCGTTTTCTGCCAGCCGGTAAAGGCCCACAGGAAGGCCGCGCCGAGGGCGACGCAGACGATAGCCAGGATCAGGACGGACATGTTCATGCTCCGTTCCTAGACTGGTTCGTCCGTCCGGAAAAGCGCTGTCCACCCAACATGAAAACGCCGCCGTGGAGCGATCTCCACGGCGGCGCAAAAACTCAGGCGGCCGTGTGGCCTAGAACAGGAACCCACGCGGATTGTCGATCGGGCGATTGTCCATCAGCTTGATGAGGCCGAGGATCAGGCGAACTCCGTACCAGATCGCCAGCAGAAGCAGGCCGATCGGCAGGATGATGAAGCCGATCAGAACGATCATCAGCAGGGTACCCACGATGGTGATGGCCAGACCCGCGACCAGCATCCAGATGTTGGTCCAGTTGGTGAACTCGAAATGGCTTTCGTAAATGGTGCCGCGCACCTCATCCTTCTTGATCAGGCCGATGATCAGAGCGACCACGGAGGTCAGGCCACCGGTGACAAAGCCCGCCAGCGACAGCACATAGATGATGATGGCCAGCGTCTTGTGGCTGTCCGTCGTGACGGGGGCGGGGCCGGGATCGTAGGTCATCGGTGCTGGTCCTGTTGAAAGAGCAGCGACATTCCAACACAGCCGGGACCTAAACGCCAGCGGCCAAGCTTGATGCCTTGGTGTCAGGCTGGGCGTCGTTGCCTCAGCGCCTGGATGATGGTGCCGTCGTCCAGCCAGTCCAGCTCGCCCCCGACCGGCACCCCGCGTGCCAGGGAACTGATCTCCACGCCCGATCCAGTGAGCCTCTCGGCGATATAGTGGGCCGTGGTCTGGCCATCGACCGTGGCGGGCAGGGCCAGCACGACCTCCTTCGCCTCACCGCCCCGTACCCGCCCGACCAGTTCGGCGACGCGCAGGGCATCCGGCCCGACGCCATCCAGCGCGGACAGCAGTCCGCCCAGCACATGGTACTTGCCGCGAAACGCTCCGGACCGTTCCATGGCCCACAGCGCCCCGGCCTCCTCGACCACACAGATCAGGGCATTGTCGCGCGCCGGGTCCGAACAGATGGAGCAGGGGTCGCGCGTGTCGGGGGCCCCGCAGACGCTGCACGACGTCACTTTGTCAGCCGTTTCGGCCAGACTGGCCGCCAGCGGCACCAGCAGTTGCTCACGCTTCTTCAGCAGGGCCAAGGCCGCCCGCCGGGCCGAGCGCGGACCCATGCCGGGCAGTTTTGCCAGCAGCGAAATCAGCCGCTCGATCTCGGGTCCGGCTGAGGCCGCCAAAGTCAGAACAGCTTGGGCATGCCGGGGATGTTCATCCCGGCCATGGGCCCGGCGGCCTCGCGCATCAGGGCGCTGTTGACCTCGTCCAGTTTGCGCTTGGCATCGGCATGGGCGGCCACGATCAGGTCGGCCAGGATCTCGCCTTCGCCGGGCACCAGCAGGCTGTCATCGATGACCACGCGCGTGATCTCGCCGGGGCCTTTCAGGGCGATGGAGACGAGGCCGCCGCCCGAGGTGCCCTCGGCAGTGGTTTCGGCCATTTTCGCCTGGGCGTCCTGCAGCTTTTGCTGCATCGCCTGGGCCTGTTGCATCAGGGCGTTGAGGTCTTTCATGTGGGGATAGATAGGATGGGATCGCCTGCGGAAACAGCCCCCCTGCCAATCAATCCTCCTCCATCGCCTCGTCGGGAATGACTGGAAGCGCCACGGGGGCTGCGATGGTCTTTACCTCTCCGATCACGGCACCCGGAAACGCTGCCATGACCGCCGTCACAAACGGGTCGGCCTCGATCTCGGCGCGTTCCTGACTGCGCCTGCGGCGGTCGATCTCGATCATGGTCTCGCCGCCGCCCTGGCCGTTGGCGGCGATCAGCCAAGTCCGGCCGGTCCAGTCCCTCAGGCGTGATGAGAGCTTGCGGGCCAGGTCGACGGGAGCCCCGGGCGCGCTCTCATAGGTGATGGCTCCGGGCTTGAAGGCGACGGGCTTCACATAGCGCTGGACGTCCATCTGCAGGCCGACCTCGCGCTTCTCGCCGATCAGGGCGACGACCTGTTCGAAGGTCTGCGGGTCGGGAAGGGCAGGGGCCGCGACCGGCCGCGCCGCCAACTGGGCCGAGGCTCCACCGCCCCCGCCGCCACCGCCGCCTCGGGCCGATGGCCCACCCGGCATCGGCTCTCCCTCCCGCAGCGCCTTGAGGGCCTCTTCCGGACCGGGCAGGTCGGCGGCATAGGCCAGGCGCACAATGGCCATTTCGACGGCGTCGGCCGGGCTGGGTGCGCGGCGCACCTCGTCCAGCGCCTTCAGCAGCATCTGCCAGACGCGGGCGAGCGTGCCCGCCGACAGCACGGCCCCCAGTGCTGTCAGGGCCTGGGCCTGATCATTGGGCAGGCGCGTCGCCTGTGGCCCCAGCATCTTGGCGACCGAGGCCGCGTGGCAGTGTTCCAGCAGGTCGTTGGTCACCTGCACCGGGTCCGCGCCATAGCCATAGAGGGTGCGGAACAGCTCCAGCGCCTCGGGCGTGCGGCCGGCCATGATGGCCTCGAACAGGGCGATGGTCTGGGTCCGGTCGGCCAGGCCCAGCATGTCACGCACGGTGGTCGTCTGGACCGTCTCGCCGCGCTCGCCCTGGACCAGGGCCTGATCCAGCAAGGACAGGCCATCCCGCACGGAGCCCTCGGCGGCGCGCGCGATCAGGGCCAAGGCGTCCTGCTCGATCCGCATGCCTTCGCGCTCGGCGATCCGTTCCAGATGGCCGACCAGGATTTCCGGCTCGACGCGGCGCAGGTCGAAGCGCTGGCAGCGGCTCAGGATCGTCACCGGCACCTTGCGGATCTCAGTGGTGGCGAAGATGAACTTGGCGTGGGGCGGCGGCTCTTCCAGCGTCTTCAGCAGGGCGTTGAACGCCTGGTTGGACAGCATGTGGACTTCGTCGAGGACGTAGACCTTGTACCGGGCCTCGACCGGCGCGTAGCGGACGCTCTCCAGGATGTCGCGGATGTCGTTGACGCCCGTATGCGAGGCGGCGTCCATCTCCATGACGTCCATGTGCTGGCCCGCCATGATGGCGGCGTCGTGCCGGCCGTGTGCGGTCAGGGCCAGGGAGGGGCGGTCGATGGTGTCGGACTGGTTGTTCAGGGCGCGGGCCAGCAGGCGGGCGGTGGTCGTCTTGCCGACGCCGCGGACCCCGGTCAGCATGAAGGCGTGGGCGATCCGTCCCGTGGCGAAGGCATTGGTCAGGGTCCGGACCATGGCCTCCTGACCGATCAGGTCTTCGAACGTGCGCGGCCGGTATTTTCGGGCCAGAACCGTATAGGCCTCGCCGTCATCCACGTGGGCCGACGGCCCGCCGTCAGACATGGGCTGAGCGGCCGGTTCCGCCGTCACGGGAATGGCCGCCGCCTCGGCCTCGCGCATGCCGGACGGCTCCGGAGAGCCGAACATGTCGTCGGTGTTCTCATCCCTTTCGGGGGCGTCCTCCTCCCAGGGAGGGCCATCCAGATTCGGGTCGACGTCGCTCATGGCGACAGTCTTATCGCGGTCGGGGGCACCTGCGCACCCCCTCACCGCATCGCGTGTGAAATCAGTCCGTCATGTCGCGGATCTGGCCACCATTGTCCTTGATTTTCTGGATGACCTGCTTGTGCAGCCAGACGTTCATCGTGGCCGTGTCGGAGGTGTCGCCGGTGTAGCCCAGCTCGCCCGCCAGCTCCTTGCGCTCGGCCAGCGAGCTGTCCATGCCGGTCAGCTTCATCAGATCGACGATGGAGGTGCGCCAGTTCAGCTTCTGGTCCCGCTGCTCGTTCATGAAGTCCAGGATGCCGTCGACATCGACCGACTGCGGCTGAGGGGCCGTGGCGGCGGCGTTGGTGACGGGGGCGGCAGGGGATGCCGTCGGTGCGGCGGGCGTGGGCGCGGCAGCGGTCGGAGTGTCCGGCTTGCGCTTGAAAATACTGCCCATGATCTTGCCGAGAATGCTCATCTGATCGCTCCCTTGAGGTGAAGCTTCACAAGCGGCTGAGCCGTCAGAGCGTTCCGTGAAGAGTTTGCAATGGCGAGCTCAAGCAGCGAGCGGCCGCGTCGCGCGTTGGCGCAACCAAACGCGCTCATGCAGCGAGCCTCCGCTAGCCGAGCGTTAGCGCAACCAAAATGAGGAGAAGGTGGAGACCGCGACCCGAAGGGGAATTCGTTGTGGCTGCTGCCTTCCGGCCCTGACCAGATTGGCGAAACCTTCGCCCGCGATCTCCAAGGCCTATATCGCGGTTCGAGTGCCGGAGATCAAGATGTGAAAGGCTTGATCGCGCGGTGCAGGGCCACGATGCCCAACGACAGGCTCTCGAAGGTGATGTCTTCGAAACCGTGCTGCTCCAGTTCCTTCTTCAGCGCCCGCTGATCCGGGAAGTCGTGAACACCCCTCAGCAAATACTCATAGGCGCTTGCGTCTCCGCCCGTGGCCAAGCGACCGATGAGTGGCGTGCAGATGTCCATGTAGGTGAGATAAAGCGGGTGCAGTCCGGGGACGACGATCCGGGACGCCTCCAGACACAGGAAGACGCCGCCGGGGCGCAACACACGAAACACTTCGGGCAGCACCCTGGAACGATCGACGATCTTGAGCCCGAACGACATGGAGACGATGTCGATGGAGCCGTCGGGAGAATTGATCCGCTCCGCATTCTGGTCTTCGATCTCGATGCTGGACCCGAACGGAGCCAGTCGCCCACGGGCGATCCGAAGCATTTCGGACGAGATGTCGGAAACCCGGATGCGCCAGGTCGAGGCGGATGGTCCGAGCTGGCGCAGGAGCCTCAGCGGAATGTCGCCTGTGCCGGAGGCGAGGTCCAGCAGGTGGCGGCCCGGCTCACGTGCGATGCGATCCGCCATCCGCGACTTCCAAAGACGGTGGATGCCGAGGCTGAACAGGTCGCACAATCGGTCGTAACGTCCGGCGATACGGCCGAACACATCGTCGCCCGCAGGCCTGAACTGAGCCGAATTGTCTGACATCGAAGTCCCCCACGCGACAATGACGGGTGAGTGAAGCTATGAGAAGGGTCATGTCCCTGACCGCCCTCAACACATTCGCTGGCAATCCGCTCGACCGGGCGGGCGATCGGCGCAGCGATCCCGACTGGCTGGCCGAGCAGGGCGGGCGCGACGACGCCCTGGCGCTGGTTATGTGGGAGGGGCGGCCGCTGCTGGAGGCGGGGGACGAGCCGCGTCTGGCCTGGCTGGCGCTGGCGCACGCCCGGGCAGTGGTGCCGGACCGGGAACTGTTCCTGGGGCTATGGAAGGGGGCACCGGTCTTTGCCGTCGAGGTCGAGGGATCGGTCGATCCGACCAGCGGGCCGTTGCAGGGGCTGGGGGCGTTTCACGAGATGCGCGAGGCGGCGGGGCTGCTCAGCGGCCCGGATGCGGCTATGGCGGGTGCGGCCAAGTCGCTGTTTGACTGGCGTCGCCGTCACGGCTTCTGCGCCGCCTGCGGGACCGAGAGCGAGACGGCGTGCGGTGGCTGGAAACGCATCTGTCCGGCCTGCGGCACCGAACATTTTCCGCGCGTCGATCCGGTGACCATCATGCTGCCCGTCTATCGCGGCGGTGCCGAACCGATCTGCCTGCTGGGCCGTCAGGCGGCCTGGCCCGAGGGGCGGATGTCTGCCCTGGCCGGGTTTCTGGAGCCGGGTGAGACCGTTGAGGAGGCCTGTGCGCGGGAGATCGAGGAGGAGGCGGGCCTGACGGTGACGGCGGTGCGCTATCATTCCAGCCAGCCCTGGCCGTTTCCGTCGCAGCTCATGATCGGCCTGATCGCCGAGGTCGATTCGGACGATGCGCGCCCGGATCAGACGGAGCTGGAAGCCGTGGCCTGGCTGACGCGGAGCGAGGCTGCCGATGTGCTGGCCGGGCGACATCCCGCGATCAAGGCCCCGCCGCCCATCGCCATCGCCCGCACATTGCTTCAGGCCTGGGTGGACGGGTTCGAGATCTAGGTGCGGTTGGCGGCGATCTCCCGGGCCGCTTCCAGGTCTGACGGGTTGTCGACGGACAGCGGGGCCTCCTCAATCACGGTGGCCCAGATCTGCAATCCCATCTCCAGGGCCCGCAGTTGCTCCAGCTTTTCGCGGGTTTCCAGCGGCGAAGGCGGAGCGGCACAGAAGCGTTCCAGGGCCTCGCGGCGATAGCCATACAGGCCGATGTGCCGCCAGACCGGCGCGTCGCCGTACAGGGTCGAGCGGGTGAAATACAGGGCGCGGCCATGATGACGGCCCGGTGCCAGGGCGACGACCGCCTTCACCACATCGGGATTGCTGCGGTCCGAGGTGTCGGCCTCCGGCGCGATCAGTGTGGCGATGTCGCACGACGGCTCGCCGTGCAGCAGGGCGGCGCAGGCGGTGGCCAGGCCAGGATCGGCGAACGGCATGTCGCCCTGCAGGTTGATCACCGCATCATGCGTTCCATCGGGATCGAGCACATTCAATGCCGCCCGAATCCGGTCCGACCCGCTGGGCAGGTCCGGATCGGTCAGCACCGCGGTGCCACCCGCCGCCTCGATGACGTCCACGATCGCCTGATCCCCGGCGGCCACAGCGACGGGCAGGCCGGACAGCATGGCCTGCTCCCAGGCCCGCAAAATCATGGGCTTGCCGCCGATGTCGGCCAGCGGCTTGTCGGGCAGGCGGGTCGCAGACATGCGAGCGGGTATCAGTATCAGCGGATTCATCGGCATGGCCTCGCGTCTGCGCTATCAGGTCGCTTCAAAACCAGCTTGCGGCCCGTTGCGAAGGCGGCGCTAGCGTGTAAGAGACGGCCACGCAAGAATATGCCGGATCGCGTGCGCTGTCCGGCCGTTGTCTTAAGTCTACTGAACAGGATGCGACCCTACGCATGAGCGGCGATCTGACGTTTAACAAGATCTTTGGCGCTGGTCTGGCGACCGCCCTGGTCATCATCGCCGTGCCGCAGATCGCGGGCGCGATCTATCACCAGGAAGCGCCCGAGAAGATGGGCTATTTCGTCGATGCGCCGGAAGAAGCCGCAGCCGGGGCCGAGGCCCCCGAACTGGCTCCAGATTGGGGCACAGTCCTGCCGACTGCCGACCTGGCCGCCGGTGAAGCCGCCTTCGCGCGCTGCCAGGCCTGCCACACGATCAATCAGGGCGGGGCCAATGGCATCGGCCCGAACCTGTACGGCGTTCTGGGCGGGCCGGTCCTGCACAGTGCCGGCTTCGCCTACTCCGACGCCATGACGGCGCACAAGGCCGAGGCTCCGACCTGGGGCTATGACGAGATGGACCAGTTCCTGACTGCCCCGGCCCGCTATGTGCCCGGCACCAAGATGTCCTTCGCCGGCCTGCGCGACACCCCGACCCGCGTCAATCTGATCGCCTATCTGCGTTCGCAGGGCTCCAGCCTGGCCATTCCGGCCCCCGACCCGACCCGTCAGCCCGGCGCTGCGGCTCCTGCCGATGGGGCCGCACTGGCCGAGGGTGAAGCCCCCGCTGCGGGTGCGAATGCCACCGTCGGGGCTCCTATCGAAGGTGTTGCCGGCCAACCGACAACGGAAACCGCACCGACTGCACCGCCGGCCGCCACCAGCACGCCGCCGGGCACCTGACCCGACCGAACAGTCGTCCTGATGCTGATGAATGGAGGCCGCCGGGCAGATCGCCCGGCGGCCTCTTTTGTTACTGGTGAATGCTTTCGCCGTGCTGGGTGTAGTCCAGCCCCTCGATCTCGTCCTCACGGCTGACGCGCAGGCCGGTCGTGAACTTGCAGATCATCAGGATGATCCAGGTGCCGATTCCGCTCCAGGCGATGACTGCCAGCAGGCCAATGGCCTGATTCAGGATGTTCGCCCCTTCGCCCGCCGGATTGATCGCCGCCGAGGCGAAGACCCCGGTGAGCAGGGCCCCTACGATGCCGCCCATGCCATGCACCCCGAATGCGTCCAGGCTGTCGTCATACTTCAATGCGCGTTTCAGCCAGACCGCGCCGGCATAGCAGGCCGGACCGGACAGTATGCCGATCAGGAAGGCTCCCTTGGGATCGACGAAGCCTGCCGCTGGGGTAATGCCGACCAGTCCCGCCACGATCCCCGACAGCATGCCCAGCAGGGTGGGGCGTTTGTGATCGAACCATTCGATGGCGGTCCAGCCGATGGCCGCCGCCGCCGCCGCCAGCAGGGTGTTGAAGGCCGCCACCGCCGCAATGCCGTCCGCCGCCCAGGCAGAGCCGCCGTTGAACCCCAGCCAGCCGACCAGCAGCAGGCCGGTTCCGATGGCGGTAAGGGCCAGGTTGTGTGGGGCCATATTGTCCCGGCCGAAGCCATGGCGCGGACCCAGAACCAGGGCGCAGACCAGACCCGCAATGCCCGCATTGACGTGGACCACGGCCCCGCCGGCGAAATCCAGAACGCCCAGTGACCCCATCCAGCCTCCGCCCCAGACCTGATGACAGATCGGTACATAGACGATCAGATGCCACAAAACGAAGAACAGGATGGTCGCCGAGAACTTCATCCGTTCGGCAAAGGCCCCGGCGATCAGGGCCGGTGTGATGATGGCGAACGTCAGTTGGTAGGCGATCCAAAGGAATTCGGGCAATCCCGGGGTCAGGTTGTGGGCCGTGCCCGTACCGACCCCGTTCAGCAGCACGGCCTGCAAGCCGCCGATGTAGCCGTTGATGGCCTCTGGCCCCGTGCCGAACGACAGGCTGTAGCCCAGGGCGAACCACAGCACGGTGACGATGGCCAGTGCGGCGGTGGACTGGGCAATGGTCGAGATAATGTTCTTGCGCCGCACCATGCCGCCGTAGAACAGCGCCAGCCCCGGCAGGGTCATCAACAGGACCAGGGCCGTGGACGTCAGGATCCAGGCTGACGACGCCTCGTTGAGCACCAGCGGGACCTGATGATCCAGCAGGGGGGCCGCAAATGCAGGGGATGCTGCTGCTGTGCCGATGAAGCTCAGACAGGCGACGCGGAGAAGGGTTTTCAGCATAGGCTAGGTCCGGACAGAAGGCGACAGGAGGTCGGCCCGAACCCCGTTCATGGCCTCGGATCCGAATAGGAGGTCATTGCGGCGCAACAGGCAAATCATTTCGTGTGCGGCGCAATAAATCTCCCGCGTCTGCGCGAGTAAGGCCATCTGACCGGAATCATGCACATTCCGACCCGACATGTTCGCTGATGCGTGATCTGGCGCCTTTAGATTACGAAACTGCAACAATTACAGTCTTGCGTCGAAAGCGTCGCCGGTTACCACTTTGACACCGCGTTCTTTCAGATCGGGCAACAGGGGATCATTTCATGCGCAAGACCCATCGTCTCACCTTGCTGGGCGGTGTCGCCGCCGGCGTCATTCTGGCCGGGGCCGCGTCGGCCCAGACCCTGCCCGTCACGACCGCCGTCGCCGCGCCGCAGTCGCGGGGTCAGTTGGCCCCCCTGCCGGACGTCGACATCCCCTACACCCGCTATGTGCTGGACAACGGCCTGACCCTGATCGTTCACGAGGACCGCAAGGCCCCGATCGTGGCGGTGAACATCTGGTATCACGTCGGCTCGGCCCTGGAGCCAGAGGGGCGCTCCGGCTTTGCCCACCTGTTCGAACACCTGATGTTCAACGGCTCGGAAAATTTTAACACCGACTTCTTCAAGGGCACCGAGCTGCTGGGTGCCACTGACCAGAATGGCACCACCAACACCGACCGCACCAACTACTTCCAGAACGTGCCGACCACGGCGCTGGACAGCCTGCTGTGGCTGGAGAGCGACCGGATGGGCCATCTGCTGGGCGCCATCGACCAGGCGCGTCTGGATGAGCAGCGCGGCGTGGTCCAGAACGAGAAGCGCCAGGGCGAGAACCAGCCTTATGGCCGCGTCTTCAACGCCATCACCGCCGCCACCTGGCCCGACGAGCATCCGTATGGCCATACCGTCATCGGCTCGATGGACGATCTGAACGCCGCCGACCTGCCGACCGTGCAACAGTGGTTCCGCGACTACTATGGCGCGGCCAATGCCGTCATCGTCCTGTCCGGCGACATCAGCCCGGAAGAGGCCAAGGAAAAGGTCGAGCGCTATTTCGGCGACATCCCTTCCGGGCCTCCGGTCACCCAGCCACGCCGGATGATCGTGCCGATGGTGGGCGAGCAGCGCGAAGTCATGTTCGACCGTGTCGGTCAGCCACGCCTCTACAAGGTCTGGAACACCACCCCGACCGGCGACGCCGACAGCGACTATCTGGGCATGCTGGGCGACGTCCTGTCCTCGGGCCGTTCATCGCGCCTGTACAAGCGTCTGGTCATCGACGAGCAACTGGCGACGCAGGTCGCGGCCAGCCAGGGCAGCCGCCAGATCGCCGGGCAATTCATTGTCGTCGCCACGGCCAAGGCGGGTGGCGATCTGGAGCGGATCGAAGCCATCATCGATGAGGAAATGGCCCGCCTGCTGCGCGATGGCCCCACGAACGAGGAACTGGAGCGTGTCCGCACCCAGACGGCCGCAGGCTACATTCGCGGTCTGGAGCGGATCGGCGGGTTCGGCGGCAAGTCCGATCGTCTGGCCGCATCCCAGGTCTTCCTGGGCGATCCTGGCGCGTGGCGCGAAAGTTATCAGCGTGTGGTCGCGGCCCGTCCCGCCGATCTGACCCAGGCCGGGCAACGCTGGCTGACCGACGGCAGCTATGCCCTGGAGGTCCAGCCCTTCCCGGACTTTACCACGGCCCAGACCGGGGTGGATCGCTCGGCTGGCGTGCCGCCCGCACCGCCCGCGCCCGCCGCAGTCTTCCCGAACGTCGAACGTGCCCAGCTGTCCAATGGGCTGAAGGTCATGTTCGTGCAGCGTGACAGCGTCCCAACGGTCAGCATGAACCTGGTTCTTGACGCCGGGGCGGTGGTCGACACGGATGCCCAGGCCGGACTTGCCCAGCTGACGCCGCAGGTCATGACCAACGGCACCGACGACCTGACGGCCATCGAGATCAGCGACCGTCTGCAACTGCTGGGCGCGACCCTGGGGGCCGGTTCGGGCTCCAACTCGACCAGCGTGTCGATGACGGCCCTGTCGTCACGGCTGGATCCGTCGCTGGACCTGTATGCGGACGTCATCCTGAACCCGGCCTTCCGCGAGGAAGACTTCACGCGGGGCCGCACCATGCAGATCGCCGGCATCCAGCAGGCGAACCGCAACCCCGGTGCCATCGCCTCGCGCATCCTGTCCCAGCAGCTGCAGGGCCCGGGCAGCCCGTATGGCCGGCCGTCTTCGGGGACGGAGGCTACGGTCGCCACCCTGACGCCTGCAGACGCCGAGGCCTGGCACAGCACCTGGGTCCGTCCCGACAACGCCACCCTGGTGGTGGTTGGCGACACCACCCTGGCCGAACTGACACCCAAGCTGGAGCGGGCCTTTGCCGACTGGCGCGCCCCGTCGACGCCCATGCCCGCCAAGCCGGGTCCGGCGGATGCGCCAGAGCCGGGCCAGCCGCGCATCCTGATCGTGGACCGTGCCGGGCCGCAGTCGACGATCCTCGGCGGCCGCATCGTGCCCGCCTTCGATCCGGCCAGCGAGCCAGCGATCGAGACCATGAACACCGCCCTGGGCGGCTCCTTCACCAGCCGGATCAACATGAACCTGCGTGAGGACAAGGGCTGGTCTTACGGAGCAGGCGGCGGCGTACCCTACGCTCGTGGAGAGCGGATCTATTCGGTCAGCGCGGGCGTCCAGTCGGACAAGACGGCCGAAAGCCTGGCTGAACTGCGCCGTGAGCTGACCGAGGTGGTGGGCTCTCGTCCCCTGACCGAAGAGGAAATCACAGCCGCCCGCTCCAACATGGTCCAAGGCATGGCGGGTAACTGGGAAACCAATGCCGCCATCGCCGGAGAGCTCCAGAGCATGGTCGTCTGGGGCGTGCCGGAAAACTACTACGAAACCTACGGCCAGCGGGTCGGATCGATGACGGCCGCCCAGGCGGCCCAGGCGGCCCAGGGCATTGTGGGCGATGGCCCTGACCTGTGGGTTGTGGTCGGCGACCGCGCCACGATCGAGCCGAAGATCCGCGCGCTTGGCTTTGCCGACGTTCAGGTCGTGACGCCGGAGGGTGTGCCGGTCACCCAGTGATCGGTCTGCGAAAGTAGAGGGAAGGGCGGTGTCGGCGACGGCACCGCCCCCTTCTTAGTCAGACGCCGTAGAAATCCCGGTACCACTCCACGAACCGGCGGACTCCGACCTCGATCGGTGTGGAGGGGGCATAGCCCAGGGCCGCTGTTGTCTCGGTCACATCGGCCTCGGTCCGACTGACATCCCCGTCCTGTAGGGGCATCAGGTTCAGAACAGCCTTCCTGCCCAGAGCCTCTTCCAGCACCTCGATATACCGCATCAGCGTCTCGCGCCGTCCGGCCCCCAGGTTCAGCACCCGCCAGGGCGCAACGCCCGACGTCGACGGGTTAGGTGCGTTGGCGTCCCAATGCGGATCAACCGCGGCCGGTCGGTCCAGCGCACCTATGACGCCCGTGACGATGTCATCGATATAGGTGAAATCCCGCTCCATCTCGCCGTGGCCATAGACGTCAATCGGCTGGCCATCGAGTATCGCCCTGGTGAACTTGAACAGGGCCATGTCGGGTCGGCCCCATGGCCCGTAGACGGTGAAGAACCGCAGGGCCGTGGAGGGAAAGCCGAACAGGTGGGCGTAGCTGTGCGCCATCGCCTCATTGGCGATCTTCGTCGCGGCATAGACGGTGAGGGGATGAGCCACCCCCTGCCGCACGGAGAAGGGCAGGGCGCCATTGGCTCCAAACGCCGAACTCGTTGAAGCAAATACGAGGTTCTCCGCCTGAACGGACCGGGCTCCCTCCAGGATCGTCAGGAAGCCGACGACGTTGGAGTCCACGTAGCTTTCAGGATTCTCCAGACTGTAGCGGACGCCCGCCTGGGCCCCCAGGTGCACGATGCGGCGTGGGACGTGTTCGCAGAACAGGTCCCGCATGCCAGCACGATCGGCCAGGTCGAGGGTAGAGTGGTGATAGCCTGGAAGGGCCTGCAGCACCTCCAGTCGCGCCTGTTTCAGCGCGGGGTCGTAATAGGCATTCAGATTGTCGACCCCGATCACGGTCTCACCGCGTGCCAGCAACTGCCGAGCGGTGTGAAATCCGATGAAGCCGGCGGAGCCGGTGACGAGGACGGGGCCTGCGATGCTCATGGATTAGCGATACCGCCGATGGGTCGCTGCTGCCACAACCCATCTTGGGAGATCAGGATGTCGATTGACGTTCCGAGGGCTGCCCCGCCTTTTCCAGCAAGGCGGCACATACGGCGAACAGGACTGCCAAGGTCGCTGTTCTCAGCGGGTAATCAACCGCCGAATGGAGCAACATCATCAAAATCCCAACGCTGGCTGCCCGTTGCAGGTCGCGTTCGCGCGAGGTTCCAGCCCGCCAGGCCGCCCAACTGCGCCGTCCGTACCAGATGAGGAAGCCGACGAGCAGGGCAGCGGCCGGCCATCCTGCCTCCAGCCAGGTTTCCAGGTAATCGTTGTGGGCGTGGTTGAAGAAGGTGGGATCAAGGGTTTCGAGGGGCTCTACCGACCGGAATACGGCGTCGAAGCTGCCGATGCCTGAGCCAAGGGGCAGGTAATCGTCTGAAGCCTGAGCCACAATCGGCCAGTTTTCAAATCGCCCCTCTGGTGCCGACTGGCTGTCGAAACGTTCAAGGATCGGGGGAAGGGCCACGGCCGAGACGCTCACTAATCCCACGACGAGGATAGCGGCCAAGCCCATCAGGGCTGGCCCGGGTCGACCCCGTCCTGCTGCAACCCAGGCCGCAAGCAAACTGAGGATGATGGAAGGTCCAAGGAGTATGACGCCTGCTCGGGAACGGATGGCGGCGAGCCCGATGACGACGATGCCGATAAACACGGCACCCAACCACAGTGGCAGGCGTCGATCGTCGTGCCGACGCCTCAGGGCAGCCGCCCCCATCACAGCGGCGAATGGCAATAGAGCGACCAGAAGCGTCGCGAGATGGTTCCGGTTTGCGAATAGTCCGTTGACGGAACCTGCCGCCGTCGTCGCCCAGACATAGAGTTGTTGGCCGCCGCTGGCCAGCTGCGCCGCCCCCAGCAGGACACTCAGGACTGTGGCTATAAGGTAGAAGCCGATAAACCGTGAAGCTGTTGTCTGCGGGAGGGACAAAATCCCCAGAAACGCCGCCAACGGTGGCAGCAGTGCCAGAAGGGCCTGCCATGTCAGGTCGGGACTAAGTGACAGCGGTAGCCAACCCGGCTCAAGACCAGCCAGTTCCAAGGCTAGCACCATTTCGGACCGTCCAGCCAATCCTGTCCATATGGCCGCAGGCAACGGGACCAACTGGCCCAGAGGGATCAGGGCAATAGCCCCAAGCAGACCCAGAACGAAGCGATGAGTCTGCCATTGACCACTCCGGATCAATCGAGAAGCGGCCAGAACCAAAAGAGGCAGCGCCGCCAGTTCCACCAGCGCCAGCCGAAGTGCGTGCTCGCGACTTGCACCGCCGAAAACAAAAGAAAAAGCCAGCAGGACCACTGTTGCGATCGCAACAGCATCCCACTGGCTTTTCGAAACCCTGCTTGTCACGCGTACGTCAGCTATCCAGCAGTCGCCCGCGTGCAAGAATGGATTAATCGCTTTCCGAATCGTCGTCGGTGGCGACCACGATGGTCGCGACGATCACGGCGGCACCAATCAGAACGACCGGCAGAGGAATGCCAGCGAATTCCGAACCGGCATCGGCGCGGGCGCCCACGCGGTCACCAACGCGGGCAGCGGCGGTGTTGTTGGCGGCAGCGGCTTGACCCGCCACGAGCAGCAGGCCGGCGGTGACGGCGGCGATAGTCTTACGCATGGTGAATCCCCTTTTTACAGTCGTTATGCGGCTAAGACCGCGTTGCATGCTGAACTCGTATAGCCGTGGGAGGTTGCCAAATCAATACGATTTTCGGCTCTCAGGCGAAACCGTTGCTCGCTGAGCGCGAACAAATCTGCTTACGGACCAATCCTTGTGACCACGAGCCGGTCGTACCATGCGACCGTGTTTGCCCGCTTCTGATCAGGCACCGAGCGAAGTTGTAGCCACTGACCGGGGCAGTTGTCAGGTACCACAAACTCTGCCGCCCCGGCCGTCCACACTTGTGCGCCTGCTGGAGCACTGGGGGCCCTCATGATCCGCCTGTCACCTGGCGCGCATATGACGGTCCAGTTCAGGTGCCTGTTGGGGTCGCCATTTTCTGTCCTTGCTTCAAATGTCATCCGGTATTGTCCAGCGGACAGGAACATCAGTTGCTCGGCGATGGTTTCTTCCGTGTACCCGTCGAACGAAACGCGCAACGCTGGATCTGCTGAGCGAATATCATCTTCCAGAATTTCAGCGACGATGCCGGCCCCCTGCGCTATGCGCCACTGGAATGGTTCTGGAGATGACGGGTCATCGAAGTTGCCATTGGCGACACTAATCTGCATCGCCGGGCGATTCAGGCTCTCTCGAACGGTGCGCGCGCCATCGAGTAGACCGCGATCAATCAGATACAGGTATAGCTGCCGCAGTTCCGCATTGTTCAAAGGAGCCTGTCCGGCTTCCAGAACCACGGCCAGGTTGATGGCGACGCGCAAACCGTCCGTGGTCGAATACAGGCTGTCCAGATAGTCCTGCCGCCACGACGGCTGTTCCGATACCAGCTTGGCAATGACGGGCAATGCGCGCTCGGTATCGACCGTAGCCGCCGTCGTGAACAGGCGGAAGATATTCGGGCGCATGGCCTCACGTCGACGGGCGAGGGTGTCGGCATGGGCAAAAGACGACACATAGTCGCCCCGCCGAAGCCGATAATCGACCAGCCAGGCGTGGGCCGGATCGTCCCGCAACGACCAGTTTCCGGCCAAGGTCAGAAGTTCGTCGGCCTGCGCTTCGCGACCGGCTCTGGCTTCGCTCAGGCCCACGACGCGAAGAGCGCGGGCATCGAACGGCGCGCGCGCCAGGGCTTCACGTCCCAAAACGCCGGCGTCCTCATTCGCGCGGGTCACAGACTCGGCGGACTGGCCCTCGACGGCTGCCCTGATCTGTCTCGTCTCGGCTGCTCGACGAAGGACAGTAGGAGATCCCGGCGCGACCTGGATCGCCAACTCGGCAGGCGCGCGCTGAATGACAGGCTGCAAGACAACCTGCCATGCCAGCCACACTGCACCTGCTGTTAGCAGGTAGGGGGCCCATCCAGCCGGGCCACCACGCGACTTGGCGCGAGGAGATGCCGGCGGCGAGGCGACCCGATCCCTCAAGGACGTTTGCCTTTGGACTTGTTCCCCTCCGCCTCGGGCGAGTCCCCGCCGTAGTTGTAGTCATAGGCGTAGTCATAGCCGCCATAGACTGTGGCCTTGGTGTTGAACTTCGTGAGAACCGCCCCGAGCAAGCGGGCGCGGCCAACCCGAAGCCGCTTGAGAGCTCCGCGCGCCTGGCCGCGACGCGTGCCTCGGGATTCCAGCACGAAGAGTGTCCCGCCCACGTTTGCTGCCAGCAGAGGCGCATCTGCGAAACCCAGAACCGGCGGACCATCGATCACGACGTGGTCGAAACTGTTGCCGCATTCAGCCAGGAACTGACGCACACGGTCGCCGCCCCACAGTTCGGCAGGGTTGGGCGGCAGTGGGCCACAAGGGATAAAGAACAGGGTATCCTGGCGGGTCCGCTGAACCACCGAGGCCAGATCGGCCGAACCGGACAGCAGGTTGCTCATGCCCTTTTCGTTGTCGACCCCGACGACCCGGTGCATCGAGGGATTACGCAAATCGCCGTCTACCAGAAGGACCCGTTTGCCGACGCGAGCGAGGTTAAGCGCTGTGGCATAGGCCGTGGTCGATTTGCCTTCCGCAGGACGGGCGCTGGAGACCAGGATACTGGCGGGCGCACCATCGGGCGTCGAGAACTGCAGCGCAGTCCTGAGCGAGTAATAGGCTTCGGAGAAGCCTGATCGAATATCAGCCAGCGCCGCCGCCGTGGTTTCGCCCTTGGCAAGCAGAGGCACGACTCCCAGGACAGGCACGCCCAGCTTGCGCTCGACATCGTCAGGTGTGGCAACCGTTTCATCAAGCGCTTCGAGAGCGATGACCAGCACGGCACCGAGACCAAGCCCGAACAGGGCGGCCAATGCCAGATTGATCAGCATGTCGGGCTTGGACGGTTTGGTGGGCGGTACGGCGCGGTCGATGATGGATATGTTGTTCGCCGTGATGTCGCCGGTGATCCCGACTTCCTTGTAGCGCTGCAAGAGACCCTCATAGAGGGTGCGGGTGGTATCGAGTTCGCGCTGCAGGATATTGTACTGAATGGACCGGTCGCGCAGGTCCAGGACATCGTTCTTGAGTCCGTTGACCTGGGCTTGAAGGGCTCGCTCATTGTTCAGCGCAACAGTGTACTGGTTTCTGATCGAAGAGCGGATGTTGTTGGCCAGGGCCTGTAGCTGGCCGTCCGCTTCAGTAATCTGAGCTCTCAGACTGACCATTTCCGGGTAGTCCGGCTGATACTGGCTCAGCTTCTGCTGGTACTCGGCGGTCAGGGTCGCGCGCTGTTCGATCAGCCGTTGAGCCGAGCCATTGGCCAGAACTTCGGGCAGGTTCAACACAGAACTGGCCTGGGCGGCACGCCAGCGCTGTTCGGCCGCTGTCCGGGTCGCCTTGGCTTCTGCCAGGGACGAGTTGATCGCCACCAGATCGTTAGAGGTCAGGGATTGGGTCGTTCCAACCCCGGATCCGTCTTCATTGTCGCCTACGTTGATGATCTGCTGGGCAGTGGCGTAATCGACCAACTGCCGTTCGGCATCCTCCAGACGCTCCTTGGTCTGCGCGATGCGTTCTTCCAGAAACTCGCGCGCGTAGGAGGAACTTTCGTACTTCCTGTCCAGATTGGCCTGGATGAAGTTCTCCGCAAATGCATTTGCCACACGGGCGGCGACGTCAGGGTTGGGACTGTCGTAGCCTACGGCCACCAGGCGAGAGCCGCGAATGGGGGCTACGCTCAAATTGTCCTGTATCGTCTTGATGGCCAGTTCACGACGGGCACGGGCCCGGTCTGCAGCGCTTCCCTCGCCATCGGGCAAGGTGACTTCCAGGCTGGCCAGCGCCTGATCGGAACTGGCCAGACCCAAGCTGTCAACGACGCGCTCGGTGAGCGAGCGACTGCGAAGCAGGCCGTATTGGGTCTGATAGAAGTCTTCTCCTTGGCTCAGGTTCTCACGCGGGGTCACGTCTTCGGAATTAAAGACCCGAGCAGATTCCCGGTCGATCTGGAGCGTGGCCTGAGCGGTATAGATGGGCGTCATCAACAGGGTGAGGGCGGCGCCAATGGCCAGGGCCGAAAGAAAACAGGCGATCACCAGAACGCGGTGTTTCAGAGCGAGACGCCAGTATGCGGCCAGATCGAATACGGGAGGCCCTTCTTCGTCGGCAGCCCAGCCACCCTGGTCCATTTGAGGCATGCCGACGGGAGCGAAGCCTGCAGGCGTGCGCTGGCTCTGGGTATTGCGCTCGTCTACGAACGGTTTGTCGGCCGACATATGGTATCCGCTTGCACTGGCGTGGCCATTGACCACGCATTGAAACTCTCGGGCTGATAGCCCAAGCACACTCGCCACGCACACGAAATTCGCCAATCAGGCGTTCGCACCGTGCGTTGGCCTTGTGCGTGATGGCCAGTTTGATGACAAGACGTGTCGCTTCCGAGGCCGAATCTGCAGGCTTCAGATTCATGTTGGTTGCCAGTGAACAACACCCACCTCGTCCGCTCGCCTGACTTTCGAATGGCGTTGCGTGTGTGTGCTGCGGGGCTTGCCCTGATTGTGGCTTGGCTTGCTTTCCGACCTGCTACCGAGGTCACGGGCGGCTTGCCGTGGGACAAGGGCAATCACGCACTTGCCTTCATGGTGTTGACGGTTCTGACCGGGTTGGGTTGGCCGCGGCTGTCTTCAACCTCGCTGTTGCTGATCATGGTGGTCGCGGGGGTTGCCATCGAACTGGTACAGGGGCTTCCCGTGATAGGGCGCGATGCCGACGTTCTTGATGTCGTCGCGGACGTTGCGGGAACATTGCTCGGGCTGCTGTTCATCGCACTTGCGTCGAGGTATCCTCCTGAACGCTGACCCGTCAGGGTATCAGCGGCATGCCCGTTGCCTGTTTGTCGATGATTTCGGAGACCACAGGCTCCAGCGCGCGATGACGGTCCGGTATTGATGGATAGACGCCGCGAAGATTGATCTGCGGATATCGGGCACCGGGAGCCGTCGCCGCGTAGGCGTTCAGGAACTGCATCGCTAGACGTGGGTCGAAGCCAGCGCGCGTCAGCAGGTATAGGCCTAGGGTGTCTGCGTCGCTTTCGGCGCGCGAGGACAGGCCGCGGCGCAGGCTGAGGCTGGTGTTCAATGCGCCGCGCTCACCCTGGACGTCCGGCACTGTGGCGTGTTCCAGCACGGCATGCGCCAGTTCGTGGGCCAGAAGGAAGGCCAGCTGATGATCGTCCTGTGCAACATCCACGATACGCGCTGACAGAAAGATGGTTCGGCCGTCCGAAAGGGCTCTCAGATCGTCGCGCACCTCCACCTGGGTCACGTAGGCACAAGCCTGCACGGGCATTACCGCAACCGCGCGCTCCGTGCCGTTGCGTCTGACCGTCAGTGACATCGGTCCCATAACGGCCGCAGAGTTCAAACGATCGATATTTGCCTGCAAACCGTCGTAGGACTCGCGTCCACCGCCCGCGCCGGAGTTCAGCGGCTCACCCTCTATGGCCAGGATGAGGTCCCCGGGTCGAAGACCTGCGGCACGGGCCGGACTGTTCAATGGTGCCGACAGGATGCCGGGCAGGTCGCCTTGCAGGCCGTACTGCCTCTCGGCGACAGGGCGCAACTCGGTGCTGTACTGGCCGGCCGATTGGAGAACCCATCCGGCGCGCAATCTAGTGACTGGGCATAGGTCGGCGTTGCTCAAGGCCAGACGCCACGCGATTTCCGCGACCCGCTGGTCCTTGGCTATGAGCGCCGTGAGCCGCGACGCGGCGTCGTCGGCCGGGAGCTTCTGCGCCTGTTCGACGGTGGGGCTAATTGCAGTGTACCCACACCCCACCGCTGCGCTTGTGGTCAGACAGAGCGCCAGCAAGGCTGCGATGCGGCGGAGGGGCCGCATCATATCCTAGTAAGGGCGGAAGACGGACAGACCCGGCAGCGCCGCGATCACGTCACGCATGAAGGCGCTCATGCGCGATGTATCCACCACCACGATGTCGTCGCCACGCACCGCAGGGTCATCGGCGCGTCCTTGACGGATCGCGCCCAGATCGAACAGGGCCACCGAACGTTGGCCATTCACTGTACGGAACACCGCGACTTTGCTCAGATCGGCGACACGAGTGGGCCCTTCGGCCATTGCCACGGCCTGAAGCAGTGATGTCGTGCCCCGCATCTCATAGACGCCCGGCTTGGTAACGGCCCCGTCGATTGTGATCTTCTGGCTGGCGGCTTCGGTCACCGTGACGGTGACCTGCGGATTGCGCAGATATTGGGCGGCCAGACGTCCGGAAATATCGGTCGAGAGTTCGTTGGGCGTGCGACCCGAGGCGCGCACCACGCCGATCAGGGGCATCTGAATTTCGCCTGAAGTGTCGACCACCAGCTCTTCGAACGACAGGTCCTCAACCTGGAACACCCGGACGTTCAGCTTGTCGCCGGCCCCAATGCGATACTCCTGCGCCTGCCCCAGAGGTGAGAAGATCTGGGAATCGACAGGCTGTGCCGCGGTCATCTGGCTGGCGTCCATCTTCGGGCCGCCGGCGCAAGCGGACAGGATCACGGCTGTGAGTGACAGAACCAGCGGGAACACACGCATCATGGGCGACATGACCTTGAACCTCAGGCGGCTTTGAACAGCCGTTTGAAAAATCCCGACCGTGCGGTCGGACGACGGTGTCCTACAGCAGGCGGGACAGAAGCGGGAGAGGCGTTTTCCAGCACGGCGAGGGGGCGGGTCAACACCATGTCATTCGCCGCCTCCTGGCCCAGTCGCCCGGCTACAGCCTCGGCGGCTTCCGAAAGCACCGGTGCCCGGCTACGCAGATTGTGCGCGTCGGTAGCAAGAATATGAACCAGTCCCTCGTCCAGCATGCGCTCTGCCCAGTACTGGGTGCGTTTGCCAAAACGGCCGGTGACTGAGCCTGCTGTCAGCTGCATCCATGCCCCGGCATCCACCATCTGACCCATCAGGTCATAGTGTTCCTCGATCCAGCGCAGCCGTTCGGGATGGGTGATGATGGGATGGAAGCCGGCGGCCATACAGTCGAAGACGGCCTCGGCCATGCGTGGGGGGGCTGTATTGTGGGGCGGCTCGAAGAGGAAATAACGTGTATCGGCCAGCGTCAGCCGCTCGTCGCGACGCAGGGCTCCGGCCAGACCCGTGATCAGATGGACATCGGCCCCGGTTACCAGCCGCAGGGGGATGGTCGCCTTCTCCAGCTCGATCCGCAGACTGTCGACCGCGGCCCGTATGCCTGCCGAGGTGTTGTCGTAGTAGCCGGGCATCATGTGCGGGGTGCAGGCCGTGACGGTGATCCCGTCCGCGACGGCGATGCGGGCCATCGCCAGCGACGTCTCCAGATCGGGTGCTCCATCGTCGATGCCAGGCAGGATATGACAGTGCAGATCGATCACGATCGAATTCCTAAGGTCGCCGCCGGATTGGCATGATGCCCGGAGCGCGTTCTAATCTTGCAAGCGTGGCATCGGCATGGCCGTGCACAAACGTGCTCAAGGCATTACGGTTCAGGTCAGGTCCGCGCGTGCGTCCTCCAGCAAGCCCGAACGCCCCGCCACGCAGACCTGATCCAGTGCTCCCATGATGTGATAGAGAGAACTTGCCGGGGCCGCTTCAGGCAGGAATGTCCCGTGCTCGTCCAGCTTGTCTCGCCAGGTGCCGTTTGGCGACAGATAGCGCCGCAGTGCCCGCATGGCCTTGGCCGCATCGTCAAGGCGCAGTTCCCGTTCTTCGCCCTGGCTGTGCGCCGCCATGTTCAGGGCCGCCCGCAACCACTCCGACTGGGGCCAGAGCCGGGCACGCCCCGTGGCCATGGTCAGGTCCTTATTCAGCGCGTCCACCGCGACCAGCCGACGCGGGTCGACCCCACGCATTCCATGATCATACAGAATGCGCGCAGCAGCCACAGCGCGCGCGTCGTCGCGCGTGCGCCAGTACTGGGACAGCAGCCAGGACCATTCGAACTGATGGCCGGGCTCGATCAATCGGCCGTCTTCGCCGGCGGCGGGCTTCCAGTCGGTGTCGAAGAACTCATGCAAAGCACCCGTTCGAGGGTCGATGAGCGTGGTCAGGGCCAGGTTGGCGATATGGTCCGTGATTTGCGACCAGCGGGGATCGATGCCGCGGGCTTCCCAGGCCTGAGCGGCCTCGAAGAGGTGCATGTTGGCGTTGGACTGATACGGATGGCTGCCGACTTCGGGCCAGCCGGATCCCGGTGAGGGTTGGGTCGCCAGCAAGGTCTCCAGCATGATACCGGCATGGGTCTCGCATCGCTCGACCATGACCCCGGCCTCGTGTGCCGCAGCGAGGGCCAGCAGTCCGAACGCCTGTTCATACAGCGGGGCACTGTCGTCCAGCACGGAACCGTCCAGTTCCAGCATGTTGCGGATCGCGCCATCTGGCCGGACGTAGGCGTCGAACAGACGATCGAGCCCCGCTTCCACCCGCGCTCGCCAAGGGCCGGTCCATCCCAGCTGTCCTGCGCGGCAGAAGACGAAGATCTGGCGAGTCTGGACCCTGGCGCGCCGCTTTATCTGCGCGGCCCGACCGTCCAGATCCAGCGCCTCGACGAAGCCGCCCTGGTCGTCCACGCCCAAGGTCGACCACAGCGGCAGGGCGGCCGTGCGCATCCAGTCCGCGAAACGGACATAAGGCTGTCCTTCACGCAGGTCTGGTGCATCGGCATGATGCGGGGCTTCGGCCTTGATCCGCTCCACCAGAGACTTGATCTCCTGCGACCGGCCCAGATCGGCGACCAGAACAGCGTCCGGCTCCACGATCACAGCAAGATTTTTCAGTCCTATGGTTGCGACGACCATGCCCTCGGGCGCGCGGACGAGACATGTCTCGCTGTCGATGCCTATGTGCAGGCCCGAGGCACCGGTGCCCGTCGCCAGAACCGAGTCCCACGCCCCCAGGTCGGACCAGTCGAAATCGACGGGCAGCACGCTGGTGAGGTTGCTTTTTTCCATGACGGCATAGTCGATCGACAGGCGCGGCGCGGCGCGAAAGGCCTCGGTCAGTCTGACAGTGTCGTCATCTGGTTCGGGCGGCAGCGAGGCCCGCGCGGCGGCGGCCATTTCGGGAGCGTAGATGTCGATTTCTGCCAGTAGCGTTTGTGCACTGACGATGAAATTGCCGCTGTTCCACAAATACCCCTCGGCCACATAGCGGGCGGCTGTCTCGGCATCCGGTTTTTCGACAAACCGTTGGACAGCCACCAGACCTGATCCCGCCGGACAAATGTATCCATAGGCCGATGAAGCCTCGGTGGGCGCGATTCCCAACGTAACGATCCGCCCTTGCCTGGCTTCGACGGCTGCGATCGTCAAAGCGTCGCGAAAGGCCTGAGCATCGGGAATGTGATGGTCTGAGGCAATGATCGCCATGACGCCTTCAGGATCACGCCGTGCCACCAGAGCCGCCGCCGCTGCCATCGCGGGCCCTGAATCGCGGGGCTCGGGTTCGAGAAGCAGGGTCGCCGAAACCTCCAGCTCCGCCAACTGGGCCGCGATCGCATCGGCATATCCGGTCCCGGCCACAACGATCAATCGGCGTTCGTCCTGGTGGCCGGCGATCATGGGAGCCACACGCAGGACCGTTTCTTGAAACAGTGATCGATTGCCAGCCAGCGCCAGAAACTGCTTCGGCCGCCTGGGCCGTGAGGCGGGCCAAAGACGTGATCCGGCACCGCCACACATGATTACTGGATAGAAGGTCATCATTTCCCCACGCCGGTTCGCGTTGCCCGTGTCTAGACTAATTTTGTTTCAGGTCGGATTTGTTCAGTAAAAAAAGCGCACTCCGCGCGATGCGTCGAACCGAGGCAGGCAAGTGACAGTCTTTCGGGAAGCGATTAGAAGGCGCGGAACGCAGACCAGATCGGGTCGTTGCGACGAGTTGGAATTGGTTGCCTTCATCACGCCGTTGGCACCTGAAGGCATAACAAGGGTGTTGCCGGGGTCTAGCCGGCGGCCGGGATGATCGATTTTGAGCAAGCTGCCAAATCTGCTTCTTCGGGGCCTCAAGATCGGTGCGCGCGCTGGCATCCGCTTCGCCGCCGTGGTCGGAGGCTATATGATCGCCTCCGGGCATGCTCTTGGCATTCCGTCGATCGCGGCCGCCTTTCAGGATGCCGCTTTCTACGCAGCGGGTTTTGCGGTTCTGGGTTTTGCCCTGGATATCCTGTTTCGCACTGACAAGGCGCTATGGCGCTACGTATCCATTGTCGATGTGGGACCGATTATACGCACTTCGGTACTGTCTACGCTGGTGTTCCTAGCCCTCACGTTTCTGCTTGACCGTGGCGAGGCATTGCCGCGCTCTACGCTGCTGTTCGTACCTGTGCTCGATATCGGAATGACGCTGGCTCTCGTGCTGCTCAGGCGCATGATCCATGATAAGGAAGCCTTGGTTGCCATCGCCCCTTTCCTGGGGGGGGCGTCACGTCGAACGCCTCTGATTATACTGGGAGATATGGGACGGGCCGACACCTTCCTGCGCGAGCTTTCGCGCGGCGAACAGACGTACCAGCCCATTGGAATCGTCACGCACACCCCGGGTGCGGCGGCCCGCGAACTGCGTGGGGTCAAGGTGCTGGAGTCGGTCGACGTCGCCGCCATAATGCTGGATGACATGCTGGGTCACGGCCTGACGCCGGCGATGGTGTTTGTCGATGACCAGCTGCAACCATCGGACTTCGGTGCCGAGCGTCTGGGACAGCTGCGTCTGCGCGGTGTCAAGTTGCTGCGGATCAGTAGTCTGGTCGAGGAAGGCAGCCAGGGCGACGAAACGGCCCTGCGCGAATTTGCGCTCGAGGAATTGTTGGCCAGGCCTCCGGTTCAACTGGATGACGGCCCCCTGCGTACGCTGGTTGAAGGCAAGCGAGTTCTTGTTACGGGCGCAGGCGGATCGATCGGATCAGAGGTCTGTCGTCAGGTCGCCAGCCTGGGCTGTGCGCATCTGGCCTTGCTGGACAATGCCGAGTTCAGTCTGTTCAGTATCGATCAGGAGATCGGCCATCGCTGGCCGGAGCTGTCGCGGGCCGAATATCTGCACGACGTCCGCAATCGGTCGCTGCTGGCCAGTTGCTTCGAGGCGGAGCGTCCCGACATCGTCTTCCACGCCGCCGCCCTGAAGCATGTGCCCTTGATGGAGCGGCATCCGTGCGAGAGCGTGCTGACCAATGTCGTCGGCACCTGGAATGTCGCCGAGGCAGCCAATGCTGCGGGCGTCAAGCACATGGTCTTCATCTCGACAGACAAGGCGGTCGATCCGCCCAACGTCATGGGAGCCACCAAACGTCTGGCAGAAGGCGTGATCCGGGCGCAGCAGACGGCGGTGGGCAGCACGCGGTTCAGCGTCGTGCGGTTCGGGAATGTGCTGGGCTCGGCCGGTTCGGTGGTGCCGACTTTCCGGGCACAGATCGAGCGTGGCGGACCAGTCACGCTGACCGATCCCGAGATCGAACGCTATTTCATGACCATTCCCGAGGCGGTGCAATTGGTACTGCATGCCACGGCGCATTCGGCAGGGCAGCCGGACGGGCCCTTGGGCGTCTTCGTCCTGGACATGGGCGAGCCTGTGAAGATCATCGACCTGGCCCGACAGTTGATCGGCCTGTATGGCAAGGTGCCGGACAAGGATATCGAGATCCAGATCACAGGCCTGAGGCCGGGCGAAAAACTGTTCGAGGAATTGGTCGATTCCAGCGAGGTCTCGGAGCCTGCCGGGCCCAGTCTGATGCGGGTCACAGACCGCATCGCCGGTGCCAGAATGACGCAAGCTACCGTCAGTGCGCTCGAAACAGTAGCCAAGACCGGCGATAGCGTGGCATCACGGGCGATGGTTTTCGATGTGCTTGCGCAGGTGCGGGCCGTTGAGCCGGATGCTGTGACGACGACGCAGGCGGAGGTCATTGGTCAGGTCTGACGCTCCGGCAGATCCCGATCGCGTCAGTGCGAGATATCCTTGGCGTGGATGACCTTGTCTATCGTCATCCATAGAATGCGCAGGTCCAGCAATAGCGTCTGCTGATGCAGGTACGCGACATCCAGGACAACCTTGTCCGGGATCGGGATTTCATCTCTGCCGTTGACCTGGGCCCAGCCGGTCAAGCCAGGGCGCAGCCGGTGCACGCCGTGCTCGGTCCGCAGTGCGATCAAATCGTCCTGATTGAACAAGGCAGGCCTTGGCCCGACGATCGACATGTCCCCGACCAGTATGCTCCACAACTGGGGCAACTCATCCAGGCTACTTTTTCTCAGAAATCCGCCGATGGGCGTCAGCCAGGACCGTGTGTCGGCCAGCAGATGGGTCGCCACAGGCGGCGTATCGATCCGCATCGAGCGAAACTTGGGCATGCGAAACAGGCGATTGTCGCGCCCGACCCGGTCGGACCAGTAGATCGCGGGGCCCTGCGATGTCAGGCGGACCGCCACGGCCACACCAGCCATGACCGGCGCAAGAGCGATCAGCGCTGAGCCAGCCATGAGGACGTCGAACAGGCGCTTCATGGCGTCAGCGGACTTTCAGCACATCGCGCATGACGCCGATGATCCGCTCAATCTCGGCAGGTGTCATGTTTGAACCCGAGGGCATGCACAGGCCGGTCTCGAATATTCGGTCGGATACAGCATCGTTGCCGTGTGCGAAGTGACGGCATCCGGCAAAGACCGGCTGCTGGTGCATGGGCTTCCACACTGGCCGGGCTTCGATCATCTCCTCGGCCAGGCGAGCGATGATCTGGCTGACGGAAACGCCTGAGATGGCCGGGTCGATGGTCAGGGTCGACAGCCATCGGGTCGAATAGCTCCAGTCGGGCTCGGGCATCCACTCCAGGCCGGCAATGTCGCCCAGGCCGTCGCGGTAGGCCTCGAAGACGCCGCGACGTGCTTCGACACGTTCACCCAGAACCTGAAGCTGTCCGCGACCGACACCCGCCAGGATGTTCGACATCCGGTAGTTGAAGCCGATCTGGCTGTGTTGATAGTGCGGGGCCGGATCGCGGGCCTGAGTGGCCAGGAAGCGTGCCTGGGTGATCAGCGCCTCGTCGTCGGACACCAGCATTCCGCCGCCCGAGGTGGTGATGATCTTGTTGCCGTTGAAGGAGTAGATGCCCATCCGGCCAAAAATGCCCGAGGGTTTGCCCTTGTAGCGTGCGCCCAGGCTTTCGGCGGCATCCTCGATGATCGGCACACCATGCCGGTCGCAGATTTCGACCAGAGCATCCATGTCGGCACTCTGGCCGTACAGATTCACAACGATGACCGCACGGGGCATCCAGCCCTCAGCTTTCGCCGCGTCGAAGGCGCGCTCCAGGGCGACAGGCGACATGTTCCAGCTACCCGGCTCGCTGTCGATAAAGACCGGTTCGCCACCTTCATATACGATCGGATTGGCCGAGGCCGAAAAGGTCAGGGTCGAGCAGAAGACCTTGTCTCCCGGCTTCACGCCCAGCATGCGCACCGCCAGGTGTATGGCTGCAGTGCCTGATGAAAGGGCGGCGGCGTGGCCGACGCCGACCAGATCAGCGACCTCGCGCTCGAAGGCATCGACATTGGGACCCAGGGGCGCAATCCAGTTGGTGCGAAAGGCCTCTTCCACGAAATGCAGTTCCGCCTCGCCCATGTGCGGCGTGGAAAGGAGGATAGGCGTGCCGATATCGCGCCGGTTCAGGACACGGACAATCCGGCCCTCGCCATCGATAAGCGGCAGATGATTGATCTCGTGCCGATCCATCAGGGCCAGCGCCGCCTTGCGGCTGGTGTCGTCCGGTGCGGTGACGGAGGACAGCGGCGGCAACATCTCCAGCGTATCGCCCATTTCCGCGCCATTCAGGAGCAGGCGGCGCAGATCGCCGTCCGTGACCGTGCGAAGGAAGCGGCCCTCGTCATCGACCAGCAGCAGCATCTGCATGCCCGAAGCGTTGATCGTCGCCATGGCGTCGCGGATGGTCGCGGACCGCGCGGCGCTGAAGTCACTGAGTTCGGTCATGCGGGATCTTTCAGAGAGGCCGGAACGCCCGTCCAGGTCTGTCCGGCCAGGACGTCGCGCGTGACCACGGCACCGGCACCGATGATGGCATCGGCTTCGACGGTCAGACCGGGCAGTACGACGGCACCTGCACCGATCAGGGCGCGGGCTCCGATGCGAACGCCGCCGCCCAGCGCGCAGTTGGGTGCAAGATGAGCGAAATCCGCGACTTCGCAATCATGATCGACGATCGCGCCGTGATTGACGATCACGCCAAGACCGAGACGCACGTCAGGCCCGACGACACAGGTGGCCGCCAGAAACGCGCCGGCACCGACCTCGGCAAACCGTGAAATGGTGGCGTCAGGATGGACGATGGAGGCCGCTCGCCCCCCAATCTGGATCACAGCTCTGGTCAGGCGTTCACGCGCTGTCCCCGAGCCGACGGCCACGTGAAAGGCCTGGCCGGACATGGCGGCAACGACTTCCGGCACGGCGATCCTCAGGCCCAGCCATGACAGGCCTTCGCGCTCGGTCGCGCCATCTCGCGCCACGATGTCGGACAGCTCTGCGCCCGACGCCAGCAGCGCGTCCAGAACCACCTTGCCGTGGCCACCTGTCCCGATCAGATGGATCATCTTCAGTATCCGTTGACCTTCATCATCAGCGTCGGCCCCAGAGGCGCGGATGCCAGCAGATCGGCAATGCGTTTCGCCGCCTGCCCGTCGCCATAGGTGTTTTGCGCGGGAAAGCGACCCTGATCGAGGGCCGCAGCGATGGCCTCGGCCAAACGGACTGGCGAACTGTCGACGTCGGCCACATTGGCATTGCGCTCACGCATGTTCTGGCGCGGGCCGACATTGACCACCGGTGTGCCGAAGCTGGCGGCTTCGATGATGCCGGCGCTGGAGTTTCCAATCATCAGGTCGGCGGCAGCCATGGCAGCGATGAAATCCGGCCTGGCCAGATGGGTCTTCACGACGACGCCCGGTCGTTCCTGCATCTTCAACACCTTCCGGACACCCTCGGCACCGGCGTCAGCATTGGGCATCAGGGCCAAGACCTGCACGTCGGCCCGAGCCAGAGCTTCGAGGATGTGACGAGTGTGATCTGCCGCCGCGTCGGCCTCTTGCAAGACGGGGTGATAGACCATCAGGGCAAATCGTCGCGACGGGTCGAGGCCATGGCTCTGTGCGATGGCGGTGCGGTGCGGAGGGGGCGAATCCGTCAGACCATCCAGACCGGGTGCCCCTGTCACATGAACATTGCCTGCGGCTTCGCCCATACGCATCAGCCGATCGCGCGAGCCTTCGGTTGCCGTGAAATGCAGATGGCTGAGCCTGGATATGGCATGTCGCACCGGCTCGTCGACCGTGCCGGACAGTTCGCCGCCGTGGATGTGAGCCACCGGAATATTCAGATGCAGCCCTGCGATGGCCCCGGCCAGCATCTCACCCCGGTCGCCGAGGAGTAGAACGATGTCAGGACGGATGGCCTCCAGGGCATCGGTGAAGGCCGTCACCATCGTCCCGATATTGCGGGCCATCGTCGCGCCCGTCGCCGGGGTCAGGGGCACAGGCACACGAGCCTGGATGTCCAGACCAGCCGCCTCGATTTCCTCGACCGTGTGGCCATGATCGGCCGACAGATGCATGCCCGTCACGATCATGGATAGCGACAGGTCCGCGTGGCCGCGGATCACGGCCAGGGTCGACTGCATGAGACCAAAATCGGCTCGGGTGCCGGAGATATAGCAGACCTTGCGCATGCTCAGCCCAGGGCCTCGCCGGACAGGTCTTCCCAGATCAGGGGCTGACCCGCATCCACACTGTGCCGCAACGTCCGCCCGATGACGTCGTCCCTATAGCGGGGCGCTATGCCCGAGGCCGGACGCAGCAGGATGAGGTCATCCAGCGTCAGCACATGGCCGGCAGGCAGCGCACTGCGGGCCGTTACGGAACGCCTGGCGACGGCGCGGACAGGCAGTTCGGCCTCAGTCGGTGCCTTGACCGATGAGCCAAGCGCCACCTCGACGTCGCGGATCTGCCGAACCAGATCGGCCAGTTGCTCGACGGTCAGCGACGCCCGGTGATCGGGTCCAGGGAGGGTGACGTCCAGGGTGAAATGTTTCTCGATGACCGTGGCCCCAAGGGCAACCGCCGCCGTGGACACCGCCAGCCCGAGCGTGTGATCGGAATAGCCGACCGGCAGCCCCGTCGCCTCGGCGATCGTGCGCATGGCTCTGAGGTTCACGTCGGACGGTGCCGCCGGATAATTGGACGTGCAGTGAAGAATGGTCAGCATTTGCGCGAGTGGCGTTGTCAGTCCCGCTTCTGCCCGCCCCTGCGAAATCACCGCGACTGCATCGACGATTTCATCAAGGGTCGCCATGCCGGTCGACACGATCAGGGGGCGGTCCAGCCGTGCCAGGTGCTTCAGGAAGGGGTGGTTGACGATCTCGCCCGACGGCACCTTGATCCGGCGCATGCCGTGAGACACGAGAAAGTCCGCGGCCTCCTCGTCGAAAGGCGTGGACATGAACTCAACGCCAACCTCGGCGCAACGGGCGATCAGGCGCTGGTGCAGGTCTTCGGACATCTCCAGCGCCTTGAGCATGGCGTGCTGGCCACCCTCACCGGTCTCGCGCTTCTGGTAGTCGGCCTTTTCGGCTCCCGGCGCAGCGAGCTTGTCGGCAGAGAAGGTCTGGAACTTGACCGCATCCGCCCCGGCGCTTTTGGCCGCGTCGACCATGGCCAGCGCTCGGTCGGCGTCGCCATTATGATTTACGCCCGCTTCGGCGATGATGAAGACCGTCATCGTTCGATGTCCGCTGCAGCTGTCGGTGGGGTCCAGTTCAGACGCTGGCATGTGTGCGAGATGTCGATCTCCAGGTCCTCGGTCAACTGGCTGGCCATGCGCCCACGCCCGGCGGTCTTTAGCGCCAGTCGCAGCAAGGCTTCCGGCATGGGCCACAGATTGGGGTGTACCCCGATCTCGTCGGCCATGGACTGAACCAGAGCACGTGTGGACAGGGGACGCCCGTCGCTGACCATGAACGTCTGGCCAGAAGCTTGGTCGTGATCAATGCAGACGTGGACGAGGTCAGCCAGAGTGCCGCAAGATACCAGGTCGCGCCGGTTGCGATTGATGCTGCCGAATGGCAGTGGCCACCCCCTACGCACGGCACGATACAGGGTCGCGAGGTTGCCCTTGACGCCCAGCCCTGTGATCAATGGCGGTCTCAGAACAACGATCTCCAGAGACGTTCGCTTCGCGATTTCAGCCAGGCCGCGCTCGGCGTCCAGCTTGGATTGGGCATAGGGGCCGGTTGGCTGCGGTGCGTCGTCGTACCGAAACCCACGACCATGAGTGGCCCCGCCATTCACGTGGGCCGAAGATATGAAGATGAAGCGTCGCACGCCGGCAGCGGCAGCCTGCTCAGCCAGAGCCAGGGTGGCATCCACGTTGGTCCGGCGGAAAGCCGCATGATCCTGAGTATCGGCAGCGGACGTCTGGTGGGCGCGGCCTGCCGTATGGATCAAACAATCCACATTCCTCAAGGATTCAGACCAGTCGATCGCCTGGGCCATGTCGCCCACGACGACGCTTTCGATATCGTTCTGCGTCGGCACCGCCTGGCGCATGGTGACCCGTACCAGCCACCCCCTATCGTTTAGATCGGCAGCCAGAGCGCGCCCGAGGAACCCGTTGCCCCCGGTGATCAGCAGGTGTCGATCGAATCGGTCAGCCACGAACAGGCCCCGTCGGCGTGACAGCAGGACGCCAGCGCATAACGCGGGCCGACATAAAGGCCACGACCAGCCAAAGGTGCGTCACCAGCCCGTTCGAGAAACCGATGGGCGTATTAATGACACTCAGGAGGATGCCGATTACAACGATCGGTGCCGCCAGCAACCACCGAGGATCTGTAGCCTGCTTGACCTTCTTGTAGACCACGCCGGATAGCCAGCCCCAGAGGAAACAGGGCAGAAGTCCCAGGAACTTGAAATCGACGAACAGCGACCCGAAGGCAGAGGGCAGGAAGCCGTAGGTATTCAGACTCAGCAGATGGCCAAATCCTGTAGCCAAGAAGTCGCTGTTTGTCCGACGCACAATGGCCGATGAGATGTCGATGCCATAGGCGGTCCACATCATCGGGCCTTCGTAGCTGGTGAAGATGGTGTTCGACATCACGAAGCCCTGGACCACATACCAGACGAAGACGAAGACCAGATAGGTCAGATCCGGACCCAAGACGGTGAAGAAGACGTCGGCGAGCGGGCCGTTGAAGTTTACTCCCCACGACGAACCGGCGATCCCGAACATGGCGTCAACGCCCCCGACGACATCGGCCCGGACGATGAAAACCCGCGCGAAATAGACGGTCATACAGGCGACCAGAACGCCGATCAGAACGCGTGACGCGGTGTTAAGCTTGAAGATCGGCCTACGCTTCCGTCTTGGTGCCGAGACCTTGGCTCCGGGCACGCCGTTGGCGAAAACGTGCTTGCGCAGCAGGTATGAAAAGCCAGTCACCAGCATGGCGTAGAAAAGTGGATTACGTCCCCCGGCGGAGAGCGACACCATCAGGATCGGCCCGAAACCAAACACGGCGGTGCGCCAGAGTATAGGTCTCGGCCGAAACGTAATCTCACGGACGAGATAGATGTAGGCCGCCGGAGATGTTATGAAGGCGATCTGGAACCACACGGTACTTGCCGACTCCGCCGCACTCAGCAAACCGCCCGCCCGGTCTGACCGGACCTGATAGGAATCGATGAGGTTGAACAGGTCGCGCCCCTGCACATCCATGATGCAGGCAACCAGGGCGATGGCCGAGGCGGTGACCAGAATGCGGTCCGTCATGCGGAAGTCGATGGCGACATCGATGGGCATCGGACGCTGGACCATGCGGCGGGATGCTGCGGTCGCCCCCAAGCAGTAGGCCGCGATGAACAGCAACAGGATCAGCAGGCCGTAGAGTGACATGACCCTGTTCTCGAGCTGGAACGGCAGCACGTAGAACATGACCACGCAGACCGACCAGACGATCAGCATCAGGACGGCGGGGTGAAATTTCATGGAGTATTCCGACGTCCCGTTGGAGCGGCTGGGTTCGTCATCCTATGACGCAGGTAATGACGCGGCGCTCACCGCTTTCCACCATACCGCCCCGGTGGATGCCCTTGGTGTCGAACAGCACAATTGACCCCTCTGGAGCGGTAATGGCCCACAGGCCGCAGGCGATGTCTTGGGCCAGGGGCGCAGTGGGCAGCAGATCGTTGCCGAAGCTACCCTTTTGCCTGAACTTGGCAGGCAGGGCGGCGAACCGCGCGCGCGACACCGCGTCTGTTCCGGCCAGGCCGTTGGAATCGTTTGCCTCGCAGATCAGATCGTCAACAGTGCTGATCTGCATCCGATGTGACCCGACGACATAGCTGAACGGGCCGTTCGTTGGGCCCACATCAGTCATGTAGATGATGGCCTTGAGGTCGCCGCCGGAGGCGTCGCGATGGCAATAGGCCGACCCCGGAAGTTCCGACGGTGGTGTGTCAGGAAAGATATCCTTCCAGAAGGTATCGCTGGCGTCGTTGATCTGGGGATTGACGTCGATGACCTTGCCTGGACGCTGCATGTAGGCCGAGGCGACATCCATGATACCGGCGTCTGTCAGTACGCGCTCGATGACATCGAAAAGGGCCTGCTGCTCGCGCCGTGTCGTTCGGCCACGCGATTCCTCGAACGCCCGCTTCTTTCCGGCCCGCTGTTCCCGGCGTTTGCGCAGGACCTCGAACTGCGGGCTAGCAACTTCGTCCAGCGTGGCAAAGTCCTTGGGTCGCATGGTCACAACATGAATCCCGTCGCGGCCCAGATGGCCCGTACCGGGATCAGCCCGCATGATGCGAGCGGACCGCGCAGGGGGGCGCGCGACCATGTTCTTCAAGGCGTGTCCGACCATGCTTGCGCGACCGCCAAACGTGGCGTCGGATCGAACGTCGTTGGGTATCATCTCGTAGCGGACCAGTCGCTTGATCAGCAACACGGCCATGCTGGACAGGAAGATGGACAGACCACCGATCCTGTTCGCCAGGCTCGGTCTGACGGCCAGATCACGATAGGCATCATGTGCCGCATAATCGACCAGGTCAGGACGCCAGGCCTGCTCCGGAAGAGCCACGATGGCTGCGTCAGGCTCCACCAATCTGTAGCCCTCGCCGTCCATGCAATCCGATCCTTTCGAGGCCCGAGACCCGATGTAAAAACTCTAGCCTGAAACCCTGCCGCTGACGATGGCCATGCAGCAGGTGGCGCAGGCTCTAGCCAATGGCCGCGCCGCCGGTCAAGCGTGGCTTGAACCTCGCAGCGAGACCTAAACTGGCCATTTTCGGCCCAGCGGAGAGCCCGGAGCACCCGTGCCTGACGCATGCAAACCTGACCTGTGCCAATCCTCGCCTTCAGGGCCCAACAGCCGCATCTGTCGACCCAACTCACGACCCATCTGGCTGGCCGCGTCAGACGGCTTGTCTGACTTGAAACCGAACAGAGACATGAACGGGCCGTCGAAACTCCCCTTCAGAACGTGGGTGATGATCCGGCTTTGTCGGTCATCAAGTGAACGGGGGGCAGACGCCCTCAGGAGGCGGTCCGGCATCTCAGCAAGATCCTCGATCGTTCGCAGGACCAGGAAGTCTTCGTCCAACACATAATAGGCCAGGCCGGTGACCGAGGCGTTGCCCAGCAAAGACGCCTGAAGCCCCAATGTGCCCGTTGCGGTGACGCTTACGCCGCATTGGGCCAGCATGGCGTTACCAGTGACCTCATACGGAACCAGGACGACATTGGGGATGGTCTGAAGCCGCTCCAGGAACGCCGCCTGCCGGAAACCGAACTGCAGAGGATGATCCTTGACGACAATCTGGAAGCCCGCCTCGGACAGGCGTTGCGCCAGATCGATCAGCACATGTTCCTGATCGACGAGGTTCAGGTCGTCGAGCCAATAGTCGATCGCCGCCTCGGGAAAGACTTGCAGTCCGAAAAGGACGCGGCGGTTCTTGGGGAAGGTGTCCAGCTTCGTCTGCCAATCGTGTTCGACCATGTCCACGACCCGCGCGTCCGACGGTCTCGCCTTGTGACCCAGCCACATCTGCGCATCCAGGCAACGCAGGTTGAAAGGGTCACGAATGGCTTTGGCATAGAGACTGAAGAAGGCGCCTCTCAGCCGGAAGTACGCCTGCGTGCGGAAGAACTTGGCCTTGGTGAAGATCTTGGCGTTCTGCACATACTGAGGCGCGAATTCTGGGTCTGCGATCTCTGCCACGCGCGCTGCCACTGCGGACGCCTCGGGTGTATGTTTCGTCGTCACCAACTGGCCCCGGTACAGCAACATGCTCATGCCTGGCAGGGCGCTGGCGGTCAGTTCGAAGTACGGAATGCCTCGCGCCTTGCCCATTCGCTCCAGCATGTCAGTGACGTAGCTGTCGATCGGCAGACTGACGATCGCGTCGGGCTGTATGTCTTCCAGAGCCTTGTCCATGGCCTCGGCCATCGCCAGGACCATGGCTCTGGCCTGATCCGTGGGTAGCCAGCGCAATACACGGCAGCGCGCGATCGCATCGGCGATCTCTGCCTCTGTCACTAGCCCGGACGCCTTGTCACCAGAGGCCTTGAACCGCCGATAGGCATCATAAAAGTCGTCCGTGACCCAACGGTCACCGCGACCACGGGTGTCGGTCAGGACCGTGATCCGATCTATGCCCATATTGCGCCCGACATGGGTCCACCAAGGCTCGGTGCGGAAAATCGCATAGATCAGGACGTGCTTCACGATTACTCCTTGGCCAGGAACCAGGCCGCCGTCCGGCGCACGCCTTCGGCATTGGGGATGGTCGTCGGGCCATGAACGGCCTCGATGGGAGAGGTGTCGTAAAGATACTCGGTCAGCATGTTCTTCAGTCGCGGCGTTGTGAGGGGCGCAGGCAGCCCGAGACGGCTGGCCATGTCTCCGGCGAATGCCAGGGCTCTGGCAAGAGGCAGAGGAAGCGTCGCGATGCGACGACCGAAGGCGTCTGCGAAGCCGTCGGCCCAGGCTCGAAGTTCGATCGGGTCGCTGTCGGCCAGATAGAAGGTGCGGCCATGGACAGCCTCGGTCGGGGCTGTCGCAAGACTGCTGAGCTGAGCCGTCAGGTTCTCGATGTAGGAGTAGGATTTGCGAAGTGGCCGACGGCCGATGTGGAAATACAGGCCCCTGCGGATCAGTCCGAACATGCCGGTATAGTAGGGACTCATTCCCGGTCCCCAGATGGTGGTGGAGCGCACGATCACCCATTCGCGTCCAGCGCCGTCGGCGCTCCGCACGCGACGTTCTCCCTCGGCCTTGGAATGCCCGTAACCCCCGACAGGGTCGTAGTCCGTATCAGACTCCGGCTGGCTTCCTGGTTGATGCACCAGTTGGGACGATGCCCAGATTATCCGCCGCACATAAGTTGACGTGGCCACGGCATTCATCAGGTTGGTCACACCTTCGGTATTGGCGCGATATCCGTTGACGGCTTGACCCTTGAGGTCGGTCTCCGCCGCCATGTTGAAGACGACTTCAGGCTGGAACTGGTCGAGAGCATAAACGAGGGATTCGGAGTCCAGCAGGTCTCCAAGCAGCGTGTCAGGACGTGCTTGTCGAGACAGGCCACGCACCTCGTGCCCTTGCTGCCACAGATGTTGCATCAAGGCGTGGCCGACAAAGCCGCTGGAACCGGTGACCAGTATCTTCATGCGTGTTCGCCCTTGCCCACGTGACCGTTCAGCGTTGGGAGGACGCTCCAATTCAAGAGCGCGTACAGTCCGCTGGTGACGACCATTGCCCAAGCCGCGCCCCACAAACCGTAGAGATGGGTCAGCCCGATCAGCAGAGCACCGCCCGTCGCAAATGCAACCGCCTGTCGGTGAAGCACCCAGCGTTCCAGATGCTTGGCATTCATGATCAGGGCCGCAAAATCAGCCGCCCCGCGCAGCACAAAGCCCAAAAGCATGACTGATACGAGCGCCAGATCGACCTGAAACCGCGCCGACCATTCGCCTTGCGTCAGTTGATCGGCCAGCCACAATGCCGCAAGCAGCAGCGGCGTCGCTATCAAGGTGAGGCGATATTCCTTGAGCACCCGCCTGGCCAGCGACTGCGTTGGCTCGGTCTTTGCTGCGGCGAAAACCTTTGGCGTGATCCGGTTGAATGAGGCGATGTTGAACGTCTGGTAAGCCAGTGAGACCAGCAGGGCATGGCGAAAATAAAGCCCGGTCTGATCGAGGGTGAGAAGCCCCCCGACTGCGAGGCGGTCGAACTGGAGCACCAGAATGGCGATCAGCCCGATCAGAAAATGCGTCATCGAGGCCCTGTGCTGGCCAAATATGTCCTTGCCCAAATCGAACCCAGTCGTCTTGGGCGCTGGCTTTCTGAAACGCACGAACATGATGGCCAGAACCGCCGTGCACAGCACGGCTCCGATCGTCCAGACCATCATGACATAGCCGAGGTTGAACATCGGCTGCATGAAGACCGCTGCACCCAGGATCATCGCAGCCAGAAGCGCATTCTTGACAGCCACCACCACCAGCATCGGCGCATAGCGAGGGTTGATCAGGGCATACTGGTAAACCTGATTGGACAGGTGTTCGCCGACCACCACCACGACCGCCATCAGCAGAATGGTCCATGGCGCATGCGTCCAGAACAGGACGGCCAACACGAACAGCGGGATCATGACGACCCAGTTGAAGGCGAAGAATTTCAGTGCCTGTGTAACGTGGCGATCCATCACTCCGTCGGTTTCGCCAGCCGCACGTCGCTGGATGTCGATCTGACGTTCGAAATTGAAGGCAAAGGCGAACAGACCCACCAGCGTCGCGATCAGGCCGAACTGACCGGCCTGATCGACGCGCAATCCATAGGCGGCGGTCAGGACGGTGCCGGCCCGCGCGGCCACATCGATCAGTTTGACGAAGACCAGATAGAAGTCGCGGTTCGCCTCCGGGACGGCGGCGGTCACCAGGCGGTCCAGCCGCCGTCGACGGCCAGAACCTGACCGGTCACATAGGAAGAGGCCTCGCTGGCCAGGAACAACAGCGGCGGGCACATCTCCTCGCCCCGCGCCATCCGGCCCATCGGCACGCGTGCGGAGTATTTGTCTCCGAACACGGAGTTCTGCCCGCTGGAAACCCCGCCCGGAACGAGACAGTTCACGCGAATGCCCTTGTCCGCCCAATGGGTTGCCAGCCATTTCGTCAGCCCGACGACAGCAGCCTTGGACGCCGCATAGACAGCGGGTGTGTTGATTGGACCGCCCAGATAGTCCGAGCCTTCGTAGATGCGGCTGTCAGGGCCGACCAGCCCGTAGATGGAGGCGGTCTGGACAATGCGCCCGCCGCGTCCGGCCTTCAGCATTTCCTTGCCCACGGCCTGGGCCATCAGGAACATGCCGTCGATGTTGACCCCCATGACCTCGCGCCAGGTGTCCAGGCTGTAGGTTTCGAACGGCTCGAAGAAGGCGCGAACGTCGGCGGTCTTGGTCGCCGCATTGTTGACCAGAACGTCGATCCGCCCGAACCGGGCCATCACAGCCTCTACGGCTGCGGCGACCGAGGCGGGATCGGAGACGTCGCAGCGGAAACCTGCGGCCCGGTCTCCGATCTCCGAAGCGACCGCCACGGCGGCGTCTTCAATCAGATCGACGACGGCGACGTTGGCGCCGGCTTCAACCAAGGCGCGGCAAAACAGTTGGCCCAGTATCCCGGCGCCGCCTGTCACCAGGGCGACCTGTTCGTCGAGGCGAACAGGGGCGAATGTCGGTGCGTCGGCCATCAATTGTGTGTCCGGAAGACGGGCTTGATCGCCGCCCCGTTCAGATGGCTCTCGACCCCGTCCTCAAGAGCTCGGGCATAGACGGCCAGCGCTCCTTCGAAAGCCTCCATCGTCTGAGCCAGTTCGGCTTCGCCGTGTGACTGCGAGATGGCCAGCCAGGGCATCATGACGCCTCGCTTCAGCATCTCCTGGGCGAACAGGGTCCGCATGGGCAGGGAGGGCTGGCCCGAGGCATCGCGGGTGACATAGTTCAGGGCGACGGCCGGGCCCTCCATGAAGATGTGATCCTGCACGCCATGCCTGGCCGCAACCTCGGCCAGTCCAGACTTCAGCCGCGCGCCATAGTCCCACAGATGACCCGGCACATCTTCGGCGGCATTGATGCGCGTCGCCTCGACGAAGGCTCCCAGCGCCGGCATTTCTGCGCCGTGGGTGGAGGACAGCAGGAAGGTCCGCTCCATCCCTGGCTCGACGATGGAGCCGACCTGCATGTATTCTCGCTTGCCGACCACGGCGGCCAGCGAAAAGCCATTGGCCATCGCCTTGCCATAGGTAGCCAGGTCCGCCTCGATCCCGAAGAAGTGCTGCGCGCCCTTCAGGTGCCAGCGAAAGCCGGTGATCATCTCGTCCAGGATGAACAGCGCGCCCTCCGCATGGGCCAGCGCCTTGACCTGATGCAGGAAGTTGCCCTGGTTCTGAGGGCAGGCCGAACACGGCGTTTTCGGCCACTGCGCCTGCGTCGGGCAGCCGGGGCAGGGGGTGATGTGCGTCGCGGGCTCCAGCATGACCGCCGCGATCTGGCCGGGGTACTGGTCGAACAGGGCCTTCAGCGAGCCAAGGTCGTTGTAGTCGAATACCAGGGTCGTCGCAGCCTGATCCGCCAGGGTGCCGCGCTTGATCGCCGTGACCCCGATGAACCAGTCGTCAAACGAGAAGAAGGGATGCTGGCGCGGTACGCAGACGTAGCGGCGGCCGGTATAGGCCCGTGCAATCTTCACGGCGGCTGTCGTTACGTTGGAGCCGTTCTTGCCGAACTTGACCATCTCCGCACAGGGGATCAGGTCGCAGATCAGCTCGGCCGCCTCGAGCTCGATCTCGGTGGCGCGCGTCAGATTCACGCCGTTTTCAATCTGGCGGATCGCGGCGGCATTCACCCGGTCGTCGGCATAGCCGATGGTGACGGCCCGCAAGGCCATGCCGTAGTCCAGATACTTCGTCCCGTGGGTATCCCAGACATAGGCCCCCTTGCCGCGGGTCAGCACAGGCGGCGCGCTGGACGGAAACTGGTCGTCACCGCGCGAATAGGTGTGGGCCCCACCCGGAATGGCCCTGTGCAGCCGGGCACGCAGGGCCGCAAAATCGGCCTGAGTGTTGGAAACGGGATCAGGGTCGGTCGTCATCGGAGGTTCTCAGACCCGCCAGAGCGGATAGGGCTTGTCCTGGTGTTTCGTTACGGCAGTCTTGGGGTTGCCGATGTAGAGGGTGTTGGCGGGCAGGTCACGGTCCAGAACCAGGGATTCGGCTGCGATCTGGCAATGGTCGCCGATGGTACAGGCTCCGAGCACGGCCGCTCCGGGTCGCAACGTCAGATGGCGACCCAGGGTCGGGAAGACGTCATTGTTCGAACCGATACCGCATCGCTGGTACGCCACGAAGAAATCGCTGTAGTGGCCACGCCCCAACACGGTCCCCAGCGGATGCACCAGCAGGAAGACGCTGGGCAGTTCGACCTCGTAGTAGGCGTCCAGGCCGTGAAGGGCCTTGTTCAACAGGAACAGCTTTGAACACAACGAAGCTGGTGCGCCCTGTCGATGGAGCTCGTTGGCCAGCAGATACAGCCACATCGCATATTGGTCGCCGTGGAGATGACTGAAGACCGTGTTCTGGCCGTCGAAGAAGTAGCGGTTGTCGATGTGACTGAAGCAGTGGTCCAGACGGGCCAGGGCTATATCGACCGCAGATCGCAACTCGTCTGCGGCTACGCAGTCCGGGTCCGGGAACATGGCATTGAGCTGTGCAGCCGCATAGGTAGCCAGCCCCGCCGCATCCAGACTGGACCGCACCGGTCGCGTCATGAGCGGCTGCCCTTCTGGTTGCGAACGTTGACGCCGTTGGTCGCCAGATAGGTGCGAACCTTGATCGGGCTGTGGTCGGTGAAGATGAACATCGACGAGATGGTGATGGCCGATGCTCCGGCCTCCAGTGCAGCCTTGCAGTCGTCAAGGCTGCCAGCGCCCGAAGAGGCGATCAGCGGGATGTCCAGCCTGCCGGCAAGTGCGTCGATCATTTCCAGATCGTAGCCGTTCATCATGCCGTCTCGGTCGATGGACGACATCAGGATTTCGCCCGCATGCAGGTCCTGCATACGCAGGGCGAATTCGACCGGATCGTGAGCGGTCTGGACGTTGCCGCCGTGCCCGAAGACGCGTTTGCGACCGAATTCGTCGGCCTTGTAATCGATCGAGACGACGATGCACTGGTCCCCGAAACGGCTGGCGGCCTGGGTGATGAAGTCCGGGTCGTCGATGGCTGCGGAGTTGATGCTGACCTTGTCCGCGCCGCTTTTCAGCAGGGCCTCGATCTGGGCCAGGGTGCGCACCCCACCGCCGGCCGTCAGGGGCACGAAGACCTCCTCGGCCACCCGCTCGATGATGGAGCCGGCCACGGTGCGCCCCTCACCCGAGGCGTCGATGTCGACGAAGATCAGTTCGTCCACGCCGTAGCTGTCATAGACCTTTGCGGTCGAGACGGGGTTGCCCGCCTCGCGCTGATCGTCGTGGAAGCGGCGCATCTTCACCAGACGACCGTTCCGGATCAGGAATTTGGGGATGATCCGCTTCTTGAGCATCAGAATTCGTGCGCCAGCCAGTTCTGCAGAAGCTGCAGGCCGTTGTCCTGGCTCTTCTCCGGGTGGAACTGGGTCGCTACCAGATTGCCGCGTCGTACCGCCGCCGTCACCGTTCCACCGTGATCAGTTGTGGCGATGAGGTCTTGCGGATCGTGGCAGACCATGTGGAAGGAATGCACGAAATAATAGTCGCGCTCGCCCGACGGCAGCCCCTTGAACAGCCATTCGTTCGGCGCGAACGACACGGCGTTCCAGCCGACGTGCGGCACCTTGGCCGGCGGGGCGACGTCGAGTGGCAGGATTTCGGCATCCAGCCAGCCGAGGCCCTGGTGTGTGCCATGTTCGTGACTGACGCGGGCGAACAACTGCATGCCCAGGCAGACGCCCAGCACGGGCTTCTTAACCTCCAGCGCCAGTCGGTCCAGCACGGGCCGCAGACCCTCCTTCGCGGCAATGGCTTTCATCGCATCGCCGAATGCGCCTACGCCGGGCAGGACCAGTCGGTCCGCCGCCTCCAGTTCGTCGAAGTCGGCCGTTACCACTGCATCCTCGCCGATATACTCGAAGGCGTTCATCAGCGAGCGGACGTTGCCCATGCCGTAGTCGATGATGGCGATGGTCATCGCTTTCGTCCCTACTCGACCTTGGCCTTCGGCGGCCCGACCGGGATGTGGCTCAGGTCCGTACGGTCCCACTTGTCGAAGTCGGGCATCACCGGCCCGGTCTCCATGTTCTTGCGGTCGAACTTCCACGGATGGACCTGGTGGGGTTCCAGATAGGCGTAGAACTCGTCCTCGGTCATCTGGATCTGCTCCAGGAACCAGTCCATCGAGGCCGGGCGCTTGCCGTCATACTGGGCCTCGATTTCCAAGGCTTCCTCGCGGGTCTTGCGGCCGTTGCGGATGTCGATCGACAACAGGTGATTGGCCCGACCATAGCCGCGCTTCACGAACTTGGAATAGTCGCGCATCCCCTGGAAGGTGCATTCGACCTTCTCATAGTCGTACTCAGGCGGCACGCCCTCGACCTCCTGGCCTTTCCAGCCCAGTTCCTTCTCGATAAGGGCGACGTTCGCCTTGGTGTCCCACTCGATATAGTTGCCCAGGCAGATCGACTGGACCTTCAGTTTGATCAGGTCCTTGCGCTTGGGATAGTCGAACATCCACAGGTCGCGGCGCTCGACCCGGCCCTGCAGGAACTCGTACATGTCGTCGGCGGTGATGCCCTGGTTCATCAGGCGGTTGAACCGCTTCTCGTCGACCTCCTCCATTTCTTCGAAGGTGTACCAGCTGTGGTATTCGGCGGTGCTTTCGCCCCAGAACAGCAGCGGCACCTCGAAGCGGACGGCCATGTGCATGACGCCGGAATAGATGCCGGTGTGGCAATGCCAGCAGAAGTCGCCGCGCCGCTTGAAGCTCTCCAGCATCAGTTCGCGCACGACGTGGAAGTTCGGCGTGAACTCGACCACGTCACAGCCCAGCTGCTTGAAGACCGAGGTATTCAACTCGTCGATCTTGGGCCGATAGCCCCAGTGGTTGTAGCGCACCACGAGCGGCTTCAGCTTCAGCACCTTGATGATGTAATAGAGTTGGAAGACCGAGTCCTTGCCGCCTGAGTAGGGCACGATGCAGTCGTACAGGCCCTTGCCCTTGTGGGTTTCCACGATCTCGTCCAGCTGACGCTGACGGTCGGCCCAGTCGATCTTGTCCTGCTTGAATTCGACCTGGCGACAGACGGAGCAGACGCCCTGTTCGTCATAGGTAATGGTGTCGACGGTCTCGGGGGTGAGGCAGCGGGTGCACTTACGCATGGTCATTCCACATCGGACGGGGAGGTCCGGTCCTGTTGTTCTAGCATGTCGCGGTGGGTGGCGACGGCTTCGACGCAGATGAAATCGACCAGATCGTCGATCTCCTGCGCCTTGTGACGTGCGCTTTCATAGCCCAGCGTGCGTCCGTGGCAAAAGGTCTGCTCGCGGCGAAGGCCCTCGACCGAGGAAATGTAGAGGGTGCCATCCAGCACGAACAGCGGCTCGATGTCCTGCCGACGCGGCATGTCGGCGAACGAAGTGCTAGCATAGGGGGTGATGGACCCGTCGTCGCCTCGTCGCACGGCAAAGGCCGGATGGGTCGCCTCCAGTTTCGAGACGCCAACGATGGCGTCGGCTCCGACCTCGATCATCTGGTTCAACGCCGCGTCAACGTCCGAACCTTCCGTCAGAGGGGATGTTGGCTCCAGCAGGACAACGTAGTCATAGGTCTCGCCGTTCGCCGCCAGGGTGTCGAGCGCATGCAGTATGAAGCCCAGGCTGGGGGCCGTGTCGCTGGCCAGTTCGGCAGGGCGCAGGAACGGGGCTTCGGCACCGTGCGCAACCGCAATGTCCGCAAAAGACTGATCGTCCGTCGAGATAATGACCCGGTCCACGTACGAAGACGACCTTGCCGCTGCGATTGGCCAGGCCAGTAGCGGCTTGCCGGCGAACGGACGAATGTTCTTCAGTGGGAGCCCCTTGGAGCCCTTGCGTGCCGGAACGATGGCCAGAACCCGTTTGCCATTGATCATGGTGTCGCCATCCGGCCGCGCAGTCGCTGCTGCAGCCGGTCCACGATCTTATGTATGGCGAAGCCTATGACGGGGTAGCGGATGCCCAGGTCGGCCTGCGCCTTACGAACCGCCCGGTTCTGGCGCATCAGGCTGGCGAAGTTGCCGCCAGTTGCGCCGCCGGATCGCATTCGCACCATGATTTTGGGCAGATAGACCCACTTCAGCTCCAGAGTGTGAAACGCGCGCATCATGAACTCGACGTCGCCCGCCTGGCGGTAACCCAGGTCGAACACGCCCGCCAGGTCATAGACGCGACGGCGCAGAAACAGCGTCGGATGGGCCGGGTGGTGACCGCGCGCGATATTGGCCTTTGTCGGCTGGCGAGAGCGCCATACGCGCTCGATCTTGTCGGTATCCACGGGATCGACATAGGTCAGGTCGCCATAGACCACGTCAACCGTCTCGTCCTCGAAGGCCGCCATGACATCAGCCAGCACGCTTGGCGAAGCGTAGAAGTCGTCAGAGTTCAGGAAGCCGATGACGTCGCCGGTCGAGCGGGCGATGCCCTTATTATAAGCGTCAAAGATGCCCTTGTCGGGCTCCGACAGCGCAGCGGTCACGCGTTTTCCTTCGCGCGCTACAATGGCCATGGTGTCATCGTTCGATGCGCCGTCGATGATCAGATACTCGAAATCCGGCAACGTCTGTTCATTCACCGAACGCACCGTATCGCCGATGGTCCGGGCGCTGTTCCAGCAGGCAGTGATCAGGGACAATCGGGCCATTGTTAGATTTTCGCCTGAGCCAGCGGCGGGGCCGCACGGTCCTTGTCGGACAGGATCACCGTCTCGACTCCAAGCATCTCGGGCAGTCGATCGGCGATAGACCAGGCCTGTTCCGACGCCTCGTCATACCCACCGTCGCAGGCGTATTCGAACAGCGAGTCCTCCAGCGCATAGAAGCCGTGAGCATACTGAGCCCCTATCCGCACCCAGCCATCTGCAGGCGTCAGTGTGGTCGTCTTCAACTCCAGCGCTGGATCGCTCACGTCCACCACCACATCCACGATGACTCCCGACACCACGCGGATCACCTTGGTTTGTGCTGAGGGAGCCATCTGCACATGCAGCCCTCGAAAGACGCCTTTTCTGGAGAATGACCGCTTCAGGACCATGGTCTCGCTTTCGTACAGCACCTCCAGCCAACCGCGATCGTCCTCGCGCCGGTGGGCCGTGTGATCCAGGCGAACGAAGGGGTCCAAGGCCGTCAGCTCCAGTCCGCGTTCTTGACCAGTACGGCCTTGCGGGCCGCCAGAAGGTCTGCCTCCATCATCTCGTCGACCATGGCCTCGAAGGTGATCTCGGGCTCCCATCCGAGCTTGGCCTTGGCCTTGGCGGGGTTGCCCAGCAAAGTCTCGACCTCGGTTGGACGGAAGTAGCGAGGATCGACGCGCACGATGGTCGCGCCCACCTTGATCGCGGGACAGCGGGTCTTTGCATGGGCGGGATCGATGGCTTCGACAATTCCGACCTCATCCACGCCCGTGCCTTCCCAGCGCAGGGTCACACCGATACGTGCGGCCGAAACCTCGACGAACTGACGCACGCTGTATTGCTTGCCGGTGGCGATGACGTAGTCCTCCGGCTCGTCCTGCTGCAGCATCAGCCACTGCATCCGGACATAGTCTTTGGCGTGACCCCAGTCGCGCAGGGCGTCCATATTGCCCAGGTACAGGCAATCGCTCAGTCCCTGGGCGATTTCACCCAGGCCGCGAGTGATCTTGCGGGTCACGAAGGTCTCGCCGCGCCGCTCGCTCTCGTGGTTGAACAGAATGCCGTTGCAGGCGAAAATTCCGTAGGCCTCGCGGTAGTTCACGCACATCCAGTAGGCGAACATCTTGGAGACAGCATATGGGCTGCGCGGATAGAAGGGTGTGGTTTCGGACTGGATCGGCTCCTGCACCAGTCCGTACAGTTCGGACGTCGAGGCCTGATAGAACTTCGTCTTCTTCTCCAGCCCCAGCAGGCGGATCGCCTCAAGAAGACGCAGGGTGCCCAGGGCATCGACGTCGGCCGTGTATTCCGGTGTCTCGAAACTGACAGCGACGTGGCTCTGGGCTCCGAGATTGTAAATCTCGTCCGGCTGAACCTCCTGAATGATACGCACCAGGTTGGAGGTGTCCGTCAGATCGCCGAAATGCATCTGGAACCGCACGTCGCCTTCGTGGAGGTCCTGATAGATGTGATCGACCCTATCGGTATTGAACAGCGACGACCGGCGCTTGATGCCGTGAACGTGATAGCCTTTTTCCAGCAAAAATTCGGCCAGATAGGAGCCGTCCTGGCCTGTGACGCCAGTAATCAGGGCGGTCTTGGTCATAAGGGTCTCCAGCGCCGAAACAGGGCCGTCATACAGGAAAAAAGGTCAGATCGGCGTCGCCAATGCCCATCTGTAGCATCGGCGGGTGGTCCTATCGCAGGCCAAGCCCCTTTCACAAGGGTGGCTGTATGCGACATCAAACATAGCACGGTTACGCTTGTCGTCTTTCAGGGCCGCGCTAGTGTGCCTGTGACGAGTTTTCAATCGGGGACTTCCCATGTTCGACACCTTTGCCGCTAATCGCTTCGACACGCTGGATCACGGTAGCTCTGAAATGAGTTCTGATGGAGGGCGGCCGCGCTTCGTCGAAGGGGACGGCCCGGCCACAAATCCCTACTTCGGGGCGATTGCCAGCTACCAGGTGTGCGGCTGCTGCGGCGTCTATCGGGGGCCCACAGATGGGACCGATGGTGGCCAGGGGGTCATACTGAACGGCGACGACCGGGGCGGTTTCGGTAGCAACGGCAAGCCTTCCCTGTTTACGGACGACGCCGGCGCTCAGATCACGCGGACCGGTCAGAGCTGGGCTACCGCTCTGGGTACGGCCGCGGTTGTGACCTACTCCTACCGTGCCAGCGCCGCGACCATGCCAACAGACACCCAGGGCTTCAGCCAGTTCAGCGCGGGCCAGATCGCGGCTGCGGAGCTGGCGTTCGCGGCATGGGCCGATGTGGCCAACATCACCTTCAACCGGGTGACGGATGTCGGCAGCGAATATTCCAACAATGCCACCATTGTGCTGGGCAACTACAGTTCCGGACAGAGCGGTGCCGCAGCCTTTGCCTATCTTCCCGGCGGGCGGCCCGGCGCAACGGCCTCCAGTGCCGTCCAGGGCGATGTCTGGATCAACAATTCCCTGTCCTACAATGCCACGCCGGTCCAGCAGGGCTACGGCCAGCTGACGATGTTGCACGAGATCGGCCATGCCATAGGTCTCAGCCATCCCGCAGCCTATAACGCCTCGGCCGGCACCCAGATCACCTATGGTGCGAACGCGACCTATTTCGAGGACTCCCTCCAGTACAGCGTGATGAGTTATTTCTCCGAGCGCGAGACCGGGGCGAATTATCGTGTCGATGGGGTTGGAACCACCCGCTATGCCTCGATCCCGCAACTCGATGACATCTCTGCGGTTCAGCGTCTGTACGGCGCAAACATGACGACCCGTACGGGCGACACGACCTACGGCTTCAATTCGAATGCAGGTCAGGTCTGGTTCAGCGCAACCAGTTCTGCATCGACCCTCATCTTCGCCGTCTGGGATGCCGGTGGTGTCGATACCTTCGACTTCTCCGGTTACACCTCCAACAGCACCATTGATCTTCGTCAGGCCTCGTTCTCGAGCGTCGGGGGCATGGTCGGCAACGTGTCTATCGCTCTGGGCGCGGTGATCGAAAATGCGATCGGCGGCGCTGGCAACGATACCATCCGCGGCAACTCTGCGGACAACCGGATCACGGGAGGTGGCGGCAACGACACCATCGACGGCGGTCTGGGATCGGACACGGTTGTGTTCTCGGGTGCCAGGTCGTCGTACACCATCACATGGAATGGCCAGGTGGGGACGGTCACAGGGCCGGGCGGTACCGTCACGATCAGGAACGTCGAGTTTCTGGCATTCTCCGATCAGACGATCGCTGCGGCACCTACCGGCGGGCTGATCGTAGCGGGCGATATCACCGACGAGACAGTCAACGGCACCGCTTTGGCCGATACGATTGCCGGCCTGGGTGGGGACGACACCCTCAATGGCCTGGATGGAGACGACACGCTTGAAGGCGGCTCCGGAAACGACATCCTGAACGGCGGTCTGGGCGACGACGTTCTCATCGGTGGCGTTGGTAACGACACTCTGAACGGTGGGGCCGGTATCGACACGGCCGATTATTCGGCTGCGGGTGCCGGGATTGTCGTGAACCTGGTCAATGGAACGGCATCGGGCGGAGGCGGCAACGATACCCTGTCAGGTGTCGAAAACCTGACCGGCACCACGTTTGTGGATAATTTGACCGGTGACGCCAACGCCAACGTCATCCGGGGCGGTGGGGGTTCCGATACCATAAGCGGTGGTGGAGGCGACGATCAGCTGTTTGCTGGTGCACCAGGTCAGACCAGCGCTGCATCCGACCTCATCAAATCGTCCACCACGGCCAATGCAACGATCGAAACGGCCGTGTCTCTGACCGGCAGATTTGATTTGCTGCCAGATGCGAACATTGCAAATTCCACCACGGTTCCGCATGCCACAGTGGTCGCAACGACGCATGGCGGCGTAGAGTATTACGCGGTGACGGTCGCTGCGGGCGACCGCGTCGTTTTCGACATCGACAATGCATCATTCGACAGCACCCTGCGGCTGTTCGATCAGTTCGGCTTCGAGCTGGCCCTGAATGACGACTCTGCGACCGATGGCGGGTTTGCGACAGACTCCTCGATCACGCATGTCTTTTCCACCTCGGGAACCTTCTATATTCAGGTGGCCGAATTTGCGGCCAGTTCGGGCGGCACGTTTACCTCCCAGCCGCCGGCGGCCGGCGGGACCTACACGCTGCACATTTCGGTCCCCAGTGCGCCGGTTTCTCCGATTGTTTCGGTCGGCTCGACACTGAATGGAGATGCCGGCGCAGATCGGCTCGAGGGTGGAACAGGTGCCGATACGCTGAATGGCGGTGACGACAACGACATACTGATCGGTGCGGGCGGCGACGACATTATCGATGGCGGGGCCGGAACCGACACGGCGGTCTTCACTGGCAACCGGGCTGATTACACGATCGGCACGACCAATGGTGTGACAACAATCACCGGTGCCGACGGGTCCGATCGCCTGAGCAATGTCGAGCGCCTTCAGTTCGCCAATGGCCTGTTCGACATCAACGGCGCGCCCGTCACCGGCGGCCCGATCAACGGCACATCCGGGAACGACACGCTTCAAGGGACGTCCGAACCAGATGTCATCAACGGCGGCGCAGGCGATGACATCATCACGGGCGCAGGTGCGAACGACATTATCGACGGTGGCACAGGCATCGATACGGCGGTGTTCTCGGGAACGATCGCAGGATCGACTGTGACCACCTCCAACGG
>Ga0209504_1000044_pt1 | contig 129451 bp, 120 predicted proteins | sample COGITO_mtgs_1005_FD_184791 | JGI IMG/M metagenome (GOLD analysis project Ga0209504, IMG submission 184791) | Pelagic marine microbial communities from North Sea - COGITO_mtgs_100511 (SPAdes) (version 2) | ecosystem: Environmental > Aquatic > Marine > Epipelagic ... | reverse complement strand
GGCAGTGAAGAAGCCGACCTGCTCGCCGGCGAGCTGCACACCGGCCTGGAAAGCTTGCGCCAGACCGGTGCCAGCGACTGCACGCCGGTGGCCCACATGGGCATTGCCGCCTTCCGCCCGGGTGAAGAACCCGGCCAAGTCATCGGCCGCGCCGATCAGGCCCTGGCGCAAGCACAGAACGACCCGAGCCGCCACTGGGTGCGCCTGGACGACTACAACGCGCAACCGACTCAAGGCCTGCACGACTGGCGCACCTGGATCGACGACGCGCTGAACAAGCGCAAGCTGCAGCTGTATTTCCAGCCCGTCACGCAATGCGCGGATCGCAACCGGCTGCTGCACCACAAGGTGCTGGCACGCCTGCTTGATCCACAGGGTGAAGCGATTGCCGCCGGGCGCTTCCTGCCCTGGATCGAACGTCTGGGCTGGACTGCGCGCTTTGACCTGGCCATGCTCGAACACAGCCTGGCGCACCTCAGCCAGCATGCGGCGCCACTGGCCCTGAGCCTGTCGGCCGCGACCCTGCGCGACACCGAAACCCTCAAGCGCATGTTCGACATCCTCAGGCAGCACCCGCAGCAGGCTAGCCTGCTGACCCTGGAAGTGGACGAACGTCACCTACCACCTGCGGCCGAGCTGGAAGCGCTTAGTCAGGGCATCCGTGACACCGGCTTCAGCCTGGGCCTGCAGCACTTCGGCGGACGCTTCAGCCTGATCGGCAACCTGACTCACCTGGGCCTGGCCTACCTGAAACTCGACGGCACCTATATCCGCGCCATCGATCAGGAAAGCGACAAACGCATGTTTATCGAGGCAGTGTTCCGCGCCACCAATAGCATCGACCTGCCGTTGATTGCCGAGATGGTAGAAACCGAGGGTGAGCTGGCAGTGCTCAAGGAACTGGGGCTGTACGGCGCCATGGGCCGCCTGCTGGGTGCGCCAGAACCTTGGAAAGACTGACCTGCCAACGCAAACGGGGTAGTCCGATTTACGGCCTACCCCGTTATCAGGTACAGCGCTTAGCGAGCTGTAGGGTGGATGACGCTCTTTTCATCCACCATAAGGCCTCTGTTGGTGGATGGGTAAAGCGTCATCCACCCTACGCCTGATCTCGAGTGCTCGTGCAACCCGGGGCTCAACTGGCAAATAGATAGCCTTCCACATCCATCCCGGCATCACGCATCTGCGCCAGTTTGTAGCGCAAGGTGCGTGGGCTGATACCCAGGCGCTCAGCAGCTTCCTTGCGCCGGCCGCGCTCGGCGCGCAGGGTATCGATGATCATCTGAAACTCATGTCGGCGCAGGTCATCGCCCAAGGCACCCGCCTCTGCCGGCGAGGCGTCCTGCTGTGCAGGTGCACTATTGACCACCACCGCCAACAGCGGCGGCGCAGGCGGCGTAACGACCGAACCAATAGGCGCCAGCAGGCAAAGATCCTGCGGCTGAATCAGCCCGCCCTGTTGCAGGATCAGCGCGCGCTGAATGGCGTTATCCAGCTCACGCACATTGCCCGGCCAGCTGTGACTCATCAGGCTCATCTGCGCCTGCGGGGAAAGCCGAATCGGCGCGTGGTTCATTTTCTTCACGTACTTGGCCAGCAAGCGCTCGGCCAGCGGCACGATGTCCGCCGGCCGCTCACGCAGCGGTCGCCAAGCCAGCGGAAATACCGACAGGCGATAGTAGAGGTCTTCACGGAAGCGCCCCGCCGCCACTTCCGCAGCCAGATCGCGGTTACTGGTGGCCAGCACACGGATATCCAGTGTAATCGGCTTGCGTGCGCCCACCCGCTCCACCTCACGCTCTTGCAGCACGCGCAACAGCTTGGCCTGTAGGCCCAACGGCATCTCGGAAATTTCGTCGAGCAGAATGGTGCCGCCCTCGGCCAGTTCGAACTTTCCCGGCGCGCTGGCAATCGCCCCGGTAAATGCGCCCTTCTCGTGGCCAAACAGCGTGGCCTCGAGCATGTTGTCCGGAATCGCCGCGCAGTTGATCGCGATAAAGGGTTTGCTGCCACGTGGCGACTGCTGGTGAATAAAGCGCGCCAGCACCTCTTTACCGGTACCCGATTCACCCGTGATCAATACCGTGGAATCGCTCTGCGCCACCCGTGTGGCCAGGGCCAGCAGTTGTACGCTGGCCGGTTCCTCGGCGACCGGACCGTCCTGTTCGCTGGCAGAAACCCGGCCCAACGCATGCCGATCAACCAGCGTCAGCAAGGCTTTCGGCTCGAATGGCTTGACCAGATAATCCGCCGCGCCTTGGCGCATGGCATCCACCGCCCGCTCCACCGCGCCGAACGCAGTCATCAGCAGCACCGGCAGTTGCGGCTGGCGCTGACGAATCTGCGCGAGCAACTGGTGGCCATCCATGCCGGGCATGTTCACGTCACTGACCACCAGGCCAAACGGCTCTTCGGCAATCGCCAGCAGCGCCGCTTCGGCGCAGTCCACCGCGCGGTAATCATGCCCACCCAGCGCCAGGGTATCGGCCAGTGCCTCGCGCAGTGCGCGGTCATCTTCGACCAATAGAATTTTGCTCGCCATAGATGGTTACTCCTGAATCAAAGGGTGCGTAGCACCAAGCAGCGGCAAGGTGATAATGGCGCAGGTGCCACGCCCCGGCCGCGAACGCAGCTGCACATCGCCCTGATGGGCGCGCGCCACTGCCTTGACCACGGCCAGGCCAAGCCCGGTGCCGGTGGTTTTGGTGGTAAAGAAGGGTTCGCCAAGCCGCGCCAGCGTCGCGCTGTCGATGCCTGGGCCGTTGTCGCTGATGCACAGGCGCAGCGTTTCGCCGCGCTGATACAGATGAATCTTCAGACACGCCTCACGACCACCGGCCTGAATCGCGTTTTCGATCAGGTTGAGCACGGTGCCGACCAGGGTGTCGCGGTTGCACAACAACTCGCCGGCGCGGCTGTCGCATTGCCAGCGCACCTGCATATCCAGCACATGGGGTTCGGCGGCGCTACGCAACGCATCGAACAACGCCTTGGGTGCCAGACGGTCCGGCAGCGGCAGCTCGCCACGGGCAAAGATCAGCATGTCGCGCACCTGATGCTCCAGCTCGTGCAGGCGCTCTTTCAGGCGACCGGCAAAGCGCTGTTGCTGTTCAACTGGCAGCACCTGTTCAGTCAGATGACTGGCGTAGAGCAATGCAGCCGAGAGCGGCGTACGAATCTGGTGGGCCAGAGACGCCACCATGCGCCCCAAGGCAGACAAACGCTCGTGGCGAGACAGCTGATCCTGCAAGCGCCGGGTTTCTGTCAGGTCGGTCAGCAACACCAACTGGCCAGGTTCGGCGTGCAGTGAGCGGGTGGCAATCGACAAGCGCCGGCCATCCTTCAGGGAAATTTCGTGACCGTCATCCTCACGCGGGGCGAAGTTGCGCGCGATCACCTGGCGCCAGAGCATACCCACCAAAGGCTGGCCGAGCAGATTACGCGCCACCGGGTTGGCCTCACGCACCACGCCCTGGCCATCGATCACGATCACCCCACCGGGCAGCAGATCCAGCAGGCTCTGCAGACGATGAGCCAGGCGCTCTTTCTCGGCCAGCTCCTGCATACGCTGGGCACTGACCAAAGCCAACTGGCCCTTGAGCTCGGTCACCCGCGCTTCCAGCATGCTGTAGCTGGTGCTGAGCTGAGTCGACATCTGGTTGAACAAGGCAAAGGCCTGTTCGAGCCCGGCACGGCTGGCCTGCTCCACGGGGGCAGGCGCTTCGGATTCTTCAGGGCGTTGGGCGTTAGCGTTCATGGTTCTCTCTCGCGCAGCGAGCCGTCATAAGACAGTCAGTTGCAAGAGAGATAGCAATACCCGTGCCTGAAAAAATATCCTTTTAAATCAATGCTATAAAAAACAAAGCCGAAGGTTTCGTCAAACCTTCGGCTTTATTGGAGGGGCAAGCGCCAAGTCACTGACGATTGCCTGGCACGGAAAGGTCAGTCATCCAGCCCTTCGTCATCACGCCGGCTCATGCCGTACTTACGCATTTTCTCGACCAGGGTGGTGCGCCGAATGCGCAAACGCTCGGCAGCACGCGCCACCACACCGCTGGCATCATCAAGTGCCTGCTGAATCAGACCCTGTTCAAGGTTGCCCAGGTAATCCTTCAGGTCCAGGCCTTCCGGCGGCAGCATGGCCATCGAATCCACGCCCGGTAGACCGGCCAGGATAGTCGCGCGCTCATCCAGCTCATCGCGCAGGCTGGCCACCATGTTCTCGTCTTCATCGTCAACATGACGGAATTTCTTCGGCAGCTCGCCCACGCCAATAACGCCATAGGGATGCATGATCGCCATGCGCTCGACCAGGTTGGCCAGCTCGCGCACGTTACCCGCCCAGTCATGCCGGCACAGCGACATGATCGCCGCCGAATTGAAGCGGATAGAGCCGCGCTTCTCGAACTCCATGCGCGAGATCAGCTCATTCATCAGCAGCGGGATGTCCTCGATACGCTCACGCAGCGGGGCCATCTCGATCGGGAAAACGTTAAGGCGGTAATACAGGTCCTCACGGAAGCTGCCGTCTTCGATCATCTTTTCGAGGTTCTTGTGGGTGGCGGCGATGATCCGCACATCGGCGCTCTGAGTCTTGTTGCTGCCCACCCGCTCGAAGGTGCGCTCCTGCAATACGCGAAGTAGCTTCACCTGCATGGGCAACGGCATGTCGCCGATTTCATCAAGAAACAGCGTGCCGCCATTGGCCAGCTCGAAACGCCCGGCACGACTGGTGATCGCACCGGTAAACGCGCCCTTCTCATGGCCGAACAGCTCGCTCTCAAGCAACTCGGCGGGAATCGCTCCGCAGTTAACCGGTACAAACGGCGCTTCACGGCGCTTGGAGTGGTAATGCAGGTTGCGCGCGACCACTTCCTTGCCGGTGCCCGACTCGCCAAGGATCAGCACGCTGGCCTCGGTATCGGCCACCTGCTGCATCATCTGCCGCACCTGCTGAATGGCACGGCTGGTGCCGACCAGACTGCGAAACAGATTAGTCTCGCGCTGACGGCCACGATCACGGGCCTGGTCGTACATCTCGCGGTACACCTGGGCGCGGTGCAGGGAGTCGAGCAGCTTGTTGTAGCTCATCGGCATTTCCAGCGTCGCCAGTACGCAGCGGCGCTGTTCTTCCGGCCACTCGGCAGCCACCTGATCATTAATCAACAGCGTTGGCAGAAACTCATCCCAGGCAGCCAGCTGCTTGAGCATGTCCAGCACGCCGCCTTTGGCCTTTACTTCGCCAAGCACCACGCTAAGCACTTCACGGCTGGACGCCAACTCCGCGACGCATTGACGCCAGTTCTGGCTATCGCTGGCCAGATGATCTTCACCGAGAAAATTCAAGATCACCGTCAGGTCACGACGGCGCTCGCTGTTATCGTCAATCAGGAGGATTTTGGTTTCACGCCACATAATTTATTTACTGATCCTGGAGTGAAAAACGCGCCCGCCGCCCAAACACCACTCGATCCAGCGCCGGCAATTGGCCACTAGTTAAGTCAATTTTTTGTTAATAGTCAATTTTATGGCGTGCTTTTTTATTGCGTCCGCCAAGCAGACTAGGCAGCTGTTTAACAAAGAAGGGGAAAGATCGGGCAGAACGCAGACATTTACCAGAAGGTCGATACCGGACAGCATCGACCGAAAACAGTTAATCAACCGAACAGCTGATAGACCTTGGCGCCTTGTTGCGACTGGTTCAGTTGAACGAGCTCATTGGCCAAGCGCTGCTGCTCGGCCTGGCAAACGTTAACCAGCTCGCGATAAAGATCCAGCAACTCCTGCATACGCGCGCGCAGGGTTTCTTCATCACTGGCAGACTCGACCATAGCCTCGTCAACGGCCTGGCGGCATTGCAGATCCAGCTCGCCAATGGCGGCCCAGTCTTGGGTAGCCAACGCGGTACGCAAGGCGCTACCGGTTTCTTCTAGACGCTGCACGGATGAACTCATAAACAATTCCTCAGGCGGGAAACAGCATCACTCAGCGATGGCATCCCAGCCAGCTTTTACATTACGCAACAGGCCTGCAACTTCATCCAGCGGCGCTATTTCATTCTGCACATTGGCATCAACCAAACGTGTGGCCATGTATTCGTAAAGGCTATCCAGATTGGCAGCGACTTCACCGCCCTGCTCCAGATTGAGGCCTTCGCGCAAGCCACCAATGATGCCGATGGCTTTACTGATCAGTTCGCCCTTGAGGGCAACCTGATTACGCTCCATGGCGCCGCGAGCTTGAGCCAAGCGGGTGAGCCCGCCCTCCATTAACATCTGGATCAACCGATGCGGGCTGGCTTCAATTGCCTGAGCCTGGGTGTTGACGGTTTGATACTGCTTGAGGGCCGCCATCGCGTTCATCGTTGTTCTCACTGTTCTGTTTGCTGGATACCTTGGGTATCGGCGCTACAGAGCAAAGCTTTAGCAACGAAATCAGTTTCCTACAGCCGGCTCAACCTCTGGGCCGATAGCGTCCCAAGCGCTCTTGATCTGCTCAAGCAGCGCCTGAACTTCATCCAGAGTGCGCGGTGTACTGTCGAGCGCTACACCGGCCAACCGGCGCGTCATATAGTCGTAGAGCGAGTCCAGGTTTTCGGCAATCTCGCCGCCCAGCTCTTTATCCAAACTGGCCTGCAATACACCGAGGATGGTGATAGTGCTGCCAACAGCCATGCCGCGAATCTCGGCATCCCCCTCAACCTGTGCATGCTTGGCCAGCATTACCCTTTGTAGCGCTCCCTCAAGCAACAGTTGAACAGTGCGATAGGGCGAAACATCGTGACTGGTATTGACCTGCTTGTAGGTATCAATCGGCTTCTTGCTCATTACTTATCCTTTCTCACGAAACCTGGCAGGCTGGCGAGTTGATTGGCCAGGCTTTCACTGGTTTGTTTTAGCCGGCCGACAAGGGAGTCCATGGCGTTGTACTGAGCATAAAGACGCGTCTGCAGACTCTCGACTCGAACAGCCAATACTTTGCGCTGCTCATCGACACTCTGCTTGGTAACCTGCAATGCATCAGTACGTTGCTTAAGCACACCCGTGGCTCCCACATATGAGCCAACAGATGTGGACAGACGCCCCATCAGTCCATTATCGCCTGCGAGGTAACCGGCAACCTGATCGAAATTGCCGTCCAGCGCTTTAGTTAGTGCTGTGTCATCAATCTTGAGCTGACCGGTTTTCCAATCAGACGTAATCCCCAAATCTGCCAGTGCACGAACCCCGCCCTCACCGGTCATATTGACCATTTCATTGCGCAAACTGGACAGCACATTGCGTATAGATGAGTCACCGAGCAAAGGCCCCGTTACCGGCTTACCACCATCGACCGGCACAACGGCGGTCAGCTGAGAAGTCGTACTGATCAACGCGTTGTATGCATCAACAAACTTCTGCAGGTTGGTTTTCACACCGCTTTTATCGACCCCAACAGTAACGCTGATGGTTTTCCCATCAGCCAAATCTGTAGAGCTCTGCGCCGCAGTGAGATCAAGAGTTACGCCCTCTAGCGCGTCCTCAATGCGGTTGGTGTCGCGAACCAATTCCAAACCATCAATGGATATCTTGGCCGACTGGGCCTTGGTGATAACACCACCAGCCCCCGTAGTGGAGTTGGGCTTAAGGAAGGCATCGGCATTGCCGGGGTCAACCGTTGGAGTAAACGCCTGAGACGTCAACGCGTTGGCTCCAACCGTCACATTGTCTTCGTTGGCCACGACCTGAATGTCTTTGCCCGCACCACTCTTGGTGGAGCTCAGAACCAGCCGCGAACCTGAATCATCAGTGATAATCGTGGCACTCACACCGCTGCTTTTGCCGGCTTCATTGATTGCGTCGCGCATACCGGCCAGGGTGTTATTGCTGGAAGTAATGTTGACGTTGAAGCTCGAGCTGCCCGCAGAAATAGTCAGCGAACCGCTGTTAAATGTGGCGGCGTTGCCACCAGTAACCGACTGCAGCGCCACCTTGCTGCTGGTCGCCAGCTGCTTGACCTGAACGTTGTAGTTGCCTGCTGGGGCAGTGGTTGCGGCAGTAACCTTTAGGGCACTGGTGTTGGATGAGCTCGCCGTTCGCGACTCGAACAAGGAAGCCTTATTCAGCGAGTCGACGGCAGTTTTGAAGGTATTCAGCGCGCTGGTTAGCGAGCCCACGGCCGAGATGCGCGCAACGGTGGTCTTCTCGAGACGGTCCAACTGACTGGTCTTGGGTGCCCTTTCGGCATTGACCAACGCTGTGACGATTTCGTCGATTTTGATTCCTGAGCCAATGCCCGTAATCCCGACCATGCTTCACCTCGCCAAAATAATGACTGCAACACGCTAGATAAGCGTTAACAGTCAAAAGCTGTGCCAACCTTGTTGGCTAGGCCTCAGCTTTGAATAACAAACTACGAACCTCCGAAAGATTCTCTGCCAACTGCAGCGCTTCTTCAGAAGGGATTTGCCGGATTACATCACCCGACCCTGCATCGGTCACCTTGACCACTACACGCCCACTGCCCTCTTCAAGGGAGAAGTTCAGGCTACGACGAACCGATTGGACAAAGTCCTGAATCGTCGCAACTGCAGCTTCGACCTCTTCGCGAGAGGCCGCGGAGCCATTTTCAACCTTTGTGGCACTTGCGGTTGCAGCGTCTTCAGAAGGCTTACGCTCAACAGCATCAACCACAACTTTGGCAGAGCCATTTGGCGCACGCTCTGCTTTGGAAGCAACAGCGGTGGATGCAGACGAACCTTGAATAGAACCAATGTCCATAACTTTCTCCTCAGAATGAGGGAACGGGGAGAAGAGCTAAGCCCTTCTCCCCGCAGTCTAGCGCTTTTACCCTTAACCGAGCAGGCTGAGTACAGCCTGTGGCAACTGGTTAGCCTGAGCCAAGATCGCGGTACCGGCCTGCTGCAGGATCTGATTTTTGGTCAGTTCCGAAGTTTCAGCAGCAAAGTCAGTGTCGCGAATCCGGCTGCGAGCAGCAGCAGAGTTCTCAGAGATGTTCTGCAGGTTCGAGATAGTGTTCTCGAAACGGTTTTGAACAGCACCGAGCTGGGCACGCTGGCTATCGATGTTGGAAATCGCACCGTTGATGATACCCAGAGCGTCCTGAGCACCCGTCGCCGTACTGATGTCGATGCTGTTAACCGCATCCAGCTCACTGAAACCATCAGTTCCTAGACCACCAGTCAAGCCATTCACACTGAAGGCATCAGCAGCTTCGAGTTGAACTTGACCGTCTGCGCGCGCACCACCACCAGCCACGATAGTTGCAGCAGTACCCACATCAGTTTCACCATCGAAGCTCTTCGCTTGCAGAGTAGCACCGCCGGAGCCTGCAAAGTTACTGATGCTGATGGCATCACCACGGGAGCTAACCAGTTCAATGGTGCTACCTTTCGATACTGCAGAGATACCAGTTTTACCAGTCTCGCGGTTGATCGCATCTGCCAGCGAGGACAGGTTTGTAATGTCATCCACTACTGCTGATACGGAGGAAGAGTCTGTAGCAAGCGACTTGCTGGTCAGGCCAGACAGGTCGAAGGAAACAGTACCCGAGGCAGTAATACCACCCAACGTAGCAACGGTACGAGCGTTGGCAGTTACGCCAGTTTCATCGCTCTTGGAGTTGATTGCACGAGCCACTTCACTCGCCGAGCCGCTGGCTGCACCAGCAATGGCTACGTCGCCGTCGGACAGTTTTGAGTTGATATTGAAAGACGCACTGCCGTATGCACTGCCCGAGGTAGCACTGAACGCAGCACCCGAAGCAGTAGCAGTAGCGGCTGCACCATCAGTGGTAAAACGGTTGATACCGATACGGTCAGTTGCAGCAGAACCGATCGAAACGCTGATAGTTTCGTATGCGTTAGCACCAACCTGGAAAGCTTGAGAGCCAAAGCTGCCGTCAAGAATCTTACGACCACCGAAGCTGGTGGTTTCAGAAATACGGTTCAGTTCTTGTTGCAACTGCGACACTTCGCCTTGCAGGGCCGCACGCTCAAGCGCACCGTTGGAACCGTTAGCCGATTGCAGGGCCAGGTCACGGATACGTTGCAGAATGCCAGTCGACTGCTGCAGTGCACCTTCAGCGGTTTGCGCCAGGGAGATGCCGTCGTTGGAGTTACGGGTCGCAACGTTCAGACCGTTGATCTGGCTGGTCAGACGGTTGGAAATCTGCAAGCCGGCGGCGTCATCCTTGGCACTGTTGATGCGGAAGCCTGTGGATAGGCGCTGCAACGAAGTATCCAAGCCTTTGGATGAGCTATTGAGGTTACGCTGAGTGTTGAGTGACGCTACGTTTGTGTTGACTGTAAGGGCCATGGTGTTTGCCTCCAAAGGACCGTGCTACTGAGATTGTCTGAGCCTGCGAGCTTCGGGCCTGCTTTGCTCAGACGCCCCATAAAGTTCGCATTCGATCTTTATATCGGCGGCCTTAGGAGCAGCTTTAGCAACTCGTTCTATTTTTTTTTCCACAAACAGAACAATTACTTAAGCAGCAAAGCCGAGAAAAACTTGGTATCTGCCGACATCCCGACGGCAAATACCGAGTTCTTCACATACAAAAACAGCCCATTCCTTCGGCCTTAACCCTCGCTAGCACTTTGTCGGCATCAATCAGGCAACCATGAGGCTCTCCACACCTCAAGATTTTCCCCGTCGAGCATCCAGCCGTGCTGCACCTGCCGGCGCAGTTCATCACCCATCCTGGCGCTCGCGTCCAGATCACTGATGTGCATGCGAATTGCGTCGACCCAGTCCTTGAAGCGATTTTTCACCCGGGTTACCGGCAACGCCCCCTGGTAACACACCAGATCACTGCAGATAACCGGGAAGCCACAAGCGCCGTATTCAAGAAGACGCAAGTTGCTTTTGCATTCATTGAACAGATTCTGCTCGACCGGAGCCAAAGCAAGGTCCAGATCCAGGCTGGCCAATGCGGCCGGGTACAGATCAATTGCAACGCCCACATGCATCTCATGCACGTAAGGACGGATTACTTCCGGGCACATGCCCATAAACACCCACTCGACCTCACCTGCCAGCTCCTTGACCACATCAGTGATCAGTTCCAGATCACCGGTGTGGCTAACGCCACCCGCCCAACCGACGCGAGGCTTCCTTCCTCGCCGCCGCATGGACGACAGGCCGCTCCACCAATCTACCGGCAAGCGGTTCTCAACCACCCGAATGTCGCCATGCAACCCGGCAAAGGCCTCAGCCAACGGCGCAGTGGACACCGTGAAGCGATCAACAAAGCTCAACCCCTTGCGCAGCGACTTGAGTATGTCCTTCGGCATCTGCGGACGATGCACACTCTTGAGCGGCAGGTTGGGCAGGTAATCATCCAGCTCATAAATGGTGAATGCCCGCGAGAATTTCTTGATGCGACGCATGGCGTCCAGGCGCTCGTCACCAATCTGGCGCTGCAGCACGATCACGTCCGGGTCAAGGCGCTCCAGGTCCGGCACCTGCAACAGCCCGATAGACATCATGCCATCAGCCATACCACTCTCTTTAAGCGCCGAGAACGGTTTTATCACACGGTAGTTACCACAACCAAAGGGGTCCGCCGGATGCGCCAGTACCACTGGCAGCGGGCGCCAGCTCAGTGGACGCCAGGTCAGACCAGAGTCGACTTCCAGATCAAAACCGCGACCACTCAACGCCAGATTACGGTTATAGGCAGGGTCACGCGCAATGTCGGCCAGGTGACGCTCGTAGAGAGCGTCCTGCTCGGCCACATCGGGTTCTCGATATACATGTTCATGCATCAGCACTGCATGGGCAGCCCATACGGTCAGGTAGCCCGCAGCACGTACCCGCAGACAGAAATCGACATCGCGGTAAGCATTCAGCGTGGTATCCAGCCCGCCGAGCTGACGAAATATCTCAGCGCGCACCATCAGACAGGCATCACTCACGGCGCTGTAGTTCTGGTCGACCTGCAGGCGTTGCAGATAGCCCGCACTGTCCATTGCCTCACCGGCGAATGCCCGGCCAGCAGGCCCCCGCAGCCCGAGCAGTAAGCCGGCCTGATCAATACGCCCATCGCCGCTCAACAGTTTGCCGCCAACAACACCGACTTCAGGGCGTTGCGCATGATTGAGCAGCTCGTCCAGCCAGGCTTCACTCACCGCCACCGACTCAGCAGACAACAGCAGCAGGTATTCACCCTGAGCGGCCATGGCTGCCTGGTTCTGGGCCTGGACGATATCGCCCGCCGAGACAACCCTGAGCCGGGCATCAGCCAGACCGGCAATACCCTGCAACCACACTTGAGTATCCGCATCCAGTGCATCGTGGGCACCAAACAGAATCTCGTAATGTGCGTAACGGGTTTTCTCGAGCAGACTCTCCAGACAGCGCTGAAGACAGGCCAAAGAAGCGTCAATCGCGATGATGATCGATACCAGCGGGGTATTCGAATGGCCGTAATCGATGCGGTAACGTGCAGGTAGCCCTGGAATAACCCGCGCCTGATAACCGCGCTGGGCCAAATGACGCTCAATCACTCGCCGCTCATCTGGGTTATCCCGCAGCGCAGGCGCATCGGTGATCAGCAGTGGCTCATCAACATGCCCAAGCCCAAGCAGACCCTGTGCCTCAATCAGCCGGGTGAGCAGGTCGAACTCCAGGGCTTCGGCAAACTGCGCATCAAAACCACCGACAGCCAGAAACACATCACGCCGGAACAACCAGTGCCGCGCCATGACCAGTGGGAAGCTAAGCAGCAGATCCAGGTTGAAGCTCGGCAGAAATACCCCGCCCAGGCTGCCATCAGGCAAGCGCTGCAACTGGTCACCATAAATTGCACGGCACTCCGGATTTGCCGCCAGTTCAAGCCCGGCGACCATCAGGCCACTCGGGGTGAACTCATCGCCGGCGCGGGCCAACATGAACCAGGAAAAATCGCTTTCGCTCACTACGTGGTTAATCTGTGCTGCCAGGCTTGCGTCGCTCAATCGAACGAAGTGCAACTTATCCCCCGCAGAGGTCTTCGGTACATCAGCGCTACTGGTCAGCACCACGATCTTCAGGGTGGCATACAGGCAGCGCTCGCCGATCAGGCTCTTCAGGGTTTGCATCAACGGCGCTGATTGCCCATCCAGATCGAGCACGATGATGCCGATCAGCGGTCCGCCGTCATGTTCTTGCAGGTACTGATTAATTAAGCGGTTTTCCGTCTTGGTTGGCAGGCGCTCCGCCAGCCAACGCTGCAGGGTGGGAACATCAGTACCTCTGTCTACGGAGATACCCAAACGCTGCAGCATGTCCCCGCGCTCACGCGTCAATACCTCACTGTCCGAACCGGGGTAACGCTGATACAGCAGTTGATAAAGCGCCGGGAAGTTCTTCCGCTCCCGGCCCAGCATGTGATCGTCACTGGTGCTCTGCTCGCGCGTATGAACTTCGCTGGTCACAACCGGCACATGGACAAAGGGGTAGCGCGTGGCCAGACGAAGGAGCATGTCCCAGTCTTCGAACGCAGCCAGTCCAGTATCAAATTCGCCGACTTCACCTAGCATGCTGCGCGGGTGCGCCCAGGTATTGACCGGGATGTAGTTCTGCGTAAACAGACGGCCGCGATCAAACACCTCGTGCTTGAACGGCTGGCCACGGCCTAGCTCGATGCGCTGGCCGTTCTCCAACTTTTCGTTAACGTACTCGACGCCGGTATAGATAACGCTGCCCGGATGCTGTTCAAAGGCCTCAGCCAGCACGGCCAGGTGATTGGGCAGGTATATATCGTCGTCGTCGAGATAGACGACATAGCGTCCGCGCGCCTGCTTAAGACCGGCGTTACGCGCGGCCGACAGGCCCTGATTGCGCCCCTGACGGATATAGGTGATGGGGAAGTCGTAGACCGCCAGCAGGTGCTCAACCGGCTCCCCATTATCGTTGATCAGGATGACTTCAAAATCGCGCAGCGTCTGGGTGCCAACGCTTGCCAGAGCATCCTTCAGCAGATCGGGACGGTTGTAGGTGGTGAGAATTATGGAAAACAAACACTGTGCGACCGAATCATCGGCACTCTGCTCCAGCAGCGCGCGGCGTATGGCATCAATGCGCGCTTGCAGCGGCGCCCTGACCTCCGCCGAGTAGGCCTCGATACGCTGACGATAGAGTTGCCAGATAGGTTGCGCGGCGTCCCGCATGCGCACGCGGGTCGCCGCGTCATCCAAGCACAGCTCGAGAATTTCGGTGTGCTCACGCAGCGGTCGGTCGCTGCCATAGAAGCTCTTGGAGATCTGCCCGCCATGTACTCGGTAGCCGACGCTGGGCTGGCGCAAGAAGACGAAGTCGGGCGCCACGTGAGCCAGGCGAATCCACAGCTCCCAGTCGCCGGCGAGCATGTCGTGGCGGTGGATGCCACCTTCTGGCAGTGCGACGAGATGCAGCGAGCTACGGCGCAACATGGCGGCAGAAGGCGTGATGTAGTTGTCGAAGCACAGCAGATCAATCACTTCGTCGCGCCCACCGCAATACGATGCGCGCCGATGCCCCGGGTGGTCCGCGTACTGCTGCCGCACACCCTTCTCGTCGATCCAATAACACTGGGTATAGCCCAGCGCAGCCTGCGGACTGGCATCCATGGCTTCGACCAGTGAGGCAAGGTGACCTGGGTAGAGCACGTCATCGGAACCCAGCACCACCACATAACGCCCGCGCCCGGCCGCCACGCATTTGTTGTAGTTACCAGTCATGCCGAGGTTCTGGGCGTTGACTTCGAAATGCAGACGCGGCTCGCCGGCATAACGTTTCAGCACGTCCAGGCTGTCATCTTTCGAGCAGTCGTCGTAGACCACTACCTCAAGCCGCACACCCTCCTGGGCCAGGATCGAATCGATGGTCTGGGCCAGGAATGCGGCGTTGTTGTAGGACATCACCGCTACGGTGACGTCGACGCCCTCTTCCTGCGGCTCGGCAGGCAGCGGTTCGGGCAACGTTCTACGGCGCCGCCCTGCGAGTTCCCCCTGCAGAGTCGCGACGCCCAGCGGCTGCTCCGGCAGCCCCTGGCTGGCGCGCTGCGCATCCTGCGCCAGCCATTGGCGCAGTGCCTCGATGGGGATTTCCACGTTCCAGTGGTAGACAACGCTGTGGGTGCCAGGCAATCCCTTGACTGGGTGATAGACCAGACGCACCCCCACGGCAGCGGCCAGGGCGTGGAAGAACCAGTACCACATCTGCGGGTTGTCCTGGATCAGCATAACCAGCGTGCCGCCCCGGGGCATCCATAGAAGGTTGGCGGCCGCCGCACCAGAGCCCAGAATCGCCAGTTCGCAGCCCGCAAGCGCGCGCACTTGCGAGGCGAAATCGCGCACCTCCGGCTGAAAGGCCTGGAAGCCTTCGCCATTGAGCTGGCGGATCAGCTCCTGTTGATTGACGATGGTGCGGCCGTTGCCGCCCGGCGGTCGGATCAGATAGGCCCTGTCCCGGCCATCGAGCGCAGAACAACGGGCCCTGACCCGGCTGGCCATCCAGGCGATGGCCGGCGGATAGAGATGATATTCGTCACCGCGATAGACGTAGCCTGCACGCGGCTCCCAGATATCGGCGGTGTCGGAGAAATGGTGCAGCACGTCCACCTGACAGGCGCGCCCCGGCTGTACACAGACCGTACGCTCGCGCGGCCAGAACAAGGCCAGAGCGTCCATGATAGAGGCAGGCAAGCCGGCCTCGACCAGTACAACGGTGTCCTGCGGCAGGTCGGCCTGTTCGATCCAGTAGAAACGCCCGAGTTTCTCGCTCAGCCAGTGCGCATAGTTACCGTTTTCCCAGCCGAAGAAGCTGATGGCACTGGCCACCTGCAACGGCTCGCCCTTACCACTGAAGAATTCGCAGGCACCGCTGTCATCGAGACGCAACCCGTGCTTTTCGTACCAGGCGTTATTCAACCGCCCGAGGTTGTCGTAGACACCATCGCAGACATACTCGCCATGGGCGATGTCGCCAATACCGGCCATGCCAGCGACTAGGCGCACGTCATGAAAACGCCCGCGGTACTGCGCCAGCATGCGTTGCCGAGCCTGGCGCACGCTCTCAGGCAGGGAGAACCCCACCATCTCCAGCGGCGCTGGCGACCAGCTCTCGGCAGCAGCCAGCTCGGCCAGATCGGCACAACCCTTGGCGCTCCTAGCAGGAACGACCCTGGCGCTGACCACTGCGTCTGACAGATGACTTCCCTGGGGCATGCAGAAAACTCCGATCAAAAAAAGTAAAAACCGGCCAGCCGGACCATGGCGACGGCATGCGACGGCGAAGGCTTACTTGCCGTTGGCCGCCAGGGAGAACTGGTCGTAGTCGCGGAAGTAGTCGTCTTCGCTGTAGTGCTCGGACGCCAGCACCATGCACACCGAACCACTGGAGAAGTTGTCGATCTCGCGCCAGATCATTGGCGGAATATAGAGCCCGTAATAGGAACGATTGAGGTGGTACTTAAACTTGGTTCGCCCATCGTCCAGCAGAATGTCGAAACTGCCCGACATGGCGATCAACAACTGATGCAGCCCCTTGTGCGCATGGCCGCCGCGGTGAGAGCCGCCGGGTACATCATAGAGGTAGTACACGCGCTGGATGTCGAAGGGAATGTGTCGCCCACCCTCAATGAAGGTGAGATTACCGCGCCGATCCTCGATGATCGGCAGGTCGATGATCTTGCAGTGCTGAAGAGACATAGAGCGCTCCAAATACGCTGGTGAAACCCATTCCTAGCTGCCTCTCGATCACACCCGGGTAACCGAGCCCCATGCAGTTACTGCGTCAAGAAAACATGATTGATAGGGTGTTGTAGCTCCGAAGCAAAACTCGAACCACCTTCTCTTCAGACGCTGAAAGCGTTGCATGCCTCGATGGTCTGCTCGACCCACTCGTCCGCCATCCCCGGATATAGCGGCAAGCTGAGCACCTCGCCAGCCAGGCATCGCGAGAGTGGCAGATCCAGATCGGCGAACTCGGCGTACGCTGCCTGGCGATGGATGGGGATCGGATAGTGGATCAGACTCGGCACGCCATTGCGTTCGAGATGAGCCTGTAAGGCCTCTCGCTGCTCGCAACGCAGAACGAACTGGTGCCAGACATGGCTGCCGGGCACCTGCGTAGCCTGAGGCAAATGCAGGTGCGGATTGTCGATCCCAGCCAGGTAACGCGCTGCCAGGTCACGTCGCGCCTGGGCATCGTCGGCCAGGCGCACCAACTTCACCCGCAACAGCGCGGCCTGCAACTCGTCCAGACGCGAGTTGACGCCCTGCAGTTCGTGCACGTACTTGCGACTGGAGCCATAGTTGCGCAGCTTACGCACCTGTTCGGCCAGCGCATCGTCGTCGGTGGTCAATGCACCGGCATCGCCAAGCGCGCCGAGGTTCTTCACCGGAAAGAAGCTGAAGCCCGCCGCATCGCCGAGAGCGCCAGCCGCCCGCCCCTGGGCGTCTACCGCACCATGCGCCTGAGCCGCATCCTCAATCAGTAACAGACCGTGCTGGTCAGCTATCGCGCGTAGACGCTGCATGTCGGCCAGACGTCCGTATAGATGTACGGCGATGACCGCACGCGTGCGCGGACTAATGGCGGCCTCCACAGCGGCTGGATCAATATTGAACGTGTCCACATGGGGCTCCACCAACACCGGAGTGAGCCCAGCTTCGCTGACAGCCAGCGCAGTGGCGATGAAGCTGTTGTCAGGCAGGATCACCTCGTCACCCTCCACCAGACGCCCCAGCTGCCGATAGCCCCGCAGGATCAGGGTCAGCGCATCCAAGCCGTTACCCACGCCGATGGCATGCGTCACCCCGCAGGCAGCCGCGTACTCGGCTTCGAATGCGGCGACCTCGGCGCCGAGCACATACCAGCCGGAGCGCAACACCCGCTGAAACGCCTCGGTCAATGCCGCTTCATCGCGCCGGTTGATCCCGGCCAGATCAAGAAAAGGAAACATGTCACTCATCCAGGTAACGCACGATACGTGCAGGGTTGCCAACCACCAGCGCGCGCGGGGGAACGTCGCGGGTCACCACCGCGCCGGCGCCGACCATGGCACCAGCGCCGATGGTCAGGCCGGGCAGGATGACAGCCGCGGCGCCAATGGAGGCCCCACGCTCGATCACTGTCTGCGAGAAGCTTTCAGGGTATTGTTTGGAGCGCGGCAGTCGGTCGTTGGTGAAGGTGGCATTGGGGCCGATGAAGACATCGTCGCCAACACGCAGACCATCCCACAGGTACACGCCGCATTTCACCGTAACCCGATCACCAAGCATCACATCGTTCTCAATAAAACAGTGGGCGTTGATGTTGCAGTCGCGGCCGATGCTCGCCTGCGCGAGGATCACCACGAACTGCCAGACAGAGGTGCCCTCGCCGATCGATTGGCTTTTGACGTCCGCGGACGGATGGATCGATGCCATGTATGGACTGCCTTTGGAAGAAGTTTCGAGCGTAGCAAGCCTAGCCTAAGGCGTCACGGAAGAAGCGTCTCAACCACCGGTTAATTTCCAGTAACATGGCGCATCGGTAATCGCCAGGACTGGACGGCATGGCTAGAGAATTCGAACGCTTCGGTTTCCTGATTCACAACCCTGAGATGTTCAATCACTATCACGCGGTCTGGCAGCATCTGCCGGCAGGCAGTGTGGAGATCGCCGTCACCGGCAAGACGCAGCAGGACATCGACGCAGTGGTCGCCGGTTGCCAGCAGCACCGGCTACCGTGGCGCGACGCTCGCGAAATGCTCGCCAACAAGGAACGCTACACCACCTTGGTGTCAAACTTCCCACAGCATTACCTGCGTGGCCCCGACTCGCCCTACCTGCCCAAGTCCATTGGCCGTTACAACCTAAGGTTCATGTACGCCAACGGCAAGGCCGGCTGGAACTTCCAGCCCTGGAACCAGGTGTACGACAGCATCCTCTGTTTCGGCCCCTATCAGGCTGAACATCTGGAGTTCTGCCACGACACGCTGAAGATTCAGATGGGCTACCCGCGCTTCGATCGTTTCTTCAATCAGCCGCTGGATTGCCTTGCGCGGCTGACCGAGCTGCAGCTCGACCCAGGCCGCCAGACCGTGGTGTGGCTGCCGACATGGAGCACGCTGAGTTCGATAGACCTGTTCGCCGCTGCCGTCGCACGTCTACAGGCGCGCTACAACGTGATCGTCAAACCACACCCGATCACCATCACCGAAGAACCAGCGCGTATGCGCGAGCTGGAGCGCTTTGCCTGCGTGATCCGCGAACACATCGACAACGTCGAACTGTTCCAGCTTGCCGACTTCCTGCTGTGCGACTACGGCGGCTCTGCCTTCGGCGGCATCTACACTGATCGCAACGTGCTGCTGCTCGACCTGCCCAATGCCGAGGCCGACCCGTTGATGGGTGAGGACTCTTCGGACATCTGGCTGCGCAAGTACCTGCCGCACCTTAGCGCCCAGCACAGCGGCCGTCTCGAAGAGTTGCTGGAGGATGCCAGCCTATGGGAGGCCCAGCGGCCGATCCGCAAGACCCTCAGCCAGTACTACTTCGCGCCATTCTACGGTTATGCAGGCCAGGTCGCCGCCGTGGCAATCGCCAACAGCGTCCGTTCCCTGGCAGGGAGAGGCTGATGGTCATCTGGCTGATCGGCCTGTCCGGTTCGGGCAAGACCACGCTCGGACGCGAAATAACCCGCCAATGGAAGCTGCAGACGCCCAATACCCTGCTGGTGGATGGCGACGAAGTTCGGCGCATCTTCCGCCAGGACACCCAGGCTGCGGACTACAGCCTGGCTGGGCGACGCCTCAACGCCGAGCGCATCTTCGAACTGTGCGCCTGGCTCGATGCGCAGGAAATCAATGTGGTGTGCAGCATCCTGTCGGTCTTTCCGGATCTGCGCGAGCTGAACCGTACGCGCTTTCGCCACTACTACGAGGTCTACCTCAATCCACCCCTGCAGACGCTGGTCGAACGCGACACCAAGGGGCTCTACCGCAAGGCGCTGGCCGGCGAGATGAGCGACATGGTGGGCGTGGACATTCCCTTCCCGCCCCCCACCGCAGCCGATCTGGAAATCGATACCAGCCATCCGGCCGACATCGCCGAACTGGCACGTGACATCCTCCAGCGGGCACAGGGATCGGTGGCATGAGCGATATCGACTACCCCTATAGCCAGGGTGATCGGCTCGAAGAACGCAACACCTACTTCTACAGCCAGTACCACGGCGCGGCCTTCTTCCCGGCCTGGCGCGCGAGCCGTCAGGCAGCACTGGAGGAGTTACCGTCAGCGCGCGTGGTACCGTTACCGGTAGCGCCCAAACACGGCAAAAACACTCAGGATACAGCCGAGCTGCTGGCCGAGCTGCTGCATGCGGCCGCGGATGCGCCCGGCAAGCGGCGTCTGGCCGAACGCCTGCTACAGCGCTTCGAAGTCAGCAAGCGCCTGCATCGTCGCTACGATAGCGATTTCAAGGCCGTCGCCGACAGCGGCTATGACGACCTGAATCTCTACCTGCAATTCGCCGCACTGTGCCTACATCAGACCAAACAGCCTGGCGCCCTGCCCTTTCTTAATGGCCTGCTCAAGGTCATCGATAGCCTGATCTCGATCCAGCCGCGCCTGACCCCGGCCCAGGGCGCTCAACTCGCCTGGCTGATCGCTGCCGAGCAGGACTGGGTCACTCGTATTGCGGCGCAGGCCAACGTGGAGATCGCCCCATGACCCACCTCGACGACGTTCTGCTGATCGCGGCACACAGCGCACGCAGCCAAGCCTACGTGCAGACCCTGGCCGCCCACGGGCTGATGCCGTCCCATGCGTTGCTGCTCGGCGATGCGGCGCAAGCCTGCACGGCACCGAGCGAGCCGGCTCGCGAGCTGATGGGGGTTCTGCTGCCGGATCTGGGTATCCCCCTCAGCCGCACCCTGGCCGACTGCGCTGTACCGGTCACTTATCTGGCAACGCGCGACATCAACGCTCAGCAGGTCATCGAAGCCGTGCGTGAACGGGCGCCGCGCCTGGTGATCTTCTCCGGCTATGGCGGGCAGATCGTCAAGCCGCCACTGATTGAGCTGGGCATACCGCTGCTGCACGTACACAGCGGCTGGCTACCCGAATACCGTGGCAGCACGACCGTCTACTACAGCCTGCTGGAGGAAGGTACTTGTGCCGCCAGCGCCATCCTGCTCGACACCCACATCGACACCGGCCCGGCACTCGCCCGCAAGCGCTATCCGGCGCCGCCGCTGGGCACCGACATCGACCGCCGCTACGACACGGCGATCCGCGCCGACCTGCTGCTGGAGGTGCTGCGTGGCTATCAGGCCAGCGGCGAGTTGGCGGTGGTACTGCAGCAAGATGCCGAACAGGGCAACACCTATTACGTCATCCATCCGGTGCTCAAGCACCTGGCGCTGCTGAGCCTGCCCGAGGCCTGAACCTGCCTGACCGGTTCAGACGAACGGCTCGCCCTGATAGCTGTATCGCTGGCGAGCTTGCGGGAGGTTCATGCAACGCTGAACGCAAGGGAGCACCTCTGGGCGCCGACGCAGAACGACAAACAACTTATCGATGTCCTGACTGGGCACGAATGCCCGCGTCATCTTGGAGTCCTGCAGCTCGAAGTAACGCTCCATGATGTCGAACTTGCGGTCCAGGTCACCGTCGTCGCCTGCCGCGCCAGTGCCTGCGCCGAACACATTGTGACTCTCGAACAGCAGCCAGCCATCGTCCTGCGTCAAACACCAGAGTTTGGCCACGAAGTTCTCGAACTCGACGGCCAGGTTTCCGTCGATGGTGCAGTGGTTAGCGAACGAGAGAACCACGTCATAGCGCCGGTTCGGCCTCCAACTGCTGAAATCTGCGACCTGGAAATTCACATTGTGCTGGCCCAGCGCTTCAGCGGTGATACGGCCGATCTCGACGAGAAAGGGGTTGTATTCCACCGCGTCGACGAGACCCGCCCGGCTGGCCAGTTCGATGGCCATAAAACCGTTGTTACAGCCGATCTCCAGCACGCTCATTCCCTCGTTCAGCCAGGGCATAAAAGCGTAGCCGTCCAGGCGCTCCTCGGTCGGTTTGACGCCGGCGATGCCGATTCGGGCATAGCCCTGGTAGGCGTATCCGCCGCAGTAGGGCTTACCCCACTGCTTGTTCTGCATATCCAGCAAAGCGAAAACGCGATCAACCAGATCGATGCGCTCGGGCGCAACCAGTTGCGTCACCAATAGGTCACGCCAGGTGTAGTAGCGCGCCAGGAAGGCAAAGGGGGTACCGGCGTTCGGGTTGCCGCTTCTGAGGTAAGCAAGTAGGCGGTGCATCAGGGTGTCGTGCTGCTCGGCATCCCCCTGCTCCAGCACCCACTGAGCACTGTCGTTCTCCGTCTGCACGCGGACATCCGGCACCCAAAGCCGTTCCTGCAAGCGTTGCAGGAGCTGGCGCATTTCCGGATGCTGCACACAGGCGTCAGGCCAGAGCGCCTCTAGGTACACAGGGTTGAGCAGCACCCTCAGGCACAGCTGTTCCCAGAGCGAGTCGGCTTCCTGCGCCTCCATCGCCCTCAAGCGCTCCAGCGCCTGCTGCTCCAGAGGATCGGCAGGACGGGGAAAACGCTTGAGAATGGCCAACACCGTGTCGATGGGGAAACATAGTGGCATGAAGGCAGCTCCAGAACTCAGGGGGCAATTGCAGCGAGAGGCATAATCCGATGATAGAGCGCCAGGTCGTCGGCGGCGTCCACCTCCCCCCACGGCCCTTGCACCGGCGACACGGCAATCGGCATACCGGCCTGCAACAGCAGCCGCAGCAGGCTGGTCATGTCCAGGCGATCCACCGCGTCGTCACCGAGTCGCTGCAGCAACTCACGCACCTGTGTCCAGCCGCCCGGAGTGAACTTGAGCAGGCCCATGTACTGCCCCTCGATCTCGGCGGCGCTTTGGCAGCGCTCGCCAATAGTCGCCAGATTGCCATTGGCATCCAGACGAAAACTCTCAGCATCGGCCAACGGATCCGCGAAACGCTGCGACCACAGCGCATACCAGTGCGGGTCGTAGGCAATCGCCAGGTCCGCCTCGACCCGGCTTAGCGCGGCCACGGTGGCGGCGCTGTAGAAGATGTCGCTGTAACTGACGATGCACGCCTCCGTTGCCAGCCAAGCGTCGGCGGCCAGCAGCGTGCGCACCATATTGCTCTGTTGCCAGCGCGGGTTCTCGAAATAGGTTAACGGCTCGTCGAAGCATTCGCCGCGATAGCCCCGCACCAGGCCCAGGCGCTCGATTCCAGCGCCACGCAACGCGCCCAGCTGCCAGTCCAGCAGGCGGCGACCGTGCAGGCGGGCGAAACACTTAGGCTGCTCGGAGGTTAGCTCGCCCATGCGACTGCCGCGCCCGGCGGCAAGGATAATGGCTCGTGTCATGTAACGCTCATTCCTTGTTCAGACAGCGATTCAGAAGCAGACCATCCAGCTCGGCGAAAGGCATTTCCCGCTCGGGGTGCCACATCACGCCAAGCAGCGGCAGTTGCGGGTGAAAGAAGGCCTCGATTACGCCATCCTCGCTGCATGCCAGTACTTCCAGTGGCGCGATCAGCGAACGGCAGCCCCATTGGTGGTAGCTGTTGACCTCCACGTTGCGCCCGTCGATCACCAAGCGGTGACGCGTACCAACATGCCCAGCCACCCGTTCGAGACGATTGCCAAAGGCATCAAGCAGCAGTTGCGCCCCACGGCACAGGGCAAACAGCGGCACCCGCTCGGCCATGGCTCGCGCCAGCAACGCACGTTCGACAGCGTCACGCTCCGGAGCATCGCCACCGTACTCGGCAAGATCGTTGCCGCCGCTGAGCACCACCGCGCAGGGCTTCAACTGCGTCCACAAGGCATCCACTCGTTCAGGGCGATTGGGCACCGGCACCGGTAACAGTCCATGGCTCGCCAACCAGTCCGGCAAGCGCTGATCCAGCGCATCACGCCGCTCGCCCCGGTCGGCCAGCACATCTACGCGCTGGCTGACCAGCACCACCCTCACCGCAACACCTCGACGCGCCGGTTGGCGCAGTCGATGTTGAGCATCTGCGCCGCAGCCCACTTGCGGTAGAGCACCTCTCCTGCCCCGATCACGGCCGGCAGACCGAGTTCGTTGGCGCGGATGGCCATGTGTGAGTTGGTGCCGCCATAGGCGGTAATAAAGCCGGCGATAGAGTGGGAGAAGATCCAATCGAACCCAGGATCGGCGCTGGGGATCATGACGATAGCGCCCTGCAGCTGATCGCGCTGGTGGTAGTCCATCACCGCGCCGGTCACCTGACGCTGGGTGATGAAGTTCGGCTCGGCCTGCGGCAGGTGGAAACAGAAAGCGTCCTCGGCGCTGGTGATCAGCGGAGGCAGCACGATCTGGCAGGTTTCGCCGTAACGCCGGCGCCCTTCCTCGATGCTGGCGGCGATCAGCTCCCTGGGGTCGGCACTGGCAGCATGCAGTTCCTTGATCACCTGGATGTTGGCGTAGGACATGTCCTCGGCGCTGAACCCCAGGTCATGGCCCAGCTCACGGAACAGTGACAGCGCATCGGACAGGTTGCGCGTGAACACGAATTTGGCGTATTCGCGCAACTCGATACCGGCCTGAAGAAAATCAAACAGCCCCACCACGTCGTGGGACAGCCCGTGCTCGCTGAGCAGGCGACTGATCTCGCGCATCTGTGCCAACGATAGAGCGAAACGGGTGCTGTCGTGACGCGTCTCGACCGCCAGGTTGTGCCAATCGAAATAGAGATCGGGAGCCTCGTCGTAGCGCGGCGACAGGATGTCGTAAGTACCCGGCCGCAGGTGACCGTAGCGGGCCAGGAAGGTGGTGCGATCCAGCTGCGCCAGATCCTGAGTCATCTGCCCGCTGACCGTGGACAGGCCATTGAGAAAGGCATCGTATTCGCTCTGGTCGAGCACGCCCACGGTGACCAGCGAGCGCAGCAGTTGCACCGCAATGAAACCGGCCCGCGCCAACCCTGCAAACGGTAGCGTGCCATAGCGACGGCAGTCTTCCAACAGCCAGTAGATACGCGTAACCGGATCGGTATCGGCACCGAGTATCTCGTCGCGCCTGGCCAGCAACACGTCGAGCTTTTGCCGGTCAGTGCGCCACAGACCGGTTTCGTTGTGCACGATACGGTTGGTCAACTCGCGCAGGCTGTCGCCCAGGCGTCGGCACTCGGCCTCGGTAAAACCGGCGTCCTGCAGGGCCTGCAGGCGCTGCGGCAGATCCAGCGTGTAGCAGGAGAAGACGATCTCGAACTCGACCTTGTCATGCAGATTGGGCGCGGCCAACAGGCGCTCGATGTAGTAATTGACCAGTTTGTCGGCGAGTGCTCCGTCGATGTCGCGCGGGATGAAGGAGTTGAAGCTGACGCGCACGTCGATGTAAGGCAGCCCATGGAAATGCAGCATCAGCGGGAAGCTGCGCAGATTGCGGTAGCCATAGTTGTTGCGCTGGTAGGCCCAGATCATGTCGGTGACCAATTCGCGGTACAGCGACAGCGCCAACGGCCGCGGTCGCACGCCGATGATTTCGGCCGGATTCCAGTCCGGCATCACCCCGAATACGGTGCGCTCACCATGTAGAAAGGGCTGTGGACGAATGCCTTGGGCAATACGGTCATGGATCAGGCGAACCAGCTTGCCATGCGCCTGGGCATCGGCCGGTTCGGCACCGAGCACCAGCGGCCTCACCTGCAGTAGATACAGCCGTGCCTGCGCATCCACGGCAAATTCGATGTCCATGGCCTGCCGCCCGAACAGCGCCTGCAACTCGCGCAACAGCGCCACCACGGGCGCCAGCGAAGACGGCAGCTCACTGGCAGCATGATGTGCATAGAAGGTGCGCAGCTCGTTGGACCGCCCGGAGGTCACGGCATCGGTGCGCCCACTGCTCTCGTCGTAGTTGATCACGAAGTACGGCGCCAAGGTGGCCGGGTCGAGGCCAAAACCGACACCTGCCATACGCACATCGCCGACCATAGGTTGAACAAAGACCTGATCGTGCTCACTGGCGCCCAGCCCGCCCATCGACTCGAGCACCTGCTCGATGGCCGCAGGCAAGCCGTCGGAGTCGACGTTCAGGCAGGAGTCGAACGCGCCGGCCGCCGAAGACAGTTCGCCGTCCTCACGGCAGCTGCTGCTGCGCACCGCCATGCTGGCCCAACCTTGCGAAAGCACCTCGGCTAGGCAGGCGTCAGCCCTCTCGCGCCACTGCGCGACACTGAAGAGCACCTGCGGTAGCACGCAGGCGCTGTGCAGACGACCATTGAGCAGAGCGAGTGAACCCGCCTTGCTAGAAAAAGCCAGAATCTGTTCGGTCATGCGCTGCCATATCCCTGATGAGTAGAACGTGCCCTGGTGCCGCGACGAGCGGCCTAGTGGCTGCGGCTCAACGCAACTGATTGAACAGATTAAGCCCGGCGATCTTCACATAACTCTGCTGCGCAGCCTCCAGAATGATGGTCTGAAATGACAAGCGTGACAGCGCTTCGGCGTAATCCAGTTCGCGCAGGTCGGCCTGTACCGACTTGTTGACCAGGGTGACATCCTCGTTATCGATTTCAGTGGTTTCGATCAGGTTCATCCGTGCACCGATTTCCGTCTGCACTTCCAGCACCTTGCCCATCCCGCTGTCCAGGTTAGTCAAGGCAATCGCTACCTCGTTACGCACACCCAGGTTACCGGCCGGTGAGGTCGGCGAAGACTCCAGCGCCTGGCGCAGGCGGCTGATGGTGTTGAGGATGCTGCGTTGTTCCTGAAACTGTGGCTGCAGGCCGAACTCGTCACCACCGGCAACCGCCGCAGGAGCGGACAGTGTGAAATCAGCGCCGAACACGCTGAAGGTGGCCGGGTAAGGCCCAGCAACCGTACCTGTGGCGAGTACCGGGCTACCCGGCCCAACCGGCTGGGAGTAGACCTCATAGTTCGTGTCGTCGGTAAAACGCAGGACAACCCCGGAAGTAGGAAACTGGCTGTCAAAGGTTGCCTGGTTGCTGATACCTGCCGGAGCAACAATTGCAGCCGAATTGTTGGTGGATGAGCGGTTGACGGCAAAGTCCGTCGGCGCCGACTGCAGGGTGAAACTATGGGTATTGATGCCCGGGGTTCCCGGCGTAGCGGTGTCGGCCAACAAGTTGTCCAGATCCAGCTCGTTGTCCCCAGGCTGCAACACCACATCCAACTGGAAGCGCATGCCGCGAAAGTTGATGGTATTGCCGCCACTGACGAGGGGGTCAATCAAACCACCACCTGGCACCTCAGATGTGACGTCAGCGCCAGCACTGTCATAGATACGAAACTCTTTACCGCTGACGAAGGCTAGCGAATAGGGCTCACCTGCACGAAAGCTACTGTTGAACGTCTGGTTGTCCTGCACCAGACCCGGCGACATAAATACCCGCTGATCTGCCGCTGGCAACGCTGGAATGTTGGTGGCCGGTAATGGCGGAGTCGGTAAGGCGGCGTTATTGACGCCAAGCGCATTGATAATCCGATTGGCATTGCTTACATCTTCAAACAGGCGCTTGCCGTTATCGTTGATCGCCACGCTACTTGAGCCGGCTACCTGCAGGCTGCGCTGACCCTCGTCGCCCTGATAGGAATAGGTGCCATCGGGGTTACGCAGAAAGGGTTCGGTTTTGCCAAGAAAGCCACTGAACAGGTACTCGCCACGGGCGTTACGACTGTTCATCAGATTGAGCAGTTCGCCCTCGCGCTCACTCAGCTCCTTGGCAATCGACTTACGGTCATCGGCTGACAGCGCACCGCCGCCGGCCTGCACCGCCAGTTCGCGGATGCGCTGCAGAACGTTGACCACCGATTTGATGGTGGTTTCTTCCTGGGTCAGGCTGTTCTTCGCCGCGGTGAGGTTTTCCTTGTACTGGCCCAGCAGCGCCTGCTGCTGTTCAAGTTGCAGCAGGCGTACCGAGGCTACCGGATCATCGGCCGGAGTGAGGATACGGTTACCGCTGCTGATCTGCTCCTGAGTGCGGATCAGGTTGGCATAGTTGCGCCCAAGGCCACTGACACCGTTATTGAAGGCCTGGATCGAAGAGATGCGCATCACCATAAAACTAACCTCGAAGTTCTAGACGGCGCGTCAGAACGTGTTAATCAGTGTATCGAACAGGCTGCGGGCAACTTGAATGATCTGTGCCGACGCCTGGTAGTACTGCTCGAACTGAATCAGTTTGGCCGCTTCCTCATCGAGGTTGACCGCCGAAACAGAGTCGCGGTTATTGGTGGCCTGTTTGAGAATAGCGCCAGTGGCCTCGCCATCGACCCGCGCCTGACTGGTCAGGGTACCCACCCGCTCCACCAGATCGCCGTAAGCATCGGTAAAGCTTGAGCCGGTGGTCGCCGGCGCCAATGGGTTGATACCAATGGTCGTACGGTTTTGCAGATCAATCAGCTTCAAAGCGTTACGGTTATCAGACACCCCATTGGTGTTGAAGGAAACCGAAAAATTGTCGCCACCCTGCGGCCGACCGCTGATGGTCACTTCATAGTCGAAAGGCACCGGCACCGCAGGTGGGCCGGCAGTCGCGGGCACGGTGATGGTCAGCTTGTTGTTCTGCCCGGGCACAATCACCCCGGTATCGATGACGTTGCCGTTGATATCGACGACGTCATACCCCTGGGTGGCGCCCCCACCGGCGCCCATGACGATGCGCAGCGGCGGCGCATTGCGCAGGCTGGTTTCCAGATCGGCTTGAGCCACCGGGTCATAAATATCGATTTCGGTCAGCAAGGTCGGCTGGCTGATCACCCCGGTGCCGATATTCGCCGGGCTGGTCTGCGATTTCAGTGGCGCCGCAAAGGCCAGCTCCTCCGGCCGTTTCATATCCGCACGGATCGACTCGCCGGCATTGCGCGTCGGCATCACCCGGAAACGGTCACCGGCGGCAAAGGTGCCACTGGCCACGTTCAGCGAGACGCCGTCGAACTCCGCCGCCGGGACCACGGTAATGTCGAACGGGCCAAAGCTGGTGCCGTCACTGACGCGCCGTACGGTGTAATCCGTGGCACTGGTGAATTCCACCTCATAGTCGCTGGTGGTCAGCTGGGTAGTGTCCTCAATCAGCACATTGAGGTTGGCCGTGGTATCGCTGTTACCGACACGCGCCAAGCTGCGCTGGCCAATCAGAATGGGGTCATTGAGATCACGAAACAGGCCATTACCAAACTGACCATTGAGATCCAGGCCTTGGCCCAGCTGGCGGTTGACCTGATCGGTGACTGCCAGTGCCAAGCGACCAACCGAGTTCAACGTGGTGTCCAGCACATCTTCACGGTAGCGGATCAGCCCGCCCATCTCGCCGCCGGTAATCAGCGAGGTAATACCCTGGCGCGAATTGCCGCTGACAAACTGCACCTCACTGCGCAGCGGGTCGGATAAACCCGGCACCACCTCCAGGCGCGAGGCCTGGCTGCCGACCACCAAGGGCTGGCCCGAGCCGACAAACAGGTTGTAGCTGTTGTCATCCTGCGCCACCACCGTCACACCGATAAAGGTCGACAGCTTGCGCACCGCTTCTTCGCGAGCGTCGAGCAGATCGTTGGGTTGCTGACCGTTGGAGGCGGCAACCGCAATGGCATCGTTGTAGCCGGCAATCGAACCGGCCAGTTGGTTAATCTGATCGGTCACCGCCGACAGCTGCTTGTTGATAAAGGCGTTTTGTTCATACAAGCGGTCGTACACGGTATTGAAGCGCTTGGCCAAACCCTCAGCCTCGGACAACGCCAGCTGCCGCGCCGGAATATTGGCCGGGTCTTCGGCGGCGGTTTGCAGCGCAGCAAAAACCTTCTGCAACCCTGGGTTGATACCCGTGGTGCTGCCAGCCAGCAACGAATCGAGCTGATTGATCTGCCCCAGGTAGCTCTGGGTGTCACTGTTGAGCGCGGTACTGCTGCGCACCTGGGTATTGAGAAACTCGTTATAGATACGCCGCACATCAACCAGGGTAGTACCCGAGCCGATATAGCCGGCACCGCTGAACTGCGGAATGCGCGTGGCCTGGATCGTCTCCTGACGCGAGAAACCCGGCGTGTTGACGTTGACAATGTTATGGCCAGTCACCGCCAGCGAGGTCTTGTTCGCCGACAGCCCGGAGAGGCCAATACTGAGTAGGTCAGCCATGTTTCATCATCCGTTGGTGGACGGCGTACTGACGGCCGCGACTGATTGATAGGTCTGCATCTGCCGCGCTATCTGGGCGATCTTGCGGGCGTACTGCGGGTCCGTGGCGTAGCCGGCTTTCTGCAACTCACGGGCGAACTGCTCGGGTTTGTCAGTGCTGGCCAGGGCTTTCTCGTAGCGGCCATTGCCCTGCAGGAAGCTCACAAAATCGTTAAAGCTGTGTTCGAAGGAGTCATAGGCGCGGAACGAGGCCGCTTCTTTGACCGCTTTGCCGCCCTTGAACTCTGTGGTCAGCACCCGCGCCGAGTCACCTTCCCAGCTGTTGTGGGTCTTGATGCCGAACAGGTTGTGGCTGCTGGTGCCGTCCTGTTGGCGAATAATCGACTTGCCCCAACCGGTTTCCAGCGCGGCCTGGGCCACCAGATAACGCGGGTCGACACCAATCTTCTCGGCAGCCTTCTCGGCCATCGGCAACATGGCGGCAATAAACTCATCCTTCGAGCCGAACGCGGCTTTACCCGGCGCCAGTGGCGGCTGGGCAATCCGCCGACCGGTGATCGCGTCCATGCCGTTGAGCCCCAGCGCAGTATCGGCGGGTGCGGCAAAGGCCTTGGCCGGAATCCAGTCGTTCTGCGCCAATGGCTGGCCATCAGCGGCGGTAGCCGACGGCACGATGCCAGCCAGCAAACGGTCAGTCAGTTTGCCCGGCAGAGACAGACGGCGCTGATTGATCAGCGAGGTGTCGTCACGCGCGCTGTCGACCTTGGCCAGTGGCTTGCTCGGCGCATTCGGCACCGGCTCATTGACCTGAGCAAATGGATTGGGCCTGCTATCCGCCTGCTTCATCTTCGACATCTGCCGCACCAGCACATCGGCCAGGCCGATGCCGTTCTGGTGATTGGACAGGGTCACCGACAGCTGCTGGTCGTGCATGTCCTGGTAGGTTTTGCTCTCGTTGCTGTTCATGAAGTTGCCTTCACCGAACGCTTCGTTGGCCGAGCGCATGGCCTTGAGCATTTCATTGAGGAACAGCGACTCAAACTCCTGAGCCACTTTCTTGATGTTCTTTTCGCTGTCGCCGCCGACCTTGAACTGGTTGAGGCGATTGAGATCGTTATAGGCACCACTGTCGACGGTGCTGGTGCCGCCGAGCAAACCGGCTGATAGGCGAGAGTCCATAGCGTGCGCTCCCTTAAATCACGATCAGGTCAGCCTGCAGAGCGCCGGCTTGTTTCAGCGCCTCCAGGATGGCCATAAGGTCGGAAGGCGAAGCGCCTACCTGATTCACCGCGCGGACGATTTCATCCAGCGTGGTCCCGGGACCGAACTTGAACATCGGCTTGGCTTCTTCATCAGCATTCACCCGCGAGCGCGGCACCACGGCGGTCTGGCCGCCAGACAGTGCTTCCGGCTGGCTGACAATCGGGTCTTCGGTGATGGTTACGGTTAGGCTGCCGTGGGTCACTGCGGCAGGCTGCACACGTACGTTCTGACCAATGACGATGGTGCCGGTGCGCGAGTTGATGATGACCTTGGCCACGGCCTGACCGATCTCGACTTCGAGGTTTTCCAGAATCGACAGGTAGTCCACCCGCTGACCCGGATCGAGCGGCGCGCTGACGCGAATCGAGCCGCCGTCGACCGCCTGGGCCACACCTGGGCCAAGCAGCTCATTGATGTGATCAACAATATTTTTGGCGGTGGTGAAATCCGGACGATTGAGGTTGAGCGTCAGCGTATTGCCCTGATCAAAACCGCTTGGCACCGGCCGCTCGACCGTCGCACCGCCAGGAATGCGCCCAGCCGACGGTACGTTGACGGTAATCCGCGAACCATCGCCGCCTTCGGCATCAAAACCGCCGACCACCAGGTTGCCCTGGGCAATCGCATAGACGTTGCCATCGATCCCCTTGAGCGGCGTCATCAGCAGGCTGCCACCGCGCAGGCTCTTGGCGTTACCGATAGAGGACACGGTGATGTCGATGGTCTGCCCGGGCTTGGCGAACGCCGGCAGATCCGCATGGATCGACACCGCCGCCACGTTCTTCAGCTGCACGTTGCCGCCCTGCGGCACCTTGATGCCGAACTGCGCCATCATGTTGTTGAAAGTCTGCACGGTGAACGGCGTTTGCGTGGTCTGGTCGCCACTGCCATTAAGGCCGACTACCAGGCCATAACCGATCAACTGGTTAGTGCGTACACCCTGGATGCTGGCCAGGTCTTTAAGCCGCTCGGCCTGAGCCAGCGAAGCCAGCAACAGAGCGGCCGCAGCCAGTAGGTATTTGGAAAGGGTCATGGTGGCCATCCTCAGAACGGCCACATTGGGCTAAGAAAGAAACGGCTCATCCAGCCCGGCTGACTTGCATCGGCAAAGGCGCCAGTGCCCGAGTAGGTGATGCGCGCATCGGCAATCCGGGTCGAGGAAACAGTGTTGTCAGTGGCAATGTCATCAGCACGGACCAGGCCGGCAATCCGGACAAGCTCATCGCCGGTATTCAGGGTCATCCATTTTTCCCCACGCACCAGCAGAATGCCGTTGGGCATCACTTCGGCGACTGACACGGTAATCGAGCCAGTCAGGCTGTTGCTCTGCCCGGCAGCGCCGGAACCCTCGCTCTCACGAGTAGCGTCGAAGCTAGCTTCCAGGCTGAGGTTGTCATTGGTCATGCCCAGTGCGCTAAGACCTGCCAGTGGGTTTTTCGGCGAGACGGCCATGCCGAACAAGTTAGGCACACCCAGGTTGGCCGAACTGTCTTTGCTGATCTGGCTGTTGCTGTTCTTGCTGGCCTGGGTGCGTTCATTCAGGGTGATGGTGATGATGTCACCCACGCGGTAGGCCTTACGGTCGCCGAACAGACCGTTCTCGAAACCGGCCTGGTAAATCGAACCATTATTCTGCGCCGCTGGCAGCGGGGTGCGCGGCATCACCGGAGCGTAATAGGGGTCATCCGGCTTAGGCGCGGGAGCCATGCAGCCACTCAAAGCCAGGGGGCCAAGCAGTGCACTTATGATTATCAGCCGGTTCATATCTACTACCTCATGCGTTGCCTGGGATGGTGCGTACAACCTGTGCCACCAGTACCCGTTCAAGCAATTCCTTGCTGTATCCAAAGCCAGGCCAGACGCTGCGCGACTAACCGGCCCTACCTATCAAAGATTCTGCGAAATAAAGCCGAGCATCTGGTCAGCGGTGGAAATGACCTTGGAGTTCATTTCATAAGCGCGCTGAGTGGTGATCATGTTCACCAACTCTTCGACCACGCTGACGTTGGAGTTTTCCAGGGTGTTCTGCAGCGTGGTGCCCAGGCCATTCAGGCCAGGCGTACCGACCTGCGGTGCGCCGCTGGAAGCGGTTTCCAGAAACAGGTTGTTGCCGATCGCTTCCAGACCCGCTGGGTTGATGAAGTCGGCGGTCTGCAGGTTGCCGACGATCTGCGGCTGCGGGTTGCCGGCAGTAGTCACCGACACGGTGCCGTCTTCACCCACGGTAAAGGTGCGTACCTCGTTGGGCAGCACGATGGCCGGCTCCAGGGCATAGCCGTTGGACGTCACCACCTGGCCATCGGAGTTGAGGTGGAAGCTGCCGTCGCGGCTATAGGACACCGTGCCGTCAGGCAGCAACACCTGGAAGAAACCCCGGCCGTTGATCGCCATATCCAGCGGTTGCTCGGTGGTTTGCAGGCTACCGGCAGTGAAGATCTTCTGCGTACCCACCACCCGCACACCGGTACCCAGCTGCAAGCCGGACGGCAATTGGCTGTCCTGGCTGGACTGGCCACCAGGCTGACGACGGATCTGATACAGCAGGTCCTCGAACTCGGCGCGATCACGTTTGAAGCCCGTGGTCGAAACGTTGGCCAGGTTGTTGGAAATGGTGGTCAGGTTCATGTCCTGAGCGGACAGACCGGTCTTGCTGACCCACAGTGCCGGAAGCATATCGATTCTCCTCGGGCGCCGTTTTAACGACGCCGCGTGCTGATAATTAGGTCATCTGCAAGACGCGCGCCATGGCCGCCGAATTGTCTTCGGCGGTGCGCATCATCTTCACTTGCAATTCGAATTGGCGGGACAGCGAGAGGATCGCGGTCATCTCTTCCACGGCGTTGACGTTGCTTGATTCGAGAAAGCCCGAGGTGATTTCCATATTGGCATCCGCCAGCACCGGGCCTTGGCCCTTGAAGCGGATCAGGCCGTCGGTGCCCTTCTCCATCTGCTTAAGGTCCGGGTTGACCAGCTTCAACCGGTCCACCTCAGCCAGCACGTTAGGTGCCTCGCCAAGGGCGCGAATGCTGATGGTGCCGTCCTTGCCGATTTCAATTTTCTGCTCCGGCGGCACCGCAATCGGCCCGGCGTTGCCCATCACCGGCAAGCCATTGCCGGTACGCAAAACACCCAGGGCATCGACGTTCAAGCTGGCGGTACGCACATAGGCTTCGCTGCCATCGGGGGCTTGTACGGCCAGCCAGCCTTTGCCGCCCACTGCCACGTCTAAATCACGACCGGTTTCCTGCAGCGAGCCTGGGGTGAAATCAGTACCCGGGCGTTCGCTCATGGCGTAGACCCGCGACGGATAACTGTCACCAAAGATCGGCATGGAACGCGCCTGTTCGAAATCCCGACGGAAACCATTGGTGGTGATGTTTGCCAGGTTGTTGGCGTGGGCACGCTGGGCCAGGGTGTTGTTGTGGGCGCCAGTCATGGAAACGTACAGCATCTTGTCCATGGTAATTCTCCGAGTGGGCTTGCCGCCCCGCTGCTCTATGCAAGCTATAAAGCAATGCCTATGCCAGCACTCGAAAAATCAATTTAACTTATTGATTTAAATAGACTTTAAAAAACAAAAAAGGCTCCATATGGAGCCTTCTAAATATCAGCACGGCGTACTTTTGCCGCCTGCGACAGGCGCTTGCCTGCCGCAGGCAACACTTATCAACGCAGGTTGATAATGGTCTGGGTCACCGCACTTTCGGTTTCAATGGTCTTGGCGTTGGCCTGATAGTTGCGCTGCGCCACGATCAGGTTGACCAGCTGATCCGACAGCTCGACGTTGGAGTCCTCCAGCGCACCAGACTGCAGGGCGCCCAGGGTACCGCTACGCGGCGTCCCCACCACCGGCTCGCCCGACTGGAAGGACTGCACCCAGGCAGTCTTGCCCACCGGCGTCAGCCCTTGCACGTTGGCGAAGTTGGCCAGAATCACCTGCCCCTGCACCTTGGATTGACCATTGGTGTAGCGGGCAAAGATCACCCCGGTGTCATCGATTTCCAACCCAGCCAATTGACCGGTGGTGTAACCGTCCTGGCTGACCCGGTTTACCGCAAAGTTACTGGCAAATTGCGTTGAGGCACGCACATCAACAGCCACACCCGCGGCACTGGCAGTAGCGCCGTTGCCACTCCATACAGGCGGGATGGAATTGTCCGGCGCTGCCGGAACCCAGGTGGTCAGATTGATAAGACCATTGGCGTCAACGGTGAAACCGGTCGGCGTAGAGGCGATCAATGCGGGAATATCCAACTGCCCGGCCGTGGTGAACTGTAGATCCACTGACGAAGGCGTGGTCAGCGTCGGATCATCCGGGTTACGCCCATCGATCAATACGTTCATCTGCCAGGTATTGGGACCCGTCTTGAGGAAGTACTGGGTAAATACGTGTGAGTTACCCTGGGTGTCGTAAATATTGGTTGAGGTCGACGAGTTATAGGTCGTCGGGTCCGACGGATTGAACGGTACGGTAGTCGGCACACTATTGGTCGAGTTGAGGTTGAACACCTGCTCAAGACTCTCGGTTGCGCGGGGCTCCTGACTGGCAGTCTCGATGCGCAGATCGTTGATGATGCCATTCTGCAAATTGCCATTGGCATCCACTGCATAGCCCTGCAGGCGATAACCGAAGTTGTTCACCATAAAGCCATCACGGTCGGTACCGAAGTAACCGGCACGGGTGTAGCTCACTTCGCCATTGTTACTGGTCTGGAAGAAGCCGTTGCCGTTGATCGCCAGGTCCAGGGCATTCTGCGTGTAATTGATATTGCCCTGATTGAACAGCTGCGACACATCACCGAGCAGCACACCGCTGCCCTGCGGATTCGAGCCAGAGCCCAATACAGACGCCGCATAGACATCGGCAAACTCAGCACGCGACTGCTTGAAGCCCGCAGTGCCGGCGTTGGCGATGTTGTTACCGGTCACGTTAAGGTCGCTGGTCGCGGCACGCAGACCGCTAAGACCGATATTGAAACCCATGGAAGACTCCTTTGCCGGACAGCCGGCGGCTAAAACCTGTTAGTTACTGACCGATCACCTGGACCTGCGACATTGGCACGCTGCCAAGCCCCGCCAGGTTCAACATCAACTCTTTGCCGCCCAAGGTCACACTGTCGACGTTGGCCGGCAGCATGGTGTAAAGCCCCTTGGTGCCATCGGCGTAGGTGGCCTGTGCCTCGAACTTGTAAGTGCCGGGCGGCAACAGATTGCCGCTGGCATCCTTGCCATCCCAGATAAAGCTGACATTGCCGGCCGCCTGCTCACCCAGGTTGACCCGGCCCACCGCAGAGCCGGCCTTGTCATAGATATTGACGTAGACGTTGCTGCTGCTGACCGGCAGCACCAGACTGGCCTTGAAGCTCTCGCTGGTATCGACCACCGCCTTATCACTCGGGATGATCACCTTGCGTCCGACCAGCGAGGACGCCTGCAACGCCTGGGACGACTGATAACCGGTGAGCAGCGAACCCATACTGGTGTTCAGCTTCTCGATCCCCTCAACCTGACTGAACTGCGCCAGCTGGGCGATAAACTCACCATTGCCTTGCGGCTCCAGCGGGTTCTGGTTATTCAACTGGGCAACCAGCAAGTTGAGAAACTCATTCTTGCCCAGATCCTTATTCGTCTTGGTCTCGTTCTTGATCTGGTATTGATCCAGCGCCGAACCACTGACATCGCCAACAGTACTCATGGGGTTGCACTCCTTTTCCGTTGGCTTACTGACCGAGGGTCAATACGCGCTGCATCATCTGCTTGGCGGTGTTCATCATTTCAGTGTTGGTCTGAAAGGCCCGACTGGCAGAAATCATGTCGGCCATCTCTTCCACCACATTGACATTGGGGTAATACACATAGCCGCCGGCATCGGCTGCAGGATGGTTCGGCTCATAGCGCGGCATCAGGCTGCTCTGATCCTCGACCACACCCAAGACCTGCACGCCGACCCCGGCATTGTCCTGATCAGCAAACAGCGAACCACGGTCGCCGTTCTGCGCCGACTGGAACATGGTGGCGAACACCGGATGCCGCGCACGGTAGGTCTGATCGATGCTCGAGGAGACTGTCTCGGCGTTGGCGATGTTGCTGGCAATGGTATTCAGGCGAGTGCTCTGGGCACTCATACCGGTTCCGGCGATGTTGAAAACACTGGCTAGTGACATGGCATCAGGCTCCTATTAATCGCCGCGCAGGGCGCTGACCAGCCCTTTGAATTTGCTATTGAGAAAGGTAAAGCTGGCCTGGAACTGCACCGAGTTTTCCGCGTAATTGGACTGCTCGATCTGCAGGTCAACGGTGTTCTGATCAATCGAGGGATGGAACGGGGTGCGGTACGCCAGGCTGGCATCCCCGACCATCACGCCATCAGCCGGGATATGCTGGCTGTCAGTACGATTCAGGCTCACCTGGCCGCGCTGGCTTTTAGCGCTTTGCTCGGCCAGTACGGTGGCGAACTGCAGGTCACGCGCCTTGTAGTGCGGCGTGTCGGCGTTGGCGATGTTGTTGGCCAACACCTCGGCGCGCTGAGCGCGAAAGCCCAGTGCTTGTTCATGGATGCCGAGTGCCCGATCGAAACTGATGCTCATGGTCAGAAACCTTTGCCGGTTGGTGTTGCTACTTTCCGTGCAAGACCATAAGCAATGCCTGTGCCATATTATCTTTTACTTATTTATCAATAGCTTGATTGATAAATACAGTGCTCAGAGCGGCAAAGCGGCAAGCGCTTTCCGCCTATGGGCAAGCAAGCGGCAAACAGGTTTTGCCTAATTGCCGCTCACGCGGACAATTTCAGTGGCAGGCTGCCTGACCTCGACAAATCAGCATGGGCTGCAACCCATCACCCGCCGCCAACCGCGTCCACCCCACCGCCGCCCGTCAGGCAATCCGTAATCAACCACACACAGTTTTGACAAGCATTCTCATTAACATTAGTATCCGTCGCATTAGCCACTGCCCTGCCACGAGCCTTAATCATGTACGTGTGTCTCTGCGAAGGTATTACTGACGGTCAGATCCGCGAAGCCATCTACGAAGGCTGCTGCAGCTACCGTGACGTGCGCGCCACCCTCGGCGTTGCCAGCCAATGCGGCAAATGTGCCTGCCTGGCCAAACAAGTGGTCCGCGAAACACTGAGCGACGTGCAAAACAGCCAGGCAGCCATGGCCTATCCGGCGAACTTTGTTGCCGCCTGAATTTAGCGATATAAAAAAACCGGACCTCGTGTCCGGTTTTTTTATTGCTTTAATTCAATACCTTAGCGGCAAAGCGCAGAACTTAAGCATTCGTATTCATATTAATTTTAACTTTAAATTCAAATACTTAGGTTTGACAGTCGAAAACCATCGGCCCAGAATTTGATGCTAACTCCCCTGCAAGGCAGACGCAGACATGAAAGGCGACAAGAAGGTCATCCAGCATCTGAACAAGATCCTCGGTAACGAGCTGGTCGCGATCAACCAGTACTTCCTGCACGCACGCATGTATGAGGACTGGGGCCTGAAGAAACTCGGCGAGCACGAGTATCACGAGTCCATCGACGAGATGAAGCATGCGGACAAGCTGATCAAGCGCATCCTCTTCCTCGAAGGCCTGCCCAACGTGCAAGACCTCGGCAAGATCCTGATCGGTGAAAACACCAAGGAAATGCTCGAGTGCGACCTGAAGATCGAACACAAAGCGCATATCGACCTGAAAGCGGCGATTGCCTACTGCGAAAGCATCGGTGACTACGCCAGCCGCGAGCTGCTCGAAGAAATCCTCTGCTCTGAAGAAGACCACATCGACTGGCTGGAAACCCAACTCAGCCTGATCGAGGCCGTAGGCCTGCAGAACTATCTGCAGTCGCAGATGGACGAATAAGAACCTGCTTACGATCTGCTGCGCGTCGGCCCTGCCGCGTTAAAAACAGGCTCGGAATGCTCATGTACAAAAGTACACTCCGCTTCCTCGCCGCTTTGACCAGCCAGAGGCTGTTACTAACGTAGCGCCTTGCAGGACTCTAGCTCGCTAGATCGTGAAACAGGTTCTATGGCGCAAAACACTGCGCCATAAACAACAAACCCCGCACTTGGCGGGGTTTGTTGTTTATGCAGTCTGCTTAGCTTAGGCGTCGGCTTTCTGCACAGCGTCTTTGATCAGGGTCTGCAGCTCACCCTTATCGAACATTTCCGCGAGGATGTCGCTGCCGCCGACCAGCTCACCACCGACCCATAGCTGTGGGAAGGTTGGCCAATTGGCATATTTAGGCAGGTTGGCGCGGATTTCCGGGTTTTGCAGGATGTCGACGTAGGCGAATTTCTCGCCACAGGCCATCACAACCTGCGCAGCTTTGGAGGAAAAGCCGCACTGCGGAGCGTTCGGCGAGCCTTTCATGTAAAGCAGAACGGTATTTTTAGCGATCTGCTCTTTGATGGTTTCGATGATATCCATTGGGCACCTCAGGACTTAACTTCCCGACTCACGGGTCGGCACGGTGGCGGCATTGTAGCGAAAAGCCGAGCGCAATGCTCGGCCTTCCCTGCCACTTTGCCTATGCCAAATATCAGCTGCTCAAGCGGCCTCAACCTGCACCGGCACCCCATTTAGCGCCGCATTGCCGGACAGGGCATCGAGCTGCCGCTCATCGGTCAGGTCATTGGCGCTGGCACCTGGTTGTTCGCTGGCGATGCTCATCTGTACGCCAGGCCGCGCATGACCCCAGCCATGCGGCAGGCTGACCACGCCGGTCATCATGTCTTCACTGGCAGCCACTTCCACCTCAATGACCCCGACCCGCGAGCGCACGCGCACCAGTTGGCCATCGGTTAACCCGCGCTGGCTCAGATCCGCCGGGTGCATCAGCAGCTGGTGACGCGGCTTGCCTTTAACTAGGCGGTGATAGTTGTGCATCCAGGAGTTATTGCTGCGCACATGGCGTCGACCGATCAGCAGCAGCTCATCGGCCTTGGCCGTCGGCTGCTCAGCAAAGCGCTGCAAGTCGGCCATGATCACCGCTGGCGCCGCCTGAATATGCTTGTTAGCGGTTTTCAAGCGGCCGACTAGGTTGGGCTTGAGCGCGCCCAGATCGAGGCCATGCGGGTGCTCGCGCAGCGCCGCCAACGACAGCTTATGTTCCGACTTGTCACCGTAAGTACCAAAGCGCAGGCCCATATCGATCATCTGCTCGGGGGCCATGGTCGGCTTCAATTCCACACCGGTTTTGGCGGCAAAGGCTTTGGCCAGGCCGACAAAGATTTCCCAGTCATGCAGCGCACCCGCCGGCTTGGCCAGCACCGCCTCATTGAAGCGGGTGACATTGCGCACCGCGAACATATTAAAGGTGGTGTCGTAGTGATCGTGTTCCAGCGGCCCGGTCGGCGGCAGGATCAGGTCGGCATAGCGGGTGGTTTCGTTGATATAGAAGTCGATGCTAAGCATAAACTCCAAGCCATCCAGCGCCTGCTCCAGCTGCCGGCCATTGGGCGTGGACAGCACCGGATTACCAGCCACAGTGACCAGCGCGCGCACCTGCCCTTCACCCTCGCTGAGCATTTCCTCAGCCAGGGCCGACACCGGCAATTCACCGCCGTACTCCGGCAAGCCGGATACGCGGCTTTGCCAACGATTGAAATGCCCGCCAGAGGTTGAAGCAACCAGGTCCACGGCCGGCTCGGTGCAGAGCACGCCGCCGACGCGATCAAGGTTGCCGGTGACCAGGTTGATCAGCTGCACCAGCCACTGACACAGCGTGCCGAAAGCCTGAGTGGAGACGCCCATACGGCCGTAACACACCGCCGACTCGGCAGCGGAAAAGTCGCGCGCCAACTGGCGAATCGTCTGCGCTGGCACGCCGCATTGGGCGCTCATGCTTTCGGCGGTAAACCCGGCAATCGCCTGGCGAACCTCATCCAATCCATCTATCGCCAGATGACTGGCGCGGCCGAGGTTTTCCTCGAACAGGGTATTGAGCAGGCCGAACAGCAGCGCAGCGTCCTGGCCGGGCCGCACGAATACATGCTGATCAGCAATCGCCGCCGTTTCGCTGCGGCGCGGGTCAACCACCACCAGTTTGCCGCCGCGCTTCTGGATGGCCTTCAGGCGCTTTTCCACATCCGGCACGGTCATGATGCTGCCGTTAGACGCCAGCGGGTTGCCGCCGAGGATCAGCATAAAGTCGGTGTGGTCAATGTCAGGAATCGGAATCAGCAGGCCATGGCCATACATCAGGTGGCTGGTCAGGTGATGCGGCAGCTGATCGACCGAGGTAGCGGAATAGCGGTTGCGGGTTTTCAGCTGGCCGAGGAAGTAGTTGCTGTGGGTCATCAGGCCGTAGTTATGCACACTCGGGTTGCCCTGATACACCGCCACGGCGTTCTGCCCATGCCGCGCCTGGATCGTACTCAGCCGCTCGGCCACCAGTTCGAAGGCTTCATCCCACTCGATGGCCTGCCACTCATTGCCGACACGGCGCATGGGCTGACGCAGGCGGTCGGGATCGCTCTGAATATCCTGCAGGGCCACTGCCTTGGGGCAGATATGACCACGACTGAAGCTGTCCTGGGCATCGCCCTTGATCGAACGGATCTGCGTGGAACCGTCGTCCTGCACTTCGGTTTCAATGGTCAGGCCACAGATGGCTTCGCAGAGATGGCATGCACGGTGGTGGAGGGTCTTGGTCATGGCCGGGCCTCTTGTTTTAACGCGATGCGCTGAGCACCGTAAAGGCATGACTATGGCGGCTGGTCGCACCCTGCGCCAGCAGGGTTCGCTGCGTGAATTGCGCGGCATCAGGTCAACCGATATACGACTGCATGCCGACCACCCTGCTCCGCCGTGTGGACGAGAGCGGGTAGGCAATTTGCGCCTGCTCGTCATTTCCTTATAAGATCGCGCCTTCCCCGTTTCGTCGCATAGTGCGGCCCCCAGCCGTAGGTTCTGCCGTTTCTTCTATTTAATTAGGCCATTGAACCTGCGCCCAGCTGTCAAAAGGTAGTTAACGATGAGCGCAAGACACTTTCTCTCGCTGATGGATTGCACACCGGACGAACTGGTGAGCCTGATCCGCCGCGGCATGGAGCTGAAGGACTTGCGCAACCGCGGCGTGCTGTTCGAGCCGCTGAAGAATCGCGTGCTGGGCATGATTTTCGAGAAGGCCTCGACCCGCACCCGCCTGTCGTTTGAAGCCGGCATGATCCAGCTCGGCGGCCAGGCCATCTTCCTGTCGCCGCGTGATACCCAACTGGGCCGTGGCGAGCCGATTGGCGACGCCGCCATCGTCATGTCGCGCATGCTCGATGCGGTGATGATCCGCACTTTCGCCCACAGCACCCTCACCGAATTCGCCGCCAACTCGCGCGTACCGGTGATCAATGGCCTGTCCGATGACCTGCACCCATGCCAGTTGCTGGCCGACATGCAGACCTATCAGGAGCAGCGCGGCAGCATCAAAGGCAAGACCGTGGCCTGGATCGGCGACGGCAACAATATGTGCAACTCCTATATAGAAGCGGCCATGCAGTTCGACTTCCAGCTGCGCGTCGCCTGCCCCGAGGGCTATGAGCCGAACGCCACGTTCCTCGCCGCTGCGGGCGAGCGTGTGCAGATCCTCCGCGACCCACGCGCCGCCGTTGCTGGCGCCCATCTGGTGAGCACCGACGTGTGGGCCTCCATGGGCCAGGAAGACGAGGCCGCCGAACGCCTCAAGCTGTTCCAGCCCTATCAGGTCAATCGTGCGTTGCTCGACGCCGCCGCCGAAGACGTGCTGTTCCTGCACTGCCTGCCGGCCCACCGTGGCGAGGAAATCAGCGAGGACCTGCTCGACGACCCGCGCTCGGCAGCCTGGGATCAGGCCGAGAACCGCCTGCATGTACAGAAGGCGCTGCTCGAATTTCTGGTTGAACCGGCGTACCACCACGCATGAGCCAAGCCCTGCTGAACCTGCGCGAGCTGAGCTGCGGCTACCCCGGACACAGGGTGGTGCAGAACCTCAACCTGCACCTGAATGCCGGCGATATCGGCTGCCTGCTCGGCCCTTCGGGCTGCGGCAAGACCACCACGCTGCGCGCGATTGCCGGTTTCGAGCCAGTGCTGGAGGGTGAGATTCAACTGGCCGATCAGGTTATCTCCAAGGCCGGCTTTACCCTGGCCCCGGAGAAACGCCGAATCGGCATGGTGTTCCAGGATTACGCGCTGTTCCCGCACCTGAGCGTGGCGGAAAACATCGGCTTCGGCATCCGCAAGCAATCCAATTGCGAGCGCGTTACCCAGGAGCTGATGGAACTGGTCAAACTCGGCCATCTCGGCAAGCGTTACCCGCACGAGCTGTCCGGCGGCCAACAGCAGCGTGTGGCGCTGGCCCGTGCTCTGGCGCCGGAACCGCAACTGCTACTGCTCGATGAGCCGTTTTCCAACCTGGATGGCGAGTTGCGTCGGCGCTTGAGCCATGAGGTGCGCGACATTCTCAAGGCGCGTGGCACCAGCGCGATTCTGGTCACCCATGATCAGGAAGAGGCCTTTGCCGTCAGCGATCACGTCGGCGTATTCAAGGAAGGCAAGCTGGAGCAGTGGGACACTCCGTTCAACCTCTACCACGAGCCGCTAACGCCCTTTGTCGCCAGTTTTATCGGCCAGGGCTACTTTATTCGCGGCCAGTTGCTCAGCCCGGACTCGGTGCAGACCGAACTGGGCCTGATTCGCGGCAACCGCGCCTACACCTGGCCAACCGGCAGTGCGGTGGACGTGCTGCTACGTCCGGACGATATCGTCTACGACCCGGACAGCACGCAAAAGGCGCTGATCGTCGGCAAAACCTTCCTCGGCGCGGCGACCCTGTATCGCCTGCAGCTGCCCACCGGTAGCCAGCTGGAGTCGATCTTCCCCAGCCACGCCGACCACCTGCCCGGCCAGCAGGTCGGCATTCGTGTGGCCGCCGACCATCTGGTGGTATTTCCCGCCCCCGGTAGCATTGCCGCCCAGGTCAACCTGGGGGAGTCGGGGGTACGCCGCTACAGCAGCGACAGCTAAAACCTGTTCACAATCTGCTGCGCGTCGGCCCTGCTGCGTTAAAAACAAGCTCGGAATGCTCATTTACAGCTCGTAAACTCCGCTTCCTCGCCTGCTTGACCAGCCGAAGGCTGTTACTAACGTAGCGCCTTGCATGGCTCTAGCTCGCTAGATCGTGAACAGGTTTAAGCGGCTACGGCAAAAATAGCCGGCCACTGGCAATCAACAGCGCCTGGCCGGCGATCTTTACTCGCTCACCAGCCAGCTCGCAGTGCAACTCACCGCCACGCGCCGAACACTGAAAAGCACTTAGCTGGGACTTGTCCAGGCGCTGTTCCCAGTAGGGCGTAAGCATGCAGTGGGTCGAGCCGGTTACCGGGTCCTCATTGATACCGATGGAGGGGGCGAAGTAACGCGAGACGAAATCGTGCTGCTCGCCAGGCGCGCTGATCAGCAAGCCCAACCCCGGCAACTTGGCCACTGCCGCCAGATCTGGCTGATAAGCCCGCACCGCGGCCTCGCTCGGCAGAATCGCCAGCAACTCCTGAATCCCCTGCCCTTCATACAACGCCAACACGCTTTCTACTGGCAGGCCCAGCGTCTGTTCAACCTCTGCGTGTAAGTCGCAGGGCTGCGTCCGGCGCACGGGGAAATCCAGTACCAGCCTGCTGCCTGCGCGACTGACCCGCAGTGCGCCGGACAAGCAGGTGAAATCGAGCACATCACCCGGCTCGCCGTAGACCTCGAACAGCACATGGGCGCTGGCCAGAGTGGCGTGACCACACAACGGCACTTCCGCCGTTGGGGTAAACCAGCGGATATGCCAGGCCGCGCCTTCCTTCACTACAAAGGCGGTTTCCGCCAGGTTGTGCTCGGCGGCAATCTGCTGCATCAGCGCGTCGTCAAGCCAACTGTCCAGTCGATAGACCATCGCCGGGTTGCCGGTAAACGGCTGCGTGGCAAAGGCATCGACTTGGTGAAATTCAAGCTGCATGGGGCGACGCTCCTTATCAGTGATGGCGCAGAGCATGCCGCAGCACGGCAACGTGCGCCCACTACAGCGGCCGACAATTGCGCCGGTACAGCTGCACTGTCCGAATGCACGCCGGGCAGCGACAGTGCAGAGGTTAATCGCCAAAGGTTCTTAAAAATTCACTAACTCTTAATAAATCAGCAACTTATAAATCCTGGCACGCCGCCTGCTATGAGCCACCCCGGTCAGCACAACGGCGTGTCTGCCACTCAACCGACAACGACGTCATAGCACCCCTCTCCTTTCGAGACATGGGCGCTGTGGCGTTTTTTTTTGCGTTTTTTGGCTTACAGGAAGACCGCTATGCGCATGATGAAACTGTCTCTGCTGTCGCTGGCCATTGCCGGCACCACCATCAGCCACGCCGCCTTTGCCGAAGAATCCTTCAGCAATCTGTTCAGTGAGGCCAAGCCGATCCTCGATGCGCGCTACCGCTATGAGCATGTCGACCAGGACAACGCCCTCAAGCACGCCAACGCGCAAACCCTGCGTACCCGCGTCGGCGTGCAGAGCGGCAAGTGTTACGGCCTGTCGGCGCTGATCGAGGCCGACAACGTCAGCCGCATCGGTGACGCCAGCTACAACGAAACCCGCAATGGCCAAAGCGAGTACTCGGTGGTCGCCGACCCGGATGGCAGCGAAATCAATCAGGCCCTGCTGCGTTACGACCACCAGTACGGCAGCGCGGTGCTGGGTCGACAGCGTATCAACCTGGATAACCAGCGCTTCGTTGGCGGCGTGGCCTGGCGGCAGAACGAGCAAACCTACGATGGCGTGCTCGGCCAGTTGAAGCCTCTGCAAGGGCTGACCCTGAGCTACGTCTATATCGACAACATCAACACCGTTTTCGGCCCCGGCAACGGCCGCTACGACAGCGCCGCCACCCCGGCCAATATCGGAGGCCACAGCCACCTGCTCAACGCCCAATACATCCTGATGCCCGAGCTGACCGCCACCGCCTACCAGTACCGCCTGGGCCTGGACAACCTGACGGCTGGCAGCCAGTCGAGCAAGACCACTGGCCTGCGCCTCAACGGTGCCATCGCCGGCATCAGCTACGTGCTGGAATACGCGCAGCAGAGCGAATACGCCGACAACCCGCTGGATCTGGATAGCGACTATTACCTGGCTGAACTCGGTTACACCGTCCAAGGCGTGGCGCTGAAAGCCGGCTATGAAATGCTTGGCGGCGACGCGGGGCCAGGCAACCGCGCCTTCCAGACCCCGCTGGCGACCAAGCATGCGTTTCAGGGGTGGGCCGATATCTTTCTGCTGACGCCCGCTGGCGGCGTCAAGGATGCCTACGCCGGCATCAGTGCGCCGTTGTTTGGCGGCACCCTGCAGGCCTGGTACCACGACTTTCGCGCTGAAGAAGGCAGCAGCCAGTACGGCGAGGAGATCAACCTGTCCTACGCCCACCCGATTCCCGGCGTGAAGGGCCTGGTTGGATTGGTCAAATACGCCAGCTACGACGCCGACGACTTTGCCGTGGATACCGACAAAGCCTGGCTGCAAGTGCAATACAACTACTGATGCTCGCGGCCCCGGCAACGGGGCCGTTTTCGACTCAAGGTGTGCCCACCCCATAGGCCTGCAGCAGCTGCTGCAAACGGCCATTGGCGCGATAGCGCTGCACGCCCTGCTCGAACAACGCGAGATAGCGTGGGCTAGATTCCAGCGCAGGGGAGAACGCCAGGTAGATCGGCACATCCGGGGCGCGGCAACCGGCCTCACGCAACGCCCCCTCCCGCCCCTGGCTGGCCAGCATGGCTTGCATCACCCAAGCGTTTTCCAACACCACATCCACGCGACCATGGATCAGCTTGCCGATATTCAAGGCCAACGCGGTATCACCGGCGGCAATCTGGATGCGCTCGCTGTCGCCGTGATGCAGGGCGATATAGGTGTTCAGCTCATCGCCGTAGCTGTAGTCATTGATTACCCCAAGGCGTTGCTCGGCGAGCGATGCGGTGCCGGTAAAGCGCCAAGTGGAATCCGGCAAGGTAAAAAAGCAGCTACGTGACGACGCCACGGGCGTGGCGCCAAAGAGAAAGTCCGGGGCATCCTCGATGCCCGCGCCGATGGCGGCATTCAACTGCCCACGGCGCACCTGCTGCAGAGTGCGCGCCCAGTTCAGCGCCTGGTACTGCACCTCAATACCGGATTCGGCAAAGATTTCCTGCGCCAACTCAACGAAGATGCCCGGCCGCTCGGAGCCTGGCTGGCAATTCACCGGGCACCAGATATCCCCAGCGATCACCAGCGTCTCGGCCCGCGCCCAGCCGGCACAGCCCAGCAGCGCCAGCAACAATCCACGAGCAACCAGCTGACGGCATATCGACATGCAGGGCTCCACGACCAATAGGGATGCTGGACGTTTTACCACCCTCAGCCTTCGCTGCGCACCCTTTTCACCGCATCCAGCCAACCGTCATACAGCTTGCTGCGATGGCTGTCGGCCATGCGCGGATCGAAGCGCTGCTGACGATGCCAATGCCGGGCGATGCTCGCCAAATCCTTATAAAGCCCGGCTTGCAGGCCGGCCAGATAGGCCACGCCAAGCGCCGTAGTTTCGGTGACTTCCGGGCGCTCCACCGGCACCCCAAGGATGTCGGCGAGAAACTGCATAACCCAGTTGTTTTCCACCATGCCGCCATCCACCCGCAGCGCACTGGGTTCGGCCGCGCCGTCCTGGCGCATGGCTTCGAGTAGATCGCGGGTCTGGTAGCACACCGACTGCAGGCCGGCGGTGACGATTTCCTTGATACCGGTATCGCGGGTCAGGCCAAAGATCGCGCCACGGGCTTTCGGGTCCCAGTACGGCGCACCCAGGCCGGTAAAGGCCGGCACCAGGTACACGCCGCAGGCATCACCGGTCTGCTCGGCCATGGCCTCGGTATCACGGGCATGGCTGATCAATTTGATGCCGTCGCGAAGCCACTGCACGGCGGCGCCAGCGACGAAGATGCTGCCCTCCACCGCATAGGTGACCTGGCCATTCAGGCGATAACCGACCGTGGTGAGCAGGCGGTTTTTCGAGATCACCGGCACGCTGCCGGTGTTCTGGATCATAAAGCAGCCGGTGCCGTAGGTACTCTTGACCATCCCCGGCTCGAAACAGGCCTGACCGATCAAGGCCGCCTGCTGGTCACCAGCCATACCCAGCACCGGAATGGCCGCGCCGAGCAGATTGGCTTCGGTGACGCCAAAATCAGCGGCGCAATCGAGCACTTCGGGCAAAAGGCTAGCGGGAATCTCGAACAGCTTGAGCAGTTCCTCATCCCACTGCTGGGTGTGGATATTGAACAGCAGGGTACGCGAGGCGTTGCTGGCATCGGTTTTGTGCGATTTGCCGCCGGTCAGGCGCCACAGCAGGAACGAGTCCACGGTGCCAAAACGCAGCTCACCGCGCTCGGCACGCTCAAGGGCGCCGGGCACTTTATGCAGAATCCAGCGCAGCTTGGTGGCCGAGAAATATGGATCAATCAGCAACCCGGTCTTGGCCGCTACCGCGGCTTCATGCCCGGCTTCCTTAAGCTCAGCGCAGTAGTCAGCGGTACGGCGGTCTTGCCAGACAATCGCCGGATGGATCGGCGTGCCAGTCTGCGCATCCCACACCAGGGTGGTTTCGCGCTGATTGGTGATGCCGATAGCCGCCACATCACTGGCACTCAGACCGCTCTGCTTGAGCGCCTCACGGCAGACCTTGAGGGTGCTCAGCCACAGCTCTTCGCCATCATGTTCAACCCAGCCGTCCTGTGGGAAATACTGTTTGAACTCCTGCTGCGCGCGCGCCACGGGCAAGCCCTGGGCACTGAACACAATCGCCCGGCTGCTGGTGGTGCCCTGGTCGATGGCAAGCAGGTAATGAGACATGCAAATTTCCTTGTTTTTATAAGTTTAAAAGTTGAACGACTAGCAGGCCGTTGAAAAACGTAAGCGAGGCAGCCGAGACAAGGCAAAAACAGGCGAAAAGGCAGAGTTTACTGCTGTAAATGAGCACTTTGAGCCTGTTTTTAACGCCGTATCGGCAACGCAGGTAGTTTTTCAACAGCCTGCTAGCCGCGACCAATAGGTGCAAACAATGCCTGCGTCAGCTGCGCCAGCACCGCAGCGTCCAGCTGCACTTCCAGCCCGCGGCGTCCGGCACTGACGTAGATATTCGGAAACTGCTGCGCCGACTCATCGATAAAGGTACGCAAACGCTTCTTCTGCCCCAGGGGACTGATGCCACCAAGCAGGTAACCGGTAGCGCGCTGCGCTGCAGCGGGGTCGGCCATATCGGCTTTCTTCACCCCGGCGGCATGCGCCAAGGCTTTCAGATCAAGCGTACCAGCGACCGGCACTACAGCGACCAGCAGCTCGCCCTTCTCGCTGGCCGCCAGCAGGGTCTTGAACACCTGAGCGGGCTCAAGATTGAGCTTTTCCGCCGCTTCCAGGCCATAGGAAGCAGCCTTGGGATCGTGGTGGTAGCTGTGCACCTGATGCACAGCCTTGGCTTTTTTCAGCAGATCAATGGCAGGAGTCATGTTCGAATGTGAAAACAATCTGACAAAGTTGGCGTACCTTAGCCGCAAATTGGCTGCGGCGACAGCCTATAATGGCGCGCACTTCCGAGGAGTTTTCATGACCCTGCCGCCCCGCCAACACGACATTCTCGAACTCGCCCGCGAACGCGGCTATGTCAGCATCGACGAGTTGGCCCAAGCGTTTGCCGTCACCCCGCAGACCATCCGCCGCGACATCAACCAGCTCGCCGAACAGGGGCTGCTGCGCCGTACCCACGGTGGTGCGGCCAGTGAAAGCTCCAGCACACAGAACACCGCCTACAGCATGCGCGCCGGGCAGATGCGCGATGAAAAACAACGCATCGCCGCCGCCATCGCCACACAGATCCCCAACCACGCCTCGCTCTTCATCAATATCGGCACCACCACCGAAGCCATTGCCCGCGAACTGCTTGGCCACAAAGGCCTGAAGATCATCACCAACAACCTGCATGTGGCGGCCCAACTCAGCGCTAAGGCGGACTTCGAGGTGTTGCTGGCCGGAGGTACGGTGCGCAGCGACGGCGGCGTGGTCGGTCAGGCGGCGGTAGATTTTATCCAGCAGTTCAAGGTCGATTTCGCCCTGGTCGGCATCAGCGGTATCGATGAAGACGGCAGCCTGCTCGACTTCGATTACCAGGAAGTGCGGGTCTCCCAGGCGATTATCAGCAATGCGCGCCAGGTATTTCTCGCCGTCGACTCCAGCAAGTTCGGCCGTAATGCCGTGGTGCGCCTGGGCTCGGTGGCCCTGGTTGACCGGGTGTTCACCGATGCAGCGCCCTCTGCGGCGATCAATCGCTTACTTACTGAGCACAAGGTGCATCTCGACCTGGTGTAAGCCCCCTACCGCCTTAGCTTAAAAATCAACGACCACTGGGCGCGAAAGCGCATTTCGGGGTGGCGAAGCCGTGTTTATTCGACTAGCATATTTTCGAAAGTGAACATTAAAAGTTCAATACTGACTTTCGGTGCCGCCATGCCTACTCGCCACGCCAGCAACACTCCACTCGCTGAAGTCTATGACCTTGCCGTGATCGGCGGCGGCATCAATGGTGTCGGGATTGCCGCCGATGCAGCTGGGCGCGGCCTGTCCGTGTTCCTTTGTGAAAAGGACGACCTGGCGCAGCACACCTCGTCGGCCAGCAGCAAGCTGATCCATGGTGGCCTGCGCTACCTGGAGCACTACGAGTTCCGCCTGGTGCGTGAGGCGCTGGCCGAGCGTGAAGTGCTGCTTACCAAAGCCCCGCACATCGTCAAACCCATGCGTTTTATCCTGCCGCACCGCCCGCACCTGCGCCCGGCGTGGATGATCCGTGCGGGGCTGTTTCTCTACGATCATTTGGGCAAGCGCGAGAAGCTGGCCGGTTCACGCGGCCTGCGTTTCGGCGCCGGCAGCCCGCTGCAGGCCGAGATCAGCCGCGGTTTCGAATATTCCGATTGCTGGGTCGATGACGCCCGCCTGGTGGTACTCAATGCCATGGCCGCCCGCGAGCAAGGCGCCCACGTGCACAGCCGCACCCGTTGCGTCAGCGCGCGGCGCAGCAAGGGCTTGTGGCATATCCATCTGGAGCGCAGCGACGGCAGCCTGTTCTCGATTCGCTCTCGCGCCCTGGTCAATGCCGCAGGCCCCTGGGTGGCGCGGTTTATTCGCGAGGATCTGAAACAGGAATCGCCCTACGGCATTCGCCTGATCCAGGGCAGCCATATCGTCGTGCCACGCCTGTTCGACGGCGAGCAAGCCTACATTCTGCAGAACGAAGACCGCCGTATCGTCTTTGCCATCCCCTATCAGGAGCGCTTCACCCTGATCGGCACCACAGACCGCGAATACCAGGGCGACCCAGCCAAGGTGGCGATCAGCGACGAAGAAACCGACTACCTGCTGAAGGTGGTCAACGCACACTTCAAGAAGCAGACTCAACGCAGCGATATCCTGCACACCTATGCCGGTGTGCGGCCGTTGTGTGACGACGAGTCGGACGACCCATCGGCAGTCACCCGCGACTACACCCTGTCGCTGTCTGGCCACCCCGGCGAAGCGCCACTGCTCTCGGTGTTTGGCGGCAAGCTGACGACCTACCGCAAGCTCGCCGAATCGGCGCTGGCGCAACTGGCGCCGTTCTTTCCCAAGATGGGCCCAAGCTGGACCGCCAGCAGCCTGCTGCCGGGTGCCGAACAACTGGACAGCCAGAGCGCGCTGGTGGAAGCCCTGTGCGCCCGCTTTGGCTGGCTACCCACCTCACTGGCGCGGCGCTGGGCCAGCAGTTATGGCAGCCGCAGCTGGGTGATGCTCAAAGGCGTGAGCAACCTCAGCGATCTCGGCGAGCACCTGGGCGGCGGCCTGTATACCCGTGAAGTCGACTATCTGTGCCAGGAAGAATGGGCGATGCAGGCTGACGATATTCTCTGGCGGCGCAGCAAGCTCGGCCTGTTTACCACCCCGGCGCAGCAAGCCAAACTCGACAGCTACCTGCGCATCGAATCACCGCGCAGCCCGGAAGATGCTCACGCGGCGTGAGCACCCACGCAGATAAATCAGTGCCCTGAATAATGATGGCCCGTAGCGTAGCCACCATAGATGGCAGGCATAAAAAAGGGCGACCTAAGTCGCCCAAATTGCCTTGCGTGCCCCTTCGAACCGATTCAAAGCCTGCTGCGCGTCGGCCCTGCTGCGTTAGAAACCGGCTCGGAATGCTCATTTACAACTCGTAAACTCCGCTTCCTCGCCGATTTCTGCCTTGCCGGACTCTAGCTCGCGAGCCTTGAATCGGTCCTTCCCAGCAGAATCAGCCTTGCTTGCGCTTGTGCGAATCCTGCCAGATGAAATAACCGACACCGGCGAAGAAGGCGACCATCAGACCGACGGTGCCGATACCGGCGAGAACTACGACATCGATAAACATGGTTGCCTCCTGCTATGAAGCCTGTGTGGGTATGGCTTCAAATTAACAGGGGCTGCAGGGGCGCTATTGATCCAGATCAACAAGCGGCGGGCGCAGGCGGGATGAGGCTGTACTTAGCTGATCCAGATCAACAAATCAGCCTATGGCAAAGCCGCTTCAAGGCTTTTTCGGTTTGCCCTTGGGCTTTTTCTTGCCCTTGGGCAACGGCAGGGCCTGCTCGAAAGCATCACGCATTTCATTGAGTTTCTTATCGCGCAGGTCATGGATGCGCTTGTCGCGCTCGGCTGCGAAATCAACCAGCTTGTCGTCTTTGCTCATGGGCTCGGCTTGATCAAACGAAAGGTCAGGTTCAGACGTGGTGCGCAGAGGCTGCGCGTCTTCGCCACTTGATGCTGCCAATAATGCTGGGTTGGCCCACGCATGACCAGCAACGAACCATGCTGCAGCGGCAACGAATGCTCAATGCGGCTCTGCCCTTTGCGGCGCAGATCAAAGCGCCGCGTGCCGCCCAAATTAAGCGAAGCGATCAGCGGATTAGCGCCCAGTTCGGCTTCATCATCGCTGTGCCAGCCCATGGAGTCCTGGCCATCGCGGTAATAGTTGAGCAATACACCATTCAGCGGCTGCCCGACGGCCTGCTCCACCTGCGCACGAATCAACGCCAGCAGCGGCGTCCAGGACAATGGTTGATGGGTTAAACCCGAATAGCGGTAACTGGCCTCGGCGTCGCCATACCAGGCCACCAGGCGCGGCACCGGCAATTGCCGCCCGTAAATCTGCACCTGCGGCTGCTGCCAGGGCGTCTGCGCGCTCAACTCGGCCAGCCAGTGATCGGCAGTCGCCGCATCCAGCCACTGCGCCTGCAGCTGCAAGTCGGCGTTGGGCAGCTGCAAGGGGCTGTCGGCAAATAGATCCACGGCTAAATCACTCAAACTTCCACATCCACCCACAGCCCCTGGCGCGGCAACTCGCCCACCACAGCTTCATCGGCCTCGGCCACTTCGCCTTCGGCAAGCTCTTCAGGGGTGTAACCGTGGCGGCGCTGACGGCGGCGCTGCTCCTCGCGCAGCATCATCTCGGCTTCCTGCGGATGGCGCTTGTCCAGGCTCACGCCGCTTTCCTTGGAGCTTTCAGCCGTGGCTGTCACCGGCGGAATTTCCGGGCGCGGTTTGACCACGTCGTGCTGAACGGTTACGGGAACCAGACTGTGGGGGATCGGCGGCAGCATCTATTAAGCCCTCCTTTGGTCAGACTGTCGGCCAGCCAAGCCGCGACTTGAGCCTCGCCTCGCTACACTTTTGATCTACCTAAACACACAAAGTGCCCGATGCGTAGCAATGCGCCTTTGGCCAGGGCCCGACGCTGCGTTAACATAGTCGGCTTTTTCACGCGGGAGACAAGCATGGCGCAGTATGAACCGGGGCAACGCTGGATCAGTGACAGCGAAGCGGAGCTGGGGCTGGGAACCGTTCTGATGCAGGACGGCCGCATGCTTACCGTGCTCTACCCGGCCACTGGCGAAACCCGCCAGTACGCCCTGCGCAATGCGCCGTTGACCCGCGTGCGCTTCTCGCCGGGCGATGAAATCACCCACTTCGAGGGCTGGAAGCTGACCGTGCAAGAAGTCGACGACGTCGACGGCCTGCTGGTCTATCACGGCCTCAATGCGCAGCATGAAAGCGTCACCCTGCCGGAAACCCAGCTGTCGAACTTTATCCAGTTCCGCCTGGCCAGTGATCGCCTGTTTGCCGGGCAGATCGACCCGCTGCCCTGGTTCGCCCTGCGCTACCACACCCTGGATTACACCAGCCGTCAGTTGCAATCCAGCCTCTGGGGCCTGGGCGGCGTGCGTGCGCAACCGATTGCGCACCAGCTGCACATCGCCCGCGAAGTGGCCGACCGCATCGCCCCGCGCGTATTGCTGGCCGACGAAGTGGGCCTGGGCAAAACCATCGAAGCGGGCCTGGTGATCCATCGTCAGCTGCTCTCCGGGCGCGCCAACCGCGTACTGATCCTGGTGCCGGAAAACCTCCAGCACCAGTGGCTGGTGGAAATGCGCCGGCGTTTCAACCTAGATGTCGCACTGTTCGACGAAGAACGCTTTATCGAAAGCGACGCCAGCAACCCGTTTGAAGACTGCCAGCTGGCCCTGGTCGCCCTGGAATGGCTGTGCGAGGACGAAAAGGCCCAGGATGCGCTGTTTGCTGCCGGCTGGGATCTGATGGTGGTCGACGAAGCGCACCACCTGGTCTGGCACCCGGAACACGCCAGCCCCGAGTACGCCCTGGTCGAACAGCTGGCCCAGGTCATCCCTGGCGTGCTGCTGCTCACAGCCACCCCCGAGCAGCTCGGCCAGGACAGCCACTTCGCCCGCCTGCGCCTGCTCGACCCGAACCGTTTCCATGATCTGACCGCCTTCCGCGCCGAAAGCGAGCACTACAAGCCGATTGCCGAAGCCGTGCAGGAGCTGCTCGACCAGGGTCGCTTGTCCGCTGCTGCGCACAAGACCATTCACGATTTCCTCGGCGCCAGCGGTGAAGAGCTGCTAACTGCAGTCAATGCCGGTGACAGCGAAGCTTCGGCGCGCCTGGTGCGCGAGCTGCTGGATCGCCACGGCACCGGTCGCCTGCTGTTCCGCAACACCCGCGCCGCCGTGCAGGGTTTTCCGGACCGTGAAGTGCACCCCTACCCGCTGGCCAGCCCTGACGAATACATGGAGCTGCCGATTGGCGAGCACGCTGACCTGTACCCGGAAGTCAGCTACCAGGCACAACCAGATGTTGATGAAGAGCAGCGCTGGTGGAAATTCGACCCGCGCGTCGAGTGGCTGATCGACACCCTGAAGATGCTCAAGAAATTCAAGGTGCTGGTGATCTGCGCCCACGCCGAAACAGCCATGGACCTGGAAGACGCCCTGCGCGTGCGCAAAGGCATCCCGGCCACCGTATTCCACGAAGGCATGAGCATCCTTGAGCGCGACCGCGCCGCGGCCTATTTTGCCGACGAAGAGTTCGGTGCTCAGGTACTGATCTGCTCGGAAATCGGCTCGGAAGGTCGTAACTTCCAATTTGCCCACCACCTGGTGCTGTTCGATCTGCCGGCCCACCCGGACCTGCTTGAGCAGCGCATCGGCCGCCTCGACCGCATCGGTCAGAAGCACCGCATCCAGTTGCACGTGCCGTACCTGGAAAACAGTCCGCAGGAACGCCTGTTCCAGTGGTATCACCAGGCGCTGAACGCCTTCCTCGCCACTTGCCCGACCGGCAACGCCCTGCAACATCAGTTCGGCAGCCGTTTGCTGCCGCTGCTGGAAAGCGGCGACGACGGTGAATGGCAAGCGCTGGTTGACGAAGCCAAAGCCGAGCGCATTCGCCTGGAGGGTGAACTGCACGCCGGCCGCGACCGCCTGCTGGAGCTCAACTCCGGCGGTGCTGGCGAAGGCGAGGCATTGGTTGAGGCGATTCTCGAGCAGGATGATCAGTTCGCCCTGCCGATCTATATGGAGCAGCTGTTCGACGCCTTTGGCATCGACAGCGAAGACCATTCCGACAACGCGCTGATCCTGCGCCCCAGCGAAAAAATGCTGGATGCCAGCTTCCCGCTAGGTGACGACGAAGGCGTGACCATCACCTATGACCGCGACCTGGCCCTGGCCCGCGAGGACATGCAGTTCCTCACCTGGGAACACCCCATGGTGCAAGGCGGCATGGACCTGGTGCGCTCAGGCTCGATGGGTAATACCGGCGTGGCGCTGATCAAGAACAAGGCGCTGAAACCCGGCACCGTGCTGCTGGAACTGCTGTATGTCAGCGAAGTGGTCGCCCCGCGCGCGCTGCAACTGGGCCGCTACCTGCCGCCGATCGCCCTGCGCTGCCTGCTCGATGCCAACGGCAACGACCTGGCGGCCAAGGTCTCGTTCGAGAAGCTCAACGAGCAGCTGGAAACCGTGCCGCGCGCCAGCGCCAACAAGTTTGTTCAGGCCCAGCGCGACAGCCTCAACCCGTTGATCAACGCCGGCGAAGGCAAGGTGGCGCCACGCCATAGCGAACGCGTCGACGAAGCCAAGCGCCGCCTGGCCGCCGAAACCGACGAGGAACTGGCGCGCCTGATCGCCCTGCAAGCGGTCAACCCGAGCGTGCGCGACAGCGAACTCAACGCCCTGCGCCAACTGCGCGAGCAAGGCCTGGCCATGCTCGATAAAGCGGCGTTGCGTCTGGAGGCCATTCGCGTACTAGTCGCGGGTTAAGCAGCATTGGCTACTAACCGTTGAAACGTAGGCGAGGCCGCCGAGACAAGGCGAAAACAGGCGAGGAAGCGGAGTTTACTGCTGTAAATGAGCATTCCGAGCCTGTTTTCAACGCAGTATCGGCAACGCAGGTAGTTTCAACGGGCTGCTAGAGTCAGAAGCAATACTTCTGTTTCTCCAGCCCACAGGAGCTCACAGTGCCTGCACGCGCCGCCTCGCGCCGGTTTCGCCACAGCCTCGGCGGGCTCTGCCTGCTGGCGCTGCTTCTGCTTCCCCTGCTGCATCTGTGGCCCGCGCTCAACGGGTTGAACAACGCCCACCTCGACTGGCTGATCCGCCAACGCGCCGCCGAACAGACGCCCGACCCGCGCCTGCTGCTGATTGATATCGACGACCTGAGCCTGCAAGTGCTGGCCGGTGAAGCCGGTAAGTGGCCATGGCCGCGCTCGCTGCACGGCGAACTGCTGGAGTACCTGCTCAGCCAACAGCCCAAGGCTGTGGCCTTCGACATCCTGTTCAGCGAGCCGGATCAGTTCAACCCGGACGCCGACAGCTACTTTGCCGAAGTGCTGCAACGCAGCGCCAACACCTACCTCGCCGCTCTGGTTCAGCAAGCTGACGAAGGCAGCCAGCCGCCGCTGCTGCGCGACTATCCCGCCTCCACCTGGCAAGCCCCTGGGCAACGCGGCGCCGACGATCAGCGCGGCTTGTTGCTACTGCCCAACGCATTCCCCAGCGAGCTGTGGCGCCTGGGCAGCATCAACTTTCGCCCGGATGCCGACGGCATCGGTCGGCGCTATGAGCTGTACCGCAGCTTTGCCGACTGGCGCCTGCCCAGCATGCCTGCGCGTATCGTGCATGACCTGACCGGCAGCTTGCCGCAACAACAGAACCTGCTGCTGGATTGGCCCGGCACCAGCCGCCTGCCCTACCCACGCCTGCCTTATGCCGCGGTGCTGGCAGCGGCGCGCAACCAGGGCGAGCCGCTGGCAGCCGAGCTGTTCAAGGACCGCATCATCGTTATCGGTACAACAGCCGCCGGCCTGCACGACCTGCGCCCCACCCCGCTGGACACTCTTTATCCGGCGCCATTTATCCTGATGACAGCCATCGACAACCTGCTCAACAACAGCCAATTGCGTGAGGCGGATAGCTGGCTGGAGTTGCTCGGCCCACTGCTGCTATTGCTCGGCCTGAGCCTTCTGCTGCTGCGCGAACAGCTGCCGGCGGCCTTTGCCCTGTGCCTGTTCGGCAGCCTGGCGCTGTTTGCCAGCAGCTACGGGCTGGCGTTGCGCGGCACGCTGCTTGGCGTGCTGCCGGGGCTGATCTGCCTGTGGCTGCTGCTGGCCGCCGCGCTGGCACTGTTCTACCTACGCCGGCGCCAACAATTGCAGGACACCATTCGCCTGTTCAGCCGTTTTATGGACCCCGTGGTGGTCAACCAACTGGTGTCGCGCGACGACCCGGAAGCCCTGCTGGCGAGCAAGGAGTGCCAGCTGACTGTGCTGTTTTCCGATATCCGCAGCTTTACCACGCTCTCCGAGCAGCACACGCCAAGCGAAATCGTGCACCTGCTCGAAGGCTATTTCAGCAGTCAGGTGGAGGTGCTGTTCAAACACCAGGCGACCCTCGACAAGTTTATCGGCGACGCCATCATGGCCTTCTGGGGTGCGCCGTTGGACAACCCGCAGCAAGCTGACCAAGCCATTCTGGCGGCCATGGAAATGCTCGATAACCTCGACGCCTTTCGCCGCGACTACAACTGTCCGGATTTCGACATCGGCATCGGCCTGCACACGGGACCAGCGGTCGTCGGCCTGGTCGGCGCAAAGCAGCGCTATGACTACACTGCAATAGGCGACACGGTGAACCTGGCCAGCCGCATCGAAGGGCTGACCAAGGGCCGTGCCCATCTGCTGATTTCAGCCGCCACCCGTGAGGCCTGCACGCTCGATCTGGACTTCGTGCCCCAGGGCGAACACCAGGTAAAAGGTCGCGCCGAAGCCGTAATGCTCTACGAACCGCGAAGGAGACATGATGAATAAAGGCCTCTGCAGTGCCCTTGCGGCGCTGATATTCAGCTTCTACGGCTTCTCGGCGCTGGCCGAAGTACGCCAGGCACAGACCCTCCAGGACAGCCCCCTGCGCGCAGAACCCAGCGCCTCGGCCGCCAGTGTCGGCCAGGTCGGCAAACAGGCGCAGGTACTGGTGCTGGAACGCCAGGGCGGCTGGTATCAGGTGGAAACCTCAAGCGGCCAGCGCGGCTGGCTGCCATTGCTCAGCCTGCGCTTCGCCAAGGATGCCCAAGCCAGCCGCAGCAATGACCTGGGCAGCCTGCTCAAGCTCGGCAACCAGGCCTCCCCCGCCAGCGGCGTGGCCACCGGGATTCGCGGCATCAGCGATGAAGAACTGCGCAGCGGCAGTGCCAACACCTCGGCCAGCGTACAGAGCCTGGATGCCTTCGCCGCCAGCCCGAGCGAGGCGCGCAGCTTCGCCCAGCAAGGCGGCCTGCGCAGCCAGAACCTGCCCTACGCCCGCTAACACGCCGAGAGGAGAGCGACATGCAAACAGCCACATTACTCAAGTGCGCCAGCCTGCTCGGCCTGATCGTCAGCCTGAGTGCCTGCCAGGGTCTGGAAGGCGTGCAGATCCAGGGCGTCGACCTGGGCAAGCTGTCCAGCGCCGGCCAGCACCTGACCAACATGGGCCAGAAAAGCGTCGATGAAGAGCGGGTGATTGGGCAGAACACCGCCACCATCCTGCTAAGCAAGGCGGCGGTGCTGAACAACCCGCCGCTGCAGGCCTACGTCAACCGTGTCGGCCTGTGGGTCGCCCAGCACAGTGAGCGCCCCGACCTGCCCTGGCGTTTCGTCGTGCTCGACAGCCCGCAGGTGGCCGCCTACGCCGCCCCTGGCGGTTACGTGTTTATCACCAGCGGCATGCTCACCCGGATGAACAGCGAGGCCGAACTGGCCGGCGTACTGGCCCATGAAGTGGCTCACGTGGTGCAGCAACATCACCTCAAGGCCATTCAGCAGCAGGCACAAACCGGTTTGCTGACTGACCTCGCTACCCTAGCGGTGCAAGCCGGCGCCGCCGACAAGGGCGGCAGTCAAGCTGGCGAGCTGACCGACCGCTTTACCCGCAGCGTCAGCGACCTCTACAGCCGCGGCCTGGACCGTGGTGATGAATACGAAGCCGATGCCATGGGCGCGGTAATCGCCACCCGCGCCGGCTATGACGCCTACGGCCTGGCCGGTGTGCTACAGACCCTCGGCACCACCCGGCAGAACGACGCGGCGCTAAGCAGCTTTCTCAAGGTGCACCCTGGCATCGACGACCGCCTGCAACGCCTGCAGCCGGTCTATCTGTATATCGAGAAGACCGCCAGCGGCCCGACCCAGAGCCTGGATGCCCGCTACCAGCAGGCGCTTAGAAGCAAACGGTAAAGACAGACAACCCCACTTCTAATGCGAGTGGGGATGTTCAAGGTTGCACGACGGCTCGTAATCACACACATGATGGCTAAACGGTGCAGTGGTGTGCGAGCCCGGCGCGCCCGTCACCTGGAAGCAGCGGCTGGCGATAAACAGCTGCACCAGCTCGGCGTCGAGCAAACCGCTCTGCGCCTCGCTCTTGAGAATATCCAGCGCCCGTTCCAGCGGCATTGCCGGTTTGTAGGGGCGATCCGCTGCGGTCAGGGCATCGTAGATATCGCAAATGGTCATGATCCGCGAAGCGCAGGGAATCGCATCACCAATCAGGCCTTTGGGGTAACCGCTGCCATCGAGTTTCTCGTGGTGTGCGCCGGCGATATGCGGCACACCCTGCAGGTCCGGCGTCCAGGGGATCAGGCTGAGAAACTGCTGGGTGTGCACCACATGCCGCTCGATTTCTTCACGCTCAGCCTTGGTCAGGCTGCCTTTGCGCACCGCCAGGGCGCTGAACTCGCCCTCGCTGAGCAGGCTGACCAGGCAATTGCCGGGCGCCTTGACCAACTCGCCCTGCACTTCCTGCAAGTGCTGAAAATCGCCCTCACTGAGCATGCTCGGCTCGTTGGCCTGAACGATATTGTTCAGGTAGCGCTCCAGCCGTTCGCATTCATAGGCCAGCTCGGCATCCAGCTGCAGGCGCCGCTCATCACTCAAGCCGCCTTGATGCCGATAGGCATGCAGCATCTTGCGCAGCGTCTGGTTGCGCAGGTTTTCCTGGGCCAGGGCAACGCGATAACGCAGGTTTTCCAGCACTTGTTCGGGAAGTTTCTTGGCCTTGACCAGCACATGCTCGCGCACCCCGACCTTGCCGAAGTCATGCAGCAGCGCGGCGTAGCGCAGCTCGCGCAGGCCATCGCTGCTCAGCGCCTGCTCACGCAAGCGGGCCTCCGGCGCATGGGGCAACTGATTGGCCAGGGTCAGGCACAGCTCGGCGACCCGGAAGGAGTGGCCGCTGGTAGTCGGGTCGCGCTGTTCGATGGCAAACACCGAAGCCTGCACGAAACCGTCGAACAGCCGGCTGATGTCATCCAGCAGCTGGCGATTCTCGATGGCCACAGCTGCCTGGCTGGCCAGCGCGCGCAGCGACACGGCGGTTTCTTCGTCGAAGGCAATCAGCTCAGGTTCCAACTGCTCGCTGCCTTTACGCTGGCAGTTGATAAATTCCAGCACGCCGACCACTTCATGGCGATGGTTGCGCATGGGAATCGCCAGGATCGACATGGTGCGATAGCCCATCTGCAGGTCGAAGGAGCGGTTGAAGCGGTACGGCGCATCGGCGGCAATCGCGTACACGTCCTCGATATTCAGCTCGGTGCTGGTCAGCGCCACATAACCGGCAATCGAGGCCTTGCTCAACGGCATGCGCTGATCCTGAAAGCTGTTCTGGCTGAGGGTGCCGTTCTGCGTCAGCTTGAAGATCAGCTGCGCTGGCGCATCGGGGCGGCGGCTGACCAGAAACAGCGAGGCGGCGTCGCTGTTGGACAAGCGCCGCCCTTCGATAAGGATTTTCTCCAGCAAACGGTCCAGATCACGCTCGGCCGACAACGCCAGACCTACGTCCACCAGTTTGCTCAGGTCATCATGCTTGCCCGCCAGGGCGGCGGCCAGTTGCTCGGTCTGATGGCGCAGGCTGTACTGCTCACCGGCAAAACGCAGCAGCGCCGACAATTCCTCGGCACTGGCATGCGGCGGTAATGGCAGGACGCCAGGCTGATCCATGCAACCCACCAGAATCGAGCCACACTCCAACCAATCGGCCAAGGGCCGCAGTGCCAGAAGGTGTTCGTCAAGCAGCACCAGCGCCAGCTCATCCGGCAGCTCGTCAGGCGCGTCAATCGCCTGCAAGCTCAGCGGACACTGGGCCAATACGTTGCACAGGGGATGCGCGCCAAGCGCATTGCTGTGGCCCAGCACAAGGCGGGAAGTGCCCATGGTGGTTGTCCTCAGTCGCAGTTGCGTGACAGCAGTGCGACTGAGTATTGCACAGGATTTAGCCGCTGCCCGGCCGTCCGGCGCATGCAGGATAACCTGACGAAATGGCTTAGCTAGTGGGCTGCAACTGCATGCCTTGCTGCATTTTTGCGGCATCGGCAACGAAGCAGCGTGAGGCTTGCAGCAGCGCCAGCATGGTCAGCAGCAAAGCCACCGGAATCAGGTACATGGCGTTGTGCAGGCCAACGGCCTTGAAGGTCTCGTTCATTTCACTGGCCCCGGCCGCGAGCATCGCCGCGTGGGAGTAGTGATCCGACAGCATGCCCACCGCCAATGGGCCAAGGCCGCCGCCGAGCAGGTACAGGCCAGCGAAGAACAGCGCCATGGCGGTGGCACGCAGACGCGGTTCGATCACATCCTGAATCGCGGTATAGACGCAGGTGTAGAAGTTGTAGGCAAACAGCCAGCCGATGCTGAACAGCGCCACAAACACGGCGATTTCAATCCGCCCAGCCAGCAGGGCGTAGCCCGTGGCCACGGAGGCAATCAGCATGCTCAGGGCGGCAAACAGCAGGCGCCCGGTCTGCCAACGCTGGTGGATCTTGTCCGCCAGCCAACCGCCCAGAGTCAGGCCAACCAGGCCAGTCAAGCCGACGATTACCCCGGTGGCCATCGCCGCCTGCTCCAGCGGCATCAGGAAGTAGCGTTGCAGCATCGGCACCATAAACGAGTTACAGGCATAGGTGGCGAAGTTGAAGGCCAGGCCGGCCATCACCAACCACCAGAAAGTGCGAATCGCCAGCACCTTGCGCAGCGGTTTTTCCACCGGTGTAGTGCGCGATTGCACCAGCTCGGCCGCACCGCGCTTGGGCTCTTTGATAAAGAACATAAACAGCGCGAGGATCAGCCCCGGCACCGCCGCGATAAAGAACGGTGCGCGCCAGCTGTCGAAGGCCTTGACCATCGCACCGATGGTGAAGAAGGCCAGCAGCAGGCCAATCGGAAGGCCGAGCATAAAGATGCCCATGGCCCGCGCACGCTTGTGTGCCGGGAACAGATCGCCAATCAGCGAGTTGGCTGCCGGCGCGTAGCTGGCCTCACCAATGCCGACGCCCATGCGAATCAGCAAAAAGCTCCAGAAGTTCCAGGCCAGGCCGTTGACCGCGGTCAGGCCGCTCCAGGCTGCCAGGCCCCAGCCCATGATCTTGCGCCGCGCGCCAGTATCGGCCATGCGCCCCAGCGGAATGCCGGCAATCGCATAGACGATGGTAAAGGCAGTACCGATCAAGCCCAGCTGCAAGTCACTGAGATCCCATTCCATGCGGATCGGCTCAATGATGATCGCCGGGATGGTGCGGTCGAAGAAGTTGAACAGGTTGGCGAGAAAAAGCAGGAACAGAATGCGCCAGGCATTCGCCGCTTGTAGGGACTGCTGCTGCATGGAATCCATCTCTATTTGTTGTTATCGAAGCAGGTCGGTGGCGCATGGCCAACCGCCGTATCCAGCATGTGCAGGCGCAATCTAGAGCCTTGCGACTATGCTGTCTGTGACTATTTGTTGCGTGTATGCCGGGTAATGGGCGTCCGGGCAAGCACCCAGGTCACAAAGCGCATCGGAAAAACTCCGGATATGCCTCAGTAAAACCGGGTGAAACAGCGAGATTTTTCATTTTTCATGCTACAAACAAGCTTGCTGAGTGAAATGTGGCCATTTGCCTCTCCACCCTCGTTAGCCGCCGGACTGTCTCTAAATGAAAACAAAAAAAGACGCTGTGACCACCCCCGCGACCGAAGCCACCCTGGCTGACCTGGCTGATACCCTGCTCGCCCCGCTCGAGCGCCCCTCCCCGCTCAAGCCCCCCATGCGGCTGGACAGCAGCGGCGAGCAATACATGTATTTCACCGAGCGCGACATTGATCGCATCCTCGATAACCTCGACGGCCTGCGCAGCCTGGTGTTCCCCCCAGCCCCGCAGGATGACGACAACGAACGGCGGGTGCAGCACTTCCCCTCCGTCTGCCTGATCGGCCTCGGCCGCTGCGGCTCGAACATCGCCCTGGATGTCGCATCCCTGGTCTACAACGCCCGGCAGTTCTACCTGAGCGAATTCAACAACGAAGAAAAAACCGTTGCCGAACAGGATTTCCGCCCCACGCGCTGGATTCGCAGCAACCTGCTGCGTGCGCCAAGCAAGGACAGCAAGCCGGTATTTCTGATCGAGCCGCTGGTGATGCTCGGCGACCTGGACAAGGACATCGAGGGGCGCATCCGCTTCTCGCGCAAGGGCGAAACCAGCGGTTTCCTCAGCGACTACAGCAAGATGAAGATCATGGACCTCTCCGAGGTGCATGCGGGCGGCGCCGGTAACGCGCCGATCCTCGGCCAATACCTGGCCAAGATCATCCTCAACAAGGACACCCAGCGCTTTACCAACGAAGACTGGAAGTTTATTCACAGCTACCTGATCGACTCCTGCGGCATCAAGGCCAACCAGTCGCGCCTGTACTTCTACATCTTCAGCGCCGGCGGCGGCACCGGCTCGGGCATGGCCTCGGAGTTCGGCCTGGCCCAGCAGTTCGCCTACATGAGCAAGACCTTCGACACCAAGAACTTCGACGAAAGCCCGGAGAACCGTGACCACAGCTTCGTCTTCGAGCCGATCTTCACCAGCGGCATCTGCATCCTGCCGAACATCTCCGACCAGCGCAGCGAGATGTCCGAGGCCCTGCATATCAACGCCGGCCGCCTGCTGTGCAAGTACCTCGCCGAGGAGTGGGACTTCTCCTACAACTTCGATAATGAAGAAAACAGCGAAGAAAGCGTGATGCGCCGCATCCGCCCATGGAACGCCATGATGCTGATCTCCAACGACATCATGCGTTACGCCGAAGAAAGCGATGACGGCAACATCCAGAACATCGACGTCAACGCCATGGAGCGCCACGCCAACCAGTACATCTCGCAGCAGATCTTCAACATCCTCACTGCCCAGGCGGTGACCACCGACTACGACCAGAACTACTTCCGCCGCGCCGGCATCGACATCGGTGAAACCATCCGCCTGGACGCCAACGACCTGTTTATGAGCCTGGCCGGCCCGGTGGCCGTGGCCTACGCCGAATCGGTGGTGCCTGAGCAAAGCGCCGCAGCGCTGGACAAGTTCCGCGTGCTGGACAAGGAGCCGTCGCGGCTGAATATCGACGACCTGTTCTTCCGCTCCATCGACCTGCCTCACTTCAACAAGGTCACCCAGGCCATTGAGGGCATCAGCCTGCTGCCCATCGAGTCCAAGCGTTATCGCGAAGCGCTGGATGAGTACAAGAAGTCCGACTACAACGCCGCCAAACTCAGCGACCTGCACTTCTTCAAGAACTGCTCCTCGGTGGTGTCGATCGTCTCGCTGCCGAAAGACTACAAGCTGTCCTATATGGACCTGAACCGGCTCAAGACTCACCTCAACAGCCTGTTCCCCAACACCACGCTGAAGCGCTATGCGCTGGTGATCGGCGCCTCGGCCAACCTCTCGCTGACCACCCTGATCGCCAAGAGCCCGTGCCTGTCGGACGACTTCCTGACGCTGATCGTGGCCTTTATCAAGCGCTGCTTCGCCCGCGACCCGCACCGCTTCGATGAAAGCCTGGACAACGCCATTCTCGATTTCATCATGAGCGATGAGTTCGACGAAGTGCGGGTCGACGCCATGCTCAACGAATACGAAAACCCGGCGAAGATCCTCGACACCAACTGGTACGCGATCAAACCGATGTACGAGAAGAAGTACCGCGAGCTGATCCACGATCAGGACAAGTTCGTCTCGATCAACGACATCCGTCTGTCCCGTGAAAGCGTGAAAAAGGCGATCAAGTACCTGCGCGAGATCTACCGTCACCGTATCGGCAAGACCCGGGTTATCTCACTCAACAAGTACGCCGAAGACAAGCCCGAGTAAGCCACTGCCACCTGCAACCCGAGGTCTATCGGGTTGCAGGTGGGCGCCTCAGGTCGCTCGCCATTCTTCAAGCCAGCCCAGGCTGGCCTGGGTGCCCGCCTCTCCTGGTCGATATTCGGCCGCCAGCCAGCCCTGATAACCACTGTCACGCAGAGCCTTGAGCAGCGGCGCAAACTGCAACTCGCCTGTGCCTGGCGCGCCGCGCCCAGGGTAATCGGCAAACTGCACATGGCCGATACGCCCGGCCAGCAAAGTAATACCGGCCGGCATATCCAGGCCCTGCCGCGCCATATGGTAGAGGTCGTACTGCGCAGTCAGATTGGGGTGGGCCACGGCTTTGAGTAGCGCATCCAGTTGCGTCGGGGTGTTGATCAGAAAGTCTGGCATATCCAGCGGGTTGATCGCCTCCACCACCACACCGATACCCAATAACTGAAAGGCCTCGGCGGTCTTGCGTAGGTTGTCGATCAAACAGGCCATTGCCTGTTCAGGCTCTACACCCTCGGCCAAGCGCCCCGGCAGCACATTGACCAGCGCTGGCCGCACCATGGCGGCATAGCTCAACGTCTGCTGCAGCGCGGCAGCAAACTCGGCCTGGCGCGCAGGCACGGCGGCCAGGCCGGCGCCGCCACTCATCAAGTCACCAGCAGGCAGGTTGATCAGGCGCAGCGGCATACCCGCAGCGTCCAGTGCCTCTTTCAGGGCAATGGCCGGCAGCTCGTAGGGAAACTGGATTTCCACGCCATCAAAACCGGCAGCGGCGGCAGCCACTACCCGCTCACGTAGCGGTAACTCGGTAAACAACAACGACAGGTTGGCCGCGATCTTCATGGCTGCGACTCTTCAGGCTGTGGCGCCCGGTACAGCTGCACCAGGGTCGCAGGGTCACGCTGCAGATTGCCCTGGCTGCCATGCTGACGCATCAGCTGCGCGGCCAAGCCACTGAGGGGCGTGGCCGAGCCGACTTGCTGCGACAGTTTGACTGCCGTGTCGAGATCCTTGAGCAGGGTGCGCACATGCCATTTGACCGGTTCAAACTGGCTCTCGGCCATCTGCGGCGCAAGAATCTGCAGCGGCTTGGAGTCGGCGAAACCGCCGGCCAGCGCTGGCGCGATCAGGCTGGCATCAACCCCGGCCTGCTCGGCCAGCGCCACCACTTCGGCGATTACCAAAGCGTTACAGGCGACGATCATCTGGTTGCACACCTTGGTTACCTGACCCGCGCCGACATCGCCCATACGCGTCAGGCGTTGCCCCAGATGGGCGAGAATCGGCCTAACCCGTTCGACATCCTCAACCCGGCCACCGGCCATGATGGCCAATGTGCCATTGGCCGCGCCCGGTGTACCGCCGGAGACCGGCGCATCGACCCAGTACATGCCACTGCGAGCATGCAGTTCAGCGGCCATTTCACGGGTAGCGGCCGGCTCCAGGCTGGAGAAGTCCACCAGCAGCTGGCCAGGTTTGCCCGTTTCCACAATCCCGCCAGGGCCAAACACCACCTCGCGCACAACCTCGGTGTTGGCCAGGCAAAGCATGACGATATCGGCCTGAGCACAGAGCTGCGCCGGGCTGGCCACCGCTTGCGCACCCAACGCCTGCAGTGGCGCGCACTTATCAGGGGAACGATTCCATACGCTCAGCGGATAGCCAGCGGCCAACAGGCGCTGGGTCATGGGCAGCCCCATCAGGCCAATACCAGCAAAGGCCAAAGCAGGAAGGGAGGTGGACATAGGCAGACTCCGACTCATTGATGGCCGCCATCTTAACCTAGCGGCAGCGGAACCTGTCCCGCCAGTCAACGCTCGAACGCCAGACCTACAGGCCGTCTTTTTCCAGATGATCGAGATTGACCGGCTCGCCGCTGTGCGCGCCGAGCTTGGCGCGAATATCTTCGAACATCAGGTCGTACTCGGCATGGCTGCGCATGATCAGGCTGCTGTTGGTCGGCAGGCCATGCTTGTGTGCCAGGCGCGTGGCCACACTGGCGAAGTTGTAGGCGGTATCGCGGTGCAGCTCGAAGACCTCTTCAAACGCCTTGCCGTCCACCTGCCCCTGCATACGCATATGCAACATCGGGCCTTCGGTCGGGTCCTGGCGTACTTCGTAATGGAGGTCGACGCTGAATAGCGGCGCCTCGGTCGTGGCCACGGTATTGGCGCGATGCAAATGTCCGGGTTGAAACATGCTGGCAGCTCCTGCAATCAGTCTGTGGTGCTGCCAGCATAGTTACTCAGGATGGCCCACGGTGCACGCGCCAGATCAGTGCAGTGGCGCGCGTGGAGTGCGTTCCTGCGCCAGCACCCAGGGCGCTACAACCACCGCCCACAGCTCTGGATCGCGGTTTAGCAGGTCTTCGGCGCGACTGTCATCGGCCTTGCTCAAGGTACCTGCGGCCAGCCAGGCGGCAACTTTGGCGTGGTCGTTCTCAGCCACGGCCTGCGCCACTTCGATCAGATCCTGGGTGCCGTCGACCAGCAGCAAGGCGCCACGGGCGAAGAAAGGTTGCAGCTCCTGCCAGGTAATAGCTGCAGTTTCACCAAGCAGCTTGGCATAGAGGGTGCTAGGTTGTTCTGTCATGGATTGCCCTATCGTGGATGGCCGCTTTTTTAATCGGCAGCCATGATAGCGTCGCCCAGCCCGCTGGCAAATTCGCAACGCTGTTCGCGACGTTGCCAACGGCGATCAAGACACGCCGTTTTTCTATACGTTTATTGCGTTAAAGCGACACCCCAGGGTTTTGCCCCCAGCAAGCCGCTTTTCAAGCCGCAAAGCCGCGCTCTACACTGCACCGGTACAGTTGCCGGGGGGATGACCGGGGAAACAACCCGGTTCTGCAGCTTTGGCCGCCAGAACTACAACAATCAAAACCAATAAGAGTGGAGCACTATGAACAAGGCTACTAAGCAGATTTCCAAACTGTTTGCCGCCATGGCCATGGCTGGCGTTGCCAGCTACTCGGTAGCGGCTGACACCATCAAAATTGGCCTGGCAGGCCCAGTCACCGGCGCCGTCGCGCAATACGGTGAAATGCAGTTCATCGGTGCCAAGATGGCCATCGAGCAGATCAACAAGGCCGGCGGGGTGAACGGCGCAATGCTCGAGGGCGTGGTGTATGACGACGCCTGCGATCCGAAGCAAGCCGTTGCCGTAGCCAACAAGATCGTCAACGACGAAGTTAAGTTCGTGGTTGGCCACCTCTGCTCCAGCTCCACTCAGCCAGCGTCCGACATCTACGAAGACGAAGGCATCCTGATGGTCACCGCAGCGTCCACCAGCCCGGACATCACCGCGCGTGGCTACGAGCTGGTGTTCCGCACCATCGGTCTGGACAGCCTGCAAGGCCCAACCGCCGGTAACTTCATCGCTGACCACGTCAAGCCGAAAGCCGTTGCCGTGATCCACGACAAGCAGCAGTACGGTGAAGGCATTGCTACCGCGGTCAAGCAGACCCTGGAAAGCAAAGGCACCAAAGTGGTGATGTTCGAAGGCATCAACGCCGGCGACAAGGACTTCTCCGCGATGATCGCCAAGCTCAAGCAAGCCGGTGTGGACTTCATCTACTACGGTGGCTACCACCCAGAGCTGGGCCTGCTGCTGCGTCAGTCGGCTGAAAAAGGTCTGAGTGCCAAGTTCATGGGCCCTGAAGGCGTAGGCAACAAGGAAATCTCGGCCATCGCCGGCCCGGCTTCCGAAGGCCTGCTGGTTACCCTGCCGAAGTCGTTCGACCAGGACCCACGCAACCAGGCACTGGTTGATGCGTTCAAAGCCAAAAATGAAGACTCCAGCGGTCCGTTCGTGTTCCCGGCTTACGCCGCGGTACAAGTGATCGCCGAAGGCATCACCAAGGCTGGTGGTACCGACACCGCTAAAGTGGCCGCAGCCCTGCGTGCCAACAGCTTCGACACCCCAACTGGCAACCTGGCCTTCGACGAGAAGGGCGACCTGAAAGACTTCAGCTTCGTCGTCTACGAATGGCACCAGGACGGCACCAAGTCTGAAGCCAAGTAAGCTCTTAGCCTGAACCCAAAACCCACTGCTTCGGCAGTGGGTTTTGTTTATTAGAAGAATTCCGGCTGCACGCTGCGCCATAAGCGCTGCCTTGCGTGACAACCCAGGAGTTAGGCAATGCCTGATCTTTATCACTACCTGCAACAGCTGGTTAACGGCCTGACCGTTGGCAGCACCTATGCCTTGATTGCCATCGGCTACACCATGGTTTACGGCATTATCGGCATGATCAACTTCGCCCATGGCGAGGTTTACATGATTGGCTCGTACGTAGCCTTCATCGTGGTCGCCGGCTTGGCCATGTATGGCCTGGACAGTTTACCCATCGTGATGATTGCGGCCTTTGCCGCCAGCATCATTGTCGCCAGTGCCTATGGCTACAGCATCGAACGGGTCGCCTACCGCCCTCTGCGCGGCGGCAACCGTCTGATTCCGCTGATTTCCGCCATCGGCATGTCGATCTTCCTGCAAAACTGGGTACTCCTCTCCCAGGACTCCAAAGACAAATCGATTCCCAACCTGCTGCCAGGCAATTTCATCTTTGGTGAAAGCGCCATGAATGGCGTGGTGATTTCCTATATGCAGGTGCTGATTTTCGTCGTCACCTTCTTTGTCATGGTCGGCCTGACGCTGTTTATCTCCCGTTCACGCCTGGGTCGCGCCTGCCGCGCCTGCGCCGAAGACCTGAAGATGGCCAACCTGCTGGGCATCAACACCAACAACATCATCGCCCTGACCTTCGTTATCGGTGCCGCCCTGGCGGCCGTAGCGGCTGTGCTGCTGGGCATGCAATACGGTGTGATCAACCCGCATCTGGGCTTCCTGGCCGGGATCAAGGCCTTCACCGCTGCGGTACTCGGCGGTATCGGCAGCATCCCCGGCGCGGTACTCGGTGGCCTGCTGTTAGGCGTGGCCGAAGCCTTTGGCGCCGATATCTTCGGCGACCAATACAAAGACGTGGTGGCGTTCAGCCTGCTGGTACTGGTGCTGCTGTTCCGCCCGACCGGTATCCTTGGTCGTCCGGAGGTTGAAAAAGTATGAGTACCTCCATCAGCAAAAACCTCAAGACCGCGATCTTCAGCGCCCTGTTGGTGTTGGCCGTGGCCTACCCCGTGCTGGGCCTCAAGCTCTCCACGGTCGGCATCAAGCTCGAAGTGCAAGGCGCCAGCCCGGCCGTGCTGTGGACCATCTTCGGCTGCTCGATTGCCATGTTCTTCTGGCAACTGTTCCGCAACCACCTGAGCGCCGCCTGGAGCCACGCGCCCAAGCTGCCGAGCATGCCGGGCAAAGCCAGCGAGTTCCTCACCCTGCCTTCGACCCAGCGCTGGATTGTTCTCGGCCTGATCGTCGTTGCCCTCGCCTGGCCGTTCTTCGGCTCGCGCGGTGCGGTGGATATCGCCACGCTGATCCTGATCTACGTGATGCTCGGCCTCGGCCTGAACATCGTGGTCGGTCTGGCTGGTCTGCTCGATCTCGGCTATGTGGCCTTCTACGCCGTAGGCGCTTACAGCTACGCGCTGCTGTCGTTCTACTTCGGTCTGAGCTTCTGGATCTGCCTGCCGATTGCCGGCCTGATGGCGGCGTTCTTCGGTTTTATCCTGGGCTTCCCGGTGCTGCGTTTGCGCGGCGACTACCTGGCCATCGTGACCCTGGGTTTTGGCGAGATCATCCGCATCCTGCTGAACAACATGACCTGGCTCACCGGTGGCCCCAACGGCATCGGCTCGATCCCCAAGCCAACGCTGTTCGGCCTGTCGTTCGACCGCAAGGCCGCCGAAGGCATGCAGACCTTCCACGAGTACTTCGGGGTGGCTTACAACTCGATCAACAAGGTTATCTTCCTCTACCTGATCGCCCTGCTGCTGGTGCTGTTGACCCTGTTCGTGATCAACCGCCTGCTGCGCATGCCAATCGGTCGCGCGTGGGAAGCGCTGCGTGAAGACGAAATCGCCTGCCGCGCCCTGGGCATGAACCCCACCGCGATCAAGCTCTCGGCCTTTACCATCGGCGCCTGCTTCGCCGGTTTCGCTGGCAGCTTCTTTGCCGCGCGCCAAGGCCTGGTCAGCCCGCAGTCGTTCACCTTTATTGAATCGGCAATCATCCTCGCTATCGTGGTACTGGGTGGCATGGGCTCGCAGCTCGGCATTATCCTCGCGGCCATCGTGATGATTCTGCTGCCGGAGCTGGCGCGTGAATTCAACGAATACCGCATGCTGATGTTCGGCGCGCTGATGGTATTGATGATGATCTGGCGTCCGCAGGGCCTGCTGCCCATGCAACGTCCGCACCTGGAGCTGAAGCAATGAGCAGCCCGATTCTAGAAGTAAGCGGCCTGTCCATGCGCTTCGGCGGCCTGCTGGCCGTCAACGGGGTGAACCTGCAGGTCAAGGAAAAACAGGTTGTGTCGATGATCGGCCCGAACGGCGCCGGCAAGACCACCGTATTCAACTGCCTGACCGGCTTCTACCAACCCACCAGCGGCAGCATCCGCCTCAATGGCGAGCAGATCGAAGGCCTGCCTGGCCACAAGATCGCTCGCAAAGGCGTGGTGCGCACGTTCCAGAACGTGCGTCTGTTCAAGGACATGACCGCGGTGGAAAACCTGCTGGTGGCCCAGCATCGCCACCTCAATACCAACTACCTGGCGGGCCTGCTGAAGACCCCGGCGTTTCGCAAAAGCGAACGCGAAGCCATGGAGTTCGCCGCGCACTGGCTGGATCAGGTCAACCTGACCGAGTTCGCCAACCGCACGGCCGGCACCCTGGCCTACGGTCAGCAACGCCGCCTGGAAATCGCCCGCTGCATGATGACCCGCCCGAGCATCCTGATGCTCGACGAGCCAGCCGCCGGCCTCAACCCGCGCGAAACCGACGACCTCAAGGCGCTGATCCGCGTACTCAGTGACCAGCACAACGTCACCGTGCTGCTGATCGAGCACGACATGAAACTGGTCATGAGCATTTCCGACCACATCTATGTGATCAACCAGGGCACGCCCCTGGCGGACGGTACGCCGGAGCAGATCCGCGCCAACCCGGACGTGATCAAAGCCTACCTGGGGGAAGCGTGATGCTGTATTTCGAGAACGTTTCCACCTTCTACGGCAAGATCCAGGCGCTGCATGACGTCAACGTCGAAGTCCGTCAGGGCGAGATCGTCACCCTGATCGGCGCCAACGGTGCCGGCAAATCGACCCTGCTGATGACCCTCTGCGGCTCGCCTCAGGCGAGCAGCGGCAGCATCCGCTACCAGGGTGAAGAGCTGATCGGCCAAGACACCCCGAGCATCATGCGCAAGAGCATTGCTGTGGTGCCGGAAGGTCGTCGGGTGTTCTCCCGCCTGACCGTGGAAGAAAACCTGGTGATGGGCGGCTTCTTCGGCAGCAAAGCCGACAATCAGGAGCAGCTGGACAAGGTCCTGCACCTGTTCCCGCGCCTGAAAGAACGCTTTGCCCAGCGCGCCGGCACTATGTCCGGCGGTGAGCAGCAGATGCTCGCCATCGGCCGCGCACTGATGAGCAAGCCCAAGCTGCTGCTGCTCGATGAGCCGTCGCTGGGTCTGGCCCCGATCATCATCCAGCAGATCTTCGACATCATCGAACAGCTGCGCAAGGACGGTGTAACGGTGTTCCTGGTCGAGCAGAACGCCAACCAGGCGCTCAAGCTGGCCGATCGTGGCTATGTCCTGGAGAACGGTCGGATCGTTATGCAAGGCAGCGGGCACGACCTGCTGAACGATCCAAAGGTGCGCGACGCCTACCTCGGCGGCTAAGCGCTACCTCGCTGAAAAAACCGCTCTTCGGAGCGGTTTTTTATAATCCACTGAAAAGTAGGATGGGTGATAACCCATCGCTGCGATTGATGGGTTACCACCCATCCTACGCCCCGCTGCACAGCCGACAGATACTTTTATCAACACCGCTCGCCCGATGTTCCGTGCAGCGGGGGCCTGTCCGGTTACAATGGCGGCCCTTTTTTTGCCGATGACCGCTTTTATGACCGACCCCATTCGCCTGTCCAAACGCCTGATCGAAGTGATTGGCTGTTCGCGCCGCGAGGCCGAACTCTATATCGAAGGCGGCTGGGTCACGGTGGATGGCGTGGTCGTAGAAGAGCCGCAGTTCAAGGTGGCCGAACAGCGCGTGGAGCTGCTGCCCAATGCAGTCCTGGCCCCGATCGAGCCGGTCACTCTGCTGCTCAATGTACCCAACGGCCACAACCCGGAACGCGCAGTGGAAGGCATCAGCTCAGCCAGCCACTGGCCGGAAGACGGCTCAGGAATTCGCCCGCTGAAAGGCCATTTCGCTCGACTGATCAGCTGTGCACCGCTGCAAGCCGGTGCCGATGGCCTGCATGTACTGACCCAGGATTGGCGCATCGAGCGCAAGCTCAAGGAAGACCTGAGCAAACTGGAACAGGAATATGTGGTCGAAGTCGTCGGCACCTTGAGTGCCAGCCAGCTCAAACGCCTGGCTCACGGCCTGACCTTTAACAGCGTGGCATTGCCACCCTGCAAGGTCAGCTGGCAGAACGAAACCCGCCTGCGCTTTGCCCTGAAGAACCCGCTGCCCGGACAGATCGTGTTTATGTGCAACAGCGTCGACCTCAAGGTGCTGGGCATGAAGCGCATCCGCATCGGCGGCGTGCCCATGGCCAAGGTCCCCGCAGGCCAGTGGCGCTATCTGGCCGGCAAAGAACGCTTCTAATTTTTTAGCTGATGCGTATTGTGCATCAGCCCATTTCAGGACCACCCCATGCTTAATAACGACGTACTGCGCAGCCTGCGCTACACCCTCGACATCAGCGACGCGCAGATGGCCGAAATCATCCAGCTCAGCGGCAAGCAGGTCGCCCTCGACGACCTCGCAGCCATGCTCAAGAAGGAAGACGAAGAAGGCTTTACGCCCTGCGACGACGAGCTGATGGCGCATTTTCTCGATGGCCTGGTGTACTTCAAGCGCGGCAAGGACGACAGCCGCCCGGCTCAGCCGTTCGAGCTGCCGATCACCAACAACATGGTGCTGAAGAAACTGCGCGTGGCCTTCGAGCTGAAGGAAGACGATATGCACGCGATCATGCAGAGCGTTGACTGCCCGGTGTCCAAGCCGGAGATGAGCGCGCTGTTCCGCAAATTCGGCCACAGCAACTACCGCACCTGCGGCGATCAGTTTCTGCGCAACTTCCTTAAGGGTCTAACCCTGCGCGTTCGCGGCTAAGCCCCCAGCGCCGCGCTGCCATGCCTGCCCACATGGCAGCCTATTTCCACAGGCAATGATGACTGCCATGGCGCGGTCAGATGATTAGGGTAGTGGCACTCATCCGTTAAAAGGACTCGCCATGCACCCTTACTTCAGCCTGCAAGGCCGCACCGCCCTGGTTACCGGCGGCACTCGCGGCATCGGCAAGATGATCGCCAAAGCCTTTGTCGAAGCTGGCGCCACGGTCTACGTGTGCGCCCGTGATGGCGAAGCCTGCGCGCAAACTGCGGCCGAGCTGTCAGCCTTTGGCACCTGCCACGGCATCGCCGCCAACCTGGCCAGCGAAGAAGGCGTGCAGGTATTGGCCGAGCAGCTGGCCGGCACGATCGACAGCCTGGATATTCTGGTCAATAACGCCGGCACTACCTGGGGTGCGCCACTGGAAAGCTACCCGGCCAAGGGCTGGGAAAAGGTTATGCAGCTCAACGTGACCTCGGTGTTCAGCTGCATCCAGCAATTGCTGCCGCTGCTGCGCAAGGCCGGCAATGCGGCGAGCCCCGCGCGGGTGATCAATATCGGCTCGGTCGCCGGCATCACCTCCCACGGCGAAGACGCCTATGCCTATGGCCCGAGCAAGGCGGCGCTGCATCAGCTGTCGCGCATGCTCGCCCGCGAGCTGGTCGGCGAACATATCAACGTCAACGTGATCGCGCCGGGGCGCTTCCCGAGCAAGATGACCCAGTTCATCGCCCAGGACGCGGCCGCCATGGCCGAAGACTGCGCACTGATCCCGATGCAGCGCTGGGGCCGTGAAGAAGAAATGGCCGCCCTGGCCATCAGCCTGGCGAGCACCGCCGGGGCTTATATGACCGGCACGATCATCCCCATCGACGGCGGTTTTCACCTCTAGTCAGGTTCCATCAGTCAGGTACCATGGCGGCGTTTTCACTCGATCACGCCGCCATGCCCTACTCCGTTTCCCCCATCGGCTTTGTCCGCTCCTGCTTCAAGGAGAAGTTCGCCATTCCCCGTCAGCCGCAATTGGCACCGGCGGCCCGTGGCGTACTGGAGCTGGTCGCCCCCTTCGATAACGGCGATGCGGTGCAGGGGCTGGAGCAGGTCAGCCATGTCTGGCTGCTGTTTCTGTTTCACCAGGCGCTGGAAGAAAAGCCGCGGCTCAAGGTGCGCCCGCCACGCCTGGGCGGCAATCAATCGGTTGGCGTGTTCAGCACCCGCGCCACCCACCGGCCCAATGGCATCGGCCAGTCGGTGGTCAAGCTGGACAAGGTCGAAGCCGGCAAGCTGTGGCTGTCCGGTATCGACCTGCTCGACGGCACCCCGGTGCTGGATATCAAACCCTACGTGCCCTATGCCGACAGCGTTGCCGGCGCCTATAACCGCATCGCCGACAGCGCGCCGGCACTGATTAACGTCAGTTGGCAGGACAGTGCACTGATCCAGGCAACTGAACATGGGCTGCGCCTGAATGAGCCGCTGGTCGAGTTGATCGAACAATGTTTGGCCCAGGACCCGCGCCCGGCCTACCAGCAACCCAGTCCCGAGCGCCGTTATGGCGTGCGTTTCTGGGATGTCGAGGTGCACTGGCACTACCCGCAGCCCGGCAGCATTTGCGTGCTGGAAGTCGTACCGGCCGACTGACCCTGGTTAACACGCATAGGCTGAGCAGCAATTTTGTCTTATATTTACAAGACAAATGTATACAAAATAGGACGCTCACCATGCTCGAACGCCCCGGCCGCCTCAATGGCTTGCGCCATATCGCCCTGCTGGTCCCTAACCTGGAAGCCTGCGAACGCTTCTATGTGGATATTCTCGGCATGCAGGTGCTGCACCGCGCCAATGAAGATCTGGTCTACCTGACCTGCGGTAACGACAACCTGTCCCTCGGTCGCGCTTCTGTGCCCAGCAGCGGCGAGCAGGCGGTGGATCACTACGGCTTTATCGTCGACAGCATCGACGAGCTGCACGCCTGGTATGCCTACTTCAAGGCACAAGGCGTGACCCTGCTCGACCGCCCGTTTGCCCATGGCGACGGCGCGCACAGCTTCCACCTGCTCGACCCCGCCGGCAACAAGGTGCAGCCGATCTACCATCCGGCCGTCTCCGGGCAGCGCTTCAGTCACGTGCAATAACGGGCACTACTGCGTCGAAACGGCGTTCTACACTGAGTAAATCCCGTCAGCAGTGCTCGGCAGAGCCCTGCTGACGGTAAACAGGCGTTCACTGTTCGACGCCTTGGGGTATGGTGAGTGCAGGGCCATACTGCCAAATCGCCAGTAGGCGGCCCGATAAACCGTCATCACGTATCGACACACTGTGAGCGCATGAAAGCCAGCACCTACGCGCCGACCGAAAACCTTGTCGATCTGCTGCTCGACGCCATCTGCGTGGTCGACAAACGCGGACGCTTCGTTTTTGTCAGCGCCGCCTGCCAACGCATTTTCGGCTACAGCGCAGACGAGATGATCGGCCAGGTGATGATCGAAATGGTGCATCCCGAAGACCGCGCAAAAACCCTGCAGGCCGCCAAGGAAGTGATGGCCGGCGCGCATAAACCGAACTTCGAGAACCGCTACCTGCGCAAGGATGGCAGCACCGTGCATATCCTCTGGTCCGCGCGCTGGTCAGAAGACGATCAGGTACGTATCGCCGTCGCCCATGACATCACCGAGCGCAAGCGCAGTGAAGCCCTGCAGACCGCGCTGTACGGCATATCCGAAGCCGCCCACTCGGCCAAGGACCTGCTTGGGCTGTTTCAGCAGGTGCACCAGATCATTGGCGAACTGTTGCCGACCATCAGCTTTTCCGTGGCGCTGTACGATGAGCAGAACGACGAGCTGAGCTTCCCCTACCCCGCCGAACAACCGCCGGCAACGACTGCCGATACGCCACTGAATGCCACCACGCTGAGCGCGCAGGTGATTCGCAGCGGCAACACCCTGCTGCTACCCAACGCCGGCCAGGCACAAACTGCAACGCCACATAGCTGGCTTGGCGTACCGCTGCGCTCGCACCGCGGAATTATCGGCGCGCTGCTGGTGCAAAGCAGCGCCTCCACGCGCTACAGCGAGCGTGATCAGGAGCTGCTGCAATTCGTCTCGACCCAGGTGGCCACCGCCATCGAGCGTCAGCAGATGCTCAGCCGCCTGCAATTTATGGCGCAGTACGACCAGCTCACCCAACTGCCCAACCGCGAACTGCTGCGCGACCGCCTGCACACGGCCCTGGCCCGCGCGCGCCGCGAGCAATCGCAGGTGGCACTGCTGTTTCTCGATCTGGACAAGTTCAAGCAGGTCAATGACAACCTCGGCCACGCCGCTGGCGATCAGCTGCTGCAAGGCGTCGCCCAGCGTATCCAGCTGTGCCTGCGCGAGGCCGATACCGTGGCGCGCTTTGCCGGTGATGAATTCGTTGTGCTGCTGGAAGACTTCCACTCGGCCGACCACGCCAGCGTAGTGGCGGAGAAAATCCGCCAGAGCCTCAATCAGCCCTTCGAGCTGTGCGGGCAGAGCCAGACAATCCTGCCGAGCATCGGCATCGCCCTGTATCCACAGCACGCCCAGGATGCCCAGCAATTGCTGCAGCATGCCGACAACGCCATGTACCGCGCCAAGCAGAAAGGCGGCAACCGCGCGCACAGCGCCCTTGAGCTGGAGTAAGCGCACATAAAAAACCCGCCAGTCGGCGGGTTTTTCACTGCAGCAGGCTTACTTCTCGACGAAGGCGCGCTCGATCAAGTAGTCACCCGGCTCGCGCATACGCGGGGAGATCTTCAGGCCAAACTCGTTGAGCACCTCGCTGGTTTCATCGAGCATGCTCGGGCTGCCGCAGATCATCGCGCGGTCGTCCTGCGGATTGATCGGCGGCAGGCCGATATCCTCGAACAGCTTGCCGCTGCGCATCAGGTCAGTCAGACGGCCTTGGTTCTCGAACGGCTCGCGGGTCACCGTCGGGTAGTAGATCAGCTTGTCCTTCAGCGCATCACCGAAGAATTCATTCTGCGGCAGGTGCTCGGTGATAAATTCGCGGTAGGCCACTTCGTTCACATAGCGCACGCCGTGAACCAGAATCACCTTCTCGAAACGCTCGTAGGTTTCCGGGTCCTGAATCACGCTCATAAACGGCGCCAGGCCAGTGCCGGTGCTGAGCAGGTACAGGTGCTTACCAGGGTTGAGGTCATCCAGCACCAGGGTGCCGGTGGGCTTCTTGCTGATGATCACCTCGTCGCCTTCCTTGAGGTGCTGCAGCTGCGAGGTCAGCGGGCCATCCGGCACCTTGATGCTGAAGAACTCCAGATGCTCTTCCCAGTTCGGGCTGGCGATGGAATAGGCGCGCATCAGTGGACGACCGGTCTCCTGCTGCAGGCCGATCATCACGAACTGGCCATTCTCGAAGCGCAGACCCGGGTCACGGGTGCACTTGAAGCTGAACAGCGTGTCGTTCCAGTGATGAACGCTGAGAATGCGCTCGGAGTTAAGGTTGCTCATGTGCCGGGGGCTCCGAAGAATGGAATATCAGCTACGCGCCTGTGCGTATTTGCACGGCATTGTAATGAGCGGCAGAATATCTGTTAACTTGATTATCAAGATATAGGTTATCGGTTATATAGATATGCGATTTACCCTCAGACAACTGCAAGTCTTTGTCGCCGTGGCCCAGCATGAAAGCGTGTCGCGCGCGGCCGACTCCCTGGCCCTGTCGCAATCGGCCACCAGCACCTCGCTCAGCGAACTGGAGCGTCAGTCCGATTGCCAGTTGTTCGACCGCGCCGGTAAACGCCTGTGTCTTAACGCCCTTGGCCTGCAGTTGTTGCCACAAGCGGTGGCGCTGCTCGACCAGGCGAAGGAAATCGAACGCCTGCTGGGCGGTAAAAGCGGCTACGGCTCGCTGAATGTCGGCGCCACCCTGACGGTAGGCAACTACCTGGCGACCCTGCTGATCGGCAGTTTTATGCAGCGCCACCCGGAATGCCGGGTCAAATTGCAGGTGCACAACACCGCCTACGTGGTGCAGCAGATCGCCCACTACGAGCTGGATATGGGCATGATCGAAGGCGACTGCCAGCACCCGGATATCGAAGTGCAGCCCTGGGTTGAAGATGAGCTGGTGGTGTTCTGCGCGCCGCAACATGCATTGGCGCAGCGCGGTGAGGCGAGCCTGGAAGAGCTGACGCGTGAGGCGTGGATTCTGCGTGAGCAAGGCTCCGGCACGCGTCTGACCTTCGACCAGGCCATGCGTCACCACCCCAGCAGCCTGAATATCCGCCTGGAGCTGGAGCACACCGAGGCGATCAAACGCGCGGTGGAGTCAGGCCTGGGCATTGGCTGCATTTCCCGCCTGGCGCTGCGCGATGCGTTTCGTCGCGGCAGCCTGGTGGCGGTGGAAACCCCCGAGCTGGATCTGCGTCGGCAGTTCTACTTTATCTGGCACAAGCAGAAGTACCAGACCGCCGCCATGCGTGAATTTATCGAACTGTGCCGCGCCCTGACCGCCGGCGTGACGCGCAGCGATCAGATCGTGCTACCGGCTATCGCCTGAAACTGCGGATCAACCGAGCAGGATAATCGCCCACACCAGAGCAATCAGGCTGAGGGCGGTGAACTGCGCGGCGCTGCCCATGTCCTTGGCATTTTTCGACAGCGGATGCAGCTCCAGGGAGATGCGGTCGATGGCCGCCTCTACTGCCGAGTTGAGCAGCTCGACGATCAAGGCGAGCAGACACACCGCGACCATCAGCGCGCGCTCGACGCGGCTGACATCCAGGTAAAACGCCAAAGGCACCAGCACCAGATTGATCAGCAGCAGCTGACGAAAGGCGGCTTCACCGGTAAAGGCGGCGCGCAGGCCGGCCAGGGAATAACCGGTGGCATTGAGAATACGTTTAAGGCCGGTCTGGCCTTTGAATGGCGACATCATTACAACCATATGCGAGAAAGCCCGGCAGGCTACGCCAAGCCCGGGAGAAAAGCACTTCAGTTAGACGGAATCGATTCCAGCTGCTGCAGCAGCAGCGCCGCCTGCGTACGAGTGCGCACCCCGAGCTTGCGGAAAATCGCCGTGACATGGGCCTTTACCGTGGCCTCGGAGACGCTTAACTCATAAGCAATCTGCTTGTTCAGCAGGCCGTCACAGACCATGGTCAGCACACGAAACTGCTGCGGCGTCAGGCTGGCCAGGCCGGCGCTGGCGGCCTTGGCTTCAGCCGACAGGGCAATCGCTTCCTGAGTCTGCTGCGGCCACCAGACTTCTCCATCAAGCACCAGACGCACCGCCTGCTGAATGGTTTCCAGCGGGCTGGATTTGGGAATAAAGCCGCTGGCGCCGAACTCCCGCGAACGCGCGACGATGGACGGCTCTTCCTGAGCGGAGATCATCACCACCGGGATATGCGGGTACTGCCCACGCAGCAACACCAGGCCGGAGAAGCCATAGGCGCCGGGCATATTCAGGTCGAGCAGGACCAGATCCCAATCCGTCTTCTGCGCCAGGCAGGCTTCCAGCTCGGCAATACTGGCCGCTTCAACCAGCCGTACATCCGGCCCCAACCCCAGGGTCAGCGCCTGTTGCAAGGCACTGCGAAACAGGGGGTGATCATCAGCAATAAGGATTTCAAAAGCGGCCATGGTGAATCCTGTTTTTGTTATGTGGATACCCGCCAGGGGTACTGTCCAGGGCACGGTGAACAGTGCGTGCAGGCCGCAGGGTTGCCGCGCAACCAAGCCTGAAAACGCAGAAAAGCGACCAAGCATGCCCAGCACTGACGGGGTGGTCAAGCACGACGCTTTGCGGCACAGTTCGCAGCTTTGCCGACGAGAGCCTGAAATGCGAAGCCACGCCCTGCGCGCCGACCTGTTGATGCTGCTGACCGCAATGATCTGGGGCTCGGCGTTTGTCGCCCAGCGCCTGGGCATGGACTCCATCGGCCCGTTTCTCTATAGCGGCCTGCGCTTTGCCTTGGCGGCGCTGATTCTGCTGCCAGTGCTGCGCCTGCTGGAAGGTCGCAGCAGCAGCGTGACGGTCGCGCCGTTGAACCGCCAACTGCTGCGTGGCGGCGTGCTGATGGGCCTGGCGCTGGCCCTGGGGATCAACCTGCAGCAGGTTGGCCTGCTGTTTACCAGCGTGACCAACTCCGGTTTTATCACCGGGCTGTACGTGATCATCGTGCCGCTGCTGGGGCTGTTTATCGGCCATAAGACCGGTCTGGGCATCTGGCTGGGGGCCTGCCTGGCGGTTGTCGGCATGTTCCTGCTCAGCGTTGGCGAGGGCTTTACCGTGGCCTCCGGTGACTGGCTGCAACTGGCCGGGGCTTTCGTCTGGGGCGTGCATGTGCTGCTGGTGGGTTTCTTTGCCGGCCGCCATGACCCGCTGCGTCTGGCTCTGGTGCAGTTCATCACCTGCGCGGTGATCAGCCTGGTGCTGGCGGTGATCTTCGAGGAAATCCAGCTGCAAGCGATCATCGCCGCCGGGCCGGCGATTCTCTACGGCGGCATCTTCGGCGTGGCCATCGGCTTTACCTTGCAGGTGGTGGCGCAGAAAGACGCCATCGCCTCCCACGCCGCGATCATCCTCTCGCTGGAGGCGGTATTCGCCGCCATCGCCGGGGCCTGGCTGCTCGGTGAGTCACTGGAGCTGCGCGGCTACTTCGGCTGTGCGCTGATGTTTGCCGGCATGCTGTTGGCGCAACTGTGGCCAAAGAAACTGGCCCACTAGCCGCTAGAGAAACTCGCGCAGACGATCATGCATGGGATCATCCAGCGGCACCGCGCGTGGCGCCTTGGCGGCCAGGTAGTGCTGGCTGAAGACATCCAGATAGGCATTCAAGCCATCGGAGGCGCGCTGGTCGCCAGCCAGCTCCAGACACAGCGCGGCGACTTCGGCGGTGCAGAAGTGATCGTCGCGCTTGGAACGGCGCAGCTTGTAGCGCGACAGCTGCTCGGCCTGCAGGCTGAGCACCGGCAGGCTGTCGAGGTAAGGGCTTTTGCGAAACATCTTGCGCGCCTCGCTCCAGGTGGCATCCAGCAGCACGAACAACGGCCGCTTGCCCGGCGCTGGCTGCACTTCGTTGACCACCCGTTCGGCGGCGACATATTCGCCAGGGAACACCAGATAAGGCTGCCACTGCGGGTCACGCAGCAACGCAGGCAAGCCGGCATCCACCTCAACCCGTGACCAGCCGAATGCCGAGGTATCGGCCAGCACGTCGGCAATCAGCCAGCCGGTATTGCTCGGTTTGAGCGCCTCGACATCGTGCATCAGCAGACACACCCCCGAGGTCGCGGCAATGCGCGGGCGCCAAGCGCACAGGCAGTGGCTCATCACCAGACGGCAATCATCACAACGCACCGAGCGGCTGCCACGGGCAAGAAAAGGTTTGGCACTGCGGGCAATCCGCGCAGCCCGCAAACGCGCGACGGCGTGGCTCATCAGGCGTGCGCCTGACAGATAAGAAGGAACGGCATGGGTCATCCAGGGGTCAGCAAGCGCGGCAGTCTAACAAAGCCTGCCGCCGCTTATTCAACCGTGCGTCTTGCGCCGCCTGCCATGGCAACTGCGTAAGTGTCGGCAGGCGAGTAAGATAGCCGGCACTGAACCTCTGCCCGGCACTGCCGGTCAGAAGGTGCGAATCGACTTTGGAGAACCCCATGCTGCGTTTGACCAGCCTGACCCTGGCCTTGAGCCTGCCCCTGTTTGCCCATGCCGCCACCCTGAAAGACTTTGAACTGAGCAAGGCCCTGGAAAAAGTCGCGCGCGAAAGCAGCGTGGGCACGCCACGGGCAATCAACGAAGACATTCTCGATCAGGGCTACACCGTGGATGGCAGCGAGCTGGTCAACCACCTCAGCGTGCGCAGCGAGCATGCGGCGCAGATGCGCGGCAACCCGGATGTAGTGCGCGCGCAACTGGCCAACAGCGTGTGCCGCAATGCCGGTTATCGCCAGCTGCTGGTACGCGGCGCGGCGCTGCGCTATGAATTCAGCGAATACAAAAGCAACCGCCCGGTGACCACCGAGCGTTTCAGCAAAGCAGATTGCGGCCTGTAAGGCTCAACCGCCACCCTGCTGCGCACGCCGTTGCTCATCATCGGCGCGCAAATCCGCAAGCAAGGCGTGCATATAGCGCGAGCGTCGCGCGGCACCTTCAAGCCGCTGCAAACACTCTTCCTCCAGGCTTATCTGGTTGTTGCGTGCGGCCTGCTGCAACAGGCGGTACAAATCCACATCAAGATCCAAGGTCAACTTAGGCATACCTGCCCCTCCTTTCCCGCGACACACTGCGCCTGCTAACGCAGACAGCGTGGTTCTCCCCGCCCTTGCACGGCGGCTTGCTCCTCGGCACTAAGCAACTCGCCAAGCGGTATTTCCAGCAACTCGGCAGCGGCCTCCAGCACATGCGCCCAGCTCGCCTGGTTGGCGAACAGCATGCCGACTTCATCCAGGGTGCCGCCCCGGTTACGGTAGCCCAGCACACGGCTGTGTCGGGCATCACCGAGCAGCGGCCACAGATGCCCACGGGCGACTTCCGCACGCATATGGGTCAGCAGCACGCGCTTTGTGCTGGCAGCCGGGAATAACCGTTCAACCCGCTCGGCATCGACAATCACCGCCTGTTCCCAGGTATCGCGGGCCGCACGAAAACGCCCCGGCTCTTGCAAGTAAACCAGACGCCAGGCACATCCGGCCGCGCTCAGACGAACGGCCGCGCGCTGCATTTCTGCCAACTGATAACTGCCGGTGGCGATCAGCAGCAAAGGCTGCTCGCCAGGCTGCTCGGCCAGCACAACGGCGCCATCCTGCGCCAGCTGCTCGGCCTGTTCGCGGGTGAATACGCAAGGCCGCTCACGCTTGGCAATCACCATGCAGGCGATCTGGCCGCGCGCCTGATAGATGCCCGGCAGCAGCGCTAACACCGAGTTGTGATCGGCTGGAAACAGCACCCGTACCATATCGCTCATCTCACCGAGCAAGGCTTCACAGAAGGTGGTGTCCTGGTGTGATTGCTGATTCTTGCCGTTTTCCCAGGTGTGCGAAGTAGCCACCAGCGGCCAGCCGAGCCAGCCTGCGGGGCGCCCCGCCTCTTTCTGCTGGCGGGCAAAGATGATCCGCTGGCGCACCGCGCCGAGCATCTTCACGCAGAAGGCCTCGTAGCTCGCGACCAGATTCAGGCCGCCCTGGTTGGCCAGGCAGGCGGAGACCACCGCTTCTTCGTTGAGCGCGGTGATGATGGCGCCATCCAGCGCTTCCAGCTCGCTCTCCGGCGCAGTCACCCGGTGCTTGAGCGCCTTGAGCACGCCGCCCAAGCGATTGCTGGCCAGTTCATCGGGGTTACCGATCCGCGGACGCAACTGCGGGTTGGCCTGCACCATATCGACAAAGAAGCGATCCAGGGCCAGCATCGGCGAGCAGGCACCGTCCTGATACTGCAATGCGGGCAATTGCGGCAGCGCTGGGTGACGCAGCGCCAGCGGGTTATCGCGCTCCAGCGCGCGGGAACCTCGATCCGCAAACAGCGTGCAGGCGGCGCGCAGCTCATCCGGAGCGACCCAGAGCAGCGCCGCATGCTGATTGAACAGCTCGCGAGCGCCGCTATCGGTATGCGGGTTGGCTGGTAACGGCAGGTTATGCGCCGCATTGCTGCCAGCGCCATAGAAGCCGAAGCCCTTGAGCGTTTCGGCAATGCCGTATGGCATAGGCAGCGGATAGCTCAACACGCCATCACGCAGCTCCTGCACGCGCCGGCCCAGGCGCTGCTCCATGTCCCACAGCGCGCAAACAAAGGCGGCCGGATCGCGGCCATCGAAACTCACCGGATCAAAACCGCAATGACGCAGGTGCTCGCGAAAATTCTCCAGCCCGGCGGGGGTCGCCAGTTCGGTACGCTGCTCGATGCGCCGGCCGTTGGCGATCATCAATGGCAACGCCACGCCGCAGTCTTCGGCACGCCACCAGCGCGGTATCCAGTCACTGCCGCGTTGCTCCTCGGCAGCGCCATCGGAGAGAAACGCCACCAGCTTCTCGCCGGGTAACGGCAGGTGGGCATATTGCAGCTCGGCAAAGCCCAGATAACCGCCCTCGGCAATCCCGCCAGCCGTGTGCGGATTGACGTGGCTGCCCAGCGGCGCGCTGACCTGACCGGCCGCGTTCTGCACATAGCTATAGAAGTCCGCCACCAGTTGGCTCATCCCCGCCTCGTCACAGGGGTAACGCTCGGCCTGCTCCGGGTGCTGATTGGCCGTCAGCAGGTTGAGCGCCTCGATGGCCGCCACACAGTGGCCTTGCCCCATCAGCCAGCCACGGGTTTCCCCAGTCAGGTTATTCAGCGCCAGGTAGCCGGCATAGGCCGGCACCATATTCAGCGCGCCACCGGTATGCCCTTCGGGCGAGGCCTTGAAGTCCTCTGCGGCCAACGCCACGCCGTCGAGGCGCACGCGCTGGGCATAGGTCATATGCACCACCAGCCACAGCCCGGCAGCTGTCAGCCGATCCAGCGCGTGGAAGTGGCGGTAGACACTCGGCAGATCCGCCTGCACGCCCGCCTGCACCAGCTGGTGGGCCATACGGTAGACCGCGGCGCAGGTCTGCGGACTGTGCTGCAAAGGGCCATAGCCGCGCTGCCAGGCGGCGAAGGTTGGCTCAAGGCGGGCATGCTCGGCCAACTCGCTGGCGCTGGGGAATAACTGGGTCATATGCGGCTCCGATAGTTTGGGACAGCTTAGAGCGCGGGATACAGGCAGATGCTGACCTGTATCAAAACCCCCGGTTGCTTGATAGGACAGCCTTAAGCTCCACCCATTCAACGTGTTCAAGGATTAGCCATGGCCCTGCTCAACTTCCTCGGCGCGATTCAACAAGTCACCGGTTCCTGCTACCTGATCGAAAGCCGTGATGGCGCACGGGTATTGCTCGACTGCGGCATGCGTCAGGGCCGCCGCGAAGAGGAAGACGGCAACCGCGCGCCGTTTGCCTTTGACCCGCACAGCCTGGACGCCGTGGTGATTTCCCACGCGCACATCGACCACACCGGCCTGCTGCCCAAACTCACGGCAGCCGGCTATCGCGGACCAATCTTTGCCACCGACGCAACCTGTGAACTGATGGAGCTGATGCTGCTCGACGCCGCCTTTCTTCAGGAGAAAGACGCCGAGTGGGAAAACAAATGGCGCGCGCGTATGGGCAAGGCGCCAATCAGCCCGCTGTACACCACCGCCGACGCTGAACAGGCGCTGAGCCAACGCCGGCCAATGATCTATGGCGAAAGCCGCGAAGTGGCCAAAGGTGTGCAGGTCACCTTTCACGAGGCCGGGCATATCCTCGGCTCGGCGATTGTTGAACTCGTCGTGCAGGACCATCACCTAACCCGCCGCCTGGTGTTCTCCGGCGACCTGGGCAATACCTGCTCGCCCTTGATGCAAGACCCCAGCACGCTGAGCAAAGCCGATGTGGTGCTGCTGGAGTCGACCTATGGCGACCGCGATCACCGCTGCAGCGAGGACACCCTGGACGAACTGCTGGAGGTTCTGCAGCAGGCCCATCGCGACGGCGGCAACGTGCTGATCCCTGCCTTCGCCGTCGGCCGCACCCAGGATCTGATCTACTACCTCGGGCGCTTCTATCAGCAAGGCCGCTTGCCGCAACAGGCGGTGTTTCTCGACAGCCCAATGGCGATCCGCGCCAACGCTATCTATTCACGCTTTCAGAACCAGTTCGCTACCGAAGATCGCGCGGCGCTGGCAGCCAAAAAGGTCAAGCGCATCGAAGACTGGCTACCGATCCTGCGCTGCACACCCAGCGTGGAAGAGTCGATGGCCATAAACCGGATCAAGAGCGGCGCGATCATCATCGCCGGCAGCGGCATGTGTACCGGTGGGCGCATCGTCCATCATTTCAAGCACAACCTCTGGCGCGAGAATTGTCACCTGATCTTTCCCGGTTTCCAGGCCAAAGGCACGCTGGGACGCAGCATTGTTGATGGCGCGCAGAACGTGAAAATTCTCCACCAGCGCATCGCGGTAAAAGCCAAGGTGCACACCCTCGGCGGCTTCTCTGCGCATGCCGGGCAAGCGCAGCTGCTCGACTGGGTCAGCCACTTCGAGCACCACCCCGAGCTGTACCTGGTGCATGGCGAACTGGAGAAGATGCAGGCCCTGCAACTGGCCTTGCGCGAACGCCTGAACTGGATCGCCAATATTCCTGAACCTGGCGAACAAATCGCCCTCTGATGCAATCCTGGCATAGGCTGGCGGTAACTATGCGGCAGTATGCGCCGCACAATCCGGCAGCCAGCAGCCATACTCAGGACAAGGCCGACGCGGCAATAGCCTGCTCGGCCGGCAACCAGAAGGAGAAGTTGTATGCCCGATGAATCGGACGATTTTCTGTCTCGGCATTTTCAAACCAGCGGCGTCGATCTGACTCGCAAAGTGGAAGAACTGGGCATCCTCGCCGCACCGCCCGACAGCCCCAACACCAAGCTCTATCAGGCCATGCTCGGCACGGTTGTGCGCATGGCGCAGGCCGACCGCAACCGCTGGGATGCCAAGATCATGCTGCAAACCTTGCGCGAAATGGAGCATGCCTTCAGCACGCTGGAGCAGTTCAAACGGCGGCGCAAGGTCACGGTATTCGGCTCGGCACGCACCCCGGCCAGCCACCCGGTTTACCGCCTGGCCCGCGAGCTCGGTGCGACCCTGGCCAAACACAACCTGATGGTCATTACCGGTGCCGGTGGCGGCATTATGGCGGCCGCCCATGAAGGTGCCGGCCTGGAAAACAGCCTGGGATTCAATATCACCCTGCCCTTCGAGCAAGGCGCCAATGCCACCGTGCAAGGCAGTAACAACCTGCTGTCATTCCACTTCTTCTTTCTGCGCAAACTGTTCTTCGTCAAGGAAGCCGACGGCCTGGTGCTCTGCCCAGGTGGTTTCGGCACCCTGGACGAAGCGTTGGAAGTGCTGACCCTGATCCAGACCGGGAAAAGCCCACTGGTACCCGTAGTGCTGCTCGACCAGCCTGGCGGTACTTTCTGGACCAGCGCCCTGACGTTTTTGCAGGAACAGCTGCAAGACAACGGCTATATCCTGCCCAGCGATATGCGCCTGATGCGCCTGGTACACAGCGCCGAAGAGGCCGCCGAGGAAATCGCCCAGTTCTACCGCAACTATCACTCAAGCCGCTGGATCAAGGAGCGCTACGTGATCCGCCTCAACCACGCGCTGAACGCGGCGGCCATGCAGCAGCTAAATAATGAGTTCCACGACCTGTGCACGCACGGCGACTTTCAGCAGCAAGCACGCTGCGACTCCGAACAGGACGAGCCGGAGCTGTGCCATATGACGCGCCTGGCCTTCGCCTTTAACGGCCGCAACCACGGCCGCTTGCGCGAACTTCTGGACCTGGTCAATCAGCCGCACAACTGGGCGGAAAACGCCTGACCTGTCGCCCAGCCGATAGCCTGTTTGCGGGTTATCGGCAATCTCGACTCAGCTGGCTAACGAGAAAAGATCAGCCACGCGCATTTCAGTACGAGAAGCATTTGCCTCCAGCACAGCTGCATCATCGGCGCGTGGGAGTAGGTAATGGGGGAACGGAGGGAGTTGATACAAACTGGTCGGCGAACAGCCAGCTTCGGCTTAATCGTCCAGCGCACCGCGTAGCAAGCGCCCGATCAACTCAGGCGGATAACCCCGATAGCTAAGAAAGCGTCCCTGCTGGGCACGCTCGCGGGCATCACGTGGCAGCTCACCGGCAAACTTGCGTTGCCAGGTTTCCTGGAGATGTTCACGCCAGTCGATACCACTGTCACGCAGGGCCTGCTCGACATCACTGCGAGTTAGACCACGCTGGGTCAACTCTTCACGAATGCGCAACGGCCCATAACCGGATCGCGCGCGGTAACTGACAAAGGCCTCCAGATAACGCGCCTCAGACAGCAAGCCTTCATCAGCCAGGCGATCGAGAGCGGCTTCGATCAACTCATCTGCCGCTCCACGACTGCGCAACTTGCGGGTCAACTCGACCCGGCCATGTTCGCGCCGCGCCAGCAGATCCATGGCCGCCCGCCGCACCGCGACGGGGTTATCCAGAGCAATGGACATAGGCAGGCAAATCAGGCGTCGGCGTCAGCCAGGTCATCGGCCGTGGAGTTGGCCTTGACCGTCGGGCTAACCACCAGCAACTTCTCACGGATCAAGCCTTCAATGGTGCGTGCCACTTCCGGGTTGTCTTCCAGGTACTTGGCCGAGTTGGCCTTGCCCTGACCGATCTTGTTGCCCTGGTAGCTGTACCAGGCACCGGACTTCTCCAGCAAGCCGAGCTGCACGCCCAGGTCGATTATCTCGCCGTTGCGGTAGATGCCCTTGCCGTAAAGAATCTGGAACTCGGCCTGACGGAACGGCGGCGCGACTTTGTTCTTCACGACCTTGACGCGGGTTTCACTACCAACCACTTCGTCGCCTTCCTTCACCGCGCCGGTACGGCGGATGTCCAGACGAACCGAGGCGTAGAACTTCAGCGCGTTACCACCGGTGGTGGTTTCCGGGCTGCCGAACATCACGCCGATCTTCATGCGGATCTGGTTGATAAAAATAACCAGGCAGTTGGCGTTCTTGATATTGCCGGTGATTTTGCGCAGCGCCTGGCTCATCAGGCGGGCCTGCAGGCCAACGTGCATATCACCCATTTCGCCTTCGATTTCCGCCTTCGGCACCAGGGCCGCCACGGAGTCAATCACGATTACATCGATGGCGTTGGAGCGCACCAGCATGTCGGTGATTTCCAGAGCCTGTTCGCCGGTATCCGGCTGCGAAACCAGCAGGTCGTCAACGTTGACGCCCAGCTTGCCAGCGTATTCAGGATCGAGCGCATGCTCGGCATCGACGAAGGCGCAGGTAGCACCGAGCTTCTGTGCTTCGGCGATCACCGACAGGGTCAGGGTGGTTTTACCGGAAGACTCAGGGCCGTAGATTTCAACGATTCGGCCTTTCGGCAGACCGCCAATACCCAGCGCGATATCCAGACCCAGCGAACCGGTGGAGATGGCCGGGATAGCCTGGCGATCATGATCGCCCATGCGCATCACCGCGCCCTTGCCGAATTGCTTTTCAATCTGGCCCAGGGCTGCCGCCAAGGCGCGCTTCTTATTCTCGTCCATTTAAGTCCTCACGTAATCAAGAAGGGCCAGCTAGCGGCCACCAACAACTGTATAAGTAGACAGTATTATTCCACAGGGCAAGTCGCCCGCCTACCCCGCGTTTGGATTTTCTTGCGCAAGCAGGCGCAACAGCCCAGCCAGTGCGGCCTCGACCGTTTGTCGGCGAACTTCGTTGCGATCACCGGCAAACTGCCGACGCACGCTGAATAACTGCTCACCATCGACCCACGCCAACCAGACCGTGCCCACCGGCTTCTCCGCAGAGCCGCCATCCGGCCCCGCCACACCGCTGACCGCCACCGCAAGGCGCGCGCCACTATTAACCTGCGCCCCTCGCACCATGGCCTCGACCACCTCCTGGCTCACCGCCCCAACAGTAGTGAACAGCGCCTCGGACACATTCAGCTGTTTGGTCTTCTGCGCATTGGAGTAAGTGACATAACCGGCTTCAAACCAGGCAGAGCTACCGGGAATCCGCGTTATCGCCTCGGCAATACCGCCGCCGGTGCAGGATTCGGCGGTGGTCACCTGGGCCTTGGCGGCAAGCAATTGTGCGCCCAGCTCGGCAGCCAGTTGGGTCAAGGCATTTTCATTAGCAGTCATCTGCACTCCGGGGTTAAAGCCAGCCAGGCCGATACCGTACACTAGGCGCTTTTGCGATTCAGCCGGACAGTTAAAACGATGAGCCAAAGCGACCTCAGTTCTCACACGCCGATGATGCAACAGTACTGGAAGCTGAAAAATCAGCACCCGGAACAGCTGATGTTTTACCGCATGGGCGACTTCTACGAGATCTTCTATGAGGACGCGAAAAAGGCCGCCAAGCTGCTGGATATCACCCTGACTGCGCGCGGCCAATCCGCCGGCCAGGCCATTCCCATGTGCGGGATTCCCTACCACTCGCTGGAGGGCTACCTGGCCAAGCTGGTCAAGCTCGGCGAGTCAGTGGTGATCTGCGAGCAGATCGGCGATCCGGCCACCAGCAAGGGCCCGGTGGAGCGCCAGGTGGTGCGCATCATCACCCCGGGCACGGTCAGCGACGAAGCGCTGCTCGATGAGCGCCGCGACAACCTGCTGACGGCCGTGCTGGGTGACGAGCGCCTGTTCGGCCTGGCCGTGCTGGACATCACCAGCGGCCGCTTCAGCGTGCTGGAGATCAACGGCTGGGAAAACCTGCTGGCCGAACTGGAACGCCTGAATCCGGTTGAACTGCTGATTCCCGATGACTGGCCGCAAGGCTTGCCGGCGGAAAAACGTCGTGGCGCACGCCGCCGCGCTCCTTGGGACTTCGAACGCGACACCGGGCACAAAAGCCTGTGTCAGCAGTTCGCTACTCAGGACCTGAAAGGCTTCGGCTGCGAGAATCTGACCCTGGCCATCGGCGCGGCCGGTTGCCTCTTGGCCTACGCCAAGGAAACCCAACGCACCGCCCTGCCGCACCTGCGCAGCCTGCGTCACGAACGCCTGGACGACACGGTAATTCTCGACGGAGCCAGCCGCCGTAACCTGGAACTGGACATCAACCTGGCCGGTGGTCGCGAAAACACCCTGCAGTCGGTGGTCGACCGCTGTCAGACCGCCATGGGCAGCCGCTTGCTCAGCCGCTGGTTGAATCGTCCACTGCGTGACCGCAGCATTCTGGAAGCGCGCCAGGAATCGATTGCCTGCCTGCTGGAGCGCTACCGCTTCGAAACCCTGCAGCCGCAGCTCAAGGAAATCGGCGATCTGGAACGCATCCTCGCCCGCATCGGCCTGCGCAATGCCCGGCCGCGCGATCTGGCGCGCCTGCGCGACGCCCTCGCCGCCCTGCCCACGCTGCAGATGGCCATGAGCAATCTGGAAGCGCCACACCTGAGCGAGCTGGCAGGCGTGGTCAGCACCTACCCGGAACTGGCCGAGCTGCTGGCCCGGGCGATTATCGATAACCCGCCAGCGGTGATCCGCGATGGCGGCGTGCTCAAGACCGGTTACGACGCCGAGCTGGATGAGCTGCAATCGCTCAGCGAGAACGCCGGCCAGTACCTGATGGACCTGGAAACCCGCGAGAAGGCCCGCACCGGCCTGGCCAACCTCAAGGTCGGTTACAACCGCGTGCATGGCTACTTTATCGAGCTGCCAAGCAAGCAGGCCGAGTCGGCACCAGCCGACTATATCCGCCGGCAGACCCTGAAAGGCGCCGAGCGCTTTATCACGCCGGAGCTAAAAGAATTTGAGGACAAGGCACTGTCGGCCAAGAGCCGCGCCCTGGCCCGCGAGAAGATGCTCTATGACGAGCTGCTCGAACGCCTGATCGGCCACCTCGGCCCACTGCAGGACAGCGCCGCCGCCCTGGCCGAACTGGACGTATTGAGCAACCTGGCCGAACGTGCACTGAACCTCGATCTCAATCGCCCGTGCTTTGTCGATGAGCCCTGCATGCGCATCGACCAGGGTCGTCACCCGGTGGTTGAGCAGGTGTTGACCACGCCGTTTGTGGCCAACGACCTGAGCCTGGACGATGACACGCGCATGCTGATCATCACCGGGCCGAACATGGGTGGTAAATCCACCTACATGCGCCAGACCGCGTTGATCGTGTTGCTCGCGCATATCGGCAGCTTCGTACCGGCGAAAAGCTGTGAGCTGTCACTGGTTGATCGCATTTTTACCCGCATCGGCTCCAGCGATGACCTGGCCGGTGGCCGCTCGACCTTTATGGTGGAAATGAGCGAAACCGCCAACATCCTGCACAACGCCACAGAGCGCAGCCTGGTGCTGATGGATGAAGTCGGCCGCGGCACCAGCACCTTTGACGGCCTGTCGCTGGCCTGGGCCGCCGCCGAACAGCTGGCCAAGCTGCGCGCCTACACCCTGTTCGCCACGCATTATTTCGAACTGACCGTGCTACCGGAAAGCCAGCCCATCGTGGCCAACGTGCATTTGAATGCCACCGAGCATAATGAGCGCATCGTCTTCCTCCACCATGTGCTGCCTGGCCCTGCCAGCCAGAGCTATGGTTTAGCTGTAGCGCAACTGGCGGGCGTGCCGAATGAGGTTATCCTGCGTGCTCGCGAGCACCTGGCGCGCCTGGAAACCACCAGCCTGCCCCACGAACTGCCGCCGGCGCAGCCTGGCCAGACGGCCGCACCGATGCAAAGCGATATGTTCGCCAGCCTACCGCATCCGCTGCAGGAGGAATTACGCAAGATCAACCCGGATGATCTGACTCCGCGTAAAGCGCTGGAACTGTTATATACATGGAAGACACGCTTCTAACGTTATTGCGTGCGAACTGTTAGAATCGCGCGCATTTTTATGACTGCCCGACTTAAAGCCTGAGCCGTGGCCATTACCCCTAGCCTGCTGAAACCCGCATAGAACGGGGCAGGCTGGCGCCCGAGGAGAGAATCAGAAATGACCTTCGTCGTTACCGACAACTGCGTCAAATGCAAATACACCGACTGCGTAGAAGTCTGCCCGGTGGACTGCTTCTACGAAGGCCCGAACTTCCTGGTGATCCACCCGGACGAGTGCATCGATTGCGCACTCTGCGAGCCTGAGTGCCCTGCACAAGCCATTTTCTCCGAAGATGAGGTGCCGGAAGATCAGCAGGAATACATCGAACTGAACGCTGATCTGGCCGAAGTCTGGCCAAATATCACCGAGAAGAAAGAGTCCCTGCCGGACGCTGAAGAGTGGGATGGCGTGAAGGACAAGCTGCAGTATCTGGAGCGCTAGTACTTAGCTGCGCTGGCTACACAAAAAACCCGCCTTGCGCGGGTTTTTACTTTTCTGCAGTCCCGAAATTGCCTGAAACAAGGCAACAGAATGATCTGCAAACGATAGATACACAAAATGCGGACAAAAAAAGGGGCGACTCGCGTCGCCCACTCTTTTGTCCCTAGTCCCTGTATTTCCCAGCTCATCTTCCAGATGAATCGCCTCTTGCGATGTCCTGATTGTCTTCCTGACAACCTGTGCTTGTCCCTGAGCACAGGTGTAATACTAGCGATTTCCGCCTTCCTAACAAGCGCTTAAAACTCCATTCAAATGGTCTTTAGCCTTCGCCAGAAAAATTAAATATTGTTTTAAAACAATAACTTAAAACAACACAGAGTACTTCGCCGGCCGCCTTGCGCACCAATGGCTTACGCACCCTGTAAGCAATGGCTTACACAAGCACTCACAAAACTCGCCAGCAATATCTTCTGGTGACATCCATGACGCTCACTAGAGAGTGGCGGCCATGGAACACTGGCACAAAAAACCCGGCCAGGGCCGGGTTGAGTGTTAACGCATCAAGCTCACTGGAACAGTGAGTCGCTCGACAGGCCATTCTTTTCCAGAATCTCCCGCAAACGCTTGAGGGCTTCGACCTGAATCTGCCGAACGCGCTCACGGGTCAGGCCGATTTCCTGGCCAACTTCTTCCAGGGTGCAGCTTTCATGGCCGCGCAGACCGAAGCGGCGAATCACCACCTCACGCTGCTTGTCGGTCAGTTCAGACAGCCACTGGTCGATGCTCTGCGACAGATCATCGTCCTGCAGCAACTCACAGGGGTCGGTCGGACGATCATCGGTCAGGGTATCGAGCAGGGTTTTGTCCGAATCCTGGCCCAGTGAGACATCCACCGAGGAAACACGCTCATTCAAGCCGAGCATGCGTTTGACTTCGCCCACCGGTTTTTCCAGCAGGTTGGCAATTTCTTCTGCAGAAGGCTCATGGTCGAGCTTCTGGGTCAATTCGCGAGCTGCGCGCAGGTAGACGTTGAGCTCTTTCACCACATGAATGGGGAGGCGAATTGTACGGGTCTGATTCATGATCGCCCGTTCGATGGTCTGGCGGATCCACCAGGTGGCATAGGTCGAAAAACGGAAACCGCGCTCAGGATCGAATTTTTCTACCGCGCGGATCAAACCGAGGTTGCCCTCTTCAATCAGATCCAGCAGGGACAGACCGCGATTGACGTAACGCCGAGCGATCTTCACCACCAGGCGCAGGTTGCTTTCAATCATGCGCTTGCGGCCGGCAGGGTCGCCCTTCTGCGCCAGGCGCGCAAAGAACACTTCTTCTTCAGGAGTCAGTAGAGGGGAAAAGCCGATTTCGTTGAGGTACAGCTGAGTGGCGTCGAGCGCGCGGGTGTAATCGATGTACTTATGCTGTTTGCTGCTGGTCGCGGATGCTTTGGTTTTGCTGCGGGAAAGTGGCGGTTGCGCTTCTTCGTCTGAATCATCGTCAAGGACAATAGCAGGCTCCATCAGGAGCACTTCATCATCGACGTCAAACTCCGGCGCTTCTTTTTTATTGAGAGCCATTTTTGTTATTCCTTGCTGAGTTCGACAGCAAGCCCTGGCGAGACCAAATCCCTGGTTACACCAAAGCCTGTCCCTCCCACGTGGTGGAGACAGGCTAGCGCAAGATCAACGTCGCGGCAGGTATTGCAGCGGGTCGACAGGTTTACCTTGGCGGCGTACTTCAAAGTGAAGTTTCACCCGGTCGGTTCCTGTGGAACCCATTTCGGCAATTTTCTGCCCGGCTTTGACCTGTTGCCCCTCCTGCACCAACAGCCTGCGGTTATGACCGTAGGCGCTTACGTAGGTATCGCTATGTTTGATGATCACTAATTCGCCGTAGCCCCGTAAACCACTCCCGGCGTAGACCACTGAACCATCAGACGCAGCTAAAACAGGCTGGCCCAATTCTCCGCCGATATCAATGCCTTTATTCAAACTGCCGTTTGAGGAAAAACGCCCAATAACCGGCCCATTGGAAGGCCACAACCAACCCGATGCAGAGCGCTGCGTCGGCGGTAACGCGGTGACGCTTGGCGTGGTTTTTACCGGCGCTGGCGGTTGGGTTTGCACGGGTTTGGTTTGCATGGGTGTGCTAGGACGGCCGGGCGGCGGCGTGCTAACCACAGGAGCCGTCGCTACCACGGACGGGCGACTGGCAGGCTGCCCATCAAAGCGGATGATTTGGCCAACGCGGATCAGGTAAGGCGGCGCAATGCCATTGCGGGCAGCCAGCGCCTTCCAATCCCAGCCGAAGCGGAACGCAATCGAGTACAGCGTATCGCCACGCTGCACTTGATACTGGCCACTGCTGACCGGCTGACGCTGCGGTGCCTGAGTGGCGCCGCCCTGGGTACGGTCAACCACCTTGACGCCACCCGGAGGCGGGCTTGCACAGGCGCTGAGCAGCGCACCGAAGACAAGGCCACTCAACAGGGTACGAGCACTGCTGGCGCGAATCGGCAATTGAATGGCTGTGAAACTCACCTGCATCTCCCTCGGGCAAAACTGCTTACATCTAACTGGCGTGCATTGTGCCGCAATTATGGGTTATCACCAGCGCTTTGCGGATTGCGCCCGGCCAGCCACTCTAGGCCCAGCACCAGCAGAATGCCGGCAATCGCCAGGGCAACGGCCAACAGCAACTGCGGGTCCTGGCCGCTGATTTCGGCAAATTGCGCAGGCCAGAGATTGGCTTGCAACAGCGGCACCTGCTCACCACGGCTATCGGCACGCCAGGTCAGGGTTTCCTTCCAGGGCCAGATCTTGTTCAACGAGCCGACCATCAGCCCGGTCAGAAACGCCAGGGTCAGATCACGCCAGCGCGCCAGCAGCCAACGCAGAATTCCGGCAAAGCTGACAATCCCCACCAGACAACCACTGGCAAAAATCAGCAGCACACTAATATCCAGGCCCTTCACCGCCGTCAGCACAAAGCTGTAGAGACCCAGCAGCACCAGAATAAAGCTGCCGGAGATACCCGGCAGAATCATCGCGCAAATGGCGATAGCACCGGCGAAAAACAGGCTTAGCGGGTCATGCCCCAGCTGTAGGGGCGACGCCACGGTAATCCAGTAGGCGAACGCCGCCCCTAGAATTAGGCTGACCACTCGCGTCCAGTTCCAGCGCTGAATTTCGCGAACCACCAAATGTGTGGAAACCAGAATCAGACCGAAGAAGAACGACCACACCGGAATCGGCTGCTCGACCAGCAGGTAGGTGATCAGCCGTGCCAGACTCAGCACGCTGGTCATAACGCCCAGCAGCAGCACCAGCAGAAAGGTCGCATTGGCGGCTTTCCAGGCCTCAACAACACGCCCACGCAGCAACAGACCCAGAGCCACCGGCACGCTGGCAATCGAGCGCAGCAACTCGTCATAGATACCGCTAATAAACGCCACAGTGCCGCCCGACACACCGGGCACTACGTCGGCAGCGCCCATGGCAATGCCTTTGGCGTAGAGCAGGAAATACTTCTTCATGGGTTCATCCGTAAACAATCGAAATCAGGCCAGGGGCCCGTTGAGCAAGGGCACAAAGCGCACTGCATCCAGCACATGCCGAGAGAAACCGTCTTCTTCACGGACGATCAGCAGCAATTCCTGCACATCGCCTGCACCGACGGGAATCACCAAACGACCGCCCGGGGCCAGCTGGTCGAGCAGTGCCTGCGGCACATTGGCCGCCGCGGCGGTGACGATGATGCCGTTGTACGGCCCCAAGGCATTCCAACCTTCCCAACCGTCACCCCAGCGAAACACCACATTACGCAGATTGAGCTGCACCAGGCGTTCCTTGGCTTTTTCCTGCAGGCTCTGAATCCGCTCGACGCTGAATACCCGCTCAACCAGCTGCGCCAGAATCGCGGTCTGATAGCCCGAGCCGGTGCCGATTTCCAGCACCTTGTCCAGCGGGCCGGCCGCCAGCAGCAGCTCGCTCATGCGCGCGACCATATAAGGCTGCGAGATGGTCTGGTTGTTGCCAATCGGCAGCGCGGTGTCTTCATAGGCGCGATGGGCCAGGGCCTCATCGACAAACAGATGACGCGGCGTACGGCGGATAGCTTCCAGCACATGGGCGTTGGACAGCCCTTCCTCGTACAGCCGCTGAATCAAACGCTCGCGGGTGCGCTGCGAGGTCATGCCAATGCCGCGATGGTGCAACTCGTCCTGTTCCCGGCGGATCACAGCAGCCCCTCCAACCAGGGTTGCAGGCTGTTGAAGCCATCAGCAAAGGTACGGTCCAGCTGCAGCGGGGTGACCGAAACATAACCCTGCATCACCGCATGAAAGTCCGTGCCGGGACCGCCATCTTCAGCATCGCCGGCCACCGAGATCCAGTAACCCTCTTTGCCGCGCGGATTGACCACTTTGACCGGCGCCGCAGCGCGAGCGCGATGGCCCAGACGGGTCAGCTGGATGCCACGGATATGCTCCAGCGGCAGATTGGGGATATTCACATTGAGTACGGTACGCGGCGGCAAGTCGAGTTGCTCATGCGCCTCAACCAGCTTGCGAGCGAAATAGGCCGCGGTTGGCAAATTGTCCGGCATGCGCGAAAGCAGGGAAAAGGCAAACGCCGGACGCGCCAGAAAGCGCCCTTCCAAAGCTGCCGCGACGGTGCCGGAATACAGCACGTCATCGCCCAGGTTGGCGCCCAGGTTGATGCCGGAGACCACCAAGTCCGCCACATGCGGCAACAGGCCGTTAAGCCCCAGGTGCACACAGTCGGTCGGCGTACCGTTCAGGCTGATATAGCCGTTGGGCAAGGTGCTTGGGTGCAGGGGACGGTCGAGGGTCAGCGAGCTGCTCGCGCCGCTCTTGTCCTGATCGGGGGCAATCACCGTGCACTCGGCATAGTCGGCCAGCGCCGCATGCAGCGCAGCCAGGCCTGGCGCAGCAACGCCGTCATCATTGGAAATCAGAATACGCATGGGTTGTCCGTCTGCCCTGCAGGCAACAGATCGACGAGCTCACGCACCAAGACGGTGGCAAAGCATCCAGCCGGCAGGACGAATTCCAGTTGCAGAATGTCAGGTTCCGGATAATGCCACGACAGGCCGCCAATGGGGAGGCGCAGGATACGCCGTTCGTGCGTCATGTCCGCTTCTGCCAACCAGTCGACCAGAAGGCTTTCGCGGGCGGCCAGATCCTGCTCCAGCGCCTGCGCCACGCCGCCGACGCTGGAGACGCCTGCGCCCCACAACGGGCCCGTCGGATGCAGATCGAGAATCGCCAAGCGCGGATCGCTGCACTCCGCCTCGCCAGCAGGGAAGAAGCTGCGGCTATCGGTAAAGGCCAGCAGATCACCGAGCAGCGCCTGATTCCAGGTGCCGGCGGCGACCCGCTCGGCCAACACCTGATTGAACAGGTAACTGCGCGCCGCCGAGAGCACCCGCGAGCGCACATTGCGTTTCTCCGGCAGGCTCTTGTTCGCCGCGAAATGCCGGGCATGGGCGACATTGCCGCCTTCATGGCCGAAGCGCTGCAAGCCGTAATAGTTGGGAATGCCCTGGGCGGCGATTTGCGTCAGGCGTTGATCCAGCGCCGCACGATCCGCGACCAGTTGAGTCAGGCGCAGGGTAAAGCCGTTGGCCGCATGGGCGCCGCGCTGCAGCTTACGGCTATGGCGCACCTGCTTGAGGATGCTCAGGCTGGCATCTTCGGCGGCACTCAGGTCGGGATCGAGCTTGCCCGGCAGGTGCAGGCTGAACCACTGACGGGTCAGGGCCTGACGATCTTTGAGGCCGGCATAGCTGATCAGCTTCAGCGGAACGCCAGCGGCGCGGGCGATGCGTTTGGCCGCTTCCTCGGTATTCAGCTCGCGCTTTTCCACCCACAACCAAAGGTGCTCGCCCTCACCCGCCAGGGGGATATCCAGCACTTCATCGACCTGAAAATCCTCCGCCACGGCTTTAAGCACCGCCGTACCGCAGGGTTCGCCATAGGCGCGCGGGCCTAGCAGTTCAAGCTCGTTCATCGGGCGACCAACAACGCAACAGCATGCACGGCAATGCCTTCTTCGCGACCGGTAAAACCAAGTTTCTCGGTGGTGGTGGCTTTGACATTGACCTGATCCAGGCTCACTTGCAGGTCATCGGCAATGCGCGCGCGCATGGTCTCGATATGCGGCGCCATCTTCGGCGCTTGGGCGACGATGGTGGCGTCGACATTGCCGACCTGCCAGCCCTTGGCGTGAATCAGACCGAGCACATGGCGCAGCAGCACGCGACTGTCGGCGCCCTTGAAGGTCGGATCGGTGTCAGGGAAGTGTTTGCCGATATCGCCCAGCGCCGCCGCGCCGAGCAGGGCATCGCTCAGAGCATGCAGCAGCACGTCGCCATCGGAATGGGCCAGCAGGCCGAACTTATGGGGAATCTGCACGCCGCCCAGGGTAATAAAGGAGCCCTCGGTAAAGCGGTGCACATCGTAGCCATGGCCAATACGCATAAGAAACAACGCCCTGAAAAAGTCAGGGCGTGATTCTAACTGAAAGCTGCAGGATCGACCCGGCTAGCTGGCCGTCGGTCAGTGCTGGTTCAGCTCAACAACGCCTTGGCATGATGACGCAGGTGGTCATCGATAAAGCTGGCGATAAAGTAGTAGCTGTGGTCGTAGCCCGGCTGCAGACGCAGGGTCAGCGGATGGCCTGCAGCCTGCGCCGCTGCCTTGAGCGCATCCGGCTTGAGCTGGTTTTCCAGGAAATCATCACGATCACCCTGGTCGACCAGAATCGGCAGCTTTTCTGTTGCCTCGGCGAGCAAGGCGCAGGCGTCCCATTCGCGCCAGCGCGAACGCTCGTCGCCGAGGTAGCGCGAGAATGCCTTCTCACCCCAGGGACAGTTGCTCGGGTTGCTGATCGGCGCAAAGGCCGACAACGACTGATAGCGCCCCGGGTTGCGCAGCGCGCAGACCAGCGCACCGTGCCCACCCATGGAGTGGCCGCTGATGCCGCGCTTGGCGGATACCGGGAAATTCGCCTCGATCAGCGCCGGTAGCTCCTGCACCACATAGTCGTACATGCGGTAATGCCGCGCCCAGGGTTCCTGGGTGGCGTTCAGGTAGAAGCCCGCGCCCAGGCCGAAGTCCCAGGCCTTATCCGGATCATCCGGCACCTCAGGGCCACGCGGGCTGGTATCCGGCGCAACGATGATCATCCCCAGCTCGGCCGCCAACTTGTGCGCGCCGGCCTTCTGCATAAAGTTCTCATCGGTGCAGGTCAGCCCGCTCAACCAATACAGCACGGGCAGTTTGCCGCCCTGCTCGGCCTGCGGCGGCAGATACACGGCAAACACCATGTCGCAGCCCAGCACCGCTGAACGATGGCGATAGCGTTTATGCCAGCCACCGGCGCTCTTCTGGCAGGAAATATTTTCCAAGGTCATAGGGCCTCCAGTGAGCGGCCATCACAGCCGCCCAGCGTGATCAGAAGTGGATAACCGTGCGAATGCTCTTGCCTTCATGCATCAGGTCAAAGGCCTTGTTGATGTCTTCCAGCGGCATGTTGTGGGTGATAAAGGTGTCCAGCGGAATTTCACCCTTCTGCGCCTTTTCCACATAGCTCGGCAGCTCGGTACGGCCCTTGACCCCGCCGAACGCTGAACCGCGCCAGACGCGGCCAGTCACCAGCTGGAACGGACGAGTACTGATCTCCTGGCCAGCACCGGCCACGCCGATAATCACCGACTCACCCCAGCCCTTGTGCGCGCACTCCAGCGCCGCGCGCATCAGCTGCACGTTGCCCACGCATTCGAAGGAATAGTCCACGCCGCCGTCGGTCATCTCGACGATGACCTCCTGAATTGGCTTGGCGAAATCTTTCGGGTTAACGAAATCAGTCGCACCCAGCTCACGGGCCACCTCGAACTTGGCCGGGTTGATATCGATGGCGATGATGCGCGACGCCTTGGCCATCTTCGCGCCAATGATCGCTGCCAGACCGATACCGCCGAGGCCGAAGATCGCCACCGTCGCGCCCTCTTCCACCTTGGCGGTATTGAGCACGGCGCCGATGCCGGTGGTCACGCCGCAACCGAGCAGGCAGACCTTCTCCAGCGGCGCTTCCTTGGGGATCACTGCCAGGGAAACTTCCGGCAGCACGGTGTATTCGGAGAAGGTCGAGCAGCCCATGTAGTGGTAGATCGGCTCGCCGTTGTAGCTGAAACGGCTGGTGCCGTCCGGCATCAGCCCCTTGCCCTGAGTGGCGCGCACCGAGCTGCACAGGTTGGTTTTGCCGGATTTGCAGAATTTGCAGGCGCGGCATTCAGCGGTGTACAGCGGAATCACGTGGTCGCCGACCTGCACCGAGGTCACGCCCTCGCCGATGGCCTCGACGATGCCGCCGCCCTCATGGCCGAGAATCGCCGGGAACACCCCTTCGGAATCCTCACCGGACAAGGTGTAGGCGTCTGTGTGGCACACGCCGGTCGCGACAATACGCACCAGCACTTCACCGGCCTTGGGCGGCGCCACGTCGACTTCGACGATTTGCAGCGGCTGATTGGGGGCAAAAGCTACGGCAGCACGGGACTTGATCATGATCGCTCTCCAGCGGATTCAACGGTGGCGCAGAGTGTAGATCAGTGATTCAGATAGATAATCCGCCAAAAAACAAAACATTCTTGCTATACAGGGATAATCAAACCGTACCAAGGATATCCACCATGAATCGCTGGGAAGGCCTCGATGAATTTGTCGCCGTAGCCGAGTGCGGCCAGTTCACCGCCGCCGCCGAACGCCTGAACCTGTCGTCATCCCAGGTCAGCCGACAGATCGCCCGCCTGGAAGAGCGCCTACAAACCCGCCTGTTCTACCGCAGCACCCGCCGCGTGGCACTGACCGAGGCCGGGCAGACGTTTTTACAGCACTGCCAGCGCCTGCAGGATGCCCGCGAAGAAGCCCTGCGCGCGGTGGGCGATCTGGGCAGCGAGCCAAAAGGCCTGCTGCGCATGACCTGTGCGGTGGCCTATGGCGAGCGCTTTATCGTGCCGCTGGTCACCGATTTTATGGTGCAGCACCCACAACTGCGGGTGGACATCGAACTGAGCAACCGCACCCTCGATCTGCTGCACGACGGCCTCGACCTGGCCATCCGCCTGGGCCGCCTGCAGGACTCACGCCTGGTGGCCACACGCCTGGCGCCGCGGCAGATGTACCTGTGCGCCGCCCCCGCCTACCTGCAGCGCTACGGGCGCCCGCATTCGCTGTCAGAATTGGCGCGGCACAACTGCCTGATCGGCAGTTCGGATCTCTGGAGTTTTCAGGCCAGCGGCCGCGATTCCAGCCTGCGGGTACTGGGCAACTGGCGTTGCAACAGTGGCCAGGCGGTGCTGGAAGCCGCGCTGCGCGGCCTGGGTCTGTGCCAACTGCCAGACTATTACGTGCTGGAACATTTGCGCAGCGGCGCGCTGGTCTCGTTGCTGGATAACCAGCAACCACCGGACACTGCGGTGTGGGCGCTGTATCCCCAGCAGCGCCACCTGTCACCCAAAGTGCGGCAACTGGTGGAATTTCTTAAGCAGGGGTTGGCCGCGCGGCCGGAATACCATCAGGACCGGCAACATCGTGTCACAGCCGCCCCGGAACCTAGCCGTTAAGCGCCTATCCTAAAAGTAGGTATGTAGACAGCCTGCACTTGATCCACAGCAGACCACTGCCTCAATTAAGGAGAGCGTTATGCAAGTACTGGTAAACAGCGACAACCACATTGAAGCGTCGCAGGAATTTATAACCAACGTTGGCACACGCGTGGGAGACAAGATCAAACGCTTCGAAGATCATCTCACCCGCGTCGAAGTCCATCTGCGTGATGAGAACGCCCACAAAGCCGGCGGCAATGATAAGCGCTGTCTGATCGAAGCCCGCCCCAAGGGACGCGACCCGATTTCCGTATCGCATAATGCCGACCATCTCGAGCAGGCCATCGAGGGCGCCATCAGCAAGCTGACCACAGTACTTGAGCGCGATATCAGCAAGACCCGCGTCAATTAGCCAAACAATCCGGCGGCCCAGGCCGCCGGATTAGTCTTGCCAGAGCCCCGCGAGCAACTTCAGATCTTCTGGCCGGGTAACCTTGAGATTATCCCCGCGCCCCTCGATCAAACGGGGGGCATACCCAGCCCACTCAATGGCCGAAGCCTCATCAGTGATGGCCGCGCCTGCGGCCAAAGCGGCGCTCAAAGCACGCTGCAATTCGCCAAGACGGAACATCTGCGGGGTAAAGGCCTGCCAGATGGTCGAACGATCCACCGTAGCCTGCACCCGGCCATCGGCGCCTGCGCGCTTGAGGGTGTCGCGGGCCGGCACGGCGAGCAGGCCACCGACAGGGTCATCAGCAAGCTCACTGAGCAACAGATCCAGATCGCTACGCGCCAGATTGGGCCGCGCCGCATCGTGCACCAGCACCCAATCCTGCTCCTGAGCCCCGAGTTCACTCAAACGCAGCAGACCATTGAGTACCGAATCGGCGCGTTCGGCACCGCCATCGGCGCGCTGAATACGCGGATCACTGGCGCAGCCAAGGGTCGGCCAGTAGGGATCATCCACCGCTAGGCTGACCACCACCGCACGCAGCTGCGGATGCTCAAGAAAGCACGCCAAGGTGTGTTCGATAATGCTTTTGCCGGCCAGTTGCAGGTACTGCTTGGGCCGATCAGCGCGCATCCGGCTGCCAATGCCAGCAGCCGGGATCAACACCCAGAAAGGGGGTAACTCAGAGGTATTCATTCAGCCAACTGATAGAGGGTTTCGCCCTCTTTAAGCATGCCCAGCTCGTGCCGCGCACGCTCTTCGACGGTTTCCATCCCGCTTTTCAGCTCCAGCACTTCCGCTTCGAGAATCCGGTTACGCTCCTGCAGCTGCTGGTTTTCGCCCTGTTGATCGGCGATCTGCTGCTGCAACTGGGCCACCTGCGCCAGGCTGCCATCGCCGACCCACAGGCGATACTGCAGACCTGCCAGCACGGCGATCAGCACGATAAAAACCCAGTAAAAATTATTGCGCATAGCGTAAGAAGCTTCCGAACGAAAGAGGGGCGACTCGCGCCGCCCCTCTTTTACCATGCCTGGGTTCAACCACGGAACTCGGCGCGACCTTTGTACGGAGCTTTAGCACCAAGCTGCTCTTCGATACGCAGCAATTGGTTGTACTTGGACACACGGTCCGAGCGGCACAGCGAGCCGGTCTTGATCTGGCCTGCAGCAGTACCCACAGCCAGATCGGCGATGGTGCTGTCTTCAGTTTCACCCGAGCGGTGCGAGATCACCGCGGTGTAACCGGCAGCCTTGGCCATCTGGATGGCCTCCAGGGTCTCGGTTAGGGTACCGATCTGGTTGAACTTGATCAGGATCGAGTTGCCGATCGACTCGTCGATGCCACGCTTGAGGATCTTGGTGTTGGTTACAAAAAGATCGTCGCCCACCAGCTGCACTTTGCTGCCGATCTTGTCAGTCAGCACTTTCCAGCCAGCCCAGTCGGACTCATCCATGCCGTCTTCGATGGAGATGATCGGGTAACGCTCGGACAGACCGGCCAGGTAGTCGGCGAAACCTTCAGCGTTGAACACTTTGCCTTCGCCAGCCAGGTCGTACTTGCCGTCTTTGAAGAATTCGCTGGAGGCGCAGTCCAGGGCCAGGGTGACATCGTCGCCCAGGGTGTAACCGGCATTGGCAACGGCTTCAGCAATGGCTGCCAGCGCGTCTTCGTTGGACGCCAGGTTCGGCGCAAAGCCACCTTCGTCACCGACGGAGGTGCTCAAGCCACGGGCCTTCAGCACGGCTTTAAGGTGGTGGAAAATCTCGGTACCCATACGCAGCGCGTCGGCGAAAGTCTTGGCGCCAACCGGCTGAACCATGAACTCTTGGATATCAACGTTGTTATCGGCATGCTCGCCGCCGTTGATGATGTTCATCATCGGTACCGGCATCGAGTAGACGCCCGGAGTGCCATTCAGGTCGGCGATGTGCGCGTACAGCGGCATGCCCTTGGCCTGAGCAGCAGCCTTGGCAGCGGCCAGGGACACGGCGAGGATGGCGTTGGCGCCCAGGGTGGCTTTGTTCTCGGTACCGTCGAGGGCAATCATCGCCAGGTCGAGAGCTTTCTGGTCAGTGGCATCTTTGCCCAACAACAGGTCGCGGATCGGACCATTGATGTTGGCCACGGCCTTCAGCACGCCCTTGCCCAGGTAACGGCTCTTGTCGCCATCACGCAATTCCAGCGCTTCACGCGAACCGGTGGAGGCACCGGACGGCGCGCAAGCGCTGCCGATGATGCCGCCGTCGAGAATTACATCGGCTTCCACAGTTGGGTTACCACGGGAATCGAGAACCTCACGGCCTTTGATGTCGACGATCTTTGCCATTGCGTGTAGCACTCCAAAAAGTTGACGAAAAGGGTAGTACCGAGTTGCACACTCATTGCGCACCGAAGGTTAACCCAGCGCACAAAATGTACTGACTATTTAGTCAGATTGTATACAAATGGCACTTTACCGGAGATTTGCCGTTTCAGGCAGTCTCAATCGGCGCAAAACTCTTGATCAAATCATCCAGCTGCTTGAGCTGGGTGAGGAACGGCTCCAGCTTGTCCAGACGCAGGGCGCAAGGGCCGTCGCATTTGGCATTGTCCGGGTCCGGATGCGCTTCCAAGAACAGACCGGCTAGACCCTGACTCATACCCGCCTTGGCCAGATCAGTCACCTGAGCCCGACGACCGCCGGCAGAGTCGGCGCGACCGCCCGGCATCTGCAGGGCGTGGGTCACGTCGAAGAACACTGGGTAGTTCATCTGCTTCATGATGCCGAAGCCGAGCATGTCCACTACCAGGTTGTTGTAGCCGAAGCTGGAGCCACGCTCGCAGAGGATCAGCTGGTCATTACCGGCCTCTTCGCACTTGGCCAGGATGTGCTTCATCTCCTGGGGGGCGAGGAACTGGGCTTTCTTGATGTTGATCACCGCGCCGGTCTTGGCCATGGCCACGACCAGGTCGGTCTGCCGCGAAAGAAACGCCGGCAACTGGATAATGTCGCAGACCGCAGCCACTGGAGCCGCTTGCTCAGGCTCATGCACATCAGTGATCACCGGCACGCCGAAGGTCTTTTTGATTTCCTCAAAGACCTTCATGCCCTCTTCCAGACCTGGGCCACGGAATGAGGTGATGGACGAGCGGTTGGCCTTGTCGAAGCTGGCCTTGAATACGTAGGGAATGCCGAGCTTGTCGGTAACCCGTACGTACTCTTCACAGGCGCGCATGGCCAGATCGCGGGATTCGATTACGTTGATCCCGCCGAACAGCACGAACGGCTTATCGTTGGCGATTTCGATGCCGCCAACCTTGATGATTTTCTGCGTCATATCCCTAGGCCTTCTTGGCTTTCTGCGCCAACGCGGCAGTGACAAAGCCACTGAACAGCGGATGGCCATCGCGCGGAGTCGAGGTGAACTCAGGGTGGAACTGGCAAGCGACGAACCACGGATGATCCGGCGCTTCTACCACTTCAACCAGCGCGCCGTCGCCCGAGCGACCGGTGACCTTGAGGCCGGCTTCGATCAGCTGCGGCAGCAGGTTGTTGTTCACTTCATAACGATGACGATGACGCTCGACGATCACATCCTTGCCGTAGCAGGCATGCACTTGCGAACCGGCCTGCAGCTGGCAGTCCTGCGCGCCCAGGCGCATGGTGCCGCCCAGGTCGGAAGCGTCAGTACGCTGCTCGGTGACGCCGGTGGCGTCCTGCCATTCGGTGATCAGGCCGACCACTGGATGAGCGCCTACGGTGTCGAATTCTGTGGAGTTGGCATCGCTCCAGCCCAGCACATTGCGGGCGAACTCGATAACCGCGACCTGCATGCCGAGGCAGATACCCAGGTAGGGAATCTTGTTCTCACGGGCGTACTGCACGGTCTTGATCTTGCCTTCCACACCGCGCAGACCGAAGCCGCCCGGCACCAGAATGGCGTCCACGCCCTCGAGCAGCGCAGTGCCTTTGTTCTCGATGTCTTCGGAGTCGATATAACGCAGGTTGACCTTGGTGCGGTTCTGGATGCCGGCATGGCTCATCGCTTCGATCAGCGACTTGTAGGCGTCCAGCAGCTCCATGTACTTGCCGACCATGGCAATGGTGACTTCGTGCTCAGGATTCAGCTTGGCATCGACGACACGGTCCCACTCGGACAGATCGGCACCGTTGCACTCCAGGCCGAAGCGCTCGACGACGAAATCATCCAGGCCTTGGGCATGCAGCACGCCGGGGATCTTGTAGATGGTGTCGACGTCTTCCAGGGAAATCACCGCACGCTCTTCAACGTTGGTGAACAGCGCGATCTTGCGACGCGAGGAAATATCGATCGGGTGGTCGGAACGGCAGATCAGCACGTCCGGCTGCAGGCCGATGGAGCGCAGTTCTTTCACCGAATGCTGAGTCGGCTTGGTCTTGGTTTCGCCAGCGGTGGCGATATACGGCACCAGAGTCAGGTGCATCAGCATGGCGCGCTTGGCGCCTACTTCCACACGCAGCTGGCGAATAGCTTCGAGGAACGGCTGCGACTCGATGTCGCCCACCGTACCGCCGATTTCGACCATGGCCACGTCAGCGTCGCCAGCACCCTTGATGATGCGGCGCTTGATCTCGTCGGTGATGTGCGGGATGACCTGAATGGTCGCGCCCAGGTAATCACCACGGCGCTCGCGGCGCAGCACGTCTTCATAGACGCGGCCGGTGGTGAAGTTGTTGTTCTGGGTCATGGTGGTGCGGATAAACCGCTCATAGTGGCCCAGGTCAAGGTCGGTCTCAGCGCCGTCGTGGGTGACGAACACCTCACCGTGCTGGAACGGGCTCATGGTGCCCGGATCGACGTTGATATAGGGATCCAGCTTGAGCATGGTGACCTTCAGGCCCCGCGCCTCCAGGATAGCCGCCAATGAAGCCGAGGCGATGCCTTTCCCCAATGAAGAAACAACACCACCCGTGACGAATATGTAGCGCGTCATGAAAAACCCTAGAAGTCTGCGTTTAAGCGGTCAATGCCGCCGGGGAAAGCGAAGGAATACCGAAGCGGCTCTCTGCGATGCACTGCAATGAGCTAGCCCTGCCGATCCCCAAGGGGAGTCAACAAAAGCTGTAGTAAGACGGGAGCGTAGTCTACCGGAAAGGGCTTATCAGCTCAAACCTTGATCATTCGTCGGTGGCTGCCAATGCAATTGCCAGCTGCCATCGGCGGCACCCTGCATACCTGGCAGGTTGGCGATTGCCACCACCTGGTTACCCAGACGCAGCAACGGCAGGCGATCCCGCACAAAAGCCGGCACGCGCAGCTCATTGAATAACCGTTTGAGGTCGCGGTGTCCGCGTCCAGGTAACAAAATCTGGTCACCGGGCTGGCGATAGCCCAACTGCCAATTGCCCGCAGGCAGCTGACCGTCAATCCGCACATGACCATTAGCGGGCAATGCCACCTGCTGATTACCTTGAACGGCAACACTGGCCGACATTGGCGCGCGCAGCCAATCACCCGCCAACCACCACAGCCGCTTATCACTGCGGCGCAGCTCCCCCGCTGCCAACTTCCAGACTGGCGCGGCATCCGACGCGGCATCGCGCAGCGTTTGCCAGCCCGCCCAATGCTCGCTATCCGGCATCGCCGTCAGCGGGCGCAGCCAGTAACGCAGCGCATTGCGCTGACGCGGTTCACTTAGATCGCGCAGCGTATGCAGTGCCAGATTGGGTAACGGCAGCCAGGCAAACTCGGCTGACACCTGCGCGGCAGCCATATCCTGCTGCGCCAACTCATCGAGCAACTGCGCAGCCTCACCCAAGTGCGCGGCGCTACGGGCCATATTGGCTGAGGCCTGCGGCCAGCGACTAAGCAACGTAGGTATCACCTGACGACGCAGGTAATTGCGCGAGAAGCGCTCATCGGCATTTGACGGATCTTCGGTCCAGGCCAGCTTGTGCTCACGGGCATAAGCCAACAGCTCATCGCGCGAGCAGTTGAGTAGCGGCCGAACCAGCTGCCCCGCTCCCAATGCACGACTCACCGGCATGGCCGACAAACCCTGCACCCCGGCACCGCGTAACAGGCGAAACAACAGAGTCTCAGCCTGATCATCGCGATGCTGAGCAGTCAGCAGTACCCCACCAGCCCCCAGGCGCGCCGCAAAAGCAGCGTAACGAGCCTCGCGCGCCGCACGCTCCAGACTCGCCCCAGGCAGGACCTGAACATATTCAACCTGCAACGGCACTGACAAAGCTGCGCACAGCTCACGGCAATGGGCCGGCCAGGCGTCGGCCGCAGCCTGCAGACCGTGATGAATATGAATAGCGGAAAGAGGCGGCAATGCCTCGCGCTGCGCGAGGCTGGCCAGCAGGTGCAGCAACACCGTGGAGTCCAGACCACCGGACAGGGCCACACACCAGCCAGGGGCACCGAGCCAGGGCTGCAAGGCATCACGCAAACGAATAGGTACAGAAGTCATCGGCCAAGCTTAAAACAACAACGGGCCCGAAGGCCCGTTGTATGCGCAGCTGCCAAGCAATCAGGCAATCCCGTAGCTCATCAGACGCTCATAACGACGCTTAAGCAGCGCGTCGGTATCGAAGGTCTTGAGCATTGCCAGCTGCGTCAGCAACGCCTGGCGCACCGATTCGGCGGCAGCAGCCGGGTCGCTGTGCGCGCCACCGAGCGGCTCACCAATCACCTGGTCAACAATACCCAGGCCTTTCAGGCGCTCGGCCGTAATACCCATGGCTTCGGCAGCATCCGGCGCCTTTTCTGCAGTTTTCCACAGAATAGAGGCACAACCTTCCGGCGAGATCACCGAGTAGGTGGAGTACTGCAGCATGTTCAGCTGATCGCACACACCGATCGCCAGGGCACCGCCGGAACCACCCTCACCGATTACAGTGGCAATGATTGGGGTTTTCAGACGCGCCATTACGCGCAGGTTCCAGGCGATGGCTTCGCTCTGGTTGCGCTCTTCGGCATCGATACCTGGGTAGGCACCCGGGGTGTCGATAAAGGTCAGGATCGGCATCTTGAAACGTTCGGCCATTTCCATCAGGCGGCACGCCTTGCGATAGCCCTCCGGACGCGGCATGCCGAAGTTGCGGCGCACCTTTTCGCGAATCTCACGGCCTTTCTGGTGACCAATCACCATTACCGGTTGATCGTCCAGACGGGCTACACCGCCCACCAGAGCCGCGTCGTCGGAGAAGTGGCGGTCGCCATGCAGCTCATCGAACTCGGTAAAGATGTGCTGCAGGTAATCCAGGGTGTAAGGACGGCGTGGGTGGCGCGCCAGCTGGGCGATCTGCCAGCTGCTCAGGTTGCCGAAAATAGTTTCGGTCAGCGAGCTGCTCTTGTCCTGCAGGCGGGCGATTTCATCGTTGATGTTCAACGAGTTGTCGTTACCGACCAGGCGAAGCTCTTCGATCTTGGCTTGCAGGTCGGCGATCGGCTGTTCGAAATCGAGAAAATTCGGGTTCATAGTCATCCGTCTTGCGTCGACGGCCAAGTGGCCGGGAGCTGTATCCGTTATCGCGCCCTACCTTATAGCAGCAGGCGCATTCAGGTCGACACCCGGTTCTGCACGAAAACCTTCAATACAGAACCCGCTGGGTATCACGACCGACCTGCGAAGCCTGAGCCTCGCAAATCAGCGGTAGTGCAAAAAGACGTTGTCGCGGCCGAACTGGTCACGCAATGCCTGAATCAGACTGTCAGCCGGCTCGATGCGCCACCCTTCGCCAAACTGCAATTGCGCCTTGGCATCGTTGCCGCTGTAGTCGACGGTGATCGGGCACGCGCCGCGATGACGGCCGCACAAGTCGGCCAGCCAACGCAGACGGTCGCCCTGCAAGGCACTGCTGGCGACCTTCAGACGCAGGCTATCGGCCAGACCGGTGCGCGCCTCTTCCAAGCTCATCACCCGCTTGGCACGCAAGCGCAGGCCGCCAGAGAAATCGTCATTGCTCACCTCACCCTCGACCACCACCAGGGCGTCGGTCTGCAACAGGGCCTGAGCACTGTTAAACGCTTCGGCAAACAGGGAGGCCTCGATCCGTCCGGAGCGGTCATCGAGGGTGATAAAGCCCATCTTGTCGCCCTTCTTGTTCTTCATCACCCGCAGATTGACCACCAGGCCGGCAATCGTCTGATCACCGCGCGCAGCTTTCAGGTCGACGATGCGCTGGCGGGCAAAACGCCGTACTTCACCTTCGTACTCATCAATCGGGTGACCGGTCAGGTACAGGCCCAGGGTGTCTTTTTCACCCTTGAGGCGTTCCTTCAGCGTCAGTTCACGGGCGCGCAGATGATTGAGATAGACATCGGCATCGGCATCGGCAAACACCCCGCCGAACAGGTCCATATGCCCGCTCTCGGCGCTGCGTGCGGTCTGTTCGGCGGCCTGAACGGCCTCCTCCATCGCGCCTAGCAATACCGCTCGATTGCGGTCGATATTGGCCTTGTAGGCTTTCAGCTCTTCATGGAAGTGCGGCCCTAGGCGATCCAGTGCACCGCTGCGAATCAGCGCTTCGAGGGTGCGCTTGTTGATGCGCTTGAGGTCGACGCGCGAACAGAAGTCGAACAGATCCTTGAACGGTCCGTCCTGACGCGCCTCGACGATGGCCTCCACCGGCCCCTCGCCCACGCCCTTGATCGCGCCCAGACCGTAGACGATCCAGCCCTCGTTGTTAACAGTGAACTTGAACTCGGAGATGTTCACATCCGGCGCATCGAGGCGCAGCTTCATGCTGCGGCATTCCTCGATCAGGGTGACCACCTTGTCGGTGTTGTGCATATCCGCCGACAACACCGCCGCCATAAAGGCCGCCGAGTGGTGCGCCTTGAGCCAGGCCGTCTGATAGGAGAGCAAGCCATAGGCAGCGGAGTGGGACTTGTTGAAGCCGTAACCGGCGAATTTCTCCACCAGATCGAAGATGTTGCCCGCCAGGTTCGCATCGATGCCGTTGCTCGCGCAGCCTTCAATAAAGCCGCCGCGCTGCTTGGCCATCTCCTCGGGCTTTTTCTTACCCATAGCGCGGCGCAGCATGTCCGCCCCACCGAGGGTGTAGCCGGCCATGACCTGGGCGATCTGCATCACCTGTTCCTGGTACAGGATGATGCCGTAGGTCGGCTTGAGCACCGGCTCCAGACCCGCGTATTGATAGTCCTGATGCGGGTAGGAAATCGGCTCGCGACCGTGTTTACGGTTGATAAAGTCGTCCACCATGCCCGACTGCAGCGGCCCCGGACGGAACAGGGCCACCAGAGCGATCATGTCTTCCAGGCAGTCCGGCTTGAGCTTTTTGATCAGCTCCTTCATGCCGCGTGATTCAAGCTGGAACACCGCGGTGGTCTCGGCCTTCTGCAGCATGCTGAACGTCGGTTTGTCGTCCAGCGGGATAAAGTCGATGTTCAGATCCGGCAAGCCCTTCTTGGCCTGCTCGCGGTTGATGGTCTCCATCGCCCACTTGATGATGGTCAGGGTACGCAGACCGAGGAAGTCGAACTTCACCAGGCCGGCGGATTCCACATCGTCTTTATCGAACTGGGTGACCAGGCCGCCGCCTTCGTCATCGCAGGCAATCGGCGAGAAGTCGGTAAGCTTGGTCGGCGCGATAACCACGCCGCCCGCGTGTTTGCCGGTACCGCGACAGATGCCTTCGAGCTTGAGCGACATCTCCCAGATTTCCCGGGCGTCTTCGTCGACCTTGAGGAAGTCGCGCAGCGGCTCTTCCATATCAAAGGCTTTTTCCAGCGTCATGCCGACTTCGAAAGGAATCATCTTTGACAGACGGTCGGCCAAGCCGTAGGACTTGCCCTGAGCCCGCGCCACATCGCGCACCACCGCCTTGGCCGCCATGGTGCCGAAGGTGATGATCTGGCTCACTGCGTTACGGCCGTATTTCTCGGCCACGTAATCGATGACCCGGTCGCGACCGTCCATGCAGAAGTCGACGTCGAAGTCGGGCATGGAGACCCGTTCCGGGTTGAGGAAACGTTCGAACAGCAGGTCATAGGCCAGCGGATCGAGGTCGGTGATCTTCTGTACATAGGCCACCAGCGAACCGGCACCCGACCCACGGCCCGGGCCCACCGGCACGCCGTTGTTCTTCGCCCACTTGATAAAGTCCATTACGATCAGGAAGTAACCGGGGAAACCCATCTGGATGATGATATCCAGCTCGAAATTCAGCCGGTCGATATAGACCTGACGCTTCTCTTCGTAATTCGGCGTGGTGTCCTTCGGCCAGAGCACCGCCAGGCGCTCTTCCAGGCCCTCGAACGAGACCTGGCGAAAGTACTCGTCCATGGTCAGGCCGGCGGGCACCGGGAAATCCGGCAGGAAGTATTTGCCCAGCTGAACCTCGATATTGCAGCGCTTGGCGATCTCGATGGTATTTTCCAGCGCTTCCGGCAGGTCACTGAACAGCTCGGCCATTTCCTCCGGGCTTTTCAGGTACTGCTGATCGGAATAGGTGCGCAAACGGCGCGGGTCATCCAGGCTGCGGCCTTCGCCGATGCACACGCGGGTTTCGTGGGCGGCGAAATCGTCCTGCTTGATAAAACGCACATCGTTGGTCGCCACCAGTGGCGCGCCGACCTTATCAGCCAGGGCCACCGCAGCATGCAGATGCTCTTCGTCATTGACCCGGTTGGTGCGCTGCACTTCCAGGTAGAAACGCTCGGGGAACACCTCCAGCCATTCGCGCAGCACGGCCTCGGCTTCTTCCGGTTCACCATCGAGCAAAGCGTGACCGACCTCGCCTTCCTTTGCGCCAGACAAAGCAATCAGGCCCTCGGCCGCTTCCTTGACCCAATCACGCTGAATAATCACCAGGTCGTTGCTCTGCCCTTCGCTCCAGCCGCGCGAGACCAGTTCGGTAAGGTTGCGGTAACCCTTGGCATTCATCGCCAGCAGGGTCATGCGGCTGAGCGGACCATCTTCATCGGCACTGGCCAACCAGATGTCGGCGCCGCAGATCGGCTTGATGCCGCCGCCCATGGCCGCCTTATAGAACTTCACCAACGAGCACATATTGCTCATGTCGGTGACAGCTACCGCCGGCATTCCAGCTGCCGCCACCGATTTGATCAGTGGTTTGACCCGCACCAGCCCATCGACCAGGGAAAACTCGGTGTGCAAACGCAGGTGGACGAACGAAGCGGTCATGGCAGTCCTATACAAAACGCAAAAACGACAAGGCAGGGATTGTACAACCGCAGCAGCGCGCGACAAGCGCTACCGGGCACAGGATAACGAGGGAATTGCACGGACGTTGTGTCAGTCGTCCAACAACGCACGTACCGGGCCAAAAGAGCGCCGGTGAATCGGAGTCGGCCCCAGGCGCCGCAGCGCTTCCAGGTGTACCGGAGTTGGGTAGCCTTTGTGCCCGGCGATACCGTAACCGGGGTATTGCTGATCCAGTAACTGCATCTCGCGATCACGACTGACCTTGGCCAGGATCGACGCCGCTGCAATCGCTGGCACCTGACTATCACCCTTGACCACAGCTGCGCTGGGCACCTGCAGTTTCGGGCAGCGATTGCCATCGATTAGCGCCAGCTTGGGCGTGACGCTCAAGCCCTCGACCGCGCGCTGCATGGCCAGCATGGTGGCCTGGAGGATATTCAACTGATCGATTTCTTCGACCTCGGCACGGGCGATGCACCAGGCCAGGGCTTTTTCACGAATCTCGTCGAAAAGTTTTTCCCGACGCGCCTCGGTGAGCTTTTTCGAATCGTTCAGGCCGAGAATCGGCCGCGCCGGATCGAGAATCACCGCCGCCGTCACCACGGCGCCGCAGAGCGGGCCACGGCCGACTTCATCGACGCCGGCCACCAGTTCCTGCACCAGGGTGAAATCCAGCCCGAGCTGCATCAACCGCGCCCTGTCAGCTGCAGCACAGCCTGGGCGGCCTGCACCGAAGCATCACGGCGCAGCGCGCGGTGAATCACATCAAAGCCTTCGGTCTGCACCTCGCCGCCATCCAGCAATGGTGCCAGCAACTGGGCCAAGGCTTCAGGCGTCGCAGCGTCCTGAATCATTTCCGGCACTAGCAAACGCTCGGCCAGTAGATTCGGCAGGGAGATGTAGGCACTGGTAACCAGGCGCTTGAGAATGCGATAGGTCAACGGCGCAACCTTGTAGGCCACCACCATGGGCCGCTTGTACAGCAGCGCCTCAAGGGTTGCCGTGCCGGAGGCGATCAGCACCGCATCACAGGCCGCCAGCGCCTCATGGGAGCGACCATTAAGCAAGGTCAGCGGCAGATCACGGCCCACCAGCATCTGCTCAAGCTGCACACGACGCTCGGGGCTGGAGCATGGCAAGACAAACTGAATACCAGGGCGCAAGGTGCGCAAGCGCACCGCCGCATCGAGAAACAGACTGCCCAGACGCGATACTTCGCCACCGCGGCTGCCCGGCATCAGGGCCACCACCGGCTGATCCTGCGCCAAATTCAGCGCCTCACGGGCCGCGGCGCGGTCCGCCTGCTGCGGGATGGTATCGGCCAGCGGATGGCCGACAAAGCGCACCGGCACCTGATGATCCTGGTAGAACTGCGCCTCGAACGGGAACAGGGTCAGCATCAGGTCGCAGGCCTCACGAATCTTCAACACGCGCTTCTGCCGCCAGGCCCATACGGACGGGCTGACGTAATGCACGGTCTTGATGCCCGCCTGACGCAGCTTGAGCTCCAGGGTCAGGTTGAAATCCGGCGCATCGATACCGATAAACACGTCCGGCTTGGCCGCGATCAAGCTGTTGATCAGTCGCTTGCGCCGTGACAGCAGTTCGGGAAGGCGGCCAAGTACTTCGACCAAGCCCATCACCGACAGACGCTCCATCGGGAAATAGGAGTTCAGGCCCTGGGCCTGCATCAGCGGGCCACCGACACCGATAAATTCGATCTGTGGGTATTGGGCTTTGAGGGCCTGCATCAGGCCCGCACCGAGAATATCGCCAGACGCCTCGCCAGCGACCAGCGCGACACGCATCAGGTCAGTCATAAATTATCGGGTAATGCCGCGGCTTGAAGCCTGAATGGAATCGCGAAAGATCGCGACTTCGGGAAACTCTGCGGACGACTCGGCCAGCTCAGCCATCGCCTGTTCAACCGTAAGCCCCTGGCGATAGACGATCTTGTACGCGCGACGCAAGGCGGCAATCGCCTCGGCACTGAAACCACGGCGGCGCATGCCCTCGAAGTTCATGCTGCGTGCTTCGGCCGGGTTACCGAACACGGTGACAAACGCCGGTACATCCTTGCCAATCGCCGTGCCCATGCCGGAAAAGCTGTGCGCGCCGATACGGCAGAACTGATGCACCAGGGTGTAACCGGAGAGAATCGCCCAGTCATCCACCCACACATGCCCGGCCAACGCAGTGTTGTTGACCAAGATGCAGTGGTTGCCAATCACGCTGTCATGGCCAATGTGGGCATAAGCCATGATCAGGTTGTGGTCGCCCAGAGTGGTTTCGCTGCGATCCTGCACGGTACCGCGATGGATGGTGACACCCTCGCGGATCACGTTGTGATCGCCAATTACCAGGCGAGTGGCCTCGCCCTGGTACTTGAGATCGGGGGTGTCTTCACCCACCGAGGAGAACTGATAGATGCGGTTGTGTTTACCGATCTTGGTCGGCCCCTTGAGGATCACATGGGGGCCGATCACTGTACCCTCGCCAATTTCTACATCGGCCCCGACTATCGACCAAGGGCCGACGACAACGTCGTCAGCCAACTTGGCACTGGGATCAATGATGGCGCGAGGGTCAATCAAACTCATAGTTTGCGTTCCGCACAGATGATTTCTGCCGAGCAGACTTCCTTGCCGTCGACGCTGGCCTTGCACTCGAACTTCCAGATGCTGCGCTTGCTGCTCAGGTAGCGGGCTTCGAGGATCAGCTGATCACCCGGCACCACTGGCTGGCGAAAGCGTAGCTTGTCGGAGCCGACAAAGTAATACAGGGTGCCATCGGAGGGCTTCAGATCCATCATCTTGAAACCCAGAATGCCGGCAGCCTGAGCCATGGCTTCGATGATCAGAACGCCCGGCATGATCGGGTGCTCAGGAAAATGCCCGTTGAAGAACGGCTCATTGATGCTGACATTCTTGTAGGCGCGAATTCGCTTACCTTCAATATCCAGCTCAGCCACCCGATCCACCAGAAGGAACGGATAGCGGTGCGGCAAGTATTCGCGAATCTGGTTAATGTCCATCATGTGCAGAGAAGCCTGTAAGAGAAAAAAGAGAAGCCGGTAAATACCGGCTCAGGCATCAGATGAAGTGTCGGCAGCTGGGGTCACGGCGGCCAGCTGCTTTTCCAACTGTTGCAGGCGTCGCGCCATATCATCTAATTGCCGAATCCGTGCCGCGCTCTTGCGCCATTCAGCCGCCGGCTGCATGGCAGTACCCGAGGAATAGGAGCCCGGTTCGGTGATCGAGCGGGTGACCATGGTCATGCCGGTGACGAACACGTTGTCGCATACTTCGATATGCCCAACCATGCCCACGCCACCAGCGATCATGCAGTTCTTGCCGATCTTGGTGCTGCCGGAAATACCCGCGCAACCGGCCATGGCCGTGTTGTCGCCGATCTGCACGTTGTGCGCGATCATGATCTGGTTATCCAGCTTGACCCCATTGCCAATCAGCGTGTCCGACAGCGCGCCACGGTCGACGGTGGTATTGGCGCCGATCTCGACGTCATCACCGATGGTCACCCCACCGATCTGCGCGATCTTCTGCCAGACGCCCTTCTCGTTGGCAAAGCCGAAGCCCTCACCACCGATCACCGCGCCGGACTGAATAACCACGCGTTTGCCGATCCGCACGTCGTGATACAGCGTCACTCGCGGAGCCAACCAGCCGCCCTCACCGATCACCGAACGCGCGCCAACAACACACTGCGCGCCAACGGTTACGCCAGCCGCAATCTGCGCGCCACTCTCGATCACCGCATAGGCGCCAACACTGGCAGTCGCATCGATCTGCGCATCTACCGCCACCACGGCGGTGGGATGCACGCCAGGCAACGCACGAGGCTTGCGGTCAAACAGATGGGAGAGTTCGGCATACGCCAGATAAGGGTTGCCGACGACAAGTGCATTACCGGCATAGCCTTCGGCATCAGCGGCGGTCAACAGCACCGCGCCAGCCTGGCAGCCCGAAAGAAACTTGCGGTACTGCGCATTGGCGAGAAAGCTCAGCTGATCAGCGCCCGCTTCCTGCAAGGTAGCCAAGCCGCTGATCGGCTTGTCCATGGCACCACGCAAGGTGGCGCCCAGACGCTCGGCCAACTGGCCAAGGGTATAAACCGTTGCACTCATGATCAGCGCAGCTGATTCATGCGCTCGATAACCTGGCGGGTGATGTCGAACTGAGGTTTGACATCAATCACCGCGCCGCGCTCCAGCACCAGGTCGAAGTTACCGGTCTTGATCACTTCTTCCACGGCCTTGTCCAGGTTGGGCTTGAGCTTTTTCAGCATTTCACGATCCGCTACAGCTTTGGACTCATTCAGCTCCTTGGACTGGAACTGGAAATCACGGGCTTTTTGCTTGAATTCAAGCTCCAGGCGCTCACGCTCAGCGGTCTGCATTTTTTCACCGTCTTTGACCAGACGGTCCTGAATGCGCTTGGCGTCGCTTTCCAGGGTTTTCAGCTTGTTCAGCTGCGGACCGAATTTTTTCTCGGCATCCACGGCGTAGCGCTTGGCAGCGTCAGATTCCAGCAACGCCATTTGATAGTTCAGTACCGCTACTTTCATCTCGGCAAACGCCGGGGTTGCCAGCAAGGCAACGCTTAACAAAACCAGTTGAGTCAACTTACGCACGGTGCAACTCCTGCAAAACTGTTGGTATTCAAAAATCCGACGATTAGAACGTCTGACCGAGAGAGAACTGGAAAATCTGCGTATCGGCATCATCCGGTTTGACGATTGGCATGGCCAGGCTGAAGCTCAGCGGACCTAGCGCGGTGATCCAAGTCAAACCAACACCCACCGAGCTGGCCAGTTGGCCTGGATCGATATTGTTGCAGTCCTTCTGGGTCTTACCGCAATTGGTGTCAAACACATTACCCACGTCCCAGAACAGTGCGGTACGCAGCGAACGCTGATCTTTCACGAACGGCATTGGGAACAAGAGCTCGACGCCGCCTTGTACCAGAACGTTGCCACCAAATGGCAGTGGATCTTGATCCGGATCAAAGGCTGTACCCGGGTTGGTACCTTTACTCGGCGTACTACGCGGCCCCAGGCTGCTGTCCTTGAAACCGCGCACCGAGTTAAAGCCACCGGCGTAGTAATGTTCGTAGAACGGCAGATCCGAGGTGGAACCATAGCTTTCACCAAAGCCCAGCTGGGTATGGAAGCGCATGGTGTAGGTATCGTTCAGTGGCTTGAATACCTGGCCACGGTAATCCACTTTGAAGAACGACAGATCACTGCCCGGAACGGTGGTCTCGAACACCAGACTTTGCGAGTGACCTCGGTTCGCCAGCACACCACGGTTAAGGGTCGACTCAGACCAGCCAATCGAGGCCTTAAGGTTCAGGTAGCTGTCGCCCTCTTGCTGAATAAAGTCGAAAATTTCGTCAACGGTGTATATGCCCGTGCCGATACTGTCGTTCTGGATAGTCAGGCCATAAGTCAGACGCGAGGTATCGCTGATTGGATAACCAATGCTGACACCCGCACCATAGCTGTCCACCGAATAGCTGGAAACGCTGGTATTCAGCTCGTCGTAATCGGTTTCACGGAAGAAGGCGTTATAGCCAAGGCTGACGCCGTCCGGCGTCCAGTAGGGGTCCACAAAACCGAAGTTATAGTTGCTCTGGTATTCACTGCGGGTCAGGCCGACGCTGACCTTGTTACCGGTCCCCAGGAAGTTGTTCTGGGTAATCGAGCCACCGAGAATCAGACCGGCGTTCTGGGCGAAACCAACGCTTGCAGTGATAGAGCCAGATGCTTGCTCTTCAACACTGTAATTGACATCGATCTGGTCGTCGGTACCTGGCACCTGCGGGGTTTCGACGTTGACTTCCTTGAAGTAGCCGAGACGCTCCAGACGGGTCTTGGACTGATCGATCAAATAGGTCGAAGCCCAGCCACCTTCCATCTGGCGCATTTCACGGCGCAACACTTCGTCTTCGGACTTGGTGTTACCACGGAAATTGATGCGGTTAACGTAGGCACGCTTGCCCGGGTCAACGACAAAGGTAATCGACACGGTGCCATCGTCATGGGCTTCTGGCACGCCGTTGACGTTGGCGAAGGTATAGCCTTCGTTACCCAGGCGACGGGTAATCAGCTCGGAGGTGGTGGTCATCACTTTGCGCGAGAACACCTGGCCTTCCTGAACCAGCAGCAACGCGCGGACTTCTTCTTCCGGCACCTTCAGTTCACCGCTGAGTTTGACCTCACGCACGGTGTACTTCGCGCCTTCGTCGACGTTGACCGTGACATAGACGTGCTTCTTGTCTGGGGTAATGGATACCTGAGTGGAGCTGATATCCATATTGATATAGCCGCGATCCAGGTAATAGGAACGCAGGCGCTCCAAGTCGCCGGAGAGCTTCTCACGGGCGTACTTGTCATCATTCTTGAAGAAGGACAGCCAGTTGGTGGTCTTCAGCTCGAACAGGTCGATCAGGTCTTCATCGGAAAAGACCGAGTTACCCACCACGTTAATGTGCTGAATCGCGGCAACCGAACCTTCATTGATATTGATCTTCAGCGCCACGCGGTTACGTGGCTGCGGAATCACTTCGGCTTCGATTTCGGCGGAGTAACGGCCCTGGGCAACATACTGGCGCTGCAACTCGTTGCGCACACCTTCCAGGGTTGCCCGTTGGAAGATCTCGCCTTCGGCCAGACCCGACTGATTCAGGCCTTTAAGCAGGTCTTCGCTGCTGATGGCCTTGTTGCCTTCAATCTCGATACTGGAGATCGACGGGCGTTCAACCACAGTAACAACCAGCACATCGCCATCGCGGCCAAGCTGGATATCCTGGAAGAAACCGGTTTTGAACAGTTCACGGGTCGCCTCAACCAGCGACCGGTCATCGGCTTGCGCGCCCACATTGAGGGGCAAGGCACCGAATACGCTGCCCGCGGAAACGCGCTGCAGACCGGTGACCCGGATATCGGAGATGGTGAAGGACTCGGCGTGAACTTCGGTGATCATCAGTGCGGCAAGCACCGCAGGTAGCAGCAGACGTTTCATGAAGTCCTTTCTTATTCCAACTGACAATAAAAAATCTGCCGCTTAGTGCGACACGTCTTGTTCGTACCGAGAGCGTAATTCAGCAGCGGCTACAGGCGGCCCAAGTCGTTTACCAGGGCCAGCAACATCACCCCGATGACCAAACTGATGCCGATCTGCATCCCCCAACCCTGTATCCGTTCGGACAGCGGGCGACCACGCACCCACTCGACTAGATAAAAAAGCAGATGCCCCCCATCCAGCACGGGGATAGGCAACAAATTAAGAACCCCCAGACTAATGCTCAAGTAGGCGAGAAATTTCAGGAAATCACTCAAACCTGACTCAGCAGAAGCGCCCGCCACTTTAGCAATGGTTATCGGCCCGCTCAAGTTTTTTACCGAGAGCTCGCCAAACAGCATTTTCTTCAGGGAATTAAGGGTCAGAACGCTCATTGCCCAGGTGTTTTTGGCACCTTCGGCGATGGCTTCCAGGGGACCGTAACTGACTTCGCGCAGCATCTCAGGCGGCCATTCACCACCCGCCACGCCAGCACCCAGATAGCCACTGAGCGACTCGCCCTCACCGCGCGCAGCCAGGGTGAGCGGTACATCCAGCTGTTGACCTTGACGCTCCACCAGCAAACCAATCTTTTTACCCGGCAAACCACGGACCTGATCCACCAACTGCTGCCAATCAGCCAGCGGCTGACCATCCAACGTCAGCAGACGATCACCGACCTGCAAGCCCGCCGAAAATGCCGGGCCTTCAGGATCAAGCTGCGCCAGCACCGGCGGCAGCGCGGGACGCCAAGGCCGAATACCCAAAGAGGCGATAGGGTTAGGCTCATCGGCGCCACGCAGCCAGTTATCCAGCACGATCTGCCGCGGACTGTCGACCGACGAACCTGGCTCGCGCACCGCCAGATCCAGACGACCGCTTTCACCCAAGCGACTGACCAGCTGCAGATTCACCGCAGCCCAACCAGTGGTGGGCTTACCATCAATTGCAATGATCTCCTGGCCGGCCTGCAGGCCAGCGACATCGGCCAGACTGCCCGCCTCGACCGCACCGATAACCGGGCGCACCTGCTGGCTGCCCAGCATCGCCACAACCCAGAAGAACAGCAGCGCAAGCAGGAAATTCGCCACCGGCCCGGCCGCCACAATGGCAATACGCTGCTGGACCGACTTGCGATTAAACGACTGATCAAGCAGCTCCGGTGGCACATCGCCTTCGCGCTCATCGAGCATTTTCACGTAGCCGCCCAGCGGGATGGCGGCCACTACAAACTCAGTGCCCTGGCGATCATGCCAACGCAGCAACGGGCTGCCAAAGCCGACGGAAAACCGCAGCACCTTGACCCCGCAACGGCGGGCGACCCAGAAGTGCCCGTACTCGTGAATGGTTACCAGCACGCCCAACGCAACCAGGGTGCCGACCAGCATATAAAGCGCACTCATCAAACGTCTCCGCGTCGGCGATCAGCGCCGACTCAGCCATTGCTCAGCCAGATCACGGGCCCGACCATCAGCGGCCAGCACCGTATCCAGACTCTCAACCGCCAGGGCGGGTTCAGTATGCAGAACGTCTTCGATCATACTCGCGATCTCGGGAAAGCGGATGCGCCGCTCCAGGAACGCTGCAACCGCTACCTCGTTGGCTGCATTGAGCATGGCCGGCGCCGTCCCGCCGGCCTGCGCGGCCTCACGCGCCAGACGCAAACAAGGAAAGCGCTGCTCGTCCGGCGCCTGGAAGTCCAGCCGCGCGATGGCAAACAGATCCAGCGGCGCCACCCCCGAGTCGATCCGCTCCGGCCAGGCCAGGGCGTGACTGATCGGCGTGCGCATATCCGGATTGCCCAGCTGGGCCAGCACCGAACCGTCGACATAATCGACCAGCGAATGGATCACGCTCTGCGGATGCACCACCACTTCAACCTGAGCAGGTTTGGCATCAAACAACCAGCAGGCCTCGATCAGCTCCAGGCCTTTGTTCATCATGCTCGCCGAATCGACCGAAATCTTGCGTCCCATCGACCAATTGGGATGCGCGCACGCCTGCTCGGGAGTAACTGCATGCAACTGCTCCAGCGGCATTTCGCGAAACGGCCCGCCCGAGGCGGTGAGCAGAATACGCCGCACCCCAACTTGCGGCAGGCCGCGGGCGTAGTCACCCGGCAGGCACTGAAAAATCGCGTTGTGCTCACTGTCGATCGGCAGCAGTACGGCGCCGCTTTTACGCACAGCCTGCATAAATAGTGCGCCCGACATCACCAGGGCTTCTTTGTTGGCCAGCAGCACCTTCTTGCCGGCCTCGACCGCCGCCAGGGTCGGCGGCAAGCCTGCCGCACCGACAATAGCAGCCATCACCGCATCCACTTCAGGATGCGCTGCCACCTCACACAAACCTTCAGGGCCATAAAGCACCTGAGTGGCCAGACCGGCAGCGCGTAAACCTTCCTGCAGGTGACGAGCCGCTAGAGCCTGCGGCACCACAGCGAAGCGTGGGCGATAGATCATGCACAGCGCTTCCAGTTCAGTCAGACGACTGAAGCCGGACAACGCGAATACTTGATAGCGCTCAGGATGGCGCGCAATGACATCGAGGGTGCTTAGACCGATCGAGCCGGTCGCCCCCAGCACAGTAATCTGCTGCGGGTGACTCACAGCGAGCCCCAGCCCGCCAGCCACAGCAACGCGGCGAACACTGGGATAGCCGCCGTCAGGCTGTCGATGCGATCCAGCACGCCGCCATGGCCCGGCAGCAGATTGCTGCTGTCCTTAACCCCGGACTGGCGCTTGAACATGCTTTCGGTCAGATCACCAACCACAGAGATCAGCACCACCACGGCGGTGCCGAGCAAGCCCAGTAACAAACCGGCAAACGACCAGTCACGGTAAATCGCTACGCCCAGGCAAATCAGCAGAGTCGCCAGCAGACCACCGAACACCCCCTCCCAGCTTTTACCGGGACTGACCTGCGGAGCCAGCTTGCGCTTGCCGAAGCGACGGCCGGCGAAATAGGCGCCGATATCCGCTCCCCACACCAGCACCATCACCGCCAGAATCAGCCAATTCGCTTCAGGCCACTGTTTGAACAGCACCAAACCCTGCCAAGCGGGCAACAGAATTAACAAGCCAATCAGTAATCTGACAGGAGCCTGCGTCCAGTAACGGCTGCTGGCTGGATAACCCAACACCAGAAAGGTCGCTACAGCCCACCAGACAACCCCAAACAACAGCACCCAAGGTGCCAAGGCGGGCATCAGATACAAGCCAAGCAACAACGCGGCCACCAACACGGCGTAGGCAACACGCTGCACCTGAGCAGTAAACCCTGCCAGACGCGCCCACTCCCAGGCGCCCAGGCTGACCACTGCGCCGATAAACAGCGCAAACAGCGCGCCATTAAGCAGAAAGAAGCCACCCAGGGCGAATGGCAGCAGCACCAACGCGGTGATAATTCGTTGTTTAAGCATCAGCTACGGGCCTCAGCAGCCACCTGATCGCTGGTTTTCCCAAAGCGACGCTGGCGGCTAGCAAAATCGGCCAAGGCTTTGCGCATGGCGTCGTGTTTGAAATCCGGCCAAAACAGGTCGGAGAAATACAACTCGGTGTAAGCCAGCTGCCAAAGCAGGAAATTGCTGATGCGGTGTTCGCCACCGGTGCGGATGCACAGATCCGGCAGCGGCAAATCGCCAGTTACCAGACAGCTTTGCAGCAACTCGGGGGTGATGTCTTCGGCGCGCAAATGGCCGCCTTGAACTTCACGGGCCAGGCGCTGAGCAGCCTGAGCGATATCCCACTGGCCGCCGTAGTTGGCTGCCACCTGCAGAACAAAGCGCTTATCGCCGGCAGTCTGCGCCTCGGCCTCACGCATCGCGGCCTGCAACTCAGGGTGAAAGCGCGAGCGATCACCGATGATGCGCAGACTGATGTCATTGGCATTGAGCTTCTTCGCCTCGCGGCGCAGCGCACTGAGGAACAGCTCCATCAGCGCACTGACCTCATCAGCCGGGCGCTGCCAGTTTTCGCTGGAGAAAGCGAACAGCGTCAGCACCTCGACCCCAGCCTCAGCGCACACCTCGATCACCGCGCGCACCGCATCGACACCGGCTTTATGACCAGCAACGCCGGGCAGCAGACGCTTCTTCGCCCAGCGATTGTTACCGTCCATGATGATCGCCACATGCCGTGGCACGGCGAACGGACTACCGTCTTTGGTCTTTTCCATGACGATATCCTGGCCGTTAAACGGCCATCAGATCCGCTTCTTTCTGCTTCACTGCCACTTCGATTTCCGCGACAAACTTGTCGGTCAGCTTCTGGATTTCGTCGGCGGCACGGCGCTCTTCGTCTTCGCTGATTTCCTTCTCCTTGACCAGGTCTTTCAACTGGCTCAAGGCATCACGACGGATATTGCGCACGGCTACACGGCCATCTTCAGCAGCGTCACGAGCCTGCTTGGTGAAGCCCTTGCGGGTTTCTTCGGTCAGCGCTGGCATGGAGATCAGCAGCAGCTCACCCAGGTTGGTCGGGTTAAAGCCCAGACCGGAGCTCTGGATGGCTTTGTCGACAGCCGCCAGCATGTTGCGCTCGAAGGCTACGACCTGCAGGGTACGGGCATCTTTGACGGTAACGTTGGCGACCTGGTTCAGCGGGGTATCGGAGCCGTAGTAAGGCACCATTACACCACCGAGGATGCTCGGGTGGGCCTGACCGGTACGGATTCGACTGAAGGCGTGGACCAGCGATTCCAGGCTCTTCTGCATGCGTACCTGAGCGTCTTTCTTGATCTCATTGATCATGTTTATCTTCCTCAATCAGAGTGCCTTCAGCGCCGCCGACTACCACGTTCAGCAGGGCACCGGGCTTGTTCATGTTGAAAACGCGCAGCGGCATATTATGGTCGCGGCACAGACAGATGGCCGTCAGGTCCATTACACCCAGCTTGCGGTCGAGCACCTCATCGTAGGTCAGGCGCTCGAACTTCTCGGCATGCGGGTCTTTGAATGGATCGGCAGTGTACACACCATCCACCTTGGTCGCTTTGAGCACCACGTCGGCATCGATTTCGATGGCGCGCAGGCAAGCGGCCGAGTCGGTGGTAAAGAACGGATTACCAGTGCCAGCGGCGAAAATCACCACCTCACCGGTTTTCAGATGACGCAGCGCCTTACGGCGGTCGTAGTGATCGGTCACGCCAACCATGGAGATGGCCGACATAACGATGGCCGGAATATTCGAACGCTCCAGCGCGTCGCGCATGGCCAAGGCATTCATCACGGTAGCCAGCATACCCATATGGTCGCCGGTGACCCGATCCATACCCGCCGCGCTCAGCGCCGCACCACGGAACAGGTTGCCGCCACCGATCACCAAACCGACCTGCACGCCGATACCGACCAGTTGGCCGACTTCCAGCGCCATACGGTCAAGCACCTTGGGATCGATGCCGAAATCTTCCGACCCCATCAGGGCCTCGCCGCTAAGTTTGAGCAGAATGCGCTTGTAGCGCGGTTGACGACCACTCATCTGCTGAGCCATTGCGAGTCTCTCCTGCGGCGTTTGAATTCTGTGCAAACCTTCGGTTCGCTTTTATCGAGCGCTTCGACAGCGC
>Ga0209504_1000043_pt1 | contig 130435 bp, 111 predicted proteins | sample COGITO_mtgs_1005_FD_184791 | JGI IMG/M metagenome (GOLD analysis project Ga0209504, IMG submission 184791) | Pelagic marine microbial communities from North Sea - COGITO_mtgs_100511 (SPAdes) (version 2) | ecosystem: Environmental > Aquatic > Marine > Epipelagic ... | reverse complement strand
CCAAGTGCGTTCGGTGCCGCTGATTCCCGGCGTGGACTTCTTCGCCGAGCTGGAGCGGGCAATTCGCGAGTCGATCCCCAAGCCGAAAATGATGATCCTCGGCTTCCCCTCCAACCCCACCGCGCAGTGCGTGGAGCTGGACTTCTTCGAGCGCGTGGTGGCCCTGGCCAAGCAATACGATGTGCTGGTGATTCACGACCTGGCCTACGCCGATATCGTCTATGACGGCTGGAAAGCCCCGTCGATCATGCAGGTGCCCGGCGCCAAGGATATCGCGGTGGAGTTCTTCACCCTGTCCAAGAGTTACAACATGGCCGGCTGGCGAATCGGCTTTATGGTCGGCAACAAAGAGCTGGTCAGCGCCCTGGCACGGATCAAGAGCTACCACGACTACGGCACCTTTACCCCTCTGCAGGTGGCGGCGATTGCCGCGCTGGAAGGTGATCAGCAATGCGTGCGCGATATCGCCGAGCAATACCGCCAACGCCGCAATCTGCTGGTTAAAGGCCTGCACGAGCTGGGCTGGATGGTCGAAAACCCGAAAGCCTCGATGTATGTCTGGGCGAAGATTCCTGAGCAGTACGCCGCGCTCGGTTCGCTGGAGTTCGCCAAGAAGCTGCTGCTGGAAGCCAAGGTCTGCGTCTCCCCGGGCATTGGCTTCGGCGACTACGGCGATGACCATGTGCGCTTTGCCCTGATCGAAAACCAGGACCGCATCCGTCAGGCAATTCGCGGGATCAAGACGATGTTCCGCGCCGATGGCCTGTTACCCGGCAAGAAGGCCAAGGCCGACGAGTAAACAAACAGAGGGCACCTTAGGGTGCCCTCTTTGGTTTCAGCCGGAGTAATCCAGCACCGTCCAAACCTTGCTCAGACCACTGGTAATGACGCAGCCGCTCTGCCCGAGTTGATTGTTGCTGTGCAGCGACATCAGGTTGGTCATGCCATCCGCCGCATCCGAGCGCTCGCTCAGCCACTGCACACGGCCGCAATTGGCCGTTTCGATCACATAACTGGCTGCCACGGCAGAATCCTCGCTCGGCAATCTGATCACATCCACCACCGTGCCCTGCTCTTCTACGCGCTTGCCGTCGGATACCAGCACGGCCCAGGCCTGGCCGTTCTCGATCACCAGGTAGGTGCCATTGGCCCTAGGTTGATCAAGCTGCGGTTGCGCACAACCGGCCAAAAGACCCAACAGCACAATTGTCATCAGCATCTGTTGCATTGTTAGTGACTCCTCTGCAGTGCCTGTGGCCATTGGCTTTGCGGGCAGATGGCGCGAGTGATCGAGTAGGTGCCGGTTAGGGCCTTGGGCTTACTATTATCGAATACTGTTTATTTGTACAGTGTTTTTCGATTACCCTTGGTCATGCCATCCAGCCAACCGTTCAGCCCGGCTAACGGGCCCATACAAGGCGTTAACAGGAGTACCCAGATGCTCGACGTACTGCAGTTGAAACACAGCGTAAACCGCATGCACCTGGATAAAGTCCGGGCCACCGTCAATGAATTGCAGCTTGAAGGCATCGTCACCGAGGGCAAGACGCCGTTTTCCCGGGTGCACTTCAACACCTGTTTTGCCGAGATCGAAGCCTTGCTGCAGCGCGCCGGTTATCACCGTCAGTTGGATGTGGTCGGCTATCAGGGCCTGGCCTATGCCATGTTCGACCCCTCGCGCTGGGAGGCGGTGGAGGTGCTGCGCTGGCTCAAGGAGTTTGTCGAGGAAGCCCAGGGCAAATCGCTGTCGCGCTAGGCCACTGGTACCCGTTCAACACCTGGGCTCGCCCAGCACCAAGGCGAAGCAAAAGCGCTTGGCAGCGGCTTGACCATGCACAGCATTGGCTCAATAAGCTGGCTGAGAACGCTGCTGGTCTGCTACATGGCGCACCGTGGCGCCAAGAAAGCCCTATTCAAGTCAACATTCAATACTGCGCTTAAGCCTATGATTTATAGCGCTTAAGCCTGCCAACCTAAGGCTCGTTCGAGCCGTCTTCAGCGCGCCCCGACAGCGGCTAACTGCGGTGCACCAGTAAAACTGGCAAGCCCCTTGCAGTTGTCCTCACAAGATTCCTGCGCAGCCCACCAATGGCGGTGAGCCGCGGATCACGGACAACGGCGTCCGTCAGGTCCCCTCCTTGAGGTGGCCTGGCGTACGCCGTTTTTTGTTTCAGCCGTTTTATCGGCCAGAAAGGACAGACCTATGACTGATCGTGATTCGAAGAACCCAAGCCTGCACAGCCGCCGTAATTTCCTGAAAACCTCGATTGCCGTCGCCGGCACTGTCGGCGGTGTCGCCGCCCTTGGCCTAAGCGCGCCAGCCTCACTGCGTAGCGTGGCCTGGGCCGCCGGCTCCGATGCGCCAGAAAAGGCGGCGCTGAAAGTTGGTTTTATTCCGTTGACCGACTGCGCCTCGGTAGTAGTCGCAGCTACCCAGGGCTTTGGCGAGAAATACGGGCTGACCATCACCCCGAGCAAGGAAGCCTCCTGGGCAGGTGTGCGCGACAAACTGAATACCGGCGAGCTGGATGCCGCCCATGTGCTGTACGGCATGATGTACGGCGCGCAGCTGGGTATCGCTGGGCCGCAGAAGGATATGGCCGTGCTGATGGGGCTGAACCAGAACGGCCAGGCCATCACCCTCTCCAAACAGCTCAAGGAAGCGGGCGTCACCAACGGTGCGCAACTGGCCGAACATGTGAAAAAAGGCGGTAATCCGCTGACCTTCGCCCAGACCTTCCCCACCGGCACCCACGCCATGTGGCTGTATTACTGGCTGGCAAGCCTGGGCATCAACCCGATGGGCGATGTGAAAACCATCGTCGTGCCGCCACCGCAAATGGTCGCCAATATGCGCGTCGGCAATATGGACGGTTTCTGCGTCGGCGAGCCCTGGGGCGCGCGGGCGATTGCCGACAAGATTGGTTTTACCGCCGTCACGACTCAGCAGATCTGGCCGGACCATCCGGAAAAAGTCCTCGGCACCACCCGCGCCTTTATCGAGCAATACCCTAACGCGGCCCGCGCGCTGATCATGGCGGTGCTGGAAGCCAGCCAGTTTATCGAGGCCAGCGAGGAAAACCGCAAGAGTACGGCCAAGCTGATTTCCGGTAAGGCTTACGTCAATGCGCCGGTCAAGGTGATCGAGCCGCGCTTCCTCAGCCACTACGAGGACGGCCTGGGCAACAGCTGGAAAGACGACCACGCTATGGCCTTCTGCAAAAACGGCACGGTGAACTTTCCGTATCACTCCGACGGCATGTGGTTTATGACCCAGTTCAAACGCTGGGGCCTGATCAAGGAAGACCCCAACTACGCCGCCGTCGCCGCTGGGGTCAACCAGGTGGCGTTGTACAAGGAAGCCGCCAGTGCGCTGAACATCCCAGTGCCGGCCAGCTCACTGCGGAGCAGCACGCTGATCGACGGCAACGTGTGGAATGGCTCCGACCCGGCGGCCTACGCCAACTCTTTTGCGATTAAAGCCTGATTGGGAGGTTCGTGATGAACGCACCACTGAAAACCCCATTGCCGTTAGCTGCGCCGATCAGCAAAGCGCCACGCCTGGTTCTGCCAGGCGTGGCGGCGCTGACCAGCCTGCTCAAGGCGGTTGTGCCGCCCTTGCTCGGCATCCTGCTGTTTATCGGCGTGTGGGCGCTGATTGCGACCAAGAGCGAGGGCCTGCCTGGCCCGGTAAGTACCTGGGCGGCGGCGCTGGAGCTGTTTGCCAACCCGTTCTATGACAACGGCCCGAATGACATGGGCATCGGCTGGAACATCCTGCACTCGCTGGGCCGCGTCGGTATCGGCTTTGGTTTGGCTGCGCTGGTGGGCATTCCGCTAGGTTTTGCCATCGGCCGCTTTGCCTTTCTCGCCGGTATGCTCTCGCCGATCATCAGCCTGCTGCGTCCGGTTTCGCCGCTGGCCTGGCTGCCCATCGGCCTGCTGGTGTTCGAAGCGGCTGGCCCGGCGTCGATCTGGGTAATTTTCATTAGCTCAATCTGGCCGATCATCCTCAACACCGCTGCTGGCGTGGCCAGCGTGCCGCAGGATTACCTGAACGTAGCGCGGGTGCTCAAGCTGTCGGAGTTCAAGGTACTCACGCGCATCCTGTTTCCTGCCGTACTGCCGCACCTGATGACCGGCATCCGTCTGGCCATTGGCGTGGCCTGGCTGGTAATCGTCGCCGCCGAAATGCTCACCGGCGGCACCGGCCTGGGCTTCTGGGTGTGGGATGAGTGGAACAACCTCAACGTCGAACACATCCTGATCGCCATCATCATCGTCGGCCTGGTCGGCCTGGCCCTGGAGCAACTGCTGTTGCTGCTAGCCAAACGTTTCGACTACGCCAGTTAAAGCAGGCCAGCTGATTACGCCCGTTTAAGGAGCCGCAACATGGATAAATTCGTGGAGCTGACCCAGGTCGGCAAGCATTTCGACACCAAGAAAGGCCGCTTCCAGGCCCTCACCGACGTCAACCTGAGCATCGCCAAGGGTGAGTTCGTCACCCTAATCGGCCACTCGGGCTGCGGTAAATCCACCGTGCTCAACCTGATCGCCGGCCTGCTCGAGGCCAGTGAAGGCGGCCTGATCTGCAATGGCCGCGAGATCGACGGCCCCGGCCCGGAGCGCGGCGTGGTGTTCCAGAACCACAGCCTGCTGCCCTGGATGACCTGCTACGGCAACGTTTACCTGGCGGTAGAAAAGGTCTTCGCCGGCAAGGAAAGCAAGGCCCAGCTCAAGGAGCGCACCGAAGCGGCGCTGGCCATGGTTGGCCTGAGCCACGCCACCTATAAGCACCCCAATGAAATCTCTGGCGGTATGAAACAGCGTGTCGGTATCGCCCGCGCCCTGGCCATGCAGCCCAAGGTGCTGCTGATGGACGAACCTTTCGGCGCGCTGGATGCCCTGACCCGCGCGCACCTGCAGGACGAACTGCTGCGCATCGTCGGCGAAACCCACAGCACGGTGGTGATGGTGACCCACGATGTCGATGAGGCGGTGCTGCTGTCTGACCGCATCGTGATGATGACCAACGGCCCGGCAGCGACCGTGGGCGATATCGTCAAGGTCGACCTGGCGCGCCCGCGAGATCGCCTGGCCCTGGCCAATGATCCGCAGTACCACGCCTACCGCACTGCCGTACTGGAGTTTCTCTACCAGCGCCAGCAGCGCCCGGCGGCGTAAAGCACGGTTTTACCCGTCGTGTTCGCCACTCTGGCCGGACGCGACGGGTAAAGGTGCTTAGCCGCCGATCAGGCTGATTGAACTTCACCCAGCGATATTCAACGAACAGGAGCCAGCCCCTCTTCTCTAAGGATCACCTGTGCTCGACCTCACCACCTGGAATCTCTCCGTACCCAGCGCGCCCGCGCCCAGCACCATCAGCACCGCCCGCCTGAACAACGGTTACAGCAGCCAGTATTTCCGCCGCAACGCCGACGACAGCGTGACCTTCTGGGTGCCGGTCAACGGCTCGCGTACCGCCGACGCCCGCTACCCACGCAGTGAACTGCGCGAGACCCAGGCCGATGGCAGCCTGAGCAACTGGTATCACGCCAGCGCCGACAACTACCTGAGCGCTGTGTTGACGGTCAATCAGGTGCCGAGCCAGAACAAGATCGTGATCGCCCAGGTACACAGCAAGGACGAACCGGGCAGCAACAACGACCCCCTGCTGAAATTGCAATACCACTATCTGCGCGGCGTCGGCCGCCTCGAACTGCTGCTGCGCAAGCGCCCAGGCGACAGCGGCGTACAAAACATTCTGCTGGCGGAGAATATCCAGCTGAATCAGCGCTTCAGCTACGAGCTGCGCATCACCCCAAGTGGCAAGCTCGGCGTCAAAGTCACCAGCAGCCATGGTGATAATGGTTCGTTTTACCAGCAACTGAGCGGATACTGGAGCACGCAACTGCTCTACTTCAAAGCCGGCGCCTACGTTCAGGACAACTACGGCCCCAGCACCGAAGGTGCGCGGGTGACCTTCTACTGGCTCAACAGCCTGCACCGTTAAAACACATCTCCAGGTTAAGCCTCGCTTAAGCCAGCAGCATTAGGCTGCAGGCTTCGTGCATCTCTAATAAGGAACTGTCTATGCCCCCCTTTGCGCCCGCGCGCCGCGTTGATGCGTTGTATTGGCTGTTTACTTGGCTGGCCGTAGCCATTCACCTCGGCCAGCTTTTCGAACCGGCCGAATCACTGGGCATGGGGGTGTATCAGGGTGCGCTGATCAGCAGCTACGCCTTGTTGTTTATCAGCCCGTTCTGGCTGCTATGCCGGCTCTGCGGGCGCTGGCTGGGGGCAGCGCGCATCGTTTTGCTGATCGCTTTGGCCAGTGCGCTGCAACTGCTGATCTACGCCGACATGCTGCTGTGGAAACTTTATGGCTTTCACCTCAACGGTTTTGTCTGGAACATTCTCACCACCCCCGGCGGGATTGCCGCACTGGGCTCATCAGAATCCAGTGAGCGCGGGTTTGCCTTGATTGCCCTCGCCACAGTGGCCGGCCAAGGCGCGCTCTATCTGCTGGCCGCAGGTCTGCTGCGCAAGGCACGCGGCGTGCCGGTGCCGCGCCTGCTCTGGGTGCTGCCGCTGTTTATCCTGCTGGCCGTAGGTGAGCGAACCAGCTATGCGCTCAGCCATTTCTATGGCTACAGCCCACTGCTGGAAACCGCCCAGCGCATGCCGTTTTACCAGCCCCTGACCATGCGCGGCTTCCTCGAAAAGCGCCTGGGCCTGGAGCGCCCGCAGCGTATGGAAGTGGAAAATGTCGCGTTGAAAGGCCAGCTGGCCTACCCGCAAGCGCCCTTGCGTATTGAACCGCCGGCCAAGCCATTGAACGTGGTCTGGTTGGTGGCCGAGTCCTGGCGTGCGGATAGCCTCAACCCGCGGGTAATGCCGCAGACCAGCGCATTCGCCGAGCGCGCGCAACGTTTCGACAATCACTTTTCCGGCGGCAACGGCACACGCATCGGCATGTTCAGCCAGTTCTACGGGCTGCCGGCCAACCTCTGGTTCCCTGTGCTGGACGCACGGGTGGGCAGTCCGCTGATCGATGTGCTGCAACAGCAGCAGTACCAGATGAAGCTGTTTACCAGTGCCAAATTCAGCTACCCGGAGTTCGACAAAACCCTGTTCGTCAAAGTCCCCGCAGAGCAGATGCAGGCCTTTGACCACGGCCACAGCTGGCAGCGTGACCGCAAGAATGTCGATGACCTGCTGCAGTTCATTGACCAGCGCGCGCCGGCCAAGCCCTTTATGACCTTTATGTTTTTCGAGTCGCCCCACGCCAATTACGAGTTCCCACCCGAGTCGGTTATCGAGCCGGACTACCTGCCGGACTTCAGCTACGCCAGCATGGATCTTGAGCGAGACATCCAGGGCATCTACAAGCGCTACCTCAACTCGGTGCACCACCTCGACAGCCAGATAACGCGCATCACTGAGCATCTGCAAGCCAAAGGGCTGCTCGACAACACGCTAATCGTGATCACCGGCGACCACGGTGAAGAATTTATGGAAAAAGGCCGTTGGGGCCACAACTCGACCTTTGTTGATGAGCAGATCAAGGTTCCGCTGGTGCTCTGGGTGCCTGGCCAGGCGGCGCATCGCGAAGCGCTGCCGACCAGCCATGTCGACCTGCTGCCAACCCTGCTGCCGCTGCTTGGGGTGAATAACCCGCCGCGCGACTACAGCATCGGCCAAAGCCTGTTCAAACCCAGCGCCAAGCGCATGCTGATTGCCGGTGACTGGGACCGCCTGGCCTTTATGGACGGCCAGCACAAGGTGGTACTGCCGTTTTCCAGTGGCAGCTTTACCGCGGTGCAAACCAGCCACGCCGATGACCGCCCGATAGTCGATGCCTCGCGGCTGTTGCCACTGGCCATGCCGGTGATACGCAGCGAACTGCAGGGCATTCGCCGCTTTCTCGCGCATTAACTAGCGCGGGTGTAGACAGCCATGGATGGCGACCGACTCTAGTGGGTAAACTGGCAATCTTTCTCGACTGCGATTTTGCCCATGGCTCGCCTGACCCTTGAGTTTCCCGAAGACCAGTTCTGCTACAGCACCCACCTGACCGTGCGGGTGACCGATATCAACGCCGCCAACCACCTGGGCAACGACTCGATGATCTCGATGATTTCCGAGGCGCGGGCGCGTTTTCTGTTTGAGTTCGGCATCGAAGAAACTCAGGAAGACGGCACCGGCATTATCGTCACCGACCTCGCCACCACCTACCGCGCCGAGGCCCACGCCCGTGATCAGTTGCTGTTCGAGGTCGGCGTGATGGACTTCAACACTTACGGCGGCGATATCACCTTCCGTATCACCCGCCCCGCCGATGGCGCGCTGGTGGCCATGGCCAAATCCGGTTTCGTGTTCTTCAACTACAAACTGGGCAAAGTGGTGCAGATGCCGGCGACCTTCAGCGGCAAATTCAGCAAGGTCAACTGGCTCGGTAAGTAACCTGGCCCTAGCGACATAAAGCTGGCAATTGCCTGCTTGATCACGCCTGATCGCGACAATACGTCCAGATCGCAGCTTAATTGTGCAATTATTCGGCTGCTACCGTGACAGCTGGCACATCCTCTGCTACGCCTTAGGCATAACAACAAAAGCAGGGGAATTGCTATGCCGACCACGCGCAGCCATGTCCGCCACGCCGGGCTCTTGAGCAACCTACTCGCTCTGGCCCTCCTCACCCTTCCCTTACCCACCCAGGCTGCAAGTACAGCCGCCGACGCCAGACTAAGTGACTCACGCTGCAGTGCGCTAACGCGTATCAGCTGACGCACTCGAACCAAGGCCCATCGCGGCCTGCCCTTCCCCAGCCGGGTTTGCCAGAACCGGGAACAGCCTCTGCGCCCTATTCAGGGGCAAACCATTCGCTAACGCCTCCTTTTGCAGCACAGCCGCAGCTATCCAACAGCTGAAAGCCCCGTAAAACCGTGGATTACCCGGTTGGCGCAGCTCTTGCTATAGCCCTGTTACAGGTAGCCAATGGCGGCTGCTCAACAAACGACAAAGACGTCGCATAAACCACGCCCCAGGGCGTTCGGCTTATGCGGCGTTTTGCGTTTTACGCCCCAGCGTTTGGGGCTGGCACCTGCCCTGCGATCCAGGACTTGCGCTAGTAACTCTCTCAACCCAGCTGTGGCTCCGGCCTCAGGGTGGCGTACCACAAGTACACCACCTCCCCGATGGGTTGCGGCCGCCGTGTCCACGACCATGGCGTACCGCACCCCACCGGGACCCTTTTTTGCTGAATGAGGTTTTCGATGAATACAAGTTTCTGGAAATCCGGCCACGCCCCAACCTTGTTCGCCGCGTTTCTGTATTTCGACCTGAGCTTTATGGTCTGGTACGTGCTCGGCCCACTGGCTGTGCAGATCGCCACCGATCTCGACCTGACCGCGCAACAACGCGGCCTGATGGTCGCCACGCCGATCCTCGCTGGCGCCGTGCTGCGTTTGCTGATGGGCTTTCTGGCCGACCGCCTATCACCCAAAACCGCCGGCCTGATTGGCCAGGTGATCGTCATCGTGGCGTTGTTCTGCGCCTGGCAGATCGGCATCAGCAGCTATGAACATGCCTTGTTACTCGGCCTGTTCCTCGGCTTTGCCGGCGCCGCGTTCGCCGTCGCTCTGCCGCTGGCCTCGCAGTGGTATCCGCCGCAGCATCAGGGCAAGGCCATGGGCATTGCCGGTGCGGGCAACTCCGGCACTGTGCTGGCTGCGCTGTTCGCCCCCGGTTTGGCGGCACTGTTCGGCTGGCAGAACGTCTTCGGCTGGGCGCTGATCCCACTGCTGGCCACCCTGCTGATCTTCGCCCTGGTGGCCAAAAACGCCCCCGAGCGGCCCAAGCCCAAAGCCCTGGCCGACTACCTGAAAGCCCTGGGTGACCGCGACAGCTGGTGGTTTATGTTTTTCTACAGCGTGACCTTCGGCGGCTTTATCGGCCTGGCCAGCGCCCTGCCCGGTTACTTCAACGACCAGTACGGCCTGAGCCCGGTGACTGCCGGCTACTACACCGCCGCCTGCGTCTGCGCCGGCAGCCTGATGCGGCCACTCGGCGGCGCACTGGCCGACCGTATTGGCGGCATCCGCTCGCTGCTGATGATGTACACCCTGGCCTCCTTGAGCATTGCCGCAGTGGGCTTCAACCTGGAAAGCTCGGCCGCCGCACTGACCCTGTTCGTCACCGCCATGCTCGGCCTCGGCGCAGGTAACGGCGCGGTGTTCCAACTGGTGCCACAGCGCTTTCGCAAGGAAATTGGCGTAATGACCGGGCTGATCGGCATGGCTGGCGGCATCGGCGGCTTCCTCCTGGCCGCTGGCCTGGGCACCATCAAGCAGCAGACCGGTGATTACCAGCTCGGCCTGTGGCTGTTCGCCAGCCTCGGCGTGCTCGCCTGGTTCGGCCTCTACGGAGTGAAGCTGCGCTGGCGCACCACCTGGGGCAGCGCCGCAGTGACCGCAGCCCGCGTGTAACTGCCAAATGTAGGGTGGATGACGCCTTTCTCATCCACCATCAAGCAACAGTGGATCGCTAAAGCGCGATCCACTGTACGCCAAACCATTGGAGCACTGAGGCAAAGGCGAGGCTGACTGGCAGCGCTTATTGCACTGGTCAGGAAAGGCGGGAGAAGTCGGCAGCGGCCCTCCTTAGCTGCCTCACCAGCCTCGCCTTTGCCTCAGCGCTTCTTCAGTAACAGACCCAGGAATTTCAGCATGGCCTTGCAACTGACCTTCGGCGAAGCCAGTGCCACCGGCCCACGCAGCGAGAATCAGGATGCCATTCGCGTGGTCACCCCGGTACCGGCGCTGGCGGCCAGCAAGGGTTATCTGTTCGCCCTCGCCGATGGCGTTAGCCAATGCGCCGATGGCGGTCTGGCGGCGCGCGCCACTCTGCAGGCGCTGGCCCTGGATTACTACTCCACCCCGGAAACCTGGGCAGTCACCCAATCGCTGGACCGCGTACTGGTCGCGCACAACCGCTGGCTGCAAGCCAATGGCGGTGGCCAGCCGTTACTCACCACACTGAGCGCGCTGATCCTACGCGGGCGGCGTTTCACCCTGGCGCACGTCGGTGATTGCCGGGCCTATCGCTGGCTGAACGGCACGCTTGAGCGCCTCAGCGAAGACCATGTGTGGGAACAACCGGGCATGCAACATGTGCTCAAGCGCGCCATGGGCCTGGATCAGCACCTAGTGATGGATTACCTGGATGGCGAGCTGCGCCAGGGTGAATGCTTTGTGCTGGTCAGTGACGGCATCTGGGCCACCCTGGGCGATGCGGGCATTCAACGCATCCTCCACGATGAACAGGATCTGCCCGCCGCCAGCCGTGCGCTGGTCAATGCCGCGCACCTGGCAGGCAGCCAGGACAACGCCAGCGCCCTGCTGCTGCGCGTTGAGGCATTGCCGCAAAGCGATCTGGCCGACACCCTGGCGCAACTGCAGCACTGGCCACTGCCGGCCAAACTGCGTGAAGGGCAGAACTTCGAAGGCTGGCAGGTCGAGCGACTGCTGGCCGAATCGCGCCAATCGCTGGTGTATCGAGTGCGTGATGCACAGGCGCGGCGCTGGTTGCTAAAAACCCTGCCGCCCAACCGCAACGATGAGCCGCAAGCCGGCCCCGCGCTGTTGCTTGAAGAATGGTTTCTGCGCCGCGTGGCCGGGCGCTTCTTCGCCGAAGTGCATCCGCTGCCGCAGCGTCAGCATCTGTATTACGTACAGCGCGAATACGCCGGACAAACCCTGGCCGAACACCTGCGCCTGAGCGGCCCGCTGGGCCTGCCGGAATGGCTGGACATCGCCCCACGGCTGATCAAGGCCCTGGGTATGCTGCACCGACGCAATATCCTGCACCGTGATATCAAGCCGGAAAACCTCTTATGGGGCGATGACGGAGAATTACGCGTGCTGGATTTCGGCCTGGCCTACTGCCCCGGCCTGACCCGTGATGAAGCCTGCGAACTGCCCGGCACTCCCAGTTATATTGCCCCGGAAGCCTTTTCCGGCGCAGCGCCCAGCCCACAGCAGGATCTCTACAGCGCAGGCGTTGCGCTGTATTTTCTGCTCACGGGGCACTATCCCTACGGCGAAATTGAAGCCTTCCAGCATCCACGCTTCGGTCAACCGACCCCAGCCAGCCGCTACCGGCCAGATTTGCCCAACTGGGTCGACGACAGCCTCAACCGTGCCCTTAACGCCGAACCAAAACAGCGCTATGAAACCGCCGAAGAATGGCTGCTAACTTTAGAGCAGGCGGAACGTAAATCCCTTAGCAGCCGGCCACGCCCGTTGCTGGAACGCGAGCCACTGCTGGTCTGGCGCAGCGTTGCGTTGTTTTCCTTGCTGCTGAACCTGGCCCTGCTGATCGGGCTGCTGCGTTAAAGCCGCCACTTGCGCACCAATACTGCGCAAGGCGCCTTTAAACGGTGCATAAAAACTTCGCAAATCAACTGTAACTAGCTGATAAACCTTGGAAATACGCATCACTCAAGTTGGCACAGGCTCTGCATTGGTAATCGCACAATTTAATAAAGCGCGGTCTCAACGAAGCAGGCTGCACTTCCCGATAGAACGGGACTTGGACAAAGGCGTCCTCGCTAGGTGACTAGCGGGACGCCTTTTTTGTTTCCAGCCATCCGAAATACACAAGGCCCGAGGAGATCAATATGAGCGCAAAAGTCTGGCTGGTAGGCGCTGGCCCCGGTGACCCGGAGCTGCTGACCCTCAAGGCGGTCAAAGCCCTGAACCAGGCCGAGATCGTGATGATCGATGATCTGGTCAATCCAGCCGTACTGGAGCATTGCCGCAACGCGCGGATCATGTCGGTCGGTAAACGCGGCGGTTGCCGTTCAACTCCGCAAGCGTTTATCCACCGCCTGATGCTGCGTTATGCGCGCCAGGGCAAATGCGTGGTGCGCCTCAAAGGCGGCGATCCCTGCATCTTCGGCCGTGGCAGCGAAGAAGCCGACTGGCTGAACGAGCACGGTATCGAGGTGGAAATGGTCAATGGCATCACGGCAGGCCTGGCCGGCGCGACCAATTGCGGGATTCCTCTGACCCTGCGCGGCGTAGCACGCGGGGTAACCCTGGTTACCGCCCATACCCAAGACGACAGCAGCCTGAACTGGCCAGCCCTGGCCCAGAGTGGCACCACACTGGTGGTGTATATGGGCGTGGCCAAGCTGCCGGAAATCCGCGAAAGCCTGCTAGCGGGCGGCATGCGCGCCGACATGCCGGTGGCCATGATCGAAAACGCTTCGCTGCCACACCAGCGCGAGTGCCGCAGCAGCCTCGCAGCCATGCAGCAAGCCGCTCACGACTTCCAACTGAAAAGCCCGGCCATTCTGGTGATTGGCGAGGTCGCGGCTCAACCTAACATGCAGCTCGCTGCTATCAGCGCCTAACCGCTTCGCGCTCCGCGAAGTTCCCCTTGCCCGCCACCAGCGGGCTTTTTTTGCACGGTTTTTTCTTTATGGCTGCCCAGGATGGCATGCCATAAAGAAAAACCCGGCCGAAGCCGGGTTTTCTATACAGCCAGATCGATTACTGCTTGATCTGAGCTTCTACTTCAGCTTCTACGCGGCGGTTAACAGCGCGGCCAGCGTCGGTAGCGTTGTCAGCAACCGGACGAGCTTCGCCGTAGCCAGCAGCGTTAACGCGAGCAGCGTCTACACCGTACTGGTTGACCAGAACGTCACGAACAGCGCTTGCGCGACGCTCGGACAGGTTCTGGTTGTAGGCATCGCTGCCTTTGGAGTCAGTGTGACCTTCAACCACGGTGGTGGTCTGTGGGTACTGCTTCATGAAGTCAGCCAGGTTCTTGATGTCGCCGTAGCTTTCTTCTTTAACGCTGGCTTTGTCGAAGTCGAACTTAACGTCCAGCTCAACGCGAACCAGTTCCATCGGCTCTTCAGCAGCAACTGGCTCAGGGGTCGGCTCAACAGCAGCGACAACAACTGGAGCCGGCTTGCTGCCGCCACCGAAGTTCATGCCGATACCGACGCTTGGAGCCCACTCGGTGTCGCCCTGGTCGATGTTGTACTGAGCTTCAACGCCAGCACGGGCGTAGAAGTTTTCAGTGAAGTAGTACTTGGCGCCGCCGCCGATGTTGGCGAAGGTGGAGCCGTTACGACCACCGCGACCGGACTGGCCAATGCTCTGATCAGAGAAGCCTGCCGAAACGTAAGGACGCAGTGCGTCGCCAGCGTTGTTGAAGTGGTACAGAGCATCCAGAGCGGTGTTAGAGCCCTTGATGTTGCGGCCGTCTTCGCCACGAGCGTTGTGCACTTCGTCGTAGGCCAGGCGCAGTTCAACGTCGTCAGTCAGGTAGTAGCCGATGCTACCGCCGAACAGGTTGCCGTTGTTCTTGAAGTCACGGGCGCTGTCGAACATTTCCTTCTTAGCAAAACCCTCCACTTCGACAGCGCCTTGACCCTGAGCCAGAACGCTGAGGGAGGATGTGGCCAGCAGCGAGCCAATGACAACGCCTAAAGTGTTTTTCAATTTCATTACTAATGTTCCCTATCTTGGTGGTCAGTAAGTTGTCTGACAGACACAAGACAACTCAGCCGGCTATTCTAACAGAATTAACCGTTAGCTATGACGGGTTTATTCAAGATAAGTTTCAGTGCTATCGGAAAATTTATCGCGCAGACGATCGAGTGCGCGTTTATAGCGCATTTTCGTGGCACTCAGACCCATGTGCATAATGTCGGCAATCTCCTGAAACTCCAGCTCTGCGACAAAACGTAGCACCAGAATTTCTCGATCAATCGGATTGACGTGCACCAGCCAACGATCAAGACCGGCCTTATCTTCAGGCTTTGGCGCCTTTTCTTCGGACGCTTCTTCAAGCGGGTCCAAACTTAAGGCGTCAATAAGACGGCGTTTACGCCGTTCTTTGCGATATTGAGTAATACATTCGTTGTAAGTAATGCTGTACAACCAGGTTTTGAACTTAGATTTACCCTCAAAGTTCTTTAGGCCATATAAGACCTTGAGCATGACCTCCTGACAAACATCGTCAGCATCGCGGTCGTTACCCAAATAACGCGCACACACGTTAAATAGCGTGCGCTGGTAACGACGCATCAGCTCTTCATAAGCGCGGGTTATGTGAAATAACTCGTCATGGGCACGCGCCACCAACTCTTCGTCCGAGAGTTCGCGGGGGTCGTAACGCAGAGACGCAGAGTGGGCTTTATTCAAAACGAGTCGGGCCGACAGTCAGGACATAAGCCAGCGCAGCCTGCAAATCAGGCTGCGGATTGGCCGCATACAATAACAGGGATTAGCCTTAGCGGCTGCTTACCTGCTGCTCGAGCAAGGTACGGTTGGCCACTGAAACCAGCTCGCCGGCTTCCGTCAGCAACGTGGTTTTGACCGTGCCGATTTCCTCGATCTGCCCTTCGACCGCACCAACCTGTACTTGTTGCCCAACCTCATACAACTCGCGCACATAAATGCCGGCCAGAATCTGGCTGGCAATATCCCGGCTGCCCAGGCCCAGCGCCAGGGCGACCGCCAGACCCACCGAGATCAGCACAATGGCGATCACGTTGTTGAGCAGGTCGGTTTTCACTTCAAGCTGACCGATCGCCACCGAGATACTGATGATGATCACCAGCCCCTGAGCCACGCGACCCAGCCCGCTCGCATAGTCCAGCCCGACACCTTCTGCGGCGCCGCGCACCAGGCCGCTGACCAGTTGCGCCAACAGCACACCCGCGAGCAGCACCAGGGCTGCACCGAAGACTTTCGGCAGGTACAAGGCCAGCACATCAAGGGTTGCGGAAACCCGCTCCAGCCCCAGGGATTCGGCGGCAGTAACCAGGAAGATCAACAGCACGAACCAGTAGACGATCTTGCCGATCAGGGTCGACACCGGCACCTGAATGCCGGCACGGCTCAGCAACTTGGTCAGGCCCGTACCAGCCATCAGGCGATCCAGACCGATCTTGCCGAGCAATTTCGACAGCAGCGTGTCGAGGAACTTGGCCACCACAAAACCCAGCAGTACCACCACCATGGCGCCAAACAGACGCGGGATAAAGGCGGCAATCGGGGTCCAAACGCTGGCCATCGCGTCAACCAGAACTTGAGTAAATTCCATGCTCAGTCAGCCTTATTAACAGTTGATTCGGTGGTTTTACGGCGCGAGACCGGCGCCACATGCGCCGAGCCGTTATTCAGTGCCAGCATCAGTGCGCCGGCCCAGTGCCCCATCAGGGCAAACAGATCGCCTGCACCGACCTGACGGTTGGCGGTTTTCAGCACGCGATGCAGACAAGCGTCATCGTCGTGACTCGAGGTGGGCGACTTGAGCAAATCGCGCAGTGATTCTTCAAAGGGATCGTGCATGGCGCACCTCACAGGATGTGTCGGCTAGACGAGACGAGTACCGGGCAAGTCACATCAGATCCAGCGCAAGCGACGAAACAGCAGCCACTGCACCAGCGCCACGGCGGCCATCAGCGAACAGGCCAGAAGAAAGCCATGGGGACTTTCCGAACCCGGAATACCGCCGACATTGATGCCGAGCAGGCCGGTGAGAAAACTCATCGGCAGGAAAATCCCGGTAATGATGCCGAAGCGGTACATGGTGCGGTTCATCCGCTCATCCATGCGCCGATTTTCCGCCTCAAGCAGCAGGTTGACCCGTTCACGGCTCAACTCCAACTCTTCGAGGTAGCGCGTCAGGCGGTTATTCAGCTCGTTCCAATAACTGCTGTCGGCGCCCACCAGCCAGGCCTGGGCACTGGCCGTGAGCTGCCCGTAGATATCGCGCTGTGGCGAGAGAAAACGCCGCAAGCTGGCAGCGCGCCGGCGAATTTGCAGCAGCGCGGCATGGTCGGGCGCCTGACTTTCCAGCGCATCAGCACGCTCTTCCTGATCGTCGACCTGCTCGGACAACTCGCCGACCAGCAACTCGATCTTGTCGGTCAGGTAATGCGCAAGACGCAGGATCAGTTCAGCCGAGGTTTTCGGCCCCCTGCCCGCCAGCAAGTCCTCGATCAAGGCTTCGGTTGCGTGCAACGGCCGCAAGCGCAGGGAGATCGCGCGCTGGGCATCGGCAAAGATGCGCACCGACACCATGTCCTCAGGCTCAGCGCCCGGATTGAGATTCAGACCACGCAGAAACAGCAGTAATTGCTGCTCAGGCAACGCCAGCAAACGCGGACGGGTGTTCTCTTCCAGCAGCAGGTCGCAGGCAAAAACGCTCAGGCCACTGTCGGTACGCAACCAGGTGTGCGTTTGCGGGTGGCTGCGATCCCAATGCAGCCAGAGGCTTTCCTGCTCGCCCAGCACCAGACCGTGCAGCTCCTGCCGGGCAATGCTGCGGGCGCCGCCCTGACCATTAAGGACAAAGGCGTGCACCAGCCCCCATTGTGCGTTGTCACCTTCGTGCATGACGGTTTCCTGCAAGCGCCCTACTCCGGCATCTGCAGCGCAGACGGCGAGATGATCACGCCGTTGTTGTCGGCATAGATAAACTCGCCCGGACGGAAGGTCACGCCGCCAAAGGTCACCGCGACATTGAGGTCACCGATACCGCGCTTATCGGTTTTCATCGGGTGGCTGGCCAGGGCCTGGATGCCCAAGTCGGTTTGCGCCAGTACATCGACATCACGCACACAGCCATACACCACAATGCCTTCCCAACCATTCTTCGCGGCTTTCTCGGCGAGCATGTCACCGAGCAGCGCGCGCCGCATGGAAGCACCACCGTCAACCACCAGTACTTTGCCTTTGCCCGGCAGATCGACCTGCTCCTTGACCAGCGAATTGTCCTCGAAGCACTTGACGGTGACGATCTCGCCGCCGAAAGAGTCGCGACCACCGAAATTGCTGAACATCGGCTCAACCACCTGGACCAGTTCCGGGTAGGCGTCGCACAAATCGGGAGTGATGTAGTGCATGGCAAAGCTCCTTGGATAGTGTGAGGGTGCTTACAGGTCGATCCCGACCCGGTCCGCATCATAAGCCACAGGCAAATACACAAGACTGGCGCAGGGCGCATTCAGCGCGCGGCCACTGGCCAGGTCAAACTCAATTCCGTGCCGCGGGCAACGCAGCACACCAGCGGTGACGCTGGCCTTATCCAGCGCTGCACCTTGATGTGGGCAGCGGTTTTCCAGCAATAAGGTACGACCTTCGACCACCAGCAACAGCAGACTACGCCCCTGCAGCTGAAAAACCTGCCGGTAGCCGTCATCCAGGTTGAGCAAGCGTTCAAGAGCAACAAACATCGCACCTGCGCCTTCGCGGCAAACGTGAACCGCGATACTAGCCGCAAGCTCACTCAGCGGAAACGGCTTTATTGCCCTCTAACTCGCTGCTTTCCAGCTCTGCAGCCACCTGTGGGCTCTTGCGCAACCATTGCTCGACCAGCGGCCAGACCTCGCGCTGCGCTTCTTTGCTGACGAGCATTTCGACATGGCCGAAATCACCGCTAAAGCCATGCTTCTTGCCCAGACAGAGAAACTCGCTCAGGGGCGAACCAAATTGCTTGAGCAACTTTTCACAGGCCCAGGCCGGGTCCTGATGATCACCCAGCGCGGCCACAGCCATAACCGGTACACGCACCTCCGCCAGGCCTGCCCACCAATCACGCTCAGCATCGCCAAAACGGCCGAACAAGCCATGCCAACGCAAGCTTTCAACCGCCAGACCAATCGGTTCATCCTCAGGGCCGCGCTTGAGCCGCGAGCCGGAAATCACCGAGAAACGCTTGAGCAGCAAGCGGCTGCCCCACTCCAGTGGCGGTAACTTCAGTGGCCAGTAAACCCGGCTGACCTGGCTGCCAAACAGCACGCCAGAGGCGACTTTGCTTTCACTCAGGTAATGCCCGCCAAGCGCGCCGGCGAGAATGATCCCGCCAAGGGAATGCCCCAGCCAATGGGCCTTCTGCGGGTTCTGCTCATACACAAAATCGGCAATCGCCGGCAGGTCATAGCGTACGTAGTCACTGACCGTGTTGCGTGAATAGTCGCGGTTACGCGGCGACAGGCCATGGCCACGCATTTCGGCGATCCACACATCAAAACCGGCACGCGCCAGGTAAGGCCCCAAACCAATGCACTTGGGCGAATACCAGAAGCGCCGGTTGGAGAAACTGCCGGGAATCAGTATCACCGGCACGCCGCGATGCTGCTCATGCCCGGCGCGGCCGAGACGAGTCAGTGCCAGCTCGACACTGCTGTCCGGGCTGTTGCCGGGCTTGAGGCGATAGACATCCTCGCTCAAATCGCCACGGAACTCCGCGCTGATCAAGGCGACGGGGAAAAGCTCACTGCTGCTTTGCATTTTTGCTCTGGCGTAAAAAAGGGCAGGATTAACCCGCCCTTGAATAGAGATTTTAAAGCGCTATCAGGCTGGCGCTTGACCTTCGGCCAGGAAGAACCAGGTATCGAGCACCGAATCCGGGTTCAGCGATACGCTTTCAATACCCTGCTCCATCAGCCAGCGCGCTAGATCCGGGTGATCGGACGGGCCCTGACCGCAGATACCGATGTACTTACCCGCCTTGTTACAGGCCTGGATAGCGTTGCTCAGCAGCTTCTTCACCGCCGGGTTACGCTCATCGAACAGGTGCGCGACGATGCCGGAGTCACGGTCCAGGCCAAGGGTCAGCTGGGTCAGGTCGTTGGAGCCGATGGAGAAACCGTCGAAGAACTCAAGGAATTCCTCAGCCAGGATGGCGTTGGACGGCAGCTCGCACATCATGATGACCTTCAGGCCATCCTGACCACGGGCCAGGCCGTTGGCGGCCAGCAGATCGACCACCTGGCTGGCTTCGCCCAGAGTACGCACGAACGGCACCATGATCTCGACGTTGGTCAGACCCATCTCATTGCGCACTTTCTTCAGCGCGCGGCACTCCAGCTCGAAGCAGTCGCGGAACGATTCGCTGATATAACGCGAAGCGCCACGGAAGCCGAGCATCGGGTTCTCTTCTTCCGGCTCGTACAACTTGCCGCCGATCAGGTTGGCGTATTCGTTGGACTTGAAGTCCGACAGGCGCACGATGACCTTCTTCGGCCAGAACGCCGCAGCCAGGGTGCTGATGCCCTCGACCAGCTTCTCGACGTAGAAATTGACCGGATCGTCATAACCGGCGATGCGCTTCTCGACGCTGTCCTTGATCTCCGGCGGCAGGCCGGCGAAGTTCAGCAGTGCTTTCGGGTGCACGCCGATCATGCGGTTGATGATGAATTCCAGACGCGCCAGACCAACACCTTCGTTGGGCAGCTGGGCGAAGTCGAACGCGCGGTCGGGGTTGCCGACGTTCATCATGATCTTGAACGGCAGCTCGGGCATGGCGTCGACCGAGTTCTTGCGGATATCGAAGCCCAACTCACCTTCGAAGATAAAGCCGGTGTCGCCCTCGGCGCAGGAAACCGTCACACCCATGCCGTCTTTCAGCACCTGGGTGGCGTTGCCGCAACCGACTACAGCAGGGATACCCAGCTCACGGGCGATGATCGCGGCGTGGCAGGTACGCCCGCCACGGTTGGTAACGATGGCGCTGGCGCGCTTCATCACCGGCTCCCAATCCGGGTCGGTCATGTCGGATACCAGCACGTCGCCAGGCTGGACTTTGTCCATTTCGGACACGTCATGGATCACCCGCACGCGGCCTGCACCGATCTTCTGACCGATAGCACGACCTTCCACCAGCACGGTGCCGGTTTCCTTGAGCAGGTAGCGCTCCATCACATTGACGTTGGTGCGGCTTTTCACCGTTTCAGGACGGGCCTGAACGATATACAGCTTGCCGTCATCACCGTCTTTGGCCCACTCGATGTCCATCGGGCGACCGTAGTGCTTCTCGATGATCATGGCCTGCTTGGCCAGCTCGCTGACCTCGGCATCCGTCAAGCAGAAGCGCGCACGTTCGGCGCGATCGACATCGACCACCTTGACCGATTTACCGGCCTTGGCTTCGTCGCCATAGATCATCTTGATGGCTTTGCTGCCCAGATTGCGGCGCAGAATGGCCGGGCGGCCGGCTTCCAGCGTCTGCTTGTGCACATAGAATTCGTCCGGGTTGACCGCGCCCTGCACCACAGTTTCGCCGAGGCCGTAAGCGCCGGTGATAAATACCACGTCACGGAAGCCCGACTCGGTGTCCAGGGTGAACATCACGCCGGCGGTGCCGGTTTCCGAACGCACCATGCGCTGCACGCCGGCAGACAGGGCGACCAGTTTGTGGTCAAAGCCCTGGTGCACGCGGTAGGCAATGGCGCGGTCGTTGAACAGCGAGGCGAATACCTCTTTGGCGGCACGGATCACGTTGTCCACACCGCGGATGTTCAGGAAGGTTTCCTGCTGGCCGGCAAAGGAGGCGTCCGGCAGGTCTTCGGCGGTGGCCGAAGAACGCACGGCAACGGCCATATTGTCGTTACCGCCGGCCATTTCGGCGAAGGCGGTGCGGATCTGGGCGTTCAATTCTTCGGGGAAAGCAGCATCCATCACCCACTGGCGGATCTGCGCGCCGGTCTTGGCCAGGGCGTTGACGTCATCAACGTCAAGTGCATCCAGCGCGGCATGGATCTGCTCGTTCAGGCCGCTCAGTTCGAGAAAGTCCCGGTAGGCCTGGGCCGTAGTGGCGAAACCGCCAGGCACCGAAACTCCGGCACCGGCAAGGTTGCTGATCATCTCGCCCAGGGAGGCGTTCTTGCCCCCTACGTGCTCAACATCGTGATTGCCGAGCTTATCGAGGGAAACTACGTACTCTACCAAGGTGATCTCTCCACTAAATGTTGGAAAAGCTCAGAACCCGTTCAAGGCTCTCTAGGGGCTGGGAAGCTCGGCGGCAGACATGCCCGCACGATTGTGGCCTGGCCCTGGAAAATAAGTAACAATGCCGGCCAGATCGGCCCTGCAAAGGCGGGCCTATGATAGCCAAGATTCGTCCTCAGCTTAAGGCCCATGGTGCAAATGAAACGAACCGCTTTTTTCATCTCCGATGGCACCGGCATAACCGCCGAAACCCTGGGCCAAAGTCTGCTGGCACAGTTTGAAACCATCGACTTCACCAAACTCACGCGCCCTTACATCGACAGCGTGGAAAAAGCGCGCGCAATGGTACAACAAATCAACACCGCCGCAGAGAAAGACGGCGCGCGGCCGATCATCTTCGACACCATCGTCAATCAGGACATTCGCGACATCCTGGCCGAATCCGATGGTTTTATGATCGACATCTTCTCGACCTTCCTCGCCCCGCTGGAGCAGGAGCTGACCTCGCACTCCTCGTACTCGGTCGGCAAGTCCCATTCCATTGGTCACAACTCCAATTACATGGAGCGTATCGAGGCGGTCAACTTCGCCCTGGACAACGACGACGGCGCGCGCACCCACTACTACGACAAGGCCGATCTGATCCTGGTTGGCGTCTCGCGTTGCGGCAAAACGCCCACCTGTTTGTATATGGCCATGCAATACGGCATTCGTGCCGCAAATTACCCGCTGACCGAAGACGATATGGAGCGCTTGCAGCTACCAGCCTCCCTGAAAAAGTACAAAGACAAACTGTTTGGCCTGACCATCGACCCGGATCGCCTCACCGCCATCCGCCACGAACGCAAGCCCAATAGCCGCTACGCCAGCTTCGCCCAGTGTGAATTTGAAGTACGCGAGGTGGAAAACCTGTTCCGCCGCGAGAATATCGCCTTTATCAACTCCACCCATTTTTCGGTTGAAGAAATTTCGGCCAAGATTCTGGTTGAAAAAGGTGTTGAGCGCCGCCTCAAGTAACCCGTACAACCCATTGAAGCGAAAAGAAAAGGCTCGAACACTTCGAGCCTTTTCTCATTTACAAGCCTACAAAATATCGCCCGGCACGCGCACCCAGCCTTCCATCAAGATTCGCGCGCTGCGACTCATGATCGCCTTGGTTACCGTCCACTGGCCGTCGATGAACGCCGCTTGAGCCCCCACACGCAAGGTGCCGGATGGATGGCCAAAACGCACCGCTTCGCGCGCGCTGCCGCCGGCCGCCAGATTGACCAAGGTGCCGGGAATCGCCGCCGCCGTGCCGATGGCGACTGCGCAAGTGCCCATCATCGCGTGGTGCAGTTTGCCCATAGAAAGCGCGCGCACCAGCAGATCGACTTCAGCGGCCTGCACCGTTTTACCGCTGGATGAAACGTAATCCTTGGGTGTGGCGACAAAGGCGATTTTCGGCGTGTGCTGGCGGGTGGCCGCCTCTTCCGCCGTTTTGATCAAGCCCATGCGCAAGGCGCCGGCCACGCGAATTTTCTCGAAACGCGCCAACTGCTCAGGGTCGCCGTTGATCTGCTCGCGCAGCTCGGTGCCGCTGTAACCGATGTCTTCGGCATTGACGAACACAGTCGGAATGCCAGCAGTGATCATGGTTGCCTTGAAGGTACCGACACCTGGCACCTCCAAGTCATCAACCAGATTACCCGTGGGAAACATCGAACCACCCTCCTCGCCGTCATCGGACGGATCGAGGAACTCCAGCACGATTTCGGCCGCCGGAAAGGTCACCCCATCGAGCTCGAAGTCGCCGGTTTCCTGGACCTGGCCATTGATGACCGGCACATGGGCGATGATGGTTTTCTGGATATTCGCCTGCCAGATCCGCACCACGCACACACCGTTTTCCGGGATACGCGCTGGGTCAAGCAAGCCTGCATGAATGGCAAAAGCACCGGCACCGGTGGACAGGTTGCCGCAGTTACCGCTCCAGTCGACAAAGGCCTTGTCGATGGAAACCTGGCCATAAAGGTAGTCAACGTCGTGATCCGCCTGGCTGCTCTTGGACAGAATCACGCACTTGCTGGTGCTGGAAGTGGCGCCGCCCATGCCGTCGATCTGCGCGGCATAGGGATCGGGGCTGCCGATCACCCGCATAAACAGCTTGTCGCGCGCAGCGCCCGGCACCTGGCAGCTTGGCGGCAGGTCCTGCAGGCGGAAGAACACGCCCTTGCTAGTGCCGCCACGCATATAGGTGGCGGGAATTCTAATCTGGGATAGATGAGCCATGGCTTGGTCCTGGCTGAAGAGTGAAATTGCCGTAGGGTGGATCACGCTTCAGCGATCCACCGTCTGTGCGCGAAAACGCTGGCTGGAAAGCGCCATCCACCCTACGGAATCAGGCAACAGCGCCTTCGAGGAAGTCCTGGGCGAAACGCTGCAGTACGCCACCGGCCTTGTACACATGCACTTCGGCCGCAGTGTCCAGACGGCAGATCACTGGCACTTTGACCACATCACCATTGCGGCGATTGACCACCAGGGTCAGCTCGCAGCGTGGCGACACATCGCCCTGAATGTCGTAAGTCTCGGTGCCGTCGAGGCCAAGGGTCAGGCGGGTGATGCCCGGCTTGAACTCGACCGGCAGCACGCCCATGCCAACCAGGTTGGTGCGGTGAATACGTTCGAAACCTTCGGCCGCGATCACTTCCACACCCGCCAAACGCACGCCCTTGGCCGCCCAGTCACGCGAGCTGCCCTGACCGTAGTCAGCGCCGGCAACGATGATCAGGTTCTGCTTGCGGTTCATGTAGGTTTCGATGGCTTCCCACATGCGCATGACCTTGCCTTCCGGCTCGACGCGCGCCAACGACCCCTTCTTCACTACGCCGTCAACCACGGCCATTTCATTGACCAGTTCTTTGTTGGCGAAAGTAGCGCGCTGCGCCGTCAGGTGGTCGCCGCGGTGGGTGGCGTAGGAGTTGAAGTCCTCCTCCGGCAGGCCCATTTTGTGCAGGTATTCACCGGCGGCCGAGTTCATCTGGATCGCGTTGGACGGTGACAGGTGGTCGGTGGTGATGTTGTCCGGCAGGATCGCCAGCGGCAGCATGCCCTTGAGGGTACGCTCGCCGGCCAGCGCGCCTTCCCAGTACGGCGGACGGCGGATATAGGTGGACATCGGACGCCAGTCGTACAGTGGGCTTTCCGCTTCCTCGATAGTGCCCAGATCGAACATCGGGATGTAGATCTGCTTGAACTGCTCCGGTTTCACTGAGGCGGCAACGATGGCGTCGATTTCCTCGTCGCTGGGCCACAGGTCCTTCAGGGTGATCGGGTTACCGTTCTTGTCAGTACCGAGCACGTCCTGCTCGATATCAAAGCGCACGGTACCGGCGATGGCGTAAGCCACGACCAGCGGCGGCGAAGCCAGGAAGGCCTGCTTGGCGTAGGGGTGGATACGACCGTCGAAGTTGCGGTTACCGGACAGCACGGCCGTGGCGTACAGGTCGCGGTCGATGATTTCCTGCTGGATCAGCGGGTCCAGCGCACCGGACATGCCGTTACAGGTGGTGCAGGCGTAGCCGACGATGCCGAAGCCGAGCTTTTCCAGCTCCGACAACAGGCCGGCATCTTCCAGGTACAGCTTGGCGACTTTCGAACCAGGAGCGAAGGACGTCTTGACCCACGGCTTGCGCAGCAGCCCCAGCTCGTTGGCCTTTTTCGCCAGCAGCCCGGCTGCCACCACGTTGCGTGGGTTGGAGGTGTTGGTGCAGCTGGTGATCGCGGCGATGATTACCGCACCATCAGGCAGCAGGCCTTCGGCTTCCTCGACCTTGCCGGAGGCCAGCTTGGCTTCGTCGGCAATACCGCGCTCTTGCAGTGCCGAGGTCGGCAGGCGCTTGTGCGGATTGCTCGGGCCAGCCATGTTGCGCACCACGGTCGACAGATCAAAGCTCAGTACGCGCTCGTACTCGGCGGTCACCAGCGCATCGGCCCACAGACCGGTGGTCTTGGCGTAGTTCTCTACCAGCTCGATCTGCTCCGGCTCACGACCGGTGAGCTTGAGGTAGTCGATGGTTTGCTGGTCGATATAGAACATCGATGCGGTGGCACCGTATTCCGGGCACATATTGGAGATGGTTGCGCGGTCGCCGATCGACAGGCTATCCGCACCCGCGCCGAAGAACTCGACCCAGGCACCGACCACGCGCTCCTTGCGCAAGAACTCGGTGATGGCCAGGACGATATCGGTGGCGGTAATGCCCGGCTGGCGCTTGCCAGTGAGCTGCACGCCGACGATGTCGGGTAGGCGCATCATCGACGGCAGGCCGAGCATCACGGTTTCCGCTTCCAGACCGCCGACGCCAATGGCGATCACGCCCAGGGCATCGACGTGCGGAGTGTGCGAGTCGGTACCCACGCAGGTGTCCGGGAAGGCCACACCACCACGCGCCTGGATCACCGGGCTCATTTTCTCCAGGTTGATCTGGTGCATGATGCCGTTGCCGGCCGGGATCACGTCGACGTTCTTGAACGCGGTCTTGGTCCACTCGATAAAGTGGAAACGGTCCTCGTTGCGACGATCTTCGATAGCGCGGTTCTTGGCAAAAGCATCCGGGTCGAAGCCCGGGGCTTCAACGGCCAGGGAGTGGTCGACAATCAGCTGAGTCGGCACTACCGGGTTGACCTTGGACGGGTCACCGCCCTTCTCGGCGATGGCATCACGCAAACCAGCCAGGTCGACCAGTGCGGTCTGGCCAAGAATGTCGTGGCAGACCACGCGAGCCGGGTACCAGGGAAAATCCAGGTCCTGCTTGCGCTCGATCAACTGCTTGAGTGAATCGGTCAGCGCGGCCGGCTCACAGCGGCGCACCAGCTGCTCAGCCAGCACGCGGGATACGTAGGGCAACTTGGCGTAGGCGCCAGGGGCGATGGCATCGACCGCCTCACGGGTGTCGAAGTAGTCCAGCGCAGTGCCGGGCAGAGGCTTACGGTACTGAGTATTCATGCTGTTCATGGTTATGGACGATCCTTGAGCGGCACGAACTTCAGGTCTTCAGGACCGGTGTAGTTGGCGCTCGGGCGAATGATCTTGCCGTCAATGCGTTGCTCGATCACATGGCTGGACCAGCCCGAGGTGCGGGCGATGACGAACAGCGGGGTGAACATGGCGGTGGGCACACCCATCATGTGGTAGCTCACGGCGCTGAACCAATCGAGGTTGGGGAACATCTTCTTGATTTCCCACATGGTCGATTCCAGACGCTCGGCAATGTCGTACATCTTCATATTGCCCTGCTCTATCGACAGCTCGCGGGCCACATCCTTGATCACCTTGTTACGCGGATCGCTCACGGTGTAGACCGGGTGACCGAAGCCGATTACCACTTCCTTCTTCTCGACGCGCGCGCGGATATCGGCCTCGGCTTCATCGGCATTGTCGTAGCGCTTCTGAATCTCGAAGGCCACTTCGTTGGCGCCGCCGTGCTTCGGGCCACGCAGCGCGCCGATGCCACCGGCGATGCAGCTGTACATATCCGAGCCAGTGCCGGCGATCACCCGCGAGGTGAAGGTGGAGGCATTGAACTCATGCTCGGCATACAGGTTGAGCGAGGTGTGCATGGCGCGCACCCAAGACTCGCGCGGCTTCTCACCGTGCAGCAGATGGAGGAAGTGACCGCCAATCGAATCGTCGTCGGTTTCCACCTCGATGCGCTTGCCGTTGTGGCTGAAGTGATACCAATAGAGCAACGCGGAACCCAGCGAAGCCATCAGCTTGTCAGCAATGTCACGGGCTCCCGGATGGTTATGGTCGTCCTTCTCCGGCGACACGCAGCCCAACACGGATACAGCGGTGCGCATCACATCCATCGGGTGGGCGGACGGCGGCAGTTGCTCGAGCGAGACCTTCAGCGCTGCCGGCAAGCCACGCAGCGCCTTGAGCTTGGCCTTGTAACCGGCCAGTTCGGCCACATTGGGCAGCTTGCCGTGCACCAGCAGGTGGGCGATTTCTTCAAAGTCACAGCGATTGGCGAAGTCGAGCACGTCATAGCCGCGGTAGTGCAGGTCGTTGCCCGTGCGGCCGACCGTGCACAGCGCGGTATTCCCGGCGGCTGTGCCGCTCAGGGCCACGGATTTTTTCGGTTTGAAGCCTGGGGTGGTTTCTGGGGTCGCACTCATCGCTAATCTCTCCTCATCCGATCCGGTCGGTCGTTCTTTTAAGCAGGCGGCTAAGACCTGCGTTCCGGTTATTTTTTCGCGGCAAACAGCGCGTCAAGGCTCTGCTCAAAGGCGTGATAATTGATGCGCTCGTACAGCTCCATGCGGGTTTGCATGGTGTCGACCACATTCTTCTGCGTACCGTCGCGGCGCACCGCCATGTAGACGTTCTCGGCCGCCTTGTTCATGGCGCGAAAGGCCGACAGCGGGTACAACACCAGGCCGACATCTACCGCAGCCAGCTCTTCAGTGGTGTACAGCGGCGTGGCACCGAACTCGGTGATATTGGCCAGAATCGGCGCTTTCACCCGGTCGGCGAAGGTCTTGTACATCGCCAATTCGGTGATGGCTTCCGGGAAGATCATGTCGGCACCGGCCTCAACACAGGCTGCCGCGCGGTCCAGCGCCGAGTTCAGGCCTTCAACCGCCAGGGCATCGGTGCGCGCCATGATCACAAAGCTGTCATCGGTGCGCGCATCGACAGCCGCCTTGATGCGGTCGACCATCTCCTGCTGGGTGACGATCTCCTTATTAGGGCGATGGCCACAGCGCTTGGCGCCGACCTGATCCTCAATATGAATCGCCGCCGCGCCGAACTTGATCATCGATTTGACGGTGCGCGCCACGTTAAACGCCGAGGCGCCGAAACCAGTGTCGACATCCACCAGCAGCGGCAGGTCGCAGACGTCGGTGATACGGCGTACATCAGTCAGCACGTCATCCAAACCGGTGATGCCCAGGTCCGGCAAGCCAAGCGAACCCGCCGCCACGCCGCCACCGGACAGGTAGATCGCCTTGAAACCGGCGCGTTTGGCCAGCAATGCATGATTGGCGTTGATCGCACCGATGACTTGCAGCGGATGCTCTTCAGCAACGGCATCGCGGAAACGCTGGCCTGGACTCTTCAAGCTCATGACTCACCTCGGGTTTTGGCTGTCTTGGGATGCGCGCCCTGCCCCATGCTCATGGCGCTGGCGGCACTCATGGAATAGTGGCGCTCGATATTGCGTTTGGAGGCACCGATATGCCGGCGCATCAATAACTCGGCCAGCTCACCGTCACGGTCGGCAATGGCATCGAGAATGCGGTGGTGTTCGGCGAAGGCCTGGTGCGGGCGGTTCGGCGTGGCGGAGAACTGCAGGCGGTACATGCGCACCAACTGATACAACTCGCCGCAGAGCATCTGGGTCAGGGTCTTGTTACCGCTGCCCTGGATAATCCGGTAGTGAAAGTCGAAATCGCCTTCCTGCTGGTAATAGCCAACACCGGCCTTGAAGGCGGCGTCCTGCTCATGCAGGTCGAGCACCGCACGCAGCTCATCGATTTCCGCCTGGGTCATGCGCTCGGCCGCCAGGCGGCAGGCCATGCCTTCCAGCGACTCACGAATCTCATAGAGCTCGATCAGCTCGGCATGGCTGAGCGACACCACCCGCGCGCCGATATGCGGCACCCGCACCAGCAGACGCTGACCCTCCAGGCGGTGAATCGCTTCGCGCAGCGGGCCACGGCTAATGCCGTAGGTGCGCGCCAGTTCAGGCTCGGAAATCTTGCTGCCGGGGGCAATCTCGCCCTTGACGATGGCCGCCTGAATACGTCGAAAAACCTGTTCAGACAGGGTTTCCGAGTCTTCCTGGCTGGACTCGAGCGGCTCAATTACATCAAGCATATTGTCGACACTGCGCGAATTAAGTGCCTAAAAACTACGCCTAGAAGGCATTAGTGTCAAACAAACCAATAAGATTGTTGACAGTGCGCAGCACTACTTTAGTCGCCCTCTGCCGCGACCTTACTTGCATAAACGCCTATAAGCGCCTGTCCTGACTGAAAAAGCCCATGGTAGAATGCCGCCCGCTCAAGGCTTGCAGTGGAATTTCTGACTGCCTGCTAGACTCCAAGCCCAGGTGCGCCAACTGCAACACGCGCAACCGGCATCTGCTCGACCCATCATCAACACCATATTCAGGACTTATGACACTAAAGCCCTCCATCGCGCTGCTATGCCTGCTACTTGCTCCCGGCCTGAGTTTCGCCGCGGAGAAGACGGTCTATGGGCTTAATGAATACGTCCGCCTATTCGACCTCAACCTGAAACTTGCCGCCAAGCTCGACACTGGCGCCAAGACCGCATCGCTCAGCGCTCGCGACATCAAGCGCTTCAAGCGCGATGGCGAAACCTGGGTACGCTTTTATTTGGCCATCGACGAGGCGCACAGCAGCCCCATCGAACGCCCGCTGGCGCGCATCAGCAAGATCAAACGGCGCGCGGGCGACTATGATCCAGAAGAAGAAAAAACCTATACCGCACGCCCCGTGATCGAAATGGATATCTGCATGGGCAAGGCCCTGCGCACAATTGAAGTGAACTTGACCGACCGCAGTGCTTTCCAATACCCGTTGTTGATAGGCTCCGAAGCACTTAAACACTTTTCGGCCTTGGTCGACCCGAGTCTTAAATACGCAGCAGGCAAGCCTGCTTGTGCCCCTGACGCAAACCTTGGCGCCGCCCTTGATGAGTAAATCCCATGCGCTCTCTTAACCTCCATCTGAAAGTCCTGGTCATACTCCTGGTGAGTTTGGGCATTCTGATTACGGCTTATCAGATTTTCATCCTCGGCATTCCGATGACCGAAGACGAGACTGATGACCTGTGGAACATCGACGCCAAAGTCGAGTTCCAGGCCAATCCACGCGAGCCGGTCAAGCTGCAGATGTTCGTGCCGCCGCTGGCCCAGGACTACGTCAGCCTGAATGAGAGCTTTATCTCGAATAACTACGGCGTGAGCATCAACCGCGCCGACGGCAACCGCAAAGTCACCTGGTCGGCACGTCGCGCCAGTGGCAAGCAGACCCTCTACTACCGCCTGGTGCTGACCAAGCGTTACAGCGGTGAGCAAGCCAAGCCCAAAGGGCCGATCTTCCGCGACAGCATCCCGGTCGAAGGCCCCGAGAAGATTGCCGCCGAAGCCCTGCTCGCGCCGATTCGCCAACACTCGGCGGACGTCGAAACCTTTATCAGCGAGACCATCAAACGCGTTAACAACAGCAATGACGACAACGTCAAACTGCTGCTAGCCGGCGATGCCTCAACGCCAAACAAAGCCAAAGCCATCGAGCTGCTGCTGTCCATCGCCCACGTACCGATGGAGCGCGTGCACACCATTCGCCTGGCGGCCGATATCCAGCAAAGCCCGGAACTCTGGCTGCGCAGTTTCAACGGTGAGAAATGGCTGTACTTCAACCCGGAAAGCGGCGAGCAAGGCATGCCGGTTGATCGCCTGGTCTGGTGGATCGGTGATGACAGCCTGGTCACACTGGAAGGCGGCAAGCAGGCGCAAGTCAGCTTCAGCCTGAACAACAGCGAAATGAACGCCATTCGCCTGGCCAAACTGACCGACGAAAACACCGACGCCGACTTCCTCGAATACAGCCTGTATGGCCTGCCGCTGCAGACTCAGCAGACCTTTATGATCATGGTGATGATCCCGATTGGCGTATTGGTGATCCTGATCCTGCGTAACCTCGGCGGCCTGCAGACCCTCGGCACCTTCACTCCGGTACTGATCGCCCTGGCCTTCCGTGAAACCCAGCTGGGCTTCGGCATTATCCTGTTTACCGTGATCACGGCCCTGGGCCTGTCGCTACGTTCCTACCTCGAACACCTGAAGCTACAGATGCTGCCAAGGCTATCGGTGGTGCTGACCTTCGTCGTGGTACTGATCGCCGTCATCAGCCTGTTCAGTCACAAGCTCGGCCTTGAGCGTGGCCTGTCGGTGGCGCTGTTCCCGATGGTGATTCTGACCATGACCATCGAACGCCTGTCGATCACCTGGGAAGAGCGCGGCGGTGGCCATGCCTTTAAAGTGGCTATCGGCACCCTGTTCGCTGCCACCCTGGCGCACCTGCTGATGAGCGTGCCGGAGCTGAACTACTTCATCTTCACCTTCCCGGCCGTGCTGATGATTCTGGTGGGCTTTATGTTGGCGATGGGTCGCTACCGTGGCTACCGCCTGACCGAACTGTTCCGCTTCAAAGCCTTCCTCAAGGACTAATGCCATGTTCGGTCTGATCAAGACGTGGAAAGCCCTGGAAGCCAAAGGCATCATGGGCATCAATCGGCGTAACGCGGACTACGTGCTGAAGTACAACAAACGGCACCTGTATCCGATTGTCGATGACAAGATCATCACCAAGATGCGCGCCATCGAAGCGGGTATTGATGTGCCGGAAATGTACGGCATCATCGATACCGAAAAAGGCATCGATAACCTGCGTGCAATCATTGGTGATCGCCCAGACTTCGTGGTCAAGCCGGCGCAGGGCGCTGGCGGTGACGGCATCCTGGTGATCGCCGACCGCTTCGAAGAGAAGTACAAGACCGTTTCAGGCAAGATCATCAGCCACGAGGAGATCGAGCATCAGATCTCCAGCATCCTCACCGGCCTCTATTCCCTGGGTGGCCACCGGGATCGCGCACTGATCGAATACCGCGTCACCCCTGATCAGATCTTCAAAAGCATCAGCTACGAAGGCGTGCCGGACATCCGCATCATCGTGCTGATGGGCTATCCAGTCATGGCCATGCTGCGCTTGCCGACGCGCCAATCCGGCGGCAAAGCCAACCTGCACCAAGGCGCCATAGGTGTCGGCGTGGACCTGGCCACCGGCGTGACCCTGCGCGGCACCTGGCTGAACAACAAGATCAGCAAGCACCCGGACACCACCAACGCGGTGGACGGCGTGCAACTGCCAAACTGGGACGGCTTTATGAAGCTCGCCGCCGGCTGCTACGAGCTGTGCGGCCTCGGCTATATCGGCGTGGACATGGTGCTGGATCAGGACAAGGGCCCGTTGATTCTCGAACTCAACGCCCGCCCCGGCCTAAATATCCAAATCGCCAACGACTGCGGTCTCACCCACCGCGCCCACGCCGTAGAAGCGCGCATCGCCGAACTGCAGAAAAAAGGCATAGTCGAAACCGCCGAAGAGCGCATGCGCTTCTCGCAAGAGCTGTTTGGTCACGTCTCGATTGCGCAGATCTGATTGATTCTATGACTAAAAAATCCCGGACTTTCCGGGATTTTTTATGACTGCTTTATAGCGTCGCTAACGCACAATCGCCAGTTCAAACGCGCCTTCATCGCTGTGGGCGTGGCTCTGCATCCCCGCTTCATCGAGCGCCAGCGCCTGCAAGGGGCGTTTGAAGGGTTTGTTATCCAAGGTTTGCAGGCTGCGATCTTCATCCGTGGTCAACAGCAGCACATAGTGCTCACCCGCAGCGGCTCTCACCGGTACAGTGCCTTCGATAAAGGCATAGCGGTACCAGGTTTCCGCGTGCAGCCGATACACCGCATCACTGACCAGGCGCGTTGGCTGCTTGGCCTGATCAAGGAACAGCAAGGAAGGATAGGCCACCTGTTTGTTGGCAAAGCTACGAATGCGCAAACCGAAGTCGTACTGCGAGCGTGGCAGTTTCAGGGCAGCGTAGTAGCTCTTGCCCATGGGGAAATCCAGGCTGGGGGAAAAGCGATTTAGCTCTTCATAGCGTGGCTCATCGGCGCTTAAGGGGGTGAAATCACCGTCCGCCAGTTGCCCACAACACCGCTCGACCAGTTCCTGATAGCGCCCTCCACTCTTTGCCTCGGTTCCGGCCAACAAGGCCTGCATCGCAGCAGTGGGTTGCCCATCCAGCCCCGGCAAGGCTTGCGGCTTGGCGTCAAAGGTAATTTCGCGGCCTTGGGTAAGCGGCACATTGTGCAAGGTTGGAGTTGGCGGCGTAGCACCTTTTGCCGGCACCTTGGAGTTGCGCATGCGGCCCTGCTCGTCGACCCAGGTGAAATAGCGACCATCCTGCTCATCACGGGCAAAGTCGCGCCCTTCCAATACGTCCGAGCTGATGTAGGCGCTGGAGCGCTCACCCGTACCCAGAAGAATCTCATTACCGCCGGTTTGCACCTGCTGCCCGGCATAGAAGCTGTTCTGCAGATTGCCGCTGGCATCCACCCAGGTGAAATAGCGCCGCTTACTCTCACCATTGCTCTTGCTGCCAGGCCAGACTGCTGCCTCACCTTCATTCAACCGCGCCTGATCGCTGCGCTGGATATTGCCGGCAGCGGCGCGCTGATGGGCCGTGTAGCGGTTGTCGACAAAGCTGTTGTGCACCCGCCCCTGGTCATCCACCCAGGTCAGGTAGCGGCCGCTGGCGCTGGCCTGCGCGGCCACCAAAAACCCTATCAGCATCAGCACAATGCGCATGACAGAACCCTAGAAAGTGGTGCGGTAGGTCAACGCCAACACATAGGCTTTGACACTGGTTTTAACATCCAGATCGGCATAGGGGTTGTACACCATACTGTCGATGGATGAGCAGTTGATATTGCAACTGGAGCGCGCCGGGATGTCCTGCTTGCTGACCAGATAGTTGAAACCCAAATCGATCACCGTGTCCTTGTCCCACTGGTAACCCAGCCCGAGGCCATAGAGCTTGGCATCGCCCAAAGGCGCCAGCACATCGGCCTTGTTACCGGGAATGGCTGAAGGCCGTGGCTCATACCCCATACGCAGGCTCAGGCGATCATTAACCTGGTACTCGACGCCGACGGCCCAACTCCACACAGACTCATAGCCGCGGTCAAGAATGATGCTGGTGGACGTGGCGTTCTCCGGGGAGAACAGGCTGGCAATGGTCAGAATGTCCAGCTGGCGATCAAACTCCAGCTCGAACTTGTCCCAGGCCGCATAGTCGGTCCACTTCACATCCAGGTTGATCTGCCAGCGGTCGTGCGGTTTGAGCTTGATGCCCGTGGCAAAGTGCGCCGGATAGGTCATGTTCAACGAGACGTTGCCCTGCTCTTTATCGAACAAACCGTCAGGCGTCAGGCTGTTGAATACCGCGCCGATAAACGAGCTGTCCAGGCCTTGCCAGAAGCCCTGCCAGTTCTCTGAATAATCCACCACATAGCGCCCTTTCAAGCGCATCTTGGCCTCACTCTGGTACACCGCGCCCAGGGCAAACCAGTTGGTCGGTTCCCAGAGAAAACCGACGTTCCAGGTTGGCGAAAGGGTCTGCTGCATGTCGATGTCGATATTGGCGATGTCGGTGAAAGGCCCCAGCTCACCGCCACATATATTTAGGAATATTTCGAACGGGTTGCCATCCACAAGACATAAGGCGTCCTGAGCCACACCAACAAAGCCGGTGAGGATGCCCGGCGCGCGGAAATCCTGGTTAAGCGCCATGGCCTGATGGGAAAAGCCGATAGACAGCCCCACTGACAGCTCATCGTTGACCTGATACGCCAGTGATGGAGAGAAATAGGTCAGGCGCTGAATCACCAGCTCTTTACCTTGATAACGCCCTGGGTCGTCATCATCACGGGCAAACCCAAGCGCCTGTGGCGTGTACATATTGGTGGCAAAGGTCAGCTTGGAGCCGGGTGGCGTAATGGACAGCCCAGCCAGAGGCGCAAACAGCATCGGCAATTCAGTGGCACCACCCACACCTGGCAGGTACATCATCGCGGCACCTGCGCGGCTGGATGAGTTGGCCACCGAATCGTTGCTCAACCCAAGAAAGTTGCTGCCATAACCGGCCGGCGCATCGAACTCGGCGCGAATATCCATCATCCCGGTGATGAACTTGACCGTCGTTTGCCGGCCCTTGAGTTTGCTCAATGCCGCCGGGTTGTAATGCACCGCATCGATACCGGTGAAATCAGCTGTTACCGCATTGCCTAACGCCATGGCCTTGGGGCTGCCAATCGTCAGGTTCTGCGCCAATTGTGCATGGGCAAGCCCGCTGCAGAGCGAGGCTGCCCAAAAAATCGCCTGCGTAAGCAGCGAAATTCGCGTGTTCATAGGAAGGTTCGCTCGCGTCTATTGGGCCTTCAGGCCTTTGATATCCAAAGGCATGGAGATGCCCAACAGCACATCTGGCGAATCCTCGGTCATACCGAAACCGGCACTGACGTTGACGATGCGATCCGGTGAAGTACGCAAGCCCAGCGAGAAGTTCATCACCGCACTGGTTTGCCCGCGGCCTTCGGCTTCGCCGTCGGCAAAGGTGAAGGTCGGCTTCAACGAATGCGACATCTGGTAAGAGGTCGCCAACGACACGTCATAGGACAAGGCGTAGGCAAAGCCCATGCTCAGGGAGAATGACGAACCGGGATCAACTTCCTCAAGCAGGCGCCCACCACGTACCTGACCAATACCGGTGATGGGCATGTTGTAGGTGTAACCGACCGAGCCGAACAGCACTACCGGGTCGATCACATAGGACATATTTGCCCCGACGCCCAGGCTATAAGTGCCGCTGCCCGTAGACAGGTCGCTCTGGGAGTTGATGTCGTACGGGCTGTTGCCTGTAGGCAAGCCCAGGGTTGCGTAAAGAGTGGTGACCGGCTTGCCGCGCAAGGAGGTCCACGGCTGCCAACGCAGACTGGCAGAGATATCGCCCAGGCTGTAGGCATTCAGATCACGTTCGGTGTCGTACTTGGCGATCATGGGCAGACGCACGCTGAAGGTCAGGTTGTCCCACACGCCATAATCGAAGGTGAACGAGTTGGTGAAGGTGTGCTGCGCCTCGCTCTGGCCAATCACACTGAATACGTTGTTACCGGTGCGCACAGTCTCAATAACCGTATCGCGCAGCAGCGAGTAATCGAAGCCATAGGTCAGGGTTCGTTCGCCCTTTTTCAGCAAGGTGTAGCTTTTTTCCGCAGCCTGAAACACCTCTTCCAGCGCCTTGGCGCTGTCGGCGTCATCTTCCTGCTTGCTCAAGGCTTCACGAGCCTGATCGACCGAAGCCGGGTCGGCCATTACCGCTGAACTGGCAGCCCCTGCCAGTATGGCCAGCCATACATAATGCAAAACTCTCATGGCGCAGCCCCCAAATATTTATTGTTATGCCGGGCGTTTTACTTGCGTCGGATATAGCGAATATCGCCATCGGAGCCAAGCTCTGTGGCTTGGTTCTCGGTGAATTTGGTCATCTGCGGAAACTCGCGAAATGCCAGCAAGCTGATGGTGCGATCATCAATGATGCGCAGATCCTGCTCGCTCAAGGCCAGGGCATTCGGCGGTTCATTGCCGTTGGGGAAAATCACGAACAGCACGTTCTGATCCCAGATTTCCTCAAAACGCGTGCGGGTAAAACTGATATTGCCCAGCGCCGGGTCCGCGACAAACACATGGTCGTTGTACACATCGCGTACCACCACAAAGTGTTTGAAGCCGGCATATTCAATCGGCACGATGGCCGGATGCTCAAGTGCGTCGAGATCGGCAAAAGCCGCGCGGAAACCGCCGCTCTTGTAGCCCAGTGCCGTGACAAAGCGCTTCATGTCGAGCAGGGAAAAACCGCGGCGTTCAACGATCTTGTCCGCCTCGCCAAACTGCAGCAGGCCTTCCATCACCTGACGTTCCTGCAGGTTACGGCCGAGGAAATAATCCAGCAGCGAGGTCAAGGCAGCCGAACCGCAGCTGTAGTCATAGGCCTGGCGAATCACGTTGCGAAACTGCAACTGACTCAACGGTTCAAGTGTCACCGTCTCACGCAAGGGCCCGTTCGGCAGCAAATGCTGATTGATATGCACGGTACCCGGTGTCGGCGGCTTGGTATCCACCGCCTCGGTAAAGCCCCACACACCGATCAGGCTGCCCAGCAGAATCTCGATCATCAGCCAACCGCACTCCTATCCAGCAAGAGAAAAGTCCTACCGGCCAAAACCGGTAAGACTTTTCATTACACGCAACAACTAAGCGAACTTAGTGGCCCCAGACTTTTACAGTGGTGCCGGCCATGTTCATGTCGTTGATCGCCAAGCCGCCAATGCTGGCACCAGTGCCAAGACGGATGGCACCAACGCTCAGCTCACCAGTGATGGCCGGCAGGCTGATCTGCAGTTGCTGGGTTTGCGTACCGCCAATGTCAGTGCTCACTACGTCGACCATGACCGGCGCCGTGTCAGAAATGTTGAAACCAGTGAAGGCAACAGTTTCCAGATTCAGGCTATTACCGTCATCGATGTAGCTGATCTTGCCGATGCTGCCGTTGAAGCTACCGGAAATGCTGATGCCAGCCTGGCCAGTTACAGAGGAGAGGGAGCTGTCATCCATGGCCTTGAGCTCAGCCTGAGCCATGAAAGGAACAGCCAGAACAGCGGTGGCCAGGGCCAGTTGCTTGAGGGTTTTCATTGTTATTGTCTCCACAGTTCACTAATGGGTTGTCCCCGGCAGGCTGCTCTGGACTCCTGTCCGTCTCAGCTACAGCGGCGTGCGCCGCTCACCAGGTCTGACACTGCTTCCCTATTCGCGCCAGGCTTGGAATCGTGAAGCACCATGCTTCTCGTCCTGACGTTAAAACTACTGGTGCCTGCCCTGGCTGCCAGCCCATCCAAGGGATGGAGCGCCCACCTGGCGCCAATCAGCCAGCCAATGCTCAGGCCTCGCTCAACAACCCCAGGCTCTTACCCTTCAATACCGCTTGCGTACGGCTGCGCACGCCCAGCTTGGCGAACAGGTTGTGCAGGTGCCATTTGATCGTGGCTTCTGACAAATGCACCGCCTGGGCGATATCGCGGTTCGACAAACCGGCCGCGACAAAGCGCAGAATTTCTCGCTCGCGATGGCTAACATCTTGATTTTCATCGAAAGTTTCTAGATCGATAGACAACCGTCGGCATTGCTCACGCAGCTGTTCGGCCAGCCCTTGCCAGGCACTGGCGCGCTTGGGTTCGGCGCTGTGCCAGGCATCCCAGAGCGGTAGCAGCCAGAGTGCGTCATCCAGAAACATGCGCCGGTAACCGCTGGCCCAGGCGTCTTCGACCGTGCTTTTGAGCAAGGCAAAGGCCTTGTCGCTGTTACCTTTGCGCCAGTACGCCACAGAAAGTAACAAGGAAAGGCGCAGGCGCCGATCACGCTGATGCTCGGCCGTCTGTTTGGCCAGGCAGGCCTCAAGCACCGCTTGCGCCTTGTCGGCACGGCGTTCGGACAAGGCCAGGCGTGCTTCTGACAATACCTGCACGGTTTCCGCGTCGGCATAACGGCCAGGCGGCAATACCGCCAGATGGCGCTGCAACTGCAGGCAAGTACGCTCGGCTTCATTGGGCTTACGCAGCCACAGCAGAAACTGCACCTTGCAGCTCATGCCCAGGGCGTAGACCCGCTCATAACCTGGGCCATGCAAACCGGCCAGCCATTCATCCAACTCTGCCAGGGCCGACTCACCCTCGCCGGCAAAGAACCGTGCTTTGGCCATCACCAACTTGCCGCGGCTGATCAGCTCAATCGGCGTGGCCACATCACGCCAGGTGGTCGCCAGTGGCAACTCGGCAAGGATCGCGGCATGCCGATCCTGCTCATACAGCAAATCCGCATAAGCCAACGCCAGCGGCCCGCCGACCCGGCTACGCCGACCGAACACTTGCTCAACCCGCGCCCGCGCACTTTCCGCCAAGGCCCGGCCGCGCTCGGGCTGGCCCATCTCCTTGCAGATCAGTGCCTCGATCAGGCTGACCACCGCATGCAGGTATTCGCTATCGGCCTGCTCGAGGTTGTCACGTGCCACCGCAATCGATTTGGCCGCATCGCCGAACTCCCCCAGCAACGCATAAGCCGCGGCCTGAATGCAGGACATGCTGGCGCGGAAAATCGGCTGGTTATCCGGCACCAGAGCCAGCCAGTGCCGCGCCACCTTCAGTGCGCTCTCGAGCTTGTCCTGATACAGCAGCACCAGCGCCTTGAGCACCTGGGCCACCGCCAGCAGCACCGCCAGGCCAAAGTGCATCGGCTTGCCACGCCCCTGCATCAGGCGCGTGCTGACCTCCTCGATCAGCGCTTCGGCTTCGGCGTACTTCTGCTCGAAGGCCAGTTGCCAGGCGTAGAAAATCTGAAACACCGGGTGCTCGCGAATCACCTCAGCCGGCACATCCTTGAGGATCGCCAGAATGCCGTACACCTGATTGCCCGCAATCAGCGTCGCCCCCTGGCGCTCCAGCAGCTCGGCGGCAAAGGCGTAATCCCGTGCGCGCAAGGCGTACTTGACCGATTTATCGGTCAGCTCATGGCTTTCACACCAACGGGCAGCGGCATGCAGCAGATGGGTTGGGTCGCCCGCACGGCTAAGGCGGCCCTGGAGAAACTCGGCAAACAGATGGTGATAACGGAACCACTCGCCCTGCTCGTCCAGCGCGATGATAAACAGCTGGGCGGTCTGCAAACGCTTAAGCATCTGCGCGCCATCTGTGCGGCCGGTCAGGGCGTTGCACAACTCGGCATTGAACTCGTCGAGCACCGAGGTCTGGTCGAGAAACAGCTGCTGATCCTGCGGCAGATGATCCAGTACGTCCTCCGCCAGATAGTCCGCGATATTGCGCTCGGTGCCGGATAGCCCAGCGAGAAAGCCGCTGCGCTCCGGCTGCCGCGCCAACGCCAGCGCGACCAGATGCAAGGCCGTAATCCAGCCCTCGGTACGCCGATGCAGCAAATCCAGCTCGCTACTGCTCAGCTGCAATTGCTTGAGTTCGTGGAAATAGGCTTCAGTCTCACTTCGGGTCAGACGCAGCTCGTCAGCTTTGATCCACAGCGCCCAAGGCGAAATGACTGGCTGCTCATCAAGAAAGCGCGGTTTGTAGCGGGTACTGCCAATCATCCGCACATTGGCCGGCACCTGTTTGACGAAATAATTAACCAGCGGCCCCAGGTCGACATGCCGCACGCGGTGGAAGTCATCGAAGATCAGGTACAGGTCGCCCTGGACCCTTTTCAGATCGCCGATAAACGAATCCAGCAGCAGTTCATTCGGCACGCTCAGGTCGTCACGCAGCAGGCGTGCGGTGCTCGCACCAAAGCCCGGCAGCTGCGCCTCGATGGCGGCGATCAGGTAGTGCAGCAAACGCTGCGGCTCGCTGTCGGCTTCATCACAGGACAACCAGGCGACCCGTGCGCCGGTCTCCAGCAAACGCAGACGAAACTGACTCAGCACCGTGCTCTTGCCGAAGCCAGCCGGTGCGCTGAGCAGAATCAGGCGCTGCTCGCGGGCCTTGAACAGCCGATCAAGCAAGGCATCACGAGCCAGCAACGGCCGACCAGCAGACTCAGCAGGAAACAGCTTGGTACGCAGTAACGGCAATTTGCCCGGACGGGGTTTCGATTGGCTATTCATTGATCAAGAAGACTCAGTTCACGCGCGCGGCGGATGGCTTGTGTGCGGTTACGCACCTTGAGCTTTTCGTAAATATTGTGCAGGTGCCATTTGACCGTACCCAGCGCCAGTGAAAGCTGCTGGCCAATCTCATCATTCGACATGCCCTGAGCCGCCAGGCAGACCACCTCACGCTCGCGCTCGGTCAGCCCCTCCTCAAGCACTTCCAGCGATTGCCGCGCGCTGTTGCCCGGCCAGATGGCCAGCAAGCCGCGGATAAACCCCTGCAGCGCGGGTTGGCGTTCGGCGGCCTCCAGCTGCTGCAGCAACAGGCGAATGGCCTCGCCCTCCTCGACAAACAGGCTGCGCACGCCCTCGCGCTCGGCACCGATCAAACATTGCACCAACAGGCTTTGCGCACGCTCCTGATAGCCCAGGCGCTGATAACTCAGCGCCGCCAGCAGGTCGAGACGTAGGCGCTGTAGGCCATGCCAGTTATCCAGCAGCATGCCGCGCAGTTGAGTGATTTCATGCAGCGCCTCGCTGTAATGGCCGCGCGCCTGCTGCAGACGAATACGGGTCAGGCCGCGCACCCACAGCACCGGGTTGAAGCGCATGTGCTGGTAATGCTCGGCCAGCTTGTTCCAGTCCACGGTCTTGAGGCGTTGTTCGGCGCGTTTGAGCCTGTCCGCAGCCGGTTCCTGAAGAATCTGCACCACCTCATCGGCCACCGCCTGGGCATAGAAACGCCAGGACTGGTTACGCGCCGCCAGGTTCTGCATCAGCACCAGGCTGGCATAGGCCTCCTTGGGGTTGTCCTGCATGCGCTGTACATGGGCCATACACAGCATGCCCTGGGCGTAGAGATCAATCGGATTGATCACATCGACTGTGGCCAGCGCCCAGCGCAAGCGTTCCTCAATGCCGTCCAGACGGCCCTGGTTATAGGCAATCAGGGCTTCGGTGATGGTCGGCAGCGCCAGGGCCCGTGAGCGGTCGGAGAACCAGGGTATGACCCGCGCGCGCAGCTGGGCGAACAGCAGCTCGGCCTGACGAATCTGCCCCTGCTCCAGGCTCAGTAAGACCTCGACGTTGGCCAACTGCATATCCAGATAGCGCCCCTCGAGGAAGTGATTGCGCTGCTGCGCCAGGGCCAGCAAGCGTTTGGCCTGATCCGGCTGACCGATCATCACATTGGCCAGCGCGCCGACGATCAGCATCGCCACTTCGAGAAAGGCAGTGTGTTGGCCCAGCTGCACTTCAACCCGCCGCGCCAGAGCTATGCAGGTTTGTAGATCGTCCTTCTGCAAGGCGATGACTGATTTGATCGCCAGAGTTGCCAGCAGTTTGTCGCTCAACGGCGCGCCCGGCTTGGCCTCAGTCCAACGCTCAAGCAGCTCATCGAGCATGCGATTGGCTTCCACCAGGCCCAGCTCGGCGGCGCGGGTCCAGACATCGGCGAGTACCAGCACGGGGAAACGCTCGGCGATCTCGTCCGGCACATGCTGACGCCATTTGTAGATCAGGTTGAGCTGGCCACGGTTGATCAGCTCCAGGCCGCAACCGTCGACCAATGCCGCGAGCATTTCCGGATCTTCGGCCAGGCAGGCATGCTCGATGGCCAGGTTCTGCATATGGTGGTTGGTGAACCACAGGCTGGCGTTGAAGTGCAGCTGCTTGAAACGCTCGGGGTCGCGCTCTTTCAGGCGGCCGCGCAGAAACTCGGCAAACAGATTGTGAAAGCGGTACCACTGCCGTTCGCGGTCCAGCGGCAGGAGGAACAGCTGCATGGCTTCCAGCTCCTCAAGCAGCAGCTGACCGTCATGTCGCCCAGTCAGGGCATTGGCCAGGTCACCACTGAGCTGCTGCGCCACGCCCAGAGCCAGCAACAGCTCCTGCTTATCGGCCGGCAACTGCTCGAACACACTGCGCAGCAAGTAGGCGCCCACCGCCGCCTGATCGGTGCCCATATCAGCAATCTGCGCGGCGGCCTGGGGCTGATGACGCAGCCAGAGGCTGGCGAGGTGCACACCCACCATCCAGCCTTCGGTCTGGCTGTACAGCGCTGAAAACGCCACGGCATCCAGCTGCAAACCGCAGCGCTGCAGGTAATCGCGGGTTTCCGCCTTGCTCAGGCGCAACTCCTGCTCACCAATCTCCACCAGCAGGTCCTTGGCGCGCAGGGTGGCCAGGTTCAACGCCGGTTGCGAGCGGCTGCCGATGGCCAGGGTAAAGCCTTCGGGAGCGAATTTGATCAGACGATTCAACGCGCCGAGCAGCTCGGCATCCTGAATCAGGTGCAGGTCATCGAGCACCAGCAGCAGCGGGTTTTCCAGCTGCGCCAGGTCGACCAGCAGGCTTTCCATCACAGCGGATACCGGCACCCGCATGGTGTTCTGCAGATAAGCCAGGGCTTCTGCGCCAAAGCCTGGCAACAGGCGAGAAAGCGCCTCGATCAACTGCAGCAGAAACCGCGATGGCTCATCGTCACCTGGGCCAAGCGACAGCCAGGCAACCGCCTGACCACTTTGCTCGCGGACATGGGCCAGTGCGACCAGCGCACTGGTTTTGCCAAAGCCGGCCGGGGCTGCCAATAGCAGCACCCGCGCATGCTGGTTGGCGCTGAGGACAGCTTCAAGCTGCGGCCTGACCAGGTAATCCGTGGAGGCCTGGGGTGGCATCAACTTGGCGCGCAAAAGGCTGCCTGCAGCAGGATCCATTACTTCATCCATGGCCTTGATCCCGTAGTAATTATTGTTTTATGAGTCACATCGAACATCGGGGGACCTTTGCATACTAATGAGCGGCAGCATCCCGAGTAAACCCACGCGCAAGCTCTAGGATGAATGTTGGCGACGTTCTACAATCGGCATCCGCGCACCTTGAACCTGTCATATGCCTACTTGCCTTGTACAGGCTCTGCCCTACCTCGCAGACCCTTCGCGTTACTTCAGCTGCATCATGCACGCGCCCGGCGCCGTTCTGCTGGATGCCGGGCGGCCGACCGCGCAGCGTGGACGCTATGACCTTATCAGCGCCTGGCCATTGGCAGAGCTGGCGCCGACGCCTGACGAAACGGCCAACGCTTTCCTGCAACGCCTGCGCCAGAGCCTTGCCAGCCTCGGCGAGTGCCAAGCACCGGCAGATAATCCACTCCCGTTCGTCGGCGGGTTGATTGGCTACCTGAGTTACGATTTCGGCCGCCGGCTGGAACAGCTGCCGGCTCAGGCCGTTGATGACCTCGACCTAGCCGATGCGCGTTTTGGCGTTTACGCCTGGGCCCTGATCACCGATCACCAGCAACAACGCAGCCAGCTGATGTTTCACCCAAGCCTGGACACGGTCGAGCGCGAACGTCTGAGTGCGCTGTTCGCCACGTCGACAACGCCCGAGCCGCAACCCTTCAGGCTGCTGGAACGCTTTAAATCCGACACTAGCGAAGCCGAGTACCAGCAGTGCTTTGCGCGCATTCAGGCCTATATCCAGGCCGGCGACTGCTATCAGGTTAATTTTGCCCAACGCTTCCGTGCGGGCTACCAGGGCTCGCCGTGGACTGCTTACCAGGCCTTGCGCGCCGCCTGCCCGACGCCATTTTCGGGTTATCAGACGTTGCCAGGTGGCGGTGCCATCATCAGCCTGTCGCCAGAGCGCTTCTTACGCATCAGCGCAGGCCAGGTGGAAACCCGGCCGATCAAGGGCACACGCCCACGACATGCCGACCCGCTGCAGGATCAAGCCCAGGCCGACGCGCTGCTCAGCAGCCAGAAGGACCGCGCGGAAAACCTGATGATTGTCGACCTGCTGCGCAATGACCTGGGCCGCAGCTGCCGCGTCGGCTCGGTACAGGTACCGGAACTCTTTGCCCTAGAGAGCTACCCCAACGTGCACCACCTGGTCAGTGCCGTTACCGGCGAATTGGCGGCCGACAAGGATGCTCTGGACCTGATCGCCGGCAGCTTCCCCGGCGGTTCGATTACCGGCGCACCGAAGATTCGCGCCATGCAAATCATCGACGAACTGGAACCGACGCGCCGCGCGCTGTATTGCGGCTCGCTGCTGTATCTGGATGTACGCGGTGAAATGGACAGCTCCATCGCCATCCGCAGCCTGCTGGCCAAGGAGGGACAGATCAGCTGCTGGGGCGGCGGCGGCATCGTCGCAGACTCAAACGGGCAAGCGGAATACCAGGAGTCGATTACCAAGGTCAAAGTGTTGCTGGAAACGCTGGAGCAGTTCTGCGACTGAAAACGCTCCCACACAAAAAACCCGCTCAACTGAGCGGGTTTTTCAATACCAGGCTGATTACAGACTCAGCTGGCGATTGGATGCCTTGAGGAACTCGCGCTTGAGGTCTTCATAGGTGTGTACCGCAGGGAATTGCGGGAATTCGCGAATCACGTTGTCCGGCGCATGGAACAGGATGCCGGCGTGGGCTTCGCTGAGCATGGTGGTGTCGTTGTATGAGTCACCCGCCGCAATCACACGGTAGTAGAGGCTCTTGAAGGCGATGACTGACTGACGCTTGGGATCTTTCTGACGCAGCTGATAATCCACCACCCGATCGGTTTCATCAGTGATCAGCTTGTGGCACAGCAGAGTCGGGAAACCCAACTGACGCATCAGCGGCTGAGAGAACTCGTAGAAAGTGTCGGAAAGAATCACCACCTGGAAACGCTCACGCAGCCAGTCGACAAACTCCACCGCGCCTTCCAGAGGTTTCAGCGTGGCGATCACTTCCTGAATGTCGGACAGCTTCAAGCCGTGCTCGTCCAGGATGCGCAGGCGCTGTTTCATCAGCACGTCATAATCCGGAATATCCCGGGTGGTCGCTTTCAGCGATTCGATGCCAGTTTTTTCCGCGAAGGCGATCCAGATTTCCGGGACCAACACGCCTTCCAGGTCGAGACACGCGATTTCCACAGGACACTCCTAGCTTGGATTTATTAGAGAAGGCGGCACTCTAGCGGCTACCCCAAAGCTCTGCAATGCAGAGTCTTATACCCAAATCAGAGGTCTACTGCAGCACTTGGTTATTTAGTCGCATAACTGGCTTTTGCTACCATCGCCACACAAGACGCGCGACGTCACCATAACTAGGAATTCAAGCCGATGAGCCAACCCTTCGATGCAGCCGAACTGGCGGCAACCTACGCCAACAAGTCGCCCCAGGATATTCTCAAGCTCGCCTTCGAACATTTTGGCGACGAGCTGTGGCTATCCTTCAGCGGCGCGGAAGATGTGGTGCTGGTCGACATGGCCTGGAAACTCAACAAGAACGTCAAAGTCTTCAGCCTCGACACCGGCCGCCTGCATCCGGAGACTTACCGTTTTATCGATCAGGTGCGCGAGCACTACAACATCAGCATCGACATACTCTCGCCGGAGGCCGCCGCACTGGAGCCTTTCGTCAAAGAAAAAGGCCTGTACAGCTTCTACAAAGACGGCCACGGCGAATGCTGCGGCATACGCAAGACCGCCCCGCTACGCCGCAAACTGGCCACAGTAAAAGCCTGGGCCACCGGCCAGCGCCGCGACCAGAGCCCGGGCACACGCAGCCAAGTGGCTGTGGTGGAAATTGATGGCGCTTTTTCTACTGCCGACAACACCCTGTACAAGTTCAATCCGCTGGCGCAGATGAGCAGCGAAGATGTATGGGCCTATATCCGCATGCTGGAGCTGCCCTATAACAGCCTGCATGAACGCGGTTTTATCAGCATCGGTTGCGAGCCTTGTACCCGTCCGGTACTGCCAAATCAACATGAGCGCGAAGGCCGTTGGTGGTGGGAAGAAGCCACGCAGAAAGAGTGCGGCCTGCACGCCGGCAATCTGATCGCTAAAATCTGATAGCGAAGACAAAGGACAGATATAAAAAAGGCCAGTCAGTGACTGGCCTTTTTCTTGTGCGGCTCACTCAGCTTTTATCTGCGTGACGCTGACGACGCACCATATAACGCTCCACATAGGAGCACGAGGGAATTACGGTGTAACCCAGGCGTTCAGCATACTGCAGTGCATGCTCGGTCAACGCGGCTGCTATCCCGCGCCCACGCAACGAGTTGGGCACAAAGGTGCGATAGATATCCAGGGTTTGCTTCCCCAGGTCCATATAAGCCAGGTATGCACGATCACCATCCACTGTGGTCTCGAATTGATGGCCTGCCAGATCATGGTGAATGGACAACGCCTCGCTCATCGCAACTCCTCTGTTAACTCGCGCAACCCGCTCTCGCCTCTGCAGCCATCGGGTTACCGCATCTTGCACCTATTAAGTTGTAGGCAATTATTCCGAGCTTATCAGGCCAAAACCTGCGAGGTCACGCGAATCAATAACTTAGATCGCCTAGCAAGGCATTCTGACACCCGCACAAGCAAAACATTGCCTCTGCCGGCAACGCTTCTAGATGCCTGCGCCATTCGGCATTTGATGTTCGGCATACTACCGGCATCATTTCCCAGCCACTTTCCACAGTCGGCGCAGCTACAAAGTGACAGTAAGCGCTGCGCAAAGAACTGCCAAACGCTCTAGAACTGATTGTTTTTTAACCAAAAGATACCCATTAAGTGGCCGGTTATGCATTAAGCAGAAAAAAACTCTGGCGGCTTGCCTTGCCTCCGTTTACTTACTACAAGTTACAGGTAGTATGTACGCCGGCTAATTTCCTACCATCAGGAAATTGCTTTTATGGAAAAACTCCACCTCAAGGGGAACACGATGAACAACGTTCTGAAATTCTCTGCTCTGGCATTGGCCGCAGTTCTGGCTACCGGTTGCAGCAGCATGTCCAAAGAAACTGAAGCTCGTCTGACTGCAACTGAAGATGCAGCTGCTCGCGCTCAAGCCCGTGCCGACGAAGCCTACCGTAAGGCTGATGACGCTATGGCTGCTGCTCAGAAGGCTCAGCAAACTGCTGACGAAGCCAATGAGCGCGCTCTGCGTATGCTGGAAAAAGCCAGCCGCAAGTAATAGCTCACAAGGCTATGACAAGCCGACCCAGTTTCTGGGTCGGCTTTTTTATTGCTCAGAAAAAAGCTCACCCTTCAACAGACAATAAAAAATTGTCTGAAGCAATTTTTAACGTCGCGCAGCGACGGCCCGAAGGGTGGCCGCCAGGGATGGCAGGCAATAAAAAACCCGTCAGCGCTTACGCATAACGGGCTTTTTGCACAAGCTGAAGTCAGATAGCAGGCTCAGTCGCCACCACGGCCTGATCAGGTTGAGCAATTTCAACCGGCAAACCATCTTCAGCAGCGACCACTTCGCGCAGCATTTCCCAGTCCAGACGCAGATCAGCAAACTGATCATTTTTCAGGAGCGCATTGATTACAGCAGTGTGCTTATCGACGACCGAAGCATCACCGGAATCATCCAAAGGTGCGTGCGCTTCCAGATAGACCTTGCCGCCGCTGCGACCAAACTTGTAAGGCTCGTTGATGATGCGCACCGAAGTGCCCACCGACACCATAGACGCCAACTTCAGCACGTTATGGTTGAGCATGCGGAAGCAGCCATGACTGACGCGCATACCGATACCAAATTTCTTGTTCGAGCCGTGGATCAGGTAACCCGGCACCGACAAGCCCATCTTGTATGGCCCCAGCGGGTTATCCGGGCCTGGCGGCACATAAGCCGGCAGCGGGTCGCCGTCGGCAGCATGCTCTTCGCGGATCGACTTAGGCGGCGTCCAGCCAGGGTTCGGCGTTTTGGCGGTGATCCGCGCATTGGCAACCGGCGAGCTCCAACCCTCGCGACCAATACCCAGTGGGTAGGTGTAAACCACGTTACGACCTTTCGGGTAGTAGTACAGGCGATACTCAGCGAGGTTGATCACGATGCCTTCACGCGGGCCAGGCGGCAGAATGTAACGCGTCGGCAGGATGATCTCGGTGCCTTCGCCCGGCAGCCAAGGGTCAACACCTGGATTGGCTACCACCATTTCCAGATAACCCAAATCATTGGCCACGCCCAAATCAGCGAAGGTGTCTTCATACTTGGCCTTGACCACTCGAATCTCGCCAACCACATCCTCGCCAGGCGGCGGCAAAGGCAACTCGAGAGCATTGGCAGACGCTACCGCGAAGACAGCGGCAAGCGGCAGGCAGCGGGTGACGGCAAGGGCACGCGACAACATCCGGAAATTCCTGACGAAAATGGTTGGTAAAAGTAGGAGGCGATTGTACACCGATTGATCAGCGGCTTGGATAGCTCAACGCCCCGGCAATGCTGGGCGATCACCGCGTTTCTGCGCCTCAAGTGTGGCCCGGCACGCCGGACACAAGCGTTTGTCACGCAGCATCGTCTTATCAAGGTCACGCCATACCGGCTGCGCAGGCAGCAAACCACCGCACAACGTACGGTCGGCAAACTGCCCCAATTCAAGCTGGCGCACCAACAGATGCACGCGCACTTCTCGGCAGGCGAACAGGTCAAGCTGCTCGTCAGGCTCGATCAGTTGATAGGCATGCAAGGACCAGGCAGGGCGCGGCATTGAGGGCTCCAGTGCGGGGCCGCCACATTAGCCGAAAGGCACGTTACAGAAAAGCCTGTCAGAGCAAAGGTTTCAGGGTCGGCCAGACGTTTTCCAGCAGCTTGGGTTGCGCTTCAGCAGTAGGATGAATGCCATCGTTCTGCATCAGCGAGGGCACCCCGCCTACGCCCTCCAGCACGAAAGGCACCAGGGCGGCGTCATGCTCCTGCGCCACCTTGGGGAATACCTCCGCGAACGCCGTGGTGTAGCGCACGCCATAGTTAGGCGGTAGCTGCATGCCAAGAAGCAGCACCTTGGCACCCTTCTGCTGCGATGCCTGCACCATGGCCGCAAGGTTTTGTTGCAATTGCGCAGGAGGCTGGCCACGCAGGCCATCGTTGCCTCCCAGCTCGATAATCACCAGCTCCGGCTGATGCTCTGCAAGTAGCGCAGGCAGCCGTGCGGCGCCGCCTGCACTGGTGTCACCACTAATCGAGGCGTTGACAACTTGGTGATCAAAACCCTGCTCGACTAGGCGTTTTTCCAGCAAGGCGACCCAACCCTGGCGGGTATCCAGGCCAAAAGCCGCGCTGATACTATCGCCGACGACCAGTACGGTACCCGCGAACGCCGCCGGCCCCCACAGCAGCAGGCTCAGGGCAGTACCGATCAACCACTTACGCATTGGATTCTCCATGAGCTCAAGTATTCTCACCGCGCGAAACCTTAGCAAAGTGGTTCCCAGCACGGAAGGCGAACTCACCATACTCCATGATCTGTCGCTGGAGCTGGTATCCGGTGACAGCCTGGCGATTGTTGGCAGCTCCGGCTCGGGCAAATCTACCCTGCTCGGCCTGCTCGCCGGGCTCGATCTACCCAGCAGCGGCAGCGTGGTGCTGGCTGGCAACGACCTGGCCAGCCTCGATGAAGATCAACGCGCACGCGTGCGCGCCGAGCACGTCGGCTTTGTCTTTCAGTCCTTCCAGTTGCTCGACAGCTTGAATGCCCTGGAAAACGTCATGCTGCCGCTGGAGCTTGAGGGGCATGCCGATGCCCGCCAGCGCGCTCGCGCCTTGCTCGAACGGGTCGGCCTGGGCCAACGTCTGACCCATTACCCACGCCAGCTCTCCGGCGGCGAACAGCAACGCGTGGCCATCGCCCGTGCCTTTGCCGCCGAACCTGCGGTGCTGTTTGCCGACGAGCCCACTGGCAACCTCGACAGCCATACCGGTGAACGTATCAGCGACCTGTTGTTCGAGCTGAACAAGGAGCGCGGCGCGACCCTGGTACTGGTTACCCATGACGAGCGCCTGGCGCACCGCTGCCAACGCCTGATCCGTCTGGAAGGCGGCCACCTGGTCGACCACGTGGAACCCTGATGAATCATCTGCCATTTACCCGCCTGCTCTCTCTCGCTAGCCGTCAGTTGCTGCGCGATGCCCGCGCCGGCGAGCTGCGTGTGCTGTTTTTCGCCTTGCTGATCGCCGTCGCCGCCAGCACGGCCATCGGTTACTTCAGCGCGCGCCTGAATGACGGCATGTTGCTGCGCGCCACCGAATTTCTCGCCGCAGACCTGCGCCTGACGGGCAGCTCGCCCAGTGCCCCCGAACAGATCAGCAGTGGCAAGCAACTAGGATTGGAACACGCGCAGCTGGTCGAATTCTCCAGCGTGGTCGCCAGCGATGCCGGTATACAGCTGGCCAGTATCAAAGCGGCGGACAGCGCTTACCCTCTGCGCGGTGAACTGAAGAGTGCCGCCGCACTGTATGACGTTGAACAGACCGGCGCTGGGCCCCAGCCTGGTGAAGCCTGGGCCGAAGCCCGCCTGTTTGTCGCCCTCAATCTCAAACCCGGCGACAGCGTCGAGGTCGGCGCGAAAACCCTGCGTTTGACCCGCGTGCTGACCTTTCTGCCGGATGAAGCCGGTGACTTTTACAGCCTGACGCCGCACCTGCTGATGCACCTGGATGACCTCGCCGCCACCGGCGTGGTGCAACCGGGCAGCCGCGTACGCTATCAGGAGCTGTGGCGCGGTGAGGCTGATGCATTGGCGCAATATCGTCAGGGCATCACCCTCGCCCCCAATCAGCGCCTGGAAGACGCCAAAGATGGCAATCGTCAGGTCGGCAGCGCCCTGGGCCGCGCCGAACGCTATCTCAACCTTGCCAGCCTGGCCGCCGTGCTGCTGGCCGGGGTTGCAGTGGCCTTGTCGGCGGCACGCTTTGCCGCCAGGCGCTTCGATGCCAGCGCACTGCTGCGCTGCCTGGGGCTGTCACGCAATCAGGCACTCGGCCTGTTCAGCCTGCAACTGGCGCTGCTGGGGATTACCGCCAGCCTGATCGGCGCATTGCTGGGCTGGCTGGCGCAGCTGGCGCTGTTCAACCTGCTGCAGGATTTGCTGCCGGCACAGATTCCGCCTGGCAGCCTGTGGCCAGCGCTGGCCGGCATGGCCACCGGCCTTGTGGCGCTGGCCGGCTTCGCCTTGCCGCCACTGGCCGCGCTGGGCCGTGTGCCGCCGTTGCGAGTTCTGCGTCGCGACCTGTTGCCGGTGCCGGCCAGCTCCTGGCTGGTGTATGGCGCCGCCTTGCTGGCTCTGGGCCTGATCATGTGGCGCTTGAGCCTTGATCTGCAGCTGACGTTCGCCTTGCTCGGCGGCGGCCTGGTAACCGCGCTGCTGCTGGGAGGATTGCTGCTGCTCGGCTTGCAGAGCCTGCGCCGCATGCTGGCCGGCGCTTCGCTGCCCTGGCGGCTGGGGTTGGGCCAACTGCTGCGCCATCCCCTGGCTGCCGCCGGACAGTCGCTGGCTTTCGGCTTGATCATTCTGGCCATGGCGCTGATCGCCTTGCTGCGTGGCGAGCTGCTCGACACCTGGCAGGATCAACTGCCCGAAAATGCACCGAATCACTTCGCCCTGAATATCCTGCCGGCGGACAAGGACGCCTTCGCCGCTCGCCTTAATGAACTATCACCGCACCCCGCACCATTGTTCCCCGTGGTGCCCGGTCGACTGGTGATGATCAATGGCGAGCCGGTACGGCAGATCGTCAGCAAGGAATCCCAGGGTGAGCGCGCGATTCGCCGTGACTTGAGCCTGACCTGGGCCGCCGATTTGCCCGCAGATAACAACCTCGTCGCTGGTAGCTGGTGGGCAGATGCGAATACCAGCGAATTGCCGGGCGTGTCGGTGGAGTCCGAACTGGCCGAAAGCCTGCACCTGAAACTGGGTGACCGCCTGAGCTTCAGCGTCGGCGGCCTCAACCGTGATGCGGTGGTCAGCAGCCTGCGTGAAGTGGACTGGAATAACTTCCAGCCCAACTTCTATATGATCTTCCAGCCCGGCACCCTGCAGGATCTACCGGTCACCTACCTGACCAGTTTCTACCTGCCGCCGCAGTACGAAAAGCAACTGGTCGACCTATCACGCGCCTTCCCGGCCGTAACGCTGCTGCAGGTCGAAGCGCTGCTGGCGCAACTGCGCAGCATCCTTGCCCAGGTCACCCTGGCCATCGAGTTTGTCCTGCTGTTCGTGCTGGCGGCCGGCCTTGCCGTATTGTTCGCCGGGCTGCAGGCAACTCTGGATGAACGCATACGCCAGGGCGCTCTGCTGCGCGCGCTGGGCGCCGAACGCAAGCTGTTGATCAAGGCGCGCCGCGCTGAGTTCGGCCTGCTCGGCGCATCAAGCGGGCTGTTGGCGGCCTTTGGCTGTGAGCTGATCAGCTTCCTGCTCTATCGCTTTGCCTTCGATCTAGCCTGGCAGCCGCATCCCTGGTTGCTCTTGCTGCCGTTGATCGGCGCGCTGCTGGTGGGTACGGCAGGCGTTCTCGGTACGCGCCGCGCCTTGAATATCAGCCCGCTGACGGTGCTGCGCGAGGGCTGATAGACTCGCGCACCACTTCCAACAAGCTGAACTATGAGTCGCTACCGCCCCCCCCGCTCCGCCGGCACGCCCTTGATCACCCCCGAGGGCGAGGCCCGTATGCGCGCTGAACTGCATGAGCTGTGGCATGTGCGCCGCCCCCAGGTCACCCAGTCGGTCAGTGAAGCTGCCGCCCAGGGCGATCGCTCGGAGAACGCCGAGTACACCTACGGCAAGAAGATGCTGCGCGAGATCGACAGCCGCGTACGTTTTCTGACCAAGCGCCTGGAAAACCTCAAGGTGGTCAGCGCACGCCCCAGCGATCCGGACAAGGTCTACTTCGGCGCCTGGGTCACCCTGGAAGATGAAGACGGCAGCGAGTCGCGCTACCGCATCATCGGCCCGGATGAGCTGGACCTGAAAAACAATCTGATCAGCATCGACTCGCCCCTGGCCCGCGCCCTAATCGGCAAAAGCTTGGACGCCGAAGTGCGGGTGCAAACCCCAACCGGCGAGAAGACCTGGTACATCGTCGCGATCGACTACCCGTGACCGAGCCGAGCATGCCCACCGCCCCAGAGACCTCATCCCAGCAAGCCCGCCTTGAGTGGGATGAGCAGGGTCAACCGCTGTCCAGCCAGTTCGCCGATGTGTATTTCTCCAACGAGAACGCGCTGGCCGAAACCCGCTATGTGTTTCTCGCCAACAACCAGCTGCCAGAACGCTTCGCCGCGCTGACGGCTAATCAGCAATTGGTCATTGGCGAAACCGGCTTCGGCACCGGGTTGAACTTTCTCTGCGCCTGGCAGCTGTTCGAGCAGCAAGCCGCTAGCGGTGCGCGTCTGCACTTTGTCAGCGTGGAAAAATACCCACTGAACAAGAGCGACCTGCAACGCGCCCTGGCGTTGTGGCCGGAACTTGCGCCCTACGCCGAACAGTTGCTTGCGCAGTACGTGGCGCTGCACCCTGGCTTTCAGCGACTGGTGTTTGCCGGCGGGCGCATCGTTCTGACCTTGCTGATTGGCGATGCACGTGAGCTGTTCGGGCAACTGGATGCTCAGGTCGACGCCTGGTTTCTCGATGGTTTTGCTCCGGCGAAAAACCCGGATATGTGGACGCCGGAACTGTTTAGCGAGTTGGCCAGACTGTCCCACGCCAGCACCACTCTGGGCACCTTTACCAGCACTGGTTATGTACGCCGCCGCCTCAACGATGCCGGTTTCAAGATGAAGCGCGTGCCGGGCCTGGGGAAAAAATGGGAAGTGCTTAAAGGCGGTTTTATCGGTACAGCCGAGACCACCGAAAAGCCCTGGTTTGCTCGCCCGCCGCAACCTGCTGGCGCCCGCAGCGCACTGGTGATTGGCGCAGGGCTGGCCGGCTGCGCCACCGCCACCAGCCTGGCCCAGCGCGGCTGGCAGGTGACCCTGCTGGAGCGGCACGGCGCCATCGCTCAGGAGGCCTCGGGCAACCCGCAAGGGGTGCTCTACCTCAAGCTCTCGGCCCATCACACAACGCTGTCACGCCTGATCGTCAGCGGCTACGGCCATAGTCGTCGACTGCTGGAACAGCTGCAGAAAGGCCAGGACTGGGACAACTGCGGCGTGCTGCAACTGGCTTTCGATGCCAAGGAAGCGCAGCGCCAGGCGCAACTTGCTGCGGCCTTTCCGGCCGATCTGCTGACGAACCTGGACAGAAACGCCGCCGAAGCCCAAGCCGGCATTCCCCTGCCCGCCGGTGGCCTGTTCTATCCCGAGGCGGGCTGGGTGCATCCTCCGGCGCTGTGTGCACTGCTTAGCCAGCAGCCGAATATCCAGCTGCAGTTGCATCAGGAGGCGCTGGAGCTGCGCCGTGATGGTGACAGCTGGCAGGCCTGGAATGCTGAGCAACTGCTGGCTAGCGCCAGCGTGGTGGTGCTGGCCAGTGCTGCCGAAATCAAGAGTTTTAGCCAAAGCGCCGGCTTACCGCTTAAACGCATTCGCGGGCAGATCAGCCGCCTGCCCGCTACTGAAGCCAGCCGTGCACTCAGCACGGTGGTGTGCGCCGAAGGTTACGTCGCCCCGGCACGCCTGGATGAACACACCCTGGGGGCGAGTTTCGACTTCAACAGTGACGACTTGACGCTGAACAGCGCCGATCATGCAAGCAACCTGCAACTGCTGGAAGAAATCTCGCCTGAGCTTTGCGACGCGCTAAACACCGCAGCGCTCGACCCCGAATACCTGCAAGGCCGCGCGGCTTTTCGCTGCACCAGCCCGGACTACCTGCCGATTGTCGGCCCGTTAGCCAACGCAGCTGCCTTTGCCGAAGCTTATGCGGTGCTCGGCAAGGACGCCCGCCAGGTGCCGGAAACGCCCTGCCCCTGGCTAGATGGCCTGTATATCAACAGCGGCCACGGCTCACGCGGGCTGATCACCGCACCGCTGTCCGGCGAGCTGATCGCCGCCTGGCTCAACGATGAACCGCTGCCAGTGCCGGCCGATGTGGCGCAGGCCTGCCATCCGAATCGCTTCGCCTTGCGTGCGCTGATCCGTAATAAACCCTAGGTTGGCTCGGGCGGCGTTCCGCTGAGGCGCACAGCAGCGAAGTCCAACGAGACATGCCGCCGCTCGTTGGGCTTCGCTGCGTTCAACACCAACCTACCTGCGACCTCAACCGCGCAGGCTAAAACGCCAGGCGCGGTGAATCTTCTGATTGCGAGCAAAATCCGGGTCGAGAGTCGAGGCACTGATTTCTTCAACCTGATAACGCGCGGCCAGGCTCTCATCGAGCTCAAACTTGCGGAAGTTGTTGGAGAAATACAGCACGCCGTCCTTGGTCAGGCGAGCCATGGCCAGGTCGAGCAGCTGCACATGATCGCGCTGCACATCGAAGATACCTTCCATGCGCTTGGAGTTGGAGAAGGTCGGCGGGTCGATAAAGATCAGCTCGTATTCGCCACGGTCTTCGGCCAGCCAGGCCATCACATCACCCTGCTCCAGACGGTTCTTGTCGGAGAAACCGTTGAGCGACAGGTTGCGCCGCGCCCAGTCCAGGTAGGTTTTCGACAGGTCGACGCTGGTGGTGGTGCGCGCGCCGCCCTTGGCCGCATGCACGGTGGCCGTGGCGGTGTAGCAGAACAGGTTGAGGAAGCGCTTGCCGGCCGCCTCTTTCTGAATACGCAGACGCAGCGGACGGTGATCGAGGAACAAACCGGTGTCCAGGTAATCGGTGAGGTTGACCAGCAGCTTCACGCCGCCCTCGCTGACTTCCATAAACTGGCCCTGGGTCGCCTGGCGCTGGTACTGCTTGGTACCGCTCTGGCGCTCGCGGCGCTTGATCACCACCTTGTTCTTGTCGACACCCAGCGCCTGCGGAATCGCGGCGATGGCATCAAACATGCGCTCTTTGGCTTTCTCAGGATCAATGGACTTGGGTGCGGCATATTCCTGCACATGCACCCAGTCACCATACAAATCCACCGCCATGGAGTACTCCGGCATATCGGCGTCGTATAGGCGGTAGCACTCAACGCCGTCCTTGCGCGCCCACTTGCCCAGCTGCTTGAGGTTCTTCTGCAGGCGGTTGGCAAACATCTGCCCGCCTTCACTCAGGCGCGCCTGCTCCACCACTGGCGCAGGAGCCGGGGTCGGTTTGATCGGGTTACCGTTCTTGTTGTACTGGCGCTCCAACGGCTCAAGCGGGGATTTGTCCGCTTCGGCCTGTTCGCGCTCGCGCTCACGCTGCTCGGGTGTACGGCGCTCGCCGGTGACGAACTGCTCGGGCTGCACCTTGATCAGCAGCAGCTTGCACGGCAGCGCGCCGTTCCAGAAGGCGTACTGCTTGTGGCTGCGAATGCCCATGCGCTTGCCCAAATCCGGCGCGCCGGTAAACACCGCCGCCTCCCAGCCCATACAGGCCTGACGCATACGCTCGCCGAGGTTCTGGTAGAGGTAGAGCAGGCTGGCTTCATCACCCAGGCGCTCGCCGTAAGGTGGGTTACAAATCACCAGGCCTTTCTGGTTCTGATCCGGACGCGGCTCGAAGGTCGCCACTTCGCCCTGATAGACCTTGATCCAATCGCTCATGCCAGCGCGCTCAATGTTATTGCGCGCGGGCTGAATCAGCCGTGGGTCGGCTTCATAACCGCGAATCCACAGCGGTGGCTTGGCCATGCCTGCTGCGGCGCGCAGCTCGGCCTCGGCGTGCACCTTCTTCCACAAGGCTGGCACGTGGCCCAGCCATTTGCTGAAGCCCCATTGCTCACGGGTCATATTCGGCGCGATATCGGCGGCGATCATGGCCGCCTCGACCAGGAAGGTGCCGACACCGCACATCGGGTCAGCCAGCGCGCCACCTTCGGCAGCGATACGTGGCCAGCCGGCGCGGATCAGTACGGCAGCGGCGAGGTTTTCCTTGAGCGGTGCCGCGCCCTGCTGCAGGCGATAACCGCGCTGATGCAGGCTATGGCCAGAGAGGTCGAGGGAGAGAATTGCCTCGCCGCGATCCAGGCGCAGGTGAATGCGCAGGTCCGGGTTGAGCTTGTCCACCGATGGCCGCGTACCGTCTTTCAAGCGCAGCTTGTCGACGATGGCGTCCTTGACCTTCAAGGCGCCGAAATGGGTGTTGTCGATGCCCGAGCCGTTACCGCTGAACTCCACGGCCAGGCTGCCGGTGGATTCCAGGTGCTCGAACCAATCAACCTCCAGCACGCCTTCGTAGAGGCTCTGGGCGTCCTGCACGCTGTAGCGCTTGAGCACCAACAGCACGCGGTTGGCCAGGCGCGACCACAGGCATAGGCGGTAGGCGGTCTCCATGTCGGCCATGCCACGGATGGCCGAGGTGTGCTCACGCGCATCTTCAAGGCCGAGGCTGCTGGCTTCTTCGAGCAGCAGGCCTTCAAGGCCCTTGGGGCAAGTGAGGAAGAGTTCGTAACGATCCGACATGGGAGTTTCCAGTGCCTAAGGCAATCAACGGCGCGCAGACAAATCAGCACGGCCAAAATAAGTGACAAAGCGTCGCAGCGCGACCCTTCGTCGGAATAAACAACAGTCTCAATCGCAATTCATTCGCGATAGCAAAACACCAGCACACCCGACGCATAGGCCCACAGCATAGGCGCTACAGCGAAAAATCCGGACACTTGCCATAACGCCTTATGGCCCGACCCTCAAAAAGGTTACGGCCTTATGACGAAACGGTCATTCACAGGCACCCGCGCATTCGTTAGAAATCTACCTAGGCCAGCACTGCAACGGTGCTGGCAAGGAGGCTCGCGACGCCGGCAGCGGACTCCGTAGGCAGAACGTTTCTGCCTGACCTTGCTACAAGGTCTAAGGGACATAACAGTCAACATTGAGGGCTTCACCCTATGAGAAGACTTAAGCGTGATCCGTTAGAAAGAGCTTTTTTGCGCGGCTATCAATACGGCATCAGTGGTAAATCCCGCGAACTCTGTCCATTCACCCTCCCCTCTGTCCGCCAAGCCTGGTTAAACGGCTGGCGCGAAGGCCGCGGTGACAATTGGGACGGCATGACCGGCACCGCCGGCATCCATCGACTCAACGAACTTCACGCTGTCGGCTGATTCAGGAACCTACCGACTCACCATGCGCGCTCCATCCGAGCGGCGGGCGCGAGCCCAGGGGCTCCTTTAGGGAGCCCTTTTTATTTTCAGGCCTTGTGTGGCAGCGCCGCGATTGCATCCACCGCTTCGCGGACCAATGCCGGGCCCTTGTAGATAAAGCCGGAATAAATCTGCACCAGGCTGGCACCGGCGGCGATCTTCTCAGCCGCATGCTTGCCTTCGGTAATCCCGCCCACGGCGATGATCGGCAAACGGCCTTTCAACTCACCAGCCAGTACCTGAACAATGTGCGTGCTCTTCTCGCGCACCGGCGCACCGGACAATCCGCCCGCCTCATCGGCACACTCCAGCCCATGCACACCTTCGCGGCCCAGTGTGGTGTTGGTGGCGATCACCGCATCCATGCCGGCTTCAACCAGCGCATTGGCCACTTCGATGGTTTCCTCATCGCTCATGTCTGGCGCAATCTTGATCGCCAGCGGTACACGCTTGCCATACTGCGCGGCCAGATCTTCCTGACGCTTGCGCAGGGCTTCGAGCAACTGCTTGAGTGAGTCGCCAAATTGCAGGCTGCGCAGCCCAGGCGTATTCGGCGAGCTGACGTTAACGGTGACGTAGCTGGCGTGTTGATAAACCTTGTCCAGGCACAGCAGGTAGTCATCCACTGCATTCTCGACCGGCGTGTCGAAGTTCTTGCCGATATTGATACCCAGCACACCCTTGTATTTGGCCGCCTGGACGCGGGCCAGCAGGTGGTCAACGCCGTGATTGTTGAAGCCCATGCGATTGATGATCGCCTCGGCCTCAGGCAAGCGGAACAAGCGCGGCTTCGGGTTACCCGGCTGCGGGCGCGGCGTCACGGTGCCGATTTCCACAAAACCGAAGCCCAACTGAGCAAAACCATCGATGGCGTCGCCGTTCTTGTCCAAGCCGGCAGCCAAACCGACCGGGTTGGGAAATTCCAGCCCCATGACCTTGACCGGCAGCGCGGCCGGGCTCTTGGTCAGTAAACCGTTAAGCCCCAGACGACCGCCGGCACCGATCAAGTCGATGGACAGTTCATGGGAGGCTTCGGGGGAAAGTTTGAACAGCAGCTCGCGGGCCAGGGTATACATGGGCAGGCTTAGCTCGATAAAGTTACAAAGGCCGCGATTATAGCCGGCTGCGCGCCTGATAGGCGAGGCGCACGGCGCTATCAGCCCAAGCGGCGCAGGCTGAGTAACTCACCGGCCGAGCTGAACTCGAGTTCGAAGGAACCATAGACACCGTCATGGGTCAGAAATGGCCGAAAATGGTGGGCCGGCACACTGACACTCCGTCCATCGCGACTTTGCACTAATATCCGGTTGGCACGCCCTTGATAGACCACACGCAAGCGCTCGGCCGATAACGCAATATCAAACACCAGACTGGGCATGGAGGCACCTTTGCAACTTACTGCAGCAATCTTGCCATACGCCGCGCGACTGCCCGGTAAAAAATGGCAGAACGCCATTGTTTACCTCGCTGGCGACGCCTCGCAGGGTTTCCGTCCAAGGACGACAGGCCTAAGAAAATTACCGGGAGTATTTTTTAACGTCGCGCAGCGACGGCCCGAAGGGTGGCTGCCAGGGATGGCGGGCCATAAAAAACCCGTCTCCACGGCCGATAAAGCCTGTGCAGTGCTCAGCGGGCTCTGCCAAACTGCTAATGGTGATTTCGGAGTTCGTACCTGGCCATGAGTCTGTCTGAGCAGCCTTCCACCCTCAGCTCACGCCTCGGTGCCTTAGCGCAACGGCTAGGCCTTATCGGCCGTGGGCAACGCCAGATACTTGAGCGCGCCAGCCAGCTTCGCCTGCCCTTCAGCCCCCTGCCGCAACTGCGTGAAAGCATCTGCTGGCAAGACGGCCCACAGCTACACCGTCTGATAGACCTACCGCGCAGCGCACTCTCTGGCCCCGTTCAGGAAGACAAGGCGCAAGCCCATGCCATGCTGGTGCGGGTGATCGAAGCGCAAGAGCAGCAGCTGACCTCGTTCGATCTGCGCATGATCGACGGCCTATCGACCTGCAACCCTCAACAGGCCAGCCACGCCAGCTTCGAAGTCTTCGCAGCCAGCGAGCCCTGCCGCCAGGTACGCATCATCAGTTACAAGGATTTCGTCAAAGCCATCAGTCTGGCGTTGCCGCGCTTTCTTGCGGGTGAACGCATCATCCTGCGTCAAGCCAGCTGGCGTGGCGAGCGGGTGTTCTGGGCCGGCGAACATCATAGTGAGGCCTTCGCCTGCGCCATCGCCTACGCCCGCAGGCGCGAGCTGGAGGTCAACCTACCAGCCGAACTCAACCATTACCGTTTGAGTGAACAAGGCATCAGCAACCTGCAGCAGCACTATCACGTATTGGGCATGCCCAACGCGGCCTGGAGTGACCCTGCGTTTATGGCGCTGCTACTGGACAACGGCCTGCCCTACGCGCGCCTATCCCTGCTGGGCGGTACTGGTTCACCGGAGTTTCTCCTGCTGCCCAAGCATTCAACCGAGGCCACAGCCTTGGGTGAAGGTCTACGCCTGGCGGGGGCGCCGGATGTGGTGGGGTATCTGCAACAACTACAGACCTAATCCACCAGACCGTGGTTTCTCATAGCTGAATTTCCCCCTGTAAATTCAGCAACCCATGTGCAAATCAGTTGCACATGCTCACCTGAGTAACTATCTGCGCCATAAGTATTGAGCCATTAAAAAATCAGCCCGCTTCCTCTACGGTCGCGGGCTAATGATATATACGCAGTCCACACCTAACTGCTGATCCGAAACAAGCGGAGGCTCGCCGTGTACCGGCGAGCCTAAACGCTTTAGGCTGTTTTCAACGCATTGTCGTCCAGCATATTCATGATGACAGTGGCCTCGTCACTACTGCCGTAGAGCGTCGAGAGATTCACATTATCCAACATCACCTGCTGCTCGATGGGCCCCGCGGCTACCGTACGGATACTGATGGTTGTGGTGGTACCTAGGAAAGCAAAGTCCAGGTAATCCTGCAGAACATTCGGATTCGTCCCGACACCCGAAAGTAACTGCGACAGATCCAAGATGTCGGAGTTGACACCTGCTGTGTCTACGTTGAAGTCGGTGATGTGATCCATCCCACCGCCCAAACCGCCTTTTTGCCACAGGAAGGTATCTTTGCCGGTTCCGCCAGTCATGGTGTCAGCCCCCAGCCCACCAATCAGGATGTCATCGCCACCATTTCCAATCAGCGTATCGTTACCAGCACCACCAAACAGCAGGTTAGCGCTGTTATTGCCGGTGAGCGTATCGTTGAAGTTCGAGCCGATCAGATTCTCGATGCTATTGAGGGTGTCAGTCCCTGCCCCGCCGGTATTCTGCGCAGTGGCAACACCGAGATTGACGGTTACAGCCGAGGTTGCATCGATATAACTTGCAGTATCGATACCTGCCCCACCATTCAACGTATCGTTGCCGGCGCCACCGACCAGGATGTCGTTGCCATTACCGCCGTTCAGGGTGTCGTTGCCACCAAGACCGATCAGAATGTCATCACCGTCGCCACCATTGAGCGTGTCATTTGAACCGTCGCGCCCAAGCAGGATTTCATTGCGGAAGGTGCCATCAATGGTGCTGCTGCCCGCTGAACTGCGGTCCAGCACAACGTTAGCGCTACCAGCGCTGGTGGTATAGCTGAAGGCTCCACCATTAGCGTCATTGGTTCCATTTTCGGTGAAGCGCACATTGTCGCCATTCAACGCCGGAGTGCCGCTTGATCCATTTGCCACCGAGAGCACCGACAACAGCGAACTGTTAGTACCCGTGTCGTTGGCCAGCAAGGCCCAGCGCGGAATATCGATGACATCAGAGCCAGACTGAGTTCCCACATTGCTCAACACCAGATCATCACGGATAACCAAAGGCTGATTACCGCCACTGATGGCAATGCTCAGGTTGGCACTGGCTGAATCACCATCATTGTCCATCAGGGTAAAGCCAATGCTTAGTGCAATCGCCGTGGTGATGGTGCTCGGCGGCGTATACAGGTAACTGCCGGTCAGCATGTTCACGGCCAGGCTCGAACCATTGCCCAGGGCAATGTTCAAGGTGTTACCCGCCAGCGGGCTGCCGCCGTTGACCGTATTACTTGCCTTGTCATAGGTGTATGTGGTCGCCCCAAGGGTCAAGCTACGCACATAACCACCGTCGGCGCCAAAGCCACCGCCGTTATCACCCAGGTTGCCACTCAGTGGCGATGCCTGCGCCAGCGAAGTCAGCGTCTGGGTCAACTGGCCGAAATCGGTCACCACTATGGCGTTGATCGCACCACCCGAAGAACTACCGTTATAGGCGATGGGCTCCAGAGTGCTTGTTGTAACACCGCTGCCCATGCCCAATGCATAAGAGCGAATGTTGTTGGCAGTCAGGAAATTGATCCAGACCTGTTCTTCCGAAATACCGGTGTTACCGCCATAGGCTGCTGGCCAATCCGAGCCCGCCGAACCCGCGTTAGTCTGAATACCCGAGTCGCCAGTCGGTCTGTTAGGTGCACCATCAGAGAGGAAGTAAGCGACATTTTGCACATCGCTTCCGCTCAGTTTGCCACCCGATGAACCGGTTTGCCCAAAGGCATTGATGGCATTAATCAAGGCCGCGTCATAGTTGGTATTGCCACTACTACTCAACGCCAGAACTGCCGACTTGGCTGTAGCAATATCCACCCAGACCTGGTTGGTGGTGGCATTTGAGCCAAAGGTCACCAGGGTCACTTTCACCGCCCCCAGCGCCTCGTATTGCTCGAACAGTTCCAGCAATGCATTTTTGGCAGCCTGTAGACGAGTCATGCTGCCGACGCCCGAACCATCATCCATGCTGCCCGAGATATCGAGCACAACCATCAGGTTGGTCTTGATTCCGACGTTGGCCTGACCTGAGCGGTCAATGTCTTTGGCCACCGGACTGTCGTCATCGACATTGATGTTCAGCGAACCAATCGCCTGATCACCATCCTTGTCGGTCACGCTGTAGTTCAAGGTGAAAGCCTGATTGTTCTCGGCACCACCCGGCGCATGCATGATTGGTGCATTTTGCGTAACGCTGTATGCACCTGTCGCGCTGTTCAAGGTCACGGTCAGTACTGTTGTGGCTCCCTGTTTGACCAGCAAGTTGCTGCCCAACAGCTCATAGGTAAAGCCACTGGGGTTGCCAGTGGTCAGCCATTGCACGCTGCCGGCACCGTCAGCACCGTACGTAAAGCTCAACGTGCCATTGGTATTGGCCGCATTAATGTCGTCTCCGGTGCCACCTGCAAGGCCACCGGGCAAGGCATCATCATCCAACAGCGCAATCGGGTTGCTGCCTGCTGTTGGTGCGTCGTCCTTGAAGCTGATGGCGTTACCCAGGTCGAGCGTGGCACTGGCCGAGTCGCCATCTTTATCGGTGATGGTTGCAACCAGTTGAACCAGGTTGGCCGAAGACAAACTGATCGCCTGATCTGGGCCGTCATTGGGGGTATGCATCAACGCACGCTGTTGATCCAGAGTCACCACCCCCGTGGTGCTGTTAACCGACACCACAAAGGACACTGCGCCCCCTGCACCGCCAACCTTACCGACGATATTTGCCCCTTCTTTGTATAGCAGGATGCTTTGATTCGTCGCCGAGTCCACCAAACCGCTGTTGGCTCCGGCTGCGCTTACGTTCAGGCTGTAGACCAAGCTTCCAGCGCCATCAGCACCATAGACACTGGTGAAGGCAGCGGAAAAACTGGCCGTGGCATTTCCTGCCAAGTTCGTCTCATCAACTTGCAGGCTACCAGCTAACGCTTGCCCAGCGCTGATGCTCGGCGCATCGTCGCGGAAGCTGATTGCATTGCCCAGATTGAGCGTGGCACTGGCCGCGTCACCGTCCTTGTCTGTAATGGTTGCAACCAGCTGTACCAGATTGGCTGAAGCAAGGCTGCTGGCCTGATCCGGACCATCGTTGGGGGTATGCATCAATGCCCGCTGTTGATCCAGAGTCACCACTCCCGTGGTGCTGTTGACCGACACCACAAAGGACACTGCGCCCCCTGCACCGCCAACCTTACCGACGATATTTGCCCCTTCTTTGTATAACAGGATGCTTTGATTCGTCGCCGAGTCCACCAAGCCGCTATTCGCACCAGCGGCGCTGACATTCAGGCTGTAACTCAAACTGCCGGCTCCGTCTGCGCCATAAGCACTGTTAAAGGCTCCGGAGAAGTTCGTTGTAGCATCCAGCAGCAGGTTGGTTTCATCCACCTGCAACGAACCGGCTGTGGCCTGAGCGGCAGTAATAGTTGGAATGTCATCCTCGATATGCACCAGGAAATCGCCGAGCAAGGTGACTGGGTTCACACCGTTGCTAGCCACGAGGATGCTGGCAAAGTTCAGCACCAGTAACTCATCGTCATCGCCATTGGCCAATGGATGATCCAGCGGGCCACTGAGGGTGAAGATATAATCGCCGTTGCTTTGCACCTGCAAGGTGAACACAGTCGCCGCACCCGCTTTTGCCGTCAACGTATCACCGGACACGCTGTAGACCAGCCCCGTTCCACCAGAGCTTGCCGCAGGCAGACCAGCCGTGTTGCTCGATAGACTGAATTGCACGCCTGCTGCTGAGCCCACCACCAGCTCAGTAACACTACCGGTCGCCACTGCAGTTACCGCATCACCATCGGTGATACCACCTGACAGCTCATCTTCGTCAACCTTGGCGATAACTGGGCCGCTGTCGACTACATAGACGGTCAAGTTAGCGCTGGATGGGTCACCATCCTTGTCGACAATGGTGTAGGTGAAGGTTTCAGTTTTATCGCCTGCCGCAGCCGGTGCTTGATAGGTCCACGCCCCGGTGCTGAAGTTGAAACTCAGCTTGCCGCCTTCAGCCGTAGTGATATTGCTCAGCTGGCTACCGGCAATTGCCGGCCCGCTGCTCGGGGTAATGGTATTGGTGCCGTTCCAGACATAGGTGACGTTATTGATCACGATGGACTGGATATACCCTGGGCCGTCAGCGCCAAAGGCATCGTCATCGCCACCACCAGCAACACCATCGCTACCCAGCAACACATTGCCACTGACCAAAGCGCCGACCTGGCCCAGCAGGGTGTCAATCAGCCCATTGAAATTAGCGACCAGAATAGGTGCACCTACGCCATCCAGATCAACATCCTGTAGGCGAGCGATATTGATGCCATTGCCTACACCGATGGCGGTGACGCTCACCCCCACCGGGCCATTAACGAAGGCACTCCAAGCTGTAGCCGTTGTATTGGTCAGCGAGTTACCGCCCGAGCCAGTCTGTTCATTGGGGTTACCGTCACTGATAAAGAACACCTGGTTGCTTGCCCCAGCAGTAGGGGTGTAAACCGCCATGGTTTCCTGAATCGCGGCAGTAAAGTCCGTTTGCCCATTGAAGGGACGAGTTCCACTCTCAGCTGGGTTGAGACTGCCGATCAGGGTTGAGAAGGTGGCATAGTCGGTAACAGCGGCGTAGGACGTCGCTGTACCGGAGAAGGCAACGATCTTGATCGTCACATCGCCTGTGGTGCCATTGAACAATGCCTGCCCGGCAGCGCGTACGGCCTGCAGCATGGTGTTCAGCTCGGCGTTATCGATGCTGCCGCTGAAGTCCAGCACAAAGGCCACATTGAAGTCCTTGCCTTGCGAGGCTTGCACTGTGGCAACGTCGTCCTGGGCTTGCGGGGTGTCATCGTCAACATTGATCGACAAGCTGCCGGTGGCGGTATCACCGTCCTTATCGATCACCTGATAGCTCAGGGTAAAGGCTTGGTTGTTCTCCTGATCAGCCGTGGCATGTTGAATTGGCGCGTTCTGGGTAACCGTGTAAGCACCGTTTGACTGATCCAGCGTCACAGTCAGGACGGTAGTAGCCCCTTGTTTAACCAGCAGTGAGCTGCCGGAAACTTGGTAGGTAAAGCCAGTCGGAGCCCCGGTGTTCAGCCACTGCAGGCTACCCGCACCGTCAGCCCCGAAGCTGTGGCCCAGCGTACCGCTGGCGTTGATCGAGTCGACATCGTCACCCACGCCCCCCGGAATGCCGTTGGCCAGGGCGTCGTCGTCCAGTTGCACCATGTTATTAGGTAGCACACTTGGGCCGTCATCCTTGAAGCTGATGACCGTACCAATATCGAGGCTGGCGCTGGCCTGATCACCATCCCCATCGGTCACGACGGCATTCAAGCTGACATGCCCCGCGCCAAGGAATTTGGCTTCATCTGGATCGCCTGTTGGATGAACAATGGCGCGAATCTGATCAAGAGTGACGGTGCCTGTCAGATTGACACTCAGGGTAAATACCAGCTGATTGCTGATTGAAGTACGACCTTCAATGACCCCAGCATTCAGGCTAAGGATCACTTCCTGATTGGTTTCGGTATCGACCAAGCCTGAGTTGGCGTTTTGCACGCTCAGGTTATAGGTCAGGCTTTGTAGACCATCAGCCCCAGGCTGCACGTTGAACACACCACTGAAGTTAGCCGTTGCGTTAGTGCCGAAGTCGGACTCATCGACCTGCAATGCAGAACCCCAGGTGATATTGGTGCTGACATCGTTGTAGTCGTAATCCGAGGTAAGCGTTTTGTCTTCCCAGTTCTGATTGCCTGCGTTGCCGGTGTCCTGCAGATGCGAGCCGCCAGGATTCAGGCTGGCATCACTGAACAGCACATTGGCACCGTCAGCACCCACTAGCGGCACACCACCCAACTTCGCCTGCCACTGGCCGGCGACAAACTCGAAGGTCACAACCGAGCCATTAGTCAGGCCTGCATTGGCTCCGCCATTAGGGATGATAAAGAAGCCGGTATTGGCTGGGTCCAGGCCACTGAGATCAGCCACATCGCCAACGGATTGAGCATGCACATTGGCCCAGATCACTTTGCCGTCGACTGGTGAACCATCTGGCGCCTTGGTGTAGTAGCCATAGGAGTTGCTGAAACCAGCATCGGTACCCTGGAAGGTGACAAAGGAAGTCACACCGATATTCCCGGCCTGAATGGTCGGGGTATCGTCATCAATCGTCACGACCAACGAGCCCGTGGCCGAGTCGTTATCACCGTCAGTCACCGTGTAACCGATGTTCAAGGTGATATCGTCTTCGGTGCCGCTGACCGGATGCATCAGCGGTTGCAGCAAGTTGATGGTGTAGGCACCAGTGGCTGGGTCAGTGAGCACCACGGTCAGCAATGCACCACGAACAGAGCTGATGGTCAGGGTATTGGTAGTGGCATCCCAGTTGGAGGTGACATTTTCTGTACCCAGTGTCGCCGGGCCACTGAGCGCGATGGATTTAAGGCCATCAGCACCTGCATTGAATGCCAAATTCCCACTGGTGCTGATAGCAGCCCCGGCAACATCGCCTGGGCCACCATTGATACCGCCGGAAAGGCCTTCATCATCCAGAACAACCGCTGCGGTTACCTGGCCAGCAGTTGGTGCATCGTCTTCGAAGCGAATCACATGGCCGATATCAACTTTGTCGACCGCCACATCACCGTCGCCATCAGTAACGGTCAGCACTGCTTTGATTTTGCCGCTCAGGCTTAGCGACTCGTCTGCATTACTGCCATCCGGATGTTTAAGGGAGATGTACTGCGCAACACTCAGCGTGCCGTCACTGCCAATGGCGACGGCAAACGCTGCCTTGCCATTATCGGCGCCGCCATCGACACGGCCGACGACCAGCTCGCCTTCAACATGCAGACGGATAGTGGAGCCATCGGTGGTTTTCAGGCCTGAGTCCATACCATTACTGCCCTGCAGGGCCAGGCTCAGAACAGTTGTTGCGCCCTCGTCATCTTGGCCAGTACTGCTACCCGCAATGCTAACCACCGCACCACTGCTTTGCGCATAACCGACTGGGTCAAGATCAGTACCCGGTGTAGCAACCGCAGCGAAGAGTGCTGACAGATCGGCCACATCGTTGTCGTTGGCATCCCCCGGAATCAGTGGGGTTGCGACTGCATTCTGCAGCCCGGCAGACTCATCGTGGGTAACCCCGGCATTTCTCACCAGGCTAATGTTCGCGGTGGGGCCGTCATCCTCGAAGCGGATCACGCTACCAATATCAACCTTATCGACCGCCACATCGCCGTCGCCATCGGTGACAGTCACAACCGCCTGAATCTTGCCAGCCAGGTTGACGGCTTCGTCATAGCTGCTGCCACCAATTGGATGTTCAAGCGACACGTACTGAGCCACGCTCAGCGAACCATCGGCACCGATGGCGATAGCGAATGCGGCCTTGCCGGCATCTGCCCCGCCCACGATGCGACCAACGATCAACGCACCTTCAAGATGCAGCGTGATGCTGTGGCCATCGGTGGTACGCAGGCCCGAATCATCGCCATTGCCGTTTTTCACAATCAGGCTGAGCTGGGTTGTCGCACCCTCTTCATCCTCGCCGTAGCTGCTGCCCAGGGTGGTCACCACGGGGGTGGCGCTCTTGGCAAAACCAGTCGGGCTGATGTCTGTACCTTTGTTGGCAACGCCATCAAATACCGACAGATAGGCCACATCATTATCGGTAATATCGCCCAGCGCCCAGGTGTTCCAGAAGTTCTGCAGGCCGGCCGTTTCATCGTGGGTGACATCGGCCCATGGGCCTTTGAGATTGATGTGTGCGGTGGGGCCGTCATCTTCGAAGCGGATCGAGCTACCGATATTGACCTTGTCGACCGCTACATCGCCGTCGCCATCCGTCACCGTCAGTACTGCCTGTACCTTGCCTGCCAGGCTTACTGCTTCGTCGTAGCTGCTGCCGCCAATTGGGTGCTGCAGCGATACGTACTGCGCCACACTAACCGTGCCGTCGGCGCCTATGGCGATGGCAAATGCTGCCTTACCGGCATCCGGCCCACCGACGATGCGCCCGACCACCAGGCTGTTTTCGACATAGAGCTTGATGGCAAAACCGGCGGTAGTCGACAACCCCGAATCAGCTCCATTACCGCCGACAACAGCCAGGCTGAGCTGCGAAGTTGCGCCTTCCTGATCCTGCCCGTAGCTGCTACCTGCAGTCGTAACCAACGGACCATTACTTTGCGCATAGCCTTTTGGAGAAAGATCACCGCCTCTGTTCACAACGCTGCTGAACAGGTTGGAGATGCCATTGATGTCGTTGTCATTGGCATCGTCAGGACGTGTTGGGGTTGCCGTGGCATTCTGCAAACCATGCGATTCGTCATGTACAACATGAACGCCATGCACGGCTTTGATAGTGGCAACAGGACCGTCGTCCTCAAAAGCAATCACATGGCCGATGCTGACTTTATCCACCGCCACATCACCATCACCATCTGTCACCGTGACCACGGCCTTGATCTTGCCAGCCAGGGTTACGGCTTCGTCATAGCTGCTGCCACCCACTGGGTGTTCCAGCGACATGTACTGGGCAATGCTGATCGAGCCGTCGGCACCAATGGCTACAGCAAAGGCCGCTTGACCGGCGAAATCGCCACTGGCCACACGGCCCACAACCAAGCCACCCTCGATGTAGAGGTTGATCTGAGTGCCATCGGTAGTTTTCAGGCCTGAATCACTGCCTGGCTCACCTGTCAGTTCCAGACTGAGAACAGTGGTAGCCCCGGCAAAATCTGAACCATAGCTGCTGCCAAATGTGCTCACGATAGGTGTCAGGCTACGAGCAAAGCCTGTAGGGTCAATATCGCCACCCTTGTCAGCAACACCATTGAATGCTGAAACAAAGTTGACATCGTTGTCCCAGTCACCCGGCTTCCACCAGGAGGTCAGGAAATTCTGCAGCCCTGCGCTTTCATCATGGGTTACTTGCGCCCATGGGCCTTTGAGGAAGATGCAGGCTTGAGGGCCATCATCTTCGAAGCCAATACGCGATCCCAGCTCAACGATGGGAGAGGTTGCCGAATCGCCATCGTTGTCGAAGATCTTCACGGTCACGCCGATCAAGCCTTCGCCAATAACGGCCATGCTGTCGTGGTTGTTACCGTCGTTACCATGGTCGACAGCAGCATACTGAGTGACAGAAACAGCGCCGGTGCTTGAGTTGATGCTGATCCGGAACACCACCAGGCCGCCATCGGCGATACCAAGGATGTCGCCTGCATCTGCACCATCACCGCCGACAAACGACAGCAAGATCGGGCCACCCGCCGTGGCGGTCAGGCCCGAGTCAGCGCCGTCTTCCGACAAGGTCAGGGAGAAAGTCCTGGCCTCAAGGTTCTCGCCATCAGCACCAGGGTCGACAGCCAGCGAGAAGATACTTTCCAAGTTAAAGCTGGCGTAGCCAATTACGCCGGTTTCGCTGCCTGAATAACTGGTTTCATCGTTATTCGACGCGTAGCCAGACTCATCTTTAGTCGAGCCACCGGTACCAACCGACTCGTCGACAACCAGCAGCCCACCTTGCTCAGAGATGTCAAAACGCAGGATCGTGGGGCCATCGTCATATACGGCAATTGTGAGTGGAACCGTTGGTGATACGTCACCATCGTTGTCAAACACACGAACAAAGAACGGATCGAGCAGCTGATCATCAGCGCCGACAGCATCGGGAATGGAATGATTGAGCGTGTTGTCCGCCAGGGTGTAGGTCCAGTTGCCGGCGGCATCAAACACCAACTGCCCATAAACACCCTGAACCACCCCGCCGCCTTGCACGTTGATCCACACACCATCCTTGTCCAGCACCTGGATGGCAGAGATACCGTCGGGCGAATTGATGATCAATGAACCGGAGACATTTTCAGCGTTGCTGCCAGGGTTTGAGCCTGCCTGGCCATCAAGATTGGTTACCGCATCGGGATTTAGGGCCGCTTCCTCAACGACGCCGGGGCCTGTAACAACAGAACCTTCCTGATCAAAGTAGATGATTTCAATGGTGGGCGAAGAATCCGGCGCCTCATCAGCAACCACGGGATCAGGATTGGGGAACTCTGGCCCGGTGTTCAGCCCTTCGGTTGGGAAACCAATGATCGGATCAAGCGCACCGCCGGTTTCACCCAGCAGTACAAACGAGTGACCGCCACCGACACCGCCAGCTGCCCCGCCAGCACCAGGGCCCGCTGCGGTTGCCTCGCCTTCAAGCGTCGGGTCGACGCCGGCTTCAATTGCGGCCTGCAGTTTTTCAACATCAGTCAGATCGCCATCGCTCGGCGCTGCCGGAGGCGTTTCAGCTGTAGGCGCTTGTTGGTTGGAACTGCCTGCGAGCATTTGCTCGGAGAGATTCAGGCTGCTGTCGCGGCCCAAGGTAAGTTGCTGCCCATTGCTCATGGCAACCGCAATAGATCCAGCGGCCCCAGTAACGATTTGTTCCCCCGCAAAAACTCGATCGCCTTCACTGAGTGGCCGACGCGTTCCGTCGCCAGCTACTGCATAGACTTCGCCGATAACTTGGCTGACGACACCAATCAAAGTAGCCATGATTCCATCCTCACTACAACTGCCGACCACCGCCGACACGTATGCCAAAAAAGGTCGAAATACCCTTCAAGGAGAGAACAAAACCACTGGCTGATTACAACGACGTCACACTCAAAAACAAAAACGACAAAAAACTGTCACCCTGACCCACGTCGCCCACCACACCAGAAAGATCCCGCCCCGATTGCATCTGACCATCTGTTTTAGCCGCGCACGCCACCTAAGAGCACGAAATGCACGGCTTCTGGATGAAAACAATGTGCTGCTTTTCGCAGACTGCATAAGATTTTTTTCTTATAGGCCTTGTAACAATTTTTTCTTAGCTACGCTTAAAACTGTTCTTAGCTGTGATGTTACAGGCTGAGAGTAATCCACAAGACAGATAAGCCATTTTTTTGGCGACGGGATTTAGAAAATCTTATAAGGAGAGTTACCAGATGCGCGCACTCAACCCTTTATGGAGCAGTATCGTGCTGGCAGCGGTCTGTACCCAGGCACAAGGCATCACCTTGTCGGAGGCGATCCAGAGCACCCTGGACAACCACCCGGAGGTTCATGCAGGGGCCAACAGCCGCCTTTCATCGGATGAAGAAGTCAAGATTGCTAAAGGCGGTTATCTGCCAACCGTCGACCTGCTGGTGGGCTACGGTCGCGAAAGCACCGACAGCCCCAGCACCCGGGCACTCGGCAACCATAATAAGGAAACGCTGAACTACGGCACCTCTGAGCTGCGCCTGCGGCAGATGATCTTTGATGGCTTTAATACGCCCAACGAAGTGGCGCGTACCAAAGCCGTGGTGAACTCACGGGCCTATCGCCTGCTCGGCACCTCGGAAAGCCTGGCCCTGCGTACCGTCGAGGTTTATCTGGACCTGCTGATGCGCCGCGAAATGGTCGAGCTTGCACGCAACAACCTGCAGGCCCACCAACGCATCAATGATCAGATCAGCCTGCGCAGCCAACAAGGCGTTGGCAGCACAGCGGACCTTGACCAATCCGAAGCGCGTTTGGCCCTGGCCGAGAACAACCTCTATACCGAGCAAGTAAACCTGGCCGACGCTGAAGCCAACTTCTTCAGTGCCGTTGGCCGTATGCCCGACGAGCTGGACTCGCCCGCTTCACTGAAAGGCTCATTGCCGGAAAACCTCGCCGATGCTCGGCAGGCGGTAATCGATAACAACCCGTTCCTGAAATCCGCACAGTCCGATGTGCAAGCGGCCGAGAAACAATACGAAGTCGCTAAATCAACCTTCTATCCGCGCGTTGACCTTGAGCTGGCCACCAATGCCGACAACAACACCCAGGGCGACGAAGGCCACAACAACGGCTGGCGTGCGGCCGTGGTGATGAACTACAACCTGTTCAACGGCATGCGCGACAAGGCGCGCCTGCAATCGACTGCCCACCAGATCAATGAGTCGATGGACATCCGCAACAATGCCCTGCGCGTCCTCAACGAAAACCTCTCCCTGGCCTGGAACGCCATGGAAAACGCCCGCCTGCAAACCCCCAAAGCCCGTGACTACGCAGACTATACCGCACGGGTTCGCGAAGCCTATCAACAGCAATTCAGCCTGGGCCAACGCACCCTGCTCGACCTGCTGGACAGTGAAAACGAACTCTTTACCGCCAACCGGCGTTACAGCGAAGTGCGCTTTAGCGAAGAGTTTTCGATGTACCGGGTAACCGCAGCGATGGGTGACTTGTTGCGTCAGCAGCAAGTGGTAGTACCGGCAGAAGCTGTAGCCCTCACTGAAGTGAAGAGCGAGGCCCGTCTGCCGGCAATGAAATAGAACCGGCATAAGGAGTAGTAACCTTGACCACCATGGAGCGGCCGGGGTCATCCAGCGATCCGCGTCTTAATCACGACGACCCGCTGCTTGATGGCTTGTTGATTCTTTGCAAACTCCACGGTTGCTCAGCCAGCCGTGGCAGCCTGAGTGCAGGCCTGCCGTTGCCAGAGCAGCGCCTGACTCCTGAGTTGCTACCCCGCGCTGCGGCGCGGGCGGGTTTGCAAGGGCGTTTGCTGCAACGCGACCTGGCCAGCATCTCAACCCTCAACCTGCCCGTGCTGCTGCTGTTGAAAAACGGCCGCAGTGCGGTGTTGCGTCAATGGGGCCCGAAGAACCAGGCGCAGATACTGCCCTGCGAAGCCGACGGCGGTGAGCAGTGGGTCAGCCGTGAACAGTTGGCCAGCGAGTACAGTGGCCAAGCCTTCTTTGCCCGCCCACGGCATGAGCTGGAAGAGGCACGTTCACCGCTCGTACCGCGCATCGAAGCCTGGTTTCGCGACACCCTTAAGCTGTCGCGCTGGCTATACACCGATGCCATTCTAGCCAGCCTGCTGATCAACCTGCTCGGCCTGATGGTGCCGCTGTTTGTTATGCAGACCTATGACCGCGTCGTGCCCAACCAGGCCACGTCGACACTCTGGGTACTGGCCATTGGGTTGTTTATCGGCATGGGCTTTGAGCTGTTGCTGAAAATCCTGCGCTCGCACCTGCTCGATACCGCCGGCAAGAAAACCGATGTGGTGCTGTCGGCCACCTTATTCGAACGCATCACGGGCATGTCGATGACCGCCCGCCCGGCCACCATCGGCGGCTTTGCCCAGAGCATCCATGATTTTCAGGGCCTGCGTGAATTTCTCACAGCCGTCACCCTCACCAGTTTGATTGACCTGCCTTTCTCGTTTCTGATGATTACGGTGATCTGGCTGATCGGCGGCTGGCTGGTGGTCATCCCCTTGCTGGCGTTTCCGATCACTGCGCTGTTCGCCTTTATCATCCAGGCGCGTCTGCGCGATACGGTGGAAAAAAGCCTGCAACTGGCCTCGCAACGACAAGCGCTGTTAATCGAAACCCTCGGCAGCCTGGAAACTTTAAAGGCCTGCAGCGCAGAAAGTGAACGCCAACATCAGTGGGAAAAAACCCATGGCGCCCTCACCCGCCTGGATATCCATGCACGCTCACTGGCGGCAATTGCCACCAATGGCACGTTGTTTCTGCAGCAGTTCGCCGGCATGGCCACCATAGTCGCGGGGGTCTACATCATCATCGCTGGCCAGCTCAGCGTCGGCGCGCTGGTGGCCTGCTACATGCTGGGCAGCCGCATTCTCGCGCCACTGGGACAGATTGCAGGGCTGATCACCCGCTACCAGCAAGCGCGCCTGACCATGACCAGCACCGACGCGTTAATGGCCCTGCCGCAGGAGCGTCAGGCCAAACAACGCCCACTGGACCGCACTCAACTGCATGGCGCATTGGATGTGCGCGACGTCACCTTCAGCTACCCAGGGCAAAGTACCCCCGCGCTTGCAGGGGTCAGCCTGCGTCTTACAGCGGGTGAACGTATCGGCATCATCGGCCGCAGCGGCTCAGGCAAGAGCACCTTGGCGCGCTTGGTGATGGCCTTCTACAGCCCTGGCAAAGGACAAATCCTGCTGGACAACCTCGACCTGCGTCAGCTGGATGTGGCTGATTTGCGCCATCAGATTGGTTACGTCGCACACGACCTGCCGCTACTGGCCGGCAGCCTGCGCGACAACCTGACCTTGGGTGCACGCTATGTCAGCGATGCACGCATGCTCGAAGTGGCCGAACTGACAGGCGTAGTCGACCTGGCTCGGCAACACCCGCAAGGTTTCGACCGCCCCGTGGGCGAGCGCGGCCAGCTGCTTTCAGGCGGTCAGCGGCAAGCCGTGTTGCTGGCTCGCGCCCTGTTACTCGATCCCCCCATTCTGCTGCTGGATGAGCCCACCAGCGCGATGGACAACACCAGCGAGGAAATCCTACGCAACCGCCTGCAAATCTGGGCTCAGGGTAAAACCATGCTACTGATCACCCACCGCGCCTCAATGCTCAGCCTGGTAGACCGTCTGGTGGTGCTGGATAACGGCCATATTGTTGCGGACGGCCCGAAAGAAGCAGTGATTGAAGCGCTACGCAAAGGTCGAGTTGGCCCTGCCGCGGTATAGGAACGGTCATGCAAATAAGCACCTCGATTCGCGATTACTTCGCCAGCATGCACCAGCGCAAGCAAGACACCGAGTTTATGCCGGAGGTCGACGGCGCCATTCTCGAAGACTCGCCCTGGTTCACCCGCATCACCGTCTGGGTGGTCAGCGCATGCCTGATCGCGGCGTTGATCTGGGCCAATTTTGCCGTGCTGGAGGAAGTCACCACGGGTGAAGGCAAAGCCATCCCTTCCAGCAAGATCCAGGTCATCCAGAACCTGGAAGGCGGCATCGTCAGTGAGATATTTGTGCGCGAGGGCCAGATCGTCGAAAAAGGCGCCGTGCTACTGCGTCTGGATGACACACGCTTTCTCTCCAACCGTGGCGAAGCCGAAGCTGATCGCCTGGCACTGGTGGCCAGGGTTGAGCGTTTAACTGCAGAGGCTGAAGGCCGCCCCATCAGCATGCCGGCGGATATCCTGCGCCTGGCCCCACAGCTGGCCGAGGACGAACTGGCGCTTTATCGTTCACGGCAAAACCGCCTGCAAAGCGAACAACGCACCCTTGGCGAACAGCTGCGGCAAAAAACCCAGGAGCTGGCTGAATTTCGCGCCAAGGCTCAGCAATACCGTTCCAGCGTGGGCCTGCTGCAGCAGGAGCTGAATATGTCACAACCGCTGGTGGCAACCGGCGCGATTTCCCAGGTGGAAATCCTCCGCCTGCGCCGCAGCCTGGTGGAAGTACGCGGTTCGCTGGATGCCACCAACCTGGCAATTCCACGGGCCGAATCGGCGATGGATGAAATCAAGAGCAAGATTGAAGAGTCCGAGCTGAGCTTTCGTTCTGACGCCTTCAAGGAACTCAATGAAATCCGTACCGAGTTGCAGAAGCTCACAGCCACCAGTGTGGCCATCGATGACCGCGTCAGCCGCACCACCGTGGTCTCCCCGGTGCGCGGGGTAATCAAGCAACTCAAGGTCAACACCATCGGCGGCGTGGTACAGCCCGGCAATGACATGCTGGAGATCGTGCCGCTGGATGACAGCCTGCTGATCGAAGCCAAGGTACGCCCGCAGGATGTCGCCTTCCTGCATCCCGGGCAGAAAGCCATGGTCAAATTCACCGCCTACGACTACACCATCTACGGCGGGCTGAGGGCTAACCTCGAACTGATCAGCGCCGACACCATCACCGATGAAGAAGGCAACAGCTTCTACCTGATCCAGGTACGCACCGACAAAAGCCATCTGGGTAGCGAGGAGCACCCGCTGCTGATCATCCCCGGCATGGTCGCCACCGTGGACATCATTACCGGCGAGAAAAGCGTGCTCGACTATCTACTCAAGCCGGTGCTGAAGGCGCGCTCAGAAGCCATGCGCGAACGCTGAAAGACTTAGGACGAGGCATTCGGCTTGCCGTGATTGCGCTGGAAGGTCTGCTCTCCCATCGCCTCAATCTGTCCCTCAATCAACGCCTCAAAGGGTTTGAGCAACGCATCAAAACAGACAGGTGCCTCGACTGTATTCAGTGCAGTAACAATCGCTTCGATGGTGGATAACGCACCGGGCATCGGTGCTTTGCGCAAACGATAACGGGACTGCAAGCCCGCCGGCAGCACAACCCTGGGCAAAGCCGCCAACAACGGATTGAGGTGCAACAGCTTGCGCGCCTTACGCCAAGTGCCGTCAGGCACCACCAATAGCAGCGGCAGCTCACTGTGCTGCTCGGCAAATTCCAGTAACGCTTGCGCCTGCTCGCCAGGAAACAGTAAACACGCGCGATAACCAGGCTGCTGCAAAAGCGCCGCAAGCGACTCGAAGACTTCACCCACCAGCAACTCAGCATTACTCAAGCCAAGAGCCGCCAGACGTGCCGTATTCAGCGCATGCTTGACCTCGCTCGGATGCTGCAGAATCAGCACTCGAGTACGGCTGGGCAAACAGGGAATAAGCGCACATAAACAGCGCTCGGTTGGGCGGGTACAACGTGGGCATTGCGGGCGCGACATCGTTTTCTCCTCAGCCGCGCAGTGTGCCATATCAGATAGAAAATCGGCCCACCTGAGAGGTGGGCTGATAGACATATAGCCGAACCTTCACCTAACGATTGAAGCGCTCCGCCAGGCTGTGCAGATAGTCCGCCATGTCTTCCAATTCCTGACCAATTGCCGCGCCTTGATGCGCCTGTTCGGCACTGCGGTCAGAGAGCTGGGCAATCTGGGTGATCTGCCGGCTTATATCTTCCGCCACATGGCTTTGCTCTTCAGACGCCGAGGCCATCTGCTGACTCATGCCGGTGATACGGCTGACGGCTTCGCTGATGCCATCCAGCGCGGTGCGCACGGACTCCACACTCTCAACGCTCTCCTTGGAAATCGCCTCGCCCTTGCCTGCCGTTACTACCGCCCGCTCAGCGCCAGCACGCAGTGACGAAATGATCTGATGGATCTGCTCAGTCGACTCGCGCGTGCGTGAAGCCAGCGAACGCACCTCATCCGCCACCACCGCAAAGCCGCGCCCCTGCTCGCCGGCACGCGCCGCCTCGATAGCAGCGTTAAGCGCCAACAAGTTGGTCTGCTCGGCAATCGAGGTAATCACATCCGCCACACTGCCGATTGACTGAGTGGAGTTGGCCAGATCATTCACTGCCTGGCCGATATCCACCACCGCCTTGGCCATATGGTGCATGGAGTCGAGGCTGCCGCTAGCCAGCTGCAGCCCCTGTTTAGCCAAACGATCCGCTTCTTCGGCGGCATGCGAGGTGCTCTGCACGTTGTGCGTCACCTCCTGAATGGTTGCCGCCATCTGGTTGATCGCCGTAGCGGATTGATCGGTTTCACTGCGCTGTTGATCGAGCATCTTCGCCCCGGAACGCGACAAATCGGCAGAACGCGTGGCGTGCATCTTGACGTTTGCGCCGGCATCTTCCATGCGGGTCAGCGCCGTTTGTAAGCGTGCGTCTTCGCTAATCATCGCCATATCCAACAAGGCCTGAGCGCCACGGCTATCGGTATAGGTCAAGGCGACCAAGGCGCTGGTAAACGCCTTGGGATGCTCGGCAAGTGTCTGCCTGATCAAGCTGCGTTTGGCATGCAATTGGTAAGAGCCAAGGCCAAACATGGCGACGAAAATAAAGCCCCACAACCAGGGACCGCTGAGCAAAAAGTGCGCACCGAGAATCAGCAAACAGGCCAGAATCAGCGGCCATGACCGGAGAATGTCGTACGTCCAGTACTCCAGTTTTGGCACCGGCGCCTTACCCTCACGCAAGCGTGCATAGAGCTTTTCCGCGCGACGTTTCTGCGCTTCATCAGGTAAGGAACGTACCGACTCGTAGCCAGCCACCCGGCCATTTTCATAGATCGGCGTGACATAGGCGCTGACCCAGTAGTAATCACCGTTTTTTGCGCGATTCTTGACGATGCCCATCCAGGGCTTGCCCTGTTTGATGGTGTCCCACATATGGCCGAATACACCGGGGGGCATATCAGGATGGCGCACCAGATTGTGCGGCTGACCGATCAGCTCTTCGCGAGTAAAGCCGCTGATCTCGACAAAGGCGTCGTTGCAGTAGGTGATATTACTGTTTAGGTCGGTGGTGGAGATCAGCCGTTCATTGGCGGGAAAGGTCCTTTCCCGCTGAGTCACTGGGAGGTTCTGGCGCATTGGAGCTATCCCTGTCTGAGCTATTTGCATAACTGCAGGTGTAGGTCTAGCACAGCAGTGCCAACGCGCTAGCAAATGCTTGTTTTAAAGCACGCAATAATGATCTAGGACAATTGCAGGGTGCAGCAGCCACAGCCAGACACCATCTGACCGTAGCCAAACGCACTCAAACAGGTGGGGAACTTAGCGTCGCGGGGGGACCGATTTGGAGTCAGGCGAATTGCTGCGTACCGGAATGGGCTGCAGTTTTGGCCGCTCACACAGGCCGAGGGCAACCAATAGATCAAGCAAGGCATTCTGCAACTTGGCGCTCATAAAGTAGCCTCCAACCAAGGACATCGAATAGGTGCTTGGACACCTTATATCAGACTAGTTCAGGCTGCTTGAACCTGCTGCCCACTTCGTCGCCACAGGCTAGAACAACACACGTAAGCCTGCATACAAGGTACGCCCAGGCCCAGGCTCAAAGTAACGCGCATTGCCGTCGTTGATGCGCAAGTTGTCGAAATACTCACGTCCCAGCAGGTTATCGACGCCCAGGTAAGGCTCCAGGCTTTGCTCGCCCAGCTGAAAACGCTTGCCGAGGCGCAGATTGAACACGGCATTACCGGGTGCAGACTGGCTATTGGCATCGTTGGCATACACCTGCGCCTGGGCCGTAACACCGAGGCGCACATAAGCGCCTTGATGTTCATAAGCCAGTTCGCTAAACAAGGTTTGCCGTGGAATACCGGGGATGCGTTTGCCGGAAAAGTCGCCCGCAGTGGTTTGATAACCCTCAAAACGGTAGCGGTTGTAGGCATAGGCCGCAGACCAGCGCCAGGCGTCGGCAAACTGCCAATCGAGGCTCAACTCCAGACCATCGCGGCGCGACTGCCCGGCATTGCGATAGAAATTACGGCCAGGCTGGGTTGGCAGACTGAAGCCCACCAGCTCATCCTCCAGCTCAATTCGGTACACCGATAGCGCGTAACGCAGCGCAGGCCATTCGCCTTTGATACCCAGCTCGCGGCTGAGCGCCCGAGCCGGTTGCAAGGCGCTGTTGAAGCCACCGCCTTGTGGGTTGCCTAGCTCGCTGATGGTGGGTGTTTCAAAGGAGCTGGCCAACCGCGCATACAGCGATTGCTGCGGGGTAACGCGGTAACTCAGGCCGGCGCTGTAGTTCCAGTCTTCCAGGCTGCGCGAGCCTGAATCATCGCGGTTATCTACCAGATAAAAATCATCCACCGCCAGCCGCACCTGGTCATAACGCAGCCCGAGTGTGGCCTGCCACTGTTCGCTCAGGTCAATCTGATCCTCGATAAACAGCCCCTGGCTAAGGGCCGACTCATCCTGCTGCTGACGTGACTGTCCACGCTCGCCGAACAGGTTGTCATAACGCCGACGATCATCACGCTGCGCTTCAAGGTCGAAACCGGTGGTGATCTTATGAGGTAGACCGATTAGCTCGCGGTGATGGCTGTACTGCCCGCCAACCCCGCTGAAATAGCGCTCGAATGTCGTCTGCCCGCTGGTAGCAAAACCCAATCGATTACCAAACTCGCGGTGCCCTAGGTAGCTGCGCAGCTGATACTCATCGGCACCCGCCGCGTAGCCATCCCAGACCAGGCCCAGACGCTGCTGACGAATATATTCATCGGCATCGAAACGCAAGTTGTTCGGTGCAGCCTGCCGGCGACCCGCCTTTACTTCGGCTGCGGTCAGACCGCCGGGGTCTTCGGCGCGGTTGTCGATGGCATTGAAGTTCAGGCGCAAACGCCCCGTCGGCGCATACCAGCGCAGCTTGCCGGTGAGGCTATTGGTCTGCGCCCGGCTGTGCTGGCGATAGCCGTCGAGAACGGTGCTGTTAAATGCCAGCAAACCGCCCAGATTACCGTCGCTGCCGCCGATCTCGCCGCGCGTGCGCTGGTAACCCAGACCTGCCGCACTCAGGTCCAGCTGCATAGACGGCAAGGTCGGCGGCTCGCGGGTTTCAATCGCCAGCACACCGCCAGCGGCATTGCCGTACAGCACCGAGGCCGGGCCGCGCAGCACTTCCATGCGTTCGACCAGGCCTAGGTCGAGGCCGTCGAGTTCGGTCTGGCCATCGGGCATGGTCAAGGGCACGCCGTCGACCAGTACGCGAATGCCGCGCACGCCGAAGTTGCCGCGCGCGCCAAAACCACGAATCGCCGGGCGCAGGCCCTGAGCCAGGTTGTAGCGGTTGAGGCTGAACACGCCGGGCACCCGCGCCAGCAAAGTATCCAGCGCGAGGTTCTGCTCGCCGAGCACCGCACCGGCATCAATCACCGTCACCGCCGCTGGCGTACTCAACCAGCGCGTGGTGCTGCGCGGCGAGGTGATCAGCAACGGCGCCAGTTCGACGGCAGTATCAGCAGATTCGGCAGCCACAACAGCAGCGCTATCCGCCAATAGCCCGATAGCGGCGGCAATAGCGCAGAACGACAGGCGCACTACGCTCAATACTCCTTGTCGGCCTGGTCCTTACGCCGATAGGGGAACACATCGATGACCTTGCCGGCACGAATGGCCTCTTGCAGGCTTTTCCAGTAATCGGCGTCATACAGCTCGCCATGCAGCTCGTTGAACAGCTTGCGCTGCTGCATATCGGCAAACAGAAACGGCGGGAACTCCTCGGGGAACACATCCAGCGGCGCCACCGAATACCAGGGCTCGGAGGACATTTCATCTTCCGGGTAGCGCGCCTGAGGAATACGGCGGAAATTCGCCTCAGTCAGAAAGCAGATCTCGTCATAGTCGTAAAACACCACACGGCCGTGACGGGTGACGCCGAAGTTTTTCAGCAGCATGTCACCGGGGAAGATATTCGCCGCCGCCAGCTGTTTGATCGCCAGACCATAGTCGTCCAGTGCTTCGCGCACCTGGGCTGCGCTGGCGCTTTCCACATACAGATTGAGCGGCGTCATGCGCCGCTCAGTCCAGCAGTGGCGCACCAGCACCGTGTCGCCATTGACCTCAACGGTAGACGGCGCCACTTCCAGCAGCTCGGCCAGGCATTCGGGGTCGAACTTGCTCAGCGGGAAGCGGAAATCGGCGAATTCCTGGGTATCGGCCATACGCCCTACCCGGTCGACGGTTTTCACCAGGCGGTACTTCTCGATCACCGTGGCGCGGTCGACGTTCTTCGACGGCGAGAAACGGTCCTTGATGATTTTGAACACCGTGTTGAACCCCGGCAGGGTGAACACGCTCATCACCATGCCGCGCACGCCGGGGGCCATGACAAACTTGTCATCGGTGGTCGCCAGGTGGTTGATCAACGAGCGATAGAACTCCGATTTGCCGTGTTTGTAGAAACCAATGGAGGTGTACAGCTCGGCAATATGCTTGCCCGGCAGAATGCGCTTGAGGAAGCCGACAAACTCCGCCGGATAGCCCACCCGCACCATGAAATAGGAACGGGTGAAGGAGAAGATGATCGACACCTCCGCCTCATCGGTGATCAGCGCATCGATCTGGATGCCCTGCCCCTCGCGGTGCAGCAACGGAATCACCAGCGGCCATTGTTCGTCGCGGGTGTAGATGCGCCCCACCAGGTAGGCGCCTTTGTTGCGGTACAGCCGCGAGGCGAACAGCTCGATGCGCAGATCAGGGTCTTTGCACACCCAATCCGGCAGGTTGGCGTGCAGCTGTTTAAGCAGCCGCGCCAAATCGCGCTCCAGATTTTCATAACCGACCTCGAAACTGAAATCCTCGAAGACCTGACGTAGCGCCTGCTCGACATTGCCCTTGGGTTCGTACAAGCGGGTTTGCGGCGCCCGCTCATTAACCCGCAGCGCCGGGCGTGTGGTGTGGATAAACATGCAGCCATCGTTGATCTGGTCATGGCTGAACAGCCCGCAGAAGATCGAGTTGAACCAGGTTTCCGCCAACTCATCGTCATAACGCAGGTCGATCAGGGCGATATAGGCCGACTTGACCAGCGGCCACTGCGCCACATCCAGCAGTACCTCTGCGCTGTAAGCCTGGCCCAGGCCAGCACTGACCGCGTTGACGCACTCTTCATACAAGGCAATACGCGCAGCTGAAGCCTGTTGAATTTCCTGCCACTGCGCCTGCTCGAAACGCACCCGCGCGCCATTGGTGATCTGTCGGAACTGCTCGCGGTAATCGTCGAAGCCTTCGAGGATAAGCGCGGCAATCGCGCTGGCCGGCCATTGCTGTGGCATAAACGAACCCCTGCGGATGAATGCGGACAATTCGCCGAGCTTATCCAGTGGCCGCACCAAGTAAAAGCCGGCAATGCCTGGATAAGCGTTTATCTGCCACGAAATATTGCCAAACAACGGCTTTGAAAGCGTATTTCGAATTGCCTTGGCGTACGCGCCCGGCAACACTGCTCGCCTTTCTCACCGTCGTGGAGTTCGTTGTGCGTCTTGCCGACCTGATCCGTCTGCTATTGCTTGCTGCCATCTGGGGCGCCAGCTTTCTGTTTATGCGTATCGTCGCGCCAGTGCTGGGCAGCATGCCGACGGCGTTCTTCCGCGCCAGCCTGGGCATGCTCGGCCTGCTGGCAATTCTGCTGCTGATGCGCGTGCGCTGGGATTTTCGCGGCAAACTCAAACACTGCCTGATTCTCGGAGTGATCAACGCCGGCCTGCCCTCGGCCATGTATTGCATGGCCGCGCTGGTACTGCCTGCGGGCTACTCAGCGATTCTCAACGCCACCACGCCAATGATGGGCGTGCTGATCGGCATGCTGTTCTTTGCCGAAGCCATGACCTGGAGCAAAGCGGCTGGTGTGGCCATCGGCCTGTTTGGCGTGGCCGTACTGACTCGTACCGGCCCGGTGGAGTTCGACCTGTCGCTGCTCTGGGGCGCCGCCGCCTGCCTGGTGGCCACCGCCTGCTACGGCTTTGCCGGCTTTCTCACGCGGCGCTGGATCGGCCAGCAAGGTGGCCTGGATAACCGCCTGACGGCCTTTGCCAGCCTGTGCGGCGCCAGCCTGTTTCTGCTGCCATTGTTTGGCGGCGCCTTGATCATTCAGCCTCCAGCCAGTTGGGGCGGGCTCGACGTCTGGCTGTCCCTGGCCGGGCTAGGCTTTATCTGCACCGCGTTCGCCTACGTGCTGTATTTCCGCCTACTCAGCGACATCGGCCCGATCAAGGCCAGCACCACTACCTTCCTGATCCCGCCATTCGGCGTACTCTGGGGCGCCTTGCTGCTGGACGAGCCGCTGTCCTGGGCCTACCTGTACGGCGGCGTGCTGATCGCTATCGCGCTCTGGCTGGTGGTACGGCCTAGCGCAACGGTCAAACCGGCCTGACTCACGCCTGAAACAAAAAGCCCGCTCTTTCAGCGGGCTTCTGCAGCTCAGACTCAAACCAGGGATCAGCTCAACCGCGAGGTCGACTTGCGTACGATTTTGATCGAATGCTTAAGCGTCGGTTTGCGCGTAACGCTGATGGCTTTGCGCGAGACCGTGTCGATGGTGATATTCCAGAAACCGCTGCTAGGCACGGTGATTTTCGCCGGAAAGGTGTCAAACGCGCCGCCATGGTAGGTATGCCGGCCGCCATTCTTGAAGCTGCGAAAGTTGGCATCGCTCATCAGGCGGATATTGCAGGTCTGCGAGCACTCGATCACGACGACGTCGTCTTCGTTGAGGTGTTCGCGCTGGTGTATAAATTTCATCTACCGCTCCGCACAACTGGGTCAGGCTAATCAGGCCGCTAGTATGAGTGTCTGGCGTGGGTTGAGCCAGCGCTACGCGGTTTTGCCTGTGTCGCCGATGCCGGCCATCCTCGCCGCATACCAGCGCAACCGGCCCGGTGGTAGCATGCGCGCCCCATGCATATTCACGACTTTCAGCAACGCCTCACCGATCTCGGTGCCAAGCCCATGCATATCGGGCGGATTACCCGTGCCTGGCTGCGCGGCATGCCGCTGGATACCGGTACGCGCAACCAGAAGACCGAGAACTTCCTGCCGCTGGCGGTGCGTAATGCCCTGCCCGAGATAAGCCGCGAACTCGATAGGCTGGCGCGCCTCAGCTCCGAACATCCGGCGACGGACGGTTCGGCGCGTTTGCTGGTAGAGCTGGCCGACAAGCAGATGGTGGAAAGCGTATTGCTGCCGCGCGATGGCCTGTGCGTATCCAGCCAGGTCGGTTGCGCGGTGGGTTGCGTGTTCTGCATGACCGGCAAGAGCGGCTTGCTGCGTCAGCTCAGCACCGCTGAGATCGTCGCTCAGGTGGCCCTGGCGCGGCGCTTTCGCGCGGTGAAGAAAGTGGTGTTTATGGGCATGGGCGAGCCGGCGCATAACCTGGATAACGTGCTCGAAGCGATCAATCTGCTCGGCACCGAAGGCGGCATCGGCCAGCGCAATCTGGTGTTCTCCACTGTCGGCGATCCGCGGGTGTTCGAGCGTTTGCCGCAGCAGCAGGTCAAGCCGGCGCTGGCGCTGTCGCTGCATACCACCGATGCCGAGCTGCGCCAGACGCTGCTGCCGCGCGCGCCGCGTATCGATCCTGAAGAGCTGGTGGAACTGGGCGAAACCTACGCGCGGCAGATCGATTACCCGATCCAGTATCAGTGGACGCTGCTCAAGGGCATCAACGACAGCCAGGAGGAGATGGACGGCATCCTGCGCCTGCTCAAGGGCAAGTACGCGATCATGAATCTGATCCCCTACAACAGCCTGGAAGCGGATGAATTCCAGCGCCCGGATGGCGAGCGCATTGTGCAGATCGTGCGCTACCTGCACAGCCGTGGGGTGCTGACCAAGGTGCGCAACTCGGCGGGTCAGGACATTGATGGCGGCTGCGGACAACTGCGCGCACGGGCAACCGAGGTGTTGGATCGACGCAAAAGCCGTGCATAAGTAATGACTGCACTGTTGCGTCGCGGCTAAAGCCCCTCCCACAACGCTCGGCAAGCAGCTACGAATCGACGGGCAATCTGACTACCGTGGGAGGGGCTTTAGCCGCGAGCCTTTGCTTCAACAAACAACCAGCAGCATAAAAAATGCCCGCAGAGCGCGGGCATTTTTATTTGGGCAGCTACTTAGTAGTAGGCATTTTCCTTGATGCTGTGGTCGGTCACGTCACGCACGCCTTTGAGCTCGGGAATGCGCTCAAGCAGGGTTTTCTCGATGCCTTCCTTAAGCGTCAGGTCGACCTGACCGCAGCCCTGGCAGCCGCCGCCGAACTTCAGCACGGCGATACCGTCGTCAACCACGTCGATCAGGCTGACTTCACCGCCATGGCTGGCCAGACCGGGGTTGATCTCGGTCTGCAGGTAGTAGCTGATGCGCTCGTTGATCGGGCTGTCTTCATTAACCATCGGCACTTTGGCGTTCGGTGCCTTGATGGTCAGCTGGCCGCCCATGCGGTCGGTGGCGTAGTCGACCACGGCGTCTTCGAGAAACGGCTCGCTGACGGCATCGATCCAGGCGGTAAAGCTGGCCAGGCCCAGAGCGGTGTCTTCGGCCTTCTGCTCGCCCGGCTTGCAGTAGGCAATGCAGGTTTCGGCGTACTGGGTGCCCGGCTGGGTGATAAACACGCGAATGCCGATGCCCGGGGTGCTCTGCTTGCTCAGCAGGTCAGCCAGATAATCGTGGGCAGCGTCGGTAATGGTAATGGTGCTCATGGCAACTCCTCGCAAACATGGGCGCAGTGTACGCCACTCACCCGCGCCGGCAAAGTCCTAGTGTTTTAGTAGGAATAACACTTATTCGCTAAGCGACAGCCTTAGCCGGCTTATGTGCAGAGAAACTGCGCAATCGCATCGGCTGCTGCGAGCATGTGCTGCTGATGGGTGAAACCTGAGCTTTTCAGCGGTTTGAGGTCGTGATCAGCGGCGGTTAACCAGTGCAGTTTGATCGCCTCAGACAGCGCATAGCCTGCTACTGCCTGGCGATCCCCAAGGGCATCGCGCTCGCCCTGAATGATCAACGCCCGCGTGCGCAGCTCGGCCAAGTGAGCGACTCGTGGCTTTTCCGGTTTGCCGACGGCATAAAAGGGATAACCCAGGCACACCAGCGCATCGGCGCCCAACTCATCGGCCAGCAGGCTGGCCATGCGCCCGCCCATGGACTTGCCGCCGATGGCCAACGGCCCTGCGACCTGTTGGCGCACCTGCGCATAGACCTCACGCCATTGCTCAAGCAGTTTGGCCTGGGGGTTGGGTGGGCGTTTTTTGCCGTCCAGACGCCGCGCCGCCATATAGGCGAACTCGAAGCGCAGTACCGCAACCCCACGCGCAGCAAGGCTTTGCGCCATTTGCTGCATAAAGTCGCTGTCCATCGGCGCACCGGCGCCGTGGGCCAGAATCAGGGTGGCGCGCGTCTCGCCAAGCGGACGATCCCACAGCCAACTGCCATCACCCTGCCACTGCGCGCATTGATCCCCGTCAATACCCGCCTCACGCCCTTTGCTCATGCTTGCCTCGCTTAAAGAATCCGTGGACTGCGGTGCAGATCGTACAAGCACTCAGCCGCTGATTTTCACTGATCTGCCTATAACCGTGGATGGAAGCCCAGACATGAACACAACCAGCAGTTCCGCCTACAACTACAAGGTGGTTCGCCAATTCGCCATCATGACGGTGGTGTGGGGCATTGTCGGGATGGGGCTCGGCGTGTTTATCGCCGCGCAACTTGCCTGGCCCGAGCTCAACTTCAACCTGCCGTGGACCAGCTTCGGCCGCCTGCGCCCGCTGCACACCAACGCGGTGATCTTCGCCTTCGGTGGTTGCGCGCTGTTCGCCACCAGCTATTACGCGGTGCAACGCACCTCGCAGGCCACCCTGTTCGCGCCCAAACTCGCGGCCTTTACGTTCTGGGGCTGGCAACTGGTGATCGTTTTGGCGGCCATCAGTTTGCCAATGGGCTGGACCAGCTCCAAGGAATACGCCGAGCTGGAATGGCCGATCGACATTTTGATCACCATCGTCTGGGTCAGCTACGCCGTGGTGTTCTTCGGCACGGTGATCAAGCGTAACGTCAGCCACATCTACGTGGGCAACTGGTTCTTCGGCGGTTTTATCCTCACCGTGGCGCTGCTGCACCTGGTCAATAACCTGGAAGTGCCGGTCACCCTGACCAAATCCTACTCGGCTTACGCCGGGGCCACGGATGCGATGATCCAGTGGTGGTACGGCCACAACGCCGTGGGCTTTTTCCTCACCGCGGGCTTTCTGGGGATGATGTATTACTTCGTGCCCAAGCAGGCTGGGCGCCCGGTGTATTCCTACCGCTTGTCCATCGTGCACTTCTGGGCGCTGATTGCCGTGTACATCTGGGCCGGCCCGCATCACCTGCACTACACCGCGCTGCCGGACTGGGCGCAGAGCCTGGGCATGGTGATGTCGCTGATCCTCCTGGCACCGAGCTGGGGCGGCATGATCAACGGCATGATGACCCTCTCCGGGGCCTGGCATAAGTTGCGCACCGACCCGATCCTGCGCTTTCTGGTCGTTTCCCTGGCGTTCTATGGCATGTCGACCTTTGAAGGTCCGATGATGGCGATCAAGACCGTCAACGCCCTGTCCCACTATACCGACTGGACCATCGGTCACGTCCACGCTGGCGCCCTTGGCTGGGTGGCCATGGTGTCCATCGGCTCGCTGTATCACATGCTGCCGAAAGTCTTCGGCCGCGACGAAATGCACAGCACCAGTCTGATCAACGTGCACTTCTGGCTCGCCACCATCGGCACCGTACTCTACATCGCCTCGATGTGGGTCAACGGCATCGCCCAGGGCCTGATGTGGCGTGCAGTCAACGAAGACGGCACGCTCACCTACTCCTTCGTCGAAGCGCTGGAAGCCAGCCACCCCGGCTTTGTGGTGCGGGTGATCGGCGGCGCGATCTTCTTCGCCGGCATGTTGGTGATGGCCTGGAACGTCTGGCAAACCGTGCGTCATACCAAAGCCGCTGAGATGGACGCCGCCGCGCAGTTTTCGCTTGAGGGAGCCCACTGATGAGACACGAAATACTCGAGAAGAACATCGGCCTGATGGCGTTGATGATGGTCCTGGCTGTAAGTATCGGCGGCCTGACGCAGATCGTTCCGCTGTTCTTTCAGGACGTTACCAATGAGCCGGTGGACGGCCTCAAGCCCTATACCGCGCTGCAACTGGAAGGCCGTGACATCTATATCCGTGAAGGCTGCGTCGGCTGCCATTCACAGATGATCCGTCCGTTCCGCGCCGAAACCGAGCGCTACGGCCACTACTCGGTAGCCGGTGAAAGCGTGTACGACCACCCCTTCCTCTGGGGCTCCAAGCGCACCGGCCCGGACCTGGCGCGCGTCGGCGGGCGCTACTCGGATGAATGGCACCGCGCGCACCTGTACAACCCGCGCAACGTGGTGCCGGAGTCGAAGATGCCGGCCTACCCCTGGCTGGTGGAAAGCACCCTGGATGGCCAGGACACCGCCAAGAAGATGCAGGCCCTGCGCTTTCTCGGCGTGCCGTACAGCGAGGAAGACATCGCCGGCGCCTCCGCTGCCGTCAAAGGCAAGAGCGAAATGGATGCCATGGTCGCCTACCTGCAAGTGCTCGGCATTGCCGTGAAGAACAAGAGGTAGCGCCATGACATTTGAACTGATTGATATCGGCATGCTTCGTGGCATCGGCACAGCACTGGTTCTGCTGTCCTTTGTCTGCGTCACCCTGTGGGCTTACAGCGGCAAGCGCCGCCCGGCGTTCGACGAGGCCGCCCTTCTGCCCTTTGCCGATGAACCCAAGCTGGCTGCACCAAGGAGCAACACCCCATGAGCACGTTCTGGAGCTGGTACATCACAGTGCTGACCGTCGGCACCCTGCTCGCCCTGTTCTGGCTGATTTTCGCCACCCGTAAAAGCGAAGTGCACAAGAACCCCACCGAGCAGACCATGGGCCATTCCTTCGACGGCATCGAGGAATATGACAACCCACTGCCCAAGTGGTGGTTCATGCTGTTTATCGGCACCATCGTCTTTTCGATTGCCTACCTGGCGCTGTACCCCGGCCTGGGCAACTGGAAAGGCGTACTGCCGGGTTATGCAGACGGCTGGACTCAGGTCAAGCAGTGGCAGCGCGAAGTCGACAAGGCTGACGAGCTGTATGGGCCGATCTTCGCCAAATACGCGGCCATGCCCCTGGAAGAAGTCGCCAAAGACGAGCAAGCGCTGAAAATGGGCGGGCGCATGTTTGCCACCTATTGCTCGGTGTGCCACGGCTCCGACGCCAAGGGCGCAGTGGGCTTCCCTAACCTCACCGACAGTCACTGGCGCTGGGGCGGCGATCCTAATGTGATCAAGACCAGCATCCTCAATGGCCGTATGGGCGCCATGCCGGCCTGGGCGGCGATCATTGGCGAAGACGGCGTGCAACAGGTTGCCGCTTATGTGCGCAAAGACCTGGCCGGCCTGCCGCTGCCCGCCGACAAGAGCTTCGATTTGCAACAAGGCGCCGCCATCTATGCCGCCAACTGCCTGGCCTGCCACGGTGCAGAAGGCAAAGGCATGGCCATGCTCGGCGCGCCCGACCTGACCAGCCCAGCTGGCTGGATCTACGGCAGCAGCCTGGTGCAGCTGCAGCAGACCATCCGCCACGGCCGCAACGGCCAGATGCCCGCGCAAGAGCAGTATCTGGGCAACGACAAGGTGCATCTGCTGGCCGCTTATGTACTGAGCCTCAGCCAGCAACAGCAAAAGGCAACCGCGCAGTAAGCGCTAAAACCGCAGCACCCGGCTGGCGATCTCAGGTCGCCAGCCACTCAAGCAAGCCTCTCCCGCGCCCGGACAACCGCCCGAGCCATGCGACCCAAGGTCGCACCCTTCCGACCAAGTGCATGCGCGCCCTTTGACTTGAGCTAATCTTGTCGACAGTCGCCACCTGTCATAACTCCAAGGCGATTCCCATCTTTGCGCTACGCCTGTTTAAGGCGTTTTATGCTCGCGGCAATGCCCTGCATAAGCGGCCATGCATGCTTGCCAACAGCCCTGAAAGCCTTATCGCGCCGGCTTGTGTCGTTGCAATGAGCACCTGCTTTCTCCATACTTGCCGCCGATTTTTGCCCCTAAAAAATCCATTAACCGTGGAACCCATAATGAGCACAGCAATCAGTCCGACTGCTTATAACTACAAGGTGGTTCGCCAGTTCGCCGTAATGACGGTGATTTGGGGAGTCATTGGCATGAGCCTGGGTGTTTTCATCGCCGCACAGCTGGTGTGGCCTGAACTCAACCTGGGTATGGAATGGACGAGCTTCGGCCGTCTGCGTCCGCTGCACACCAACGCGGTGATCTTCGCCTTTGGCGGCTGCGCGCTGATGGCAACCTCGTTCTATGTGGTGCAACGCACCAGCCAGGTACGCCTGATCTCCGATGGCCTTGCCGCATTCGTATTCTGGGGCTGGCAAGCCGTGATCGTCGCTGCGGTGATCACCCTGCCAATGGGTTTCACCGGTTCCAAGGAATACGCCGAGCTCGAGTGGCCTATCGATATCCTCCTGGGTATCGTCTGGATCGCCTATGCGGTGGTGTTCTTCGGCACCATCGTCAAGCGCCAGACCAAGCACATCTATGTCGGCAACTGGTTCTACGGTGCCTTCATTCTGGTTACCGCGATGCTGCACATCGTCAACAGCGCGGCCGTTCCGGTCAGCCTGTTCAAGTCCTACTCGGCGTACGCCGGTGCGACTGACGCGATGATTCAGTGGTGGTACGGCCACAACGCCGTGGGCTTCTTCCTGACCACCGGTTTCCTGGGGATGATGTATTACTTCGTACCCAAGCAGGCCGAACGTCCGATCTACTCCTATCGCCTGTCCATCGTGCACTTCTGGGCGCTGATCACCCTGTACATCTGGGCCGGTCCGCACCACCTGCACTACACCGCACTGCCGGATTGGGCACAGTCCCTCGGTATGGCGATGTCGATCATCCTCCTGGCACCAAGCTGGGGCGGCATGATCAACGGCATGATGAGCCTGTCGGGCGCCTGGCATAAGCTGCGCACCGACCCAATCCTGCGCTTCCTGGTGGTATCGCTGGCGTTCTACGGCATGTCGACCTTCGAAGGTCCGATGATGGCGATCAAGACCGTCAACGCCCTGTCCCACTACACCGACTGGACCATCGGCCACGTACACGCCGGCGCGCTCGGCTGGGTAGCAATGATCTCCATCGGCGCGCTGTACCACCTGATTCCGAAGGTGTTCGGTCGTCCACAGATGCACAGCGTTGGCCTGATCAACGCGCACTTCTGGCTGGCCACCATCGGCACCGTGCTGTACATCGCCTCGATGTGGGTCAACGGCATCACCCAGGGTCTGATGTGGCGTGCAGTCAACGAAGACGGCACCCTCACCTATTCCTTCGTTGAAGCGCTGGAAGCCAGCCACCCGGGTTACGTGGTGCGCATGATTGGCGGCGCCTTCTTCGTCGCCGGCATGCTGCTGATGGCTTACAACACCTACCGCACCGTGCGTGCCGCCAAGGCTTCTGAGTACGAAGCCGCTGCACAGATTCCTGCTGGAGTAGCGCACTGATGAAACACGAAATCATTGAGAAGAATATTGGCCTGATGGCGCTGCTGATGGTTCTGGCCGTCAGCGTCGGCGGCCTGACTCAAATCGTGCCGCTGTTTTTCCAGGACGTTACCAACGAGCCGGTGGAAGGCCTCAAGCCTTACACCGCGCTGGAACTGGAAGGCCGCGATGTGTACATCGCCAACGGCTGTGTCGGCTGCCACTCGCAGATGATCCGTCCGTTCCGTGCTGAAACCGAGCGTTACGGCCACTACTCGGTAGCTGGTGAAAGCGTCTGGGACCACCCGTTCCTGTGGGGTTCCAAGCGTACCGGTCCGGACCTGGCTCGGGTTGGCGGTCGTTACTCGGATGAATGGCAACGTGCGCACCTGTACAACCCGCGCAACGTCGTGCCTGAGTCGAAGATGCCGGCATACCCCTGGCTGGTTGAGCACAAGCTCGACGGCAAGGACACCGCCAAGAAGATGGAAGTCATGCGTGGCTTTGGCATCCCCTACACCGATGAAGACATCGCAGGGGCCAAGGACGCAGTAAAAGGCAAGACCGAAATGGACGCGATCGTTGCGTACCTGCAGGTTCTCGGCACATCCATCAAGAACAAACGGTAACGCACATGGATATCGGGATGATTCGCGGCATCGGCACAGCAGTGGTGTTCATCGCCTTTATTGGCGTGGTGCTCTGGGCCTACAGCAGCAAGCGTAAATCCAGCTTCGACGAGGCCGCCAACCTGCCCTTCGCCGACGATCCCAAACCCAATGAGCGTGACGAGCAATCTTCCAGGAGCAATAACCAATGACCACGTTCTGGAGTTGGTACGTAACCATTCTGTCTCTGGGCACCATCTTTGCCCTGACCTGGCTGATCTTCGGCACCCGCAAGGGCCAGCGCGAAGAAACCACCGAAGAAACCGTCGGGCATGAGTTCGACGGTATCGAAGAGTTCGACAACCCGCTGCCCAAGTGGTGGTTCATGCTGTTTGTCGGCACCATCATCTTTGCCCTCGGCTACCTGGCGCTCTATCCGGGCCTGGGTAACTGGAAAGGTCTGCTGCCGGGCTACGACTACCTCGACACCGAGGCCAAGACGCCCTTCGCCACCAATATCCAAATTGCCGGTGGTGTAGAGCGCAACGCAGGCTGGACCGGCGTGCACCAGTGGGAAAAGGAAATGGCCAAGGCTGAAGGCCAGTACGGCCCGATCTTCGCCAAATATGCCGCCATGCCGATTGAGCAAGTGGCCCAGGACGAGCAAGCGCTGAAAATGGGCGGCCGCCTGTTTGCCTCCAACTGCTCGGTCTGCCACGGCTCCGACGCCAAGGGCGCTTATGGTTTCCCCAACCTGACCGACAACGATTGGCTGTATGGCGGCGAGCCGGAAACCATCAAGACCACCATCATGGCCGGTCGTCAGGGCATGATGCCTGCGCAACTGGATGCACTGGGCGAGGAAGGTATCCGCAACGTGGCTGGCTACATCCGCAGCCTGTCCGGTTTGAAAAACCCGGAAGGTATCGCGGTTGACCTTGCCGCAGGTCAAGACATCTTCGCCACTACTTGTGCAGTCTGTCATGGCGCTGAAGGTAAGGGCCAACAGGCCATGGGCGCACCCAACCTGACCGACAAAACCTGGCTCTACGGCTCCAGTTTTGCTCAGGTACAACAAACTCTGCGCTACGGCCGTAACGGCAAGATGCCAGCCCAGGCTGACTTCCTGGGCAACGATAAGGTGCATCTGCTGGCGGCTTACGTGTACAGCCTGTCGCAAGCAAAAACCGAGAAGTAATTCTCCTGCCTGGCAGGCGCGACCGCAGGTCGCACCTGCCAGGCAATCGTCAGGCGTACCATAGCGCAAGAGCCCGTATGACCCCGGCCGGCACGTATCGACCAGGGCAGCCAATCAACCGCCGTGGTACGAACTGATGAGTGCACAGATTCCAGTTAAAGACGTCACCCCTGCCCCGGCCAAGGTCGAAGTTGTTGACCTGTACGCCAACCGCGAAAAAATCTACACCCGCTCCTTCACCGGCATCTTCCGCAACCTGCGCATGCTCGGTGGCGCAGCCCTCTTTCTGTTGTACTTCGGCACCGTATGGTTGACCTGGAATGGCCGTCAGGCCGTCTGGTGGAACCTGCCGGAGCGCAAGTTCTATATTTTCGGCTCCACCTACTGGCCGCAGGATTTCGTCCTGCTCTCGGCGCTATTGATCATCGCCGCCTTCGGCCTGTTCTTTATCACCGTGTTCGCCGGCCGCGTGTGGTGCGGCTACACCTGCCCGCAGAGCGTATTCACCTGGGTATTTATGTGGGCGGAAAAGGTCACCGAAGGTGATCGTAACCAGCGCATGAAGCTCGACAAGAGCCCGATGACCACGCAGAAATTCCTGCGCAAGTTGGCCAAGCACGGCATCTGGGTCGGCGTGTCGCTGGTCACCGCGATCACTTTCGTCGGCTACTTCACGCCGATTCGCGAACTGATCCCCGAGCTGTTCACCCTGCAAGCGGGCGGCTGGGCGCTGTTCTGGGTCGGCTTCTTTACCCTCGCCACCTACGGCAACGCCGGCTATCTGCGCGAGCAGGTGTGCATCTACATGTGCCCCTATGCGCGCTTCCAGAGCGTGATGTTCGACCAGGACACCCTGATCGTCTCCTACGACCCGCGTCGCGGTGAGAGCCGCGGCCCGCGCAAGCGCGATGCTGACTACAAGGCCGAAGGCCTCGGCGACTGCATCGACTGCAAGATGTGCGTGCACGTCTGCCCTACCGGCATCGACATCCGCGACGGTCTGCAGATCGAATGCATCGGCTGCGCCGCCTGCGTCGATGCCTGTGACAGCATCATGGAGAAGATGAACTACCCGAAAGGGCTGATCAGCTACACCACCGAGCACAACCTTTCCGGACAGAAGACCCACCTGGTGCGTCCGCGCCTGATCGGTTACGCCATCGCCTTGCTGGCCATGTTCTGCGTGTTCGCCTGGGCCATCGCCGACCGCTCGCTGGTGGAACTGGATGTGCTGAAAGACCGCGTGCTCTACCGCGAAAACGAAGAAGGCCGGATCGAGAACGTCTACACCCTGAAGATCATGAACAAGGCCCAGCACGAGGTCACTTACCTGATCGAAGCTGACGGCCTTGACGGCCTGGTGTACGAGGGCAAGCGCGAGATCAAGGCAATCGCTGGCGAGGTGCTGTCACTGCCTGTCGAGCTGTCCATCGACCCGGAAAAACTGCCTTCGAGCACCAATGAAATCACCTTCCGCCTGCACTCGGCGGATGACCCAAGCATCAAAACCGACGCCGCCAGCCGCTTTATCGGCCCTAGCGTGCGCTGATTAGAGAAGACCATGTCTGAACCCATAGCTGAAAAGAACCCCGAGATCATCAAGCCCTGGTACAAGCAATTCTGGCCCTGGTTCCTGATTGGCCTGCTGGCCTATTCAGTGGTCCAGGGGCTGACTCTGCTGACCATCGCCACGAAGAACCCACCGGGGCTGATCTCCGATGACTATTACGACGTCGGCAAAGGCATCAACCAGTCCCTGGAGCGAGAAAATCACGCCATTCGCCTCAAGCTGCACGCCAGCCTGCTGCTCAACGATGACAACGGTACCGCCACCCTGCAGCTGAGCGGCAACAGCCGTCCGCAGCAGCTGGTGCTCAACCTGATATCGCCGACCCAACCCGAGCGCGACCGCCGGGTGATCCTGCAACCGCAGGCCGATGGCAGCTACAGCGGGCAGATGATCGACGCGGTCAAGGGCCGCCGCTTTGTCGAGCTGATCGGCCAGGAAGGCGGCAAGGACTGGCGCCTGTTCGAAGAAGAGAACGTGCAAAGCGGGCAGAACATCCTCCTCGGGGATGCTCAATAAGCGCACCGATGGCCAGCCCGACTCCTTGCTACCACTGTGGCCTGCCGGTACCCGCCGGCAGCCGATTCCAGGCTCAGGTACTGGGCGCAACCCGCGAGATGTGCTGCCCGGGCTGCCAGGCAGTGGCCGAAGCTATTGTCGGCGGCGGCCTGGAGCACTACTACAAGCACCGCAGTGAAAGCGCCTCCAACCCGCAAAGCCTGCCCCAGGCGCTGCCCGATGAGCTGGCGTTGTATGACCGCAGCGATGTGCAGCAGCCTTTTGTCGAACATGACGGCGAGTTCAGCGAAACCTGCCTGCTGATCGAAGGCATCAGCTGCGCGGCCTGTGGCTGGTTGATTGAAAAGCATCTGCGCGGCCTGCCGGGCGTCAGCGAGGCGCACCTCAACCTGTCCAACCACCGCCTGCAGGTGCGCTGGGCTGATAGCCAGTTGCCGCTCAGCAGCCTGCTCAAGGCCCTGCGCAAGATTGGCTATGCCGCCCACCCCTGGCAAACCGATGCCGCCGCAGAACAGCTGCAGCGCGAGAACCGCCGCGCCATGCGCGAACTGGGCGTGGCCGGCATGCTGTGGATGCAGGTGATGATGGCGACCATGGCCACCTGGCCGGAATTCAATATCGACCTCAGCCCCGAGCTGGACAAGATTCTGCGTTGGGTCAGCCTGTTTCTCACCACGCCGATTGTCTTCTACTGCTGCGGCCAGTTCTTCCGTGGCGCGCTGCGCGACCTGCGCACCCGCCACCTGACCATGGATGTGTCGGTCTCGCTGGCAATTGGCGGCGCCTATATCGCCGGTATCTGGTCGACGGTGACCGGCCAGGGCGAGCTGTATTTCGATGCCGTGGGCATGTTTGCCCTGTTTCTGTTGGCCGGCCGCTATCTGGAGCGCCGCGCCCGCGAACGCACAGCCGCCGCCACCTCGCAGCTGGTCAATCTGCTGCCGGCCTCCTGCCTGCGCCTGGCTGCCGATGGCCAGAGCCTGCGCATTTTGCTGAGCGAATTGCGCGTCGGCGATCAGGTGCTAGTACCGCCTGGCGCCCTACTGCCCGCTGACGGGCGGATTGTTCAGGGTCAGTCGAGCGTGGATGAGTCCGTGCTCACCGGCGAGTACCTGCCACAGGCGCGTAACGTTGGCGACAGCGTTACCGCCGGCACCCTGAACGTAGAAGGACCGTTGCAGGTTGAAGTGCAGGCCCTCGGCGATGCCACGCGGCTGTCAGCTATCGTCCGCCTGCTGGAGCGCGCGCAGAGCGACAAACCGCGCCTGGCGGTACTGGCCGATCAGGTTGCGCAGTGGTTCCTGCTGATCGTCCTGGTGGTAGCGGCCATCGTCGGCCTGGTCTGGTGGCAGCTCGACCCATCGCGCGCATTCTGGATCGTCCTGGCCCTGCTGGTCGCCACCTGCCCTTGCGCACTGGCGTTGGCCACGCCTACGGCACTGACGGCAGCAACCGGCTCGCTGCACAAGCTGGGCATGCTGCTGACCCGTGGCCATGTGCTGGAAGGCCTGAACCAGATCGACACCCTGGTGCTGGACAAGACCGGCACCCTTACCGAAGGCCGCCTGACGCTTAGCGCCATCCACCCCCTGCGCGAGCTGGATGCCGACGCCTGCCTGGCCCTGGCCGCCGCTCTGGAAAACCGCTCCGAACACCCGATTGCCCGCGCCTTCGGCCAGGCCCCTGAAGCCGCAGAAGCAGTCGACAGCCATCCAGGCCTGGGCCTGCAAGGGTGTGTCGGCGGACGGCGGCTGCGTATCGGCGAGGCCAATTTTGTCTGCGCACTCAGTACTCAGCCCGTCCCTGCGATTAGCGGCGAACACGGCCAATGGCTGCTGCTGGGTGATGAACAAGGGCCGCTGGCCTGGTTTGTGTTGAATGACCGCCTGCGCGAGGACGCACCGCAACTGATCGACATGGCCAAGACCAAGGGCTGGCAGATCCTGCTGCTGTCCGGTGACAGCTCGCCGATGGTCGGCGAAGTGGCGCGCCAACTGGGCATCATTGACGCCCGTGGCGGCCTCACTCCGGATGCCAAGCTGGATGTGCTGAAACAATTGCACAGCCAGGGCCGCCGGGTGCTGATGCTCGGTGACGGGGTTAACGATGTGCCGGTATTGGCCGCCGCCGATATCAGCGTGGCCATGGGCAGCGCCACCGATCTGGCGAAGACCAGCGCCGATGCCGTACTGCTGTCCAACCGCCTGAGTAGCCTGGTGCAGGCGCTACACATGGCGCAACGAACCCGGCGCATCATCATCGAGAATCTGACCTGGGCCAGTCTGTACAATGGCCTGGTGCTGCCCTTCGCCGCCATTGGCTGGATCACCCCCATCTGGGCCGCGCTAGGTATGTCGGTCAGCTCATTGCTGGTGGTGGTCAACGCACTGCGCCTGACTCGCACGTAGGGTGGATCACGCTTCACCGATCCACCACAACGTTGCTCCGGTGGATGTAAAAAGCGACATCCACAAGTCAAACAGTCCACTAATACGCTCGGCGAGGTCCTATGCAAAACAACATGACTGGCAAGGTTGCCGGGTGGGTGCGCTTACTGGCCGTAGTGCTGTTCAGCCTGCAGCTGTTTATGGCCTACCACGTTGCTACCGCGCTGATCAGCCAGCAGACCACACTCAGCAGTCTGTTTACTGACAGCCTGCCGGACACCCTGATCATGCTTTTCCTTAATGCTCTGTTTGCCTTCGTCGCACTGACCGGTCGCAGCCCGGACAGACTCTTCCCAGTTGCCAGCCTCGATCTGCGACAACTCTTGCGCCGGAGCCACTAAGCCATGCCCGCCCTCTATATCCTGATCCCAGTCGCCATCGCCCTGGTGGCTTTTGCCATCTGGCTGTTCTTCTGGGCGGTGGACAGCGGCCAGTACGACGACCTCGACGGCCCGGCCCACAGCATTCTGTTCGACGACGAAGACCCCAAGCACACTGCCGCCGTAAACCAGGTGCAGCAGCTCGACGACCCCGAGACCGAACAGAAGCCACAGGACAAGCCCGGTGCTTGAGCTACTGCCGCTGCTGATTTCGGCGCTGATTCTCGGCCTGCTCGGCGGCGGCCATTGCCTGGGTATGTGTGGCGGCCTGATGGGCGCACTGACCCTGGCCATTCCACCCGAGCGGCGCGCGCAGCGCTTTCAGCTGCTGCTGGCCTATAACCTGGGGCGCATTTTCAGTTACAGCCTGGCCGGCCTACTGCTCGGCCTGGCCGGCTGGGCAGTAGCCAACAGCCCTTTGGTCATGGGCCTGCGCGTGATTGCGGCGCTGTTGCTGATTGCCATGGGCCTGTACCTGGCCGGTTGGTGGAGCGGCCTGACCCGTATCGAAGCCCTTGGCCGTGGGCTGTGGCGCTATATCCAGCCGCTGACCCGGCGCTTTATGCCGGTCACCAGCCTGCCGCGCGCCCTGGTGCTTGGCAGCCTGTGGGGCTGGCTGCCCTGCGGCCTGGTCTACAGCACCCTGCTGTGGGCCGCAAGCCAGGGCAATGCATTGAGCAGCGCGGCGCTGATGTTGGCCTTCGGCCTCGGCACCCTGCCGGTGCTGCTGGCCACCGGCATGGCCGCCGAACGCCTGACCGCTCTGCTGCGCAAGCAAGGCGTACGCATGGCCGGCGGCGTTCTGGTAATCCTCTTCGGCCTATGGACAATGCCCGGCCCGCACCAGCACTGGCTGATGGGCCACTAGCAGGCCGCTTGATACAGGTCAAAACACCCCAGGCGCAGCGCTCTTAGACTCCCCGGTATTGAAAGCCAAACCGGGAATACCCGCATGCTCAATGCCATCCAGTGGGACAGCTCGCTAATCCGTCGCTACGACCAGGCCGGCCCGCGCTACACCTCCTACCCGACCGCCGTGCAGTTTCACGAGCGGATCAGCCAGTTCGACCTGCTGCACGCCCTGCGCGAAAGCCGCAAGGCGCTACGGCCGCTGTCGCTGTATGTGCACATCCCGTTCTGCGCGCACATCTGCTACTACTGCGCCTGCAACAAGGTGATCACCAAGGATCGCGGCCGCGCCCAGCCCTATCTGGAAAAGCTCGAACGTGAAATCGAGATCATCAGCCGTCACCTAGACCCGCAGCAGAAGGTCGAGCAGCTGCACTTTGGTGGCGGCACGCCGACCTTTCTCAGCCACGATGAACTGCGCCACCTGATGGGCCACCTGCGCCAGCACTTCAACCTGTTGGATGACGACAGCGGCGACTACAGCATCGAGATCGACCCGCGCGAAGCCGACTGGTCGACCATGGGCCTGCTCCGTGAGCTGGGTTTCAACCGCGTCAGCCTGGGCGTGCAGGACCTCGACCCGGCGGTACAGCGGGCGGTCAATCGCCTGCAAACCCTGGAAGAAACCCGCGCCATCGTCGAAGCCGCGCGCACCCTGCAATTCCGCTCGGTAAACATCGACCTGATCTACGGCCTGCCGCTGCAAACCCCGGAGCGTTTCGCCCGAACTGTGGCCGAAGTGATTGCCCTGCAGCCCGATCGTCTGTCGCTGTTCAACTACGCCCACCTGCCGGAACGCTTTATGCCGCAGCGGCGGATCAACACCAGCGACCTGCCCAGCCCAGGCGACAAGCTGGCCATGCTGCAGGCCAGCATCGAGCAACTGAGCGCAGCCGGTTACCGCTATATCGGCATGGATCACTTCGCCCTGCCCGACGACGAACTGGCCAGCGCCCAGGAAGATGGCAGCCTGCAACGCAACTTCCAGGGCTACACCACCCACGGCCATTGCGACCTGATCGGTCTGGGGGTGTCATCGATCAGCCAGATTGGCGAGCTGTACTGCCAGAACAACAGCGACCTGAGTAAATACCAGGACAGCCTCGGCCACAGCGAACTGGCCACCCTGCGCGGCCTGCACTGCGATGCCGACGACCAGCTGCGGCGGGCGGTGATTCAGCAGCTGATCTGCCATTTCCAGCTGCGCTTTGCCGATATCGAACAGGCCTATGCCATCGATTTTCGCAGTTACTTTGCCGAGGTCTGGCCGCAACTGCAGCAGATGGCCAGTGATGGGCTGATCGAGTTGAATGCCCAGGGCATCGAAGTGCGGCCCGCGGGACGCCTGCTGGTGCGCTCACTGTGCATGCTGTTTGATCGCTACCTCAGCGAGCTAAACCAGCAGCGTTTTTCCCGAGTGATCTAGCAGGCTGTCAGGATACGAGCCGAGGTCATTTCATAATCAGGGTGGCTACTTCCTGCATCTGCTGATCACTGAGGTTCTGCTCACGCATGGTCTTGATCAGCGTCACGTTGGCGCTGCTCAACGCACCCTGCAGTGAAGCCAGCTCGCCCTGCAGCGCTTCGATCTTTATGCGCTTGGCCTCGGGATCGAGGCTCTGGTCCTGCATCACCTCTTTCAGCTCGGCTTTCTTCGCCTCGATCTGCGCCTTGAGCTCGCGGATCATCTTGAGAATATCCTTGAGCACATCCGGCAGGCTGCTCTCATCAATGTCGCGGTTCTTCTCTGCCGCAGCAGAGCGGGCCTTGCCCAGCTCCGACAGGCTCACCCGCAGGCTGTCGCGCAGCGCCTGCTGATCCGCCTCGTTGCTTGCCACAACGCCTTCGCTCGCAGCGCTCTTACGCTCCAGCGCCAGGTTCATGCGGGTACTCAAGTGGGTCGATTCCAGACGCATACGAATGCTCCTTGCAGATATTCAAAGGCGCCTGGTTTATCGGCCGCACCCGCTAAAACTTGAACATTCGATCAGACTTGTGTCTTGGTGGCCCTACCCTGCGCCCTGCTGTAACCTTACGGCTATTGTGTGTTTACCCTCAGGATCGCCAGCGATGTCCGAAAGCATCAAGTTGCATACCCCACACCAAGCCCATTGCAAGGATTGCAGCCTGGCGAGCTTGTGCCTGCCGCTGTCCCTCAACCTGGAAGACATGGACGCGCTCGACGAAATCGTCAAACGCGGCCGCCCGCTGAAAAAGGGCGAATTCCTGTTCCGCCAGGGCGATGCCTTCAATTCGGTATTTGCGGTGCGCTCCGGCGCGCTGAAAACCTTCAGCCTGAGCGACAGCGGCGACGAACAGATCACCGGCTTCCACCTGCCCAGCGAACTGGTCGGTCTGTCCGGCATGGACAGCGAAGCGTACCCGGTGTCCGCCATGGCATTGGAAACCACCTCGGTGTGTGAAATCCCCTTCGAGCGCCTCGACGAGTTGTCGGTGCAATTGCCGCAGCTGCGCCGCCAGCTGATGCGCATCATGAGCCGCGAGATCCGCGACGATCAGCAGATGATGCTGCTGCTGTCGAAGAAAACCGCCGACGAACGCATCGCCACCTTCCTGGTCAACCTTTCGGCGCGCTTCCGCGCCCGCGGCTTCTCGGCCAATCAGTTCCGCCTGGCCATGTCACGCAACGAAATTGGTAACTATTTGGGCCTTGCGGTGGAGACCGTATCGCGGGTATTTACCCGCTTCCAACAGAACAAGCTGCTCGAAGCCGAAGGCAAGGAAGTGCATATCCTCGATCCCATCGAGCTGTGCGCATTGGCCGGCGGCAACCTTGAGGGCTGATCGACCCGCACAGCGCAGGACCTAGCCGATGATCTTCGACGAATTCAGCATCAAAACCCTGATCCGCCCGGTGGTGGACTTCCCCAAGCAGGGGGTGATCTTTCGCGACATCACCCCGCTGTTCCAGTCGCCACGTGCCCTGCGCATGGTCGCCGACAGCTTTATCCAACGTTACGTCGAAGCGGATTTCAGCCATATCGGCGCCATGGATGCACGCGGTTTTCTGATCGGTTCGATCATTGCCTATGAACTAAACAAACCGCTGATCCTGTTCCGCAAGCAAGGCAAGCTGCCCGCCGACGTGCTCAGCGAGAGCTACCAGACCGAGTACGGCGAAGCCAAACTGGAAGTGCACGCCGACAGCCTCTGCGAAGGCGACAAGGTGCTGATTTTCGATGACCTGATCGCCACCGGCGGCACCCTGCTGGCCGCCGCACAACTGGTACGGCGCATGGGCGCGAGCATCATCGAAGCCGCCGCGATCATCGATCTGCCCGAACTGGGCGGCTCGCAGAAACTGCAGGACAGCGGCATCCCCACCTTCGCCCTGACCAGCTTCGCCCTCAACGACCAATAATCCGCCCCAAGGCCCTGACAGCAGCGCTGCATGTCCGGGCCAGGCTGACCTTCGCGAACTCACTCGCCCACCGCTTACACAAGTACCCCACAGACCATGAATCAACTACCCATAAACCCGACGTCCAGCCACTGGCGACTGCGCCTCGGCGCGCTGATGGAAAGCACAACCGTCACCCGCCTGGTCACCGCCCTGATCATCCTCAACGCGGCGATTCTCGGCATCCAGACCTACCCCGGGCTGATGGCCGATTGGGGCGAGCTGCTGCTGACGCTGGATCAACTGATTCTCGCGGTGTTTATCCTGGAACTGGCGCTGCGCTTTATCGCCCGCGGCCTGGGCCTGCTGCGTGATCCCTGGGCAGTATTCGACTGCCTGGTGGTGGGCGTGGCGCTGGTGCCGTCCAGCGGGCCATTCGCCGTGCTGCGGGCGCTGCGCGTGTTGCGCGTGCTGCGGCTGATTTCGATCAACCCGAACATGCGCCGGGTAGTCGAGGCGCTGCTGTCCTCGCTGCCGGGCATGGGCAGTATCGCCATGCTGCTCGGCCTGGTGTTCTACGTGGCGGCGGTGATGGCCACCCAGCTATTCGGCGCAGCCTTCCCCGAGTGGTTCGGCAGCCTCGGTGCCAGCCTCTATACCTTGTTCCAGGTGATGACCCTGGAAAGCTGGTCGATGGGCATCGTGCGCCCGGTAATGGAAACCTTCCCACTGGCGTGGCTGTATTTCCTGCCGTTTATCCTGATTGCCACCTTTATGATGCTCAACCTGTTTATCGCCGTGGTGGTCAATGCCATGCAGACCACCCATGAACAGGAAGCCAAACTGGCGCCGCCTTCACCCACCGAGCAATTGCTGCTCGATGAACTGCGCGCCCTGCGCGCCGAAGTCGCCGAGCTGCGCCAGCAGCGCTGAGGCCAACACACGTAGCAGCACTACATCGCGCCGCCCTGGCGTGATGCAGTGCTGACATAGATCGCATTTCGGCAACGCCCACCCTCTCGCTGCTAACTCACGCCCCTAAAGCGCCTGGGCCTGAGCAACTGTCCGACAACTATCCATAAGTTGGCGCAATTCCGGCCGCCCTGGCCAGGAATGACCTCGCGCCCAAAACGCCCTCGGCTAAAGATAAATCACGGCCCAAGACAGCCCAGCCTGTCGTCTCAAGCCCCATAACAAGAGCGGTCGCGAATGCGACCAATATGCCGAGGAGTCGCCCTTATGACAGCCAAAACCAGCACCCCTACCGCCAGCTTTCCCGTGCGTCGCATGGACTTCACCTTCGATGAAAGCCAGAAGTTCTGGTTTGCCGGCGACCCCTTTATGAGCCACTTCATGAACAACCTGTCGTCGCTGTTTCCCTATGGCGAAAAGTTCTTCGTCGACAGCGTGCGCGCCGTGCGCGAACAGGTGAGCGAGCCGCAGCTGAAGAAGGACATCAGCGCCTTTATCGGCCAGGAAGCCATGCACTCCAAGGAGCACGCGGCCTATAACGACTACGCCGCCGAGCACAATATCGACCTGGAACTGCTGGAACTGCGCATCAAGGTGCTGCTGGAGTGGGTGACCAAGATCACCACCAAAAAGCAGCGCCTGGCCGCCACCTGCGCCCTGGAGCACTTCACCGCAACCATGGCCGAGCAGCTGCTGCAGCGCGAAGACCTGACCACCCAGATGAACGACCCCAAGCTGTACCAGCTGTGGATGTGGCACGCGATTGAAGAGAACGAGCACAAGGCAGTCTGCTACGACGTGTACCAGAAGGTCTACGGCGGCTATTTCACCCGCGTCGGCATGATGGCGATTTCCACCGTGATCTTCTTCGGCGTGATCGGCTGGTTCCAGCTGCACCTGCTGCGCAAGGACGGCCAACTGTTCAACTGGCGCAGCTGGGGCAAAGGCCTGAAAACCCTGTTCGGCCCACGCAACGGCTTCCTGACCAAACTGATCCTGCCGTACCTGGACTACTACCGCCCCGGCTTCCACCCCTTCGACCACGACAGCAAGGCGCTGGAACAGCGCTGGCGGCAGCGTCTGGGCTTTAACAACTGAGTGTTGCCCAGCCATAAAAAACCGGCCTCGGCCGGTTTTTTTATGGCTTTGTACCTATTGCGTGTTGCGAGGCGATAAACCGTAGGTTGGCGTTGAGCGCAGCGAAGCCCAACAAATCGCAGCATGTCTCGTTGGGCTTCGTCGCACAGCTCCTCAACCCAACCTACGCATGCGACCCTGCCTGATGCGTATGGCGCACCCTACCAATGCGTGCAACACCCAACGGGCACATAGCCTTTTTTATGAGTTCGACAGGCACCTACTCCACCGGCAACTTGAGCTGCCCCAGCCCCTGCAACACGCTGGCCCCGGTAAACAGCATAACGATCTGCTCCTCGGCCAGTGCACAGATTGCCGCTTGCCGCTCGGGTTGGCCGATATAGTCCAGCGACAGCTGGAACAGGTTGCGGCTGATCAGGTTCGACACCTGCAGCACCACCGCTGGGTTGACCATTTCCGGCAGCAGCTTGAAGGCGATGATGTCCTCGGCCATGTCCGCGCCAAACTCATCCATCACCTCCTGCAGCGCCGCGCGCAGCACGGCCGAGGCGCCATGCAGCTCGCGCACGCCGATGATAAAGGCCTCGGGGTTTTGCGCGACGAAATCAAAGAACAGCTGCACGGTTTCATGGCACACCCGTCGACCGCGTTGCAAGTCGATGCCAAACAACATCGGCGAGCTTGCCTGGGTCGACTGCACAGCCCGTTCGGCCGCCTCACGGCGCAGATCGCGCAGCGGTTGGCGCAGCTGGGTGGAGATCTGGCGGATCACGGTCAGCCCCAGGTCATCGACATCCTTGAAGTGCCTATAGAAGGTATTGGGATTGAGCCCCGCCTCACGGGCCAACTCACGCAGGCCCAAGTTGCTCAGGCTGCGGCTGGTTGAGGTGAGACGTAACGCTGCCTCCAGTAACAGGGTCTTGCCGGGGGCCTCGGTGGCTTTTTCTGCGGCTGGCTGCTGCTCGCTGGCGTCTGCCTGCATGACGAACCCTACCTAAAAGTTGGCTTGTGAGAATGGCACTTGCTGGCGAGTATACATTTGTCTACCTTGGTATACAGCTGTATACGCCAGCAATAAACATAACAGGAGCTTGGCCATGAATGCACCCGTCTCACCCCCCTCTGCCACCCGCCACTGCAAAGTCGCCATTATCGGTACGGGCTTCTCCGGCCTGGGCATGGCCATCCGCCTGAAGCAGGCCGGCGAACATGACTTCCTGCTGTTCGAAAAAGAAGCCGGCGTCGGCGGCACCTGGCGGGTGAACAACTACCCAGGCTGCGGCTGTGACGTGCAATCGCACCTGTATTCGTTCTCCTTCGAGCAAAACCCCGACTGGACGCGCATGTTCGCCAAGCAGCCGGAAATCCAGGGTTACCTGGAAGGCTGCTGGAGCAAGTACCGCCTGCAGAATCACACCCAGCTGAACACCGAGATCACCCGCTTGGCCTGGGATGAGCAGCAAGAGCTGTGGCAGATCAGTGACCGCGCCGGTAACAGCTACACCGCGCAGTTCGTGGTGTCCGGCATGGGTGCGCTGTCCACCCCGTCGATTCCGGCGCTCAAGGGCCTGGGCGACTTCACCGGCAAGATCTTCCACTCGCAGCAGTGGGATCACAGCTATGACCTCACCGGCAAACGCATCGCGGTGATCGGCACCGGCGCCTCTTCAATCCAGTTCGTGCCGCAGATCCAGAAGCAGGTCAGCCGGCTCGATCTGTACCAGCGCACCGCGCCATGGATCATGCCCAAGCCCGACCGCGCCATCAGCGAGCGCGAGCGCAACCGCTTCAAACGCTTCCCGCTGCTGCAGAAACTCTGGCGCGGCACCATCTACGCCCTGCTGGAAAGCCGGGTGATCGGCTTTGCCATGCTGCCCAAGGTGATGACCCTCGCGCAGAAAGTCGGCAAGTGGTACATCAACAAGCAGATCAAGGACCCGGTCCTGCGCGCCAAGGTCACCCCGGATTACCTGATGGGCTGCAAGCGCGTGCTGATCTCCAACGATTACTTCCCGGCGCTGACCCAGCCCAACGTCGACCTGATCACCGACGGCATCGAGGAAATCCGCAGCGGCAGCATCCGCACCGTGGACGGTAAAGAGCGCGAGATCGACGCGATCATCTTCGGCACCGGCTTTACCCCAAGCGACCCGCTGCCGCGCGGTGTGGTATTCGGCCGTGGCGGCGTCGACCTGCTCGACACCTGGCCGGAAGGCCCGCAGGCTTACAAAGGCACGCTGACTACCGGCTTCCCCAACCTGTTCTTCCTGATGGGGCCGAACACCGGCCTGGGCCACAACTCGATGGTCTATATGATCGAGTCGCAAATCCATTACGTGCTCGGCGCGCTCAAGCTGGTGGGCGAGCAAGAATTGCAGAGCCTGGAGGTCAAGCAGGCGGTGCAGGACAAATTCAACGGCAAGCTGCAAGGCAGCCTGGGTAACACCGTATGGAATGCCGGCGGCTGCACCAGCTGGTACCTGCATCCGGTCAGCGGCCGCAACTGCACCGTGTGGCCTGGTTTTACCTGGCGTTTCCGCTTGCTGACGCGCAACTTTGACCCAGCGGCCTATCATTTCAGCCGTAAACACGCGGCACACCCGGCGCAGAACAGCGCTATCCAGTTGACTGCCCAGGAGGCCAGCGCATGAAGTCGTTTGAAAACAAGGTAGCCGCCATCACCGGCGCCGGTTCCGGCATCGGCCGCGCCCTGGCTTTCGGCCTGGCTCGTCAGGGTTGCCAGCTGGCACTCTCCGATGTGAATGCCGAAGGCCTGGCAGAAACCGCCGCCCAGGCGCGCAAGCTTGGGGTCAAGGTCAGCGAAACCCTGGTCAACGTCGCCGACCGTGAAGCGGTGCATGCCTGGGCAGACCAGGTGGTGGCCGAGTTCGGCCGGGTCAACGCGATCTTCAACAACGCCGGCGTAGCCCAGGGCGGTACCGTGGAAGGCAACGATTACGCCGACTACGAGTGGATCATGAACATCAACTTCTGGGGCGTGGTCAACGGTACTAAAGCCTTCCTGCCACATATCAAAGCCAGCGGCCAGGGCCATATCGTCAACGTCTCGAGCGTCTTCGGTCTGTTCGCCCAGCCGGGCATGAGCGCCTACAACGCCAGCAAGTTCGCCGTACGCGGCTTTACCGAGTCGCTACGTCAGGAGCTGGACATGGCCGATTGCGGCGTATCGGCCAGCTGCGTGCACCCCGGCGGGATCAAGACCAATATCGCCAAGACCGCGCGGATGAACGCCAGCCTGAGCAGCGTCACCGGTCAGGATGCCGACAAGGCGCGTCAGCAGTTCAACGATCAGTTGCTGCGCACCACGCCGGAGAAGGCGGCCCAGGTGATCATCAACGGCGCGCTGGCGAACAAGCGGCGCATCCTGATCGGCCCGGACGCCTACGCCCTGGATGGCATGCAACGCCTATGGCCGGCGTTCTATCAACGCCTGGTGACCGCTTCCATGCGCCTGGCCGCGCGCTTTGCACCGAAAGGTGCGAGCAAGAAAGCCCAGGCTGCCGTGGAGTAATCGGCAACAGCTCAAGCCCCAGCGCCGCAGGTGTCTGGGGCTTTTTTATGCCTGCCATCCCTGGCAGCCACCCTGCGGGCCGTCGCTGTGCGACGTTAAAAATGGCTCCCGGCCATTTTTTATGCCTAACGTTTGTCTGTGCGGGATGAATACCGCGCGCATTCAATTGGCATAACAGTAGTTGGCGCGATAAATTGTCGGCACCTGTCCCGTACCGCTGGAGAATGCCATGAACACGCAAGACCCTTGCGCCGAACTGCTGCTCGATAACCAGCTGTGCTTTGCCCTGTATTCGACGTCGCTGCTGTTGACCAAGGTCTACAAGCCGCTACTGCAGGAGCTGGGCCTGACCTACCCGCAGTACCTGGCGATGATGGTGCTCTGGGAAAGCGATGGCATCACCGTCGGCGATATCAGCAGCCGTATGCTGACCGACCCCGGCTCCGTCACCCCACTGCTCAAACGCCTGGAAGCCGAAGGCCTGCTCAAGCGCACCCGCAGCAGTGTCGACGAGCGTGTGGTCGAACTGTTCCTCACCGACAAGGGCCGCAACCTGCGCGAACAGGCCAAACGCATCCCCGGCTGCATCCTCACCGCTACCCAGCAATCCGCTGCGGAGCTCGGCGCGCTCAAGGCTGAGCTGGTCGCCCTACGCAGCAGCCTGCAGCAAGCCGTGTAAGCACCTGGGCGACAGACCTGTCGCCCGCCCCAGCGATCTGGTTAAACAGATCGCGTCACGTATCACCCGTCATTTCCCCGCTCCGTACAATAATTTCGCCCTGCCGCCACGCTCAATAAATCGCGCAATCGCCCGCCAATCCTCGCTTATGCCCGAACAAAGCAGCGCTTATCGCTAAATGATCAAAAATATATCTTGCGCGCTAAATTAATGAGCACTAGAGTTCGCCCCATGGAACTGATTAGCGCACAAAACATTAGCGCGAAAAGACCACCAAAACCTGCAGTTGTCTTCACCCACCCAACAACCTGACTGTCGTGGAGAACCGTTATGAAAATCCTGATCGCTTTCACCGCCCTGCTCGCCCTTTCCGCCCCAGTTCTGGCTGACGACAGCCAGGCAGATGGCAAAGGCCTTTACCCAAACTGGCTGATCAGCCACGAAGGTTAATCGCCACCTGACACCGCAACGCCTTAAACAAACCAACCCAAACAGCTCCGAGGATTACCACCATGTCGATTCAAACCATTGCTTACCGTGCCTACGCAGAAGCCACTGGCGGCCGTGACGGCCGTGCCATCTCCTCCGACGGCGTACTCGACGTCGCCCTGACCACCCCGAAAGAACTTGGCGGTGCTGGCGGTGCGGGCACTAACCCCGAGCAGCTGTTTGCTGCCGGTTACTCGGCCTGTTTTATCGGCGCGATGAAGTTCGTCGCAGGCCGCGACAAGCTGGCGATGCCAGCAGACGCCTCGATTGAAGGTGTCGTAGGGATCGGCGCGATCCCCAACGGTTTCGGCATCGAAGTCGAACTGCGCATCAGCCTGCCGGGCATGGACCGCGAGCAAGCGCAAACCCTGATCGAGCGTGCACACATCGTCTGCCCGTACTCCAACGCCACCCGCGGCAATATCGACGTCACCCTGACGCTGCTCGACTAACCCACCACTCATCCGGCCGCTGCCAGTCAGCGGCCCGCCCCAGGAGGCTGCACATGAACATCAAACAAGGTTTGTCGATCGCCGTACTCGCCCTTGCCGTCAACAGCGCATTTGCCGCTGGTAGCCCCGGGGTGGAGCGCAATACCCAAGATTTCCTCAATGCCCTCGCTGCTGGCGGTGGCAAGCCCCTCGAACAGCTGAGCCCGAAAGATGCCCGCGCCGTATTGGTCGGCGCGCAGGCTGGGGTCAAGGTCGATGTATCGGGCATTAAAGTGGCCGACAAGAGCATCGAGGTTGATGGCCAGTCGATCCAGCTCAAAGTCGTGCGCCCGGCCGATGCCCATGGCACGCTGCCGGTCTTTATGTTCTTCCACGGTGGCGGCTGGGTGCTGGGCGATTACCCGACCCACGAACGCCTGATCCGTGACCTGGTGGTGGGCTCCGGCGCTGCGGCGGTGTATGTCGATTACACCCCGTCACCCGAAGCCAAGTACCCGACCGCAATCAACCAGGCCTACGCCGCAACCCAATGGGTGGCGCAGAACGGCGCGCAGATTGGTGTCGACGGCAAACGCCTGGCAGTGGCCGGCAACAGTGTGGGCGGCAATATGGCCGCTGTGGTCAGCCTGATGGCCAAGGACAAAGGCACCCCAGCGATCAAGTTCCAGCTGCTGCTGTGGCCGGTAACCGACGCCAACTTCAACAACGCCTCCTATAACCAGTTCGCCGACGGTCACTTCCTCAGCAAGAGCCTGATGCAGTGGTTCTGGAATAACTACACCACCGACCCGAAACAGCGCGCCGAAATCTACGCTTCGCCGCTGCAGGCATCGGTGGAGCAACTGAAAGGCTTGCCGCCTGCCCTGGTGCAAACCGCCGAGTTCGACGTGCTGCGTGATGAAGGCGAAGCCTATGCACGCAAGCTGGATGCGGCTGGGGTAAACGTCACGACCGTGCGCTACAACGGCATGATCCATGACTTCGGCTTGCTCAACGTGATCAGCCAGATCCCCGGCACGCAAAGCGCCATGCAGCAAGCCGCCGCCGCGCTGAAAGCCAACCTCAAGTAACCTGCGTTACAACAAAACGCCCCGACACGCTAAGCGTGCCGGGGCGTTCTGCTGTTCAAGCGGCCTCACATTGCAGGCTACGCAGCAGGCCTTGCTGCAAAGCCTGGTCGAGCACCTGCTGCAACAGCGGCGCGGCGAAGAATGCCTGTAACGCCGCCGTCGATTGCCAGCGGCTCTGCAGCAGCCACTGCGCCGCATCATCCGGCAGCTGCTGCAGCTCAACCCCCAGGCAACCGGGAATGGTTTGCATGGACTCAGCCAAACCATGCAGACACAACCCCAACTGCTCGGTGCGTCCCGCCCTGGCATGCAGCACTGCGCTATGACTTAGCATCGGCTTGCTCTCCAGACATGCAAACTCAATAAGGACTGGCAGTCGGCCGCACGATCAGCTCGCTGACGTCGACATCCACCGGCTGTTCAACCGCATAGGCAATGGCGCGAGCAATCGCATCCGGGGTGATGGCAACCTTGCGGAACGCCTTCATCGCCTCACGGCTCAACTCATCGGAAATGCTCTCAGCCAGCTCCGACTCGACCACGCCCGGCGACACCAGGGTCACGCGAATATCGCCGCCCACTTCCTGGCGCAAGCCTTCGGAGATGGCGCGCACCGCATACTTGGTTGCGCAATACACCGCACCGGTCGGCACCACGCTGTAGGCTCCGATGGAGGCGATATTGACGAACTGACCGCTGCGCTGACGCTGCATCACCGGCAACGCTGCGGCGATGCCGTGCAGCACGCCACGGATGTTCACGTCGATCATGCGGTTCCACTCGTCGACCTTCAGCACATCCAGGCGCGACAGCGGCATGACTCCGGCGTTGTTGATCAGCACATCAACACGGCCGTACTGGGCCAGGGCCGCGTCGACAAATGCCTGGGTGTCAGCCTGGCTGGTCACGTCCAGACGACGATAATCGGCGTTACCACCTGCCTCATGGATCTCGCCGACCAACTGTTCCAGGCGCTCGGTACGCCGCGCGCCGAGCAACAGCCGCGCGCCCTTCTCGGCCAGCAATCGTGCGCAGGACTCACCGATACCGCTGCTGGCGCCGGTGATCAGAATGACTTTGTCTTGAATATTCAACATGGCCGAATCCTCTGCTGGTAAGCGGCAAGGGTTGCCGCGACAACAACAGATTCAGTGACATGGCGCATTCAGGGTTAGACGATTTCTGGCGAATTATTGCCTAAAGCTGCAACCCGCTAATTTGGCAAAACTTACCAAGCGTAATCCGTGACCAGCTCAACATTACACTGATAGCCCATAAAGCTTGGCCGTTTGCCTAAATCTGGCGAATTATCGCCTGATCCTGCAGCGCCTTATCTTCAGCGCAGACTTGCCTGAAAAACCGGGATAGTCTGCAACCAGCAACCGGAGCCAGCCGATGACATCACCCATAATCCTCTCAGCTCTCGACGACACCCTGGCCCCGCGCCAGGCTGAACTGGCCACCCTGATCCAGCGCCAATGCCCGGGGGATGGCCTGCATGGCAGCGCAATTGCTGGCCTCGACCTGGCCTGTGCGACCCAACGCAGCCTGCCCGTGCCGACGCTGTATCGGCCCTGCCTGTGCATCATTGCCCAGGGCCGCAAGGATGTGCGCCTTGGCGATGAGCAATACACCTATGACCCGCTGAACTACCTGGTGGCCTCCGTCACCCTGCCGGTAACCGGCCAGGTAATCGGCGCAACCCCCGAGCAGCCCTACCTGAGCCTGCGCCTGGAGATTGATCCGGCGCTGATCACCAGCCTGATCGCCGACATCGGCCCAATTGGCGTGCCCAATCCCGGACCACGTCGAGCGCTGTATCTGGATCGCCTGGATACTCAATTGCTCGACGCAGTGTTGCGCCTGCTGCGTCTGCTGGAAACCCCACGCGATATCGCCATGCTTGCGCCGTTGGCTCTGCGCGAGATTTTTTACCGGCTACTGCACAGCCCGCAGGGTCACCGGCTGCATGAAATCGCCATCGCTGACAGCCAGGGCCAGCGCATCAACCGCGCCATCGAATGGCTGAACCTGAATTTCGACCAACCACTGCGCATCGAGGACCTGGCCCGCGAGGTCAACCTCAGCACCTCAACCCTGCATCACCGCTTCAAGGCCGTCACCGCCCTCAGCCCGCTGCAGTACCAGAAGCAATTACGCCTGCAGGAAGCGCGGCGCCTGATGCTCTGCGAAGGGCTGGAAGCGGCTTCAGCCAGTTACCGCGTCGGCTATGAAAGCCCCTCGCAGTTCAGCCGCGAATACAGCCGCCTGTTCGGCGCGCCACCGCTGCGCGATCTGGCCCGCTTACGCAGCTCGGCATAGCACGGCGAAAAGCAGACAGAAACACAAACGCCCAGGTGCTTTTCAAGAGCGCCGGGGCGTTTTACTTGGGCCAAGTTACCGCTTCAGCAGGCAAAACTGGCCATAAATCGTTACCGGCAACAGCATTTAGCAGATACTTAACCGCCCTGCAGCCCAGGTAAATAGGACCTTTACGGGTTATGGGTAGAGAAAAATATGAATAATTAACGTTAAACCCAACACTTCCCGTAAAAACGGCCTATTATGGCTGAGCTGACTTGTAGTTATCAGCAAAACCGCATAGGTGCTATGAGCACTCTGGCACCGCACTTCGTATCGATTTAAGAGACACACCATGGCAAATCGCGAAACTGGCACCGTCAAATGGTTCAACGATGAGAAAGGCTTCGGCTTCATTACCCCGACTAACGGCGGCGATGACCTCTTCGTTCACTTTAAAGCCATCCAAAGCGACGGTTTCAAAAGCCTGAAAGAAGGCCAGACTGTTACCTACGTGGCCGCTCGCGGTCAGAAAGGTATGCAAGCTGAAGAGGTACAGGTGGCCTAAGCCCCTGTCCTGCTTTAAAACAAACCCCGCGCTCGCGGGGTTTGTTTTATCTGACGTTTGGAAAACCTACCTACTTCATAAGCCCATCTGCTTGCTGATGATTTCGTTCATGATTTCACGCGAGCCACCACCAATCGACAGAATGCGGTTATCGCGGTACAGCCGCTCCACCAGGCTTTCGCGCATATAACCCATGCCCCCCATGATCTGCACCGCATCGTAGGTCAGTCGATCAGCAATATCAGTGGCAAAGTTCTTGGCCATGGATATTTCCTTGATCACGCTTTTACCCGCCGCCATCTTCGCCGCTTGCCGATAGGTAAAGTCGCGCGACACTTCAAGCTGGGTCGCCATTTCCGCCAGACGATGCTTAAGCACCTGGAACTTGCCAATAGGCTTGCCGAACGCTTCGCGTTCTTTGGCCCATTTCAATGCTTCTTCAAGCGCCAACTGCGCCGTCATATTCGCCATGATCGCCAGCGATAGCCGCTCGCTCTGGAAATTCGCCATGATGCAGGCAAAGCCCATGTTCTCGGCACCGATCAAGTTGCCTACCGGTACCCTGCAGTCGTCAAAGAACAACTCTGCCGTATCCGATGCCCACCAGCCCATTTTCTTCAGCTTGCGCCCCACGGTAAAACCAGGCGTGCCCTTCTCTACCAGCAGCAGGCTGACGCCGCCATAACCATCGCCGCCGGTACGCACGGCAACTGTGTAGTAATCCGCACGCACGCCACTGGTGATAAAGGTTTTGCTGCCGCTGACGCGATAGAAGTCGCCATCTCGCACCGCGCGGGTTTTCAGATTGGCCACATCCGAGCCACCGGACGGCTCGGTCACCGCCAGGGCCATGATTTTTTCACCGGCCAGCACTTGCGGCACAATGCGCTCGCGCAGCTCCGGTTTGGCCCACTTCACTACGGGTGGCAAACCAATATCCAGCGAGCCAAGGCCTGCCACTAGACCGCCAGAGCCTGAGCGCATCAACTCCTCGCTGGCCGCGACCTTGGCAAAGACATCACCTTCATGACTGCCGCCAAAAGCCTCTGGATAGCCAATCCCGAGAATCCCCGCAGCACCGGCCTTGAGATAGAGCTCGCGAGGAAACTCCTCGGCCTCCTCCCAATCATTGATATGCGGCAGAATTTCGCGCTCGACAAAGCGCCTGACCGAATCACGCACCAGCTGATGGGATTCGTCGAAATATTCCTGAAAGGCAGACATGAGGTATTCCCACTGAGGTTTCAGGGAAATTACCAAGCGCTTGCTTGGTTTACAAGAAGGGGATTACGCCATGCATCAGGGCGATCAAGCCGCCGACAACTCGCGAGTCTAGAGTTGGATGGGCCGGCGCCCGGCAATCGAATGCGCCAGGGTGCCCCCGTCAACCAACTCCAGCTCGCCACCCAACGGCATGCCGTGAGCAATGCGCGAGGCAATCAGGCCTTTGCCCGCCAGCAGCTGAGCGATGTAATGGGCGGTGGCCTCGCCTTCTACAGTCGGGTTGGTGGCCAGAATCACCTCGATGAAACTGCCGGCAGCAATCCGCGCCAGTAGCTCGGGAATACCAATCGCTTCTGGGCCGAGACCGTCGAGCGGCGACAAATGCCCCTTGAGCACAAAGTAGCGCCCGCGAAACCCAGTGTGCTCGACCGCATACACATCCATCGGCCCCTCAACCACACACAGCAGGCTGTCGTCACGCCGCGGGTCCAGACACAGCTGGCACACCTCGTCCTCGCTCAGACTACGACACTGCTTGCAGTGACCGACCCCTTCCATCGCCTGCGTCAGCGCCTGGGCCAGGCGCAAGGCACCGGAGCGATCCCGCTCAAGCATCTGCAAGGCCATACGCTGAGCAGTCTTTTGCCCAACACCGGGAAGAATGCGCAGGGAATCGATCAGGTGGCGGATCAGCGGACTGAAGCTCATGGGAAATACTCGATGACTAGTAACGCTTACCAACAAAACCCAACAGAGCTATTGGGCCCTGACAGATCAAAGCTCAGGCAGGCGCGGGCTGAGGATACCCACACCTGCTTGCAGCGCAGCCATGTGCGCTGACCTGATGCTTTTTAGAACGGCATTTTGAAGCCTGGTGGCAACTGCATGCCGGCAGTCATACCGGACATCTTGTCCTGGCTGTTCTGCTCGACCTTGCGTACAGCATCGTTGACCGCTGCAGCGATCAGGTCTTCAAGGATTTCCTTGTCTTCCTGCATCAGGCTGTCATCCAGGCTGACACGCTTGACGTCGTGACGGCCAGTCATGACCACGCTGACCAGCCCAGCACCGGATTGACCGGTTACTTCGGCGTTTGCCAGCTCTTCCTGCATCTTCTGCATTTTTTCCTGCATTTGCTGAGCCTGCTTCATCAGGCCGGCCATGCCACCTTTCATCATGGTCTAAGTCCTCGGTAATTAGGGGTTAACGGAAGTATCCAGGGGTTCAATGCTGTCTGCGCGGATAACCGCAGCAAACTGCTGAATCATTTGTTGAATAACCGGGTCCTGATGGATCGAGGCCTCGGCCTCGCGCTGACGATTGGCGCGCTTACTCGCCGCTGCCTGCGCCGGCGTCTCCTGCTCAGGCTTGCACAGCTCGATCAATACCTTGAGCTCGCGCCCGTGAAACTGATTGAGCGCATCATTCAGGCGCCGCTGCTGGGTTGGGTTGAACAGCGCAGAATGCGCAGGGTCCAGGTGCAGCAACCAGTTATCGCCCTCAACGCTGATCAGGGTGCAGTTGGCGCCGATGCTGCCGGTCATCCCGGACAAGCCGAGCTTCGGGAACAACTCCAGCCAGTCAGCCGCCAGCCCGGTCGCCGGCTGCGCCGCCGGCAAGACTTCCGGCTCGGCAGATGCACTGCGCTCTACTGCATCAAAATCGTAATCAAACGACTCGGCGTCCATCTCGACATAGTCGTAGTCGCCGAGCGGCGGTTCATCGTCATCTGTATCAGGTAGCTGCACAGACTCAGCCGGCGGCGACTCAAGCACTACGGGCGGCACTGTCTCAGCAATCACTTCTGGGGCAATAGTCGCGACAGGCTCAGCCACCTCAGCAACTGGCGCCTGAACCTGCTCTTCCCAGGGCAGATCAACAACAGCAGCGGCGACGGCAGGTGCAGGTGCAGGTGCAGGTGCAGGTGCAGGTGCAATTTCGACCGGCGAAGGCTGCGCCGCAACCATTTCGGCAACCTTAGGCTCTGCCTGCACGTGCGGCATAACGGCTTCCGGCATCTCAGGCACCACTACAGGCGCGACAACGGCAGCATCTATAACAGGAGCTGGCTGTGGCGCAGGAGAAGCCGCAGCAGGAACGCTGACCGATGCCGCTATAGCCGCACCGGCCACTGGGCTGGTCGAAGGATCAGCAGTGGCCTGACTAATCCCCAGCGGCTTTAGCGCCACCCTCGGCGCATCGTGGGTATCCGCCGGGCGGAAGGCCAACATACGCAACAGCACCATCTCGAAGCCGCTGCGCGGGTCAGGCGACAAAGGCAGATCGCGGCGCCCTATCAAGCCCATCTGATAATAGAACTGCACGTCCTCGCTGGGCAGACCCCGAGCCAACTCAAGCACCCGCTCACGATCACCCTGGCCGTTATCCACCGCTTCGGGCAGCGCCTGGGCAATGGCCACCCGGTGCAGCACATTGAGCATCTCGGACAATACGCCATTCCAGTCCGGCCCCTGCTCCGCCAGATGCCGCACAGCCTCAATCAAAGCGCGCGCATCACCCTCCAGCAGAGCGTGCAACACACCATAGACCTGCCCATGATCAAGCGTGCCAAGCATGGCGCGCACATCGGCGGCCAGCACCTTGCCCTCACCAAAGGCAATCGCCTGATCGGTCAAACTCATCGCATCGCGCATAGAGCCGTCGGCCGCGCGCCCAAGCAACCAAAGCGCGTCATTTTCGAACGGAATGTTTTCCGCTGCCAGAACATGGGTGAGGTGATCAACCACCCGCTCCGGCGGCATATTCTTCAGTGAGAACTGCAAGCAGCGCGACAACACGGTGACCGGAAGCTTCTGCGGGTCAGTGGTCGCCAGGAGGAATTTGACGTGGGGTGGCGGTTCTTCCAGAGTCTTCAACAGCGCGTTGAAGGAACTGGTGGAAAGCATGTGCACTTCGTCGATCAGGTAAACCTTGAAGCGTCCACGGCTCGGTGAGTACTGCACGTTGTCGAGCAACTCGCGGGTGTCTTCAACCTTGGTACGGCTGGCAGCATCGACTTCGATCAGATCAATAAAGCGACCCTCATCGATCTCTTTGCAAATCGAACAAACACCACAAGGCGTCGAGCTGATGCCGGTCTCGCAATTCAGGCACTTGGCAATAATCCGCGCAATCGTGGTCTTGCCTACACCACGGGTGCCCGTGAACAAATAGGCATGGTGCAGTCGCTGGCTATCGAGCGCATTGATCAGCGCCTTGAGCACATGCGTCTGGCCAACCATTTCGTTGAACGAGCGCGGACGCCACTTGCGTGCAAGAACCTGATAACTCATCGAAACCCGTCACGAGAGGAAAGCAAAAGTGGGGCTAATCCTAACGGAGCATGGGGCAAATTGCATCCGATGCGCAGCCCACTAATGGCCAACCTGCAGCATTGCTTGCAAATAAACTGGCGAAAAATTAACCAGACGGGTATCATCCGCCCCGTTCGTACCACGCTGTAAGTCAATCAGGCCTTTTGGCCCCCTCGATGGTTTCCAGGTAAGAGCGCATCACCCAAGGGTCATGCCGCACAGCTCTAACCCATATCCCAACCTGCTGACTGATCTGGCCGTCCCGCGCAAGCGCCGACTCAAGCCCGCCTCCGAAGTACCGACCCGCACAACGCAACCACTATGGGAACTTGTGCGCGCAGTCCCGCTCCTATCTGCACATGCAATCGACCACTTAAGTCGACAGCCTGGAGCTTTATTTAGCGCAATGACGCGCCTGTTGTTTTAGGAAATACCAAAAAAATGAATACTCAACACCAAATTCAGGATGCTATTCGCACCCTATCTAGTGCATTTGCACCTTTTGACTGCCGCATCCTGGCCGCCCGTAAAGGCAGCTTCAGCTTCACCATCGTCAACGATGCCGGCATCGCCAAGCACAGCCAGCGCCTGTACCCCGGCCAGTACAGCGGCGCCCACTTGGAACAGGTCATCGAGCGCGCCCGGCAGTCACTGACTGCCTGATTAACGAGGTCCGCGAACCATCGAGCATCTTCAGGGTCTGAAGCTATCACCCTCAGGATGGAGCATGGTCATGGACAACATTAACCGCGAACTCGTTGAACAGCTGTTTGCCCCGCTGCGCGCTACATTCAGCCCACCCCGCCCCGATGGCGGGGTTGTTCTCTCCCTGCTGGATGCCAGCGACGCCACCGCATACAGCCGCGTACTCAGCGCAGCCCAGCGCACCGACCCGCAAGCCTTCGCCCAAAGCCTGGAAGACATCCGCCTGGAACTCGCCATGCGCTCCGGCAGCATCCCAGCGGATATGCGTAAAGCACTGAAGGAACAGGACAGCGTGCTTAGCTACCACACAAGCTAAGACCGGCTAGCGCCCTGCCAACCAGCAGGGCCGCTTACCTTGAAATCCCAACTCGACTGCATCAGCGCGTGAAAAGCATTCAACAAACGAGCTTTATTCGACCAATCGCGCAAGCCAGGACATCAGCAATCCAGCCAATCGGTTTTCGAAAGCAATGGAACACAGTCACGTCAAGCGCGATTGCCTAACATGCGATAGATGAGTTTTTAGCAGAGATATGAATCGACTCGAAGGAATGAGCCGACACACAAGATATTGGAGGCAACCCCACCAGCCACACCTCGGCACACAATGTCACCGCTGCGGCTGCTCCCTTCCAGGCCTGACCGGGTTCACGGCTGATCGTTGCGAGGGGACCGGCAGGGCCACCATAACGCAGCTCGCCTCCTCTATATAGAGGGTTTCAGGCTGAGGCTACGTCCTGATTCGGTTCTTCACCGACCACACGAAATTGAATTCGACGTCATTTTAGGCTGAAGCCACGGTTCAGCGACAAGCCCCTCTTGTACCACCGACCTGCCCCACTTTTGTACCACTTGTGGGACAAAGCATCGACTCGCTTGCTATCTATAGAGCAATGAACCGAAGCCAGGTCGAAGGACAGTTATGGTTTACGCGATGCGGAACAAGCCCCAAGCGGAAATGACGGCCACCCCAAGCAAGTACCCTCAGGGCTACTTCAAGCCCAAGCCATGTCGTGAGTGCGGGCACACCTTCACACCACAAGCGCCATCACATCTTGCATGCAGCCAAGACTGCGCTAACCGAATGCTCACTAGCCGCTATCTTCAACGCAACTACGGCATGACTCTGAAGCAATACGAGGAGCTACGACAGAAGCAAGAAGGCCTATGCGCGATTTGCACGGGTGAAGGCTTCATCATGGCTAGCCACCATAAAATGAAACTGGTGGTGGACCACTGTCATTCAAGGGGGCACGTCAGGGGCTTGCTTTGCCACAACTGCAATCGGGCTTTGGGTCTTTTGAAGGACTCCGAGGAAACACTCCAACGTGCACTCAGCTATCTACAGGACAATCCGGCTAAACCGCCCAGCCACCCAAGCCAGGTCGATTGATGAACGTACTGGAATCGAACCGCCGATACACCAGTTAAACCCTATACCCCAGTTTTCCTGAGCTATGGCTGCCTATTGGTACGCGCAATCTACGACCTTCTTGTATGACTCATAAGCCTTGCATTATCGGGCAATCTTCACCCACTCGTACTGAAGGGAGAGGTTGTCTGCTTTGTGGACTTTGAAGATGTTGCCCTTGATACCGACAACGGTGGGGCTTCCATCGAAGTCGAAGGTGAATTCACGGGAGTCGCTCATGCCAGGAGAGACCTCCTGCCAAGTGAAGTGCAGTTGGCCGCTAAAGTAGCCATCAAAGGCGATGCGCTTAAGATTCTTCACACTGAAAGGTGTCTTGGACTTCACAGGGTAAATGGCTGAGGACTGTTCGCTCGATAGTGATTTAGTCCAGATGGTGCTCATCCCGTTGTGGTTTGAGTTGTCTACGACCCACTCCTTCTTGGAGGAGTTGGTGGTGGACACTCGAACGCCTACGCAGTCACCGTCGGCAATCACGCTCCCTAGACCAGGAAACGATGCTGAAACGCTCTCGGGCTCCCCGCAGAAGTACTTCCAGTCTGGTGTGATGTGAGTCAGTGACAGCTCTCCGGCACCGATATGGGCAGGGAAAGGAATCATCATAGACCCCGGAATCATGAGGTCGGTGTCTTGCTCAATGGCAATCTTCTCGCCCTGTATATATGCCCCCTCAACGAAGAGGTCTTCTCCGGTCCCAGTGCTTAGGGGTTTGCCTATCGGGGCTGTAAAACTTTGAAAGCTGACCGGGGCCTGCTTCGGGGGCGTTGCCGCGCAGCCTGTGAGGGTGAGAGCAATCCACAGGGTAGCTATGGGGCGAGTCATGAATCATCCTTGTGTTTGGGTATCTGCATGATTCTCAACGAGATGTCATAGATATTGCAATTCGCTCAGGACTGAATCGCTACCAGTTTCGTAGACACCTTGAGCGTTCACTTATGGGCGGGAGCTTTCTCTGACCAAGGGCTGCAACACACGACCAGGAGCTGCCCTTAACGACCGGCACAAGCCGACGAAAAGCTGGACTACCCCGCTACTGACAACGTTGCTGGGCGTCACTGCGCCGGAGGCCACACGATTTGATAGGAATTTTAAGCCTTTATGCTTCTTCCTTTTCCTATGGCATACGACAGCCAACAAGCTACCAAGTAGACTTGGCAGCAAGATTCGGATAAACGCTATTTCGCAGCACTTCTACGCATCTCCACAAGCATCCAAGAACGACCTGTCTTGTGGCGCGAAAACAGCAATAACGAATGGTGATTTAGCTGTGCCAACGTAGCTATCAAGGATTGAAGTATGGAACCGGAAATTGACGCCGAAAACAGCGACGAGACCGCTAGTCCGGATCAAAAAGATACACTTCATCTCACGCTAGATTTATTGTTATCTGAGATACAGAACAACAACGAGCTTCTTAAGGACAAGGTATTTCGAAACAAGTTAAATGCTCTATTCAAGGAATCAACTTCAAAAAAGCTTTTGTCCTCACCCAAAAAAGACTCTCTTGAATTATTAGCATTTCCAATTGACATCGACGCAGTAATGCAGCACCTCACGCAAGATATGCGTGATGACTGGTTTGTTGACGTACTACAACATCAAGACCTAATTTCCAATAAGCCACAATTGCACGACACCTTAAAGTCACTTTTACTTGAGGAAAATGGGCGCTACTTAGGGTGTGAAAGACAAGCGTACGACATCCCCAAAAAGGGCTTGGGTGTTCGTTACTCATTAGAAACAGATTTTTATGATCGCTTTATATATCAAGCAATATGCTCTTACTTGATTCCATTTTATGACCCCCTGCTCTCACATCGGGTCCTTGGTCATCGATACAACAAAAAAAGAGCCTCAGAAAAATACATATTCAAAAGCCGAATCGACTTATGGAAAACATTCGAAGGTGTAACTAAAACAGCCATTTCTAACAATCAGTCTTTGCTAGTCACGGATCTAATTAATTATTTTGAGAACATCTCTATAAAGGCCATAAGTACAGCATTCGAAACAATGCTAGAACAAGTGAGCGCATCAGGGCCAGAAAAGACATTAATTCGAAATGCAATACATACTCTATGCACTCTACTTGCGCGATGGGGATACAACGACAGGCATGGCCTTCCTCAAAATAGAGATGCCTCTTCCTTCATTGCCAACGTAGTACTCAACTCAGTTGACCAAGATATGGTGGCTTTGGGATATGACTACTATCGATATGTGGATGACATCAGGGTAATTTGCTCTTCACCGCAAGCAGCAAAAAAAGCACTCACTGATTTGATAAATCAGCTTCGAAAGCTTGGAATGAATATTAATTCTGGAAAAACTGTAATTCTTACCAGAGACACTCCAGACTCCGATATCGCCGAAAACTTTCCAACTACCGACGACAGAACACTCACAATCGATAGTATGTGGCGCTCCCGAAGCAGGAGAGTTATAGCTCGATCAGCAAAGTATATATATCAACTACTAAAAGACTGCATCGACGAAAAACAAACTCAGTCAAGACAATTTCGATTTGCTGTCAATCGCCTAATCCAACTAAGCGAAGCGAAGCTATTTGATATCCATACAGAGGTTTCAGACGAACTCAAGCTGCTACTAATAGAAACTTTAGAAGACCACGCTGCCTCAACAGATCAGTACTGCCGACTTCTTGCGGCGCTAAATCTAACAGATGATGACCACGCCAGGATCTCCCAATACTTGATGGATGATGAGAAATCCATCCATTCCTGGCAAAACTTTCATCTTTGGCTATTACTAGCCAAGAGTGGCTATAAAAGCGAAGAAATTCTTCAGTATGCATCTACCAAAATCCAAATGGATGTTCTTCAAGCAGAGGCATCCGCGATATTCATATACCTCCGCTGCGTAGATGAAAGCGCCGTTCTAATTCCAATTATCCCGAAATTCAGAAGTACATGGCCTTTCTATCATCAGAGGAATTTTTTGCTCGCCACTAGCGAATTTAGTAGAGAGGACTTACGCCCTCTAATACCGGAATTAAAAACAAAAATTAAAGGCACTGCCACACGAGCACGACCTCACTTCAAAGATGGACGCCCTCTTACAGAGCGTGAGTCCAGAAGCCCAATGGAGCTATACGAAGAGATAAGTCCATATGACTAAGAAGGCACTCATATTCATTAAGGACTACACAGATCAAGGAAAAGACAGATTTTTTCTTTGGGCTGAAAAAGTCCTGAAAGAAGCATCTGCTGACGACATTTCCTCCCAAAAAGAGGAGTTAGTTTGTCATGACTATTGGCTTATAGCACCAGTTATTTTCAGACTAACAGGAAGGCTTCCGACAGTAGTTACAGACGTAGAAGAGCTTAGAATTTCGATCTCTGGAAAGAGATCCGAGAGAGAAAAAAAAGAAAAGATTGATATCACTAACTCCTTACAAACCCTGACAACAAAAGAGATCATTCAGAAGTACCTTGCGATTTTCAACCGAAAAGAAGAAGTATGCGAAGAGACTCTTTCCGCTTTTGCAGAGGCCCTGTTAACCTATTCTGGCCAAATTGAAGCTGAGGCAAAGCACGAGCAAGAGTGGGATAGAGCAATACAAATAGAGCAGCCTGTTGCGCGCTACCTGATAGGTTCTGCCGCAACTGGAATAAACATCTGCACAGAGGTACTAAGACGCCATAAGGAAAAAATAGAGTTTGATTTCTACATGGCCCTTAAACAATTCTCTTCGAAATACAACGTCCCTCTAGAAGTTCCATCAGATGAAGACATTATGGAATACCTAGAGCCTCGCGGCTTTGATTTTTCTGGCGTAAACGTAGACTACATTCTTAACTTTGTCCCAATGCAGGACGGATACGCTGACGACTTACTTAATTTAAGGAAAATTCAAAAATCCAGAATGGTATTGGCGGCAATACCGCTTAGCCAGAAAAAAATCTTCCCAATAGTAGACTCATTTGGTTCAATTACTTCCCGTATATACTTCAAAGATCCTTCATTACAAAATTTAGCCAAACAGCACCGTGACATTCTCATCCCAGATGACGGAAAACTCTTCTCTTACGTAGACTACGAGCAGTACGAGGCCGGGATTATGGCCGCGCTATCCGGCGACTCATTGCTTACGAAATTTTATGCAGAAGGCGATCTCTATAAAATAGCAGCGAAAAGTATTTTCCAAGATGAAACAAAGCGAAAAGAAGCGAAACGTCTATTCCTCTCCTATGCATACGGAATGAGGCATCGTGATTTAATTGATGCTGCATACGGATATGGTGCAGACAGGCAAAATGCCAAAGCTTTTTTTAAGCAATTTAATGAGTTTGAGAATTGGAAAACCATGGTTCATACCCAGTTTGAAGCAGAGGGTAGAATTGGAACCACTCTTGGCAATCACATTAAACGTGAGCGAACAGGAACTCTAAGTGATAAGGAGAAAAGATCCTCAATCAGCCAGCAAGTCCAAGGAACCGCATCACTAATTTTTAAAAAGGCTTTAATTTCGATGAGCGACGATCCACGAATCGAGTTAAAAGTGCCAATGCATGATGCGGTGCTTTTTCAGCACCAAGCAGACTTGAATCCGCAAGTTGTGGTCAATATTTTTGCAGAGGTCATGTCCAACCATTTTGAACACAAGGTCGTAGGAAAAGCGTCGTTGGCGCAGTTTACTCCACCTCCTGAAGCAGCCGAATTGTCTAACGAATAAAATAACTAAGCCTATGCACGGCCCTGCGCTGTTTCTCATTATTAGCGATGTGAATCGCTCAGAGTTTCGTTGGGCCTCTTGTAGTCCACTTTTGGCCGGTAGCCGTCACACCTACAGGGCAGCCTCCGGCCGGCAGCAGGCAACCGCATGCACCAAAGCAGCGGCCATTAGTTACTAGCGAGAAGTAAGTATCTGGCCTCCAAAGCGATGAGCATCCCCCTGCGGGTCTCCTGAACTCTAGCCAAAGCCACTGCTAGAGATGGAACCGGGCTGTTTCCTAGCAAAAAATCTGAGAGACCTTTGTATATAGGTACGTCGAGCGCCTCCCCCCCTACCCCCCAGGCTTAGGCTAATCAGACGGCCGGCATAGACATAATAAAGCCAGCTCCCCGCCCCGAGATTCACTCACGTACTACGAAGCCACTCTGGCGTAGCGATTTGGGTATACCTCAGCGACAACGACTGGAGACCAGTCAAAGTGTTGTCGTTTAGTTATCGTTGACCATGTATACGACAACCAGTATTGTGACACCACTTCAACGACAACAGGGACGACCTGCCATGCTTATCCACGCCTACCTCCGCGCCAGCACAGCAGACCAGGACGCCAACCGCGCCAAGCAGCAGCTGAAGGACTTCGCCGCCCAACACGGACACCCCCGCGTCCTGAACTACACGGAGAACGTCAGCGGGGCATCACTGCAGCGGCCTGAACTGTTCCGCCTCCTGGACGCGGCCGAGCCAGGGGACGTCCTGCTAGTCGAGCAGGTTGACCGGCTATCACGTCTGACCGAAGGGGACTGGCAGCAGCTTCTATCCACCATCAAGGCCAAGGGAGTGAAGGTGGTCGCCCTGGACTTGCCGACTTCACACATGGCCATGGCACCAGCGAAGGCGGACAGCACCGCAGACGCCTTCACCTTCCGCATCATCGAGGCTATCAACGCCATGCTCCTGGACATGCTCGCTGCTGTTGCTAGGAAGGACTACGACGACCGCCTACGCCGCCAACGCCAGGGCATCACCAAGGCCAAGGAGGAGAAGCGCTACCAGGGCAAGGCCATTGACCGGGACAAACACAAGCGCATCCTGGCGTGCCTCGCCAAGGGATTCAGCATCAGGGAAACAGCAGAGAACACCGGTACCAGCACGTCCACTGTCATCAGGGCGAAGAAGCTCCAGGAGCAGGCCGTGGTGGACGGATGAATAACCCCTGGAGTCCGCATTTCTCGGGGCTCTAGGCCGTCTCGCTGAGCATTTACGGCCAGTCCTCGTACATACGCGGATCGACTCTCGAGTTGCCCCAGCCTTCAGATAAACCATACCCACGACGACACGACCACAACTCCCTGCCCGGAAACCTCCAGGCGGGGCGCTGGAACTCACCCATCAAAACCCCTCGCACTTCGTCGGCCCGCCTCAACCTCTCCAGACCTCACCATCAGCTACCGAGAAGCGGCCAGTAAAACAGCCTGGCCAAAACCGCGATCCACTGGAACACAATAAATCTCAGTGATTATACGATTAATCAACTATCACTAGAACTTTAGGGCCAGTCAACAGCAAACCAGCCCATCATCTGAGTCGGTTTGCCCGCACGAAATAACCCACTAATGGCGTCGCCCTTCTTCGCGACGAGCATCTGCAATCCACCGACCAACTCCCTGCCTGGATACCTCTGGGCGGGGCATTCGCGTTCGCCTATCAAAAAGGACCTCGATCCAATGAAATACCAACGCAAACTGGTGCGCCGCAACCTGCACCTGCGCCCCGAACATCTTGACCGACTGACCACGCTGGCAAGCGCCCTAGGCAAGCGGAAGGGCCGCGACACCCGCCTCGCTGAAGCGATGGACTTGGTCCTGACCGCCGGCCTGGCCTGGGACGACTACGACCTCATGGACCTAGCAAAGACTGATCGGGAGGAGCCTCGCTGGCTCGCTCTCAGCCCCATAGTGCGGACCTGTTGACCATGGCCGTTACCAAGGAACAGGAACTGGAAATTCGCCGACTGCTTTCCGTCCGTAAATCAGAGCGCTTCATCGTCGATACAGTGAAAGTTTCCCGTCGGCAGGTGCAGAACATCAAGAAGACGATGCCTAAACCGGAAATCCTCCATCCATTGACTAACGGCCTCGGACCGACAATCAGCCGTGATGCCGCTATCAACGCGCTAGTTGCACTGAGTACCCGCCCGAAAGGCGTCCGTAAATCGGAAATGTGGCCTACCCTCCGGGCGCTATTCGGCATGTGCGAGAACGGCAAGACGGGAGTGCTGGAACTGAAAATGAGCGACGACCAACTTCGCTACTTGAAGAAGCAGACCAAGAAAGCTGCGGAAACCCAGGGCAAGGAGGCTCTATTCATCCCTGAGTGGCTTCCACGGCACGCACCCGCAGCGGCCAACGACATGCTGGTTAGCTTCGCGGGATACCTCCACGACCACGCTCTGGAATATGTCGCTGAGTTCATGTCCTTCTTCCCCGACACTTCGGTCAAGTTCGTTACCAACGAATTGGTCTGCTTAGCCTTCGCTCAAGCCACTCCCGAACCGATTGAAGTCAGATGCAAGCGGAACTTTGAGGCCGCAGAAGCGCTTCAGCGTCGCCTCGGATGCATTGTTAGGAAGCCAGCAGCCAATGACCAACTCCCGGTCGATACCGACCTAGAAAAACTCTGTATCTGACCGCTGCATCAATCTAGGGAGGGCGCGAGCCGGGCAGTCACGCAGCGGCTGTCTGGGTCCAAGGAGCCTGACCAACTACAAGATACTGAGAAGGGATGAATATCTAGGAGTTAGGAGCTGGAGCTCCTACTACCACTACCACCCTAAGCAATACTCATTGTCAGTTTCTGGGCTTGGTCTCTGCGGAAAGGCTATAGCCGCTGCGCGACTAACGCCTTCCACGACCGCCCTGGCCTACATCCAAATCAGATGTGGTTGGTCTACCGCCATAGCGGACCACCTTATAACTATGTCGGGAATTGGTCCGCCCCACTTCATCACCCCTGAACCTACCTATCACGCGCCCTCGAACCCGAGGCTGCGGGACACCTCACACCCCAAAATCACCATTAAGGAAAACTACATGACTACGAATACCTACATCGCCTACGTAGACGGTGCCTGCATCAACAACGGCAAGATCAATGCACGAGGAGGCTGGGGAGCGCTAATAGACAGCTCCCAAGGAGCCACCTTAGAAATTGCTGGTCCTCTGGAAGGAGAACGCCAGACGAACCAGCGGGCCGAGCTGACAGCCGCCATCATGGCTTTGCAATCCACCCCTCAACCTGCTCAGTTCGACCTCTACTCCGACAGCCAGTACGTCGTGAAAGGCATCAATGAATGGATGAAGGACTGGAAGGCCCGTGGCTGGAAAACGTCGTCTAAGAAGCCCGTGGA